>OJSC01000020.1_pt1 | contig 178156 bp, 140 predicted proteins | sample 1599361 | NCBI WGS metagenome assembly OJSC01 (sample SAMN04168656, study PRJEB22393) | human gut metagenome | biome: human gut microbiome; feature: stool | host: Homo sapiens | collected 2014-03-17 | reverse complement strand
GGCAGCGGTACGCGGAAGAAAGGGGGAACGGGATGCCCGCCAGATCGCGGGCCTCATCGAGCATCTGGAGCAGATCGGCGTCCATCTTCTCCATGCCCGCGCCGCACCCGCACTTGCAGCGGAATTCGAGGGGAGAGAAGTGACGCAAGGGAAGAACAGCCATAAAAATCCTCCTGCATCCACTCTCGCACAAGAGAATAGGGGGAGGACACCGTGAACAAGGTTCTACAACAGCCGATATTGCTGCTGTGGTTCCGGGTTCCCGCAAAGCTGCTTTTTGAGCCGACGGACGTACCTGGTGGTCACGCCAAGGGCTTCGGCGATGGCGTCCGGCTTCTCCCCTGCTTCCAGACGGGACAGGATACGTCTTTTGAACGGTTCACCACGGCGCAGGTTGGGCACGACGATCTGCATCCCCCCAAATTCGGTGCAGAGGGCCGCCATACGCTGCCGACCAAGCAGCTCCAAAAGAAAACCTGTGGGCTTCCGGGGGATAAAGTATGAACGTCCACCGCACTGTGCGCAGAGGATGACCGCCCCCACGTCACCGATGGCCTCTGACAGTTCGAACTGGCTCACCCACACGTCACTCATGAGCACCAACCTTGTGTTCCCCAAGCCATAGCCGCAGTGCGGTCACAGCTACATCGAGGGCTTCGTCGCGGATACGCTCCGGAGTTTCGTGCTCAACGGCGTGTACAAGCTCACGGTACTCCCCCCCGATAACACCAAGCGCGTGGTATTTGCCCTCAGCAAAAACAGGGTGCTTCACACGTGCTTCCGACAGCCGCTGCATGAGCGCCGCAAGAGCCTTTTCACCAAGTATCGTGATGTCGATGTTATGCACTGATAGCCTCCCTGTGCGCGTCAAGCTCGTCGGTATAAGCGCATACGCCGTACCCGAGATGAGTTGCCCTATCGCAATCGTGGACGGGGTAGGCGTAGCGGATCATGAGCAGGCGGCTAATTCCGGTGTAGGCTGTGATGGCCTTCCAGCCGAGCAGCAATTTCCGTTCATTCATTGCGCTTCCTCCTGTGTGTACACGGCTACCTCCCAATGCGGGACTGCTGCGTAGCATTTCGAGCAACGCAGGGACACCACCTGCCTGTCGTCGCCCCAGAACCCGGTGCGCGACATGGCGTCTTTGAGCTGCTTCGCCATGTTGTCGAGGTCCGGCTTCTTCGTATGGGCGATTTCGCCGCGTAACATGGCCTCTCGTTGTTTTTTCGGGGTCGACGCAGGTATCGGCATCCCCGCGATAAATTCGAGCACGAGAGGTCCTTCTAGAGGCTTTTTCGGGGAGCGCGCAGAAAGGAGATCGTCAAGCACGGCTTCCGCGCTCTTCTGCCCGGCGGACTTGTAGGCCACGCTGTGCCCACAACGGACGGTGTGCCGGACTCGGGCCTGTGCCGTGGGCGTGCAGTTCAGGACAAAGCGGTAGGCTGTCACTGCTCCATCCCCAACGCCCGGAGATTGGCAAGCTGTTCGTTCAAGGGCATATCCGGCCTACCCTGCTTCCTGGCGTCCATCTTCCCCCGCAGATTGGCGAGGATCTTCGCGCACCAGTCGGCGCCCTCTTCGCAACGCTCATCGAACGTCTTTGTTCGCTCAGGAAGTGCCAGTGCATCGGCCTGCGCCGTTTCTCCCCGCCGCAATTCGTCGCAATGTGCCCAGATGTCGGCCACAGTCGGGAAGTAAGCCGAATTGCGGCGGTATTGCTTCACGGCGCGTTCCACGGTTTCGGGCGAGAACTCCGCGAGGTCTTCGGCCCAATCCTCAGCCAAAATTTGCAACTGTGCTGGCGTCCTACCTGCTTGCGGGTAATGCAGCGCCAGATTGACCAGCAGTTGAAGCGTGAAGTCCGGGTTGTGCATGTTGAGCCCTCCTTGCCTGTAAAAGCATTTTCGCCATGTCGTCGTTGTCCTGTACCCGCTGCTGCGCTACGGTAGCCACCCGGGGCCGCGCCTGTTCGCCGTTGCCGCCCTGCTCAGCGGGTTCGGGCGGCTTTCGCAGCCAGTATTCCCGCTTGAGGAAATTTGCCGCCGTGGGGATATATCTGCCACCCTGCCGCTTCCATGCCTCGGAGTCCTCCCACTGCCCTAGAGCGTCGAGGATGCGAGGCAAGCCGGGAAGAGCACGGTTGGACTCAAGGGCTACCCATTCGCCCACGGCTTCGCTCCTGCCTCCCCGGTGCTGTTCCGGGAACGCCTCGAAGAACTCGTCAAACGCCAACGAGGGCTGACGAGAAAGGACGGCTTCCGGCTCTGGATTTTCCGCCGGGCGTTCAACGCGCGCGTGCGCGTTAAGCACACTCTCTTCTTTTACGTTTGGAGTAGGAGAAGGAGCAGGAGTAGAACGATCCGTACTACGTTCGTTCAACGCCGTATCTACGTTCGTATTACGCCGTATGTACGGCGTACCATCGGCGTACATACGATACTCTTCCTGCGTAAGTCCCTTCACTCCATCATCACGCATAGATTTAGCTATCTCGGGGAATTTTCTTGCAAAACGAGAAAGCCTTGCGGCATCGCTACGGGTATCGGCTTCACTTGCCCACGGGTTATGTTCCTGCCAATCGTGCAGGGTGTACCCGTCAGGGCTTTCGTCAATCCACATGCCAAGGCAGGTGTCGAAAAATTTCCGTTCTTCACCCTGCCAGTCCGCTGCAAGTTCGACGTCCTCCCAGTCCATGCCGGAAAGGTCCCCGTTCGGGCGATTCACAGCAGCCCACGCCCACAGAACTTGCAGGGAGCGTATCCCCTCAAGCCCCAGACGGCGGGCAGTCTTCTTTGTCTTCGGGTGTTGCCAAAACCCGACGGATAACCTGATATCACTGTTCATCACGCCACTTTTCCCTTGACGGAACGCCCTGTTACGGGCATACTCATCTTGTCGTTTCGATGAATCCGCATGTTTCATCCCCCTTTGGCCCTCTGGGAGAACAGGGGGCCTTTTCTTTTGCCTTCACATGATCCGTAAATCTTTTCTGCGCCTGTCGGGAAACCAGCCATCCAAGACGCCCCATCCCCACCACACGGCGATGACGGACGCAAACGGGGCGCAGTTTCTTGCTTCGCCGAACCGCAGTCTCCCGGCGATAAAACGCAGGTCGGCCTTTCCGTTCACGTGTTCCTGCCACCATCGTGTTTCGGGGCGGGCAGGGAGAAGCCCGACGACCAACGCGCCATGTTCCGCTTCCCTGTGGGCCTTCTTGACCCACGGTCCGATCTCGCGACCGTAGGGCGGGTTCATCCAGCATCGCTCTCCACCCCACGATTGACCAAGTCCATCCAGTTCTCGCGTAAAGTACCGCTTTACCTTTGCGTTCTTGTCACTCGCGCACACGTCAAGCGTGAACTGGAACCGCTTGTCCAGAGCGTCAAAAAGCTCTTGCGGAGTAGACCAATCGATTGATTTGCTTGAAAACAAGACACTATCGTTCATTCTGATCCTTCAAGTTCTACTTCAACAATGTCCGGCCTCTTCTCGCAGTACAGGCGGCAGAAGTTCACGTCTTTGACGAACCCGTTTCGAGACGTCCACGCCGGGACTCCGTACTCTTTCGACCAGTCAGCAAAGCACAGGACGCGCCGCCCATCACGGTGAAGCCGACCGTGATGGCAGGGGCCAGGCCCTACCAGTCCCATTCCATCCCCCCGGATCTTCTTCCGTGAAATTCGTATGAGGGAAGCCCCTCAGCGTCGGATCCTTTACGCAACTTTTCCCAGCATTGAGGGCATCTGTAGTCAGTGATCCACCGCCCACAGCTCTTGCCGGCAACCCCCGCGCACAGATGCTTTCCCTTGCGGGGGTCTGCCTTGGCTGCGCTTTTTTTTGCGAGATACGCTTCCCGGCTCAAGCCGCTTTGCGCTGCGCTGGCACAGATGCGGGAGCAAAAACGCGGGTTCTTGCGGTTGAGGGGATTGAACTCCTTTCCGCAGCATTCGCACTTGGCCTCTTTTTTCTGGGTGGCGGCAATCTGGCACTCCTTCGAGCAGTACCTTGCCGAATGCTCGCGGCTGGGAGTCACCTCAAACATCCGACCGCACTGTTGGCAAATCAGGATCGGCATTCTCCCTTCCTCCCTTCATGCTGCACAGCCGTCTCCGTTTCCATCAGGTCGATGATCAGGGCCCCCAACAGCTTTGCCCGCACCTTCTGCGGCGCATTCCTACGTATGGCCCTTTGCAGGTCTGCAAGACGCTCCACATCATCGAGCTGTTCGCCTTCCACGCCCTTGTCAGGTTCCGCACACATCGGAAGAAGCGAAAATCCGAGATCCGCCGCAAGAAGCTGGAGGGCGGACACGTCGCCCGTTTGATGCATGATGAACGCAGCCTGTTCCAACCCGAGCTTGACGGACGTGCGGTCGGCGTAGGGATTGAGGACATTGCCGAGACTCGACGGAGCCATATCCATTTCCGCCGCCATTGCTCGGACGCCGCCGGGATACTTCTTCACCGCCGTCTGTACGGCTTCGATAACGTGTTCAAGTGTGGGGATTGTCATCATTTCACCGTTCATTCTGTTTGTGTGCCGCCCTATTCTGGGGGCATGGAACTTGTTCACCTACTCCTCACCCTGCGCGGCCCTGTCTGGCGCGTCCGCATCCTGTCCGGCGGGACCATCAGCTGGAAGTGCTACCGCGCCGAGGACTACCCCACACCAGAAGCCGTGGCCCGGCGGTGCGCGGAGGGGCTAGTCTCTGGGCATGAAAACGACAAGCATGACGAGCCCCACGGCAACGGCGAGGAAAAAGTTATTCAGCATGGCTCACCTCTTCGAGTTCGGTGGGAGTGCTGGGGGCGGCTATAAGCCGCTCTTCATTTCTAACTAAAAAGTCCAGCAATTTATCATAGGCGCTCTGTCGCCTTTTTGGAGCAGACAAGAGCCGACACAAGGTAACGGGATGGATGCCTACAGCTTTGGCAAGGGCTACTTGCGTCCATCCTCTCTTCTTCATCAGTTCTTTTGCAGCGTATTCGATATTCATGTGGAAATATTAGCTCATTCACTATTCAATGGTCAAGCAAATTTGCAAATTAAAAAATTGCTTTTATTAGCGCGTATGCTAATGGTGTAACCATGGGTAAAACAGACTGGATCATTAAATTTTTTGAGTCCAAAATTGGGCACGGGAAGGAATTCGCCACACGAGTTGATATGGCGAGGTTTTTAGGGTTGTCCCCAACGCAACAGACAAAATTGTTCAATTTTTTGAAAGGTTCAGACACGCAATATAAGGCCGTCCTAGATTGGTTTGAACGACTTGGGGGCAAGTTCGAATCGGAGACTACACCTTCTAAAAACGTCTGCTTCATCGATGCGCGTGTGGCCCCCGCAGGCAATGCTCTCCCCCCTCCCCCGGATGAAGACTACCTCGCCGTTCCCCTTGTGGAAGAAGTTGGCGCGGGGCCCGGTATCATTCCACAAAATGAACTCATCTCGTGGTTCCTCGTCTGGCGTCACCAGCGGGCCATTCAACACAAGCGTGACCTCATTGCCGTCATGCTGGGCAAACACTCAACGTCTATGGTTCCCACGCTCAAGCCACAAGACATTGTGCTTGTAGACCGACAAGATAAAGACGTGATGAACTTCAAAGGTAGGATCATGCTTGTCCTCGATCCTTTCGACGGCAGCGGAAAAATCAAGCGTGTGGCGGCAGAAAACCAGCCGAAAAAGCGCGACTATCGCATCACCTACTATTCGGATAACGCCGCCGAGAATCCCCCCGAGGTCTACAGCCTTATGGAAGACTTCGAAGGGGACTGGAACAAGTCCATCGTCGGGCGGGTTGTATGGGCGTGGAGTGACGTGAGCTGCAAATAACCGTGGAGAGCCCCATGTATAAAATCTATCAGGCTGGCCCCCTTTTCTCAGATGCGGAACAGTCGTGGCACGGTAAACTTTCCGAGCGACTGCGTGCAGCAGGGCACTCCGTGGTCTGGCCGGGAGACTTGCTCACCTCAGACCGAATCAAAGCCGCTGGCCCGGGGGCAATCTCCCTTATCTTTGATACGTGTCGAAACGCCATTGATTGCAGTACCTGTGTTGTCGCCCTGCTTGATGGCACTCAGGTTGATGACGGCACGGCTTGGGAAATCGGGTACGCCTATGCCAAAGGGCTTCCTATCTTTGGTATCCGCACCGACTTTCGACAAGGCGGGGATACGCCGTTTAACCACATGAACAGTATGATCGAGGGTTGCCTGTACGGTTTTGCCGCAGATATCGACGGGCTTTTGCTGATGATGTGTGCGGCCTCATGTAGCAAATGAAAATCCCCGCCGAAGCGGGGAAAAGGAGTTGTAAATGTTTCAGTATAAAGTTTGTACTAGGATCGATCTGCAAAACTCTGATGATGAAGCTACAACACAAGATTGGCTAAACGAGCAAGGACGGGAAAATTGGGAACTTGTTTCGTGCATTCCCTTAGGAACTGAAACAGAGGAAAACGGTTTTTTCAGAAATACAATTCGCTACGTATTTAAACGCGAAATCCAACGATCTTAAAAGATACTAAGCAGGCTGATTTGTCTTTGTCTGATGTAACATTTCCATCTTCATCAACACAAAACACACCTTCGATGACAGGTCCAAAAGTTGGAGATTTTGGGTACAATTCTTGCTGTGCCACGTCTGCGCAGGCCTTGCGGTAGTTTTCGGTAGCATCATTGGCCCCTACCGTGAGGAAGTTCAAAAAATCTTTGTACTTCGTGATTCATCTGCAGCCCCTCCTCGCGAGGGGCTTTTTTGTGCCCTATGGGACGTGACCACCGATGCCTTCATTGTGTCGGCGGTTATTGTTTTACCTTGTTATTATCGAATACGCAAATTCATATTGACTCATTGTTAGCGAATTTGCTATTATCTCTTCACGACGAACGGGGAAGGCGAACACGGCGCGGCAACGGCCCGCCGAAAGCTGAAACCGGACGGAGGAAGCCCCAACAAGTACGAGCACGGCAAGCGCAAGCCTTTGGGAGCGGGAAGCACGCGACGGCAGGAAATGGGGTGATGTGGAGACAGGCCGCGTAGGGACGGCGGGACGGAAAAACGGCTGAAAAGAAGGCCGAAGCGTAAAGCGCACCGAAGCGACGGGGGCCGAGCCGACCAACAGGGCCCACGGTTACGACACAAAGATCGGGCCGTGAAACGTGATGAAATACGAATTTTTACATCCGGGCGGTCAGTTGACTTTCTGACAATTCACCGCCCCGCATGGGAGCGCGCCCCGGCGGGGATTGGCCCCGTCGGGTGCTTGCCTTGAATCATCGAAGCCCGGAACTACGCCGGGCTTTTTCATTGATTCCGGGACTCCGGAACGAACTTCAAAACAGAGGAGAATAGCCATGATGCAGTTCATCGTAATTTCGCATTCGGAAAGCGGCCCATTGGTTGAGGAGTTCGAGACGAAGGCGAAGGCGGTAGACTTCGCGGAGGCTGTAGCCAGTGATGGTATGCCATCGACCATACTCATGAGAATTTCCGGGATTCCCGCAGTCTTGCCAGAACGCGAAGATTGCGGCGTTCTCCCCGGCATCGACTTCCCCGCAACGCTGCACCCCGCTTGGTAAAGCGCCTAGCCCCGCACTTGCCCCGGATTCCGGGGCAGGAAACGGGATTGGGACGCCGATCCAGACTTCAATAGGAGAAAGATTATGGCTCAAACATTCTTCTGCATCGAAACCGGGAATTCGCTCTACGGCGGAACGGTCAGACACTTTTTCAATTCACCCGCAGCCGTGATGTCGTTCCTCAAGGCGACACGGGAGGGCTGGAGCCTCCGGGCGGCGGAATGGGATGATGGGGAACTCGTCCCCACGCGGCCCATCACCAACTGCCAGTTCATCGACGAGGATGGCGGAATCGACGCCGTTCTTGAACGGCTGGAGGTGGCGGCATGATCAAAGAAGTGTACGTAACCCCTCCCGGCAAGAAGCGGTTCCCAATGCCACCTCAGCGCGGGCGTTTGGCACCCCCTCCGTGGGCGTTGGGCGTGGTCCTCGTGGTTGTGGCGATCTTCATCGGCTCATGCGAATGGGCGAGGGGGATGTGATGAGGCCAGAAGCCGATATGTACGACGCGGAGAGGGAAAGCGTAGACCGCACGATTCCCGATGAACCCGAATACCATGGCCCCGACAAGGGGCCTTTTTAGTTCCCGCCGATGGGCGGTGAAAGGATGAAATATGGAAGCGAAGATTTACGGCGCGATTATCGCGGTTATGCGAGATTGCGGCTCCATCGGAAAGGACAGGCAAACCAGTGGGTTTGCATCTTTCAAGTTCCGAGGAATTGATGATGTCTACAACGCCTTGCACCCGGTCATGTCACTGCATGGTGTGTTCTGTGTGCCGGAGGTGCTGGAAACGACACGCGAGGAGCGGGCGAACGCCAAAGGCACGGTCATGGCTTATGTGACCGCGAAGGTGCGTTTCACGTTTTACGCTGAGGACGGTTCCAGCGTTCATTGTGTGACAGTAGGCGAAGCGATGGACAGCGGAGACAAGGCCTTGCCCAAGGCGCAATCTATTGCCATGAAATACGCCATGTTCCAGACGTTCTGTATCCCTACGGAGGAAATGCCTGACCCAGACGCCGAAACGGATCACCTCGCTCCCAAAAACGGGGCCGTACAGCAACGCGCAAAGGCAAAGGCGGAAAATGCCAGCCCGATGACGCCGGAACAGTCAAAGGCCCTCATGTCTTATCTGACCAAACGGCATGGTGACAGCCGAGCGGATTACCTTGCCGAACTTTCACGATTCTTCGGGCGGCCCATTGCAAGCTCCCGTGAATTGACGAAGGCAGATGTTTCCGAATTTCTGAACGCCGTCAACGGAGGACAAAATGGCTAGCCTCAATCGTGTTGAAATCATCGGACGCCTTGGACGCGATCCAGAACTCAAATATTCCCAGAACGGAGCGGCAATTTGCCGTCTCAATGTCGCTACTGACGAAAGTTACACGGATCGGGAAGGAAAACGGGTGCAAAAGGCCGAATGGCATAGCGTCGTTGTATTCCAGAAGTCCGCTGAACATTGCAGCCAGTACTTGAGCAAGGGAAGCCTTGTATTCGTGGAGGGTTCATTATCTACGCGGGAATGGCAGGATCAGCAGGGACAGAAACGCTACTCCACGGAAATCAAGGCGCAGCGCGTCCAGTTCCTCGACAAGAAGGACGGAGGAAAGCCCCGTTCATCCTTACCCTCTGAATCTTACGGTATGGATGACGTGCCTTTTTGATGAGGTGAAATATGCCTACCTTCAACGAAATCCAGCAAGAAATCGCCGGGATGCTCTGCATCCCCGATGAAGAGCTTACCCCGGAACAGCGCGAGGCGATGAATGTCTATATTGATGAACTCGCTAAACTCGAAGCCGACAAGGTGGATGGGTTCGGACAATTCCTGAAAATTCAGGCTGCTTTGGCCGATGCTTGCAAGGAAGAGTCCAGACGCCTTGCAGCCAAGGCGAGGACAGCGGAATCACGCCTTGCATGGCTCAAGGAACACTACACCATCGCACTCAGGGAAAACGGCCTCAAGAAAGTATCCGGCAACGCCTACACAATCAGCGTTCGGGAAACTGAGGCTGTAGCGGTAACGGCGCAAATGGAAGAACTTCCCGAACTGTACCGCCGCACAAAGACGACAGTGGAGCCGGACAAGCCCACAATCAAAGAAGCCCTCAAAGGCGGATTGACCATCCCCGGCTGCGCTCTGGTGAAGACATACAGCTTGCAAGTACGATAACCACCCCGGCCCGGCTCACCACCGGGCCTTTCTTTTGGGAAAGACTATGATCGTATGGCATGTGACCACGGTAAAGAAGCTTAAGCGTTACAAGGATTCGGGGGGCATTCTTCCGCCCGTCAGGGCGTGGGATAGTCTTCCCGCAGCCGAACGTTTTTCAAAACAGACAGGGCGCAAGGTGATTCTTCGTTTGAAATTCCCAAACACGGCGGAACGGCTTCCCGGTCATCGTGGGGAAGCCTTTGTACTCAATGAAAAGTATAGGCTCACAAGCATATGAGGTGAGATGAATCATGAGTGTTGATTTGTACGGGGATTACACGGCTGAGGTACTTTCGCTTCCACAGCAATGGCGGGAACAAATGTGGTTAGCCAACGGAGAAACCGGAATTTCTTCTAAAACGATTCACGCAGTCTTAACCGGAATGGTCGACAACACGGTTTTCAATACCAGTCCTTCATGGTTTAGATACGATACACCTCATGACCCGTCTGATTTCCGACGCTGTTATCTCCTGCTCAAGTTCATACCGGAATGGAAGCAACGCTTACATGAGGTTGCGGAAAGATTCCCGAAATGGAAACCCTTTGTCGAACATTGGGATGAATTGACGTGTCTTTATGAAGAGGAGCGAGATAGAAGCGATAGGCACGCGCCAAAGCTATTTGCTAAAATTATGGCATTGGAAAGTTAAGCTATGCCCGACACCGACGCCCTCCCCGACATCAGACTAAAATGTCCTGATTTGGCATCAATAATTCCGGGACGCCGTTTCCTCTACCGGGCAAAGGTAGGCGGCGAACGCCAAACCGTCACCGTTACGGCCTCCTGTGCCCCGTATCCCCGTGATTTCGGGAAGGGACGCAAGGCTATGTACGTCACCGTGTACGGCTACGAGGGGAAATGGACGGTCCCGGCAAGCAAGCTGAGGATTGCGGAGAAAGTATGAAAGTAAAAAAATATGTTTGTCCGATATGTCATAAAGAGTATCTTACATATCAGCAAGCTGAAAGATGCCTTGATGACTGTAAAGACAATGCTTCTGTGGAAGAATTTGTATGTAACTTTGAAGATCTACACGGATACGAGATCGACAGTATTATCGGAAAGTGCACAAGTTGCGAACACTGCGATGGTAAAGGTACATATTTCGCAGATTGTCCGTTGAAAGCAACCGGAGAAAAACGCGAAGGATGTGCAGCGTATATTCCCGCACACGATCTGCATACTGTTTGCTCTCGATATAACTATCTCCAAAAGATCGGACAGTTACCTCAATATTGAAGCACCCACGCCCCGCCCTCCCCCGGCGGGGCTTTTCATACCCCAAACTCTAACCCAAGGATTCAACATGACCATCGGAGAACTGATCGAGAAGCTGGAAAATTTTGATCCTGAGCAGAATGTCTGTATCACGCTGGACGGAAGCGAAGGAGCGGGCATGTTCGACATCGACCCGCAGCCCACCGAATGTGGATGCGAAGACGCCAAAGGAAAGGCGTTCATGGAAACCGTCATCGGCCTCTATCCGGTTGACGCCAGCGAGTAATCCATCTCTCAACCGTGGGCAGCGCATACGAATCACGCGGGATGATATGAAGCGAATCACAAAAAGCAGCGTAAACTGGCAGAAACATGCGCCGACAAAGAATTGTGCGAATTGCAAGCATGTCGAGCGCATCGAGAAAAAGGGGTACTACGGTACACCGTACTTTGAAGGTTCCCGCTGTGCGCTCAATGGTTGGAAGACTGGAGCTCTGGCAATCTGCGATAAATGGACGGAAAAGGCGGAGTAATATGGAAAACTTCAAGGTTGGCGATACGGTACAGTGGGCTTCTTCCGCAAATGGATATTGGAAAGAAAAAAAGGGGATTGTTGAATCCGTCATACCTGCGGGCGGGAATCCTCAGATATATGCTACGAGGGTAGCTGAGAAATATGGGAGAAAGACACCTCATCTTGGCTACCCTCGGGATCATGTGTCCTATATCGTTCGCGTCCCCTCGAAAACTGGTGGCGTAGGAAAATTCTACCGACCTCATGTTGCGCTACTGGAAAAGGCGGAATGACGAAATGGGAAAGGCGGCTCACGTGGGTGTGGGTCGCCTTCTTCGTGTGGGTGGTCTGGATTGTGTGCGTGGAGTAACCATTGAAAAAAACGATTGTTGGTGATGCGATTATTTACTGTGCTGATTGTCGGTCTATTCTTCCCACGCTGGATACTGTAGATGCAGTAGTTACAGATCCTCCATATGGCATCGCATATCAAAGTGGATATGCGACAAAAAAGCTTTGGGCTGCAGGGAAGAAGATCGCAGGAGACGAGACAACGGCGGTTAGGGATGAGGCCTTACAGCTTTGTCATAATCTTTGCTCTCCCATGCTGGTTTTTGGTTCTCATAAAGCCAGGCCACCAGAGGGGACAAGACATATTCTGATCTGGGACAAGGGTCCAGCTCTCGGAATGGGAGCGCTGGACCTTCCGTGGAAACCTTCTATTGAAGAGATCTATGTCCTTGGGAAGGGCTTCGTAGGAAAACGTGATGAAGGTTCCGTTATCTACTGTCCCCCGGTGCAGAGTATGGCGAAAAATGGTCGGAAGCATCCGAATGAAAAACCAGTTCCGTTGCTACGGCGGCTCATAAAGAAGTGCCCCGAAGGGACTATCCTTGATCCTTTCATGGGAAGCGGTGCCATAGGTGAAGCCGCTCTTTTAGAGGGCAGGCGTTTCGTAGGCATCGAAATTGAGCAGAAATTCTTTGAAATTGCTAAAAAACGCCTTGAATATGCTGAACACTCGATAAGCTTGCTGCAGGGGCGCGGCTGCATGAACAACGCGCGGGGTGAAATATGCTGACGGAACAGGAAAGGAAGTGGCTAAAACAGAGAGATAGAAATCTGTTTTCTTTCGGTCTTTACTTAGTTTTTACCCCGGGGATGAGTCCGGCATTGATAGACTACCGCGACGCCGCCGAGTTCGAGGCGAGAGTGTCACGGTGTATCGCTGAAAATGCATCAGAACTAGATATGATATCTAATAACTTGCAGTTCCTTGATGGTTTCAAAGCCAAAAGCCTAGCGTGGTACATCCTGCGGGAAGCCCGTATCGCCGTTGAAGAGGAGATGAAAGTCAGTGAATAAATACGATCTGGTTAACTCAGTATGGGCTGTACGCATGGCGTTGCATGATGTCCGCCCTGCGGATTCTCACAGCAATAAAAATCTGAACCGTGCGCATAAGTTACTGAGGGAGCTTATTGCAACGTATGGAACAGAGAGAGGGGAAGAAAGGGAGGAGATAAACAATGAACGAAATCACGCTTGAATCCATCATGCAGTGCTCGAAAGAGGCAATTGCGCGGGCATATATGTGCAAAATCGGTGCATCGGTTTATACTCGATGCCCGCTACATGGCGAAGAAACAGAAAATTGCCCTATGAAAGAGGTGTGGTGCTCAGACGTTACTCCTCAAGCTTGGGAAGAAGTGTTGAACAGCGCGCAGGAGAAGAAGGATGCCTGAACCCCAGATCGTAATCGTGGTCAACTCCCTCACGGAAGCCCACAAGCTCGAACGGGAACTTGTGCGGGATAGGCAGAATGCATGTGGCTACAGGCCGCGTCAAAAGGATGAGTGCAGGTTTTGCAAGCATGTGGGGCGCTACTCCAGCTACACATACCAAACAACCTACTTTTGCGACCTGCACAATTTTTGTGTGGCTGCACGAGGGATATGCAACGACTTTGAAACAAATATACCGGGGGAACGAACCAATGACAGCTCAGGAGTATCTTGACGAACTGGAACGGCTTAGGAAGGCGGCGACGCCGGGGCCGTGGGCTTATGAGCAGCATGGAGACACAAGTGAATGCGGCGTTGGCGTCATTTTAGACGACAATAACAAACAAATATCCGGGTTGAATACCGACACTACGTTGTTTGTGGCAGACGCAATTGCGCCAGAAGTTGCTTCATCAACGGACGCAGCATACATCGTCGCCGCGTGTAACGCCGTGCCGAGGCTGGTGGAGATGCTCAGAATTGCCGTATGTATGATTGAAGCTCGGAATGCGCAGAGAGCACGCAAAGGAGAAAAAATACCTGTGGACGATGTGATGCATTTGCTTTTTACCATAACGGAGCCGAAAGAATGATCACCACCGAAGAACTCGGAGAACTTGCTGTCCTATTTATTGAAGATGCTTGGCAGTGGGAAGCGTTCATAGCGTGGGCAGAAGCTCAAGGTTACACACGCGAAGAGATAGATGAGGCACGAGGAGAATGACCATCACCACCGAAGAACTCGCCCGCATCCGTTCCGCCGCCATTGGCGACATGCTCGGAGATCCCGGGGCGCTCGACGAGATGGGGTCAGCGGCTACCATTTTCAGGCTGTGCCGGGAACTGGAACTAGCACGTAAACACGCCGTCACCATGTCAGAAGTAGCAGCCGCAGCATGGGAAGGGGAAATCCCGTCACCGTTGCCCGGTCATACTCACATGACCGAAGAAGAATTTACCGAAAGATATAACTGCCCTTGGTGTGGCGGTTCTGGTCACATCGACGATTGCGATGAAGCAGACAAACAGGTCAAGGCTCAACTGGAACGGCTGGATCAGGAGGCGGATTGGCTGGCGACAAAGCTCAATGAGATAGCCAGCCCATGCAGAACCCTACATCCTTGTGAAGGAAGTCCATCTTGCAACTATCCCGACGGAGAACCACGTTGTTGGCGCGACGTGGCACACAAAGCTGTGGAGAAATATGACTCTAACAAAAGAAGAGCGCGACCAGTGGCGCGAAAGACTGTTATCCTCATACACATGTTTCGATGCAGAACACGCGACTTTCACCATCCGGCTACTTAATGCGCTGAACCAAGCCGAGGAAGAAATAGCACGGCTGGAGCAAGAAGTATTTTTCTGGCGTGAAGAGACTAAAGACGTGCGAGAAGTCTTCACCAGACAGCTAGGCTATAAAGACGCAGAGATAGCACGGTTTGAGAGAGAGTTGCACTGGCTGGCGACTATAGCGTTTGACGGGACGGCGGGGATTTATGACAGTCCAGAAAGGCTCATGGAAGCCGCACGCGAGGCCGTGGAGGAAGGGAGATGAGCCGCACTAGAGACCGTATAACCGTAGGCAAAGCCCATGCTTTTGATATGGGATATACCGCAGATGAGCTGAAAACGGCATGGGATACTGTAAAAAAGACGAATGTACTAGTGCAACATCTTGAAAATAATGGCGTCACTCCTTTGTCTTTACCTCCATATCTGATGGATGACTTAATGAAGAAATACAAAAAAATACGAGAGGAATCATGCCCGAAGAACTGACGTTGCTACCGTGTCCATTATGTCAAGCAACAGCCCATGTTGAATACCACAATGGATATTTACGTGTGATATGTGAAGGCGAACCGGGATGCCCGTTCAGAATGGGCGGAAAGAGGTTTGTTTTTACCGATGAATGCTATGACTGGTGGAACAACCTGCCCCGTGCGCTGACGTGGACGACCGAGCCGCAACTAGGAGCATGGAATTGGTGGAAGGATGAAGATAGCCGCATCCCTCGGTACGTCTATCAAGATGGAACCGTCGCCATCACTATGCAGATCGACCGCGTACCATATCAAAAACTTGGTGGACAATGGGCTGGCCCCATCCCCGAACCCCGCGAACCGAAGTAGCCCCGAAAGGGGCTTTTCTTTTAGAGAGGAGAAGCATCATGCGAAGACCCATCAACCCAGTAATACCGTATCCCCACGAGGCCATTCAGCACACCCGCTGTGTTCTGGCCCTGTCCATGATCACCGTGGCGATTTCTTTCCTCAAGCCGGAAATGCTGGCGCAGCTTGGCGACCTCGGAAAGCAGGTCGAGAAGGTCAACCGCTGGATCGACCGATGTGCGGACGACACGCAGAAGCGCAGGCTCTCCGCAGGCGCGAAACGGGATCTGGATGCTCGGTTCCATATCCTTGCCGGGCATGTCGGGGATATTCAGGCCGCTGCCGCCGATGCTTCCCGCTGGACGCAATGGGCCGCCGGGATGTGGGCCGGGCTGACCTTCCTTGAGGACTGCCGGAACACCTGCCCCGCCTACTTCCGGGGCCTTCACTGGCACAACCTGCTCAAGACGCTGACAACGCTGTGCAATGCGCTCGAAAAGGTCGACCCGCGAATCGCTGAGATCGGGACGCGGGTGTACGAGCGGGCCGCGTAGGATGAAAGGAGACAACTATGGAAACGCTTCATAATATTCCGCAAGAACAACTCAATATGGCTTTTTCTGCTGCACTATCAGAGTTCGCAGAAACACAACGAATTCTCGCTAAACCTTATATCACGACTGAAGAAGCCGCAAAAGTATACCCCATAGGTAAGTCTACTCTTGAAAAACTTCGTAGAAACCGCGAGGGTCCGGCTTTTGTTCAAGTTACAGACAACAGTCCCGTTGCATATACGCATGAATCTATCAAAAAATGGCTTGAACACCATCGCCAGAAGGTTATGTAATGTTTGGCAACAGGGATAGGGCATCCCTTTTAGTGTCCGGTGAAAGTTTAGAGTACCGTTTTGTCATCTCAAGTGTGGAATGCCCCATGAGTTCCGCGATTGTGTACAGCGGTACTCCTTTCTGTGCCAACCAAGATCCAAAAGTATGACGCAAGGTATGAAAAACGACTTTGTACCTTGCGTCAGTTATACCCTCGTTAAAGAGCATGTCCGCAGTCCGTTTGAATGCAGACGAAATGTACCGGATATGTCCCCCTCCTTTTTGCTCAAAAACAAATCCCTCCGTATCCTTCCCGTCGCAACGACGTAAAAAAATACGCTGCACCTCTTCATTCATGTAAGCTGCTCGCGTTCCCGCTTTCGCGTCCATGACGTTGATAATCCTCGCGGCAATGTTTACATGCCCCACCTTCAGGCTTAAAACTTCTCTAAGCCGCATTCCCGTATACAAAGAAACATAGGCAATATCGTGCCATTGCGGGCTTCTTTTTTTTAATTCATCTAGCAAAATCCGCGCTTCTTTTTCAGTCAAGAAGCGAAGCCGTGCGGAGTCAACTGCCGGAAGCTGCACCCCTTCCGTGGGGATACTGCCCGCATACACTCCCCATAATTTTGCTTTTCTATAAACCTGCCTGACAAATCCGATTACATGCTTTTCTGTCTGAGGAGAAAGACCTTTATTTTGAATAGCCTTTTTCAGTCCTTCGATGTGCATGGGACGGATTTTATCCATTCTCGCATCTCCAAAGATCGGTATGATATGGTGTTCAAGGTATCCGGTCATATTTTTTGCGGAAGCCTTACCAGCCATATGCACCATCAAGAAACGATGCGCAGCCTGTTTGAAAGTGGGGACATTCCCCGGAGCCACAAAGTCATTATCCTCTATATGCTTTAGGCGTTCACCACGAATGCGAGAAGCATAAGAAGCATTGACGCCTTCACTTTTTCTCCCTACAGTTTCCCATATCTTTCGCGAATCGTGACGATATGCGATGTCAAAGGCCACATCAGCTTTTCCATTTCTGTCAATAAGCACCCGCTCATAGACACCGGGGTATTTCGTTTTCTCGCGTTTTGCCATGCTACCTCCCATGCTACCGCTGTGCTACCATAAGGCGGATACGTCAGGATAGCAAAGGATATCCTAGGAAATATAACTCACGAGAATTATGAGATTAGGCTATCGCAGGATACCAGAGGATATGCCAGGAAAAGTGCTTTGTTAGCCTCCTAAGCTGTAGGCCACAAGTTCGATTCTTGTCGGGCGCACCAGAAAATTCAGCCTCTTAGAGAGATACTCTAAGGGGCTTTTTTTTTTGCAAGCCCTTTTATCCCGCTCTTATCCCGCTATATTAGATGAACCAATGGGAAATTTTCAGATAGATTGGGAAGATTCATCTTTCTTTTTTCTGTCCGCTGCCCGTACAGGATGAGGTTTTGAAACAAAAAAAATACGGTGGAGGCTGAAAAATCAGCCTCCACCTTTTTTACTCGTCCATTTCATCCGCTATAGCGGTCAAAATCGCAATCACCACAGGTATCCATTTTCCGAGACTCATATCTTTTCCTTCCTATCTGGCTATGAAACGGGACAAACGACACTGGCGTGCAGTTCCGCAATCCCATTCGACGTGTTTTCCGAGACACGGCGGTATCCTCGTCGGAAGCCCCAATCGGCACAGTCGGCAGGTATCCGTCATGCGTTCCTCCTCAAGGCCCCTTCGAGCAGTCCGAACAGTGCCGGAGCAAGCTGTGGAAACGTCTCAATGACGCGGCTGGCATGAGGCAGCAAGTTGCGATGTTCGAACACATGATGCCGAGTCCGTAACATCTGTTTGTTCGGAACACCATTGCAGGATGGCCTGTTCCGGCGCATATCGGATTTTCCTAGCGGAAGAGGATTGATGCTGTCTGCAAGATAGTCAGGTCTCGCCCTTACGGAGTCATTTTTCTTGAAAAATTCCGTCATGGAACTGTTCAGCACCTCAGCTATTTCCCCGATTCGGTTGAACCTAGAAGCAACGTATCCGTTCCAGATACGCCCAGTATATCATATTAAATAACTAGTAAATATAATTGGCTCTATATAGCAATATTTGTACATGAGCAGTCCTTGATTTCGATATTTTTATTTACACACGTAACTATTCGTGTTATTATATTAAAACGAAATCAATTATAAAAATTATTAATATTTTCTCAAATAAGAAAACAGGGACAACCTTGGGAATATTTTGTTCCTCGTCTCGCTGATAAAACAAGCGATAATATATCACTAAATATTTTATACATTTTTTTCAAATAATTATGGAATATTCATTCATGCATAAAATAGTTGTTCCTAACACAATTCTTATTGTCGATGATGATGAAATGAACCGTGATGTGTTGGGAAATATTTTTTCTGCGTCTCATTCCATTGAAATGGCTGAAAATGGAAAAGAGTGTCTCAATAAAATACTAGAATGTGGACAAAAATTTTGTGCTGTCCTTCTGGATGTGGTCATGCCTGTAATGGGCGGTATTGAAGTATTGAAAAAACTTAACAGAGATGGTGTTGTTGATCATATTCCCGTCTTTCTTATTACTGGAGAAACAGATACGAGAATCATCAAGCGAGCATATGAACTCGGCGTGATGGATGTCATTTCTAAACCTATTTCTTCGTATATGGTGCAACGCCGGGTTAATTCCGTTATTGAATTGTTTACGGCACGTAAACGACTCTCCAGTGTGGTGGGCCAGCAAAAGGATCAGCTTTTAAAACAGGCCAAAAGAATCCTGAGGCTGAACATGGGGATGATAGAGTCTCTTTCAACAGCCATTGAATTTCGCAGTGGCGAGTCCGGTGAGCACATCCGGAAAATACATGACATCACTAAACTGTTCCTTGAAAATTCCCCACTGGGCAGAGATTTTTCGACGGAGGAAATTGAGCATATTTCTTTGGCCGCGATTATGCATGACGTTGGGAAAATTTCCATTCCTGACGCCATATTGAGCAAGCCAGGACGCCTTACCCCCGAGGAGTTTGAGATCATGAAGACGCATACGACGGAGGACAACTTCTGGAGAGAATTCCGCAGATGAGGGAACTGCCGTTTTTCACGTATGCCTACGATATTGCCAAATACCATCATGAGAGATGGGACGGACGCGGATACCCGGAGGGGCGCAAGGGCGACGATATCCCTTTATGGGCACAGATAGTCTCCATTGCAGACGTATATGACGCGCTGGTCAGCCCACGGTGTTACAAGAAGGCTTTCAGTTTTGAGGTGGCCCTTGGCATGATTGTCAGCGGCGAATGCGGCGTGTTCAATCCAAACATATTGGCATGCTTTCGGGAAATTGAGGGTAAGCTCCGCACTCTCTACGGTAGCGGCCCGGAACGATTGTACGAGTGAGGCAAAAAAATATGGATCAGACAAGAAAGGCAAGACTTGAGGCGGGCGGAATTATGGTGGACGAAGCCCTTGAACGCTTTATGGGAAACGAGGCTATGCTTGAGCGCTATTTACAGAAATTCCTCAGCGAAAAGAGCTATGCCATGCTGCGGGATTCTCTAGCCTCAAACGATTGGGAAGCGGCTGGCAGAGCAGCGCACACGCTGAAAAGCATATGTGGTACCATAGGATGTGAGGCCATGCAGGAGCTTGTGATTCTGCAGGAACGTCATATCCGCGCCGGAGAATGGAAAGAAGCCGTTGGTATGATGCCAGAGATATCCAACAGCTACGAGAATATTTGCGGTGTGATCCGGGCGTAACGTACAGGGTATTGAACAGAAGGACGTATAAAGGGATATTGCGTATGCTGTATATCTACATAATACTAGGTAATTAAATGAAAAGCTACAGCGGAATACCATATACGACGGGAAAACAGGCCGCAGACGATGTAAAGACACAGCTTGTTGGTTTTATAAAAATACCCAAATGGCTGCTTGGGCTCTGTCTTATTACTGTTTTCTATATTTTGTTCGTCTGCTTCTCCATGTATAAAATAGGCGATTCAACAACGCAGCTCTATGAGTATCCCTATACTGTCTCACGCAAAGCGCAGGAAATGAAAACCGCCCTCTATGGCATACGAATCTCTCTGCCATCTCTTCTAGCCACGCCCGACATCACCGCTGCCCAAATTAATGACCTCCTTCAAAAACAGAGGGCTATGCAGGACAAGTCGTTGGAAGAGATCACGCTCAAGTTCCGGGGGAATGAGAAAGAACTGGCTTATCTGAAAAGATGTATGGCTGAATTACGGGAAGCCCGAAAAAATATGGTCAATAACCTATTGGGCAATCTGGATTTTCAGTACATCAATGCCTATTATGCCCGTGAGGTTCTCCCACATTTTGAAAAGGTGGATAAACTGCTAGGTAACTTGGGCGATGCCGCCGAACACCGTGGCAATGCAATCTTGGCAGAAATGGACAAGCTGAGAACCTTTTCCATCATTGCTACGCTGCTTATGGGAATAAGCATCATCTTGCTGATTCTCCACACCCGCAAACTGGAATGGGATAAATACAAGGAGAGCGCATACCGCGAAAAACTCCTCAATCTGCTTGCAGCCAACATAGATGAAATATTTTTCATTTCACGCGAAGATAAATCTTTTGAATATGTGAGCTCAAATAGTGAACGCGTCATAGGCGTACCGCCTGAAAAATTTATTCATGATTACAGAAAATTATATTCTCTTCTAGCGTGTAAGGACAGCGACTGGTTGCGCGCAGTGCTCGACGATACGTCCTCAAATATGAAGGAACGGGACATCGTGCTTGGTGAAGAGGGACGCCGCTTCAATATCCGGGTGTATCCCATATTCCTAAATGGTGTTCTGAGCCAGCGCATTATCGTATTATTCGATCAAACTAAGGAATTTGCCTATCGACAGGCACTGAGCGACGCTCTTGAGAATGCCCGCAACGCAAATACCGCCAAAAGTAATTTCCTCTCCCACATGTCTCATGAAATCCGTACGCCGATGAACGCCATTATCGGTATGACGGTCATTGCCCTGACCCGGCTTGACGATCGATCCCGCATGGAGGATTGCCTCACCAAAATAGCTCTGTCCTCACGCCATCTGCTCGGCCTTATCAATGACGTGTTGGACATGTCCAAAATCGAAGGAGGCAAGCTCACCATTGCTCATGAGCCGTTCAATTTTAAAATATCTCTACAAGGAGTTATCAATCTTATCCAGCCTCAAGCGCTGGAACGCGGACTGGATTTTGAGGTGTCCCTGTCCGGGGTTGATGAAGAAGAGCTACTCGGCGACGCACTGCGACTTAACCAGATTCTTATCAATATTCTGTCCAATGCACTCAAATTCACCCCGGTCGGGGGCTCTATACGGCTGGAGGTACACCAGCTCCATAAAAAAAACAATAATGTGCAGTTCCGCTTTGTTATCCGTGATACGGGCATTGGTATGAGCCAAGAGTTCATAAAGCGGCTTTATACCCCCTTTGAACAGGCCACATCCTCCACCGCTTCAAAATTTGGTGGTACTGGGCTCGGCATGGCCATTACCAAAAATCTTGTTTCTTTGCTGGGCGGCACGATATTCGTGAAAAGCGAGGAAGGCAGGGGAACCGAGTTTACTGTGGAACTCCCCTTTGGCCTGAGCGGACGGCAGTTAGAAAAAGGCAAAGGCGAGCTGGAGCCACTCAAAGTGCTCGTAGTGGATGACGACTACGATACCTGCGAGCACGCCTGCCTGTTGCTGGATAAAATGGGACTTCGTACCCGATGGGTGCTCAGCGGTGCGGAAGCCGTGAAGGTTGTGCAAGAATCCCATGTCAGTGGTGATGGTTACGACGTATGCTTCATAGACTGGAAAATGCCGGACATGGATGGCATGGAAACCGTCCGCCGTATCCGTAATGAAGTCGGGCCGGAAACTCTTATCATCATTATCAGCGCCTATGACTGGGGAGCGATAGAAGAAAAGGCCCGTGCCATTGGAGTTAACGGATTCATCGCCAAGCCCTTTTTCGCTTCCAATCTTTACAATACGCTTACTTCATTAACACGGCGCACGGCTCCGAAGAGAGAAATAGAAGTTTCCGCCCCCCCGGAATCAGAGGCGGAAACTGCACATCAGCATTATGACTTTACGGGGAAGCATATACTGCTGGTTGAAGACAATGAATTCAACCGTGAAGTCGCCCAGGAGTTTCTTGAAATGACAGGGGCCACGGTCGAAAGTGCCGAAAACGGATCAGAGGGAGTAGCTCTTTTTACGGCCTCGGAAACCGGGCAATACGACATTATTCTGATGGATGTGCAGATGCCGGTCATGGATGGCTATGAGGCGACACGAGCCATTCGCGCTTCGGTACACCCCGACGCGAACTCCATCCCCATTCTTGCCATGACGGCCAACGCCTTCAACGAGGATGTAGCTGCCGCTGTGGCGGCAGGCATGAACGGGCATATAGCCAAGCCCATTGATGTGACGGCACTTTATCGGCTACTCGCTTCGCATTTTAAGTAATAATGCGTAGTAAGGGAAGGAAAACAGAGTATGCAGGAGGCACGGAGGTGTCCCATGCGTACCCTGTTTTCCTTTCTTTGAGAATAACGAGTCCTGACCCTAAAGCCGTAATTCAAAGGGATGACATCCTATGGATGTCATCCCTTTTCTCGTGCCGGGCTATCGCTTCATCTTCGCCCGCAGCGTCGTGTAGTGGATTCCGAGAAGCGTTGATGCCCCGCCCTTTCCGGTCAGTTTTCCATCCGTCTTTTCGAGCACGGCCTCAAGGTAGTGCCTTTCCAGTTCTGCAAGCGTAGGCCAGCCGAGCTCCTCAAAGAGCGACGTTGGTTTGCGCCGTTTCCGCTTTACGCCAAAAACAAGGGGGCGCATCACCGACCCGGAACGGCTGTCGATAAGCGCCCGCTCCACTTCGTGTTCCAGCTCCCTGACATTGCCGGGCCAGTCGTAGCCGTACAGTTTGTCCAGTTCGGCCTGGCCGGGCTCCGGGGGCATCGTCGTGCCCATTTCCTGCGTCTTCGCGGCGATGAAGTGCCGGACGAGCGGAAGAATATCCACCTTGCGCTCTCGGAGCGGCGGAATGCTGAGCGGGTATACCGACAGGCGGTAATACAGATCCCGGCGGAACGTCCCCTTCTCCACCATCTCTTCAAGGTCGCGGTTCGTAGCGGCGACGACACGCACATCGACGGGAATGGCGCGCGGATCGCCCACACGCTGGATGATCTTGCGATCCAGTACCCTGAGGAGCTGTACCTGCGCCGTCAGCGGCAGCTCGCCGATTTCGTCGAGAAAGAGGGTTCCCCCGTTGGCACACTCGAAATAGCCGCTCCGCCGGGATTGCGCCCCGGTGAACGCCCCTTTTTCATAGCCGAAAAGTTCGCTCTCCAGCAGTGTGGGAGCGATGGAGCCGCAATTCACCCGCACAAGCGGCCCCCCGCTCCTGCCCGAAAGCTCATGGATGGCCTCCGCAACAAGCTCTTTGCCGGAGCCGGTTTCCCCGGTCACGAGTACGGTGGTCCGTGTGGGGGCGACTTTCTCGATACCCTGCCGCAAGGCGGCCAGCCCCGCGCACTGCCGTATCCGCTCGTAGCCCGTGAGCCGTTCCTGAACCTCCCCCACTGCGATCGGGATATCCGTAAAGGCGGCGGCAAGCTCCTCCGCAAGCGGGGCGATGAGGCGGCTTAACGGCTCTATATCCTCTTCTTTGAAACTGTTTTTTTCATTGGACCAGAAGTTGATCAGGAATGTGAACGATCCGCGCGCGAACAGCGGAAGGCGCAGCAGCGCCGCATGGGAATAGAACGGCAGCTCGGTAACGGACGGATCGATCTTCAGCGCTTCCCTCTTGAACGATTCGAGATCGTTCAAGAGGAGCGGCTTCGAAAGATCGCTCCCGTGCGCGATGATGGGATAGCTCTTCCGGCCCTTCCCGGCTTCACGCACCCGGGTCAGGCCGTTGGGCAAGGTATCCGCAATGGGTACGAAGACCCGCAGATCAGAGGAACCGCTCACAATATTCAGCCTGATAATGGGAAATATTTCTCGTATAAGCTGAAGAAGCAGATGGATCGAGCCGTCCAGCCCGCTCGTCCGATAGAGCAACCGGCACGACAGCCCGCCGGAATCAAAAAAATCCATTGATTCCTTTCCTTCCATCATTTGAAAAGAACTGTCTTTTTGTTCTGACATGCCCATATCCCCCCACGCTCTGTTTTTGAAGCGAATGTCCTTTATATTGCGTTTCGCTAACATTATCTATTGCGAAATACAATAAAAATGAAGGCGCACCCTCTTTAACCTATTGTTCTTTTTTATACAAAATAACGGCACGGTCATTGCTTTATCAGAATCGAATCATCCGTAATGAGCAGTTATCGTACTGCGATATATGCAAAACATTCCACAAAGGAGTTTTCCTATGCCTCCGCTGATCGACCGGGAGAAGTGTACCGGATGCGGCACTTGTGCCGAAATCTGCAATTCGAACCTTTTCGTCTTTGACCGCAGCGTCGACAAATTCCCCCGCATCAAGTTCCCCGAAGAATGCTGGCATTGCGACTCTTGCGTGCTCGACTGTCCCGTCGGGGCTATTTCCCTGCGCATCCCCCTGTCGTACGGCCTCATGCATGTCGACGCGTCCACCCTCACCACCAAGGAGGTCAAGTCATGATCCCCGTCAAGCCTGTAATCGAAGCGGATCTCCTCATCGTCGGCGGCGGCATCGGCGGCCTCATGGCGGGCATCGCGGCGGGCAAGGCCGGATGCAAGAACGTCGTCATCATGGAAAAGTGCCATGCGCGCCGCAGCGGTTCCGGCGCGACCGGCAACGATCACTTCAACTGCTATATCCCTTCCTATCACGGCGACGACATCGAGCCCGTATTCAAGGAAACCATGCAGAGCCTCGTGGGCCAGCTCAAGGAACCGAGCCTCATGCACAAATTTCTGGAAAAGAGCTTTGAGCTGGTGCAGATGTGGGATGCTTGGGGCGTGAACATGCGCCCGACCGGAGACTGGGAATGCAAGGGGCACGCCCTGCCCGGCAAGCCCCGCGCGTTCCTGAAGTATGACGGCTCCGACCAGAAGAAGGTGCTTGTCCGCGAGGCCAAGGCGGTCGGCGTGAAGTTCTACAACCATCATCCCGTGGTGGAACTTGCCCGCGTCGGCGGCCGCATCGCCGGGGCGCTCGCCGTGGACATCAGCACGGAACAGCCCGCCTTTGTCCCGGTCCGGGCCAAAACCGTCCTGCTCGCCACCGGGCTGACGCACCGTCTGTACATGAACGCGTCCACGCCGGGCTTCATGTTCAATACGGGGCACTGCCCCAACTGCGCGGGCGGACAGGGCCTCGGCTGGCGCGTGGGCGCGCGCATGGTCAACATGGAATTCCCCTACACCCATGCGGGCCCCAAGTATTTGCAGCGCTGCGGCAAGGCGACGTGGATCGGCGTCTACCGCTATCCCGACGGCAAGCCCATCGGCCCCTTCGCCACCAAGTCCGATCCGCAGTACGGGGACGTGACCAGCGACATCTGGAATTCCGTCTTTGAAGACGTGATGCGCAAGGGCACCGGCCCCGCCTACATGGATTGCTCCGACGCCACAGACGAGCAAATGGCGTACATGCGCTGGGCCATGACCGGCGAAGGCCTGACCGCCCTGCTCACCTACATGGAAAAGGAAGGGATCGATCCGCAGAAGCACGGCGTGGAATTCATGCGCTACGAGCCGATCCTCCACGGGCGCGGGCTCGACGTTTCCGACGAGGGCGAAACTTCCGTACCCGGCCTTTTCGCGGCGGGCGATCTCGTGGGCAACGGCGGCTGCGGCATCGCGCTGGCGGCCTATCTCGGATGGGAAGGCGGAATGACCGCTGCGGCACAGGCCGCCACGGTCGATTTCCAGCCCGCCGAGGAAACCGAATCCATCAGGAAGCGCATGGAGCTGCTTTCCTCGTTCATGGATCGCCCCGAAGGCGCGGACTGGAAGGACGCGAACATGGCCCTGCAACAGATCATGAGCGACTACGCCCCCGCCGGGCCAGCCAAGGTGCGTTCCGAAACGCTGCTCAACGCCGGACGGGATTACCTGAAGCAGCTCCGCCATTCCGCGGAACGGCAGATGGGCGCGACGTGTTCGCATACGCTCATGCGGGCCGCCGAAGTGCTCGATCTCATGGACTGCGGCGAAGCGATCATGAACGCCGCGCTGGCGAGGCAGGAAACCCGCGCCAACCATGTCCGTTCCGACTTCCCCTTCACCAACCCGCTCCTTGCGGACAAGTTCCTCACCGTGGGCCTTGAAGGCGATGAGGTCGTCGCCCGCTGGCGCCCCATCCGCCAGCCGGTTTCCCGCTAGCTCCGAAAAAACGGGGAACGCCCCGGCGGCGTTCCCCGCACGGCAAAAGCCTCCCCCGCGCCGAGCCTTCCCGCCCCTCCGCAATCATACCCTTGGAGCCGCCATGTCCGCCCCAGCCACTCCCGCACTCTGTAGGCAGATCGCCTTCTTCGCCCTTGGCCCGCTTCTCTGCTTCTCTCTGAAAGACCTTCCCCCGCTTAAGGGGATGAACCCCGACGGCATGGTCTGCCTCGCCGGGTGCGCCTGGCTCATGCTCTGGTGGATGACGGAAGTCTTGCCGCTGCCGGTCACCTCGCTCATGGCCGTTCCGATCTTCGGTTTCCTCGGCGTCATGGCCCCGGACAAGGTTTTCGCCACCATCGGGCATCCGGCTATGATGCTGATCTTCGGCGCGACCATCATCGTGGGCGTCTGGAAGGAAAGCAACCTGATCGAGCGCTATGCCTACTGGTGCTTCAACCTGCCCTTCGTCAGGGGCAACCCCGTCCGTATGGTCCTCATCTTCACTTTCGGGGCGGGCGTCATGTCGGCCATAGCCCCCAACATCCCCCTGACCATCCTGTTCATTTCCATTGCTGTAGCCATCGGGAAGTCCTGCAACCTCGCGCCCGACAACAACATGATGCGTTCCCTGTGCACGCTCTCGGCCATCGCACCGGCCCTCGGCGGCGTGGGAACGCCCCTCGGAGGCGCGCCGAATATCGTGGTCATCGCCATCGTGGCGACCGTCCTCGGGCACGACATCACGTTCTGGGAATGGTCGGCCCTCGGTATGCCCCTGGTTTTCGTCACCCTGTTCGCCTGTTTCGCCATCACGGCGCTCCTGTTCCCCGTGGGCAAGGCCGGGAAAGGCTTTTCCATGCCGGAAGACTACCTCAAGAAGAAGATTGAGGCCCTTGGCCCGGTCTCGGCCCACGAGCACGCCGCCATCTGGATCATGGTGGTCGCGCTGGCGCTCTGGTGCTCCGGGCCGCAGATTTTTTCCGCGCTCGGGCTGGAAGAGGAAGCGCGGATGATGACAGCCCCGGTGATCGCCGTGCTCATGGGCGCTTCCGCCTTCCTCGTGCCCATCCGCCGGGACCGCGAATCCGGCAGGCTCATCTTCGCCATGAACTGGGATCAGGCCGTCCGCAACATCGGGTGGGGCATCATCGTGCTGCAGATCGGGGCCATCGCCTTTGGGCAGGTGCTCCTCAAGGGCGGCGTGGACAAGTGGATGGCCCAGTGCATCCAGATGCTTCTGGGCGACATCCACGGCTTGCTGGTCTGGTTCGCACTGGTCTTCATCACCGGGTTCTTCTCACAGATCATCATGAGCCTGGCGGTCATCCCGCTCATGCTGCCCATTACGGCGGGCCTTGCCGGGATTTACGGATTCGATCCCCTGCTCGCATGCATCTCCGTCGGCTTCGTCAGCAACCTGACCACCATGTTCCCCTTCTCCTCCGTCCCCGTCGCGGCGGTCATCGCGGGAAGCGAAGGCTACGCGCAGCCGAAGGACTTCATCATCAGCGGATTCCTCAATACGACCATCGTCACGGTGATCACCTTCGGCCTGTGCTGGCTCGTCGGCCCGATGGTCTTGTAGGCGCGCGGGCTTTCGGCGGGACCAACCGGCATGGCCCGCCCGATTCGAGGAACGGAAGAGGCCGTTCCTGTGATGGGACGGCCTCCTGTATTTTCATTGTCGTTTGGGAACCGTAAACAACACGGTGGAGCTGAGAGGCCGGCGTCCGTGGCGCCCGAAGGGCATCCTCCCGATACCCCTCCAGCTTCAATCCTGAACGGATACGTCCTTCGCGGCGTCCGCTTCGAGAACCCGCCTCAGGCTGCTGTAACTGATTCCCAAAGCCCTGGCCACTTTTCTGCGGTCGCCCGCACAGCGCCGCATCTCCTTGCGGACAATCTCCAGACGGTACGCGGCAAGCTGTTCCCCCAGCGTCCCCCCCTGTGGGGCCTTGTCGAAGAACTGGTTGCGATGGCGGAATATCTCCTCAAAACAGGCGAGGCTGGAACTGTTGTCCCCGAGCAGGACAAGGTAGCTTTCCATGACCGACATGAGTTCGCGGATGTTCCCCGGCCAGGAATAGCGCCGGATGGCATCCAGAATGGCCGGGGTGACAACGGAGGCGTTTTTCCCATACCGTTTGAGGACGTTGGCGATGAGGAGCGGCACGTCTTCCAAACGATCCCGCAGGGGGGCGACTTCAAGGCAGACGCCCGCCAGACGGAAATACAGATCCAGCCTGAACGAGCCCACCTTGACCAGATCCAGCAGCTGCTTGTGCGAGGCGCAGATGACCCGCACGTTGACGGGAATGAAGCGATCGCCCCCTACGTGCATGACTTCCTTTGCATCCAGCACGCGCAGGAGGCGGAGCTGCACAGCATGGCTCATGTCCCCGATCTCGTCAAAAAAGAGGGTGCCGCCGTTCGCCAGTTCGAAAAGCCCCGCTTTGCCGCCGCGCTTGGCCCCGGTAAAAGCCCCCTCCTCATAGCCGAACAGTTCGCTTTCCAGCAGCGGGTCCGGCAGGGCCGCGCAGTTGACCACCACAAAAGGCTGCTTGGCCCGTTTGCTGGCGGCGTGCAGGGCGTGTGCGACAAGCTCCTTGCCGGTGCCCGTTTCGCCGTGGATGTAGACCGAGATGTCCGTGGGCGCGTAGCGGGCGATGTTTTCTTTCAGCTTCACGACGCTGGCCGACTTGCCGATGATGTCCCGTGCCGTGTAGTTGGCCACGAGCCCGCGGGAATGGAGATCCGTGTCGATCTTCCGGTTGATTTTCTGGAGGTTCTGCACATCATGGATGAAGCAGACCGCGCCCGTCGTCGACGACGACATGGCCAGCGGGAACGTGTTGATGAGTAGCTGCCTGCCGTTGATGGTCACCACCCGGTCTATGAACGGGGAAGAGTGTTCCAGCACTTCATCGAGAAAGAGCGGCGGGAAGAAGCGGGCAAGCTCATGCGGGGCCTCCACGCGCAACAGCTTGAGCGCCTGCGCATTGTGGAAAACGATGTCCCGCTGTGCACTGAGGCAGATCACGCCCTCTTTCGAGTAGTGAAGCATGGCCTGGATGTTGGAGCGGTTCGTCTGCTCCATGCGCATGTTTTCGGCTATGGTAATGGCCCGGCTCACCGCGTTGCGGATATTCACGGGCTGCGGCTCGTCCAGAAAAATCTGCCCGCCGAGGCGGCTGACGATCCGCGCCGTCCCGCCCCCGCCCACGAAAACCCGAACGCCGCGCGCCATCGTTTCCCTGATCCGTTCCTCGAGTTCTTCCTTAGTGTCGTAACGGACCGGGATAATGCGCATACCAAGCAGGGATTCCATGAACTCGATGTCACGGGCCTCGTTGATGTGCGCGGTGAGGGCCACCGTATCCGAAAGCTTCCTGGCCCGGCTCAAGCCTTTGATGATGTCGATCTCCGAACGCTCGACGAAGACCGTGCGGCGTCCGAATTTTTTGAAGACGGCCTCACGGAACCCGCCGTGGCACAGCAGGACTTCGTATCCCTCTTCGAACAGGCGCCGTGCGTCTTCGAGCGCCGTCTCGTAGCTGGTCACCTCAATGGATATGTTCCACCCGAGAAGCAGCGTTTCCCGGTATACGATATCGGCGACGAGCTTGGAATGGACAAGCGCCGCAATCCGGTATTCCTGTTTCACATTCGGCTCCTGCATGGCAAAAACGGCCTTTGATTTGAAGGGGTACGGGGAAATGATGCTCAAAATTGAGCATTATTTGCTCAATTATGGATCTACACGCCAGATTATCTGATTGTCAATAAACTCATAAACATACAATATATCATGCAATCGGTTCCCGGGAGGGCCTTGGCACGGTTTCTGCTTGTTCAAAAGGGAACAGGATACCGCCGCCGGACGCAATCCGTTGCGCGTACGGCTCAAACCAGTCAAAGGAGCCTCCCCATGAAGCGTTGTTTTGCCTTCCTGCTGACGGTTTTCGTGGCCCTTTCCCTGACGGCCTTCGCCCATGCCGGAACCTATCCGGACAAGAGCATCAAGATCATCGTCCCCTTCAATCCGGGAGGCGGCGGAGAGCAAGGCGCCCGCCTTCTCGAAAAGGATTTCAAGGAAGTGGTCGGCCAGCCCCTTTCCTTCATCTACAAACCCGGCGGCACCGGGCTTATCGGTATGGTGGAGCTCAGCCGCCAAAAGCCGGACGGGTACACCATCGGCATCCACTCCTATCCCCTGCTCATGCTCGACATCATCACCGGCCGCGCCGGGTACACGTTGGACAGTTTCGATTTCATCTCCCTGCTCTGCCTTGAGGAAGTCTATCTGGCCGTCCGCGCCGACAGCCCCGTTTCCAGCGCCAAGGAACTCATTGAGCGCGCCAAGTCCGAGCCCGGCAGGATCAACCTCGGCATCTGCGAAATCATGGGCCCCACGCATATCCCCGCCCTGCGCCTGAAGGCCGACGGCGTGCCTTTCAACCATGTGCCCATCGACGGCGCGGGCAAGGTCGCTCCCGCGCTCCTCGGCGGACAGGTCGACGCCGCCATCGTCCCTTCCGGGGGTGTTTCCGGCTCCATCAGCAAGATGAAGATACTCGCCGTGTTCGCGCCCGAACGCAGCAAGCGCTTCCCCGGCGCGCCCACCATGAAGGAGGTGGGGTACGACATCAACAGCGCCGTGGGCCGCTACATCGCCGCTCCCAAGGGCGTGCCCGCCGAAAAGCGCACGATCCTCGAAGACGCCTTCAAGACCATCCTTTCCAACCCTGAAGTGATCGCGCGCTATGAAAACGCAGGAACCGTGGTCGCATGGAAGTCCGGCGAAGAATTGCGCAAGATGTTTGAAGAGTATGAAAAGGAAGGCCGCGCCATGGTCGAGTTCTATCAGAAGACGCAGAGCAAGTAGCCAGCCCGGCGGAGCGGCTTTGGGCCGCTTCCGGATCCACCTTCTTTCCTGAGAGACGTCCCATGGATGCAGTCCCTTCCATGCTTGAGTATATTGTGCGGGGCGCGGCGAGCGCCGTGCTCCCCATGAATCTGCTGGTGATGTTCATCGGGCTCGTCGTCGGCATCGTCGGCGGTATGCTTCCCGGCATCACCACCGTAACGGCCGTGGCCCTGTTTGTCCCCTTCACCTTTTCCATGCCCCCGGACATGGCGCTTATCGGGCTCGGCGGCGTGTTCTGCGGGGCCATGTACGGCGGGGCCAACGCCGCCATCCTCATCAATACGCCGGGAACGCCGGGGTCCATCGCCACCTCGCTGGACGGCTATCCGCTGGTCATGCAGGGCAGGGCCGAGGAAGCTTGTTACATCGCCCTGATCGCTTCGGTCCTCGGCGGCATTTTCGGGACCGTCGTACTCATGCTGTTCTTTGAGCCGCTGTCCGTCATGGCCCTGAAGTTCGGCTCCGAGGCCTTTTTCTGGATGGGACTGTTCGGCCTGTCCACGCTGGCGGCGATGTTCCCCGGCAATATCGCCAAGGGGCTGCTCGGCGGAGCCATCGGGCTGGCCCTGTGCACGGTGGGCCTTGACCCTGTGATGGGTATGCCCCGGTTCACCTTCGGCTGTTTCGATCTGGTTCAGGGCCTCGACATGGTCGCCCTCATGATCGGCCTGTTCTCGCTATCCCAAATGTTCGTCATGCTGGAATCCGACGAGAAGTATATCGTCAAGATGGAGCGGCAGGCGCACGCCTTCAAGCTCGCCGTCACCGATATCCTCAGACATTTGAAGCTGCTCTCCGTGGCCTCGGCCATCGGGACCTTCATCGGCGCGCTCCCCGGTGCGGGGGGCAGCGTGGCCGCGCTCGTCTCCTACAATGAGGCCAAGCGGTGGGACAAGGACCCCGACCGCTACGGCAAGGGCGCCGTGGAAGGCATCCTCGTGCCGGAAAGCGCCAACAACGCGAGCGTGGGCGGTTCGCTGGTCCCCCTGCTCTCCCTCGGCATCCCCGGCAGCGCGGCGGCCGCCGTCCTCGCCGGCGGGCTCATGGCACAGGGGCTGACGCCCGGCCCGCAGCTCATGGAAAAGAACCCCGAGATCGCCTACGCCTTCATCGTGAGCATGATCATCGCCAACATCGGGATGCTGCTCATCGGCTACCTGCTGGTCCGCGTGTGCACGCGTATCCTCGATGTGCCCAAGCTGCTGATCATCCCGGCTGTCATCTCCATCTCGTTCCTCGGGGCCTATGCCCTGCGCAACAGCATGTTCGACGTCCTGCTCATGATCCTGTCGGGCGGCATCGCCTATCTGCTGCTCAAGGCGAAGATCATGCCCGCAGGCATCGCCCTCGGGCTGGTGCTCGGGCGGATCATCGAAGAAAACCTCATCGTGACCCTCTACCGCACGCAGGCGGAGGACTCGCTCGCCGATCTGCTGGTCTTCTCGCCCCTCGCCGCCGTATTCATGGCCGCGTGCATCCTCGCCATCGTCATCCCGCTCTGGCTGAACCACCGCAAGCAGGGCAAGGGCATCGCCCTCTCTAGCCTGCGCCCGTCCGGAGCGTGCCTGCGCCGCTACGACTTTTGGGTCGTCCTTGCGATCACCGTCGGCGGGGCTGTCCTCCTGCGCCAATCCTACGCCATCGAAGGCATTTCCGGCTATTTCCCGCAGGCCGTGTACGCCTCCATCGTCGGCCTGGGGATCTTCATCATGCTGATGCAGATCTTTTCCGGCACGGCGCGAAAGCCGGAAACCGTGCGTCCGGGCTGCTACTGGAGCATCTGCCTGTACCTCGGGCTCATGGGCGTCGGCTATCTGCTCATCGAACCGCTCGGCTTCTACGCCGCCACGTTCCTCTGCATCGTCGCCATGACCGCCTACGGCACGTTCTGGCTCTCCGGGCGCAAGGCCGACTTGCGGGGCATCGGTTCGGTACTGGCCTATTCGCTGCTCCTCATCGCCGTCGAGTACGGCTGTTTCTCGCTGATCATGGAAGTACAGACCCCTACGGGGCTTCTGTTTTGACGCTCCGCCCAAAGGATATCTCGTATGGACATAATGGAATTGAGAACACGGCTTGAAGAGGCCCCGCGCATCCCGCTCGGCGTATGGCCCACGCCGTTCATGCCGATGGACGGGCTGCGGGCCCGTCTCTCCGCCCAAGGGATCGAATGCCCCCGGCTCTGGATCAAACGCGAGGACATGACCCCCCTCGGCGCGGGAGGGAACAAGATACGCAAACTGGAGCACGTGCTCGCCAAGGCCCGCGCGGAAGGTGCCGACGTGCTGCTGAACACGGGTGAGGTACAGTCCAATCAGGTCGTACAGACGGCGGCCTCAGCCGCACACCTCGGCATCCCCTGCGAGCTGTTCCTCGGGCGGACCGATCCCCCGCTCTCCGAGGACGATCAGGAAACCGGGAACATCCTGCTCTGCCGCATTTTAGGGGCTCAGGTGCACCTCGTACCGCCGGGAGCCGACCGGGACGCGGCCATGCGCCGCCGGGCCGAGAAGCTAAGGGCCGAAGGGCGGCATCCCTACATCATCCCCCGCGGCTCCTCCACGGCGGAAGGGGCGCTCGGTTCCCTGCGTTGCTTTTTCGAGCTGCTCGACCAGGCGCAAGCCAGCGGCTTCACGCCGAACGCCATTGCCGTCACCGTGGGCAGTTCGGGCACCACGGCGGGGTTCCTCGCCGGTGCGCACGCCCTTGCCCTTTCGGGCGGGCCGGACATCCCCCTCTACGCCTTCGACACCTTCGGCACGGACTACCCGGTGCAGGCCCGTGAACGCATCATGGAACACGCCGAGGAGTGCTGGGCTTCGCTTTCCCTGCCCGGAAGATGCGGGGAAAGGCTGCTGCGCCTCTCCTGCGATTTCGTGGGGCCGGGCTATTCCCGGCCCTATCCCGGCATGATCGAGGCCGTGCGCCTCGTCGCCCAGAGCGAAGGCGTCATCCTTGATCCCAACTATACCGGAAAGAGCATGGCGGGCCTGCTCGACGCGATCCGCAAGGGCGCGTTCACGGCGGACCAGCATGTCGTCTATCTGCATACAGGCGGACTCCCGGCGCTGTTCGCCATGCGCCGCCATTTCGCCTAACCGCTTTTACGATAAGGAGCCTTGCATGAGCCTTACTTCCAAAAACAACGAAAAAATCGGTGCGGTCAACCGCGGCACGCCCTGCGAATCCGGGCTGTGCAACTTCTGCCGCACGGACTGTCAGGGCCGCTGCGAAACGTGGCTGAGTTCGCTTCTGGGGCGCAGGACGCTGGTGCCCCGCGACTACGGCAACGCCACCATCGGGACCGAAAACACCACGCATGTGGGCGTTTCCTACAATGCCCTGCGCATCCGGGGCCGCGTCTTCGGCGGGGCCGGGCTCGACCCGGAAAAGGCCCGCACGGGCGACGCGGCCTATTGCGACGCCGATCTGACGACGGCCGTGGGCTCCAACGCCAAGTACCCTTGCGACTATCCGTTCCTCATCGGCGCGCTGAGCCGCAATCCCGTGGTCGACAAGTACTGGGACAGCTTCGCCGTGGGCGCGGCCCTGTGCGGCATCCCGCTGGTCATCGGGGAAAATGTGGGCGGCGGGGACAACAAGACCGAATTCAATCCCGACGGCTCCATCCGCGCCCTGCCCGATCTGGACCGCCGCATCGCCGTGTACAGGCGCTATTACAATGGCAAGGGCGCGCTGTTCGTCCAGCTCAACGCCAACGACGCCTACAACGGCGTGGCTGATTACGTCGCCCGCAAGTACGGCGACTTCGTGTGCGTCGAAATCAAATGGGGGCAAGGCGCCAAGCCCATCAACGGCGAAGGGCTGATCCGCGATCTCGACTACGCTCGGTTCATGAAGAGCCGCAGCTACTGCCTGCGCCCCGATCCCGAGGATCCGGCCGTACAGGAGGCCTTCCGCGCCGGGCGCGTCAAACACTTCACCCGCTATACCGGCCTCACGTATCCCGCCCTGTCCACGCCCGAGGAAGTGCTCGCCGAAGTCGCGGCCAAGGCGGAACAGCTCCGGGCCAACGGCGCGGCACGGCTGGCGCTGAAGACCGGGGCGTTCGGGATGCCCGATCTGGCGCTGGCGATACGGGTGGCCTCCGAGCTGGATTTCGAACTCCTGACCATCGACGGCTCCGGCGGCGGAACGGGCATGAGCCCCAACGACATGCTGGACAACTGGGGCGTCCCCTCCGTCCTGCTGCACGCCAAAGCGCATGACTACGCCTTCCTGCGGGCCGCCGCCGGGAAGAAGGTGGTCGATCTCGCCATGGGCGGCGGGCTCGCCAAGCCGAGCCAAGCGTTCAAGGCGCTGGCCCTCGGCGCCCCCTACGTCAAGGCTGTGTGCATGTCGCGCTCGTTCATGATCCCGGCCTTCCTCGGCTGCAACATCGAAGGGGCCCTGCACCCCGAACGCCGGGAACGCGTCCACGGCGCGTGGTCGGCGCTTCCGAAGACAGTCCTCGACATCGGCGATACGCCCGAAACCATCTTCGCCGGATACCATGCCCTCAAGGAACGCCTCGGAGCCGACGAAATGGCACATATCCCTTACGGAGCCATCGCCATGTGGACGATGTGCGACCGGCTCGGCGCGGGGCTCCAGCACCACATGGCCGGGGCCCGCAAGTTCGGCGTCGAGCACATCGACCGCACGGACATCTGCGCCGCCAACCGCGAAACGGCTCAGGAAACGGGCATCCCCTTCATTACGGAACAAGACGACGAGCTGGCGCGCCGCATCGTGCTCGGCTGACAAGGAGAGGCGTTCATGCTGGATCTGCTCTTGACCAACGCCCGCATCGTGGACGGGACGGGCAACCCCTGGCGCAAAGGCTGCGTCGGCGTGCGCGACGGGCGCATCGTGGCCGTGGGTTCGGCCCACGATATGCCCGAAGCCCGGACGGTGCTCGACATCGGAGGCAACATCCTGTGCCCCGGCTTCATCGACAGCCACAGCCATTCGGATTTGAGGATAATAGATGAGCCGTTGGCCTTGCCCAAAATCATGCAAGGGATTACCACAGAGAACGTAGGCCTCGACAGCATGTCGGTGGCCCCCATCAGCGACAAGAACAAGGAGCCGTGGAGCACGAGCATTTCCGGGCTCGACGGCGTAGCCCAGAAACCGTGGGGCTGGAACGGGTTCGCCTCCTATCTCAATGCGCTCGACGCCGCGAAGCCGAGCGTCAACCTGAGTTCCTATGTGGGGCTCGGCACCGTGCGCCTCGACGTCATGGGCATGGAGGACAGGCCGCCCACCGCCGAAGAACTGCGCCTTATGGAAGAAAGCGTGGCCCGGTGCATGGAGGAAGGCGCGCGCGGCATTTCGGCGGGGCTCATCTACACGCCCAACAAGTACCAGTCCACGGAAGAACTCGTCGCGCTCGCCAAAGTCGCGGCCCGCTACGACGGTATCCTCGACGTGCATATGCGCAATGAGGCCGACCACATGGCCGAGGCATTGGAAGAGGTCATCCACATCGGGCGCGAAACCGGCATCCGTATTCTGGTGACCCATTTCAAGCTGCGGGGGCGCAGGAACTGGGGGAACGCCCGCAGGCATCTCGACACCATCGACCGGGCCCGCGGGGAAGGCATCGACATCGGCATCGCCCAGTATCCGTATACGGCCAACAGCACGTTCATGCACGTCGTCGTTCCGCCGTGGTACCACAGCCGGGGGACGGACGGCCTGCTCAAAGCCTTGGCGGAGGAACGCGAACAGGTCAAAAAGGACATGCTCACCACCGAAGGCTGGGAAAATTTCTCGCAGGTCATGGGCTGGGAGAACATCTACGTCTCCTCGGTCGCCAGCGAAAAGAACCTCTGGTGCGAAGGCAAAAGCGCCGTGGCCCTTGGCGAGGCCCTCGGCAAGTCGCCCGAGGACGCGGTGCTGGATCTGCTGATCGAGGAAAACCTTGCCGTGGGCCTGCTTGGGCACGGCATGTATGAAGAGGATGTAATGGAAGGCATGAAGCACCCGACCATGTGTCTGATCACCGACGGCCTGCTGAGCGGCGGCAAGCCGCATCCGCGTACCTATGCGGCCTTCCCCCGGTTCATCGCCCGTTACGTGCGGGAAAAGCGCCTGCTCACCCTTGAGGAGGCCGTGCGCAAGATGACCTCCAGCACGGCGCTCAAACTCCGCATGAAGCGCAAGGGCTTCATCATGCCCGGCATGGATGCGGACATGGTGGTGTTCGGCGAAAACCGCATCCGCGATGTGAATACGTTTGAAAATCCGCGTGTCTACCCGGAAGGCATTGATTACGTGCTCGTCAACGGCGAGATCGCCGTCGATCACGGCGTCCATACGGGCGCGCGTCCCGGCAAGACCATACGCGACTGACCATGCCACCGACGGTGCGGCCGTTTCCCATCGCGGGGGACGGGCCGCGCCGTTTTTTCGTTCTTCAAGGAGGAAACGTCCATGTCGTACAGCCCCACGCTCGGCTCCGTGTTCAACCGCACGAAAATGCGCGATCCGTCCCATGTCTGTTCTTTTTCCGGCATGTGCGCCATGTGCACCGCCGACTGCATCGGCAGCTGCGAGATCGGCCTGTCCGCCGTCCGGGGCATGGAGACCGTATATCCCACCACCACGGGGGAAAACCAGATCGCCTCGGAAAAGGTCTATCCCGTCGATTATTCCCATTTCAACATCAACGGCAGATCCTTCGGGGCAATGGGGGCTCCGCTGGACGCCGATCGCGCCACCATCTACCATGTGGGGCTCGAACGGGAGATCGGCACCCTCAACCCCGTAAAGCTGGCGCTGCCGATCATCCTGCCCGCGCTCATCAAGCTCAACTGGCCCGACTACTTCGGCGGCGCGGCCATGGCGGGCGTCAACGCGGTCATCGGCGAAGGGGCCGTGAGCAAGGACCCGACGCTCGCCTACGAAAACGGCAAGGTCGTCCACGCCCCGAAGCTCCGGGAAATGCTGGACGCCTTCAACAAGTATGACCGGGGATACGGGCAGATCATCCTTCAGGCCAACTATGACGACGACGCGCAGGGCGTGCCGGAGTACGCCATCCGGGAATGCGGGGCCAAGGCCATCGAATTCAAGTTCGGGCAGTCCGCCAAGGGCACGCAGCCCGCGAACCTCGTCCCCACGCTCGAAGAGGCGCTGAAGAAGTGCGAACAGGGTTTCCTTGTCCTGCCCGATCCGCGGGATCCCGGCGTACAGGAAGCCTATGGCCGCAAGGCGTGCCCCGCCTTCCACGTCTACGGCCGTCTGCCGATCTGGAGCGACGACTATCTGATCGGCCGCATCGCGCAACTCCGCGACATGGGCATGGCCAACGTGTATTTCAAGATGGCGGGCTTCGATCCAGAGGATCTGGAGCATATCCTCCGGCTGGCTTCCAAGGCGCAAGTGGATATGGTCACCTTCGACGGCGCGGGCGGCGGCTCCGGCTACAGCCCCTGCAAGATGATGAACGAATGGTGCCTCCCCACGGTCGTCATGGAAAGCATCCTTTACGGCATTCTCAACAAGCTGGCCGCGGAAGGCATGGAACTCCCGCATGTGGCGATCACGGGGGGCTTTGCGACCGAGGATCAGGTGTACAAGGCGCTGGCCCTCGGCGCGCCCTACATCTCCGCCGTGGGCCTGTGCCGGTCCAGCATGGCGGCAGCCATGAGCGCCAAAAAGATCGGGGATCTCATTGAGGCGGGCAAAGTCCCCCCGGAACTCGCCCGTTTCGGCACGACGAAGGAAGAGCTGTTCAGCGATCTTCCCGAGCTGAGGGGGCTCTACGGCAGCGCGGCGGACGGGTTCTCCACCGGGGCCGTCGGGGTATATTCCTACCTGAACCGCATCGCCTACGGGCTGCGCCACTTCGCCGCCCTGAACAGGAAATTCGACGTGAAGCACATCGGGCGGCGCGACGTCTTCCCGCTCACCCGCGATGCCAAGGAACTGCTTGACGGGACGTGGCTGCGGTAACCTCCCCTTCCGTCCCCTTTTCCGCGCAGGCGGCACCGACACTTCCCTCGGTGCCGCCTGCCATTTTTTTGATGCCATCCGTATGAAGCGAAGAAAGGGGCCTCCGTGCGCCTTGCCCTCCAACGCGGATAACGATTCGACGATACCGAACAAAGGATACTTCTCCGCAAGATGCGCAAAAGCATTGCCGAAGCGTCCGAGTTCCGGCACATTTTACCTGAAGCCGTTTCGGGCGGCGGGGAGGGGGTCCATGAATCACGAGCAGGCCATGTTGATGAAGTCTTCGCGCGTAAGCGATTTGAATACGCCGTGGGAACAGGTGCTGCACCTCGCCTCCCGGCGCGTCTTCCCCAAGCGGCACACCATCGACGTTTCGAATACGGAATCGCCCTATTTCTACTATATCCTTTCGGGGACCGTGCGGCTGGCCTATGTCGGAGCCAACGGCGAGGAACGGACGATCCTGTACGCCGGGGCGGGCACGCTCATGAACGTGCCGACCATCATCGCCGGGGACATCAAGAATACCGTGGTGACCTGCACGGAACGGGTGGAAGCCGCGATTTTCGACGCCGGGCTGCTGACGGATCGCGCGTTCGCCGCCGCCCATCCGGATTTGCTGCTCAACCTCATCCACTCGCTTTGCAGGATGGGGCTGCCCCGGCATGAACGGCATCACCAGCAGCGGCGCGAAGGGCATCAACGCCCTCGGCCCGCGCTATATGGGCAAGTACCACCCCTTGATGGAAATCGGCCCGCGCTACCTGCTCATCCAGGGGACGCACCGGGAACTCACCGAGGGGAACGGGCCACCCTTCGTGCTGGCTCTCCCCCACATCGACAGGGACATCCTGCACCACCTCCAATACGACAGTATGCCCGGCGACAAGGAAACGTGGAACGACTACTGCCCGCAGGCCGGGATCGATTTCAGCGCAAAGCCTATGGAAGTGGAACTGTCCGAGCTGTACATCAACGGGATCCTCTACCTGAAGGACAACTTCGAAACTCGTACCGTCAAGGGGCTGTTCGGCGGAAGCGTGTTCAACGATTTCTCGGGCTCCATCTGCAGCGGCTACATCGCCGGGGATCATGCGGCGCGGGCCGCCGGTTCGACGTATACGGAACTTCCCGAACCCGACGCGGACGAGCTAGCCGTGGGCACGCTGGCCTGTTCGGGGACCATCGGCTGCCTCATCCCGCCGAGCACCACCTTCATCATTTACGGCGTGCTGGCGCAGCAATCCATCGGCGACCTGTTCGCCGCGGGGATCATCCCCGGCCTCCTCTGCGCGCTGTGCTTCATGGCCGCGGTGTGGCTCATGGTCTTCCTCAAGCCGGGCCTCGCCCCGAGGCTGCCCAAATCCCCCCTCCACGAGCGGATGGCCTCGCTCAAGACGGGGCTGCCCATCATGGGCATCTTCTTCCTCGTCATCGGCGGCATTTACGGCGGCGTGTTCACGGCGACCGAGGGCGGCGGCATCGGGGCGTTCGGCACGCTGCTGCTCGCGCTCTGTATGCGCCGCATGAACGGGAAAAACGTCATCGCCACCCTGCACGATTCGGCCAAGTTCATCTCCATGTGCTTCACCGTCCTGTGCGGGGCCATCGTGCTCAGCTACTTCATGGCCATGACGCGCATCCCGATGGTGCTCGCCAACAGCATCGCCGCGCTGGACGTCGCCCCCATGCTGGTCCTGTTCGCCATCGTCATGACCTTCTGCATCCTCGGCTGTTTCCTGCCGTCCATGCCGCTGCTGCTCATCTGCGTGCCGATCTTCGTGCCCATTGCGAAGGTTTTCGGCTGGGATCTGATCTGGTTCGGCGTCATCATCACGGTTCTGGACAACATGGCCTCCATCACGCCGCCTTTCGGCATCAGCCTCTTCGTCATGAAGGAAGTGGCGGGCGTGACGCTCGGCGCCATGTACCGCTCCGCCGTTCCTTTCGTCATCGCCCTGTTCGTCTGCCTTCTCCTGATTGTCCTGTTCCCCCCGCTGGCAACCTATCTCCCCACGCTCATGAACGGTTAGCGTACGGCGGACCAGCCTGAAACAGCGGAAAGCCCCGTACTGTGCGGGGCTTTCGTTTTTGCCCGGCGGCGGAAGCCGCCCCGATCCCCAGCAGGCTCCCAAAGGCCCGCGCAAGCTGGACATGGCCTTTCCCCCCGCCTACAATGGGTTCTCAACTGAACAGGGGGTGACCATGGCGCTTTCTCAATCCCAAAAGATCATTGCTTTTCTCGAAAAACATCGGGGCGAGAGCTTTACGGCCCGGCAGATTGCCGAAGCCATCGTGCAGCAGTACGCTTCCGACTACGCCAAAAAGCGCAACAATCCCCGTTTTGCGGATGACAAGGCATTTCTTTCGCAAATCATTGCGGAAATCGGATCACAGAAAGACACGCTCAAAAGGCTCCGCCCCACACTCGTATGGCAGGACAGGCCCAAGCCCCGCCGCTACTGCATTCCATTGGAAGAGACGCAGGAGGCGCGGGATACGGCCCAAGGTGAAACCTGTGAACGCGATGAGGAGATCTGCGCCTGTGAAGAACGGGCCCTGCTGGAACAGGAGCTTTACCCGCTTCTCACCAGTTATCTCTGGTCGGAGCTGCACCTCTACTCCATGCGCATCCGGGAAGGCCGCTCCCACAATACGCGGGGAAACGGCGGCAACCAGTGGCTCCACCCCGACATCGTGGCGATGGAGCCGGTGGACAAGGCATGGGGGAAACACGTCAAAGCCTGCGGGCACGCCAGCGGCAGCACCTGCGTCCGGCTCTGGTCGTTTGAAGTCAAAAAAACGCTCACCGTCGCCAATATCAGAAAATGCTTCTTTCAGGCCGTCAGCAACTCGTCTTGGGCGCACGAGGGGTATCTCGTCGCCACGGCCATCGCCGACGACCGGGTGGAACAGGAGCTCAGGATGCTTTCAGCCCTGCATGGCATCGGGGTTATCCTGCTCGATCCCGAAAATCCGTCGGAAAGCGAAATCCTGCTCCCCGCACAGAAAAAGCCGGATGCCGACTGGCAATCCATTGATCGCCTCGCCAAAGAAAACGGAGATTTCCACGAATTCATTGAGCTGGTTTCCGTCTACTTCCAAACCGGGACGCTGCGGGAAAAGGATTGGGACAACAAGACGGCCTGACGGGATCTTTGTTTGAGTGGAGGATACCGAACGGCGTTTTGGCTCCGCCGGTTCTCTCCGCAAAAGGAAAAGGCAGGCACGGCGCCGTATCCGTTCAGCCGTAAAAGCCCAACAGCCTTGCGCCGCCGTCGATCGCTTGCCGGTTTTATCTATCCGGTGAAAGGCAGCGTACCCAGCAGACAGCCATACCTTGTAGCGTTATTGATAAACATGGAGAAAAAAGATGCGCGACGAACTGATGTCCGAAATCATCAAGCTGGAATGGGACATGTTTTCTCATGTTTCGAACGTGGGAGGCCCGGCCTCCTGCCAGATGCGGCCAGACACCTTCAAAATCATGCGGAAGAGCCAGGCCGCCACATGGTCCGATGAGCTGCTTGCCAGCTATCTGGAAGATCTGAAAACCGCCACGCGGGAAGGCAGAAACATCATGACCGAGAAATACGCCCGGATGATGGAATCCACTTTCCCCGAAGAATACCGGAAGCTGGCGGCATCCCTTCCGCCCGTCGACAAGGAAACCCTGCAGAAGATAGAAGAAATCGTCGCGATCAACGTGGGATGGAAAGCCGAGCTGTTCGATCGTTATCCCCGTCTGAGCGGCAAGGGCCGCCCGCTGCGCACCAGCGAAGACTCTGCAATGGAAACCTCCTTTGAAACGTATCTGCGGGGAGAATTGAAGACGTATTCAGCGCGCACGATCACGCTCCTGCATGAACTTACCTTGCGGCAACAACAGGATGGCGTGAACGGCGCGGCGCTGAATCTCCTCAATCAGGTGCAGCAGTACGGGTATGCCACGCTCGAACAGGCCGAAGGCCATCGCGCGGGAGCCTGACGGCGTTCCCGGCTTCCTTACGGGCGCGGCTTTACCTATCCCTTGCCCTTTCCGGCATGGCGTGCCTTCAAAAAAGCAAGCCGCTCGTAAAGCGAACAGCCGAGATCCCAAGGCTCCTGGCCGTAGGGGACGCCAGCGGCCTTGGCGGTCATGGCGGCTTTCAATTTTTCCGGAGTGACGGGAAGCGTAGCCACCCGCACGCCCACGGCATCGGCTATGGCGTTCAGGATGGACACGTGACCCGCACTCTGGAAGCCTTCCGCGCATCCGGTCGAACCGTGCGGCCCGTTCTCGCGGTACGTCTCGTGAAACAGCACGTTGAACGTGTCCGGAACGTCATTGCAGCGGGGAACCCCCGCCCCGCGCATGGTCGCGTGCTTCTTCATGTCCTCGTAGTTTTCGCTCAGGGCGAAGCCGATGGAGTGCGAAAAACCGCCCCATGCCTGCCCGAGCACGGCCTGGCGGCTTCCGATCACCCCAACGTCGGCCACAATCGTCGCGCCGAGGACACGGGTCCTGCCCGTGGCGGCTTCGACAGCCACTTCCGCCATGAACAGCACGTAGTTCTGGGCAATCGCGCCGTACCCGTGCCCCGTATCGGGATCAATGTCCGACCATTCGGCGGTATGGACGCCACGGTATCTGGTCGGAATGCCCGCATCGCGCATTTCCCGCCATGTGCGATACGTCCCGTCTTCCTTGCGCATGGCGGCGAGCAGCTTGGAAGCCGCGTCCAGCGTAGCCATGCCGACGACATGGTGCGAACGGCTGCCCGACGCCGATCCCGTATCGGGGCAGCATCCCGTATCGTTGCGGACCAGGCGGATGGCCTCAGGCCCGAGCCGCAAGGGGCGCAGCGCCTCATGGACATGGAGCAGGCTGCCCGTATCCGCCCCCTGCCCGACGTCGGCCCATGTGCTGTAGTGCGTGACCGATCCGTCCTCATTCAGCTCCAGATCGATTTCCGCGCGATCCGGCACTTTTGAGACGTGATACCCGCCCCACGCAATGCCCACGCCGCGCCTGTGCTCCGGCGTGCTTTCCGCCCGGGCCTTTTCCACGGCCTTCCGGTAGTGCGGGCGCAGCATGTCCATCATCGCCCGCATGGGATATTCCCGGTAAGGGACGGACGTGGTGCAGGTATCCCCTTCCCGGGCGACGTTGATATAGCGGAACTCGAAGGGGTCCATGCCGATCCGCCCGGCGAGCATATCCACGATCTGCTCGCTCGCCGTGTAGGTCTGCGGCGAGCCGAACGCCCGGAAAGCCGTCCCGAAATTGTTGTTGGTGAAGGCCGTCCGCACCAGGCCACGGATATTCGGGATGGCATACGGGTAGCCGAAAAAGCGGCAAACCTTCGTCGTCAGCGCCCCCGCCATTTCGCTGTATGCGCCGTGATCGATCCCGGCAAGGAAATCCATTGCCGTCAGCTTTCCCGCTTCGTCGCACGCGAGGCGGACATTGGCGTACACGGGGGAACGCTTGCCCGTCGTGTGCTGGTGTTCGGCGTAACTGAGCACCAGGGAAACCGGCGCATCCAGCGCCAGCGCGCAGGCCGCCGCCAGTGCGGTATTGCCCGGCGACATGCTGTAGCCGAAGCTGCCGCCCGCCGGATTGCCGATGATCCGCACCTTTTCCTTGGGCAGCCCAATAGCCGGGGCCATCTGGGCGATGTTGCCGTACAGGTATTGCCCCTTGCACTGGATGACCACGCCCCCGTCCTGAGGGTAAGCCAGAACGACATCCGGCTCCACCGTCAGATGCGGCTGCCGCGACGTGCCGAAACTTCCCTCAACCGTATGGGCGGCATGTTCCAAAAGCCCTTGCGTGTCCTCGCCCTTGTAGACGGGCTGTTCCATATAGATGTTGGGGGTGTTTTCATGGATAGGGAACGCCCCTTCCGCAGCGGCTTCCATGAAGGTCATGACGGCGGGAAGCGGCTCGTATTCCACCCGGACCCGCTCCGCAGCGGCCCGCGCCTTGTCCCGGCCCGTCGCCGCCACAACGGCCACCACGTCCCCATACCGGCGTACCACCCCGTCACAAATGACCGGGCGATCGAGGCCGTCGCACAGGCTGTGCACGGTGCCTTGCGGCGCAACCAGCCGGTTCGTGCCCTTTACGTCCTTCGCGGTAACAACGTTGACGACGCCGGGCATGGCTTGGGCTTCGGCGGTGTCCAGAGCCCGTATCCGGGCATGTTCCCGTTTCGCCAGAACAACCGCCAGATGCAGCGTGCCTTCCGGCATCTTTCCGGAAATGTCGGCCCCGAAGTCGCATGTCCCGAGTACCCGGGAAAGCGCCGTGGGCTTCGGGAAATCCGAACCGTACAGCCGACCGCCCTCCGGCGGGGTAAAGGTGATGTCCTCCATCGCCTTTTCCCCGCGCATCACGGCGGCGGCCTCCATCACGGCGTCCACGATGGGCTTGTATCCGGTACAGCGGCAGACGTTGCCGTGCCGGGTAAACCATTCCCTGACCTCTTCCCGCGTCGGATCAGGATTGCGCATCAGAAGCCCTTTGGCCGACATGATGAACCCCGGCGAACAGAAGCCGCACTGCACGCTCGCATACGTCATGAACGCCCGCTGCAACGGATGAAGCCGTTCCGCCGAGCCGAGGCCCTCGATGGTTTCGACTTTCGCATACGCCTTGACCTGTTTCATCTTTTTGACGCAGGAGCGCGTGACCTCCCCGTCGAGCAGCAACGAACAAGCGCCGCAGTGCCCGGTTCCGCACCCGACTTTCGTCCCGGTGAGCCCAAGACGCCGCACCACGTCGGCAAGGGAGTCCTTCTCCGGCTCACAAAGGATTTCCCGATCTACCCCATTGATGTTCAAGACGATTCTCTGAATGGACACGGTTCCTCCTCTGTGAAGGGGTTGGATATTTTCCAGACAAGGCGGATTGCCCTTCTCTCCCGGAAGCTGGAAAGAAAGGCAATCCGCCTTCGCCGCGCCTCAAGCGGCACGGCTGTCCTCCAGCGGACGGGCGCTACTTGCCCACGAAATCCGTGATGGGCGGACAATCGCCGGAACACATAACCTCAATGAGGGTCGACGTTTCCGACAGGCGGGCCTGTTCAAGGGCGGGCAACAGTTCTTCGGCATGTTCGACGCGGATGCCCTGAAGCCCGCAAGCCTGGGCGAGCGCCACATGATCGATGGGAAAGATGTCCACCGAAGTGCTGTTCTTGCCGTAACGGAGCTTTTCGGAACACTTCACGTATCCCAGAATGCCGTTGTTCAGCACAATGGTGGTCACTTTGAGGTTGGAACGGGCCGCGACTTCCATCTCCGACCAGACATGCGCAAACCCGCCGTCGCCGGTAATGCAGTAGATGGGGGCTTCCGGTTCGGCGACGGCGGCACCCAGCGCCATCGGCAGGCCCCAGCCGAGCCCGGCCATGCCGCGCGGCGTGATGAACCGCATCCCGCTGCGCAGCGACACGAGGTTGTTCGTCGCCCAGATGGACGAGAAGCTGGCGTCCGCCACAACAATGCTTTCCGGCGTGAGCACGGCCTGCAAGGCCGCCATGACCTGCGCGGGATGGAGCGGCTCACCGGCGTTGCTTAGGAAGGAAGCCATTTCCGCATCGTGCGCGGCGCGTCCGGCGGCGATACGCGCCTCGAGCGCCGCGCGTGCCGTGCGCCGCTTCCCACCATCCATCGTTTTCATGACATCCGCAAGGGCTTCGAGCGTGAGCCGCGCATCGCCCACAAGCCGTATGGCTTCGTAATTACGGCCTACTTCGCCGCTGTCCATGTCGATATGGGCAAACACGGCATCGGAGGGGTACAGCGTCCACGAGTCCGTCGCGTTCTGGTCGGTCCGCGTGCCCACCAGCAGGATAAAATCGGCCTCCTCAAGGATGGGCCGCTGATGGCGTCCGGCAGAACCGGGGCCCGTGGCGTTGGCGAGCACGCCGAGCGAGAGCGGGTGCCGTTCGTCCACGCCTCCCTTGCCCATCACCGTGGTCGCCACCGGCAGGGAGAAATGTTCCTGAAGCCCGGCAAGGGCCGCGCACGCCGAGGAGAGGTGCACGCCGCCGCCCGCGACGATCACGGGGTTACGGCTGGAAAGCAGACGTTCCGCCACGCCGCGCACGGCATCCAGAGGAGGCATGACCGGATCAAGCGGATAATGGCCGAGCGGGATGCCCCGCTTTTCGGGCTCCGCAGGCATACCGAGCATGTCGTTGGGGAACAGGAGCACGACGGGACCGGGCCGCCCGGAACAGGCCACCGCGAAGGCCTGATCCACGTAGTCCTCCACGCGGTCCGCCGTATGTACCCGCCTCGTCCACTTGGAGCAGGCCGAGAACAGACGGACATGGTCGAATTCCTGAAACGCATTGCGATCCTCATTCTTCAACGGGATCTCCTGAAGCATGACCACAAGCGGAATCGAGGATTTCAGCGCTTCCGCAAGAGGGGCCACCACAAGCGTCGCCGCGGGGCCGTTCTGGGCGATCATGACGCCGGGGCGCTTGCTGACGCGGGCATAGCCGTCCGCCATGTAGCCGCCGCCGTTTTCGGTACGGTAGGCGATCTGGCGCAATCCAAGTTCCTCAAAGGGCAGGCTGAGGCCCTGCGGGAGCCCTTGTCCGAAAAACTCATGGATGCCGTGCCGCAGGAGCATCCTTCCGATGCTGTGCCCAACCGTATTGTGCTTTTCAGTACACGATGCCATCTGCTGTTCCTTTCGATGCCGGACGCGACATCCGGCGTTTTGGGGTATGACTCACTGAAAACAAGCCGCCTTCGACGGCGAGAAGCCATGCTTTGGAAATCGGAAAACCTCAGTGCGTGTATTCCAGTACGGAAACCTCCTTGCATTTCTTCCGCAGCGCCTGAAGGATGGAATCCCTGTTCGGACAGGGAAAACCGCTCGGATTTCCCTTTGTGATGCATGTGGCGAGAGCGATGGCCTGCGCCCCGCGATCCATGAGGGCCTGCGCCCTGGCAATGGCTTTGCTGCCGGGACAGCCGCCGCAACTCACAAAACCGACGATGGTGCAGTCACCCAGCGTTTCGAACGCGCCGGACTTCTTTTCGACTGCGGCGAAGTCGCCCGTTCCCGGACAGAGATCTTCCGTCTGCTGGCAGCGGATAATGCCTACTTTCATGTCAATTCCCTGATGTCTGGAGTGAAAAAAGGACGCGGATTCCCTCCCCTCGCTTTCACAGGAAAGCGAGGGTTCCCGATATGGCCGCAACAGTCCGGTCAAGGACGCCTACGGATGGTTACTTCTGGGGAAGGGAATGCTTCAGGATTTCGCCATAGGTGTTCAACTCTTCATCGTACAGTTTGCGGAAGGCTTCGGAGGACATCCAATGCGCCTTCGTCTTCAGCCTGAGGGCCTCCTGCTGGAACGCTTCGCTGTTGACCACTTCGGATATGGCGGTTTCGAGCGTGCGCAACACGTCCTTGGGGAGGCCGCGCGGCGCGATGACGCCCTGCCAGTGGGAGAAGCGGGCGTCCATGCCCAATTCCTTGGTCGTGGGGATGTCGGAAAGGTTCTCGCTGCGCTCGTCGGCAAACTGCACCAGCCCGTACACATCGAACGTGGACAGCGACGCGGGCGCATCCGCATGAAGGTGAGTCCGGCCCGCCATGATGTCCTTAAAAATCTCCCCGCCGCTGCGGTAGGGGATGAAACGCAGCTTCAAGCCGAAGTGCTCGGCAAACTGCAGCATGGGCACATGGGTCATGTTGCCGGTCGCGGTGATGCCCACGACGTACTTGTTGGGGTTCTTTTTCGCCATTTCGATAAATTCGTTGATGTTCTTCCACGGGGCGTTTTTGGCGGTCATCAGAACCACGGGCTGGCTGACGGACGTGCCTATGAAGTCGAACGCATCCGTCCCGTAGGGAAGCTTCATCACATGCGGCTGCAAACACATGGTCCCTGTGGGCACATAGCCGAGCGTGTAGCCGTCCGGTTTGGCGGCGGCCACCTGCGCCACCCCGAGCGTGCCGCCCGCGCCGGAAACGTTCTGCACGACGATGGGCTGTCCAAGCCTCTTTTCCATCATCCCCGCCAGCAGACGGGCCGGGATGTCCGTGCCGCCGCCCGCGCCGAACGGGACGACCAGCGTGATCGGGTGATCCGGATAGGCGGCCAGCGCCCCGGTGGCCCCGAGCATGAACACGCAAAGGAAGAGAAGGGTCTTTTTCATCATCTGGCGGATCATACGGCTCTCCTTTTCTGTTACAGATTGTGGACCGTCTGGGCGGAAACCGTGCGGGCATCACCGCTTCGCGCGCAGCGCCCTGTAATTCTGGACTTGCGGGACGACGAGGAGCAGGAAGGCCATCCCGAGGAGCACCATCGCGATGGGGGACGCGGAAACGAAGGCCAGCCACGAATCGTCGCCCTTGAACAGCATCATCTGCCCTATGCTCATTTCAAACTGCTGCCCCAGCACAAGGCCGATGACCAGAGGCGGCAGGGGAAATTCCATGCGGCGCATGAAATAGGCCGCTATGCCCATGAACACGGTGACGAACACGTCAAACAGGTTGCCCCGCGATCCGTATGATCCGAGGATGCACAGCACCGCGATGAAGCCCATCAGCAACTGCTCGGGAATCCTGAGCAGGAAGGAAAACATCCGGGTGGTGATGATGCAGCTCGGGTACATGAGCAGGTTGGACAGCATGAGCACGGCGAAGGTGGCGTATACCATCTCCGGATTTTCCGTCATCAGGCGCACGCCGGGGGTCACGCCGTGAATGGTCAGGGTCGCCAGCATGATGGCGGTGACGGGGTCGCCGGGGATGCCGAGGGCCAGCGAGGGGACAAGCGCCCCGCCCGTGACGGCGTTGTTGGACGATTCCGCGGCGATGATGCCGTCGGGCTCGCCCTTGCCGATATTCCCGCGCCGGGGCGAGGAACGGCGGGCCTCGCCGTAGCTCAGGAAGGCGGCGGTCGCGGCGCCCGTTCCGGGGAGGATGCCCACGAACGTGCCGATGAGGGAAGACTTCACCAGCCCGGACATCCGGCCCCTCCATTCGCCGAGGGATGGAAGCTGAACCCGGCAGGAGGTGCCGTTTTCCACGCGGGCCTCGCGCCGCATCCGTTCGACGCGATCCAGAACCTCGGAAAGCGCGAACACGCCGACAATGACCGCAACAAGATCGATGCCGCTGTTCAGGGCGAAAATATCGAACGTAAAACGCGATTCGGCGGAAAACGGGGACATGCCCACACAGGCGAGCAGCAGCCCGAGCACGCCCATGGCCAGCCCCTTGAACTGGTTGTTGGCCGATACGCTGGAAATGCAGGTCAGGCCCATCAGGATCAGGGCGCACGTTTCAAGCGGCCCGAACTGCAAGGCGAAAACGGCGATCTGCGGCGCGGCGAAAGTAAGGATCACGCACGAGAACACGCCTCCGAAAATCGATGCCGTCGTGCACAGCGCGGGCATCACACGCCCCGCCTGCTCCATTCTGGATATGCCCGTGGAAGAATGGGAGAACGTCATCAAGGTCAATCTGACCGGGGCCTTCTTTCTGGCCAAGGCCTGCATCCCTCCGATGCTGGAAGCCGGGCAGGGCGCCATGGTGCTCTTTTCTTCCCGGGCCGCCAAAACGGGCTTTGCCGCCCTCGGCAGCAACGGCGCGAAAACCAAAGCGCATTACTGCGCATCCAAGGCGGGGGTCATCTCGCTCGTCAAGTCGCTGGCAATGGAGCTTGCCCCCTACGGAATCCGGGCAAACGGCGTAGCCCCCGGCCCTGTGCAAGGAACCATGATCCCCAAGGAATCATGGCCGGTTATCGCTGAGAAAGTGCCCTTGAACCGTCTCGGGACGCCTGAGGAAATGGCCGAGGGCGCGTGGTTTCTGTGCTCGCCGCAAGCCGCGTTCATTACTGGGCACATCCTAGACATAAACGGCGGCACCCTCATGGACTAGCCGCCCGCCCCTCGGAAGGAGCACAGGCCACACCCCAAAACGGATTCAGGTCCGCTCCCGTTTCCTCCGAACAGCCGACACTCCGCTTGCACGCAAAAAGAGCGGTCCCTTCGTCTTTCAATCTTGGGGCCGCTCTTCCCATATGCGGATCCATATACCCCTTTCTTCGCTCGAAAGATAAATAGAGAGTGAAAAGTCAATAAGCTAGAAAGATTCCTTCGCTGAGAAAGCCGAAATCCTCATCAAATCTATTGATCCGCGCCCGGAAAACTGAGACGATGCCTTTGCTTTTCAATGTAGGCACATCCTTTGAGCCGCCATCTCATAACTATGGCGTAAAATCGCATAGTGGAATACAGTTATGGAGTTGGAAGCGCGACACATATACTGTCCCGAGGCGAGGTTATTTCTATCCTCGCCTTGTTTAGTCTATACTGTATTTGATTTTCGTTAAATAAAGCCATCCCGTTGTATACGGCAATAAATTATTGGAACACCTATTTTACTTTTTGTATAAAAACAACATATTTCTTTTATCCGTTATCAAAAACACTTTTTGTTAATAAGGTAAAAAAACAGATCATAAAAAAATATAATTCAAGTCAAGGATTAACACAAAACATACTAGTTTTGTTAAAGCATACTTGCTCAGAGAATAAAAACATTACTTATCGCCATATTGGAGTTGTTTCCATTCTTCCTCTTCAGCCTTCAGCTACCAGCTGGAACAAAGTTTTTATCTATCAAAAGAATAAATATCTTTTATCCTGACAGAATCGTATGAGAGAAAAAATATTTTTTAAAAATATATTACCTATATTCATGGTTTTTATAAATCTTGCACTATCTGTCTCGGTAGTCTTTCTCATGCGTTATGTCCAAAATTTGCTGAATTCGGACGTAAAAATCAATTTGGTGGAGATTGTGACCCAGAACAAGGACGCCATCACCAGCAGGTTGATGATGAACGTCAACTCGCTGGATATCACCGCAAACAAACTTTCCGATAGGTTGAAGGCCGAGGAATCTTCCGGCAAGCTCAAGACACAGGACCTCATCGAACAATACGCCAAAGAAAACAACACGGATGATCTGTTCACTGCGAACAGGGACGGCATGGCCTTGTTTGATGGCGGCCGGAAGCTGGATATCTCGGGGCGGCATTATTTCCGCCTCGCCATCGACGGCATCCCCAATATTTCAGATAAGCTTATTTCACGCATCAACGGGGATGAGGTTTTCGTCATCAGCGTGCCGCTCTCGTATAACGGGGAAATCGTGGGGACCATACAAAAGGTCATTACATTCGAGGAAATGTACAAGATATGTTCCCTCTCCATCTTTTCCTCGCAGGGCTATATGTATGTAATCAACCGTGAAGGATACGTTATCCTTCACTCGGCGCATCCCAAGTGTGAGCAGAAGTCCGACAATTACTTCCGCGATCTCTATGGGGCGGGCAACCCTAAAGCTTCAGAGCAGATGAAGCGGGATATCCGGAACAACCGCAACGGGTTCATCGAGACGACGATAGCCGGGAGGGAAATCTTCTCGGCATATACTCCCATAGAAAAAATCCACGACTGGTATTTGATTACAAGCGTACCGAACAATGCCGTTTCTCCCAACGGCAATACCGTCATCAGTATTTTCTATTTCATTCTGTTCGTCATCGTAGTTATCTTTACCTCAAGCCTTACGTATTTCTTGTGGTACAAGAACAAGCAGCGCGCGCAATTGGAAAAAATTGCCTTTGTCGACACGGTTACTCTGGGTGACACATACAATAAATTTCTTGTCGATGCGCAAGGGATACTGACCCAGTGTCCCCATAAGAAATTCCATATTATCAAATTTGATATCGACAATTTCAAATACATAAACAATTTTTACGGATTTGAATTCGGCGATCGCATTTTACGCAAAATCAATGAAAGCATCAGCCAGCAGCTGAATGCCCACGAACTGATCGCAAGGATTTACAGCGACCATTTTGTGATCCTGCTTGAAAACGCCGCGGAAGGACGGCTGAACGCCCTGCTCTCTTCCATCGAGAATGAAGAGATAACCCTTTATTTTTCAGCGGGTATTTATTCCGTCACGGACAGCACCGAAAGCATCAACCTCATGGTGGATAAGGCAGGGACGGCCGCCCGCTCAATCAAGGGTGTGCTGAATAAAAAATTCGCCTATTACACAAACAAATTCGAACAGATAACGATCCATAACGAGCAGTTGAAACGCGCCGTGAAGCAAGCGCTGAAGAACGATGAATTCATCCCGTACTACCAGCCCAAGGTGGACATCAACAGCGGCATCCTCGTGGGCGGCGAAGCGCTGGTGCGCTGGAAGACCCGCGAGGGCAAATTCATCTTCCCCAACGAATTCATTCCCATGTGCGAACAGACGGGCCTTATCGTCGAACTCGACATGATCATGTACGAAAAGGTCCTCAAGTTCCTGAAATCCTTCCTTGAGCAGGGCCTGGCGTGTGTTCCCATCTCGGTGAACTTCTCGCGCCTCCACCTGATGGACAGCGACTTCCTCAGCAAAATCGTCAAGAAACAATGTGAATACGGCGTGCCCGCTCATCTTATTGAAATAGAACTGACTGAAAGCGCCATATTCGACAATATCGACACCATCTATGCCTTTACACGGAAAATGCACGCCAACGGATTTGCAATCGCTATGGACGATTTCGGTTCCGGCTATTCCTCGCTTAATATGCTCAAGGACATCCCCATCGATGTCCTCAAAATCGACAAAGGCTTCCTGAGCGAAGCGGCGGACAACAACAGGCGAAACATCATCTTCTCGTCGATTGCCGATATGGCGAGAAAACTGAATATCAAGGTTGTCGTCGAGGGCGTGGAGCACCTTGAGAACGTGCGCTTGATGAAGGAGTGCGGCTGCTCCATCGCACAGGGCTACTACTTCGCAAAGCCTATGGATGAGGAAAGCTTCCGTAACGTATTCAAAGAAGGTCGGATATGCTGAAGAAATGGCTGTCCTGCATATGTGCGGCGATTCTGCTTTTAGGTTTGGGCGGTTGCGAGGACAACAGCCGCAAGGTGAAAATCGGCGTTTCCATCGGTGCCGGAGGCGCGGCGCGCTGGCAGAAGGACATGGCGTTCATGCAGGAACGCGCCAAAGCGCTCGGGGCGGACATCGAACTGCGGCTCAATCTGCCGGACAGCTCCAAGACGCAGGCCGAAGACTGCCTTGAAATGCTCTCCGACGGCATCGACGTTTTGATCATCACGCCGAACAACACCCGCAAGGTCGACGATGTCCTGATGTACGCCAAACAGAAGAACACCAAAGTGGTTTCCTACGCGCGGGCCGTCATGGGGGGCAACGTCGACCTTTTCGTCGGGTACGACTGCTATAAGATCGGGCAGAACATGGGGCAGCACCTGACTGAAAAAGTCTACCACGGGGACATCATTGTCCTCAAAGGCGACGTGAACGACTTCAACACGCCGTTTTTGTATTATGGAGCCATGAAATACATCAAGCCTCTGATCGAAAACGGCAAACTCAATATGGTTCTGGATGCGTACGTGCCCAAATGGTCCCCTGCTGAAGCCAAGAAGCTGGTCAAGGAGGCCGTCGCCGCAAACGGCAACCGTATCGATGCGATCTTCGCCTCCAATGATCGCCTCGCCGGGGCCGCCGCCGAAGCGCTCGAGGAGCTCCACGTCACCAACCATGCCGTCATCACCGGCATGGACGCTGAACTCGCCGCCATCAAAAGAATCCTCGCGGGCACGCAGGACGCGACCATCTACATGGACCTGAGGGAACTGGCGTATGCCGCCGTGGACGAGGCCTACAACCTTGCCACGAAGAAAAAGGTCAACGTCAATTCTGAACTGGGCAACGACGGTAGCAATAAAATCAACGCGTTCCTGATCAACGGTAAAGTCGTGACCAGAGAAAACATCAATAAGGTGCTGATCGAACCCGGCCACTTTACGAAGGAAGACATTTACTCGGAGTAAAAAACGCCTCCCGGTGCGGTGCGCCTATCCAGAACCGTCCTTTCTCTTTTGCACGAGAGCGGAAACTCTTGTAGGCCTATTCCTCCGTGCACCTATAAAAGGGGCGGGCCCAAGAGCGAACCCGCCCCTTTCACACATGTTTCCCTCCGCGTATTCACCGATACGTTTCCGTCAGGAAGCGGGGATGCCGCCGGCGAACGGCCTTCCCCCCTGACAGCGTGCCGACACGGTTTTCATGCCCTGCTTCCGAGGGCATTTGGGAGGATTGTGAGTATCCCCTGATGATAAACCATACGGGAACATCCACCCCCAATGGTGCATCGCCTCCTCATCGCTCAAGATGATTTCCCGTCTCAACATGTCCCACGCGCTTGACCAAGAGGCCGTGGGCGAGCGACAACGGAAACCGCCGAAGCGCCGCATAGGTTAACCTGTGGCAGCGCACAGCCGTAAGAAGGAACCCGCTTTCCCGTATACGCCCTCATATGGCGAGGCTTGCGGCTTTTCCGGTGGACATTGCAAGGAGTTTTTGATGCAGCTTTCCGCGTTCCCTTTCTCGACCATTCTCTTTGACCTTGACGGCACGCTTGTGGATAGCGCGCCGGACGTTCTCGAAGCCATTGCCGCCGTCCTGCGTGACGCGGGCGATCCGGTCCCTCAGATGGCGCTCTCCATCATCGGCCCTCCGCTGGAAGGTATTTTCCGTGAAGTCTGCCCGGACGCCGACGAAGCGAAAATCGCCCGGCATGTGGCCGCATTCCGTGACCTCTATTTTGGCGGCACCTTCCCCAAAAGCACTCCTTACCCCGGCATCTTCGCGTTGCTTGAGCGTTTGCGGGCCAAAGGCTGCCGCCTGTTCGTCGCCACGCATAAACCGGAGGCCGCCGCGCAAAGGATGCTTACGCTCAAGGGATTCATGCCCTTCCTCGAAGGCGTCGGCTGCACGGATTCCCTGCCGGACCGGCAACTCTGCAAAAAGGATATCATCCGTCTCCTTATGGAGCGCCATGCCCTCGATCCCGCTTCAATGGTCATGGTGGGAGACACGGCCCTTGATATCAGAGGCGGCAACGAACAGGGCATAGCCACCATCGCGGCCCTGTACGGCTATGGCGACAAGGCAAAGCTCCTCGCTGAGCGCCCGCGCTATCTGAATGGCGCACGCTCCGCAAGGCGGAGTAGCCCATACAAAATAAAGAAGCCGTCCTTTTTCCGTTCAGAGAAAGGACGGCTTTTCGTTGTTACGATGTATGACCCTGCCCTGTTCCAGCGGGCGTCGGTTTTGGAGGAGGAGAGGGATTTTCCGTGCAAGGATATGATACCCGGAGCCACTACCGGCCCTTCGGCATCCTCTGCTACCGATGCAACACCCCCGCATGGAACGCTACATGTAGGGGAAGCTCGTCAAGCCAATACGTCCAATCGTGGAGGCCGGGCGCCTCGCGGTACTGATAGGAGAACCCGCCCCGGCGGAGCGTATCCCGAAAGGCGCGGTTCTCAGGCACGACATACGCGTCCTGCTGCCCTGTGGTGATGAGCATGGCGGGCATCCCGGCGGCCTTCGACCGTTTCAGCAGCTCTTCGGCGGAATAGGACTGCCACAACGCCTTGTTGGCGTTCATAGGGCCGAGCACGTCGCGGATCTTCCATTGATCGGGATGCCGGGTAATGTCCATAACGCCGCTCATGGAGCTGACCGAGGCAAAGGAGCCGGGATGCCGCAGCGCAAGGACAAAGGAACCGTGCCCCCCCATCGACATGCCCATGACGCCGCGCTTCGGCAGCACAGGGAAAGCCCGCTCCACATACGGCATCAACTCGCGCGCGAAAAAGCTCTCAATGCGGCTTTTCTTCAAATAGGGGCTGTCCGCATACCAGCCGGTGCGGCCGCATGACGGCGCGATGAACACCAGCCGCTCGCGGGTCGCCAGCTTCGACAGCAGCGCTCCGGCCCGCGTGTTCCAGACGCCCGCATCCTCGAATGCACCATGCAGCAGATACACGACGGGGAAACGCTCGCCCGGCTTGCGGTCGGCGGGAAGGAACGCGTAGCAAGGAATCTTCCCTCCACGGAACATGGAGTCCACAGTGAACGGAATGCCGCCCTGCTCCGCGGAGGCCTCAGCGACGGCGGGCAAAGTGGACTCCGCCGGTAGGGGAGAAGAAGATGCGGAGGAAGGCAGAGCCTGAGGCGCGGGACGTTCCGCCGCCTTGTTCCTGCCAAGAAGAAGTTCCTTTTCGACAACAGGTTCCACTGCGGCGGACAGCATGGCTCCACCGTCCTCGGTCACATGCACCATATCCTTATACCGCAGCCGGATGTGGCGTCCCTTGTCGTCGACCTTGAATGTCGTGTAGTTGCCCTGAGCGTCGGCCAGCACCTTGACCGTATCCACGAAGGCGGCATGATACGTCTCGCAGGCTTCCTTTTGCAGCTCGCTCAAGCGGCGGACGCGGGTCGAATACGGTTCCTTGCCCATGACGGGCAGGCCGACCCATACGGCCTTGGCCCCCTTGGCCGTGGCCACGGCAAGCAGGCGTTCGGCGCGGCTCCGGTAAATCGTCTTCCACGATTCACTGTCGGCGTGATGGCGCTTGCGGTTCTCGTCGATGATGTCCTGCGGGTCATTGGCCCCCATGCAGATCACGACCATATCCGGGTTGTACTTCCCCACCAGCTTCTCAAGCTGCGCGGGCCAATCGAAATAGTCCTGACGGCTGAGCCCGGTCGAATATTTGCCTTCGCGCACCACTTCCAGATCCGGGCGCTTGCGCAGAGTACGCTGGAGCACGGGCCCGAACCCTTCCATCATCATGGAGTCGCCCACGAGCAGCACCAGCGGCTTGCGTTCCGTTTCCGCCCGAACCGGAGGCGGCGGAATCCCTGTTTCCGGCTGCGCCCCGGGAGTCCGCACAGCCTGTTCAGGTACGGCGGCGGGAGGGACGGAAGCGGGAACCTCTTCGACCGGGGGCTCCGGCTGTGCGGGAGAAGCCGCCTCACGGGAAAAATCCGCCAGCGCATCGGCTACGGGCCGCTGTGGGGCCGTGCTTGGAGCAGCGGCTACGGACGGCCCTTCGACGGTCCCAAGAGTTTTATCCGTGTTGAACGCGGTCACCAATCGGGTTTCCGCCTCCGAAAAGGCGGCGAGGCCCGTCGCTTCGGCTACGCCCTTCACCGTCTGCCCTACCACGGCGGCGGGCGGAAAATCGATGCCGGCCCGGTCCAGAAAGCTGGAGAAACGCGTCGCGTCCAGAAAAAGCATCAAGACGAAGGCCAGCGCGTATACGGCGCAGGCACGACCGGACGTGAGCGTTCCCCGCTCGGATCGGAAAGGGTTCTTCATGCACGGCCCCTCATGAAATCAAAATTGGAAATAAATGAAAGGCATGACGCCATCCGGACCCATCTTCAGGATAAAACCGCCCACGAGCGCAAGGACCACGGCCTGCACGGCCCACGGCAGGCGCTCCTGCGCATCCACGAACGCCGCGAACAGCCTCGCCCCGAAAAGCTGCAGCGCCAGACCTATGAGCACCGCGGGGATCACCAGCAACGGGAAACCTTCGCCGGGCTGCCCGAAGACAAAGACGCGGCGCAGGATTTCAAGGCTCCGCTCCATGTCTTCCGCCCGGAAAAATACCCACAGGAAGGACACGAAGTGGAACGTCAGCAGCCATGCCGCGCCCACGCCGCACCAGTGCAAAGCCGGGCTGGGCGTGAACCCATCCGGCCAGAAACGCTTTTTCAGTTCATGGAAGGCATGGACGACGGCCAGCCCCACCCCATGCATGACTCCCCAGACCAGAAAACGGATATTCGAGCCGTGCCACAGCCCGCCGAGCGCCATCGTGATGATCAGGTTCAGGTAGCGGTTCCCCCGGCGGCTCCCGCCAAGCGGGATATACAGGTAGTCGCGGAGCCATAGGGACAGGGTGATATGCCAGCGCCGCCAGAAATCCTGTATGTTCAACGCAAGGTACGGTGAACGGAAGTTCTCCGGCAGGCGGAACCCCATGAGCCGCCCCACGCCGATCGCCATGTCCGAATATCCTGAAAAATCACAGAAGATCTGTATGGAGTAGGCATACACGGCGGCGAGGATCGTCCACGAGGAGTAAAATTCCGGCGATTCGAACACGTCGCGCACGATATGCTCGGACAGGTAGCTGGCGATCACGACCTTCTTGAACAGCCCGCTGAGGATAAGCGCGAACCCTTCCTGCAAGTCGCGGGAATCCCATGTCCGGTGCCCGAGCTGCGGCAGGAACTGCCGGGCGCGCATGATCGGCCCCGCCATGATCGTGGGGAAGAAGGACACGAACAGCAGCACGTCCAGAAACGCGCGCGGCGGCTCGTCCGGGCAGCGGTAATGATCGATGGCGTAGGACAACCCCTGGAACGTGTAAAAAGACAGCCCTACGGGGAACAGGATCTCCATCGAGGGCAACGCATGGCGCAGGATGCCGGTGTCGAGCCCGGCGGCGCTTGCCAGCGATTCCAAGCCCAGAATGAGGAATTCATAATACTTGAAGAACGCCAGCAGGGCCACATGCAGGGCCACGTCCAGCGCGATGACGCCTTTCCGTTTGCGCGGCTGCCCCGAAAAACGGGACATCAGGTGGACGGCCCCCCAGTTGAGCACCGCCACGGCCAGCAGCAATGGGACAAAGGCCATGCCCGCGAGCGCATAAAAAAAGAGATTGCAGACGAGCAGAAACGCCCTGTATTCCCCGCCCCTCTCACGCAGCAGCCAGCCCGCGACAAGGACGAACAGGAAAAAGGTTGCGAACTCCAGCGTAACGAAATTCATCTGTGCCTATCCGGGCAAAAGGTCATGCGCAAGGGCGCGCGATCTCCGCACGATAGCGAAAACGCACGCCCCTTGCAAGCAAACCGCCTCGGCGTTCTCACCTATCCGGCGAGAAACGCTGGCGTTTTCAAAATCCTATCGAGGAAGCAGCAGAAACACCGCTCCCCGGTTGTCCAGATAACTGGCCGTGTGCGTCGCCGTTTCGCCGTTGCCGCAGAACAGATCCACGCGGTTGCGCTTGATCGCCCCGCCCGTATCCTGCGGCAACGTCAGCGCGTTGAACGGGACACTGTGTTCGCCCCCCTCGTCGGGCAGCGTGACGTTCATCAGCGTCAGCAGGCCGTTGGGCAAGACGCTCTGGTCGGTGGCCACGCTCACCCACGGCGTGATCCTGCGGCCCATGCTGCCTTTGGAACCCGAAGTCCCCGGCTTGCCGAGTTTGAAGAACACATAGCTCGGGTTCGTGTCCAGCAGGTCCGTCACCTGATCGGGGTGCGCGGCCAACCATTCCCGGATGGAGAACATGCTCACCTCTTCCCGTTTCAACAGCCCCCGATCGACCATGACCCGGCCAAGCGCCACATACTTGTGCCCGTTCTGCCCGTCGTACAGCACAGAGCGCACCGACCCGTCCTCAAAACGCAGCCGTCCAGACCCCTGAATCTGGAGCATGAAGATGTCCACCGGATCTTCCACCCACGCCAGTTCCAGCCCGCGCCCCTTCAACGCGCCCTTGCAGTCGATGGCGTGACGGGTGTGATAAGGGCGCTTTTTGCGCAGATCCGGAGGGGATTTGTAGATAGGGTATTGGAAACGCCCCTTGCGGACGTGGGACGCCGGGATCTCCGGCTCGTAATAGCCGGTGAAGCCGAAGTCCGGGCCGATGCGAACCCAACGGAAGTCGGAAGCCAGCACTTCCGGGGCCTTATCAAGGAAAGGAAGCAGACGCAGCAAGCGTTCGAGCCCTTTTTCCATCTCGCCGTAGGTCACTTGAAGCGCAGGGTAGTTCACGGCCACACGGGACGAAGGTTTCGCCCGCACGTAGGCAAGGCTCTGCTCCACCGCAAAACGCATATCCTTCCATGAGCGCATACCTTGCCGGGCAGGAGCCAGCCCCCGCGAAAGGCGCTGCGCCTCAGCCTCCGAAACCGGGAATACGCCGGGGGTTTCCAGCGGCGTGACGCGCACGGCCTCCGGCACATCAGGCTGGACGACATCAGGCCGGGTTGACTTCCCGCCGCAGGCGGACAACAACAAACACAGCAGACAAGCCCCAAACAAGGAAAAACGGCGCGACACGGCGGACTATCCTCACGCAACAGGTTGAAAAACAACAAAGCCTTTGCTGTGTACAGCATCCTCTCACCCGATGCAACGCCTTGCCTCGCCGGGTCCGGCAAAAAAAGTTTTCTTTTTTTGCAAAAAAAGCTTGACGGAAAGCGCTGTCCGTTATAAACACTCCCTCGTTCTGCGGGAGTAACTCAGTGGTAGAGTGCAACCTTGCCAAGGTTGAAGTCGCGGGTTCAAATCCCGTCTCCCGCTCCATATATTTTCGCCCTTGCTCGCCTTAAGGCTGGAGCGAGGGTTTTTCTTTGGCTCCGCTTCCTCAAGGGAAGCGTTATGAAATAGATGCACAACATTCCCGTGTACGGCCTGCAACAATCCTGTTGCAGCGCCATTTCATAGACGAACATTTTATTACGTTCATGAAGAAGGCTCGGAAAGGCGACTTTCCGGGCCTTTTTCATATGGTGCGCAAAGAATCGGGGAAGGGGGCCGGTAATCGTTAGCGGCTGGCAAAAATGGGGAAAAGCGTTTATTCACCGCAAGATGGCAAATAAAAAGGGCCTCCCCGGAGGAAGGCCCTTGGAAACGTCACCGTCCGGCAGCCCGCTAGACGAGACGGCCGATGTTGTCGATGCGTTCGCCGGGCAGGAGCAGGACGGGCGGCACATCGATCAGCGTATACGCACCGGAACGCCCGGACTGGGCAAGGCGCACGGCGGCGCGGGCGCTGGACACGAGGACCTGAGCGGTCAAAGCCGGGTTGTCGATGCGCATGTCGAACGTGAAATGCTGGTTGGCGGTGAGCCCGGAAGCGCCGACGCGCTCCATCAGCACCCCGTGGGAGGCGTCCGCCACGCGGGGCAGCTCGTCCTTGGTCACCTGCCGCACATCCAGCGGATCATGGCTGAAATAGGGGTCGGCCTGAATCGCGGCCTTCACGGCCTCAAACGTCGCGCCTTCCTCAAGCACCACATAGACGAGGCGGGAATGGCGCCCGCCGCCCAGAGGAATGGTGATCGAGGTGGCGTCGGCCACGCCGGCAATGGCGCGGGCGGCTACGGAGTGGCCCATGGAACGGCCGCGCCCGAAGTTGGTGAAGGTAACGCCCACAGGGGCCATCGCCTCAAACAGGGCGCGCATCACGGAGTCTGTGCCGGGGTCCCATCCGGCGGCGGTGATGGCCACGGCCTTGCCCTTCACGGCCTGCGCTTCAAGCAGGCCGATGGTTTCGACAATCCGGTCGTGGATGTCGAAGCTGTCCACGGTGTTATAGCCCTTGCCGAGCAGATCGCCCGCGACTTCGGGGATCTTGCGGGAAGGGGCGCACAGCAGCACGACATCCGGCTTGCCGGACACGGCTTCCAGATCCGCAAGGCTGGCGTATTCCGGAACGCCGCGCAGATCGTGCGCATCCTTTCCAAGGGATTCTTTCCGGCGAATGACGCCCACGCAGGTGAAATCGGGCTGGATTTCCAGCGCTTCGATGGCGTAACGTCCGATATTGCCCAAACCCATAACGGCAGCTTTTATTGGCATTTTGGCCTCCAGATAATGTATATCTTCAAGTAAAACACGAAATTCCCGTCTTGTAAAACGGCCTAGATCAGGCGTTTTTCTTCAATTTGAAGCGGATTCTGAGGCGTCCGGCCTCTTCATCGCCCTGCGGCGGGGTAAAATCGTGCGAAACCAGCCGAAACGCGCCGACCTCGGATGTATTTTCAACATGCTCCCCGATGCAGGGGCAAATATCATAATCGCCCACGGTCACGATGCGGACCATCAGCTCCTCTTCGCCTTCAAGATGCGCCGGGAGCCGACCGAGATCGACCAGCTTGCCCGCCTCTTCGCGGGGGAGCATCTCCGTCCGCACCGGCATATGCTGTGCCAATACCTCGTTGATCCTCCGCTCAAGTTCGGAGGCCTCGGCGTCTTCCAGCGGACGCGGAAAATGATAGTCACATTTGGACTTGTCCGCATTCAAATGCGAACTGAACGAACGCCCGCACCCGAACATGCGCACCATCGTCTGGTTCAACACATGTTCCGCCGTATGCATGAACGGATCATATTCCTTGCTCACAGGAACTCCTTCTCTTCTAAAGTGCTTGAAACCGCCCCACCCTACCCGATCCCTTCCCCGGAAACAATCCGCACGCATATCCCCCGTCGCTTGAAATCCGGCGGTGTTCCCCGTATGCTGGATAGCCCAACATCAGGACGATCATGAGAAAAACCGACCTTTTTCCCGAAAACGACTCGCCCGGCTGCGAACTGCGCGAGCCCGAACGCCCCATTGACGCGCCCTACGCCGTGGATATCCCCGCCGTGCCCACCGCGCTCGGCGCTCTGGACGCCGCCTCACGAGCCGAATTCTGGGCGGCGCTGGCCCTTTCGCATACCGACGGGCTCGGAGCCAGAAGCCGCAAACGCCTTCTGGATGCGTTCGGCTCGGCATTCGAGGCCGTGCGGCGCGCCAACGACTGGCGCGAAGCGGGCTTGCGGGAAGACCCGATCCGCGAATTCCGCTCGGAAAAATGGCGCGAGCCCGCCCGGAAAGAATGGGACGCAACACGGAAACTCACTGGAACCGTCCTGCTCTGGACCGACAGCCGCTACCCCGCGCTGCTCAAGGAATTGCCGGATGCGCCGATACGCCTCTACTGCCAAGGAGACATGAGCCTGCTCGGAAATCCTTGCGTGAGCATCGTCGGCACCCGGACATGCAGCAGGGAAGGCATCCGCGCGGCGCAAGCCATAGCCAGCGGCCTCGCGGCCTCGGGCATCACCGTGGTTTCCGGCCTCGCCATCGGCATCGACAAGCAGGCACATCTCGCCGCCCTCGATCTGCCGGGCGGGACCATCGCCGTGCTCGGCGCGGGCTCCGATGTCTGCTACCCCAAAGAAAATGACGGACTGCGCCGGTCGATCATCCAACGGGGCCTGCTCATTTCGGAATACGCGCCCGGAACGCTTCCGGACCCCCGGCATTTCCCCATCCGCAACCGGATCATCAGCGGCCTTTCGCTCGGCGTCGTAGTCGTGGAAGCCGCCCTCCGCAGCGGCAGCCTCATCACCGCCCGGCTCGCGCTTGAGCAGAACCGCGCCGTCTACGCCGTGCCCGGCGGCATCGGCTCGAAATATGCCGAAGGTTGCCAGAAGCTCATCCGTGATGGCGCGCAGCCGATCTTTTCCTTCTCCGACATCCTTTCGGATCTTTCCGCCCAACTCAAAACGCTCCTCCCTCAGCCGGATTCCGCGCCACGGCCTTACAGCCTCGACGTGCCTCAGGAGCCTTTCCAGTCCGCTCCCGCCGCCCCCCCGCCTCTCAGGCAACCGGACCGCAGCACGCTTGAAGGCCGCATCCTGACGCTCCTCGCCCAAAGCCCCCGCGCCATCGACGACGTTTGCCAATCGCTTGGATGTGATCCCGGCGAAGCCGGTTCCACGCTCATCATCCTCGAAGTACGGGGCCTGATCCGCCAGCGCCCCGATCTCCGCTACGCGTTGACCTGATCGCCGGTCCGCCGTTTACCTTATAAGGAATCTTCGATGCCCACCCCCGCCCCCGCAATGCCCCCGCTTCCGCAGGATGTGGAACAGTTCCTGACGTGGATGACCGATCAAAAAGGATTTTCTCCGGCCACGATCTCGGCGTACCGCACGGATCTCCTCCAGTTCGAGGAGTGGCTCCACCGTGAGCAGCACTCGCTCGCCCGGCCCGGAGAGCTGGAAAAATACCACTTTCAGGACTATTCCGCGCATCTTTTTCATGAAGGCCAAGCCCGCAGTTCCATTGGCCGCAAGCTTTCGGCCCTGCGCTCGCTGTTCCGGTATCTCATGAAGATGAAGAAAATCGACAAGAACCCGGCAAAGCTCGTGCGTAACCCCAAGCGGGAACTCCGCCACCCCACGGCGCTGAACGTGGATCAGATGTTCACCCTGCTGGACGAGGCCAGCGTGGAGTCCGGCGGCGCGGCGGGCCTTGATGGTTCCCGGCAGGCCGAGCAGGCGGTTACGGACCGCGAGCACGCCGGGCACACCCGCGATCTGGCGCTGGCGGAACTGCTCTACGGTTCCGGGCTGCGTATTTCCGAAGCTCTCGATCTGGATGTGGACGATGTGGACCCGGCAAGCGGTTTCATCCGGGTCATAGGCAAGGGTTCCAAGGAACGCATCGCGCCGTTGAGCGATACGTCCGTCAGGGCGCTGTTCCTCTGGCTCAGGGTGCGCGCGCTCATCGCCCCGCCCGCCGAAAAAGCCCTTTTCGTGGGCAACAGAGGCAAGCGGCTCAACCGGAGGCAGGCGGCGCGGATTCTCGACGAGATCCGCAAAAGCGCCGGATTGCCGCAACATCTGTCGCCGCACACCCTGCGTCACACCTTCGCCACGCACATGCTGGAGAACGGCGCGGATATGCGCTCCGTGCAGGAACTGCTCGGCCATGCCAGCCTTTCCACCACCCAGCGCTACACGCACATCACCCTTGATCATCTTATGCGCGTCTACGACAAGGCGCATCCCCGCTCAAGCGTTCGGGGGAAAGGCGGGGAGGAAGGGGAGGATGTCTGATGTGGGGGAGGGGAGCCTTCTGCAAAAGGGTCCCCTCCCCCACGCCCCCTCCTCTCTCCCTCCCAAGACTTTCGACCTTATCGAATCCCTGTTGCCAGTTTTCCAGGATTATTTATTAATATAAACATATTGTTATCTATAAATAAAAAATGACATGCTCCGTCCGGAAACGAACGGAGCATGTCATTGGCTCATAGGAACAAAACGCGCAGGGGACGGACATAAGGCCATCAGCCGCCTTGCCGCCCGGCCCACCATCTACCGTTACAAAAGTCTTTGGGGTTGGAGGGATGGATTTTGGGGAAGGGAGGGAAGAGCCTTTCTCCAGAAAGGTCCTTCCTTCCCCAATTCTTACTCCTCTTCACTCACGCTTTCCCCCGTCCCCGCGAAACGGCGCAGCTCGGACCAGAGGGCATCGACGCCGCGCATGTCCTTGGAGGAAACGGGAAGAGGCATGATGCCGTTGAGCAAACGGCTCCACTCCTGCTGGCGCTTGCTGCGTTCGACCTGCGTGCACTTGTCGGCCTTGGTCAGGACGGGCAAAAGCGGAATACCGTGCCCACGCGCGAAGTCCGCGAGATCACGGTCCAATGCCTGCGGCGGAATCCGGCAGTCGAGCAGCAGGGCTAAGGCCTTGAGCGTCGGGGTGTTCGTGAGGTAGTATTCAATGAGCTTGGCCCAACTCTTGCGCTCTTCCTGCGAACACTTCGCATAGCCGTAGCCCGGAAGATCGACCAGAGAAAAGCCGTCGGGGGCGACCCTGTAGAAATTGATGGAACGCGTCTTGCCCGGCGTCGCGCTGATCTTGGCAAGCTGCTTGCGGCGGGCAAGGGCGTTGACGAGGGACGACTTCCCCACATTGGAACGCCCGGCAAGCGCGATCTGCGCTTCCTGACGCTGCTCGAGCACGGAAAGCTGTTCCTGAAGCTGCGGCTTGTTGAACGTCGTCGCCTCAAGGGTCAGTGTGGGGGGAGTCTCTTTCATCATACGGGAACCTCCGGTGTATGTTGACAAGCGCGGCCTGATGTTCGACAATATCGAGTTGCAGTGGCAAGGCTATCCTGCCGCAGCGTGAAAAGCAATCGCGGCAGCCGTCCGATTGCTCCGGATAAGGAACAAGCGGGGGGCGCGGAGCACTCCCTTGGTACGTTTTGATATTCAGCACTGTTTTTGGAGGCAGCATGTATTCTACCACGGATTTCCGCAAGGGGCTTAAAATCGAAATCGACGGGACTCCCTTCGAAATCATCGAATTCCAACACTTCAAGCCCGGCAAAGGCGGAGCTATGGTACGTACCAAGCTGCGTAACATCCTCAACGGCCGAGTGCTGGACAACACCTTCCGTTCCGGCGAAAAGGTCGAACGCCCGAATCTCGAATCCCGCGACATGCAGTTCCTGTATCACGAGGGCGAACAGCTCGTGTTCATGGACATGACCACCTATGATCAGATGCACATGGACGCCGAAGCCACCGACGGCAAGGCCAACTACCTCAAGGACGGCCAGGAATGCCGCGTGCTGCTCTACAACGAAAAGCCGCTGGACATCGAAATCCCGGCGTCCCTCGTCCTTGAAGTCACCGAGACCGAACCCGGCGCCAAGGGCGACACGGTGAGCAACGTGACCAAGCCCGCCACCCTCGAAACCGGCGTCGTCATTCAGGTTCCGATTTTCGTGAACATCGGGGACCGCGTCAAGGTCGATACCCGCACCAACGGCTATCTCGGCCGCGAATAATGCCTTTTCCGGCCCGGGACCCGCTTCCGGGCCGGATGATCCCCCGCTTCAACTCATCGCCTTATATCTCTATCATGCAGACAAAACGGAGAGCGCCGGAGGAGGTTGCCATTACGGACGGACGCAAGATCGCCCGGGAACTGTTTGGGCTTTTTCTTATTTTCTGGGGACTGCTGGTGCTCTTGAGCCTGGTGTCCTTTGATCAGAACGACCCCAGCATCAACCATGCCGTGAGCAACCCTGCAATCGTCAAAAATTACGCCGGGCTCTTCGGCGCGTACCTCAGCGGGCTTCTGGTCGATATTTTCGGGTTCGCCGCGCTTGTCTGGCCCCTCGTCTTCCTCGCTTGGGGAGCGGGCTGCGTCTCCACATGGTTCACCATGCCGTGGTGGCGCTGGTTCGGCTTCACCCTTCTGGCGGCTTGCCTCATTTCCCTCGGTGCGGCCTGGAACCTCGGCATCGGAGACGTCCGGGGCGGAGGTATGCTCGGCATGAGCCTCTATACCAAGTTCACCACCCTGTTCAGTCCGGTGGGGTCTTCCCTGATCTGGCTGTTCTTGTTGTTCATCTCCCTTGAGATGGCCTTCGGCATCGCGTGGATCGCGCTTATCCGCAAGGGGTGGGCCCTGCTGAGAGAACAGCTGAGCGGGACGCCCTTCTCTCTCGACGACCTGCCGGAGCGCCTTTCCAAGGTATCCATGCCCAAGGTCGCCCTGCCCAAAATCGGGTTGCCCCACAAGGACAAAAAAGCGGAAGGGGAAACGGCCGCCGACGTCATCGCGCTGTTCGACATCCATGATGAAGAGGAAAGGCCCGCGCCCAAGCGCGAGGAGCCGCTCAGCATGGATCCGCCCTTCTCCCTGACGCCTGAGGAAACGCCCGCCGCGCCGAAAAAGGACGCAGGGGATCCGCTCAAGCTCTGGGAACCGCCGTCCGAGCACGACACCTTCGATTTTCAGCCGGAAGAACCGCGTGCGGGAACGGGAACATTCGCGCCGCAGGTGAACATCCACTTGGCTTCGCCGACGGATGCCGCCGCCAAGGCCGTGAACCTTCTTGCCGGGGAAAACCCGCTGCTGGCCCTCACCATTCCCGAAACGCAGCCCGCCCCCGCGCGGCCTCAGGCGGAACCGCAAGTTCAACCCGTGCAGCCGTATGCGGCGGAGCAGCAAGCTCCGGTTCAGCCTGCACAACCCCACGCGGAAGAGCCGCAACAGACGATTTCTTACGCCCCGGAGCAGCCTCGGGACACCTTTACGTTCGCGCCGCAGCAAGATGCCGCCCAGCCCGTTGCCCAGTGGCAGCAAGCGCCGCAGCCGGTACAGGCTGTCGCACAGCCGGCAACTCCAGCCGCGCCCGCTCAGCCCTCCGTACAGGCGGCTCCGGCAACGTCTCAGGCTCCGGCCCAAACCGCGCAGCCCCGCATCGACGCACCCGTGGGAACGGCTCCCGCCGCAGCGAAACCGATCCTGCGCAAACGCTCCTATCCCATGCCTTCGCTGGACCTGCTCCAGCAGCCGCAGCAGAGCGATTCCCTGCCCTCGCGGGAAGTGCTGGAGGAACAGAGCGCCGGCCTGATGAACTGCCTCGCCGAATTCAATATTCAGGGCGAACTGGTCCGGGTGACGCCCGGCCCGGTGATCACGCTGTTTGAAATCCGCCCCGCCCCGGGCGTCCGCGTGGGCCGGTTCACCAACCTGACCGACGACCTTGCCCGCAGCCTCAAGGCCGAAGCCATCCGTATCCAGGCCCCTGTGCCGGGATGCGACACCGTGGGCGTGGAAATCCCCAACCTGAACCGCTCCACCGTCAACTTCCGCGAGCTGATCCAGTCGGAAGCCTTCCAGAGTGCCCCGTCCTTGCTGACGATGGCCCTCGGCAAGGACATCGAAGGGCGCCCCGCCGTCCGGGATCTCGCCACCATGCCCCATGTGCTCGTCGCCGGTACGACGGGCTCGGGCAAAAGCGTGTGCCTCAACTCCGTGCTGGTGAGCTTCCTCTACAAGGCATCGCCGGATGAAGTGAAGCTTATGATGATCGACCCCAAACGCGTGGAAATGGCGATGTATGCGGATCTGCCGCATCTCGTGCATCCCGTGGTGACGGAAACCTCCCTCGCCAAGACGGCGCTTGAATGGGCCGTGGCCGAGATGGACGGCCGTTACGACTGCCTCGCCAAGTTCGGGGTCAAGAACATCAAGGACTACAATAAGAAACTGGCTTCGTTCGGCGACGAAAGGCCGCAGGAATACGCGGACCTCAAGCCCATGCCCTACCTTGTCATCGTCATTGACGAACTGGCGGATCTCATGCTCACGGCGGGCAAGGACGTGGAAGGCTGCCTCGTGCGCCTCGCCCAGCTCGCCCGTGCCGCGGGCATCCACCTCATCGTGGCGACGCAGCGCCCGAGCGTGGATGTGGTGACGGGGCTCATCAAGGCGAACTTCCCCTGCCGCGTCTCGTTTCAGGTCGCCAACAAGTACGACTCGCGCACCATCCTCGATACGGCCGGAGCCGAACAGCTCCTCGGCAAGGGCGACATGCTGTTCAAGCCCACGGGCGGCAAACTCCAGCGCCTGCACGGCCCCTTCGTCACCGACGACGAGGTGCAGGCCGTGGCCGATCACTGGAGACGCCAGTGCGCACCGCAATACGAGGTGGATTTCACCGAATGGGGCACGTCCCTCGCGGAAAACGCCAAGGCGTCCTCCGCTCCGGCTTCCGGGCCGGGCAGTTCGGATGAGGAATCCCTGTACGCCGAGGCCGTGGCCTTCGTGCAGGAACAGGGCCGCATGTCCATTTCCCTGCTCCAGCGGCGTTTCCGCATCGGCTTCAACAAAGCCGCGCGCTTCGTCGAACGTATGGAGGAGGAAGGCATCCTGCCGCCCGCTTCCCGCGCCAACAAAGCCAGAACCGTGCGGATGGATTGATTTTTGAACCGGGAAGGAGTGCGCGTTCTACACTCCCTTTCCCGGGCCTGCCCTCCTGCTCGCGCCCATCGGCGGCTGGAGAACGTGCGGCGAACGGCCCTTTTTGAGAAGGGAACGCACAAAGGGCACCCTTCACGGGCCCGAGCAGGTTTCCCAGAGTACGGCGGCCATAGTCCGCCGATCGTTGCGGCAAGACAGTTGATGCGTTCCGTATCAGACACTCTTTTTCAGGAGATCATCATGCGTTTCCCGACCCTTTTTGCCTGCGCCGCGGCCCTGCTGCTGATCAGCGCGGGCGCTTCGCACGCGGCGGCTCCCGCCATTACGGGAGAGATGCAGAAAAAATATGAGTCGATGCAGTCCTTTACCGCTGAATTCACCCAACGCCTCGTCCATCAGGAAAGCGGCTCCGAGGAAACCCGACAGGGTACCCTCGCCTTCCAGAAGCCGCTCCGGGTCCGCTGGGAGACCAAAGCCCCCCATGCGGAACTTTTAGTCATCACGGACAAGGACGTATGGGACTACCTGCCCGACGAGGAGCTGGCCTACCAGTATTCTCCGGAAGTGGTCCACGACTCCCGCTCCATCATTCAGGTCATCACCGGCCAGAGCCGCCTCGACAAGGATTTCACCGTCGAGGCCGAGCCGGACGACAACGGACTGGCCGTGCTCCGGCTCTACCCCAAAGATCCTTCTCCGCAGCTTGTGGAGGCGCTCCTCTGGGTGGACAAGGGCACGAAGTTGATCAAGAAGGCGCAGATTCTGGACTTCTACGGCAATACCAATGAAGTGGCCCTGACCTCGCTGACGCCCGACGCGTCCATCAAGGCCGGAACCTTCCAGTTCACGCCCCCTCAGGGCATCACCGTGGAGAACCTGATGAATCAGGACGCTCCCGAACGCCCGCTGCTGCAATAACGCCCTAGCCCTGCGAGGTGTCCATGTCCATCGGCTCCCGGACGCATGAAGAATTCATGGAAGAGGCCCGTGCCTTTCACGGGTATCCCGCTCCCGGCCTGATCATCGGCGGCTACATGGTGGAGCTTGCCAAGCGCCACATGCCGGAAGGCGTCCTGTACGACGCCGTCAGTGAAACGGCCCACTGCCTTCCCGACGCCGTGCAGCTGCTTACGCCATGCACGTTCGGCAACGGCTGGCTTCGCGTCCTGCCCTTCGGCATTTACGCGGTGACCCTGTACGACAAAGCTACCGGAGAAGGCGTCCGCGTCGAGCTCGACAACGACAAGCTGGAGCCCTACGACGCCATCCGCAGCTGGTTCCTCAAGGAGCGCCCCAAGAAGGAGCAGGATACCGAACGACTACAGGCCCAGATCAAGGAAGCGGGCGAGTCGATCCTCTCGTTCCGCAAGGTCCGCATCCGTCAGGACATGCTCGGGCACCGTTCGTTCGGGGCGATCACCCGCTGCCCGCTCTGCGGCTCCCACTACCCCGCCTCCTACGGCGGGATCTGCCGCTCCTGTCAGGGACAGTCCCCGTATGAGGACGGCCCAGGCTTCGCCCTGTCGCAGCAGCCCCGTATGCCCGCTCCCGTCCCGATCCCGGTCGAGGAGGCGGTCGGCAAGCACGCCCTGCACGACATGACGCAGATCATCCCGGGCAAGGAAAAGGGTGCCGCGTTCGTCGCCGGGCAGGAGCTTTCCGCCGGAGACATCTGCCGCCTCCAGCAAATGGGCAAAAACCGCGTCTACGTTCAGGAAAACACGCCGCATCCCGAGGGCTGGGTGCATGAGGACGACGCCGCCCGCGGCTTTGCCCGGCTCATGCCCGGCGACGGCGTGGAAGTGGAAGCCGCCCCGCGCGAAGGCAAGGTCAACTTCCGGGCCACGCGCGACGGGATGCTGCTGGTGGACACGGAGCGCCTTGAGCGCTTCAATCTCGTGCCCGACGTGATGTGCTGTACGCGCCACAACTACAGCGTGCTCACCGCGGGGACGCGGCTTGCAGGAAGCCGGGCCATCCCGCTGTTCCTGTCCCGCCCCGGGTTCCTCAAGGCGCTTTCCGTTTTGGAAGACGGCCCGCTGTTCAAAGTCGTGCCCATGCGCAAGGCCAAAATCGGCATCCTCGTGACCGGGACCGAAGTGTTTCAGGGGCTGATCGAGGACCGTTTCGCACCCATCATCACCCAGAAAGCGCAGCAGCACCACTGCGAGGTGGTCAAGACGCTCTTTGCCCCGGATGACGCGGCTCTCATCGTTCGGGGCGTGCGCGACCTGCTTGACGCCGGGGCGGACTTCATCGTCACCACGGCGGGCATGTCCGTCGATCCCGACGACCTCACCCGCAAGGGCCTCACCGAGGCGGGGCTTACGGACACCCTCTACGGCGTGCCCGCGCTGCCCGGGACCATGACCCTCATCGGCCGCATCGGCGGCGCGCAGATCATCGGCGTGCCCGCGTGTGCGCTGTTCTTCAAGACCACCGTTTTCGACATCATCCTGCCCCGTATGCTCGCCGGTGTGCCCATCACCCGCCTCGATCTCGCCAAGATCGGCAACGGCGGCCTGTGCATGGAATGCAAAGTCTGCACGTTCCCCAAGTGCCCCTTCGGGAAAGTCTGATACACGGCCCAAAAGTATGAAGGGAAGCCTTTCTTCGGAAAGCGCTTCCCTTTTTTATGCGAACAGAGCGTCGGCGTTGCTGCAATAGCGGTCCAGATCCGCATCGCCGAGTTCCGCCTTTTCCTGGAGGTGCATCATGGCGTCGCCCGGATCGTACAGCGGGTAATCGCTGCCGAACAAGATGCGATCCTGCGGATGCTTGCGGAGAATGGCCTTGAGAAGATCGGGCTGGATGAACGGGGTACAGCTTGAAGTATCCAGCCACACGTCGCGCCCCACGAGCGCCTTGAGGGAGTGTTCCCACTGATGATACCCGCCGAGATGCCCGGCGATGCAGCGGAGGCGCGGGAAACGATCCAACAGCGCCGCCAGCTTGTACGGGCAGGAAGGATTCTTTTCCGGCGGTACGTTGTCCCCGATATGGAACAGGAAGATGAAATCGTCCTGTGCGGCCTCGAACATGGGCAGGAGCCGGGGATCGTCCAGCCAGAAATGCTGGAAATCGGGATGGAGCTTGAGCCCGCGTATGCCCGCCGCCTTCAGGCGTTCCAGCTGGCTCTCCCACGCTTCGTAACCGGGGTGCAGAGTGCCGAAAGCCGTCACTTCGGGGTGCTCGCGCTGGAGCGTGACGGCGTAGTCGTTGGCCGGGACGACCTGCCCCGGCGTGGTGGCCGCGCACAGCACCACACAGCGGCCTATGCCGGAACGCTTTTCCCGCAGCAACAGATCGGCGATGGTCCCTTCGCCCACGCAGTCGAGCTGATAGGCTTCGTTAAGATGTTCCACCGCATGGCGGGCGATTTTCGGGTGAAAAGCGTGCGTATGAATGTCTGTAAACATGATCCTGTCCGAAGGCTGATTCAGGGAAAAAGGCCCGCGTTCTTTCGCGGGCGCGGTTCCTGAACATACGTTCGGCGCGGCCCGTTGTCCACAGGCCGCGCCGGACGGCCTATATCCCGAACAGCCGTTTCACCGCGCCAAGCTGCGTATCGTCGAGCACGCCGCCGTATCCCCGGGAAACGGGCTCCAGCCCGCCGAACTTGGCGGCGACGGCGGCCTTGATGGTCGTCACGAAGTCGTCGCCTATCGTATAGATGGACGAAAGCCGCCCGATTTCCCTGTGCGCCGCGCACAGATCCTCGAACTGCCCCGAGCGGAACGCCGTTTTCGCCTGCGTAAACAACTCGGGGACCACGTTGTTCAGCCCGGACAGCACGCCGTCCCCGCCGTTCATCAGGTTGGGGATGAAATACTCGTCGAACCCGCACAGCACCGAAAAATCCTCGCGCACCTCGGCCGCGGCCCGCACGATGGCCCGCGTATGCGAGGCGCAGTCCACCGTATCCTTCACCCCCATGAACCGGGGGAACCGGGCGGCGAGCTTGGCAATCAGGGCCGCGTCCACGTCGCACCCCGTGCGCGCCGGGAAATTGTAGATGAGCCACTCACCCTCGAAACGCCCGCCCAACGTATCGAAATACGCCTCAAGCTGGCGCGGGGTCTGGGCGAAATAGTAGTGCGGCAAGGCCATGACCGCTTCATAGCCTTCCGAATAGGCGGCATCCGCCAGACGCGTCATGTCTTCCATGCAGGTGCCGGACACGTTGGCGATCAGCGGCAAGTGGGTCATGGTCCGCGCCGCATGGATCAGGCTGACCCGCTCGTCCATGCTCAGGGCCGTGAACTCCCCGATGCTCCCCATCAGCAGGACGCCGTCGGTCCCGGCTTCCGACAGCCGGGAAAAATGCTTTTCCAGCGCGGCAAGATCAAGCTTCCCGTCCGCGTCAAACGGCGTGATCGAAGGGCACCACGCTCCCGTATATTTTTTCTTGTTTTCCGGCATGATTCACTCCTTTGACCGCACTGTTGCACGAAGAGGGTGTTTCCAAAGCTTTCGGCTGATGGGGAGCGAGCGGCCGCGCAATCCCCCCATGCATGGGACGGCGCGGCGCGTCCGCGAAAACGGACAACTCCCCATCAGGCGAAAGCCTTGGAAACGGGAGGGGAAGTCCCCTCCTCCCTGTTATTCCTTCACCAGCCGCCCATATGCCGCACCGTACAGGACGACGCAGACGAAGCAGCACAGCGGCAGGAGAAACGCCGCCGCGGTGTGCGTGTAGTCCGCGATCAACCCCATAAAATACGGCATGATCGCCCCGCCCACGATAGCCATGATCATGTACGAGCCGCCGAGCTTCTTGCGGGTCCCGAGGTTCTTGGTCCCCATTGCAAAAATGGTCGGGAACATGATGGAAATGAAGAAGAACACCGCGATGAGCGCGATGACCGACACGTATTCGACGGCCGTGAACACCACCCCCGTCAGGATCACGCATACGGCGCCGTACGCCGCAAGCAGTTTCGCGGGCGCGATTTTGGTCATGATGCCCGTACTCACGAAACGGCCTATCAACAGGCAGAGCATGGCGATGGACAGGAAGAACGCGCCTTGCTGCGCCGTGCCGCCGGGCCAGCATTCGATGTACAGGTTGATGAAGAACGCCCCGATGCCGACCTGCGCCGCCACATAGAGGAACTGCGCCGCCACCCCGGCGACGAATTCCTTATGGGCCAGCAGGGAATGTTTCATCATGGCCGCCTCGTCCGCCTCCTCGCTGCTCCGCAAATCGGGCAGTTCGGCCTTGGCGAACAAAATGACCAGCAGGATCACCACGCAGGCGATGCCCACATAGGTCATCCTGACGGCATCAAGCCCGCCTCCGCCGCTGGCCTCGTCGCCGCCGAAGAACAGCAGTCCCCCGAGCAGCGGCCCGGTGAATTGCCCAAGCCCGTTAAAGGACTGGGAAAGGTTCAGGCGGGTTTCGGCGGTTTCCGTGGAACCGAGCGCCGAGGAGTAGGAGTTGGCCGCCGTTTCCAGACATCCGAGCCCGAGCGCGATGACGAACAGGGCGAACAGGAAGAACGTGAAGCTTGCAACGCCCGCCGCCGGGACGAACAGCAAGGCCCCGATCGCGTACAGGCTCAGGCCGCACAGGATGCCCGCCTTGTAGCCTTTCCATTCCATGAACAGGCCGGCGGGGATCGCCACGACGAAATAGGCCCCGAAATACGCGGCCTGAATGAGCCCGGACTGGGCCTTGGACACGTTGAGCGTCACCTGAAAATGCTTGTTCAGCACGTCGATGAGCCCGTAGGACAGGCCCCACATGAAAAACAGCGTGGTGACGAGGATAAACGCCTTGCGGTATTGCGGACTGGTTATCTGGCTCACGGCGCACCTCCCTCAGCGGGCCGTCAAGGTACGGTCGAGATGCGTGTAGCCGCCGTCCACCACGACCCACTGGCCCGTGGTATGCGACGACAGCGGCGAAAGCAGGAACACCGCCATGTCCGCCAGTTCCTCCACCGTGGTCATCCGGTGCCCCAAGGGGATGTTGCGGACGATGGTTTCCAGCTTTTCCGCCGGGCGGGGGAATGTGTTCACCCACCGTTCATAGAGCGGGGTCCAGACCTCGGCGGGGACCACGGCGTTCACCCGGATGCCGTCCTTGAGATAGGATGCGGCCCACTCGCGCGTCAGGGACAAAATGGCCCCCTTGGCGGCGGTGTAGCCGCTGGTCCCGCCCTGCCCCGTGAGCGCGGTCTTGGAGCTGACGTTGAGGATGCTCCCCTTGCTCTTTTTCAATTCCCCGATGCAGTAGTGCGCCATCGTGTAGTAATGGACGAGGTTGCGCTCAAGCGAAACCCGGAATGCCTCCACCCCGGTTTCGAGGCTGACGTTGTCGTTGCCCCCGGCGCAATTGATCAGGCCGTCGATGCGCCCGTACATGGACACGGCTTCCTGAACGGCGTCCGCGCAGGCTTGCTCATCGGTCAATTCGATTTGGATGAAATGCATGAGCGGCTGGAGCGCCCGCACTTCGGCCCGGAAACTCTTTTGCAGCTGGCTGCGCCCCAGAATCACCGGAATCGCGCCCTCACGGGCCAGCGCAACGGATATGCCGCCGCCGATGCCGGAACCGCCGCCGGTCACGAGATACACTTTGTCCTTTATCCGCAAATCCATGACATGCTCCTGCGTTTAGAGATTGCCGATGCCGTACACGCGGCAGGCGTTGCCGCCCCATACGGCATCCCGCTCCGCCTCGGAGAGGGACGCCGTGGCCTTCCCGGCCAGCCCGCACACCTGATCGTACGTTCCGGACAACAGGCAAACGGGCCAGTCCGAACCGAACAGCAGCCGGGAGGGCCCGAAACATTCCAGAGCCGCGTCGAGGTATGGGAGCAAATCCCGCTCGTCCCAGCCGTGCCAATGGGCTTCGGTGATCAGCCCGGACAGCTTGCAGCTCACATGCTCCTGCGCCGCGAGCGGGGCGATGCGCCTGGCCCACTCCGCCGCGCTCTCATGCCGGACGTCCGGCTTGCCGAGGTGATCCAGCACGAGCGGCCCCAGATCGTGCCGCCCGCAGAAGGCAATGGCGGCGGGCAGATCTTTCGCGTGGATCAGGACCTCGTAGACCTTGCCCCCCCGCTGGAGCGTTTCCACGCCACGGTTGAACCGCCCATCTTCCAAAAACGCCGAAGGAGACGGATCGTCCTGCACCTGATGGCGGTATCCCTTGAGCACGGCGGACGAAGCCCGCGCCTCAAGCCGGGATTCCAGATCGCCGGCCCGCAGATCGATCCAGCCCACGACCCCCAGAATCCACGGATTCGACGACGCCAACCCGAGCAGGAAGTCCGTCTCCGCCTCCGAAGCCCGGGCCTGCACCGCCACCGAACCGCCGATGTGCCGGATGTCCAGTTCAAACCGCAGCTCGGCGGGCAGGAAGTCCCGTTTCAGGACGGCCATATCATCGCCGATCCAGCCGTATGCGGCCGGATCGAACCGCCAGAAATGCTGATGCGCGTCCACGCGCCATACCGTACTCATCGTCTTCCTCCTTCACAGGCCCCAGCGAAGCAGCCTTGTATGGGATCCCGGCCCCCGCCAACGGCAACGGCCTCAAAGAAGAGGGGAACTCTTTCCGGAAGAGAAAGGCCCGTGTGGAGATCCCGTTCTCCGGAAGGCATCCCTTCCCCAGCCTTTCCGCCCGCTACAGCGACACTTCGCGCTTCCAGAACAGGAAATCATGCTGCCCGAGCCGATCGGCCTTGGTGGAGTACCGCCCGCTGGCGGTGTCGAGCACCTTTTCGAGCAAACGGTCGGCCGCCGCCGCAATGGGTTCCCCGTCAATGATCGGGCCGCAGTCAAAATCGATCAGGTCGCTGAGCCGTTCCGCCACCGCCGTATTGGTCGCCACCTTGATCACGGGCACGATGGGATTTCCGGTGGGCGTCCCTAAGCCGGTGGAGAACAACACCACGTTTACGCCCGCGGCCACGAGCCCGGTCACGGCTTCCACGTCGTTGCCCGGCGTACAGACGAGGGACAGCCCGGCGTCCGGCATGGGTTCCGCGTAATCGAGCACGGCGCTGATCGGGGCCTTGCCGCCCTTCTTCGCCGCGCCAGCCGATTTGATGGCATCGGTGATCAGCCCGTCGTGGATGTTCCCGGGGCTGGGGTTGTCGGAGATGGAAGCCCCGCAAGCGTTGGCGGCGGCCTCATAGCGGCGCATCAGCTCAAGGAAGCGCGCCTTGTCTTCCTTGCGGATGCAGCGGGAAATCATGTTGGCTTCCACGCCGCACAGCTCGGGGAATTCCGCCAGAGCGGACCCTCCGCCGAGCGTCACCACGCGATCCGAGACTTCCCCGATGGCGGGGTTGGCCGAAATGCCGGAAAAGCCGTCCGAGCCGCCGCACTTCACCCCAAGCTTGAGTTTCGAGAGCGGCACGGGGCGGCGCTCCACCAGATCGGCGTTCTTGAAATGCGCCAGCGTTTTGCGGACCGCCTCTTCCATCATCTTGACTTCGCTGGACCAGTCCTGTTGCCGCAGCAGGATGCAGGGCTTGTCGAAACCAAGGTTCCGCTCCCGCAGCGCCTCCTGAAACAGCCCGATCTGCGCCTTCTCGCAGCCAAGGCTGAACACGGTGAGCCCCGCCACGTTGGGATGGTCCGCGTAGGCGGCCAGCATCCGGCATAGGGTCCACGCATCCTGAGCCGTGCCGCCGCACCCGCCGTTATGGGTGATGGCCCGGATGCCGTCGATATGCGGGAAAGGCCGGGGCGCGGGCGCGCAGCCCGTGCCGCCCACCAGCGACCGCGCGAAGTCCGCCAGATGGTCCCCCGCGTACCCGAGCGTCCGTTCCAGCGCGTCGCGCAGCTTCAGAGCGTTGCGGTTTTCACAGAACACCAGCGGGATGATGAGCCAATAGTTCGCGGTCCCCACGCGCCCGTCGGGGCGGATCACGCCGTCGAACGTGCGGTTCGCCCAGCGGGAGACGTCCGGGGCCTTCCACATGTACGGAACGGCGTCGCTCAGGTCGACTTCCGCCGCGTAGTGGACAACGTTGTCCACGGTGATGCGCTCGCCGGACTGGAGCGGGGCGACGGCCTTGCCCACGGGCACGCCGTACAGCGTAACGATGCCTCCCACAGGCACGGGTTCCCGGGTAAACTTATGCTTGGCGGGGACATCCGTAACCAACTGGATACGTTGCCCGTCGTTTTCGATGATGTCGCCTTGAGCCAGATCGCGCAGAGCCACAATCAGATTGTCTTTCGGATCGATACGGAGGATTTTCTGCATAGCCGAATCCTTTGGACGGAGACCCCGTCCGGCATGGCCCACGGACATTCCGCGCGGCGCGCACAAAAAAAAGGAAAGCCGAACGGTACACCCGACTTTCCTTTTATAATTTGCTGAAATAAAAGATAAATGATTATATGAACGCGCTAACGCGCCGCGCGCTGAGAAACATCCCCGCGCCGAAGGGCCGGGAAACGGCCGCCTCCCTTGGGGGAGAAAACGCAGGGCAGGGTTTTACAGGGAACAGCTCCCGCCGCCCGTGGTGAAGATGGACAGAGGCCTTTCCGTATAGATACGGAAACTGCCCGTAGGATCATAGTCGATGAACACCGCGCCCACCTGATCCATCAGCGCCTTTTCCATGCAAAAATGAAATTCCCCGACATCCTCGGTCACGTCGCCTTCTTCCGGCTCATCCAGAGCCAGTTCAAAGTTGGTGCTGTGTCAGCCGCTGGAACCCTTTTCGATGCGGATCGTACGAGCCGCATTACGCCCCCGGAACGTCCGCAGATCGTCGAGGACAGAATCGGATAGAGTGATCATAAGTATCGCCTCACTGTTGGATTGATGCCGGAACGGCCCGGCGGGGCCCTTCCGGTTTCGCCGCCAGCATATACGGAATGCGCCCCGTTGGAAAGAAGCGGACTGAGGGCAGGGCCCCCGCCTCGGCAGCCGGGCGAAAGCCGGAAGAAATGTTTCTTCACCCTACCCGGCCCTTTTTCAGCAAAAAACGGTGTCCCCCTTCCCGCCGACGCAGGTTCCGGCTTTGCCCATCTCCGCGAACGGCTCCACGGGCACGCTGCGCCGCCCACATCCGCCCATGCGCAACAAGGCGACGCGCACGCCCTCCGCCTCCCCTTCCGTAATGTCTCTAGGAGACTTCACCTCCGCTCTGGGATACCATCATCCAAGAAGAACCGGATCAGGAGGACGGCAATGAAACAACACGCCATAACGCTGGCACACGGCACCTATACGGAATTGAAAGACACGGAAGGCGCCAAGGGAACGGAAGACAAGCTGCTCTGGCTGGACATTCAAGGAACCAGCGAGGAGCTGACCCATTTTCTCAAGGAGCGGCAAATCCCGCCGTTCCTGAGGCGGCGCGTCCTGTCTTCGCAACGGTTCCCGTCGGTGTTTTCAGGGAACGACTATGTGCTCCTCAGCGTCCCGGCCCGCAAAACATGGGTGCAGAAACGGTCCGTCTCCATCACGTTCATCCTGTTCGCGCAGGAGGTCATCACCCTCTGCCGTGACGAAGGCTACAATTTCGACGGGGAACGCAAACAGCTCGCGGAAGGCGACACCGCCAGCATCCGCTCCGCCTCGGACCTGCTCATCGCCCTGCTCGACAGCCTCGTGGAAACGAATATCTGCAACTTCATCGAAGCCCGCTCCCAGACCGAGAACCTTTCACTGCATGTGGACAACGCCTCGGGCAAAATCTCCGAGCAGACCATCCTCGACACCCGCCGCCAGATCAACCACCTCGTCAACCAGTTCGAGGATTTCTTCTATGGCCTTGCCGATCTGCACGCGCTCACGCCCCACGCCATGCTCTCCGACGCCGTGCGCGAAAAGCTCCGGGACATCCGGGACGCCCAGAACCACCTCGCCAAGAATGCGCTCCGGCTGGTGACCCGGCTTTCCGAGCTGCTCCAGCACTGCCAGTTCGTACTCCAGCAGCAAACCGACCAACGCCTGCGCCAGCTCACGGTCCTCTCCGCGATCTTCATGCCGCTCACGCTGATCACCGGCGTTTATGGGATGAATTTCGCCTATATGCCCGAAACGGGCTGGCGATACGGCTATTATGCAACGCTGGCGGGCATGGTCTGGCTCGCCATTTTCCTGTGGATTACCCTCAAACGGAAAGGCTGGTTCCGGTAAGGCCCGCTGGCGGAATCCGCCCTCGGAGCCGCCTCCGTCTGACGCGGGATATTGCGGAAATCAACGTGAAGCAAAGGCCAGCATGAGCGCAAGCCCCAGAAAGATGCATCCGGCAATACGGTTCATAAGCATTTGCGCGCGATCGGAACGGTTGAACCATGTCGCCATCCTGCCCCCGAGCGCGGCGATGGCCGTAAAGACGATGAGGCAGGCCAGCTCATACAGGCCGCCGAGCGACAGGATCTGGAGCGTCGGGTGGCCCCGTTCCGGCTCCACGAACTGCGGCAGCACCGCAAGGCAGAACAGCGTCACCTTGGGGTTGGTGATGTTGGAGAGGAACCCCCGCCGATAGAGCGTGCCGTATCCGGGGAACAAAGACTGTGTGAGGAAGGCCCGGAACACCCCGGACCGGAAGGATTGCCACGCGAGGTACAACAGGTAGGCCGCGCCGAGGAACTTCAACGCCGTGAACGCGGCCTCCGAGGTCTGGAACAGGACGGCCACGCCGAGCGCGACGGCCAGCGTGTGCCCGAGCAGCCCGGTCATAAGGCCAAGCGTCGTGAGCACACCGGCCCGCATCCCGTACAATGAGGACTGCGTCAGCACGATGATGACGTCCGGCCCCGGCGTCATAGCCATCAGCAGGGATGCCACAAAAAACGCACACGTCGTTTCGAAAGAAAGCATACGACCTCCGCAGGCGTTGCTCTACCGGAAAGCACCGGGAGATTCAATCCGGGGAGGACGCGGAAAACGGGACAGCACCGGACAAGAGGACATGCCCGAAGGCCGCCTTTTCCGCAAGCGCCTTGCCGACGGCACCAATGCCGCGTAGTGTAGCCCAGACCGGACAACGGACGCCCGGCGAACAAGGGAGGCCCTCCATGCTCGGGCTCATGCACGATCATCCGTATGTGTTTACGCCGACCATCGCCAAGATCATGCTCCCCGTATGGGTATGCCTTCTTGTGTCCACCGTGCGGGCCATTCGCCGCGACATGGAAAAGGAAAAAGCCGGAGACCTTTCCAAGGAAGAAACCGACGAACGGATGGGGATCAACGCCCTTGTCCTGTTTTTCAGCTTCGCCTTCACTGTGGGATGCCTCGTCGTCCTGACCTTCTGATCCCGCCTCTTCCGCAGGAGGCACACTCCGAGACATCCAACCCCGGACATAAGGGCCTTTCCCGGCCCCGTCCGTTACGGCATCAGGAAATCGCGTTCGAAAACGTCCGGAGGCACGGGCTTCCCGAACAAGAACCCCTGTATGAAATCAAGCCCCATCGACCGCACGCGGTCGAATTCCTCCTCGCGCTCGACGCCCTCCAGACAGACCTTGATGTTCACGTCATGACAGAGCGCCACCACAAAATGGATGAACGTGGCGTCGAACTGGCTGGTCAGGATGTCGCGGACAAAAGTCCTGTCGATCTTGACCACATCCGCAGGGGAATTCTTGAGCATGCCGAGCGAAGAATAGCCCGTGCCGAAATCATCCATGGCTATACGGATGCCGAGGTTTCGGATGCTCTCGAACACAGCCCTGATACGGGCATTTTCACGGATCATGCAGCTTTCCGTAAATTCAACCGTCAGATTCGCGGGGGACAGATCCAGCCGCTCCAACGTGTTGTTGATAAACGGAACCATGCTGTTTGAAACGACTTGCAAGTATGAAAGATTGATACTGATTTTAAAATCAGGGCGGCTTTTCGTCCATGCCTTGCACTGTGCTGCGGCCTCCCGGAATACCCACCTGCCGAAGGGGATGATGAGCCCGCTCTGCTCCAACAGGGGGATAAACTCGCCGGGGGACACGGGGCCGTACTTCGTGCACGTCCAGCGGGCCAGCGCTTCCGCGCCCACCACATGCCGCGTATCCACGGCTATCTGCGGCTGATAGACAAGCTCAAACCCTTCGAACTGCCGCTCGATGCTCTCGCGCAGCAATTCCACCAACTCCAGCGAACGCATTTCCTGTTCGAGGATGGCGCGGCTGAAAAAGACGATCCGGTTTCTGCCGAGCTTTTTGGCGTACTTCAGCGAATGGCTGGCATACTCCGACAATTCCGTATAGCCTGAGGCGTCCTCGGGATAGCTCGCGCTGCCCGCCGAGATGGTGCAAAAATACTTCTTGCCGTCGTATTCCTGCTGGGAACGGAAGCTTTCCGAAAGGGAGCGGTACAGCTCCATCATTTCAAACCGTTCCCCACTCACCGTGATGCCGAATTCGTCACCGTCCAAGCGGTATACCGAAGCCGAAAGCGGGAGCATCCCCTGAATCCGCTGGCCGATCACGCGCAGGATCTCATCCCCGAAGCTTTTGCCATACAATTCGTTGATATGCTTGAAGCCATCCAGACCGAGGACGAGCAGATGCAGGGGATGCTCGGGCCGCTTCTCCAGCATGGACTCGATGTCCTCTTCGAATTTCAGCTTGTTGAACAGCCCGGTCACGTGATCGATTTTGTTTTTCTGGCCCAGATTGGTGATGAACCCGGCGAACAGGCTCGGCTCGCCGTCCCCATCGCGCTCCAGATAGCCCCGGCAGCGGACCCAGATCCACTCGCCCTTACGGTTTTTTGCCCGGTACTCAACGCAATGGAAGTCGGACCGCCCGTCAGCGATGATCTGATTGGCCTCCATGAAAGCGGCCTTGTCGTCCGGGTGTACCTTGCTTCCCCAGACGGCGGCGGCATTTTCCACGATGGACTGCGGGAGGCCGAACTCCTCCACCATCGACGGCGAGTAACGGAATATTCCGGTCTTCATGTTGGAAACAAAGATATAAGAATCGGTGCTTTTCACCAGCGCATTGTACAGGCGCAGCGAATCGTACTCGAGAGCTTCCGGGGGGATATCCCCAACCCCTTGTTTCTCTTGAAGCCGCCGTTCCGCTTTGCGGATATGGGCGCGTTTCTTTTGCTCATACATGCTTTCGTCGGCTTTTGAGAGCACCTCGGTCACCGTCATCCCGCACCCCGGCATCACCTTGAAACAGCCGAAACTGAACTCCAGCGAATAGGGGAGGCCAAGCTGTTCCCGCCGTGCCTTCAGCCGTTCCAGCACGCCCGCCACCAGCCCATCCACGGCGTGGCGGTTGGTATTGTGGAACAGGACGACGAACTCGTCCCCGCTGAGCCGGAAGCACATGTCCGGCGCGTGCAAGCTCCGCTGCATCTCCTGCGCGATGGTGCGCAATGCACGGTCGCCTTCCCCATGGCCGTATACATCGTTGACTTCCTTGAGCCTGTCCAAATCGAACATCCCCACGATCAAGGAAGATTCTTCCCTGTCGAGGCGTACCAGCGCGTCGGCAAGCGCGGCCTTCCCCGCCCTGCGGTTCAAAAGCCCGGTCAGTTCGTCGTAGTTCGCCTCCTTGTGCAGGCGGAGGGAATCCGTAATATCCACAGACTGCTGCAAGTGTACGAGGGAACCGTCCGTCCAGCGCATCAGGCTGTCGCTGTTGTCATAGATCCGCCACGTCAGCGTGTTCCGCTCCTCCCACCGAAAGACCTGATTCTGATTCGCGTCGGCCATGAGCCTGTCCACAGGGCAGAACGGGCAGCGCCCGTTCATCCCGGATTGCAGCACCTGCCAGCAGATCTTCCCCTCGGGATGTTCCAGCTTGAAAACATCCTTCATGAATTTATTCATATACAGGATGGCGTCCGTGTGGGGATCGGTGACGTACAAACCGACTTTCACTTGATCCATCGCCGCGTTGAGCACGCCGATATGAAACGATTGCTGTTCGCAATGTGCTTTTCCCGCGAAGAAAAACCCGAGCATGGCGCACACAAGCCGTAAAAAATCCCGCTCCCGATCCGGCCACTCCGTTTCTCCGGGCTCCCTGCCGACAAACAGCAAGCCGAGCGCATCGGCGTCGCAAGCAATGGGCAGCGCCAGCCAGTTGAGCTTTCCGGCCGTTTCCTCCGGGAACAACGCGGCGAGCGCCTCCTCCGAAAACGGGGTATCAAACGCCTTGGGGAACTCTTTTCCGTTAAAGGCACGGAGCATCAGCGCTTCGGGCAGATGCGGCGTCCCGCTCCAGCACGCCGTCTCGCACACGCCTTTTTTCCCTTCCATGCGGACGATCGCCAGCGCATCCAAGGGCAGGATGCCGCCGAGCGCCCGGACAAAAAAAGGCAACAGTTCCTGAAGGGGTTTGCCGTACTGGAAAAACGGCTTGGCGCTCTCCAGAAATGCGAATACGGCTGTACACATCTGTTCCATGCTCTATACCTTGTTGTTATCTTCTCGATGCAGCGGCCAGCTTCCCTCCCCTGAGAAATCGGCACGCTCATCCGACGGGGCTCCGCGCTGATACGGGTTCCTTACGCCGTTATTCTACGTGTTCAAAAATCATTAGTCTAGACGGAAAAGTTGTTTTGTTACGATATGTCATGGGCGCCATACAAAAAACTTCCGGATGCCGTCTTTCCCCGCAACACGGACACCATCCTCCCCTTGCATGTCATCCCTCCGGAGGAAGCGTTGCCCGGAAAACCGTTGAGGATGACATCGTTGCTACATGGAGACACAAGAACTGTTCGTATCAACCCCTCCTAACAGCCCAACATCTCTTTATTTTTACAAAGAGAAACGGAGCGCCGCAAACAGAGGCAGCGGAGGGGAACTGAAAGGAGGCTGTCGGTCTTTTTTTCATGCAAAAGAACGGCATGGAACCCATCCAGCAATGTAGATGCATTTTGCAATCCATACAATGCGTAATATGTATGAATGTCGACATCCAATAGCCAACGCAGCACAAACGCTGTAAGTCCAATAAAGGGACATCCTCCGGAGAATCCGCACTTGGTTTTCACCGCACTGAAAAAAGAAACAGGCATTTTGATGCCGTATTCGTATCTTTTTCGTACATTACGAGAACATTTTTCCTTTTTTGCAATACGCTGTCTACCTGAAGCATTGTTTCCGCGCTTTTTTCGTATTCAAAACGCTAAAAAACTTTTTTATAACGTTTTCGAAATATCAGAAACCGTTTCTTTGAGAATCCGCCTGTAAGCAACCCACAATTTGTGCGATCCGATGAGAAAACATCCCTTTCCCGTGAGAAAGGCGCTTCAACATCTCATTGACAATCATTCCTGACGAGATTACCGATTGTTCCAAACAGTACAAAGTCGGCAGACACAAGAACACGGGATACGGAATATGTACGCCAGCCAAAGAAACAGCCTCTCACCCACATGGCACATGCTGCTCATGGGTCTGATGAGTGTTATCCTGTTCTTTGGCGGATTGCTTACGTCCAATGATCGCCCCGTGCCCATCGTCGACAACCTCCCCAACGAAGGCTTGTTGCGTCCCACGTCATTGCTGCCGTGGGAGTCCGTTGAGCTGTCCGAAACGCGCCTCTTGTTCCGGCACGAGGAAATGCAGGAGGTCAAGAGCCCGCAGCGCCTGAACCAGCCCACACAGCACAACCTTCTGGCGCGCCATCACGGTTTCCAGCCGTTCGCGTCGGCCTTGCCCACGCCCACCTTTGCCGAACGGATTCTCCCCGCCTACGAAAAGGCCTTCCTCCCCTATGCGGGATGGGACGGCCCCGTCTCCTTCGCCCTGCCCCCTCCCCTGCTCGCCTGACCGCGACGCGACGCCTCCCAGACCGGCCGATCTTCCCGCCGTCCCGTGCTGACGGGCGAGCTCCTCTGAAAGGGAGTTTCTCCCCACCTGCGCCCCAAAAGAGGCAGCAGGCTCCGGCGAAACGACGACGGAGAGGCGGCTCCACGCCCCCGGTTTGCCCGACGCCGCACCTATGCGCCCTCTGACTGTTTGATTCTGCAAACAGGTCTCCGGGTGCGGACAGCGCTCGCGGAGCTTTTCCCACAACAAAAGACAACACCGATCCATATGCCGCGGGCGAGGGGCCCGCGGGACGCATCCCGACGGATGCAACAGGGGAACCGTTTCCCTTGAATTCATATATGAGGACCGCTCCTGAGCGATGCCGGACGGCACACGGGAGAGGGGTTAGAGGATACGATCGCGGCGGACGCCCGATCGCCGTATGTGCCACCTTCACCAACAGAGGTTTCGTATGAACGCTCTTACGGTGGTTTTCGCAGCCTTGTGTATCTTTGCGATAGGGTATCGTTTTTACGGCCTGTTCATTGCAAACAAGGTGCTGAACCTGAATGACGCCCGTGTGACGCCGGCCGTCAAGTACTCCGACGGCCACGACTATGTGGATACCAACAAGTACGTGCTCTTCGGGCACCATTTCGCCGCCATCGCCGCAGCCGGCCCCCTGCTCGGACCCGTGCTGGCCGCCCAGTTCGGCTACATGCCCGGCCTGCTCTGGATTCTCATCGGCTGCGTGCTCGCGGGCGGCGTGCACGATATGGTCGTGCTGTTCGCCTCGGTGCGGCACCGGGGGCAGAGCCTCGCCTACATCGCCTCACAGGAAATAGACAAGACGACCGGATCCGTAGCGGCGTGGGCCGTGCTTGCCATCCTCCTGCTGACGCTGGCGGGCCTGTCCATCGCCGTGGTCAACGCCATGCACAACAGCCTGTGGTCCACCTACACCGTGGCCGCGACCATCCCGATCGCCATCATCATGGGCCTGTACATGCAGATCTGGCGCAAGGGCGATGTGCTCGGCGCCTCCATCATCGGCGTGGTCCTGCTTGCCCTGTGCATCCTGACCGGGCCTTATGTCGCCGCCCATCCTGAAACATTCGGCTGGCTCGACATCGACAAGAAGCCCATGTCCATCCTGATCCCGGTGTACGGCTTCGCCGCCTCGGTCCTGCCCGTGTGGATGCTGCTCCTGCCGCGCGACTACCTGTCCACCTTCCTGAAGATCGGCACCATCGGCGCGCTGGCCCTCGGCATCGTGTTCGTCATGCCCGACTTCAACATGCCCGCGTTCACCGAATTCACCAAGGGCGGCGGCCCCATCGTCGGCGGCCCGGTGATTCCGTTCATCTTCATCACCATCGCCTGCGGTGCGCTCTCCGGCTTCCACGCCACCATCGGCACGGGCACCACGCCCAAGATGATCGGCAAGGAACGCGACGTGCTGTTCGTCGGTTACGGCGCCATGCTCGTTGAAGGCTTCGTGGCGATCATGGCCCTGATCGCCGCCTGCGTGCTCGTGCCCGCCGACTACTTCGCCATCAACGCCCCGGCCGACAAGTTCGCGGCGCTCGGCATGTCCGTCGTCGACCTGCCCACGCTGGAAAAGGAAGTGGCCGAAAGCCTGATGCACCGCCCCGGCGGTTCCGTGTCCCTCGCCGTGGGCATGGCCCACATCTTCGGCCAGATCCCGTGGATGGCCCACCTCATGAGCTACTGGTACCACTTCGCCATCATGTTTGAAGCGGTATTCATCCTGACCGCCGTGGACGCCGGCACCCGCGTTGGCCGTTTCTTCCTGCAGGAAATGATCGGCAAGGTCATCCCCAAGTTCGGCGACAAGAACTGGTGGCCCGGCATCGTCGTGACCAGCTTCCTGTTCACGGGCGCGTGGGGCTATCTCGTCTACACCGGCGACATTTCCAGCATCTGGCCCCTGTTCGGCATCAGCAACCAGCTCCTCGCCTCGGTGACGCTGCTCATCGGCACGACCATGCTGCTGCGCATGAACAAGACCAAGTACGCGTGGATCACCGCCGCCCCCGGCATCTTCATGACCTTCATCACCTTCTGGGCGGGCATCTGGCTGATCATGTACCAGTACATCCCCACCCAGAAGTACCTGCTTGCCTCGCTGAGCGTGCTGGTCATGGTCATGATGGGCTTCGTCATCATCGGTACGCTGCGCCGCTGGTCCGTCCTGTTGAAGGAAACCAAGATCGTGCGCGACCCCTATGGCGATGAAGTGAAGGAAATCGTACAAGAATAAAGAGAGCCGGAGAAGGAACCCTCATCCCAAAGGATCCGGTTCCTTCTCCCCTCCCTCTCCAAAGCATTTCGTAGAAGAGGGCAGCAGCGCGGCGTACAACCCGCCGCGCGGAGAGATTCCCCACAAAAATCCCTCGTGGCGTTCACGTCACGAGGGATTTTTGTGTAGCCGAAACGGACTCGCGGAGAGCCTCCCCGCGAAGGTCGGAGCGCCCTTCCGAGGACGCCGGAATCCGGAAGCGGCAAGCTATTCCTTCATATTGGTCATATACCTGTTCCAGAGGCGGACAGCCGCGGTCTTGGACACGGACCACTGGGTCGGGGCCTTCTCGCAGGGGCATTCCACACGCCACAAATCCGCTGTCCGTCCTTCTGGCCTACACGAAACCAAGTGGGGTTTTTCGTTCTTGCAGTGGGAACAGGGAAGCATTTCCAAAAGTTCGTCTTGTTCAACCATAAAAACGGCTCCTCATCAGACCTTTCTTCCGTCCGAGAGCGCCCGGAAAAGAAGAAGCAGTAACCGCCCCTAAAATAGCTATGAACGGAGGGCCTGTCCAGAGACGGAAGGCGCACAGGGAAAGGCGCCCGCAACATTTCCGTTACGGGCGCCTCATTCCGGCGGCCGATGGGCTCCGGCCGGGGGCACAGCCGTCACTCGAATCAGTGCAGCATTTTCTTGAGCGCGGCGGCGGCCTGCGCCACGGCGGCGCGTGTCGGCGTCGTTTCCGCAAGGGCGTTCAGCATCATAAAATCATGATGCGTGTTGTTGTAACGCACGCAGGCCACATGCACGCCGGCTTCGATCAGCTTGCGGGCGTATGCCTCGCCCTCATCGCGCAGCACGTCGTTTTCCGCCGTGATGATCATGGCCGGGGGAAGCCCGGCGAGCTGTTCCGGCGTGGCCCTCAACGGGGAGGCGGTGATCTCGCCGCGGCGGCGCGCGTCCGGGGCATAGGCATCCCAGAACCATTTCATGGCTTCGCGGGTCAGCCAAGGGCCCTCGGCGAAGGTACGGTACGATTCCGTATCGAAGTTGGCATCCGTCACCGGGTACAGCAGAAGCTGGAACGCAATCTCCGGCCCTTTCCGCTCTTTGGCGAGCAGCGTCATCACCGTGGCCATGTTGCCGCCCACGCTGTCCCCCGCCACGGCGATCCGGCTCGGATCCAAACCGTAGGCTTCGGCATGTTCAATAATATAGAGCATGGCGGCATAAGCCTGTTCGAGCGGTACGGGATATTGGGCCTCGGGCGAGGGCGTGTAGTTCGGGTAGACCACGGCGGCCTTGGCTCCTTTGGCAAGCTCGCGCACCAGACGATCATGCGTATCCTTGTCCCCCAGGATCCAGCCGCCGCCGTGGAAGTAAAAAACGATCGGCAGCTTTCCGCCAGCCCCTTCGGGCCGGATGAACCGGGTTGGGACCTTACCCGTGGGCCCTACGGGCAAATCTTCGTCATGCATGTCCATCGTGAGTTTCTTGATCGGTTTGGCCTGCGCGTCCGCCAGAATCCTTCGGGCGGCCTGGGGCGGAAGGGTATACAGAGGCGGATTGTTTTCAGCGGTGATGGCGTCGACAAACGCTTTCGTCGCCTTCGTCAGATGAGGCGAACGGGAAGATGCTGCGGGCATAAGGGACTCCTTGCAGGGAATGATAAAAAAGGTGTCGTCCAGCCCCTCCTCGTAGAAATAAACGATATGCCATTCGGAGGGTTACACGCAGAGTAGTGCCCAGCGGCATAGACGGCAATGAGAAACGTGCCGGGAAGCGGATCAAGATTTTCTTTTCGCAAAAAATAGGGAGTTTCAGACGAGATGCGGCAAAAATACCGCTTACAAAGTGCTGTTTCTTGCCCTTGGCAATACATAGCGATCATATCCGTTCCGTCCGACATGCCATTCATGCCATTTATCGTATTCCATGTTATTTACAATAAAATGTTAAATAAAAACAGAACGCTCTATTCTTTATTCCGCCTTGATCTGATGGGAAGGTGGACATACAATAAAAAAAAATTTTCAAACAATAGAAGGCATCCGCCTTTCACAGCTAGGAAAAACAGATGATTGCTCTACGCTGGCATGTGCTGCGACTTCCTCTCCTGTTGAGCTTGCTCTGGTGCCTTCTGCTCTTCGCGCTTTTTCAATGGACCGTGCAGCGTGAAGATGAAAATGCCACAGAGCTGGCGCAGATCCAGACCAGGACCCTCTTTTCCAGCATCGTGAATACACGCGGCTGGAATGCCGACCGGGGCGGCGTCTGGGCCACCGAACAGCCCAATTGCCAGCCTAACCCGTGGCTTCCCGAAGATCAGCGCACGCTCCTCACCGCGGACGGGCGGCGGCTTGTCAGGTTCAATCCAGCCTATATGACCCGGCAAATCGCGGAACGCTTCCAGTCCAAGACGATGAACTTCCATATTTGCGGCTTGTCCCCCAAACGCCCGCAAAACCGCCCCGACCAATGGGAAACGAGTGCCCTGCTCGACTTCGATGCGGGAAAGACCGAGCGGTTTCAGCTTGTTCCGGGACGGAGGGGTGCGTATTACCGTTATATGGCACCGCTGCGGGCGGAGGAAAGCTGCCTGCAATGCCATCAGAGAAACAAAATCGGGGACGTGCTCGGCGGCATCAGCGTATCCATTTCCGCCTTTCCCATCCTTGCCTCGGTTGAGCAACGCAACAGTATGGTTGGGCTGACATTCGGCTTGATCGGGTTTATCGGCGTGCTCGGCATCGGCGGAGCCACGTTCCAAATCAACCGCAAAAAAGAGCAGGCCGAGGAAGCCAATCAGGCCAAAAGCGTTTTCTTGTCACGCATGTCCCATGATATCCGCACGCCCATGAGCGCCATCATAGGCCTGACCGCAATCGCCAAAAAGAACGCCCGCGATCCTGAACGCCTCAACGAATGCATAGACAAAATAGCCCTCGCCTCCCAGTTCCAGCTTTCCTTGATCAATGACATCCTTGATGTTTCCAAAATCGAAAGCGGCAAGATGCAATTGGCCTCAGAACCATTTGATCTTGCTGGGATCATTGACGATGTGACGCTGTTCACCTCCAGCAGCGCCACAGCCAAGGGCATTGTTTTCGAAACGTCCGTCGATCCCCGCATCGGACGGATGTATGTCGGCGATCCCATGCGGCTCAAGCAGATACTGATGAACCTTTTATCCAACGCCCTTAAATTCGTGGATGAAAACGGGAAAGTGACCCTCCGCGTCGAATCGTTACGGCGTACGGGGCGGCAGGAGGCTGTACGCTTCATCGTCTCAGACAACGGGATCGGCATGAGCAATGCCTTCCAGAAACGGATGTTCCTCCCCTTCGAGCAAGATGCCGCCCCCCGGCGGAAAAGGTCGGGGAGCGGGCTGGGGCTTGCCATTATCGGCAACCTGACTGCTTTGATGGGAGGCTCCATCGCTGTGGACAGCGAACTGGGCAAGGGAACGCGCTTCACCGTGGATATCCCTCTGGAGCGCACCGAAACGACAGAAAAAAACGAGACCGCCGGAGGAAACGCGGAGGAACGCTGCCTTTTCCGTGGAGAGACGCTCCTCCTTGCCGAAGATGACGGATTGAATGCTGAAGTCCTTGAAAATCTGCTTGGCTACATAAACCTGAGGGTCGTCCACGCCGAGAACGGCAAGGTGGCCGTGGACCTGTTTGAGCGTTCCGCTCCGGGGGAATACGCCGCGATCCTCATGGATATACAAATGCCGATCATGGATGGCCTTGACGCGGCCCGGACCATCCGTGCGCTGCCCCGTGAAGACGCCGCCAGTATCCCCATTTTCGCACTGTCCGCCAGCGTCTTTACGGAAGACGTCGAGCGCTCCCTGTGTTCCGGTATGAACGGGCATTTGGGCAAGCCTGTGGACATCGATCAGATCTGTTCCATGCTCCAGACGTGGCTGTACCCGCAACAAACGGATACCCAGGAACAAGCTTAGCGCCGACGGTTTTTTCCGCTATGAACGGGCAGGCTTCCCGCCTCAAAGGGGGCCGTTTCTCTGTGCGGTTCCTGTGGGGAACAGCCCAAGAGCCTTCCCCTATGAGAGCACATTCACATGCAGCAGGTTCCATAATGAATCAGGCAGCGTTCCGTACGCCGCCATGCGCTGGCGGATATGTAATGCCCTCCCGTACATGCGGGTTCCAATCCCGTACCCTCCGGCTACGCGAGAGGCTTTCACGTTCCGGTGCTCCGCTCTCTTTTTTCAAATCGCCCTTATTTGCAGCCCCCAATCCATACCTGCCGCCTCGCGGTGTGTGGAACGCTGTATTTCTGCGTACCCAAACGGATTAGAACTGGCAGGATCTTCTCGCGGGATTGCATGTCTTTTTGTTCACAAAATATTTTTATTATAAATATCAGTATAATATAAAATATTAATTCCAATCCCCATACAGCCGGCACGGCAGATCAAAAAAAGTTTCCAATTCGTAAATGATTTTTGTCGAATGTATACAAAAAGATACCTCACTTTATTCATATGATTTGATTGATAATCCGTATGCCTTATACCCCTTATGGTGAAGCGCCGAGATTGCTTTTATACCTCTCAGAATGAGTACGTTAAAGCTCCTAACCTATGCATATGCCTGCCAAAGCCCATTGACACCCACTCGGGAAACGTGCTCTCTTGTTCTCACAGGAACAAAGTCCTTTGAGGCACAGGCGTCCATAGTCCCCATACAGCCCAACCGTTCAGGCGTCTTCTGAACAAGGGAATGATGTATGCGATACGCTTCCGAAAGACTCTCGCTTTTCCGCACGGTGTTCGTGCAGGTCGCCGCGTTGCTCCTGTTCGCGGCGGGCGGGATGTTGCTCGCGGCAGCGGAAAGGGAACTGAACGTACGCCCCACCCACCATGCGGAAATGGCTCCCGCCGCCGAGTTGCTGGACAACCGGCTGCCCGCTGTGCTCAAAGGCCGGACGGACGAGCTCCCAGCGCCTGCCGAGAAATCGTTTCAGAAGACCCGCGGTTCTCAGCCGCCCTTTGCCCTGAGCGGGCTTTCCCCCATGCTTCAGCCGGAACGTCCTGTCCGGCTCAGTGAAGCCGTCTCGGCCCTCCTCCCCTCTTGGCGCGGCCTCGTCGCCTTTCCCCTGCCTCCCCCCGCGTCCGTCTAGCGGACCGGGAACGGCCTTTCGTCTCCTCTTGGGGGCCGTTCCCTCCACGCGCCTTGTTTTCCCATGTCGATTCCGGTCCGGATGTACCGTTCCGCCCGACGGGCTTTTCCGCAAAGCCTCCGTCTCTCGGCGTTCGTCCCCTCGCCTCAGGCTGGCCGCCTGGCGGAAGAACGCGGTACGTCCCGGATGCCCCGCATCCACACTGTGACGCATTACGACAGGAAACAGCCATGAAGATCAAGTCTCTTCTCGGAACGCTCGCGCTCTCCCTCGGTCTGCTCGCCTCCCCCGCCGCGGCGGAAAAGTTCGTCGTCGGCTTCCAGCCCTACGACACCATCTCCTATCAGGCCATCGTCAACGCCGAACTGGGGCTCTGGAAGAAGTATACCCCCGCCGGTACGGAAATCGAATTCCAGCCCGCCCTGCAAGGCACCGTCGTCGCCAACAACATGCTGGCGAACAAGGCGCAGATCGGCTACATGAGCGTCATGCCCGCCACCATCCTCTGCTCCAAGCCGAAGCAGGCGGAAATCAAGATGGTCGCCACCCTCGGCATGTCCAAGGGCACCCGCTGCTCGCTCGTCGTGGTCCGCAAGGACGCCCCCGAATTCAAGAGCAACGAAGAAGTCGCCCGCTGGCTCGACGGCAAGATCATCGCCGCCCCCAAGGGCAGCGCGTCCGACCAGTACCTCCGCCGTTTCTTTGAAAAGTATAACGTGAAGCCGGGCGAATACCTGAACCAGTCCATCGAAGTCATCGCCACCAACTTCCGCATCGGCAAGATCGACGCCGCCTCCCTGTGGGAGCCCACCCTGTCCCGTATCGCCACCGACGTAGGCGAAGGCACCGCCCGCATCGTGGCCGACGGCAGCGCCTGCGACAACCCCGACCTCGGCATCCTGAACATGCGCGCCGACTTCGTGAAGAACCACCGTGACGTGGCCAAGGGCTACCTGCGCGCCGAACTCGAAGCACAGCGCTACATGCTCGATCCCGCCAACTGGGAAAACGTCATCAACATGGTTTCCAAGTACGCCACCGGCATCCCGAAGAACGTGCTGTGGTACTCCATCTACGGCCTCGTCCCCTCCGACAGTTCCGACCCCGTCCGCGAATGGAAGAACTTCTATTTCGGCGACCGTGAAAACGCCAACATCGTTGAAGTCGCGCCCTTCCTCTTCAAGTCCAAGATCATCAGCATGGAAAAGCTCCCCGACGGCACCGTCGACGACTCGCTCGCCCGCGAAGTCTTCAAGGAAGCCGGATACGCTCCCGCCAGCCCCGACGCCGCCCTCGGCGTGATCAAGGGTGCCAAGGCGGCCGACTGCCCCTTCAAGAACTAACCGGTCCCAGCGGTTCCGTTCCCCGCCGGAGCGGAACCGCAACGAAAACCGTTTGCGGCGGGCCCTCCCCCGAGGGCCGCGTCTCAGCCCCTGCGCCTCAAACGGGCCTTTCCCAAAGCTGAACCCACCCCAACCCCGAGGGGAAACCCATGAGCCAAGCCATCATGCAACGCCAGACGACCAAAGGCCCAAGCGCCTGGGAAGTGACGCTGGCGAATACGAAACTCTGGCTGAAGAGTCCGACCCCGTACCTGAACGCGCTCGGTCTGGTGGCCTTCGTACTCTTCTGGTACCTGACGACGGAATATTTCCAGCTGCCCTATTTTGAAAAGCTCCCCGGCCCCGTGGCCAGCTTCCAGGAATGGGTCTCCAAAGACCCCGTCTACGGGATCTCCATCTATACCAGCGACTATTACGCCCACATCGGCATCAGCGTCTGGCGCGTGTTCCAGGCCTTCATGCTCGCCACGCTCCTCGGCGTGCCCACCGGCCTGTTCATGGGCTGGAACAAGACGTTCAAGGACTACTCATTCCCGCTGCTCGAAACCCTGCGCCCCATCCCCATGCTGGCATGGGTCCCGCTGGCGATCCTGATGTGGCCCGGCCGTGAGGCGTCCATCGTGTTCCTGACGTTCCTCGGCTCCTACTTCGCCACGGTGCTCAACACGCTGCTCGGCGTGGAGTCCATCGACGAATCCTATTTCCGCGCGGCCCGCTCCCTCGGCGCGCGGCCCCGCGACGTATTCTTCAAGGTCATCCTGCCCGGCGCCATGCCGTTCATCTTCACCGGCCTCCAGATCAGCATGGGGTACGCGTGGTTCTCTCTGGTCGCGGGCGAAATGCTCGCGGGCGAATACGGCCTCGGCTACCTCATCTGGAACTCGTTCATGCTGGTGCAGTACCCCGTGATCATCATCGCCATGATCACGCTCGGCGTCATCGGCTCGTTGAGCAGCTTGCTCATCCGTATGATAGGCAACCGCCTCATGCAGTGGAAGGTCAGGGAGGAAGTACGATGAGCGGCAACGAAACGCCCACGCGCGGGCACATCCAGATCAACAACGTCAGCAAGATATACGATCCCGACGGCGCCAAGGTCCTCGCCGTGGACCGCTGCACCATGGACATCGCCCCCGGCGAGTTCTGCGTGGTCGTCGGCCCTTCGGGATGCGGCAAAACAACGCTCCTCAACGCCATCGCAGGCTTCCACAGCATCAGTAGCGGAGAAATCCTCCTCGACGGCGAAGTGCTCTGCTCCGCCGACAAGCAGGCGCAGCCCGGCTCCGACCGCATCGTGGTCTTCCAGAACGGCGCGCTGTTCCCGTGGTTCACCGTGCTCGAGAACGTCACCTTCGGGCCCATCGTCCAGAAGGCCATGCGCAAGGAAGAGGCGGAGGACAAGGCCATGGAGATGCTCGGCCAGATGGGCCTCATGGGCATCGAGAACAACTACCCGAGCGAAATCTCCTCGGGTATGCGCCGCCGCGTGGAAATCGCCCGGGCCATGATGAACAACCCCCGCGTGCTCCTGCTCGACGAGCCGTTCCGGGCCATGGACGCCCTGACCAAGACCGTGGTGCACCAGTTCCTGCTTCAGGTGTACGACAGGAGCAAGACCACCGTCTTCTTCATCACGCACGACCTTGAAGAGGCCATCTTCCTCGGGAGCAAGGTCTACATCATGACCACCCGCCCCGCGACCATCAAAAAGATCCTCGACGTGGACATCCCCCGCCCCCGCGACTTCCGCGTGCTGTCCTCGCCGACCTACACGCGGCTGAAGGAAGAATGCATCTCCGCCGTCCATGAGGAAGCCCTCAAGGCATTCAAGGCCGGCGAACGGGAAATGTAACCGAAGGAGACACCATGTCGTCGATCAAAAAGAGCCTGTGCAGCGCAACCGCGCGGCGCGGCATCATATCCATCATCGTGTTCACCGTCGTTTGGGAAATCTGCACCCGCCTGCACGTGCCGATCATCGGCAACGTCCCCGCGCCCTCGTCCGTCATCGGCTCCATGGGCAAGCAGCTTACTGACGCCTTCTACTGGATCTCGTGGCGCGACAGCATGATGCGCATCGTGGGCGGCTTCGTCCTCGCGCAGGCCATCGGCATCCCGCTGGGCCTGCTCCTCGGGGCCAGCAAGACGGCGCACAGCCTCATCTATCCGGTGTTCGAAATCATGCGCCCGGTTCCGCCGCTGGCGTGGGTTCCGGTCGCGGTCATCTTCTGGCCCACCCCTGAAATGAGCATGGTCTTCGTTACCTTCCTCGGGGCGTTCTTCATCGTCGTGATCAACATCGTGGACGGCGTGCGCAGCATCGACGCCCGCTACCTGCGGGCCGCCCGCTCCCTCGGTTCCTCGCGTTCCGACATGTTCTGGCACATCCTGCTTCCCGGCAGCCTTCCGAGCATCGTCGTCGGCATGACCGTCGGCATGGGCGTGACGTGGGCCGTCGTGGTCGCCGCCGAAATGATCGCCAGCCGCACCGGCCTCGGCTACCTGACGTGGAGCGCCTACGTTGCGGGCGAATTCCCGGTCATCATCATCGGCATGATGAGCATCGGCATCGCCGGATATGTTTGTTCGGCCATTATCCGCTTCGCGGGCACTCGCATGACCCCGTGGCTGCGTACCTTCTAAGGAGAGGCGACCATGAGCGACATCGGTATGGGATACGGCGAAATGCAGGTCGCCAACCTCTGCAAGGGCTACGGCATCGGCCCCCTGCACAAGGAAGTCATCAAGGATTGCTCCTTCACGCTGGAAAAAAGCAAGCTCACCGTCCTCATCGGGCCGTCGGGCTGCGGCAAGTCGGCGCTTATCAACATGCTGGCGGGCTATGAGACGCCCGACGCGGGCAGCATCCTCATTGACGGGGAAAAAGTCTCCGGCCCCGGACCCGACCGTCTGGTCGTGTTTCAGGAGACCGCGCTGTTCCCGTGGATGACCGTGTTCGAAAACGTCAGCTACGGCCCCCGCGTGCGCGGCGAGCTGAGCGGCAAGGACCTCGAAAACACGACCATGAAGCTGCTGGAAATGGTCGGCCTCGAGGATTTCCGCAGCAAGTACCCCTCGCAGCTCTCGGGCGGTATGCAGCGCCGCGCTGAACTGGTCCGCGCCATGATCAACCAGCCGAAGGTCATGATGATGGACGAGCCCTTCCGCGGTCTGGACGCCATGACCCGCGCCCTCATGCAGGAATACTACGTGCGCCTTTTTGAGGAGCACCGGGGTACCAACCTGTTCGTCACCTCCGAGCTGGAGGAAGGCATTTTCCTCGCCGACCGTCTGGTCGTGCTGACGAATCAGCCTTGCCAGGTCAAGAAGGTCATGGACGTCAACCTGCCCCGCCCGCGCACCTTCGACATGATGGCCATGCCCGAATACGTGGACATCAAGCGCGAAGTGCTGGAACTGCTGCACGACGAAGCCATGAAGTCCTTCGCCACGGGAGCGGTCAACGCGGCGGATTTTCTCGAAGCCTACTCCCAGCTCGGGCAGGATCAGGCCCAGCCCCGCATGGAAGGGCACAAATAACCCGTAGCGGCGACCAAACCGGAAAAGGCGGGGAACCCCGCCTTTTTCATTTCTGGAGGCCAGACACGACAAAACCCGTCCCACATGCTCGGGAACGGGCTGCTCCGTTGTCGGCGTACCCTCTGTAGCGCTACGCGTCTTTCGGCTGAATGGGGTATTTGGTCATAAACCCGGTGACGGTGGCGATGGCGACCAGCGTCCCGTCCGAATCGGTGATGCGGACGTCATAGGTCCCCAGATTCCGGCCTGAGCGGATCTTGCGGGCTTCGCCGCGCAGGGGGCCGATGCGCCCCGGCTCGAGGTAGGAAATGTTCGTCTGGGCGTTGACGCAATAGAGCCCGGCGGCATTGGAAACCGTGGCGAACGTCATGTCCACCAACGCGAAAATGGCCCCGCCGTGCGCGTGGCCCATGCCGTTGCGGTGGCGCTCGTCCAGCGGCATGATCGCCACGCCATGCTCAGGCCCGACTTCGAGGAGCTCGATCCCCATATGCCGGGCGAACGGATCATGATGGTTGAAATGGTAACGGACTTCTTCGTAAGACGGCATCCTGCCCTCCTGATGCGTGTGCGGCGGCCTTCGCGGGACGCCGGAAAGCGTTGTTCGTAGGGCTGCGGAGCGCCTCTCCGGGCGTACGCGCAACCGTCAGCATACGAACATTTTTTCCCTGAAAACGCCAGCCCCCGCGCGGTGCTGCCCAGCCTTCCCCTTTTCCTCCCTCCGTCCCCATATATCCAGCTCGATTTTACCGGATCACACCGCGGCCTTTCTCTTTTTCAGCGGATCAACATCCTCTTCGGGGGCCGCACACGCTCATGCCCTACATGCGGATTGCCCCGTATGTATGAGCACTATTTCAGGGACGTATGACGTCCTTGCCATTTTTTTATCATGTCGCTTGTAGACAATCTTATACGAATCTGATATATCTATAGCAACAAAAATACTTCATTATATCATATAATTACACATTACTATTCATAACCACATTAAAATACTATAAAAATATATGTATTTATCATAACTACATATATTTTATATATAACTATACTCTATTTTTTTGTTTTTATTTATATAAAAATATCAATTTTGACTCATATATATTATTTATTATTGAAATTACATGGAATATGTCAAAAAACCAACATTTTTTTCGTTCACAAACAACCCGTCGCCCATTATTTGCGGCGATTCTCTTGGGAGGTGATACATCAAGAAAATGATCCAACGGTGAGTCGCAAGCCTCTAACCCCTTACATCAAGGAAGAGAAACTCGATGAAATGCCCAAAGATCCTGTCCCTGCTGCTTATGATCCTGCTCTTGTCGACCGGCTATGCCTCCGCTGCCCCGAGCCAGACATTGAAAATCGCCGCTGGTGATCCTGAAGATTCCGAAATGGGCGTGGTCGGCAATGCCTTTAAGGAATACATCGAAGAAAAGACGAAAGGTGACGTCGAGATCCAGTGCTTCTACAGCGGCTCTCTCGGCGACGAAAGCGAATGCCTCCGCAACGTGCAGAAAGGCACGCTGCCCATGGCGATGGCCGGCATAGCCAACCTCGTGCCTTTCGAGAAAAAACTCGGCCTGCTGACCCTGCCCTACCTGTTCTCCAACATCGACGAAGTGGTAACGGGCACCAACAGCGCTCCTGCGGAGTTGTTGAACAGCTATGCCACAAAATCAGGATTCCGTATCCTTACGTGGACCTATACGGACTTCCGCTACATCTCCAATGCCAAGCGCCCCATCACCAAGATGGCCGACATGCAGGGCCTGAAGTTCCGCGTGCCCCAGAGCGCCGTGCTGATCGCCGCTTATAAAGCCTTCGGCGGCAGCCCGACCCCCATCTCCTGGGCCGAAACCTTCACCGCGCTTCAGCAGGGCGTCGTGGACGGCCAGTGCTACGGCTACATCGGCTTCAAGGCCAATAAGTTCAATGAAGCCAACCAGAAATACCTCACCGAAGTCCATTACACCTATCAGCTCCAGCCTCTGGTCATCAGCGAGCGCGTCTTCAAGAAGATGACCCCCGAAATGCAGAAACTGCTGATAGATGCGGGTAAATACGCGCAGGAAAAAGTGCTCAAGTACCAGATCGAGCAAGCTGACGCGGCCAAGAAATACCTCATCGACAACGGCCTCCAAGTCTCGCAGCTGGAAGACGAAGACGTGTGGAAAAAGGCCGCGATGGAAAAGGTCTGGCCTGAAATGGCCGACTTCGTAGGCGGCAAGGAAACCATCAACGCCTACCTGAAGGCCTGCGGCAAGCCCCTCTGGAAGTAACCCCTTCCATCCGGACCTGCCGAGCCCGGAATGCCCCTCCGGGCTCTTTCCCTCTCCGGATGGGGAAACGGGGGCATCCTCCCTATACGGGAAAAGTTTTTCCATTGAGCCCCACACATGAAAACGCCTCCCGCCCCTGGACCAGGGTGGGAGGCGTTTTCACGCTGGTGTAGCGGGAAAGAGGCAGTCCCCATTGCGTTTCTGTTGCCGTTTCACACGGTTCCGGGTAAAAACGCCGGAAAGCCGGGTGAAACGGAATCGCCGCATCCGAAAGCCCTCTGCGGAAACGCCGCAAAAGCCTTCTTCCCATGTCTTCGGAGGATTACTTGAGCGCCTTGAGGAAGCGGTCCGAGACGGCTTCGGGCGTGGCGTGCCGATGCGCCGTGTCGGGATTCATCTTCTCGGAAAAGGCCGCAATCTCGGCCAGCCATGCCTTCAGCGGGCTTTCCCCATCTTCCCCGAACAGGGCAAGCTGCTCCTCCAGCGAAAAGACGGGATGTTCCCGCAGTTCGGCAATGGCGTCGGCCTCGGAAAACTTTTTGCCCATCCACGCCTCCGCGAAGCGGACATAGGCTGGAGCCAATGTTTCCGGGCCCTGCGCCTTGATCTCATCCGCAACCCGCAGGTAGACTTTCAAAAACGCACGCACGGCGTCCGGATTCTTTTCCGTGAACGCGCGATCCGCGACAAGGAGTACGGGCTGCGTTGCACCGCAACCCTGCGAATGCGCCGCGACTTTGAACCCGAGCGTTTCGGCTTCGCGGGTGAACGGCGACCAGACGGCAAGGATATCGCCGTACCCGTTCTTGAACGCGCCGAGGGCGGGTGTCGGTTCCAGTTCCTCGATCTTGACGTCCTTCTCCTCAAGCCCGAGCGCGGCGAGCCATTTGTCGAGCAGATAGCGGGCCGACGTTTTTTTGGGGCACAGGATGAGCTTGCCCTTGACGGATTCGGGCGTCCCGAAGACATTCGGGAAATCGGGATTGAATCCCTTTTCCGCAAGGATCGGGCTGTCGGGGCGGGTCAGGATCATGTTGGCCGAAGATTCGTCGTTGGCGATGGCAATCACTTCCACCTGATCGCTCATGGTGGCCTGCATGGCGGGAACCGCCCCGCAACCGGCGATGGCCCAATCGTAGGCCCTGACGTTTTCGATGAGGCTCTTGCCGGAATCGAACCGGAGCATGATGATGTCCAATCCGGCTTCCTTGTCCCAGCCTTTTTCCTTTGCGTACCATGTCAAAAACGCCTCGTGCTCGCCAAGCCATGCCGTACGGAGGGTTTCGGACAGGGAGGGCGACGACTGAAACAGGCTGCCGAAAAGCGCGCATACTGCAAACAGTGTCTTGAATCGCATAACAGGTTCCTTTGTGTTGAATGTTGTAAACCGGGCTCAGGCCCGGATGCCACCCGTCCATAAGCAAAAAGCGTTCCTACCCCTCACATCCCGGCGCCGGGGAACGAGGCAGGGCGCACGGGGAAAAGAGATGCTCCCGCAGTACGAATTTCAAATGACCCTCATCGCGCCCTACAAGGGCCTTGATGCCCGGATTTTCAGACAGGTCGCCAAAGATCTGCGCTGCCGCATCAAATTCATGGATCTGGCCTTCGACGAGGCCATCGAAGCGGCGAAACGCCTCTCCCCGGATACCTGCGACGTCGTCCTCAGCCGCGGCGTCACCGTGGACGTCGTCAAACAGAATTCCTCCATACCCGTCGTGCCCATCGACTTCTCCGCATGGGATCTCCTGCAGGCGCTCCAGCCCTATGCGGGGCATGTCCGCAACGTCGCGTTCTTTCGGTACTCCACCCCGCTGCCCGGTCTCTCCAGCGTGGAAAAAGCCCTTGGCATGAGAATCAAGGAACACCTTTACGGCTCCAAAAACGAGATGCACCTCCGGCTCATCCAGCTGGACCCCGCCGACGTGGAGCTCTTCGTCGCACGCGGGACGCTCGTATGCCAATGGGCCACCGCAGCGGGGTTCCCCACGCTTGAGATCATCGACGGCGAAATATCCGCCAAGCGGACGCTCCTTGAGGCGGTCAACGTCGCCCGCGCCCGCCGGTCCGAACGCCAGCGCACCGCGCGCTTCGGAGCCATCCTCGACGCCATCGACGAAGGCATCGTGGTGTACGACGCACAGGGCAAAGTGAACCTCATCACCCCCTCGGCGGAATCCCTCCTCAACTGCGCGAAAAAAGAAGCCCTCGGAGAGCACATCCGGACCGTTATGCCCGGCGTCTTCTCTCCCGGCACGCTGGCGGGCGACAAGGCGGAACATGGGCGCGTCCACGACATCCGGGGCACCACCCTCGTCATCAACCGCGTGCCCATCCTTTTCCAAGGGCAGAACGTGGGGACGGTCTGCTCCATATCCGACGCCCGGCGCATCTACAAAGCGGAGGCAAAGCTCCGCAACAAACTAAAATCAAAAGGTTTTACCACGCGCTACTCGTTTGGGGACATCCGTACCCGCTCCCCGCACGTGCGGCATCTCAAAGAGCTTGGCGTACTCTACGCCTCCACGGACGCCAACCTGCTCATCTGCGGGGAATCCGGCACGGGCAAGGAGCTGTTCGCCCAAAGCATCCACGCCGCCAGCCTGCGCAAAGACAAGCCGTTCGTGGCCGTGAACTGTGCCGCCATCCCCGAAGGGCTGCTGGAAAGCGAACTTTTCGGCTATGAGGAAGGCGCGTTTACCGGCGCGAGGCGTCAGGGCAAGGCGGGCATGTTCGAGCTGGCCCACACCGGAACCCTGTTCCTTGATGAAATCGGGGACTTGCCGCTTACCCTTCAGGGGCGGCTGCTGCGCGTGCTTCAGGAACGGGAATTGGTACGCGTGGGCGGGACGCAGGTGATCCCCCTCGACGTACGCGTCCTGTGCGCCACGCATCAGGATCTCCGCCAGCTTGTGGCAGAGGAACGGTTCCGGGCGGACCTCTTTTACCGCCTCAACGTGCTCTCTTTGCGCCTCCCGCCACTCAGGGAGAGGCTTGAGGACATTGTGGATCTCGCCGTTTCCCATCTGAGGGAACATCTCGACGAGCCCCCGGCGGAAAGCCTGCTCGTCTCCCAGCTTGAGCGGCCCCTGCTGCGCCATCCGTGGCCCGGCAACATCCGCGAACTGCTCAGCCTCATGGAACGCATGGCGATCGTAGCCAACCACATGGCCGAAGTGACGGACTGGGAACAATTGCTTTTGTCCCTATGGGAAGATCCGCCTCTGGAGGAGTCCCCCATAAGGCCGTGCCTCCCCCAAGAGCCCGAGGATTTGCCGCCTCTTACCCTCAGGAGCCACATGGCGCGGGAAGAGGCCCGGTTCATCCGGCAAGCCGTCGCCCGGTGCGGAGGGGATATGGGCAAGGCCGCCCACCTTCTCGGCATCAGCCGGATGACGTTGTGGCGCAAGCTTCAAGGGCTCGCGGAAACAAATGCGGAACATTTCGAGTAACAATATTGATACAAAAAGTTAACAAATATGGTATGGCGTAACATTTTTGTTACAGCCAATGCCGCTTTTTTCCCTTTCAATATACCAATAAACGGCGATTTCCCTTCAAATGGGCTGGCATATTTCTTGATATAATGTCTCTCAAGAGCCTTTCGGCACAATGCCGTCGGCGCGCTGGAAGGGGCAGTCCCCTGCCCATGTCCCCCACACAATCAGAAGGATGGAGTTGCCATGAAGAAAAGCATCATCGCCTCGTTGCTCATCGCCTGTTCCCTGTTTATCGGCGGCAACACGGATGCCCGGGCGGAATACCCCTACGACAAGCCCATCAACATCATCGTGCCCTTCGGCCCCGGAGGCGGCGTCGACATCGCGGCGCGCATCCTCGCCGACTACTTCCAGCAGAATTACAACATCACCATCAACGTCGTGAACAAGCCCGGCGGCGCACAGGCCATCGGCATCAATGAAATGCTCCGCGCCCGTCCCGACGGCTATACCCTCGCCTTCCCCGGCTTCAGCGCCCTCGCCACCACCCCCAAGCTGACCAACGTGGGGTATACCCTCAAGAACATCAAGCCCGTCGCCCACATCGCCAGCATGGAATGCGTGCTGAGCACCAACAAGAGCTCCGGCATCGACACGTGGGAAAAATTCCTCCAGGCCGCGGAAAAGAACCCCGATGGGACCGTCTACGGGACTACCGGCTCCATCTCCACGCAACGCCTGTACATGACGAAGCTGACCGACCGCTTCCACGGCGATCTCAAGATCCGCCATACCGCCTATACCAGCGGCCATGAAGTGAGCACCGCCCTGCTCGGCAAGCACATCACCGCCGGCTTCCAGGTCCCGGCCAACATCCTGCCTTATGCCAACTCCGGCGACTTCAACGTCATCGCCATCTCCCGCAAGGAACGCCGCGCCGATCTGCCCAATACGCCAACCTTCCGCGAACTGTACGCCGACAAGATGACCCCCGCGGACGAGAAATGGATCGATCTCGGCGCGTGGCACGGCCTCGTGGTGTCCAGCAAGGTCAAGGACGATCGCATCGCCGCGCTCGAACCCCTCATCGAAAAGGCCATGAAGGACCCCGAAGTCATCGAAAAATTCAACAAAATCGGCCTTGATGCCGGGTATCTCCCCGCCAAGGAATTCGGACAGCTTATCCAGTCGTCCTCGGACCTCGCCGACGAAGTGCTGGCCGGGCGCAAGTCGCTTGACTAACGAATACCGGGGCGGAGCGCGGGTGCGCCCCGCCCTTCCTTTTCACGACGAGGGGTCGCTTCATGAAAAACAAGACGGATTTCTTCATCGGCTTGACGCTGCTCGCCTTCTGCTGCGTCATGGGATACGAGATACATTTGATCCCGGAACCCGCAGCGCTCGATTTCTTCTCGGCGGGTTCGTTCCCCACGGGTGTCACGATCGCGCTGGCCCTGCTCTCGCTCATCCTTGTGGGAAGGACGATCACAGGCAAAGACAAAGACACGGCCTGCTGGCCCGAAAGGAAGCTCGCCGTCAAAGTGGGGCTGATGGCCGCGTGGATCCTGGCCTATGTGGTCGGCTTCATTTTCCTCGGAGAGTACGCCTATGACGCCGAGTGGCCCGAAGGCACGGGTTTCCTCATCTCCACGCTGATCTTCCTCTCCGGGGCGCAGGTGCTGACCGGATACCGCAATCCTTTCTACATTTTTCTCATTTCCGCGGGGATATCAGCCTTCCTGTACGCCGTGTTCGCCATCTTCTTCAAAGTTCCTCTTCCCTAAAAAGGCGGTATCCCATGTTCGATATGTTCATATCAGCCTTCAGCTCGGCCTGTAGCATGGAAGCCCTCGTCGCCAACTTTATCGGCGTGGCGCTCGGCATCGTCTTCGGCGCGCTGCCCGGCCTCACCGCCGTCATGGGCGTGGCCCTGCTCATTCCCTTGACCTTCGGCTTCCCCGCCGTCATCGCCTTTTCCGCCCTGCTCGGCATGTACTGCGGCGCAATCTACGCGGGCAGCATCACCGCCATCCTCGTCGGCACTCCGGGCACGGCGGCCGCCGCCGCGACCATGCTTGAAGGGCCGAAGTTCACCGCACGCGGGGAGTCGCTCAAAGCGTTGGAAATGACCACCATCGCCTCCTTCATCGGCGGCATCTTTTCCTGTATCGTGCTGGCCACGGTCGCCCCGCAGCTCGCACACTTCGCCCTCGACTTCAGCGCCCCGGAATATTTCTCCCTCGGCATCTTCGGCCTGACCATTGTGGCGACGCTGTCCGAAGGCGCGCTGCTCAAGGGCTGCATCGCGGCGCTGCTCGGCATGCTCATCTCCATGATCGGCATGGACCCGCTTTCCGGCAACCTGCGCATGACCTTCGACTCGCCAGACCTCATCAACGGCGTCTCCCTCGTCCCGGCGCTCGTCGGCCTGTACGCCCTGTCGCAGGTATTGGTTACCATTGAAGACGTCTTCATGGGCCGCAAGCTCTCCACCGCCGAAATCTCTCGCAAGGGCATCTCGCTACCCGATCTCTGGGCCAACCGTGCCGCCCTGATCCGCGGTTCCCTCTTCGGCACGTTCATCGGCATCGTCCCGGCCACGGGCTCGGGCACGGCCTCGTTCGCGGCCTACAGCGAAACCAAGCGCCACTCCAAGCACCCAGAGCTTTTCGGCAAAGGCACGCTTGAAGGCATCGCGGCCACGGAATCCGCCAACAACGCCGTCACCGGCGGCGCGCTCATCCCCCTGCTGACCCTCGGCGTGCCCGGCGACGTGGTCACGGCGATCATGCTCGGCGCGCTTATGATCCAGGGCATGACTCCCGGTCCGCTGCTGTTCCAGGAACAGGGCACGCTCGTCTACAGCATTTTCATCGCCCTGTTCGTCTCCAACGTCTTCATGCTGCTTCTGGGCTACTACGCGGTGCGCCTGTTCGCCAAGGTCGTGCTCATTCCCGGCGGCATCCTCATGCCCCTCGTCACCACCCTGTGCGTGGTGGGCGGCTACGCCCTGAACAACTCCAACTTCGACCTCGCCGTCATGGCCGGTTTCGGGTTGCTCGGCTACATCATGACCAAGGCGCGCTTCCCGCTCGCCCCCCTGCTCCTCGCCATGATCCTCTCCGGGATCATCGAAACCAACTTCCGCAGGGCGCTCAGCATCTCCAATCAGGATTTCTCCGTATTCTTCACCCGTCCTGTCTGCGCGTCGTTCCTCGCCATCAGCCTCTTCATCCTGTTCAACCTGCTCTGGAAGGAATGGAAGAAGTACCGCGCCGCCAGCGCCGCCTGATCCCGCAACCCTTATGAGGCCAGCCATGCAACAAGCGACTCACATCTACCGGAACGGTACCATCCTGACGATGGATTCCCGCTGCTCCATCGTTTCCTGCCTTGCCGTATCCGGCGAAACCATCCTTGCCGTGGGCTCGGAAGCCGAAGTGGCCCCGTTCCAGGGCCCGGAAACCCGCATCGTCGATCTGGGCGGGCGGTTCATGATGCCGGGCTTCTACGACTGCCACAGCCATTTCATGCGCGCGGGCATGTACAACAAATACTATCTCGACGTGAATTCCCATCCCATCGGGGACGTGAGGACGCACGGCGACATCCGCCGCAAGGTACGCGAAGCCCTTTCGGGTATGCCCGCCGGGGAATGGCTGCTCTGCGCGGGGTATGACGATACCGCCGTTGCCGAAGAGCGGCATTTCACGCTTGCCGAACTGGACGCGATGGCCCCGGATCACCCGCTGTTCCTGCGCCACATCTCCGGGCATCTGGCCCTGTGCAACAGCAAGGCGTTTGAGGCAGCCGGAATCACGGATGAAACCCTGAATCCGTCGGGCGGCGTGTTCCGGCATGACGGCAACGGCCGCCTCACCGGATTGGTGGAGGAACCCGCCGCAATGGAGATGGTTCTGGCGGCCTCCCCGCAGATGACCGAGGAAAAATGGCTCGGCGCGGTGGAACGGGCTACCGACGACTATGTCGCCAAGGGCGTGACGACCGCCCACGACGGCGGCGTCACCACGGCCATGTGGAAAAACTACATGACCGCCCACAAACGGGGGATGCTCAAAAACCGCGTCCAGCTTCTGCCCAAGCACGGCTGGTTCGACTTCTCGCTGGCCCCCACCGTGCAATGCGGCACGCCCCTGACCAAGGACGGCCTGCTCAGCATGGGCGCTGTGAAACTGTTTCAGGACGGGAGCCTCCAAGGGTACACCGGCTATCTGAGCAATCCCTACCATTCGCTGCCGGACGCCATCTCCGACGGGTCATGGCGCGGATACCCCATCTACAATCCCCGTGAACTCGTCAACATCGTTACCCGCTACCACGAAGAGGGCTGGCAGGTCGCCATCCACGGCAACGGCGACGCGGGCATCGAAGACATCCTCAACGCCTTTGAGGAAGCGCAAAAGGCGTACCCCCGGGCCAACGCGCGGCACATCATCATCCATTGCCAGACCGTCCGCGAGGATCAGCTCGACCGCATCGAACGGCTCGGCGTGGTTCCGTCCTTCTTCACCGTACACACCTATTACTGGGGCGACCGCCATCGGGACATCTTCCTCGGGAAAGCCCGCGCATCCCGGATCGATCCGCTGCGGAGCGCCCTGAAACGCGGCATCCCCTTCACTTCCCACAACGACACCTCCGTCACGCCTATGGATCCGCTGCTCTCCGTCTGGTCGGCGGTCAACCGGCTCACCGGCAGCGGCAAGGTGCTCGGCGAGGATCAGACCGTCTCTGTGCTGGATGCCCTGAAAAGCGTCACCATATGGGGCGCCTACCAGTTCCATGAAGAACGCATGAAGGGCAGCCTTGAGCCCGGCAAGCTCGCCGATATGGTCATCCTCGGCGAGAACCCGCTTGAAATCGCGCCCGAACGCATCAGGGACATCCCGATTCTGGCAACCCTGGTGGGCAACCGGCTCGTCTACGGCTCCCTGTAATGTCCCCGTCCCCAACGCACCGGGCAAAGGATGATCCCCCTTCCCCCGCCCGGTGCGATTTGGGGTTCCCCCGGCGGCACACTCGCCCATTCCTCCGGGCGGCCGCCGGGGGAACCAACCTCCATATAAGGACACCCGCTCGGATTGACTGAGCGGATGTCCTTATATGGAGGAAGGATAGGGGGAGACGCTCCATTCGGCCGCCGTCCAGCCGCAACCGGGACGCCGCACAGAATCGGCATACCGGAACTTATGCGTGCCGCCCCATTTCGTATGCCTCATTCAGAGCCGGGCTTTCCTTGATGTCGCCTTTTTTCCATGCGCCCGATCCGTAAACGATGCCCTTTTCCTGCGCGCCTTCCAGACAGTACAGGAACCCGCGGAACCCTTCGATGGTCCTCTCCAGCGACCGCTTTTCGCCGTCGGCGGCGGTGGCGATGAAGTAAAACGCCTTGTTGCTGATTTCCGTATACCGGGCGACGCACCGATCAATAAGCGTCTTCATCTGCGCATCCATCGTATAGAAATACACCGGCGTCGCCATGACGATCACGTCAGCGGCGATCATCTTTCCCAGGATCTCGGCCATATCGTCCTTCTGCACGCAGACGCCGTTGTTCTGGTGGCAGGCTTCACAGCCAATGCAATAGCCGATGTTTCTGTCGCGGAGGAAAACCTTTTCGGCCCGATGGCCGGATTCCCGCGCGCCTTCCATGAAGCGATCACACAATATATCGGAATTGCCGCCCTTTCTGGGGCTCCCCGACAGTATCAGTATATTTTTGCTCATGCCATTCCTCTCAACGAAAAGGTTATTTTTCCATGCCGATCTTGCGAAGCCACGCGGCCACCTCGCCTTGCGCGGAAGCGGCTCGGCTTCCCCTGACGGCAAGCCCGTCCAGAACAACCGCCTTCGGGCAAAACGTCTTGATGTCCGCAACGCTGCGGCCCAGCGCGCTGCCCTCATGCGTGATGAACGGGGCAATCCGCTTGCCCGCCAAATCGTACTCGGACAGGAACGTCCTCACCGGCCCGGCTACAGAGCCCCACCAGTTGGGCGATCCCACGAAAACGACGTCGTACGCCTCGATGTGCCCGATCCTGTGCTTCAAAGGCGGCTTGTAGCCCGACGCCAGTTCCTGCTTCGCCTGATCCGTGGTCGCACGGTACGCCTCGGGATACGGCGTCACCGGCTGAAGTTCCACAATATCCCCGCCGACCGCCGCATGAATGGCCTCGGCGACGGCGCGCGTGTTGCCGGAACGGGAATAGTAGACGACCAACGCCTTGGCTCCGCCCTCCGTGGCGGCATAGGCCGACGAAACATGCGGCAACAAACGGCCTCCGAACCCGGCAAGCAGCCCGGCGACCGTATATTTCAGCAGACTTCTTCTGGACGAATCGATTTCCAGTGCCTTGCTCATAACAATCCTCTCTTGTCCGTTTCGAACTTTCAGCTGTGTATTCCATCCATACGGATCAACAATTCCATGAATCAGATATACTGCCTCCAAACCTCTGTGAGTAGATACGATTCTACCCATTTTTTGCCTGATCCTCTCTTCCCTCCCCTCTGCAAGAGCCTATGGCTGTCTCTTCGGACACGCGGGCGCACATCTGAGGAAAGTACATGAAGATGTACCATTGAAGGACACGGCACGAGATACGGACAATGTCCGGCAACGCTTCCCAGAGACAGGGCGACAGAAAAGCAAGGAGATCCCAGAGGCGCGGGAGGAGGAAAACGGCTCAGGCCCTGTCGAAAAAGCCGGAAAGCGTTTCCACCCTGACCACACGGGGAGGCGGAAGCTGGGGAACGGCTTCGGCAATGCGGCGGGCCAGCTCGGCACAAAGGCCGGGAGCAAGGGCGGGCTCCGGCAGGACGTGCAATTCCAGCCGTTCCGCATCGACGAGACGCAGACGGAAATCCGGCCCGGGCAGTCCGGCCGAGGCGAACACACCATGAACGGCCCGCTCACCGGCGGCAAGCCCCGCGAGCAGGGAACGCTCCGGCTTCATGCCGTACGGAAGCCGCGTCAGCAGGCAAGGCCGGGCTTTCTGCTCCGGATCTTCCATTCCCGTCAGTGCGGCGCACCGATGGATGCCCGCCTTGGTCAGGCCGGCGGAAGCCAGCGGGGACAGGATGCCGAGTTCCTCGACGGCCCGTATGCCGGGGCGGTACTGCCTCGCATCGGAAGCGTTCGTACCGTCGCACAGGGGAAGGTCGGTTCGAGCTTTCAGCAAGGAAAACAGGTTACGCTTGCACGCATAACAACGGCGGCGATCCCCGGAGGCCACCAAAGCTAAATCCAATGGATCGGTGGGAAGTTCCTCATAGGCGAGCTCCCGGGAGGCCGCCCAATGACGCGCGTAGTCCGTCTCTTCCGGGGGAATGTGCGGTCCGACGATGTGCAGCAGTACGGGCTCGAAGCCGAACCGCTGGGCCGCATGAGCGAGAAAACGGCTGTCCAGCCCACCCGAGTAGGCCAAAGCAAAACGGTTCCCTGCCGCGAGGACGCCGAGGACGCTTTCAAGACGCGGCAGGAGCGCGGTTTCGTCCGGAGACGCGGCGGTCATACTTGAATCCATCACGGCAATACCCTCATACACTTACAAAAAAATGCCGGAAACCCCGTTCACCGATACGGCGGCATCAGCCTTCAAGCTCCGTACCACAGGCGAAGATCGTCCCGTTGGGCGCATTGGCGAAAACACGCGACCCGTAGACCAGAGCCCGTCTTTCCACCAGCATGGCGGGCCACGGCCCGAACGTCGCCCCAAGGCTGCGAAGCAGGGCGATGGCTGTGGGCGTCACGGTTTCGCCTTCGCCGGAGAACGGACGGACGGGAATGCCTTCGAGCAGTTCCAGTACCGCAGGAGCCGGAACGGGTATGACGCCGTGGGCGCAAACGACCTCACCGTCCGCAATGGGCAGGGGGCTGACCACAAACCGCGCGGGCGAGAGCCGCGTGAACAGGACGCAGGCCATACAAATGTCCAGGATGCTGTCCAGCGCGCCGACCTCATGAAAACGGACGGCCTCCGGCTTCATGCCGTGCACGGCGGCTTCGGCCTTCGCCAGCAACGTGAACGTATCCGAGGCCAAGCGCTTCGGCTCATCGTCCATGCCGCTCCCGGCGATGATTCCAAGAATATCCTCAAGGGTGCGGTGTTCGTGCTGGTGGGGAAGCGACACGTCCGCGAACCAGCCGCCGATACGGTTCACCTGCCGCCGCGTCAGGCGCACGGTCCCGGCGAGCTCGGGCAGCACGGCGGCAAGCAGCCTGTCCGTTTCCGCCTCGCCGAGTTCCGTCATGCGCAGCAGCCCGGCAAGGAACATATCCCCGGACAAGCCGGAATGTGACCGGATGGTCAGGATGCGGCCTCCCCGGGCTTTGCCCCGCCCATCCCCGTGGGCCGTTTCATGCGTATGGCCGTGCTCATGATGGTGTTCATGGCGGTGGGCATGATCCCCGTGTGCGTGCGCTTCGCTCATAATCCGTTTACCACCCTTGCGGCGGCGCAGGCCGCGCCGTACCCGTTGTCGATATTCATGATCCCCACGCCGGGAGCGCAGCTTGAAAGCATACTCGCCAACGCGGCCCGTCCGCCCTGCGCCGCACCGTACCCAACGGACGTCGGCACGCCGAAGATCGGCTTGGGCGTAAGCCCGCCCATCACGCTGACCAGCGCGGCGTCGAGCCCGGCAACCACGATCACGGCATCGAAGGTGTTGATCTCCTCCAGCCGCTCCGCGAGCCGCCACAACCCGGCAACGCCGCAGTCTTCAAACAGTTTGTGCCCGATGCCCAGATACGCCAGCGTACGCGCCGCCTCCCAGGCTACGAAGCCGTCCGCCGTGCCCGCGGAAATGACGGCGACCCTGCCCTTGCCCTTCGGCGGGAGCGCGTCCCCGAACGCGGTACGCGACAGGGGATGGTAGTCATACCCTGCGCGGATCTCGGCGTGAACCCGAGCGAACACGTCCGGGGCAAGCCGTGTGAACAGGACCGGATGCCCCGAGCCCCTGCCAAAACGGGAGAGCAGCTCCACGAGCGCCTCGAAAGGCTTCCCTTCGCAAAAAACCGCTTCCGGCAGCCCGATCCGGGCCGTCCGGGCGTGATCAAACAGAATGCCGTGATCCATATCCTTACCCGTCTTTTGGAAAATTCCGAAACACCACGCCGCCGGGGTGAAGGCCGAGGGGAGCCCCGCCCCACCGGTGCGGGCAGCCATGCGCCCGGGCGCATCCGCATCATGGCCGCCCGCGAACGGCGCCTTACACCGTGATCAGTTCATAATCCCGCGAACCCATGCCGATGGATTCGGCATACTCAACCTGATGCCAGCCCCGCGTATTCGGATGCAGCGCCGAGAACTTGTCGTAGCCGCAGGAGTGCGCGCCGTGCTCGCCCAGCGGAATGAGGCTGTGCGCTTCCTTCACCAGATCGAAACAGGCCGTGTCCAGCGCTACGGGGTCCTCCGAAGCGAGGATACCCAGATCCGGGACAATCGCCGGCTCGGACCATCCGGCGCAGTCGCACTGCGGCGTCACGTTGAGCAGGAAGTTCAGGTAGCAAATGCGGCCTTCCTTGCCCTTTACCGCTCCGTAGGCGTATTCCGCCATGCGCTCGGCGAAGTCGGAATACTCGTTGGGCGTGTCGACGCCGATGGCCCCCTGCTTACAGGCCGTTACGCATTCGTAACAACCGATGCAGCGTTCCTTGTCGATGACGGCATGGCGGCCCTTCTCGGCTTTTTCCAATGAAAGCGCGTTCCTCGGGCACAGCGGTACGCACTGCCCGCAGCCGATGCATTTCGGGTAGATCACGACGTTTCTGCCGTGCTGATCGATTTTCCCGGCCTGCGGGGCGCAACCCATGGCGAGGTTCTTGATTGCGCCGCCGAAACCGCCCATCGCGTGCCCCTTGAAGTGGGACAGAACGACCATCGCATTGGCGGAAAGGAACGCCTGCGCAATCTTGACCGAAGCGAAATGTTTCAGGTTGACGGCAACTTCCTCGTAGCACTTGCTGGTCACGCCGTCGGCCATGATCACCGGAGCGTCCACGACATAGGGCGTAAAACCGTGGCGATACGCCGTTTCCAGATGATCCACGGCGTTATGGCGGGTGGACTTGTAGAGCGTGCAGGTATCCGTCAGGAACGGGCGGGCCCCCGTCGCCTTCACGCAATCCACGACCTGCCGCACGAACGTCGGGTGCAGGTAGGTATCGTTGCCCGCTTCGCCGAAGTGCAGCTTGATGGCAACGACCTCATCCTCGCCGACCGTGCCGAGCGGCTTCACCTTGTCCGCAAGCCCCACGGCGTCGCAGAGCCGCTTGATCTTGGCGAGCCGGTGATCGGAAGGGTTTTTTACAGCAAGTTTTGCCAGATAAACGGGAACAGACATACTTTCTCCTTGTTTTCAAACTGCCCCGCCGAGTACGGCGGGAACTCCGGCACCCGGTGCGCGGCTCACAGCGAAGCCCTCACGCACACCGGGACACTCTCAATACGGAAGGGAAACCACGCCTCCCGGAGGGGAAAGCGGGCGAGCCCCCGCTAGTTTTCCGGGATGACCGCGTTGACGCACCCGAGCGCGTTCAGGGTCCGGGGGAATCCGATATACGGCAGGCAACACGTCAGCGCGTCGATCAGGTTTTCTTTCGTGTTCCCCACATTCACGTTGCCCTGCACATGGCTCTTGACCTGGCTCTCGCACCCGCCCAAAGAGCTGATGATGCAAAAGGTCAGGATTTCGCGGGTCCGCAGGTCCAACCCCTTCCGCGTGTACACGTCCCCAAAGCAGAATGCCGAGAGCATGTCGCGGAGGAGATGCCGCTGGTTCTGCGGCGTGCTCTTGTGCATGGCGTCTATCGCCGCTCCGAAAATGGACTTCTGCACTTTGACGCCCTGCATGAAGCGGTCGTCTTCCGTTACCGTCTTCTGCGAGGCCACGGGCAGCGGGATGCGTTTTTCCCTGAAGACCTCATTGACCAGCCGGAGCGCTTTTTCGGTCTTGGGAAAACCGATATACGGAGCGCACTGGTACATCGCTTCCTTGATTTCCTCGGGCGTCGCCCCGACCTGCAAGGCCGCGCCCACATGCGGGGCGAAGCCGTCCAAAGTCTGGCTAGCCGTCAGGACGACCAGCGTGATCAGCTCCTGCATTTTGGCGTCGAGCGACCCGTGCCACGCGACTTCGCCCCAGATGAGGCGATCCCGCATCTCGGCGAAATCCGGATCGGTCGCCTCTAAAGGAGACCGGGCGTTTCCGAAACGTTCCAACTGTTTCTTTTCGGCCAAGGCGGCTCTGCTCATGTTCTTGCCTCCGTTTGGAACCTGCTGCGTAGGGGAAGAAGCCGCGATTGCCGCGCCGGACAACAGCAAACAAAACAATGCGGCGAAAAGCCCACAAGAAATGTTCCTTTTTTTGTGTGCAGGCATATGCGACCTCCCATCATGTCAATGCGTTGAAAGCGGCCCGGATACCCGAGGCCGGAAGGGAAAACGCTGCGGGCATGGCGTGATTTCCCTATGGGTGCACCATACGCTCCCTAATGGAGAACAGAAGATACGATCCTCTCTTATTCTTGCCTGATTCTCTCGCGGTGCTACCCAAAGAGGTCGGAGTGTGGTATCAAAAAACCGAACCCTGAAAAGGATTTTTCTTTATTCCATGCAAAAACAGAGGATTATGCCATATGATGGAAACGGGGAGTGGAGAGACGGCAAGAACCGCCAGCCTTTTGAAAGAGAAATTGCTCCAGCGGGCGCCCGAGCACGGGAAGTATCCGATGGACATCGAAGGGCTGGTCATCACGCGGCGGCATGAAGCCAACAGGATTGAAACCTGCTTCTCCAAGCCTTCCGTCAGCGTGATCATTCAAGGCTCCAAGCGGACCATGCTGGGCTCCGAGGAGTACTGCTACGGCGAAAACCAGTGCCTCGTGGCCGGGGTGGACATGCCGAGCTCCTTTTACGTCACGGATGCCAGCCCTGAGCGGCCCTTTCTGGCGTTGTGCCTTGATCTGGACAAGTACCTGATCACCCGGCTCGCGGCGGAAGTCCCGCCGCCCTGCGCGACCGGGGCCTGCTCCTACAAGGGGCTCTCCGTCGCGGACGTCGATCCCGATATCCTACATGCGTTCCTGCGCCTCGTCGAGCTTCTCGAGAAACCGGAGCAGATACCCATACTCGGGCCGCTCATTGTCCGCGAAATCCATTACCGCCTGCTCATCGGCCCCCAAGGGGAATTCCTGCGCCGACTGAACACCCTCGGCACCCAGAGCAATCAGATCGCCCAAGCCATCACGTGGCTGCGGGACAATTACAGGGAACCGTTGCAGGTCGACAAGCTGGCTCAGAAGGTAAACATGGCCACCTCCACGTTCCACCGCCATTTTAAGGAAGTGACGACGCTCAGCCCGTTGCAGTTCCACAAGCGGCTGCGCTTGTACGAGGCCAAGCGCCTCATGCTCACGGAAAGCAAGGATGCCTCCAGCGCGAGTTTGGCCGTCGGCTACGAGAGCCCTACGCAGTTCAACCGGGAGTATAAGCGGCTGTTTGGCGAACCGCCGCACAGGGACGTGATGAGGATGCGCTGAGGACGGCGGCGCTTGCGCACCTCCCCCGCGCCTTTCCCCAGATCGGTGGGAGTGCGGTGGGATCACTCAAAAAACCGGAAAAAAGCCCCTTCCGAGCATATCGGAAGGGGCTTTTTTCCGGGTACGGCATTCGCCGCCCCACTGTCCCTCACCCAGAGAATGTACCGCGTTGGCTGCGGCATAGGTATTCCTTTCCGGCAATAAGGCGGCTCTTCCGGATCGATCCGCACGGGGGACATGGAGAGATAATTTCTTTACAATACATATGGATATATACTTTTTTAGAGAAAAATCCCTTCCGTTATTGCCTTTATAGACAGATCAGTCTAAAAATCATCCATGCAAAATCACGCGCAAGACGCCAAAGGCCGTGGCCGCCCGCCCAAGCAACGCGGCGACAAACTGCTGACCCGGGAAATGCTGGTCCACGTCGGGACGGAAGTGCTGACGGAAAAAGGCTATTCCGCAGTGGGGGTCGACGAGATATTGCAGCGCACGGGTATTTCGAGGTGTTCTTTCTACTACTATTTCAAGACAAAGGAAGGGTTCGGCGCGGAACTCATAGACCGCTACAGGCACTTCATCACGCAAAAGCTGGAGCGTTGCCTCTCTGACACGTCCCTGTCCCCGCTGGGCAGCCTCCGGGCCTTCGTCGGCGAAGTGCGGGACGAGATGGCGCGGACCGATTGCCGTTCCGGTTGTCTGGTCGGAAAGCTGGCGCAGGAGGTCAACACGTTGCCGGAAAACTTCCGTGAGCAGCTTTCCGCCGTCTTCGCGGAGTGGCAGGATGTTTTCGCGCGCGGCCTCAAACGTGCCCAAGAGACTGGAGAAATATCCCCGGAACTGGACTGCGCCTCTACGGCGGCCTTCTTCTGGTACGGCTGGGAGGGGGCCCTGCAGCGGGCCAATCTGGAATTGAACATCAAACCCGTCGATATCTTCATCGGCAATTTCTTTTCCCGGCTGACGGGATAAGCCTAACGTCTCCATGAATCGGCAAGCGGCCGAACAGCTTCCGGCGTCCGTCAATAACGCCGGGGTCTCCGGTTTTTGCCTCTATCCGGCCCACTCACACAGCCCGGCTTCCCGCCGCCGGCAACGTTTCAAAAAAGGATATGCCTCATGGCTCACGCGGACCCCTCCAGCGAACTGGCAACGAAACCCCTCGGCAGGCTTCTTTTACGTTTCGCCATCCCGAGCATTTTTGCACAGATCGTCAACCTCCTCTACAACATTGTCGACCGCATTTTCGTCGGCAGGATACCGGAGATTGGCCCACTGGCGCTGGCCGGGCTCGGCGTCGCCTTCCCCATCATCCTGATCATCTCGTCCTTCTCCTTCCTCGCGGGCATGGGCGGCGCGCCGCTCGCCTCCATCGCCATGGGGCGCGGCGACAATGCAAAAGCCGAGCGCATCCTCGGCAGTGCCTGCGTGTTCCTCCTCGCCATGTCGGTCGTGCTCACGGTGTTGTGCTTCTGGGCCATGCGCCCGATGCTGCTCATGTTCGGGGCAAGCGAACAGACCATCGGGTATGCGGTCGACTATTTTTCGCTCTACCTGCTCGGCACCCCGGCTGTGCAGCTCTCGCTGGGCCTGAACTACTATATTTCCTGCCAGGGCTTTGCCAAGACGAGCATGATGACCGTCCTCATCGGGGCGGCCCTCAACATTATCCTCGATCCGATATTCATCTACGGCCTCGATATGGGATGCAAAGGCGCGGCGCTCGCCACGATTTGCAGCCAGGCCGTCAGTGCCGTCTGGATCTTCGCCTTCTTCTTCGGCAAGCGCACGATTTTGCATTTCCGCAGGCAATACCTGCGGCTGGACCTCAAGGAACTTGTGCCCGTCATCCTGCTCGGCCTTTCCCCGTTCTTCGTCCAAGTGACGGACTGCATCGTCCCCTTGGTCATGAACGCCGGGATGCAGCAATACGGCAACGACTACTACGTCGGCACCATGACCGTCATGTTCAGCATCGAGCAACTGCTGCGCCTGCCAGCGGACGGCCTGTGCCAAGGCGCCGTGCCCATCATGAGCTACAACTACGGCGCGGGCAAACCCGAACGCGTGAAGAAGACCTTTTTCCTCATCCTGGCCTTTTCCTTCGGTTTTACCACCATCGCAAGCTGGCTCATCCTGCTCTTTCCCAAGACCTTCATCATGCCGTTCACCGATTCCCAGCGGCTCATCGAAATCACCATCCCCGCCATACGCATATACTTCGGGGGCATGATGTTCATCGGCGTCCTCTACGCCTGCCAGCGCACGTTCATGGCGCTGGGGCGCACCAAGCTCTCCCTCCTCGGGGCCATGATGCGCAAGCTCGTCATCCTGCTCCCGCTCTGCTTCGTCCTCCCCAGGCTCGGCTACGGGACGGACGGCCTGCTTTATGCGGAATGCATCGCCGACGTCCTGGGCTCCGCCATTGTATTTGCGATTTTCATTTGGAACTTCAAATCGATGCTCAAAACCCCCTAACGGTATAAAAGGCCTTCACAGGCGTTTCGGCGTCCCGCGCGATTTCCTGATCCTTATCCGTATACGGCGTAAGGTCCAAAGCGGCAGAGGCGGAAGGCCGTTTCGAATCATTGGCAGAAGGGGCGGGCATGTTTTTCTCCTCCGCGCTTGACGCCCTCCCTTGAGTTACAGAGCGGACTCCCTTAGAATCATAGGACATACGCTCTTCTTTGGAGATTCACCGTGAAGCCGCTTGCCGCCCTCGCCAAAGGTATCTGCCTGTTCTGCGCCATTTTCGCGGCACAGGCGATGGCCTTTGCTGATGTGGCGGAGCGGACGGCTCCTTTGCCCCCCGCCGAAGTTTTGATCATCAATTCTTTTCATTCCGGCCATTTCTGGGAATACAACATCATAAAGCGGATCTCTGAAGAGCTTGAAAATACGGAAACGGGCTTCCGTATACGCCTGCATTGCGAATATCTCGACTATGAACGCCATCCTCCCGGAAGTCTGGATAACGAACTCGTAAGCCTGTTTGCCCGAAAATACGCCGGGGTATCCCTCAAAGCCATCATTGTAACGGATAACGACGCGCTGGACTTCATGCTCGCCCACGGGAACCGCCTTTTCCCTGGCGTCCCCGTCGTCTTTTGCGGCATCGCGGATCCTCCCGCAGAGCTTGCCGAACGCCGGGCGCACTATACCGGCATTCTGGAAAATTTCTCCATCCACCGCATCCTTGAATCCATCCCCCTCGTCCACCCGGAAGCCCGCCATCTGGCCATCATTTGCGGCGACACGACGTCCGCCCGTACGGCATTGCGCCAAGCGGCCCCGGAACTGGCGGCAATGAAGCCGGGCATTGCCGTCCGGACTCTTGCGGCACTGCCCGCACAGGCCATGCAAAAAGCTCTTGAAGAACTGCCCCGGGATACGGTGCTCCTGAACTTCGGCTACTACCGCACAGCCGACGGCCAAAGCTATTCCATGAAGGAAAGCCTGCAACAGCTCCGCAGCTGGACCGACCTGCCCATGTATTCCCCGTGGAGTGGCCAGCTCGGCAAAGGGGTGCTGGCAGGCCAATGCGAATTCAACGAATTCCACGCCGTACATGCCGCGCACATGGTCCTGTCCGTTCTCGGCGGCACGCCACCGGATGCCATCCCGCTGCTGCATGAACCGTCCCCGTATCTCATTTATGATCATGCCGTGCTGACACGGTACGGCATCAGCGAAAGCGACCTTCCGCCGGATTCGGTCATCATCAACCGCCCCCTTTCGTTTTATGAGCAGCACCGGGCCGCTTTGCTGCCTGCGATGACCGTCATGCTGGTCCTTTTCGGCATCATCCTGTTGCTCATGTATCTGCTCCGCGTGAAACAGCGTTCGGAATCCCTGCTCAGACAGGAAAAAGCTGTGCTGGCTCAAGCGAACGCCCTTGAACGCCGCAGCCAGCTCGAGCGGCGTATGGAGGCCATCGGCCGCATGGCGGGAGGGATCACCCATGACGTGAACAATATCCTCGGAGGAATCGCCGCTTGCGCCCAGCTTGCCCTGCCTGAAATTCCACGGGAAAACCCAGCCTACGAGGACGTTTTGCATATCCTTGATGCCACTGTCCGCGGTAAAGATCTCATGAAGCAGATCCGCATGACCGACAGCACCAAAACGCTGGATGCTCGTTCCGAAACGCCGCTTGTATCGAAATTGATACGGGAATGCGCGGAAACGCTTCAGCCGCAACTCCCTCCCCACATTTCCCTCAACGTGCGCAACACCTGTCCCGAAGCGCGTATCCGGGCCGTATCCGTTGAGGTGCACCAAGTCCTCCTCAACCTGTGCCTCAACGCCATCCAGGCAATGCCGGATGGAGGCGAGCTCACCGTTTCCGCCGGGCTCTACGCCGTGGAGCGGCACCGTTCCGGAGACGAGCTTGCCGAGGGCAGCTATGTCCGCATAGACATTTCCGATACCGGGAAAGGCATCCCGTCGGGGCTCATGGAATTCATTTTTGATCCCTTCTTTACTACAAAACAGGAAAACGGGGGCAGCGGCCTTGGGCTCGCGCAAGTCCACAGCCTCGTCCAGCGTAACCGGGGAGCGGTGCGCGTGGCCAACCGTCCCTGCGGCGGAGCCCTCTTTTCCGTATTCTTGCCGCATGATTTTCCCTCTCCCGAACGGGATGATGCTGGCAAAGCAACCGACACCCCCCTCTCCGAAACGGTATCGCCCGTCGATTCCATCCCGCAGCCGGTTGAAAACGGTTTCCCCACGGGCCAACCCCGCACCGCGCCGCCCGGCGGCACAGCCGGGGAAATCCTCGTTGTGGACGATGATCCGGGCATACTCTATCTTCTTGAAAAGCTGCTGAACCAAATGCGGCTTTCCGTCGTCACCGCCGCTGATGCGGAAACGGCGCTGTCCCTGTTCGAGAAGGGGATGCATCCGGCTCTCGTCATTACGGATCAAAAACTGCCGGGTATACAGGGCATCGCCTTTGCCCGCCTTGTGCGGAAACGTTTTCCCCGGATGCCGATCATTCTTTGCAGCAGCTGTTCGGCCATGCATGACGCGCAATCATGCCATATGGGAGCTGACGAGGACATACAGCGGTTCGTGAAGCCATTTGATCCGCAACGGCTGAAAGAGGCCGTGGACCGCGCTCTGCAACCCAAGACAGGAAGATGGATATGGCGCGCATTTTAGTCATAGACGATGATGAAACGTTCTCCTACGTGCTCAAGCGTGCCTGTAGCCGCCAAGGCCATGAGGTGATGCTCTCCGCCTCGGCGTGCGAAGCGAAAGAAGCCAGTGCCGGCATGTTCGACATTGTTTTTTTGGACATCAGCCTGCCGGACGGCAACGGCTTGTCCCTCCTTCCCCTGCTCCTAGGCAGCGAAGGGCACCCTGAAGTCATCGTGATCACGGGACACGACAACCGTGACTGGCTGGAACAGGCACTTATGGCAGGGGCATGGGACTTCATCCGCAAGGACGACTCGCTCGACACCGTTTTCGCGGCTCTGGAGCAGGCGCTCCTTTATCATCAGAACCGCTGTGGTGCCCAGCGCTCCTCTTCCGGCCAGCGGACAACGCCTTTGAAGCGAAACAGGCTTGTCGGATCGGGCGCGGCCATCGGCCGTTGCCTAGAATCCGTGATCCAGTGTGCCGACAGCGATGTCTGCGTTTTGCTCAGCGGGGAAACCGGGACAGGCAAGGAGGTTTTCGCGCGAACCATCCACGAAAACAGCGGCCGCCAAAACGGTCCCTTCATCGTCGTGGACTGTGCGGCCCTTCCCGAGAACCTTGCCGAAAGCCTGTTGTTCGGGCATGTACGCGGCGCCTTCACCGGTGCGATTACACGTGAAAACGGCCTGATCCCCGAAGCAGACGGCGGGACGCTGTTCCTTGATGAAGTGGGGGAACTTCCCCTTTCGCTGCAAAAGGTCTTTCTGCGCGTACTTCAGGAAAAGCGCGTCCGCCCCGTGGGCTCCACACAGGAAACCCCCTGCGATTTCCGCCTGATCGCAGCGACCAACAGAAATCTCGAACACATGGTGGAGGAAGAATCCTTCAGGCGGGACCTTTTCTACCGTCTTCAGACCGTCCACATTCCGTTGCCGCCCCTGCGTGAACGCCAGGAGGACATCCTGCCTCTGGCGCACCATTTTTGCGCCCACTTCTCCGAACTCTACGCCCTCCCCGCAAAGCAGCTTGCCACGGGGACGGCTACGGCGTTGCAGTTGTACGGCTGGCCGGGCAACGTGCGGGAACTGTGCGGAGCCATGGAGCGTTCGGTCCTCACCGCGGGGCGGGCTTCCGTCATTTTTCCCCAACACCTGCCCACAGGCATCCGCATTCATGCCGCAACGCAGCGCTTAGCCGCGCTTTCCGTTCCAAAGGAAGAAAAGGGCTCCTCCGTTTCCGAAAGCGGCCTCCCCTCCTATGCCGAGTTCCGCGAACAGGTATGGCAAAAGGAAGAAGGCCGTTATCTGGCCCGGATACTCGATCAGACAGGGGGAAACATTTCGGAGGCGTGCGAGGTGACCGGGCTTTCCCGCTCACGGCTCTACGCCTTGCTCAAACGCCACGGCCTCACGCGCTGATGTCCTGAAAAACAGGATTTCGGCGGTTCCGCCGTCTTCTTATCCAGGATTTCCGCATTCGCTCCGGTCAAGAAGAGCCGGTAACATACTGCCATCATAAAGGGGATCTTTGGAATCCTTCTTGCTTTGCGCAAGACAAAAACCGGGCGCCATACCCCGGCAAGGAGGAAATGATGAACAGATCCCAAAAGTTTCTCGGTATCACGCTGATGGCCTCGCTGCTTTGCGGTTTCACCCCCATGCAAAGCGAGGCCAAGGAGTACAAAATCGGAGGGATGTACACTTACGACTATCACGACGGGCGCCATGCGGACTGGGGGGAGTACGAGCTCCACGCCGCCAAGATGGCGATCGAGGACATCAACGCCTCCGGTATGCTCGGCGGAAACACGCTCAACATGCCGCCCGAACTTGTCATCGATTACCATTGCTGGCCGGAAGGCGCAGCCGAAAAAGCCCGGTCACTCCTGAAGCAAAATATCGTCGCCCTTACCGGCGTGGATTGCAGCGGCCCCGCCGTCCTCATCGCCAAGGAGGCCGAAAAATTCAAGACTCCTGTGGTGTCCGTCGGCGCCAACGCCGCAAGCCTGAGCTCCCCCACCGAATTCCCCTACTACTACCGCAACGTGACTCCGAGCACCAAATATGAAGGCTACCTCCTTGAAGTGGCCAAGCATTATGACATCAAGGAAATCGCCCTGTTCCACACCACTGACGCATGGGGTTCCGGCGCTGCGGCGGTTATCTTGAACGAAGCCGCCAAGCTCGGCATTGAGGTGAAGGCCTCCTACGGCTATTCGCGGAATACGCCTGTCGAGGAAGTCCAAAAGAGGATGGCTGCGGTCAAGGAGTTGGGGATCAAAAGTATTTTTATCACCATGCCCACGCCTGATACGGTCATTGCCTTCCGCACGCTGACCAACCTCGGCATGAACCAGCCCGGCTACAGCCTCTTCGCCGCCGAGATGACCTCAGCCGACGAAAAGCCCGATGCCATCAATGGTGCCTTCGGCTATCTTGCGCCCATGACCAAGCTCGTGCCCAGCAAGGCGCTCGACGAATTCGCCGCCCGGTTTTCAAAAAAAATCGGCAAGAAGGTGGACATGAATTCCAAGGCGTTCTTCTACGGCGTGCTTTCCTATGATCACATGATGGCCCTGGGCCTCGCCATGAAAAACGTCCAAGATCAAAAGCTGGAAATGAATGGCGACACCCTTATGGCAAGCCTGCGCGCCTTGTCATTCGATGGCCTTTCCGGACGCCAGAATCTGGCCCCGGGTACAAACGACCGCGAGATCATGGCCGTGGAAATCATGAATTGCCAAGGCTACAAGGAAGACGGCAAAACAGTCCGCTTCGTTCCCGTGGGATTCGTTGATTCCGTTACCGGCAAGCTCACCATCGAAGAGGACAAAATCCTCTGGCCCGGCAAGACCAGTACTCCGCCCAATCGCTGATCAGACGCAATAGATTCTTGCAGAACAGCCGCCCGCAATACCGCAGGCGGCTGTTCTGGGGAATATGCTCCTCCCAAACGCTTTCCGCTGCTCTAGAAAGAGCGCTCCCCAAAGAGCCTTCCAGAAGGCACGCCCCTGTATCCCTCTCCCCTGCCGCACTTGAGAACGTTTCCCGTACGAGACCGGAAAAACCGCGACGGGCTGCGAGCCCTTTCAAAGGACGTGGGGCAAAGAGTTGTGGGGAGGAGGGAATTTATGGCTCCATTTTCTCAAGGAGAAGAGGATGCTACCTATCCCCGCATCGGGATCTTCATCATCGCATAAAGCGGAGAGAACGGAGGGCGGCATCGCCCCAAAAACCAGAAAAGGCCCTACAGCTTTCGCTGTAAGGCCTTGTACTTTCTGGCTCCCCGGGACGGACTTGAACCGCCAACCTAGTGATTAACAGTTTCATGGTTGAAACTTTCCTGCATTAGAGCATCTTGCATTGAACAAACAATAACAGTATATTATAATTTATTCAGTTGGATAAACTTACCCCGTTTTTTAGCTCTCGTGTTACCCCCGTGTTACCCCCAAAACGGCTAGTCAAAATCATCGGATCGGTGAACCATGAAACTAACCAAGAAAAATGTTGAATCATTGGAGCCGACAGGTACTCGCTACGAGGTCAGAGACGACGAACTTATAGGTTTTTCTATTCGTGTCGGCGCTACTGGAGAAAAAAGTTTCTACCTTACTTACCGAGCAGGAAAAGGCAGAGCTGCGCCTCTCAAACGCCTTCGCATCGGAACATTCCCTTCCATGACTGTGGAGCAAGCTCGACAAATCGTCAAACAGAAGCTGGCGCAAATCGCAATGGGGGGCGATCCTGCTCAAGAAGTCAAAGAAGGAAAAAATGCCCCCCTCTTCCATGAAGTCATAGAAACGTTCCTTCAAGAACACGTTGATGCAAAACTCAAACCTGCTACACAGCATCAGTATCGGACACTTGCCCAAAACCACCTGATTCCTGCCTTCAAAAAAATGAAAATGGCAGATATCACCTACCGACACGTTGCCAAGCTCCACCATGATCTTCAGAATACACCGTACCTTGCCAACCGCTGCGCTGCGGTCCTCTCCAAGTTTTTTGACTGGTGTGAAAAGACCGGCTACCGGGACAGAGGAACCAACCCGGTTCGCGGCCTTGAAAAATACCGGGAAGAAAAACGCCTCAAATTCATGGAAAGTAGTGAATTAGAGGCAATAGGTGAAGGTATCGCCAAGCTTGAAAAACAAGATGCCATTGATCCGACCATTGCGGCAGCACTCAAGGTCATGCTGCTCACAGGCGCTCGTTGTTCGGAAATTCTTACCTTAAAGTGGGAATATTTCAACGAATCCAAAGAAAAAGCACTACTACCCAACTCAAAAACGGGTGCAAAGATTCTTCCCATTCCTCCCACCGCATGGGAGGTTATCTCCGCTCTACCTCGCGTTAACGAGTACTGCTTCCCGGGAAGGTGGGGAAGAGGCCATATTATTAACGTAAAAGACACATGGAAACGCATTTGCAAAGCTGGTGGCATCTCAGGATGGCGAATTCACGATTTACGCCACGCTTTTGCCTCGTATGCTGCCAATAGCGGAAAATCTTTGCCGATAATTGGTAAAATCTTGGGGCACAGCCAAGCTTCAACAACCAGCAGGTACGCGCACCTTGCCGAAAATCCGGTAGCGCAAGCAGCGGCGGAAACAGCTGAGGGTTTAGCACAAGAACTCAACCTTGGCATGTCTAAGATAAAGCAGCTACATACTAATTCATCTTAACTCTTATGAGTTAACCAAAATAACTTTTACTTGAAGCCCCTGAACTGTGTCCACGGTTTTGGGGCTTTTTATTTTTACCGCTTAACAACTCATGAGACAGCTTTCTGGAAGAAAGCCGGGATGTAAACATCACGTCCTTCGTTATCAAATAATACATCTTAATTCTGATGTGTGACGCCCCGTTCGCACCGTTCCCGATCTGCTTACACAATTCGTTTAAAAAAGATAAGAAGGTAATTTTTCAGCCTTCAAAACCAATAACGGAGTAAAAATACTCCGAGGAGTTTGTTTTTATGAAAACATATTCCATTTCTCGCTGGCTCACAACTGCCCAAGCTGCGGCATATCTTGGGTGCTCGAAATCAACTCTTGAAAAAGACAGAGTATACCGGTTGCTAAAGATCCCATTCACTCGTTTAGGCAAGTCTGTTCGGTACGATCAGCAGGATTTGGATCGGTACCTCGAAGCACGAAAAGAAGGGATGCCTCCTTTCATTACCTAAGGTTGAGAGCTTTTAGGGTAGTGACTTAGTGGGGCACGCTATAGGAGGTCTCCTACCTCAGCGAGACTCTCCAGAGGAATAACTTTTTATTCGTAATGCCAATATTCCTGTATAGGGCATTTTATGAGTAAATAATTTTTATGATGTCAAAAAACTATTTCAATAGGAGATATATGAGCATGTTTAATAAAAATAGAAAAACAAAAAAGAGTCTATTAATATCAACCTATGAATGCTTGATATCACATTATAATTTTATTGAAAATAACAACAATTTATATTTATATGGCAAAAAAGATAAAACTAAAAAAATTTATCAAGTGACACCCAATAACATAAGAACAGCTCTTGTGTTACTAAATAAAGATTATCTTGCAACAGACAGTAATACAAAAAATTTTGTATGCTATATTAAAAGTATCAGCGACAAAATTTGTATTAAAAAATCTATTTTTACACGTATTGGTTTTGACGAAAATACTATTTATATTGATACACTTAATGAAAATAAATTTATAAAAATTGATTCAGTATCTGTATCTATCGAGGAAGAAAGTCCTCTTTTATTCTTTAGAAATGACAATATGCGACCATTGCCAATCCCAGATATTGATCTATCTCCAGAAAAAGCTAAACAATATATTCTATATATGAAAAACTTTGTAAATTTTGACAATAAATCCTTAAAGCTTTCTCTTGTATGGTTAATGTCATATTTCTTAAAAGAAGGTACATATCCCATTTTAATGGTAGATGGACCTCAAGGTAGTGCTAAAACATCTTCTTTAACTTTTCTTGCGAGAATAGTTGATCCACGAGAGCATACCCTCATTGGAATTCCAAGAACTTCGCGAGATTTATACGTTTATGCGCAAAAAAATACCATCTTAGCTTTTGACAATGTCTCGGAGGTTTCACCAAGTATGTGTGATGAACTCTGCAAGCTAGCGTCTTCTGGGAGTATCACAACAAGAAAACTATATAGTGACGACGAAAGTATGATAATTAAAGCAAAATGTCTTATAGCATTTAATGGTATTGGCCTTAATATAAACAGAAACGATATACTTGATAGAGCAATCTTAGTTGAAACCCAACCAATTCATAGTATTAGTAGAATATCAGAAAATGATCTTAATCTACTATTTAACAAATTTTATAAAAATATATTTAGTGCTATTGTTTACGCTGTTCATTTTGGCTTAAAAAACTGCAAAAAACCTTCTGATACAAGCAGTATTGGAAGATTAGTTGACGTTGAATTTTGGGCCTATCGATGGGCTCCGGCTTTCAAAATTAACTCAAATGAACTTATCCAGATAGTATCTGAAAATCAAAATTTATTACAATCTAGTGTTTCAGAAAACAGTTCATTTTGCAATGCTCTTTGCCATTTTATGGTTGGCAAAGATAAATGGGAAGGTACTATAACTACTTTGTTGGAAGAGCTTGAAGAGGAGTTTCCTAGTGAAGCACGGCGTAAAGACTGGCCCAAGACACCACAAATTGCTGGAAGTCAAGTCAAGAGACTTAAAAGTTCTTTGGAGCAGTATAATATCTCTTATCGGAGTGTTCGCAAAAATAGTTGCCGCCTAGTAATATTGGAAAAAAAGCATAAGGACTAAGAGCATGGTTGCGCATAGCGCAATAACGCCATGAAATGGCGGTATAAACGTCAGTTTATCATGCCAAGGGGGAGGGACTCCCATTGCAGAAACGACATGTCGTAATATACTGTATTTTATGAAAATGACAAGTGACAAGCTTTTTTATCTTTTTAATCAAGAAGAAAATATAATTAATAATATGTAGATAGAGAAAAAAAGAAAGAGAGAGGAGATTGCTTATCGCGTTGTCACTAAACTCTTGGGTGCAGTAAAAATCGTATGTCATCTCTATATTACAATAAATTTTAGTATGTTATAATAAGAATCTACTCTTGATGTATATTACTAAACTCCCTTTTTCCGTGGCTAACCTCCCTTGGATATGTTATGCGTTGGGAAAGTCCATCTTAAAAACATAGCAACCAACTATGGATTAAGCTAGGAAAAAGGGAGTTTCCTGTGAGAACATCGACTCTTATGCTTTTAACTTGGTTAAAAACAATGGAAAATAAGGAGCTAAAAGCAATTATTCAGGCTGTAACGGATGAACAAAAGATAAGAAAGGGGGAATCCCACAGGAGGGAAGCTCTTTTTAAGGTCTCCCCCCTGTTAAAGGATGAAAAAAAGCTCTTTTTAGAGCAGTCACAGCTTGTTGATGAATGGTTAGAGCAGTATTCCGTTAATACAGAAAATCCCCTTGAAGACGAAAAACGACTTGATGAATTAGCCAAAGAATGGGATGCTTTACTAAATAGTATTAAGTTTCCAATAGATAACGTAACTACTAAAACTCGCTACACAGACAGTCATACACAAAAAGGTGTTTTAGAGCACGTTCAAGGTTGTTTATTTGGAATGGCGGCAGGGGCTTGGCTGAACGCTATCACAAGGGAGTATTCTCCCAGTGAAAACGCTTTCTCCAGCCTTGTTTGGAATATTCCTTTCACGTGGAAGCCTGATGATGGCATCGAACTGGCCTTGGCGTTGGCGAACTCTTTAATTAAAGAAAAAATGTTTAAGCCAGAAGCCGTTTACTACGCCTACCTTACGTGGATGCTCTCAAGGCCATTTAAGGAAAACAGGCCGATCCTTACCGGAATAGGCGAAAAGACCAGCACGTTGCTCAGGACAGCCGTGTTAGCCTGTTTTGGGAGGAACTGCGAGTTAACGCAAGTAATACATTGGTGTGCCCTTAACGTTAAGATAACCCATCCCGACCCCATATGCGTTTTTGCCAACGAGATTTACGCAGTTGCCGTATTTTTTGCTTTGAAATCAGGGAACCCTGAAGAACTCTATGAAAAAACAATAGAATGGGGTTTTAAGTCCGAAAACCAGGAAAAAACTGTATTGGAAGCCCTTCTTAGGGCGTCAACCAGCCCCCCAAATGCCCCCTCTCAAGGAGCTATTTGTTCTCTGCAAAATGCTTTTTACCAATTATTACATGCTAAAACCCTAACAGAAGGTATCCTTTCCTGTGTAGAAGACACTTTTCCTGTGGATAGGGCCAGTTGTGGAGCCTTGCTGGGAGCAACGTATGGAGAAAAGGCTTTTCCAGAAGAGTGGAAAAAGGTCTTACAGTCTTCCCCATTAGGGGAAAAACGCCCTCCTGACTACCAGCTGCACAATATATTTCTGATAGCTGAAAAACTCATAGCATCTTGTATTTAATAATAAAACAATAGTAACAGAAAAATTGGAGCGAATACGATTAGTCTTATTGAAACGAAAGCGCTGCAACAGCATACCTCGTTTGAGCAGTGGTACGGATGAATATCTCAAAGACGATAATAACCTTAAACAAACAGGCCTTGCAATTTTCCCGTCTCATATGGGCATTGCAAGGCCTGTTATGATATAGATGGTCCTGACGGCACATTCCGTCTATTCATGTATTCCTTTTGATGAAAAGTCCTTTTCCAATGGACTAGAACTTATACATGAAGGATGCCGTCACCCCTTGCCCCGTCTGATGCTCTGATGCCTGCACGTTATAACCAAGGCCAAACGAAACATTATCCTTTTGCAGTTCCACGCCGAACACTCCGTCAAAAGCCGTCGTATCCATGACGCGGCGCTTCATAGAGTCGGAGGCATTAACCCCTGGGGTGCGCACGTCAATCTTGGTTTTGGTGTCACCCGCAGCTGGCACTACGGAAAGATCGGCCTGCGGCTTGATCTTCCATCCGGATTCCGTCTCGAAGGACTTGCTCAGGTTCACGCCCACGGGAAACTGCCAAACGTGCTGGAGATCGCCGTCGGTACGGAACAGGTCGCCGCCCTGATCGAGCTTCGTGGAGAACGAATCCGTCTTCACTGCCATGTAACGGACGCCGACATGGGGCATCACGTCGAGGACGTCGGTCTTGACCATGTACTCGGCCTTGACCCCGGCGGTAATCACGTCGGAATCCACATCCGCTTTGATCTTTCCGCCCATGCCGAGGGAGGACGGGATGTCCTGCTTCAGCTCGTTCTTGGAAGCGGAATAGCCGAGGTCGGCAACCACGTTGATGTTGTCCATGTTCCAACCGCCGTAGACAGATACGCCCCAGAAATCGAAGTCATTCTTGGTGCTGTTGAAGTCGCCGCGCGACTTGGTGTCGCCCGCGCCCACGTTGAGGGCGAGACCGACCCGACCCTTGCCCGCGCCCGCGTCGAACGTCCAGTCCCCACCGATTACGCCGCCCGCAAAGTCAGTATTATATCCGGCATCAAGCCCGCCTGCGCTGAAATCACGTGTACGGTTTGCCCCATAAATGGCGTTGGCCCACAAATCGAAACCATCTTCATGCAGATTCGTTCCTTTCTGTGCCACACTACCGGCAAGGGACAAATGCTCCTGAAGAGCCCGCGCCGGGGCCTGAGCCACGGCAATCGCCGAAGCCTGTACACCGCCCGCGTAGGCAAGTTGCGCCGCACTGTCAGCGGTAACCCGCACTTGCCTATCAGAGAGTTCAGAGTCCATCAAACCGGACAAGAAGCGGACTCCAGCGGCATCGGGGTTGTTCACGTTACCAGAGGCAATCGCAGCCAAGATATTGGGTATGGCGTACTGGGAAAATTCATCGGGCCTTTTGGCTTCCGTTTTCACGACAAACTTGCCGCCGTCCGTATTCACAGCAGCGTTGAAAAGTCTACTGACGATAAGATCGTCCCCTTGCCAGCCTTCTATTTTATCGTTCACGAAGCCGGAAGTAACAGTATATTCCTGACTTCCCTTTACATCCATGATATGCAACTTCGCCCCGCCATCGACGGAAAGCCTGCTTGTCCCGTCCCCCTGCAACGCTCCTTCACCATCGGCAGCGGCGGCATTCACGACGAGCAGGGATTGCCCCGCAAACGTTGCCGTATTCTCGGTGACGGATGGGGCGGTAGCCAATGAACCATCCACAAGAAGCGCCCCGATAGCGGAGAGTTTCTGTGAGGACTTGATTGCCAAAGCAGCCGTGACGGAATCCTTGCCCCACGTCAGATCGGCATTATCAAGGGCGTCCTGAACGGCTTTCTGAGCCCACGCGCTGTCTTTGTCGCCAAAAACAAGCAAAGAATTCCGGCCAACGGCAAATCTACCGTCTACAGCTCCATTGGCAAACGACTCGAAAACGCCTATCGAAGCATCGGAGACCAGATTCCCACCGTCCTTCCACGCGGGATCAAGAAACACATTCGCCCCATTCAGAGAGGCCTTGCCGACTGTCAGTCCGCCAGCGTTTTGCGCAGTGCCGATAGTGATGGCTGAAGAAGAGGTTCCTTCCATAGTGGATATGGAAAACATTCCGGCCCGCACATTTACCGTGCTCTCGTCCGCAATGGAAAGCGTACCATCCAAAGAACCGCCGCTGGTCAACCCTGCATCGCCAAGATTCAACGTTCCCGCGCCGTTATCCTTGCTTCCGACAAGCAGCTTCACATCCCCGGAGTCGGACGTGATCAGTTTCTCTCCGTCGCCACGGATTGTTATGGCCTGCCCACTGTTGATCATGATTGTATCGCCGCCCACCAAATCAATCTTGCCTAAGCTGACTGAAGTTGAAGGCACTTCTTCCGCATTGCCGACGTCTTCCCCCTTCCCCTGGCTGCCAAAAACAAGGTTGCCGGATTTCAACGTGCCGAGCATTGCGAGGCGTGTATGTCCATCCGCATCCGCTATCACTTTTTCAGCGTCAACCACATACTTCATATTGTATGAGGCGTCCTGAAGGGCCAACGTCCCACCCGTCAAGGCCAAACCTGTTGCAATGCCATTTGTTGCGGCAGCCTCGCCAGCATCTCCGAGCCCTTGCTTGAATGCCTGAGCGGACATGGTCTGCAACGTGCCGTCGGCCAGAGTCAACTTACCGGTTTCAAGCTGAATGGAAGGAGCAGTGAGCGTACCCTTCCCGTTTAAGGTAAGGGACGTTCCCACATTGGCATCAGTAAAGCCCCCTATAACGCTTGTCGTTCCCTCCGCCTTCAAGAAATCGAAACCGCCAAACTTCGTTCCGTCCAGACGGGTGACTTTCGAAGTCAAGGACAGGTTACTGGTTTCCGCATTACCGCCCAGCAGCTTGCCGCCGACATTCAATGAGTCGGTATCCACGGTGATCGTGCCGGTCTTGACGGTAGCCGCATCATTGGTCGCACCGGTCGTATCCCCGGCACCTCCGCCCGCATAAACGTTCCCGCCGATCTCACCACCTGAAAGGATCACATCAGCGGTGCCGGTGGAAGAGTTTTTCTTGCCGCCCGCGTACACATCCCCTTGGATCAGACCGCCTTCCACCCTGACTGTCGTGTTATCGACATTAAAAGTTACGCCGCTATCGTCGATATCGCCCTTGTCGCCGTTCCCGCCGCCGTAGACGATGCCTCCCCCGTTTTCACCTCTCAGAATACGCACCCCATCCTTGAGAAGAACGGTCGAGGAATGTACTGTGCCCGCCGCTCCCTGACCATCCCCGTCGCCTCCGCCGAAGACACAGCCTGAGACCTCTCCGCCGGAAAGGGTCAGATGAGCCGTCTCAACAGATGTTCCTTTGCCATTGCCCCCGGCATAAATATCACTCAGCAGTATTCCGCCGCTGACAAGCGTCGTTGCCGTACCAACTTTGGAAACGGCTTCCCAAGCGTCGCCTCCTCCGTATACAGCCCCTTCAATCCGGCCACCCGCTATAGTGAGGCTGGCCGTACCCACTTCACTAAAGCTCGTTTCGGCAAGCCGCCCTTCCGCGCGCCCGCCGCCGTACACGTCGCCCTTAATGGAGGCATCTCCAGAAATGATTACATGTGTTGCATTTATCTTTTCCGAGGCTCCGTCTACGACGCGTCCGCCGCCATAAATATTCCCAGACTCGTCATCCTCTCCGAACGTTCCCCCGGAAATAGTGACGCTGGTTTCCTCAAAAACAGCTTTATTGCCTTCACCGCCGGTATTGCCGCCGCCGTAGACATCACCGTTCACCCTGCTCGAACCGGAGAGCACGATGCTCGCCTTTCCGATGGTCGTCGTGTACGGATCAGGCGCATCAGCATCCTTATCCGAATCCCCGCCGCCATAGAGATGATCAACTTCGCTGTCGATAATATTGATATTGACGGAACCGACGGAACTGCCTCCCCATCCCCCTCCATAGACGCGATCTACCGTTGCGTCTTTAATCGTGATCGTGGATTGTTCGGCAAAAGTGCCTGCGCCATCTCCACCGCCATAAACCCATGCGTCACCGTTCGTTTCTCCCAGATCGACACCGTTTATATTGATCTCCACATTCTTGACGGCAACCTTGGAGCCCGGGGAAAGGTTGTCGCTGACTCCCGCACCGTAAATTTCCACACGTCCGGGATTTCCATTCGCGGATGGATCAAATATGCCTCCAGTAATATTCATCACGACATTGCGCACGGAAGCCGTCCCACCATCAAAGGCACCGCCCGCACCCCTGATATAAATGCGGCCATGGTCGGCCTGAACATCCTTCTCCATCGGCTTAAAAGTGCCGCCCGTGATATTGATGGTCGCAGTACCCGTCACTGAGGCAGCAGCTCCACCCCCGGCGGCGAGGCCACCACCAAAAATTTCTCCGTTCAGCATCCCGCCGGTGAACGTAAGTGATGTATCGCCGTTTATCACAGCGGAATTCCCTTCCACCGCACTACCGCCAATGACACGTCCATTGATGACGCCCTTGTCCACAACAATCGGCTTGCCCTCACCGGCAATTGCCGTCGCTGTGTTCTCATTCGCTGTCGCACTCACGGCACTCCCCGCTACCAGCAACCCCGCTACGGCAAGCGAACCGAACATATTCATCAGATGGCACTTCTTCAGCACTGCGCGGTACCTGTTCATCAGGTTCCCTACGGCTCCTTTTGACAATGTCATACCCAAGCTCTCCTTTTCTATGGCGCATCGTCGGCATACGGATTCTCGCGGTTCCCAACCCAATGTGAACGTAGTGGTTGAATGCGCTCATGCCGGACAGGTGTCACCCTGTTAAGGGCTTCAGGATAGGCTGTTTTAGTTAAAACATCAATCTATATGACGTATAACCTTATTTTATGATTCCTCCACCTCTCGTATCCTGTTGTATTAAAAAACAGGAGAACCAATGTGGCAGACCAAGAAAAACATCAGCTGGAAAAAGTGGTAGGGCAAACCATTGCCAAACGCAGACAGAGTCTCGGTATCTCCCAGTTTGAACTAGCGGAACGTTTGAATATAGCTCCCGCCTCTCTCTCCCGAATCGAAAACGGCCTTGCCGCTCCCCGCTTTTCCCGGCTTGAAGAGATAGCTGAGATACTCGATTGCCCCGTTTCTGTCCTTTTTCGAATGAACGACGAGACGCTGAAGAACACTTCAGATACAATTGCCGAACTCGTAGGCTCACTTCCACCGGAAAAACAAAAAATCGTGCTTGATATGGTGTCCCATCTCGTTTTTGCGTTAAAGCAATAAGTTCTTATCTTTTTCAAGGATTGCTGACTATATTGCTTCAGAGTATCTTAAAATAACTATGAAGCGAAAAGACTTCCGCATCAAAATGTATAATTAAAGAATCTAACACTATCGAAAGTGCTGTTAACTATAGATCTTAAAATCCTATTTAAGAGCATAAAAAAGAGAGTACGCATGAAAGTTACCCTTCATAGCGTTACTCTCTTTATAAAATAAACGAAATAGTATGAGTCTTTGGAGATATTTTCTTATCAATTCCCAGTGTGGCCTATCACGTCAATAATGGCAACCTCAATTTCTTCAAGAGGCACATGCTGCCACTTTGCGGTTTCAGGAGCTTTCTGTTGCCAACAATCCGGAGCTTGTGGCGGCAAGAGTAATCCTTTCCTTCGATATGGATGCGCCAATCTCCTGTAAAGGAGTCAAATGTATACTGGTGGAAAGGAAAATAAGGGTAATAGGGAGGACGAAAAGGCTTGGCAGAGGGAACGCCCCAAAGCGGAACAGTTGGACAAAATTGCTTTTGATTGCGTTTCCCGTGTTACCCCGGTGTTACCCATAACCAGAAAAGGCCCTACAGCTTTCGCTGTAAGGCCTTGTACTTTCTGGCTCCCCGGGACGGACTTGAACCGCCAACCTAGTGATTAACAGTCACCCGCTCTGCCGATTGAGCCACCGGGGAATGAGGCACTCGTTGGTGCGAAAAGAGGTCTATCGAAATGCCCTCCTTCCGTCAAGCGTTTTCTCCGTTTTTTCTGAAAAAACTTTTTGACCCACGGCACGTCCTTGACTGTACAGCACAATTGGACTACGGCTTTGCGGATACAAACTGTGCGATCAGGTCCACAGGGCGCCACGGCCGGAGGGGGGGTCCCGCCGCCGCGGGCGGGAGGGCAACGCGAGAACGGAGAAACGGTCCCGCTGTCTCTAACCCGTTGGAACATTGCACGGCTTTCTTGTAGCATCGGTCACGCGCCGCAACAGGAAGCCTGTCCGCCAAAGCCCCGTTCTCGCCGCCGGATACGACCGCGTTTCTTGCCGTCCGGAAACGCGGAAAATTGTCACCGGTCGCCAATCGCTATTTTAATTGATGGAGAGATTCCCTTGAGCAGCCCGGAAACTACGCACCACAAGCCCGTCAAGCTTGCTACCAAATCAGCCCACGCATCCTATTTCATGCCCATGCTTCAAAGCCTCGCCGATAAAGACGAGCTCAACGAAGTCGTCAAAAACTGCGTGGTCAAATCCTGCGAACTCATGGATGCCGGGGTCCCTCTTCATCTCAATGGATTCGTGAAGACGCATGACGCCGGAGCCATCCGGGCCGAATACGAAGCCTGTTCCGCCACCGAACTCGAAGAACTGAACGAGTCGTTCACCTGTGCCGGACGCATCATCTCCCACCGCTCCTTCGGCAAGGTCGCGTTTTTCCATCTTATGGATCGCAGCGGCCGTATCCAGTGCTATGCGTCCAAAGACCTCATGGGTGAGGAAGCCTACAAACACTTCAAAAAGTTCGACATCGGCGACATCGTGGGCGTGCACGGGAAGCTTTTCCGCACCAAGACCGACGAGCTGACCCTCGCCTGTGATCAGGTCACCCTGCTCACCAAGTCGTTCCGGTCCCTGCCTGAAAAGCACAAGGGCCTCACCAACGTCGAAATCCGCTACCGCCAGCGGTATGTGGACCTCATCACCAATCCGAAGGTCCGCGACATTTTCCGCAAGCGCAGCAAAATCATCCGTACCTTCCGCGCCTTCCTTGAGGAACGCGGCTTTGTGGAAGTGGAAACCCCCATGCTCCACCCCGTGGCGGGCGGCGCGGCGGCGCGTCCGTTCATCACCCACCATAATGCGCTGGACATGGAACTGTACATGCGCATCGCGCCCGAACTGTACCTCAAGCGCCTCCTCGTGGGCGGCTTTGAAAAAGTTTTCGAGCTGAACCGCAACTTCCGCAATGAAGGCATCTCCATCCGTCACAACCCCGAATTCACCATGTGCGAATTCTACTGGGCCTATGCGACGTTTTATGATCTGATGGACCTGACCGAGGAACTGTTCTCCACCATCGCCACGGAAGTCTGCGGCAGCCCGATCATCACCTATCAGGGGACGGAACTCGACCTGACCCCCGGCAAGTGGCAGCGCCTCACCTTCCACGAATCGCTGGAAAAGATCGGCGGGCACGCCCCCGAATTCTACAACGACTTCGACAAGGTACTCGCCTACGTCCGCGAACGCGGGGAAAAGATCCTCAAGACGGACAAGCTCGGCAAGCTGCAGGCCAAGCTCTTTGACCTCGACGTCGAGCCCAAGCTCGTCGCCCCCACGTTCATCTACCACTACCCCACGGAGATCTCTCCGCTGGCGCGCCGCAACAAGGATAACCCGGACATTACGGACCGTTTCGAGCTCTTCATCATGGGCCGCGAATACGGCAACGCGTTCTCGGAACTCAACGATCCCATCGACCAGCGTATGCGTTTTGAACAGCAGGTCCGCGAGAAGGCGGCCGGCGACGACGAAGCCTGCGCGATGGACGAAGATTACCTGCGCGCGCTGGAATACGGTATGCCCCCGGCCGCGGGCGAAGGCATCGGCATCGACCGGCTGGTCATGCTCCTGACCGACTCCCCGTCCATTCGTGAAGTGATCTTCTTCCCGCTGTTGAAGCAGGAATCCTAAACTCTATGCGTTTTGAACTCTTCGTAGCTTTGCGCTACCTCTTTGCTCGGCGCAAGCAGGCCTTTATTTATATCATTTCAGCCATGTCCGTGCTTGGCGTGGCCATAGGCGTCGCCGCGCTGGTCGTGGTTCTCGGCGTCTACAACGGGTTCACGACGGACATCCGGGATAAAATCCTCGGCGCGAACGCGCACATCATCGTTTCCGGTCCGCTGGCGGCGCTCACCGCGCCGCCTTCGGATGCGGACTTCGAAAAAATGCGCGGCGGCGAAGCCCCCGAACTCTCCGGCATGGCGGCTGTGCTCCGGCGCATCAACGCCACTCCCGGCGTCGTCGGCTCCACCCCCTTCCTCTACGCGGAAGGCATGTTGTCCTCCCCGAGAGGCGTCAAAGGCGTCGTCCTGCGGGGTATCGACCCCAAGACCGCGCCGGACGTCCTGACCATGCTGGACAACCTGAGCAGCGGCAGCGTCGCGGACCTGAACGCTTCCGTGGAGGGCGCGCCGCCCGGCGTGCTCATCGGCAAGGAACTGGCGCAGCGCCTCGGCCTAGTCGTGGGCAGCCGCGTCAACCTCCTTTCGCCTTCCGGACAAAAGACCACCGCCGGTTTCCAGCCCCGCATCCGTCCCTACAAGGTTGCGGGCATTTTCCAGACCGGCATGTTCGAATACGATTCGTCGCTCGGGTTCATCTCCCTTGCGGCTGCGCGCGATCTGCTGGGCCTGCCTTCCGATCAGATTTCCGGCATCGAGGTCACCGTCAAGGACGTATACAAGGCCGATACCGTGGCCGCCGCCCTCCAAAAGGAGCTCGGCCCGCTGGCTTCCGTCCGGACATGGATGGACATGAACGCCAATCTCTTCGCTGCGTTGAAGCTCGAAAAAATCGGCATGTTCATCCTGCTGGCGATGGTCGTCCTCATCGGCTCCTTCTCCATCGTCACCACGCTGGTCATGCTGGTCATGGAAAAAACGCACGACATCGCCATCCTGATGTCCATGGGCGCGACCAAGGGGATGATCCGCCGGATCTTCATGCTTCAGGGCACGATCATCGGCGTGGTGGGCACCTTGCTCGGTTATGTGCTCGGCATAGGGCTGGCGCTCCTCCTCCAACGATACCAATTCATCAAACTTCCACCGGGGGTTTATACGCTGGATCACCTGCCCATCCTGCTCAATTGGGTTGATATCGTCGTGGTCGGCGTGTCCGCCATGACCTTGTGTTTCCTTGCCACGATCTACCCGGCGCGGCAGGCTTCGAGCCTTGAACCCGCCGAAGCCCTGCGGTTCGAATGATGGAACAGACAGCGTACGCGACCGCGCCCCCGGTGCTCTACGAGCTTTCCGGCGTCGAGAAGTCCTGCGAGGGACCTGCGGAGCGCATCACCATTCTGAAAAATATGGACCTGACCGTCCGCGCTGGCGAATCCCTCGCCATCGTCGGAGCGTCGGGATCGGGCAAATCCACCCTCCTCCACCTGCTCGGCGCGCTGGACACGCCGACCGCGGGCAAGGTATTGTTCGAGGGCAAAAGCCTGCCGGACATGACGCCCGTGGAAAAAGCCCATTTCCGCAACAAAAAGCTTGGGTTCGTCTTCCAGTTCCACCACCTGCTGCCCGAGTTTTCCACCGAGGAAAATGTGGCCATGCAGGCGCTCATCGCCGGGATGAACCGGTCGAAGGCGCTGGGGCTGGCGCGGCAGGCCCTCGAACGCGTCGGGCTTTCCGACAGGAAGGATCACAGGGTAACCACCCTTTCCGGCGGCGAGCGTCAGCGCGCCGCCATTGCGCGGGCTATCCTGCTGGAGCCCCGCGTGCTGCTGGCCGACGAGCCGACCGGCAACTTGGACCAGCGGACCGGCGATTCCGTCGCCGAATTGCTTCTGGAACTGAACCGCACACTCGGCATGACCCTCGTCATTGTCACCCATAACCGTGAAATGGCGGGAACCCTCGGGCGCTGCCTCGAATTACGATCTGGAGAACTGTATGAAGAGATGCGTACTCGCGCTGCTGGCGCTGGCGCTGTGTAACCTGTTGTTCCACGGTACGGCTCAGGCGGCGCCCAAACAGGCGGCCTCGGATGCTGTCCGTGTGGCTGTGCTCCCCTTCCAGATCAATGGAGGGGCGGATCTCAACTACCTGAACGACGAGCTGCCCAAGCTGTTTGAGCAGCGGCTGGCCCAAAAGGGATTCAAGGTCATTCCGGCAAAGGATACGTTGCGCCTGCTCAAGAACCAGCAGATCAGCCAGCTCAATCTGGCGACCGCGCGCTCCATCGCCAGGCAGGCCGGGGCGAACTACGCCGTGTACGGCAGCTTCAGCAAGACCGGCGACGCGTTCAGCATCGACGCCCGCATGGTGGATGCCGCTGGGCAGCAGGGGGCGCAACCCTATTTCGCCCAGAAGCAAAACATGATCGAACTGCTTCCCGCCGTCGACGAACTTGTCGACAAGATGGGCGGCGGCGCGGTCAAGGGCGACGCCATCACGGACATCCAGATCCGCGGCGTCAAGGTGCTCGACCCCGACGTGGTGCTGATGCGCCTGTCCACCCGCAAGGGTGATGTGGTTGATCCCTCCACGCTCAATGAAGAAATCAAGCGAATCTGGGATCTCGGCTACTTCAGCGACGTGAACGCCGACATCGAACAGGGCGGACAGGGCCGCGTGCTCGTGTTCACGGTCAAGGAAAAGCCCCGCATCGACGACGTGATCGTCAACGGTTCCGACGAAGTCAAAAAAGAAGACATTCTGGCGGCCATGAGCTCCAAGACGGGCTCCGTCCTCAACGACCGCCTGCTTGCCGAAGACATCCAGAAGGTCACCGAGCTGTACCGCAAGGAAGGCTTCTACCTCGCCGAAGTGAACTACCGCATCGAGCAGAAGGCCAACAGCGCCTCCGCCGTGCTGGTCTTCGACGTGAAGGAAGGCAAGAAGCTCTACATCAAGGAAATCAAGATCGAAGGGCTCCAGGGCATCGACGCCGGCGATCTCAAGAAGGAACTCGCGCTCCAAGAGCACGGCATCCTGTCATGGGTTACCGGAACGGGCGTGCTCCGCGAAGAATACCTTGAGCGCGACTCCGCGGCAATCACGGCCTACGCCATGAACCACGGCTACGTGGACATTCAGGTCGCCGCGCCGCAGGTGGACTACTCCGAAGACGGAATCACCGTCACGTTCACCGTCAATGAAGGCAAACGCTACAAACTCGGCGAAATCGGCTTCAAAGGCGATCTCATCGACAGCGACGAGCGCCTGAAAGAAGTGATCAAGCTTGACGACTACAAAGATTCCAACGGGTATTTCTCCCTCACCGTCCTGCAGGACGACATCAAGGCCCTCACCGACTTCTACGGCAATTACGGCTACGCCTTTGCCGAAGTCGATGTGGACACCCCGAAGAACGATGAGGAAGGCATCATCAACGTCTTCTATGTGCCGCACAAGAAGCAGAAGGTGCATATCCGCCGCGTGGTCACGCAGGGCAACACCCGTACCCGCGACAACGTCATCTTCCGTGAATTGCGCCTTGCCGACGGGGACCAGTTCGACGGCTCCAAGCTGCGCCGCTCCAACGAGCGCCTGAACCGCCTCCGCTACTTTACCCAGGCCGACACCACCATCGTTCCCACGGACAAGGACGATGAGGTCGATCTCCGCGTCAACCTGAAGGAAGACCGCACCGGCGCCATCATGGGCGGCGTGGGCTACTCGACCTTCTACCAGTTCGGCGTGAGCGGCAGTATCCAGGAGCGCAACCTGTTCGGCCGCGGCTACTCGCTCGGCCTGCAGGGTTTCGTATCCGGCAAGTCCTCGTATCTGGACCTGTCTTTCGTCAACCCGCGCATCTACGATACCGATTTCGGTTTCAGCAACAACAGCTACGCCATCTGGGAAGAATGGGATGACTTCAAGAAGAAGACCATCGGTAATACCATCCGCCTCTTCCATCCCATTGGCGAGTACACCTCGGTGTCCGTTGGCTACCGTCTCGACCGCTACACCCTGTTCGACATTCCCGACACGGCCTCCCGCGCCTACAAGGAATACGAGGGCAAGAACCTCTCGAGCGTCGTAAGCACCAGCATCACCTACGACTCCACCGACTCGCGCGAACGTCCTACGTCCGGTGTGGTGGGCCGCGTCTCTATGGAATACGGCGGCGGCGGTATCGGCGGTAACGACAACTTCTTCAAGCCTATCGGTGAATTGCAGTCGTTCCACACCCTGTTTCGCAACCCAAACCACATCTTCCATTGGCGTGGCCGCGTCGGCGGCGTGTTCGAAAACTCCAACAAGCCGGTCCCCGTATTCGACCGCTTCTTCATCGGCGGCATCGACTCCATCCGTGGTTATGACTCGGAAGACCTTGCCCCGCGCGATCCCAAGTACCACGACGAAATCGGCGGCGACCGCATGGGCTTCCTGAACTTCGAATACATCTGGACGTTCCATCCGGAAATGGGCATCGCCCTCGTGCCGTTCTTCGACATCGGCTACAACATCGACTCCAGGCAGACTTCCGATCCCTTCAGCGACCTGAAGAAGTCGGTCGGCCTCGAACTGCGCTGGCGTTCGCCCATGGGCGACCTGCGCTTCGCCTACGGCTTCCCGCTGGACAAGAACGTTAAGGGTGACCGCCCCGGCGGACGGTTTGAGTTCTCCATGGGTCAGTTCTTCTAAAAAACAAGGGTGCGGGAAAGAATACCTTTCCCGCACCCCTTCCGCTTTGCCCGCTTCTGTGCGGGCGGGCTTCTTTGACGCGGCACGACCGCCCATCAGGACAGCTTCCCCTTCATGATTCTTATCGGTTCTCAGACTCCGCACAGATCATCCCCCGCCATCGGGCGTCTGTTCAGACCCCTTTTGGTCGCCTTTGCCCTCGCCCTGTTCGTGACCGCGGTTTCCGACGCGCACGCGGCTCCCTCCTTTGAACAGCAGTACGAGAAGGCCAAGCAGGATATGGAGTTCCTCAAGAGCGACTCCAAACGCGGCGGCTGGCGTGAGCCGTGGGAAAAACTCGCCCAGTCGTTTTTCGACCTCCACGAAAAATATCCCCGCTGGCGGAACCGCCCTGCGGCGCTCTTCCGTTCGGCGTTGGCGATGGAGGAGCTCGCCAAGCGTTCCATGCTGCGGCAGGACGCTCAGGCCGCTGTCGATCGGTATGGGGTGTTCCTCAAAAGCTACGCCGGCCATGTGCTGGCCGACGACGCGCTGTTTGGCATTGCGCGTATCAAGGCGGAACGGTTCAACGATTTTTCCGGAGCGCAGGAAGCGCTCAACACCATCCAAAATCAATATCCCCGGGGTGATGTCGCACCGGAAGCCAAGCTCTACGCCCAGCGCCTCAAGGCGGCGCTGGAAGCGGCCAAGAGCAGCACGCCGGGCAAAAAGACGGCGGCGCTTCTGACCGACATGAAATGGGAAAACCAGAAGAATCTGGCCGTCATCACGCTGGAGTTCGATCGCCCCATCATCTGGTCCATCGACACGCAAAGCGGCAGCAAAAAAAACGACATCCCCAACAGGATGGTTGTGGATCTCATGGGCGTCAATCCGGCTTCGACGATCCGCCCCGGCATCAAAGTGCAGGGCAGTTCCCTCCGCCGTATGCGCCTTGACTTGTCCGCTCCCGATAAAACCCGGCTTTTGCTCGATTTCAGGCAGGTCAAACGCTTCATGGTCAAAACGGAATCCTCGCCGTTCCGTATCGTCATCACGACCTCGGCCACGGACGCCGCCATGCCTCGCGGCATCTCGTTCGGCCAAGGGCTGCAATCGAGCGATCCGCTTTTCCGGTTCGCCACCCGATCCATCATGATCGATCCCGGCCACGGCGGCAAAGATCCCGGAACCGTGCACAACGGCGTCATCGAACGTGAAGTGACGCTGGACATCGCCAAACGTGTGGGCAGCATCCTCGCGGGCAAAGGCATCCAGGTGCACTACACCCGAACGGACAATACATGGGTTTCGTTGTCCACCCGTTCCTATATGGCGAATCAGGCCCGCGCCGATGTGCTGCTGTCCATCCACGTCAACGCCAGCCCCAATGAAAACGCCTGCGGCCTGGAAACGTATTTCCCGGATACAGCCTCAAGCAGTGCGGATGCGGGCAAGCTTGCCGGGCTGGAAAACGCCAACGGAGGCCATAAGGGAGATACGGGATCCCCTGCCGCTTCGTCGTCGGTTCGCAGTCAGGAATCCCGCCGCCTCGCCGACACGGTCCAAAAATGTACCCTCTCCGTCATGAAGGAAAAGACCTTCACCGTCCGGGACGGAGGGGTCAAGTCCGGCCCCTTCAAGGTCTTGCTCGGCGCGAATATTCCGGGTATCTTGGTTGAAGTCGGTTATTGCTCAAACGCACAGGAAGCCGCCAACCTTGCGATCCCCACGTATCGGCAGGCGTTGGCGGAAGGGATCGCTTCCGGCATCCTTGCCCATTTGGGCAGCCTCGACGGGAACAAGCGCTGATCCCGTTCCGCTACGCGTTCTTCCCCGTCTGGCAACATTTCCTTCCCAGCCCTGTTCCCCTCTGCCTCTTTCACGTGCGCTTCGGGAAAAGAGAAAACGCTGCTCTGTTCTCCTTGAGTAACAAACCTGCAAGGGGAGCTGTCCAGAGGACAGTTATCTGCTCACAACGCTCTCCTCGCAATATATTTTGCGGTAAAACAAACCCGCCGAAAGAAAAAAACTCAGCCTTCTCCGCACCGGGAATATCCCTGAAGGATCCTAACTTTCTTTATCTTCCGGAATAACTGGATATAAAAATCTTTTCAGAAATCCGGGCTCTCTATCCGCTTTCATGCCCATAACGGAACATGTCTTGACGACTCACGCGTTGAAGGCTATCCATTTCGATCTGCGGGCCGGGTTCCCGCTAGTGTCTGTACATCCAAGGAGAAGAATATGTTCAGAGTATTGTCCCTCGCTCTTGTGGCTTGTTTGCTGATGGCGGGTTCCGCTTTCGCCGACATGAAAATCGGCGTGTTCAACTCCCAGGCCGTTGCTATGGACAGCGACGCAGCCAAGGCCGCCCAGCAGAAGCTGCAGTCGCAGTTCGGCGCCGAGAAGACGCAGCTTGAAAAGCAGGCCAAGGATCTGCAGTCCAAGGGTGAAGCCCTTCAGGCTCAGGTCGCTAAAATGTCCGCCAAGGAACGTGAAGACAAGCAGATGGAATTCCTCCGCCTGCGCCGCGCCTTTGAAGAAAAGTCCCGCAACTTCGCCCGCAAGGTGGAAAACACCGAAAACCAGATCCGCCAGAGCATGGCTCAGCAGATCTACGACGCCGCCACCACGATCGCCAAGCAGCAGAAGCTTGATCTTATCCTCGACGCCGCTGCCGGCAGCGTGATGTATGCCACGCCCACCCTCGACATCACCAAGCCCGTCCTTGCTGAAGTCAACCGTTTGTGGAAGGCCGGCGGCAGCAAGTTCCCGGAACCCAATACCGGTAAGAAGTAAATGGTTGCCCGTAAACTCTCCGAAATCGCGGCCCAGCTTGGCTTGATCCTGCAAGGCGACGATGCCGAAGTCATCGGCGTCAACACCTTGGAGGGGGCCGGGCCCGATGAAGTGAGCTTTCTGGCAAACCCCAAATACGCTGACCAGCTCGCGGCAACGCGGGCTGGCGCCGTCATAGTCCGTCCCGAACACGCCGGGGATGTCAGACGCGCCCTGATCAGCGAAAATCCCTACCAGGACTTCGGCCGCGTTCTGGAGCTGTTCGCCGCACCGCAGGGCAGCTTTTCCGGAATCAGCCCGTTGGCCTTCATTCATCCCGATGCCGAACTCGGCGACGGGGTGACCGTTTACCCCTTCGTTTACATCGGTCCCCATGCCACGGTGGGAAGCGGCGTCAAGCTCTTCCCCGGCGTCTACGTGGGCGAGAACGTCCGCATAGGCAAGGGCACCACCGTCTATCCTAATGCCGTTCTCATGGCCGGAACGCACGTCGGCGAAGGCTGCATCCTGCATCCGGGTTCCGTGCTCGGCGCGGACGGCTTCGGCTTCGCCCGGACCCCTGCGGGCATCCAGAAAATCCCGCAAGTCGGCAAAGTCACCATCGGCAACGCCGTCGAGGTGGGGGCCAACGCCGCCATTGACCGGGCCGTGCTCGATGCCACCCGCATAGGTGACGGCACAAAAATCGACAATCTCGCTCAGATCGGGCATAATGTGCAGATAGGCCGTAACGGCTTCGTCGTCTCACAAGTGGGCATTTCCGGTTCCACCACGGTCGGGGACAACTGCACGTTCGCCGGACAGGTCGGTATCGCCGGGCACCTGCACATCGGCGACAACGTCACCATTGGCCCCCAGTCGGGGGTCGCCAAAGATATCCCCAGCGACGTCGTCGTGGGCGGCACGCCCACCGTGGATCAGCGTACCTACATGCGCACGCTGGCCCTTATGCCCCGCTTCCCTGAACTCTTCAAGCGCCTGTCCAAGCTTGAAAAGGAACTGGAAGAACTCAAGGGCGGCAAGCCGGACGCCTAGCTCTTTGCAATTCAGACTCAAGGAATACACAGCATGGACCAGCCTACCTCGTTTGACATCCGCAAGATTCTGGAGTTTCTCCCCCACCGTTATCCATTCCTGCTCGTGGACAGGGTCAACGAGATCGTGGACGGGGAATACATCAAGGCGCATAAGTGCGTCAGCTTCAATGAACCGTTCTTTCAGGGGCATTTCCCCGGCGTCCCGGTGATGCCCGGCGTGCTGATCATTGAAGCTCTGGCGCAGGCTGGCGGCCTGCTGGTGCTGCATGGTTTCGATCCGAGCGAGACCGCCGGGAAGCTCTTCCTCTTCTCCGGGCTCGAAAAGGTCCGCTTCCGGCGTCCGGTCTTCCCCGGCGACCGTCTGGTTCTGGAATGCCGCCTCATCCGCCACAAGCTGAAACTGTGGAAGATGGAAGGTCGGGCTTACGTTGACGGCGTGCTCGCCGCCGAAGCGGAAATCACCGCTGCCGTGACCGATCGTGGAGACATGTAATATGGGTTGCAGTATGGCTTCTCAACAAGTCCACCCCACTGCTATCGTGCACGCCAATGCGCAGATCGGCAAGGATGTGGAAATAGGCCCCTATGCGATCATTGAAGAGCATGTCGTCATCGGGGATCGCTGCCGCATCGACGCCCACGCCGTCATCAAAGATTACACGAGGATGGGCGTGGGCAACCATATCCATTCCCACGCGCTGGTCGGCGGCGAACCGCAGGATCTCAAGTTCCAGGGCGAAGTGACGTGGCTGGAGCTCGGCGACGCTAACCGTATCCGTGAATTCGCCACGCTCCACCGGGGCACGGAAGGCGGAGGCGGCATTACCCGTATCGGCAGCCGCAACCTGTGCATGGCCTACACGCACATCGCCCATGACTGCCAGCTCGGCAATGACATCGTCATGTCCAACGGAGCCACTCTCGGCGGGCATGTACGCGTGGACGACTTTGCGATCATCGGCGGCCTTTCCGCAGTGCACCAGTTCGGCCATGTCGGTACCCACGCTTTCGTGGGCGGCATGACGGGCGTTGCGCAGGATCTTCCCCCGTGGATGCTGGCAGCGGGCAGCCGTGCGCTTGTGCATGGCCCCAATCTTGTGGGACTGCGCCGCGCCGGGGCTTCCCGCGAGACGATCTCCGCTTTTAAACAGGCCTTCCGCCTCATTTGGCGCAGTGAGATGCCCCGCTCCGAAGCCTTGGATCTGCTTGCGAACGACTACGCGAATCTGCCTCAACTGATGGAGTTTGTGGATTTTGTCCGCAGCAGCGAACGCGGGCTCTGCCCCGCCGAAAAAAATGTTGAAAAAAAACTTGACGACGACGCTGTATAAAGCTAAAAGCTTCTTCGTCGACAGCGACAAGCGCGACACATAGAGATGCCTTTGTAGCTCAGTTGGTAGAGCGCATCCTTGGTAAGGATGAGGTCTCCAGTTCAATTCTGGACAAAGGCTCCATAAGAAATCAAGCCCTTTCGGTGAACAACCGGAAGGGCTTTTTCGTCATGGCCGTTCAGCTCCACTCCTGTCCTGCTTTTTCCATATGGAGAGTGAAGTGCCCACTGGAATCGTAATCTCCGCCTAGAAGCGCCGGTCCACGCCTAGTACAATATACAGTCCTTCTCCTCATGGCAAGACCGCCCGCCGTACAGCCGCCCCCGACCGTCATGACCTCTTCACTTTCCATCGGTTCCATTGTTCCCGGTCTTCATGGACGGGGGCTTTTATTTGCGGTTGTGCAACTTCCCGTCGGGATTTCCCCATCACGAAATTTTTCTCCTGCCGCATCAATGGAAAGGACTTCAAGCGTCGAACCGTTCACCCGGAACCTGACATTGCGTCCGGCAAAGGCAAATCCGTAAATCCGTTCGGGATCATCCTGATAGGACGGGCGCGGATCAAGGGCCAGAACCTCACGCAATGTCTTCCATTTGCCTGTGGGAAGTCCTTGCAGGACTTCCCGCGCGGCACTCACCTCAAGCCGGGGTTCCGGCTTCGTTCCCGCAAAACCGCCTGTCGCCTGAGGGATACAGTCGGCGTAGGGAAGGTAGGGTTTTATATCCAAAATCGGCGTTCCATGCAGCAGATCGGCCCCAGAAACCCGTAACAACGGGCCTTCCGGGGACTGAAGCACAATATTTTCCAGCTTCACCGCCGACAGCCCCAGCGGATTTGGACGGAACGGCGAGCGCGAGGCAAAAACGCCCACCCGCGCATTGCCGCCTAAACGCGGAGGCCGGACCGTGGGCGACCAGCCTTTGCCTGCGGATGCGGAAAACGCCCAGATCAGCCAGATATGGGAAAAACCTTCCAACCCCCGCAACGCCTCCGCACTCCGATAGTCCGGTTCAAAAATAATCTCAGACAGAGCCGTCTCCACGACGCCGCTTTGCCGGGGAATACCAAATTTTTCCTGAAAGTCATTACGGATAGATGCGATTACGTTCATAGGAGTACCACCTTTTCGAGCATCACCGGGCAGCGCCTGACGGCCCACCGGAACAGTTGAAACGGCATTGAAGGGAGAACCGCCCGCCTTTGGCTGACGGCGAGGCACCAAGCGTATTGCGCCTGGCGTCCTGAATATGGGTAACATTGTCCGGAAAAAGGGCGTTGACTCCCAAAGCACATACGTCTGCTCGGGTAGTCCTCGAAATATCATGGGGCAGCGGGCCCCTCTTCGCCTCCCACCGGTTCCACGTCCACGAACCAATCAACACGATGACCCAAGCCAACACAGCCGCCCACTGTCTCCCTCTCCGCTCAAGAGCGGTTTCATGTTCCGCCCATAAGGCCCATAGCCAGTCAGACGCCCACCATATTAGGCCGGAAGCCGACGCGCAAGGCTCCTCACCATAGAAAGCCCTCCTTTCGTGTAGGGTATCCGCCGGACCATGCCGGCAACAGGGAAAACTGCTTCAGCGCAGCGATAGGAGGCGAGCGCAGACTCCCCTTCGTCCTCCCCACAAGGCATAAATCCGTTTCCCCAATCCCCTACACGCTGCGGCATAGAACACTCCGAGGGGAAACAATTCACCCTTCCCCCATACCGCCGTACCAGTCTGCCCCGGTTTCAGCATGAGGGAAAAGAGGGAGAACGCCATAGGCGCGCACTTCTTGTTTCAAATCTTGCCGTTTCCCCTGATGCAAAGATGCCTCACCACACCTTTCCCCTCTTGGAAGCCGCTTCACATTGGGCAATGACAACCCTCTCAGCACCTATGTACTGCTTTTATTGATTTTACAATCTAAAACCTTGTCTTTGGAGAGGGCTCACCACCCACCCAGATGGAAAACTACCTTTTTCTGTGCGATGGCATGGTTCTGAAAGTCCTGCGCCCCATACTTGGCAATAGATTCCCTCTACCATATTTACCTTTTCCGTTCATTCCTAACGGAATTATCCCCCTGTGCAGCCCCGTTAAGGCACAACAGCCTTTCATCACTCGTAAATCATACGCACTTATTCTTATGGACTCTACACAATATCAGCATATACCCGCGTATCTACACTGGCATCGCAAAATACTCACTCGGCTCAAACAATTCATAGTTGCCAACTCATTTCTTGATATGCCTATATGGCGAGAAAGGCGTTCTTGTGAGGAGGTCTATCATGTCCATTCGTTCTCTTCTCTTATGCTGTATCCTTTTATTTCCATGTATCGCTTCGGCATCTACGCTTTCCATCCAACCTTCTGTGAGCACACTTGGGGTTGGAGTTGACATCAGCTATCGACAAAACAGTTTCATAGCCTACAGGTTAAGTGCTTTTACTCAACCATTCGATACAAAAATAAAACTCAAAGGCATTCAGTATAAGACTGAAGACTCCAGCCACAGCGTCGGTTTACTGTTGGACATCTTCCCCTTTAAAAATGCTTTCCGGATATCCGCTGGCGCTTATTATTTCAAGCTGGATACCGATCTTTCCACGTCGGTAGATGCAATCAATCCCATTTATGAAGAGCTGATCAATCAAACGAGTGGAAAGGCGACATGGGAAAGGCTCGCACCTTATATTGGCCTTGGTTGGGAAAGGGCTCAACAATCCGAATCGTCTTTAGGATGGCATGCCTCGCTTGGGCCTTATCTGTGAGGAAACCCCATGTCTCTTTCCAACTTCCGGATGTCCCCATCCCCAAGCGTTACGTTGGGAGAATACAAGCAGAGGAAGACAACATTAAAAGCAAAGTTCGTAAGTAGACGTGGTACCCTGTTTTGTCACTTGGATTCACATATCGTTTTTAATATAGTGAAATTATAAGAGCATCCTCCAATTATCCCCCTATACTGGCCGTATCATACACCTTGCCGAATGTTCCGTTTATTGAGGAATAAAGATGATCATCAAGTGCTCTTGCGCGTAACGGGTCTAAGACGCTGGCTCGATCGGCTGGATCGAGAACGAAAGGGAATCCTTTAACCAGAAAAGGAGTCTTTCAGCGCCTCTTTCCAGCCTCAATACACTCTCCAACATGTTGAGTATATGACAGTTTCCTCATGAGCGAATTCTCGGTTGTTGCCTTTTTCATGATTTTCGAGCTGAGAATACAGTATCCCTCTTGACAGGCATTGTATTCGGGTTTAATTGTGAATAAAAGAACAATTTGTTTGATTACTCAATCTAATCTGTTTTCCATAAAGGAGACCGCCATGTGGGATACTCGATTCGATGAGCGTGATGTTAAGGAAATCCGCACAAAGACAACGACCTATCTTGGAGTCGGAGCCATCGCCAAGATTGATGACATCGCCGCCGATTTGAAGGCCAGAGGCATCGACTCCATCCTTTGCGTGACCGGCGGGCATTCCTACAAGCTTACCGGCGCATGGGATTACGTCACCGCAGCCTGCGCCAAGCACGGCATACGCATCTCCCTGTACGACAAGGTGACTCCCAACCCCACAACCGACTCCATAGACGAGGCGGCGGCCCTCGGCAGATCCGCCGATGCCAAGGCCGTACTCTGCATCGGCGGCGGCAGCCCCATCGATGCGGGCAAAAGCGCGGCCATTATCCTTGCCAATCCAGACAAGACGGCGGAAGAGCTGTATACCTTCGCGTTCACGCCGACAAAGGCTGTCCCCATTGTTGTCGTCAACCTGACCCACGGCACGGGCAGCGAAGTCAACCGCTTCGCCGTGGCCAGCATTACGAAGCACAACCACAAGCCAGCCATCGCCTATGACTGCCTCTATCCCTTGTTCTCCATCGACGATCCGGGCTTGATGATCAAACTCTCGCCTAAGCAAACCCGCTATGTGTCCATCGACTCTGTGAACCACGTCATCGAAGCGGCCACTGCCGTTACAGCCAACCCGCTGTCCATCCTGCTGGCTGGAGAGACTATCCGCCTTGTGGCGGAATATCTGCCCAAGGCGCTCGCCAACCCCGAAGACCTCAAGGCCCGTTACTGCCTGTCTTACGCTTCCATGATCGCAGGGACCGCATTCGACAACGGATTGCTCCACTTCACACACGCACTGGAACATCCCCTCAGCGGCATCAAGCCAGAACTCGCGCACGGCCTCGGCCTTTCCATGATCCTGCCCGCCATCATCGAAGAGTGCTATCCCGCCTGTTCCGCTACGCTAGGCACGATTTTACGACCGCTGACGCCTGACCTCAAAGGAACCCCGGACGAGGCTCACAAGGCCGCCAGAGGCGTTGAAACGTGGCTCGCCGACATGGGCGTACCGCAGAAGCTGGAGGACGAGGGGTTCACCGAGAACGACATCCCCCGCCTGTGCGAACTGACCCGGACCACGCCGTCCCTCGGGCTGCTTCTCTCCGTCGCCCCTGTCCCGGCAACTCCTGAGCGTATTGAAAAGATTTACAGAAGATCGTTGAAGAAGATGGATGCGTAAGCAACCGGAGAAAAAACGGAGGAGAGCCTTACAGGATGATGACTCTTCTACAAACCTCTTGCGATTCTATCGGCTGATACGAAAATGACCTGAGCGGGTTAACCTCAATCCAGTCTTATCCAAGAGGAAAAGATTTCTCCGATGTAAGAGAACCCGGCCTGTACATATCGGCCCTCCCCTCCTCCCGGCATAAAAAACCGCCCCGAATCAACGATTCAGGGCGGTTTTTATACTCGTAATATTGGCCCGGTTACTCAGGCAAGCCTGGTTGGGACCACGAGCCATTGTGAATACGGGAGACGTGGGAAGGAAAGAAATCCTGAAAAGGTGTTCCCTCCTCCCCGCGTTCTATTCCTTCCTTATTCATCATCCTGCGGCTTCAGGTGATCGGGGACGATCATCATGTCGATGATGATGGGCTTGAGGAAGCTCCACTTGATGTCGTGCACATGGTACACTTCCATCATGTCGCGGATGGCGTCCCAGCAGTTGTGGCAGGGCGAAATGACCATCTTGGCACCGGTTTCGCGGATCTGCTGCAACTTCATGTACAGGCCCTTGTCACGCTGCGGGCGGAACTTGCCGATGCCGTTGAAGCCGCCGCCGCCACCGCAGCAGAAGTTGTCTTCGCGGTTGCACTTCATTTCGCGGAAGTCTTCCGCGATCTGGCTCATGATGTAGCGGGTGTGCTCGGCGAGGCCGTGGTTACGGATGTAGTTGCACGAGTCCTGCAGGGTCACGGGCATCTTGAGGCGCTTGGCGGGATCGATCTTGATCTTGCCCTTGCGCAGCGCATCGGCCAGCCATTCCACATAGTGCAGGAACGGGACCGGCGGCTTGCCGTCTTCGCGTCCGGCCCAATAGGGGCCTTCCACGACCGTGGCGCGGTGCGCGTGCCCGCATTCCGTGCCTACGACCATCTTGGGGCGCAGACGATCGACCGCGCCGTAGATACGCTTCACGTTGTTGGCGCACGCTTCCCAGTCACCGGCAAACAGGGACAGGGACGTGTTTTCCCAACCCACGGAAGGAACGGTCCACTTTTCCCCGGCCACATGGAAGAGGATGGCGGCCTGCGCCACGTCTTCAGGATAGTGCTTGGGTTCGCGGGCGTTCAGGATGTACATGACATCGCAGTCTTCCTTGTCGATCGGGATCTCGAGGCCCGGCCACTCTTCCGCGTTTTCCTCGGCCATCCATTCGCAGGTGTCCACCCAGTCTTCGGTGGTCACGTCCATCTGGGCGCCGTATACGCGGTGCATACCCGCACCGATCTTGAGTTCCCACGGCACGAAGCCCTGAGAATACAGCACGCCGCGCAGATAGCTGAACATGACGCCCATGTCGATGCCGTGCGGGCAGTACGTGCCGCAACGGTTGCAGCAGGTGCATTTCGCCCATGCCACTTCCATCGTATCGATCATGAACTTCGTGTCGACCTGCCCCTTGCGGCGAAGCATTTCGCCGAGCGTGGACTGGATCTTGTAGGACGGAACCTGCTTGGGATCGCGGTTGTTCGCCGTATACAGGAAGCAGCTGTTCGCGCACAGGCCGCAGTGGGCGCAAATCTCGAGCCACGTGCGGGTGCGGGACTTGCAGGTCTTCTGCAGGGTCTCCCACAGAGCGACCGTGTCCACTTCCAGCATTTCCATTTCTTTATAATACTGCTGCCCACCCTTGTCGCCGAGGAGCGCTTTCAGATCTTCCTCGGTGTTGATGGGCCGTCTGTTGCAAAACTTGCCTTCAGGCATGTTGTCCTCCAATATGCTGGCAATCCCGGGGGATTACCAGGGGAAAGCGGGGCCGCGCGACGCGCCGCCACGCTTGATGGCGTAGTCCATGCCAAGCTGACCGCGCGACATGAAGTACAGCACGATGTGGGAAAGCTTGGTGAACGGCGCCAGAATGAGCACCAGCTCGGCCGCGAAGATATGCCACAGGAGCCAGCTTTCATAACCGGGGGCCTGCATACGGGCGAGGAATCCGGCGACGAGCACGAACAGCACCAGCAACAGGATACCCCAGTCGCCCAGCGTCGTCAGGAAGCGGACTTCCGGCAACGCGACGCGGCGCAGGATCATCATAAACGCACCGACGATGGCGAGCACCGTAAAGGCGTCGGAGAACCACATGGGCAGCGAAGGCAGGCTGAAGCCGAAGCGTTCCTGCATGATGACCATGTGACCGGCAAGGAACAGAGGCACAATCACCACGCCGATATGGAACAGGAAGAAGGCGATGGTGAAATACGGCTGCCTGCGCCAGCTGTGCGTCCCAAAAGGAACCAGCCACTGAAGGACGGAAGAAATCGCGCCCTTCATACCGATTTTACGGCCGGGGCCGTAGGCGACACGTTCAAGCCGCCAATCCAACCCCCGGATATACAGGACCACACGGCGGGCAAGGCCAATCACGAAGATGAGAAAGGCAGCCCACAACATGGGACCAGTGAGGAATTCGTACATACAACAGCTCCTTGCGGATTACTCGGGTCTGCCGGTTCGCTCGTCGCGACCAAAAAGGAAGCGCCAGTATCCGAGGAACCCCACGAGCGCGACGCCCATGAGGACATACGTCCAGCCCTTGGTGAAAATCATAAACGAGTAGAGCGTGGGGAAATCTTCCATGTTTCGCTCCCGGCGCCCTAGTGGGCGTCCTTGAAATCAGGGTGTTCGTACAGGACCGGCATCTTCGAGCACACGAAGCGGTACGCCGTCACGATCAGGGTTACGATAAAGATGGACAGGAACACTTCCGAGATGCTCGGGAAGTAGCGATCCGCGCTGTCCAGCTGCCAGTTGAAGGCCACGAGGCACACGTTGAAGCGGTTGACGACGATGCCGAGCACGCCGAACACCGACGCCACACGAATGAGCGTGATGTTCTTTTCGCGCACGCCGAGGGCGTACAGGAAGGCGGGCAGGAGCACGAAGCCGACCATTTCGACGGCGAACCACGCACCGTAACCGGAAGCGAGATAGTGCCAGTCGTTGTCCATGGTGGTGTCCAGCACCTTGATGATGAAGTAGCCGATCAGCACGAAGGAAGCCGCGCGGCCGAAGCCGAACACAACGCCGTCGGCTTCACGCAGGTGGGTTTCATCCATCTTGTTGTGCAGTGCCTTGTGGGACAGCGTGCCTTCGAAGATGACCATCGAAAGACCGGCCACCATCGAGGAGATGAAGAAGAACACCGGCATGAACGGCGAGTACCACAGGGGGTGCATCTTGCTCGGGGCGATGAGGAACAGCGCGCCCAGCGAGGACTGGTGCATCGTGGACAGCACCACGCCGAGGATGGTCAGCGGGATGGTGAAGCACAGCACGGCCTTGCGGATGGTATGCATTCGGGGACGCAGGCGGACGAGCCAACAGGGGGCGTCCTTCATGCCGAGGAGCCATTCGAGGCCCACGGGGGACCATTCGATGAACAGCACGGTCAGGTAGATGCCCACGCACAGGCCCACTTCGAACAGCAGGGACGTGGTGCCCTGCGATACAAGCAGAGGATACGGCAGACGCCACGGCTGGCCCACGTCGTACAACAGGGCGACGACCACGAAGGCGTAGCCGAGGAAGGCGGTCAGGATGGCGGGGCGCACGGCCGAATGATACCGCTTCATGCCGAAGAGATAGCAGGCCGAAGAGGTCACATAGCCGCCCGCCGCCAGTGCGACGCCGCACAGCAGGTCAAAGGCGATCCAGATGCCCCAGGGGTTGTTGTCGTCCAGGTTGGTCACCGCGCCGAGGCCGAAGCCGAAGCGCCCGATGGTGATCAGCAGCCCGATGGCAAGGATCACAGCCGTGATCAGGTTGCCGGGCGTGCGGGGGATGGACAGCAGCGTCTTGCCAACGCAACCCTGCATACAAGGCTTGGCGGCCATGACGTCAGCCACGGCATCAAGACGATTCGAGAGGTTCTTCCAGAGTTTCATTGCTTACGCCTCCCCGCCGTTGGTGTCGTGCTTGCCCTTCTTGCCCTTTTCAGGCTTGGAAGGCTTGGCGGCAGCCTTGGCAGCGGCTTCTTCGGCGGCCTTCGCGGCAGCCTCTTCCGCAGCCTTCGCCACGGCTTCGGCCTTTTCGGCCTCAAGCTGCGCCCGGAGAGCCTCTTCGGCTTCGGCCACGGCCTTCTTCACTTCATCAGCGACGGCGCGATCCTTTTCCTTGGCGGCTTCCTTCGCGGCCTTATCGAGGCTGGCCTGCAGCTTCTTCGCGGCTTCTTCCTCGGTACGGGCGACGGCGGCGTTTACGGCATCGTTCTGCTCTTCCTTGGCGATCTGTTCCTTACGCTTGGTGATCGCGTACGCGCCGCCAAGCAGGACAGGCCAGATGCCCACAACCATGGGCACGGCTCCGAGCGCTCCAGCCGTATATTCGCCGGCGGCCTTGGTGCCGAGATCCTCGTTGAGGCCCACTTCCTTGAACTCAGCGCCGGAAATGGTCATCCACGCGGTACCGCCCATTTCGTGCTCGCCGTACACATGGTTCTGGTAGCGTTCGGGATGAGCGGTGATGCGATCCCACGCGATCTTGACCAGATCCTTGCGCTTGCCGAACACCAGCGCTCCGGTGGGGCAGGCTTCCACGCAGCCGGGAAGCTTGCCTTCCTGCAGGCGGGGGTGGCACAGCGTGCACTTCTGGACCAGCGGATTGAGGGCGCGGTCGTAGGTGTAGCCGGGGATATTGAACGGGCACGCGACCATGCAGTAACGGCAGCCCACGCAGAGGGTGGGATCGTAGGTCACGGAACCGTCGGGGTTCTTGGTAAACGCCTTCACGAAGCACGCACTGGCGCAGGCGGGTTCCTCGCAGTGCATGCACTGGCTCTTGCGGAACACGTCCTTGTCGAGGCTCGCGGGACGGTACTTGTTCACCACGGTCCACTCTTTGGCGGACGTGCGGCGCTTTTCGTTAAGCACGTTGAGATCGGTGAAGGGCTTCTCCGGTTTGGGGAGATCGTTGACCTTGTTGCAGGCCTGTTCGCACCTGCGGCAACCGATGCACAGCGTGGTGTCGTGAAGCACACCCTTGCTGTCGGGGTAGCCGTGGAAGGTTCCGCCCGCAGCGGACGCGGATTTCGCGCCGCCCAGAGCCGAACCGATACCCAGCCCACCCATCAGAGTCAGAAATGATCTACGGTTCATATCTTCTCCTCCGCCTATTTCACGCGCGGGGTATGGCAACCCGCGCAATCGGTGGCGGCAGGCTTCTCGATCTTCATCCGATCGTGGCAGGCCATGCACTGTTGATGATACGCAGCCTTGAGCGAAGGCTTGTTGACGCTCGTAGCCATCTTGTCAGCCTCAATCCCGTGGCAGCTGGCGCACTTCGGCGGGGTCTTCAGATCCGCGATGGGGCTGTTGTGGTGGCACGCGGCGCACATGGCCGTCGGCGACGTATGGAACGCGGAGGCAAGCCCGCTGTCGGCGGCACCCTTCACAAGGGCTTCGTAGATCTTGCGGTGCGGGAACACGCTCGGTTCAAAATCGTTGGACAGAGCACCGATGGTCACGGTCTCAGGCACTTCGACGGCCGGGAAAGGCTTCGCCGGAGCGGGCTGGGCGGCCAGATCCTTGGCTGCGATGTCGGCAAGCTGTTCCTTCGTGAGATCGAAGGCGGAACCGTCGGCGATCTGGGCGGAGGTAATGCCCTTCACGTCCTTGTGGCAGGTGGCACAGGAATCGGCGGGCATGACCGGAACCGCCCCGTGGCAACCGGCACATTCCTTCTTCTGCATCACGGTCTGCTGATGGCAGCCCACGCAGCTGCTGTCCGAGGTCTTCGCGTGCATGGCGTCGGCCAGCTTCACGAAGTTGCCGTCCTTGTTGCCGTCGACGGTGTGACAGACGGTACAGGACTCGATGCGGACATGGTGGCAGGTGCGGCAGCTGTCCACGGAAGCCTCATGCGCCTTGTGGTTGAACACCACGGGCTTCATGCCGGCTTCGGGAGCGCCCACGGGGCGCTTGGCGTTGTTGACGGGCAACAGCACGGTGGCGTCGGGCTGACCGCGCATCAGGCGGGGAACCGGGTTCACCTGCTTGAACTTGGACTGGGCCTCTTCGGTATGGCAACCGGCGCAGGTGGTGGGGCCGGTCACAATCGCGGCCTCAATGGAGGCGGCTTCGGCGGCGGCCTCGGCCTGCACTTCCTTGGCGGAAAGCTTCTTCGTGCTCTTGGGCTCGGCGGCCTTCTTGGCTTCCACCTGAGCGGTCAGATACGCACGAGAGGACTGGGCCACGTTTTCATGGCACCACACGCACTTGGTGTGCACGGCGGTCTGGAGAGAAGGCGTGGAACCAACGGCCTTTTCGCCGTGGCAGGCGGCGCAGGCGTCTTCCTGTCCCTTCTTCCATACGAGCTTGTTCAGCTTTTCGTCATACACATGGTGGCAAACGCCGCAGTTTTCTTCGGAGTTGGCCGGGTTGACGATAGCTTTGGAGCTGACGTGCAGATAGTGGAGCGATTTGCTGCCCATCTTGACGGGCTTCTGTTCAGCCTTGAACGGAAGCTTCGTGTCGTGACAGGCGCGGCATTCGCCGTCGAGCGGACCCGTCTTCTGGTTGTTGGAAGCCATGTTCTCATGGCAACCGATGCAACCATTATGATAGATGTTTTCCAGCTTCTTGGCGTCGGTGCCGTCTTCCTTGCGCTGGAATTTGACGGTGTGCCCGTTCGCGGTGGGCGTATGACAGACAGAACAGTCTTGGCCCGTGGCAGCGAGAGCCTTGGTGTGTTCGTCATGCAAAAACACGGCGGGAGGCATTTCCAGCTTCTTGAGCTGGCCTATGGCATCGATGCGGATCACGTCGGGGCGGGTTTGGGCGGCCAGCGACGGTGAAGCAAACAACGCAATCCCACCCAAACCGATCACGGCAATCGCCGCCAGCGCAATCCCACGCAGCAGTTTTCGACCGTTTTCCATGGTGGCAGTCCTTTGCAAATAGAAAAAGAAACATTTCCCCTGACAACAAAACCAGTCTGATTGCAGTATGATGCCATATGCTCTCAGACAGGTGCCTAGCTTCTCAAGCTGGTATCGTGAAAAAAAGTCTCCGTCAAGGGGGGAATGCCTGATCCGACGCCCCTTAGCGGGCGCCAACACCCCCACTTTCGTGAAAAAACAAACGAATGTTTCCTCTCTTTACCTGCTTGAATGCTCAATGAACGTCCTAGGCATCTAAAAATAATATAACATATTATTAAAAAAGGATTTCTTCGCTCAAAACATATTCCACAAACAAACCGCACGGCTCAAAACCTTGCCGCCTGTATACAGGTTCCCCCTCGCTCGAAGCCTGCAGCACCGCCAAAGAGGCTCCCGCAGCCTGCCCGGCCCGCAAAAGCGCCGCCGTCATGGCTCCGCCGAAGCCTCTTCTGCGAAAGGCTTCACGAGTGCTGATCATATGCAATCCCGCCGTATTACCTTTTTCACTCAAGAAGAGTTCCCCGCTGACCACAGGGACCTCCCCGGCAAAGCCCACAAACAGACGCATAGGCGCAACAGCTTGAAACAACACCTGTTCGGCGGCTTTGTACAACCTTTTCACATCCTCATCCGGCGGGTTCCAGTTGGCGGCGAGGACATCCGCGTAGGCGGACAGTTCGGCGGACGTCCCGACCTGTACGATCCGCAAGCCTTCCGGCGGACGTCCTTCCGGCGTCCAGCGGTTTAGAGGCAAAGCCATGCCCGTTTCAAGCTCGCCTATCCCGTAGCCGTTCCGCCCGAACGCCGTACGCTGGCGGTTCAGCGCGCCTTCGTCCTCGGCGCTGGCCCACACCGTAAACGGTCGCTCCGTCGCCGGGGGAAGGGCCATTCCCGGCAGCTCCAGCAGATCCCGGGGGCGTTTGCCCGCGAACCAGTCCTTGGAGGCCTGCAACAGGCCGTCCTCCGCTCCCCGCTCAACCCGGCAAGGCCGCCCGTCTCCGCCGCATTCCCAGAGCACCTTGTTGAAGGTATCCGAGCCCAGCCCCGAATCAACAAGAAGCGCGCCGCCCAGATCCCGGATCAACATGCCGGGCATCCTGCGCTGCAAAAAGGGCACATGCCCGAACAGGTTTTCCCGGGCCGCCTGATAGTGTGACGTTGTCATAAGCAATTCCTTTTGTTTGAGGGTAAGGAAGGAGGAATTTGGGAGGGGGAAGGGGCCTTTTGAAAAAGGGCTCCCTTCCCCCTTGTCCCCCTAAAACTTTTGTGTGCGGGCGGAAGCCTGTACCTCTATGAAGCATAGGGCCGCACTAAGGCTCGCCAACCATCAAAACAATATCCCAGACACATGACTGCGGTAGCTTTATAGCATTCAATAATTGTTCAAATAAAAAGGGGAAAGCCGTTGCACGGCCTCCCCACCAGTCGAAAATCTTGGGAAGGTGAGAGGAGGGGGTCCGGGGAGGGGAGAGGAAACCTTTCTGGAGAAAGGTTTCCTCTCCCCTCCCCCGATTATTCCCCAAAAACTATGCGAAATCAGGATCCAGAGCGGCGCGGCCGTTGGCGAGCATGATCTTGACGTAATGCACGGTGCGTTCGTCCACCGGCATGACGGGGAAAGGCTCCCCACAGGACTCGCAACGGGTCATGGAAGGCTGCGTCGGCGCAATCAGAGGATTGCGGCGCCCGCAGCCGGGGCAACGATAAAAAAAGACAAGCTCCATGCTCTCCGGCGGCACGGGCTGCACGGGACGACTGGAAAGACTCATCCCCGCACTCCTTCGACAAGGCTTTCGCCGCTCATGACGCCCGGCTTGGCAAGGCCCCACAAATCCAGCAGCGTGGGCGCAATATCCCCAAGCTTGCCGCCGGAACGCAACGGAACGGCCCGCTCCCCGTCCGCGCCCCGCTCCACCACAACCAGCGGAACCTGATTGCAGGTGTGGGCCGTCTGGGGATGCCCGGTTTCGTCCAGCATCACCTCGACATTTCCGTGGTCCGCCGTCATCAGCACGCGGCCGCCGGAACTGAGCACAACTTCCACCAGCCGGGCCACGCAGCCGTCCACATACTCAAGCGCCTTCACCGCCGCCTCAATGACGCCGGTATGCCCCACCATGTCGGGGTTCGCCAGATTGCAGACCGCCAGCGTATACGGCACGCCGTCCTTTTCCGGCCCTGCGGCCCACGCTTCGAGGAAACGATCCGTCACCTCAAGCACGCTCATCTGCGGCTTGAGATCATAGGTCGCCACATCCTTCGGCGAATTGACAAGGATGCGATCCTCAAGGGGGAAGGGCTCCTCACGCCCGCCGCTGAAAAAGTAGGTCACATGGGCGTACTTTTCGGTTTCGGCGATGCGGAGCTGATGCGCGCCCGCGTCAGCCACGACTTCACCCAGCGTCTGCACCAGGTTTTCCTTGGGAAACGCCACCGGCACATGCAGTGAGCTGTCGTAGGAAGTCATGGTCACAAGGCCAGCCAGCGCCGGGACACCGCCGCGATCGAACCCGTCAAAATCCGGGAAATGGAAGGCGCTCACCAGCTCGCGCCCACGGTCGGCGCGGAAATTGATGAAGAAGATGCCGTCTCCGTTCCTGACGCACACGTCGGCGGGGTCGCCGAACACCTGCGGCTTGAGGAATTCGTCGGTCTCCCCGGCAGCATACAGGGCCTCAACGGCCGCCACAGGATCGGAGGCGCGCTGGCCTTCGCCGTGGACCATCATGTCCCACGCCACCTTTACCCGCTCCCAGCGCTTGTCGCGGTCCATAGCGTAAAAACGCCCCACGAGAGCAGCCTGTTCCACCGACACGCCGGAATGCGCCGCCCGTGTCCGCGCCATCATGTCCCCAAGCTGCGCGAGGAAACCCGCGCCGCTGGTGGGGCTGGTGTCGCGCCCGTCCATGAACGCATGGACGCGCACGTCCACGCCGTGGGCAGCGGCGATATCCATAAGCGCGCCGAGGTGGTTGATGTGGCTGTGCACGCCGCCATCGGACAGCAATCCCGCGAAGTGCAGCCGCCCGCCCGTCCGCTTCACGTTCGCCAGCAGCTCGAGCAACGCGGCGTTGGAGGCAAGTTCGCCCGTCTCCATCGCCACGTCGATGCGGGTCATATCCTGATACACGATGCGTCCGGCCCCGATATTGAGGTGCCCCACTTCCGAATTGCCCATATATCCGGCGGGCAGCCCCACCGCGCGCCCGGAGGCGTCGATGCGCGTCGCGCCCGGCAGGGAGATGAGCCGATCGATGTTGGGCGTCCGCGCAAGGCTGGCGGCATTGCCCGGACCGGCGGGAGCCAGCCCGTAGCCATCAAGAATGAGGAGCAGCGTCGGGGTAAGGGACATGATGCACTTCCTTGGAGCCGGGGGCTTAGTCTTCGTCCCCGGCGGGTTCTGCGTGACGGGGGGACACCGCGGGCATTTCGCCATACAATGCGGGAGATTCCTTCCAAAGGGATTCGATGCGGAAAAGCTCGCGCACGTCCTGCTGGAAAATATGCACGACGATGTCGTTGAGGTCAGCCAGAATCCACTGCCCGGTCTGATAGCCTTCCATGCGCAGGAATTCGTAGTTGTTCTTGGTGCACTGCTCCATCAGGCCGTCGGCGAGGCTCTTGGCATGGCGGAGCGAAGACGCCGTGACCACGATGACCACATCCATGCACGGGCTCTTGCCCGCCACATCGAGGGCCACGACATCGCGCGCCTTGCTTTCTTCAAGCCACTTCACAAGAGCGGCCGTCTTTTCGGAAGCCGACGCCGTGGAAAATTTGCGGGCCGCCTGTGCCTTGGGGGCAGGGGTGTTAGCGGGGGTTGCCTGAGACGCCGTAGAAGTAGAGTTATGTTGTTCCATCGCCGAGACATACTCCATTTTCGGGTTGATCGCAACGAAAGCCCTGCCCCCTTCGGGGCCCGGAAACCACTGATGGACAGGGTAAAATCCCCTTTTTCGGCTCTTGACCGCTCCGGGCAAATGGGGCAATCCTCGTGTGTCTCGACTTTACGCATTCCGTTTGGAGGACTGTATGATTTTCAACATAGATAAAGAGACGATGCCACGGGAAAAGATTCGGGAAATCCAGCTGAGTCGCCTTCAGGACCTGTGCCGTCGCGTTTACGCCAACGTTCCCTTCTATCGCCGCAGCTTCGACGAAAAGGGCATCAAGCCCTCCGACGTGCAGTCGCTGGACGATCTGAAATTCCTTCCCTTCACCCTGAAGCAGGACATGCGGAACAACTACCCTTACGGGCTGTTCGCCGTCCCGATGGAAATGATCCAGCGCATCCATGCCTCCAGCGGAACCACCGGCAAGGCCACCGTGGTCGGATACACCAAGCGCGATATTGAAACGTGGGCCGAATGCGCCGCCCGCTCTCTGGCCGCGGCCGGAGCCACCGCCAATGACATCGTGCAGGTTTCCTACGGTTACGGCCTGTTCACCGGCGGTCTCGGCGCACACTACGGCGCGGAACGCCTCGGCGCGACCGTCATCCCCATGTCCGGCGGCTCGACCAAGCGTCAGGTCCAGCTCATGCGCGACTTCGGCGCGACCGTGCTCTGCTGTACGCCGTCCTACGCCCTGCATCTCCATGACGCGGGCCTCGAAATCGGGATAAACATCAAGGATCTGCCCCTCCGCCTCGGCGTTTTCGGCGCCGAACCGTGGACCGAGGAAATGCGCCGGGAAATCGAGGACAAGCTCGGCATCACCGCGACGAACATTTACGGCCTGTCCGAAATCATGGGCCCCGGCGTTTCCCAGTCCTGCGCCAAAGAGCAACATGGTATGCACATCTGGGAAGACCATTTCCTTCCCGAGATCATCGACCCCGTCTCCGGCGAAATCCTGCCCGAAGGCAGCACCGGCGAGCTGGTCATCACCACGCTGACCAAGCAGGGCATCCCGCTGGTCCGTTACCGTACCCGCGACATCACCTCGCTGAACTACACGCCCTGCTCCTGTGGCCGTACCCATGTGCGCATGAACCGCATCACGGGCCGCAGCGACGACATGCTGATCATCCGCGGCGTGAACGTCTTCCCCTCGCAGATCGAAAGCCTGCTCCTCGAAGTGCAGGGCGTTTCCCCGCACTATCAGCTCATCCTCACCCGCGAGAACAACCTCGACTACGTCGAAGTGCAGGTCGAGCTCGACGGCGCGATGTTCTCCGACGCAATCAAGGATCTCCAGCAGCGCGAACAGCGCATCCAGAAAGGCATCAAGGAATTCCTCGGCGTCACCACCAAGGTTCGCCTTGTGGAGCCGCACTCCATCCCCCGCTCCGAAGGCAAGGCCGTCCGCGTCATCGACAGGCGCGTGATGCAATGATGTCATAATTGGGATTGAGTAAAGATTGGGGAGGGGGAGGGGAAACTTTCTCTAGAAAGTTTCCCCTCCCCCTCCCCAAACCCCTCCCTCTCCTCTTCAAAGATTTTCGACTTTATCGAATCCCTGTTCCCGGTTGTACCGTGAAAGAGAGCCTTCCTTCATATGAGGGGAGTTTTTTCTTTTATGGGAGATCGAGAGGGGTTCAGGGAGCCTCTTCGCCGGGGCCTTCATCCGCTGTCTGGCCTTTCAGGGAAGATGCGGCTATGGTACATGAGATTACCGTCAGGAGTGTTTCATGCCCCCGAAAGATATTCCCATGCCGTTCCGGACAGCCCTGCCGTGGACGGGATTTGTTGCTCTGCTGTTTCTCTTGAACTACATGTCGCGCTCCACGCTGACGCCTTTGCTTGTCTCCATTGAGGAAGATCTGGGAATCGGGCACGCGCAGGCGACGAGCCTCCTCCTGATGCAAAGCGCCGGATTCAGTTCGGCACTGGCCGCTTCCGGTTTTCTCCTCTCGCGCTTCAAACCAAGGCAGATCGCGACCATCCCTTTGGCCATCGCCGGGGGTATCCTTCTGTTGATGCCGCTGGTGCACACGCTCGGTCAGGCGCGGCTTGTTTTCATAGCTTTCGGGCTCGGTGTCGGTTTCTATTTTCCGGCGGGCATGGCAACCCTCTCCTCGCTTGTCTTTCCCAAAGACTGGGGCAAAGCCGTCGCCATTCATGAACTGGCCCCAAACACGGGCTTTATCCTGATCCCCCTGCTCGCGCAGGCCGGTCTCATGTTTACGGACTGGCGGGGCGTCTTCGCCATCATGGGCGTCCTCATGATCTGTACCGCCGGGGCATTCCTGCTCTGGGGACGCGGCGGCAACACACGCACCGATGCCCCGTCCTTCAAAGGATGCGGGGTGCTCCTCAAAAACCCCGCAAGCTGGATCGTGGCGCTGCTGATGGCCGCTTCCATGATCGGCGAATTCTCCATCTACAGTATCCTGCAAATCTTCCTCGTCAGCGCGGCAGGTTTTGGGCCGGAAGAAGCCAACCTCGGCCTTTCCATATCCCGCCTCGCCATGCCGGTCATCGTCATTGCCGCCGGATGGGCCGCCGACCGCTTCAATGCCAAGCGTACCGTCAGCGCCTGTTTCCTGCTCCACGCCGTGGCCCTGTGCCTCATGTCCGTGGACGCCTCGGTGTCCCGCATCCCCGCGCTCTGCGGCGTGTTCCTGCAGGCGGCTTCAATGGCCTTCGTCTTCCCGCCGCTGTTCAAGGTCTTCGCCCAATGCTTCTCGGCCGACGAGCAGCCCATCCTGCTCTCGCTGACCATGCCCCTCGCCGGGCTCATCTCCGCCGGGGGCATCCCCTTCTTCATCGGCTACTGCGGGGAATACTACACGTTCGGCCTCGCCTTCCTCACTATCGCCGCCATGTCCGTGGCAAGGGCCGTTTCGGTCGCCTACTTGAAGAACAGAGAATAACAGACCGTTTTTCAAAAAAATCTTTCCCCTGCCTCCCATCTTCCCCTTCCCGAATGCATTCAATTATACCAAACCGCTAATCCCTATTTTCCACCCCAATAGAAAACGCCCGCTCTCCAAACAATGGACAGCGGGCGTTTTCAGCCTGGAATCCTCCCGCCCCATCCTCCCTTTACAAGGAAAAACGGCAGCAGGGATTCGATAAACATAAAAATCTTTGAAGGGGAAGGGAGGGGTTTGGGGGAGGGAAGGGGAAACTTTCTCTAGAAAGTTTCCCCTTCCCTCCCCCAATGGCGTTGCTATCCCAACGCCTACTTCTTCCTTCTCCTCAACGGCTTCGAATACGCGTGCTCGGCGCTGTGGCCGAACTCCTGCAAACGGCGATCGACGAGATCGTAAAGGGAATCACGGGTGAACCCGCCGTTCTTGAGGGGCTTCCCGGCGGGAATGCCGGTCAGAAGCTCAAGCGCCTCGGTGATGTGCTCCACCGGGTAGATGCCGAACTTGCCCGTGTCCACGGCTTCGCGGATGCGCGGGGAAAGCATCAGATGATCCACGTTGTCACGGGGGACGATGACCCCCTGCTCGCCCGTGAGCCCGCGGCGGGAGCAGATGCCGAAAAAGCCCTCGATCTTGCGGGACACGCCGCCCACGGCCATGATCTGGCCGGACTGGCTCACCGCGCCGGTGATGGCGAGGGACAATTTGAGCGGCACGCCGGAAAGCGCCGACAGCAACGCCGCCAGCTCCGCGCCCGAGGCGGAATCGCCTTCGATGCCGCCGTAATTCTGCTCGAAACACAGGCTTCCGGTCATCACAAGCGGCTTGTTGCGGGCGAACTGGTCCACAAGATAGCTCTTGAGGATAAGCATGGCCTTGGTGTGGATGGGGCCGCCAAGCTCGGCCTCGCGCTCAAGGTCGATGATGCCGCCGTGCCCGACGCCCACTGTGCAGGAAATCTGATGCGGCAGGCCGAACTCGAAATCCCCGTACCACGACACCGACAGGCCATTGACCCGCCCGACGGCGGAACCCGACGTCCGTACCTTGATGAGCTCGCGGTCGTACTCTTCCATGTAGAGCTCTTCCACAAGGTTCGCACGGTACATGCGGGCTTCGAGCGCCTCTTCCAGATGCTCGGCCTCCACCAGCGCGGACTGCTTCATGGCGGCCATCGCGGAGGCTTCGATCATCACGTCGCGCATGAGCGGGAACTTGAGCGACAGCTTGCGCTGGTCCTCGGCCACGCGGGAACTGAAATCCACAAGCCCGGCCAGCGCGGTGCGGCTGAACGGCAGGAGATGCGTCTCGTCGATGATCCCGGCGACACGGATGAGCCACGACCGGATGTCGGCGGCGGTACGCTCCACCGTCTCGGTCATGTGCGCCTTGATCTTGAACAGCTTGGCGAAGCGGTCGTCATTGGTCAGCAGGGCTTCGTACAGCTCCTCGTTTCCGATGAGCACGACCTTGAGGTTCAGGGGGACCGGCTGCGGCTCGATGCCCTTGGTGCGGACCGCGCCGTCCGGCACGTCGCCCGCCTCCTCAAGGCGCGCGGAACCGGCGCGCAGGGCGCGGAGAAGCCCTTCCCATGCGCCGGGATGCTGGAGAATGTCCTCAAGATGCAGGACAAGGAAACCGCCATTGGCCCGATGCAGGGACCCGGCCTTGATCAGCGTGAAATCCGTGACCAGCGCGCCCATTTCCGACTCGCGCTCCACGCAGCCAAGCAGGTTGGCGGTGGTGGGGTGGTCTTCGATGATCAGGGGGGCGCCCTTGTTCCCGCTGTTGTCCACAAACACGTTCACGTCATAGAGGTACGTGTCCGTCTCGGGATGCTGCGCATCGCCGGACAGCGCGGCGCTCAGGGCCTGCGCGGGCTGCGTTTCACGGGGCAGGAAACCTTCCGGGTGATCCAGAATATCCTGACGCAGGGCTTCAAAATACTTTTTCAGAGTGGAATCCGGCTCACCGTCCGGCCCGGCGCAGTTCTTCAGGATGCGCTCCACGGCAGGGGTCAGCACGGCGGACAGCACCGAGCCGATCACTTCCTGCTCCAGCGTCCTCTCGTCCGAGCGGAAGGACTGCTCGGCGGAATTCAGCTTGCGCACCATGCCGGACATGGCCCGCAGGAGGGTATCGCCCTTCTGCTTGAGCCCCTGACGCAAGGTGGGATCGAGATGTTCGTACTCGTCCTCGCTCAGGCGCTTGCCTTCCACCAGGGGATACAGGGTCAGGCTGCCCTGCTCATCCATATCGAGGTTGAAGCCCTCTTTCCCGGCGGTCTTGTCCATCTGCTTGATGAGCCCGGAACGCACGGCCTGAAAACGATCCTGCAATTCGGAACGCTTCTTGACGTACTTCTCGTTGTCCAGACGGACGGGCAGTTCCTTGCGGATATCCGCCAGCGCCTGCGAAAGGACCGAACGCAGCTTTTTGCCCTGCCCCGCCGGGACGGACAACAGCATGGGACGATCCGGATCATCGAAATTGTTGACGTAAAGCAGGTCCGGCGGCGTCTGGGCCTTGCGGATGCGGGGCTCGAGAAATTCCCGGAGCATGTAGGTCCGCCCAAGGTTCGACTCGCCGGAAAGATAAATATTGTACCCTGCCGTGTGGATGTGCAACGCCAGCTCCAGCGCCTTGAGGGCGCGGGGCTGCGGGGCCACCTTACGGTGTCCGTTGCGCGGGATGGCGTCGCTCGTTTCCCAAGGGACGCGATCCGGGGGCAGACTCGAACAGAGGCGCTGACCAGGCAGAGACTTTATTTTACTCATGATATTCCTAAATATGGATTAAAAAGACCGCGGGGAGGGGAGAGAAAACCTTTCTGAAGAAAGACTGTCCCTTCCCTCCCCATGCCCGCCCCTTCCAAAGGTTTTCGCCTTGAAAAGAACGCGGCCCGTCTCAAAAGGTATCGGCTTTCCTTGCGGCGCAAGCCGGGAAGTCAAAGCGAGAGAGCGGCAGCCGGAACAACCCGGCGGCGGAAAACTTACCGCGCGTACACCCGGGCGAGGATCTCGGCCCCGCCGTCCTCGGCGAGGGACCGGGCCAAAGCGAAGCCCACGGCGCGGGCTTCATCGGCGCGGCCCGTCACCTTGCGGCGGATGATCACCGAGCCGTCCACTTCGCCTACCAGGCCTTCCAGTTCGAAGGTGCCGTCGTCAAGCATTTCCGCATGTCCGGCGATGGGAACCTGACAGCCGCCGTCGAGCCCGGCGAGCAGGCCGCGTTCGGCTTCCACGCAGATGCGGGTCGGACGGTGTTCCATGAAAGACAGCATTTCGGCGAGATCCTTGCGGTCCTCGCGGAATTCGATGCCGAGCGCGCCCTGCCCCACGGCGGGGATGAACGCGGGCGGGGCGAGCGGGCACTCCTTGGGCACGGACAGGCCGAGGCGCTTCATGCCCGCCGTCGCCATGATGATGGCGGCGAACTGTCCCTCGGTCAGCTTGCGGAGCCGCGTGTCCACGTTCCCGCGCAGGGAGACGACTTCAAGATCCGGCCGCTGGGCCAATACCTGCGCCTGACGGCGGAGGCTGCTCGTGCCGACCACGGCCCCGGCGGGCAGGTTTTCCAGCGAATCGTAGTCCACCGAAAGGAACAGGTCCGTGGGGTCCTCGCGTTCCGGCACGATGCCGAGGATGAGGCCCTCGGGAAGCTCCATGGGAACGTCCTTCATGCTGTGCACGGCGATGTCCGCCGCGCCGGAAAGGAGCGCTTCCTCAATTTCCTTCACGAACAGCCCCTTGCCGCCGACCTTGGCCAGCGGCACGTCAAGGATGATGTCGCCCTTGGTCTTGATGATGTTCAGTTCCACCGCAAGGCCGGGATGTACGGCTTCGAGGCTGTCCTTCACATGGTTCGCCTGCCAGAGGGCCAGACGGCTGCCACGGGTGGCGATAACGAGTTTTTCCATAACGATCCTTGGCTGGTGAACACGGTGCCTTTTTGAGGGACGCCGCCGTACCGGAGCCGCCCCCCCACAAATGTTCGGGAAAGAGGAATCCGGGGAAGGGGCGCCTTTTGGAGCGCGCCTCCCCGGTTTTAGGAAATTTAGTGGCAGCTCGCGCAGTTGCCGCCGGAACAACCGGCGCATCCGCCTCCGGAAGACGGCGCGGAGGGCGCGCCGAAATCGTCGAGGCTTCCGCCTTCGCAATGGCGGCACGGCTTGGAGATGAGCTTTTCCGTGGCTTCGGCGCGGCAGGCCGGGCATACCGGATTTTCGTCGCCGAAAACAAGTTCTTCAAATTCATGACCGCAGCGCGTGCAACGGTATTCAAACATGGGCATGACGCTTCTCCTGTAAACGTATTCAGTCAAGCATGGGCTTGATGGCCATCACATTTTCGAAAAGATAGTAGTCCGTCAGCGCGCAGAGCATATGCCCGATGGCGGCGTGCGTCTCCTGCACGAGCGGCGTGGACGGATGCCCCACCGCAAGCAGGATGTCGCACAGCGGAGCCATGCGCCCTCCCCCGTCCCCGGTCAGGCCGATGGTGAACAGGCTTTGCTTGCGGGCCGCCTGCAACGCGCCGATGACGTTGGCGCTGTTGCCCGAGGTGGAAATGCCGACGAACACGTCGCCGGGACGCCCGAGCGCCTGCACCTGCTTGGTGAAGACGAGATCGTAACCGAAATCGTTGCCGATGGACGTCAGCACGGAAGAATCGGTCGTCAGCGCGATGGCCGGAAGCGGCGGCCGGTCCATCAGGAACCGGTTGACGAACTCCGCGGCCCAGTGCTGGGCATCCGCCGCGCTCCCGCCGTTGCCCGCCAGCAAAATCTTGCCTCCGCGCGCCACGGCGACGGCCATGCGCCGGGCGGCCTCGGCCACCTTGCCCCCGTGGACGGCAAAAAAATCGCGGCGCAGTTTCGCGCCGTCTTCCGCATGTTGGGAAATCATTTGCAGGGCTTTGTCCATAAGACGCTCCTTCGAACCGCATGGCTACAAGCACAGATAATCCCTGATTCCCGTTCTGCAACCCGCTTGCGGCGAACTTTGAGATATAAGCGAAACAGCCCCCGCTGACAACTCCATGCGGGCCGTGCGGCATTCCCCAACCCGCCGAAACGATACGGCGGCGGTACCGGGCTCCCAAGTTTGCTATTGAAGAATCACAGGGATTCTACTACTGAAAGCAGATGCACTCCGTCACCTCCATACTTCTCGTCACCAAGGCCCGGCACGCCGCCGCCGAAGCCACCGCAGCAGCCGTCAGCCAGTGGCTCGAAGCCCACGGTGTGGCTTGTTCCGCCCTTCCCGCCGACTGCCCTTCCGAAAAACTCGTCGGCAGGGCCCGCACCTCCGACGCAATCCTGATCCTCGGCGGCGACGGAACCTTCGTCGGCGTGGGCCGCAAGCTTGCCGGGCTGGACATTCCGCTTCTCGGCATCAATTTCGGTCAGGTCGGCTTTCTGACCGAACTCTCCGCCGTCGGCTGGGAACCCGCGCTGGAACGCCTCCTCGCCGGAAAGATGATCACGCGCACCTGCCTCCTGCTCGCGTGGGAGCTCCTGCGTGGCGGGACGCCCATCGCCAGCGGGCACGCCGCCAACGACGTGGTGGTCGGGCGCGGCGCCATCGCCCGCGTGCTGCCCGTCCATGTGTTCGTGGACGGCGAAGACATGGGCGTCGTGCGCTCCGACGGGGTGATCGTCTCCACGCCCCTCGGCTCCTCGGCGTATGCCCTGTCCGCCCACGGGCCGCTGGTGCATCCCAAGGTGCAGGCCCTCACCCTGACGCCCATTTCGCCCTTCTTCAAGAGCTTCCCGCCCATCGTCCTGCCCGCGGACTCCCGCATCCGCCTCGAAACCGACGCCGCCGCGCCCGACGCGTTCCTGACCGTGGACGGGCAGGAGGGCATCCCCCTGTGCGGCGGCGACGTCATACGGGTGCAAAGCCTCGATGCCGGGCTGCGGGTCCTTTCCTGCTCATCCGGCACCTATTTCCAGCGGCTGCGTGAACGCGGCTTTATCCAGACGGACGGGACGTCCGCCCCGGAGCACGTATGAACAGGCTTCCCGACATCGGGCAGGTCAGCGATCTCCGGCTCGGCGACCATCCCGGCTTCGATGCGTGGTTCTACAGCTTTTGCGCGGAAAACAACATCGAACACGGCATCAACCCCAGCGGCGTCGCCAGCCCGGAGCAGCTCCGCTTCATGGTCGCCATGGACGAACGGCAGGTGTACGCGCCGTGTTCCGACGCCACCTTCCGGGAATTGGCGGCCTCCTTCCACCTCCGCAGTTTTCCGCCCCGCGTGCGCAGCCAGTATATCGCGGCATGGCGCTCCATCATCCGGGTCGTCCGCTACGAAAAGGACCGCCAGAAGCGCCGCGACATGATCAACTATTGCCGCCACCGTTTCCGGGGTTGCCTCGCGCTCGGCAATATCCTGCCCTCCCGCCTCGTCAAGCGGCTGGTCACCACGCTCATCAGCCATTTCGACGCGGGCGATCCGTGGCTGAACGAGCGCCTGTTCTACAACGAAACGCTCGCCTCCTTCCTCCGTTCGCAGACCCTGCAGAAGGCCCTCGGACGCCTGCCCGACGGCCTGAGCGCCGAGGGCATCCCCGATCTGCGCCGCGCGCTGGATCTGGCTGAGCTGGCCCGCCTCTTCCACCTTGCCGGGCGCTCGCACCATACCCTCACCCAGCTCATCCACAACTGCGCGGCGGCGGAAAGCGGCAAATGCGAACTCCCGGACATCTTTACCGGTTCCGAAGCCTTCATCCCGCAGGTGGAGGAGCTTTTCCCCGGCCCGCCGCGCACGTTCCTCTACATCTGCGCGATGGAGGGCGGCCTTGCCCTTGATCTGCGGATCATCCAGACGCTGCTGCGGCTCGGGCACAAGGTCATCCTGACGCTCAAGGAAGCGCCGGTCTACTACGCCCCGACCGTGTGGGACGTGGACCGCGATCCCCTGCTGGTGGACAATCTGCCCGAATCCCATATATTCAAAGCTCCGGCCGCATCCAAGAACGAACTGCTCCGCCGTCTGCGGGAAAACCGCCTGCTCATCATTTCGGACGGCACGGGCGAGCGGCTCAACCTGTACCGCACCTCGGTCACCTTCGCCCGCGCCTGGAAAGAGAGCGACGCCATCATCGCCCGCGGACGCTGCAACCGCGACGTGCTCCTCGGCACGAGCCACCTCTTCACCCGCGACGTCTTCTGCTTCTGGGAAGATCGCGGCGAAGTGCGTATGCAGCTCAAGCCCCATGCGCCCGGCATCCGCAAGTTCAGCGAACAGGCGCTCACGGCCAAGGCCCGGACCATCATCAAGAGTATGCGTGCCTCCAAGGACAGCGGCAAGGCCGTGATGTTCTACAGCTGCATCATCGGCAGCATCCCCGGCCAGACCGCCACGGCGATCAAGGTGGCGGACACGTTCGTCCGGTCGCTGCGGGAGCGGCTTGATCAGGTCTTCATCATCAACCCGGCGGAATATTTCGAGCCCGGCATGGACGGGGACGATCTCATGTTCATGTGGGAGCAGGTGCAGCGCAGCGGCCTCATCAACATCTGGCGCTTCCAGAGCATGGAGGACATCGAGGCCAGCTTCGGGCTCATGGGGCTCAAGGTCCCGCCCGTCTGGTCCGGCAAGGACGCCACCTTCTCCACCGGGTGCACCAAGGAAATGCGCATCGCGCTGGACATGCAGCGCTCCCATCCCGAACTCCAGATCGTCGGCCCCGGCCCGGAAAAATTTTTCCGCCGCGGCGACTACGGCGTCGGCAAATTCTTTGACGCCACCATCTCCAACGCCAATCAGGAATAGCCATGACCACACCCACGCAACTGTTCACGCTTCTGGATGCCTGTTTCGACGCCCAAAACGAAGCCACGGCCCTCTGGCACAGCCAGGAACCCGAGGCCGACGACGTCGCCCCCGACGCCTCCGCCTCCCCCGAGACGCTCCTTGCCCTCGTCCGCGCGCAGCACCTGCGGAATTTCCGGCTCTGGCACATTGAGGACACGGCCCGCCGCCGCGACGTGACGCCCGATGTCATCGCCGACTGCAAGTACCGCATCGACAGGCTCAACCAGGAGCGCAACGACCGCATAGAGCGCGTGGACGCCTGCCTCGTGGCCCTGCTCTCCCCGCTGCTCCCGGCCTCGCCCGCGCCGCACATCAATACGGAATCCCTCGGCATGGCCATCGACCGCCTTTCCATCCTCAGCCTCAAGATCTGGCACATGGACGAGCAGGTCCGGCGCACCGACGTGACGCCCGAGCACATCGCCTCCTGCGAAAAGAAGCTCGCGGTCCTCAAGGAGCAGCGCGCCGACCTCAGCCTTGCCGTCAGGCATCTCGTCACCGAGTTCGTCGAGGGGACCAAGACCCCCAAGCTGTATTTCCAGTTCAAGATGTACAACGACCCCACGTTGAACCCTGAGCTGTATGGAAAATAGAGGAAGCGTGGAGGAATCGGGGAAGGGGAAAGGAACCCTTCTGGAGAAGGGCTTCCTTTCCCCTTCCCCAAACCCCATCCCCTATCCTCCTAAGACTTTTACGTTTTGAATTCCGGGCGTCTCCAGCGTCTGGAATTGAAAAACAAAAGTGTTTGATGCCTGAATAGAATAATCGTTCGGCCTTTCGGAGTCGCCCTATGTCCGCTTATGAAACCGTCATCGGCCTTGAAGTGCATGTTCACCTCTGCACCAAATCCAAGCTGTTCTGCTCCTGCCCCACGACGTTCGGGGTGGAGCCCAACACCAACGTCTGCGAGGTGTGCGCCGGGATGCCGGGCGTGCTGCCCGTCCTGAACCAGACCGCCGTGGAGTACGCCACCCGCGCGGGCCTCGCCCTTGACTGCACCATCAACAACGATTCGGTGTTCGCCCGTAAGAACTACTTCTACCCCGACATGCCGTACAACTACCAGATTTCGCAGTTCGAGCGCCCGCTGTGCGAATTCGGGCATCTGGACATCAACGTCGGCGGCGAGACCAAGCGCATCGGCATTACCCGCATCCACATGGAAACCGACGCGGGCAAAAACATCCACGAAGGCGACCACAGCTATCTCGACCTCAACCGCGCCGCCGTGCCGCTCATCGAAATCGTGAGCGAGCCCGACATGCGCAGCGCCGAGGAAGCGGTGGCCTATCTCAAGGCCCTGCACGCCATCGTGGTCTACCTCGGCATCACGGACGGCAACATGGAGGAAGGCAGCTTCCGTTGCGACGCCAACGTGTCCATCCGTCCCAAAGGCGCGGCCGAATTCGGCACCCGCGCCGAGCTCAAGAACCTGAACTCGTTCCGCCATGTGCAGAAGGCCATCGAATACGAAGTTTCCCGCCAGCAGGACGTGCTGGAGGACGGGGACAAGGTGATTCAGGAAACCCGCCTGTTCGACAGCGTGAAGGGCGTCACCATGTCCATGCGCGACAAGGAAGAGGCCCACGACTACCGCTATTTCCCCGACCCGGATCTCGTGCCCGTGCACATCACGGACGAGCAGCTCGAAAGCTGGAAGGCCAGCCTTCCCGAGCTGCCCGCGCAGCGCCGCCGGCGGTTCATGGATGAATGGAAGCTTCCCGAGCAGGATGCGGACATCATCACATCCGACCGCGCGCAGGCCGACCTCTTTGAGGCGGCGGTGGCCCTGTACAACGAGCCACGCAAGATAGCCAATTATATGACCGGCCCCATGCTCCGCGAGATCAACCAGACCGGCGTGGAGCTCAAAGACTCCGCCCTCAAGCCCGAAGCCCTTGCCGAACTCGCCAAGATCGTCGACGGCGGCCTCATCAGCGCCAAGATCGCGCAGGATATTTTCAGTGAACTGTACGCCAACGGCGTCATGCCCGAAGCCTACGTCCGTGAAAAAGGCCTTGTGCAGGTGTCCGACACTTCCGCCATCGACGCCGCCGTCGCCGAAGTGATTGCGGAGAACCCCGCCGAAGCCGAAGCCTACAAGGGCGGCAAGACCAAGCTCATCAGCTTCTTCGTCGGGCAGGTCATGCGCAAGATGAAGGGCAAGGCCAACCCCGCCCTCGTCAACGAGGCGCTGGGAAGATTGTTGAAATAGGAGCAGAAGATTGGAGGGGGAGAGGGAACCCTTCTGGAGAAGGGTTCCCTCTCCCCCTCCAAACCTCCCCCCTCTCCCTCCCAAGACATTCGACTTTATCGAATCCCCGCTCTCGATTTTACTGGATAAAAGAGCCTTCCTCCGTATGGGGGAAGGCTCTTTTGTCATATTTTAGAATAAGAAAGGAGAAAAAGAATGAGGCAGGTTCCCTTTTCTAAAGAGGATCTGCTCCAAGGAAAGCTGAGAACAGGGATTCAATAAACACGAAAGTCTTTGGAAAGGGAGGGATGGGGTTTGGGGAAGGGAGGGAAAAGCTTTT
>OJSC01000012.1_pt1 | contig 196283 bp, 150 predicted proteins | sample 1599361 | NCBI WGS metagenome assembly OJSC01 (sample SAMN04168656, study PRJEB22393) | human gut metagenome | biome: human gut microbiome; feature: stool | host: Homo sapiens | collected 2014-03-17 | reverse complement strand
CCGGCAGCTGTGCCGGCGTTTTCGAGTACCTCGCGCTCAAGGTGCTGCAATCCGATACCGGCAAAACGCTCCCCTACGACGTGATCCGCAAGCTCCTTTACCTGACCGTCGATGTGGTCGTGCACATTCACAACGACCGCGCAATCGGCCGTCACATCACCGAAATCTGGTTCGATCCCTCCGTCAAGCGCTTCTGATGTCCCAAAAATCCACGAAAATCGCGCGCACCGTCTTTATCCTGCTGGGCATCGCCATCGTCATCATCGGCATTCCCTGGGCAAGCGGCGTAACGTTTCTTCACGTCAACGGTGCGGACCCAGCGTTGGCCGGCCCCTTCTCAATCATTGAGTATTGGAAGCTCTACGCGCATTCGTCCGAGAAGTTCGTTCGGGTATCCGTGCAACTTTGTGCCATTGGTCCCTGGGCTCTTCTCGCCGGCTTCATCGGTTGGGCCGTCATCGCCAAGCAAAACCGTCCGCTGCATGGTGCAGCACGCTTTGCCAACACGGCTGAAATCCGAAAGGCCGGGCTGCTTGATCCCAAGGGAGGACTCGATAAGACTATCCTGGTCGGGAAGAAAAACGGCCGTTATCTGACTTACGGCGGCTACCAGTTCGTCATCCTGGCTGCACCGACGCGTTCCGGCAAAGGGGTCGGCATCGTCGTTCCCAACTGTCTCAATTACTCGGACTCCCTGGTGGTACTCGACATCAAGGGAGAGAACTTCGACATCACCTCCGGTTTCCGCGCCAAGCATGGACAAAAGGTCTACCTCTTCGCTCCGTTTGACGAAGCCGGCGTCACGCACCGCTACAACCCGCTCGAATACATCTCGGACGACCCCGCGCAGCGCCTGGGCGACATTGATGCGATCGGCACCGCGCTCTATTCGGGCGGCAATCAGAACGACAAGTTTTGGAGCGAGAACGCCAAGGACCTCTTTCGCGGACTCTGCCTCTTCGTGCTCGAACGCAAGGATCTACCGAAAACCTTCGGCGAGATTCTCCGTCAGGCTTCCGGCAAAGGGAAGCCACTGAAGGAATACATCTTCGAGGAACTCAAAAAGGCGCAGGATACAGGACACCCTTTCTCGAACGCCTGCATCGACTGCTTGAACCGCGTACTCTCCAACTCCGAGAACACCTTGGCGGGCATCGTCGCTACGTTCGGCACGCCGCTACTAATTTTTCAGAATCCCCGCGTCGACCTCGCAACGTCCGCCAACGACTTCGACCTGCGAGAGGTTCGTCGCGAGCGCATGAGCATCTACTTCAAGATGCCGCCCAATAAGCTCAAAGAGGGTTCGGTGCTCGTCAATCTCTTTTTCGATCAGCTCCTCAACTTGAACACCCGCGTACTGCCCTCGCAGGACAAGACCTTGAAGCAGCAGTGCCTCGTGCTGCTTGATGAAATGACGTCCATCGGCAAGGTCGCCATGATTGCGCAAGCCGTAAGCTACATGGCGGGCTACAACATGCGTCTCTTGACGATCATCCAAAACAAGTCGCAACTCGAAGACGTCTACGGAAAAGCCGGAGCGCTGACACTCCTCTCGAACCACGCCCTGATGGTCATGTACGCGCCATCCCCGACGGTGCAGTCAGACGCGCAGGAATACAGCGAAATGCTCGGCTACGAAACGGTAAAAAGCCGGTCGCGGACGTCGAGCATGCAGTCGTCCTCTACGTCAACGAGCGATCAACGCCGAGCGCTGATGCTGCCGCAGGAAATCCGCGAATTGGGTCAAACGCGGGAAATCGTGAGCTTGGAGAATTGCAAGCCGATCCTCTGCGACAAGATTCGCTACTATGAGGATCCGGACTTCACCTGCCGGGCACACCTTCCTCCTCCGAGCATCCCCAAGCAGGACATCGACACCTTCATCGCCAAGATCGAGAATCGAACGCGTCCCATGACCGCGGGCGAAATGGCTGCGCCTTCCGAAGCCGCCGCGAAGGTCGTGCTCGAAGGTCTTCAGGAGCTGCCGCAAAGCGCTGTTGCCTGGGGACAGGATGAAGTGGAAAGCTTCGTCGACTTCGACGTTCAGGCTGCGCTCAGTTCGCTCACCTTCGCTCCTCGAACCGAAGTCCCCAGGGGAATCTCCTCTGACGGCATCGCCGATCAGGAAACCAAAGACGCCTTAGTTGCCGACATCTTTGACGTCACAGACACCGACTCAAATGAGACAAGCGAGAGCCTGCAGAATAGCGGGCCGGCTACGGTAGCTGACGCAATCACCGATCTTGCTGATCACCTGACTGCTTCGGAGGATGAAGTAGCTGAAAGCAGCGACGAACTGGACACTGACACGGCGGCGGAAGACTCGGCCGACGCCGACACCGCAGACCTGCAGAGGACGCTTGAAAGCATTGATGCCTTGATGAATCCGACGGACGCAACCAAAGCCGAATTACCAATCGAGAAGTTTTACTCGAAAACGGCCGTCCGCGACACACGGCGTGTTGGCTCTTAATACTTTTCGACGGGATCTACTAAAATGTGGTCAACAGTTCCCGAAGGCCTCTGTTCGAGTGATCGAGCATGCATACAAAGAGGGACGCTTCGCCGGCAATGCTTGCGTTGTCGGCATTTTTGTTGAAAGGAGATTGATTTGAAACGACCACTTTTGACTTTGTTTCTTGTCGCACTCCTCTCAGGCTGCTCTGCTGCGATTCAATATCACCCGTTCGTCGGAGATGCACAAGTTCTCAAGGGCTCCGGTGGCGCATGCGACAACGTTGAGGGTGTCGAAATATGGGTCAAAGGAGCACCATCCAAACCATTCACTGTCGTCGGGTACATTGACGGTCAATACACCGAAGACATCGGCGAAGAAGTCGCCCTGAAACGGCTTATCGTAAAGAAGGTGAAAGAAGTCTCTGGCTCCGGCGTAATTCGTACCTCTTGTAGTTCCGGACGTGGCGATTCGTACTTTGTCGGCAACGTTCTCATCACCGATACGGACATCAAGGATGAGTACGTCGTTTTCCGCTACCAGTAGCGAAATTTGTGAGAATTTTCGGAAGAATGCTGCTCAACACATGAAGGGACGCTCCCTTGCGAGAACGGCCCCTGTGTCTTGACGCTTCGCCGCATGCGGAGCGCCAGACAGGATTCTGTGAACCTGCGCGCTAAACGGGCGAGCAACGTCTACAAACTCTTACTCAACCCAGCCAATACAGATTTCAGCTGATCAAGGCCTTGCTGAACGGTTTGACAGGAATTCAACCAAGAAGCCAACCCCGGAAACGAATACCGAAGTATCCTGTGAATTCTTTTATATTGCCGCCACAGGTCTTCATTGATGATCGGCTCATGATGAGCCACCCGATTTCGAAAGCATCGGATTTGATGTGTGGCGGTTTGCAATTCCATCCGTAGGGCCTCAGCATCCCTCCCAAACAAGGGATAGCGTGATGGGAGGGTCGACTTCCATATCAAGTTATGAAGTTTCTTGTTGAGAATTTTCTCCCAGAAAGCGAATTTGAGACTTGAAACAATGTCGTCAGTCGTCACGGCTTCCCCCTTGGCTCGTTGAGCATCCTGAATGCCCTCTTCCAATATACTTCGAGCCTCTTTGGTAATGACTCTCGCGAACACCGGCTGCACCGGCCAGTTAGAGCCAAACGTTTGGGTTAAGCAGTCGGCCAGCCTATTGCGAAGGACCACTTCGAAAAGTTCGAGCGGCTCCCAGAAAGATGCTGCAAGCTGAGCGTTTACATGGTGAAGCTGGAAAGCGCCGGCTACATCATTTTTGGAATACCGCAGATATGTACCGAGACGTGCGCCAGATAAGGCTTGACTCACTTCATCATATTTGATCTGGTCTCTTGACATTTCATCCACTGTTTTTTAACATTATCGGGAGTGCCTAGGGGATTGTATCCTGTCGGATCCCCCTAGGAGTTGACGGAGGGGTGGTCGTTCGCGGTCGCCCCTCTAGTTTTATGTCCGTTACAGTGACCAACGAGCAATTTGGGTTTCATCGGCCTGAGTCTCATCAGCTCTCCAACGATCTCACAAAGGCACGATCCCTGCGTTCTGTGCAAGCTTGTTTTCAGGTATTCTTCTACCTGGCAATTCCCCGGTAACAGGCCTCAGGCTTCGCCTGAGTTTCTAGCATTTCTGTTACTGAGGCTCAAGATGTCTGACTTTCAAGACATTTCCACCAGCGTCGTCGTGCACGGCGCTCCCAAGGTCGAAAAATTCACCCCGATGTCCGGCCAGAACGCCGGCAAAGAACAAACCGTTCTGAATTTCCGCGCCTATCACCCGAATTTCCAGCGTCAGGAGGACGGGAGCTTCAAGATGCTCGACTCCGACTGGTATGACGTCAAGTACAACGGGAAGGCGATCGAGCAGGTGCAAGGTCTGCTCAAAGACGGCATGACGCTCGAGGTACGCGGCAGCATGCGCGAGCGCGTCTGGAAAGACCGTGACGGAAACGACCGCACCTCTCACGAAGTCTTCGCCAAAAGCCTGGGACTCTCGCTGACGCAGCCCGGACTCACGGGCGTCGAGTTTCAAAAGCCTGACCGCAACCGTCAAGCGCAGGCGGAACCAACCAAAGAGCGATAACCGCTTCCTTTCGACTTCTCACCCGCATGTCCCTGCGACATGCGACCTTCTTGTCGTACCCGGAGTATCGAAATGGAAGAGACTCTCACGCCCCAAGAGCGAAGAGCGCTCATTGAAAACATCAAAGACACCGCCATCGAGCGCAGCGTGCTGCACCACTACGGCCTTTCCGAAAAGGAAGCCGAAACGTTCGGTGCTTTTGAGGAAGCTTCGCTCACCACAGAAGAAACCGACGACCTCGTCAAGGAATTCTTCGAAGAGGCCTGTAAAGATCCGGCCGTCTTACGCTCGTCGGGAGATCGGCCATGAGTAAATCGCAAGACCGGCTGAATGCGCTCGCCGAAGAGGTAGCATCCCGCCTCATCGAGCAGCTCGAAAAAGGCACTGCACCTTGGCAAAAGCCCTGGAACGGCGTCACCAGTCGCCCGCACAATCCGATCACTGCATCACAGTACTCGGGCGCGAATTGGCTTTGTCTGCAAATGGCTGCAGAAATGCAAGGGTTTTCTGATCCTCGCTGGATGACCTTCAAGCAGATCACGGATGCCGGCGGTCACGTGAAGAAGGGCTCGCGCGGCGTGCCTTGCCTCTACTGGGCCGACAAATGGCTCGATGCGGAGGGCAAACCGCTTTCTGCCAAAGAGGTCCGAGAGCTGCCTCCTGAGTCACGACAGCGCATTTTGATTCCTTGTCGCTTTGTCGTCTTCAATGCCGAGCAGACCGAAGGCTTGAACCTTCCGGAATGGAAAGCTCCTGAGGTCACCTGGGATCCGAATGAGCGCGCCGAGAAGATTCTCAAAGCCTCCAACGCCGTCATCCACCACAAGCTCGGCAACGCGGCGTTCTACAGCCCGTCAACAGACTCGATCACGCTCCCTGAGCGCGGACAGTTCGCCAACGCCTCCGACTACTACGATACGGCGCTCCATGAGCTCGGTCACTGGACCGGTCACGAGTCCCGCCTCAATCGAGACCTTAGCGGCCGCTTTGGCACACCTGACTACGCCAAGGAAGAACTGCGCGCTGAAATCGCCTCGATGATGCTCGCCTCCGAGATCGGTCTACCGCACAACACGCAGCAGCATGCAGCGTACGTTGCCTCATGGATCAAGATCCTCAAGGAAGATCCTGCCGAAATCATTCGTGCATCGGCCGACGCGCAGAAGATCACCGACTTTGTCAAAAATCTTGAACAAGAACGCTACTACGTTGTCGACTACGAGAAGAACGCCGTCCTGCGACTCACGCACCCCGAATGGGTTGCCGGCGTGCGCAAAGTGCTGAACGACAAGCCGAAAGCCCTGGCGAAATTTGAGTCGTTTCTCGTCCCCGTTCAGGGAAACACGCTCTCTCCGGAGCACTTGGAGAGAAACGCCTGCAATGCGCTGCTCAACCCTACGGACCCACGGTCGCAAATCCTTCTGCCTATCACGCTGCACAGAGGTGCCGTTGCCACAAGTGATCCGCATCACTTCATCGGCCTTGCCAAGCTGCAGCCGGGGTTGGAAGACAAAGCCTTTCGATTCCTGCAGCGTATCGATGGCAATGACGTTGCTGACAAAGCCCGAGCGGATTGGGCGCAAGAAGAAGCACGGAACTCGACGACCGCTCTCGCTTTCGGCCTGAACTCTCACAACTATTGGAAGGCTTTGGAGAAAATCACCGCCAAGGAGAAGACGCCTCTCGAAACGGCCGCGGAGAAGTTCCCTGCCGCGGCTCCTGAAGAGCAAAAACTCGTCGCTCGCGAAGCGCTGGCGGCCGTCAAGGCCGAGAAGCGTTTCTACCTGATCGACTTTGAGGCAAATGATGCGTCCGTTGTCACGCACCGTGAATTGATGGCGAAAGCCGGGGCCATCCTGCAAGAAAATCCGGGCGCGAAACAAGAGTTTGAAGAGGCTTTTGTCACGGAGACCAAGGCCGGCAAAATCGTACGCAATAGTGACCCAAATCGAAAAGAAAGGCAGGTGTTGCGCCGTTTGCTCGATCCGACCTTGCCGTGGTCGAATTTGGAGAAATGCCCGGTAAACCACGCAGGGCTCTTCTACACCGACAATCCGTTGCGGGCCGTTGCGGCCGCGTCCTTCTATTCCCCGGACCTCGCTCAAAAAGCAACAGCGCTCGTGGCTCGCGTCGATAGCGGCATCACCGTTGACGACGTTCACCGGCAGCTGCAGGCCCCCGAAATTGCTGAGTCTTTGACGCCGCAGCGTCTGTGCGCGGAGCGCTATTGGAAAACACTCGAATCTGAACGCACCAAAGCGGCCTTCCCGAAATCGATTGAAACGCTTGAACCGTCCTCTTCCGGCAAGAAGTTTTATGTCCTCGACTTCGAGCGAAACGGGGTGCAGCGACTCACGCACGCGGAGTACATGCAGAAAGCCCGCGACATTCTGGAAAAGAATCCGCGCGCAAAAGCTGAATTCGAGTCCGCCTGGGGTATTGCTCTGCAACGGGGCAAGATGACTCAGGAGCGGGAACGGAACCTGGTGGGGATGGTGCTCGACCCCGCCGATGCCTGGTCGTTCCTCCATGGCGTCTACGCCGACCACCAAGGGCTCTTCGTCACCGATCGTCCTGCCTTAGCCGTTCAGGTCGCCAAGCTGAAATCCGACGACTTCGGAAACTTGGTTTTCAAAGAGGCCGCGAAAGCCAGCCGTGGATTCTCCCTGCAGACTCTACAGGTAGAGTCCATTCAACCGAAGTTCCTGGGTGAAATGTCCACCATTCGCCTGCATTGCGGGAAACACTGGGCCATCCTTGCGGAAAAACGACTCCTTCGAGGGTCGCTCGAAGCGAACTACTTGCAGGAACCGTTACGCGAAAAGCTCGAAAGACTTCCGCAAAGCGACCGCGACGAGTTCAAGCAAATGGCCGTTGCCGCAATATGTCAGGAAGACAAGGAGCGCTACGAACGAAACAACACCTACTACGCCGTCGACTTCAAAACACGCATGGTTCACCGTTGGTCTCACGAGCAGGTCATGCGACAAGGTCTTTACATCATCCGCGACAATCCGAAAGCACTGGCACGCTTCGAGATGGAGAAAAAGGAGGCCGTTCTTAAGGACGGCACTTCCCCAGAAAAGGCCGAGGCAAGCGCCCTTCGTGAACGAGTGAGCCCCGCTTCGAAAGACTGGATGGTCGGCATCGACCGAGGACATCCCGGTTTCTTTTTCAGCAAGGACCCAGCGGAGAGCATGGCTGCAGCTGCGAAAGTGTCCCCTGACATTGCCCGCCGAATCGAAATGCGCGTACGTCTCGCAGAGGGAGAAACCGCAGCAAGCCTCGCAAAAGTTCGTGCCACTGCACTCGAGAAGTCACCGGCCTTCCAAGCAAATTGGGCGATTCAACCATCGCCGGGAAAAGCAGCGGAGGTGGACCTCAAAAACACTGCAGCCGAACCTCAAAGGCCGCGAACGCTTGAACGCTGATCGGGGAGACCTCAATGCGACTCTTCATTGCAGAAAAACCGTCCGTCGCGAAAGCCATCGTTGCCGAGCTTGGCTGCGTCACGCGCGGCGACGGCTTCATTACGTGCAAGGACGGTTCAGTCGTCACTTGGTGCTTCGGACATCTACTCGAGCAGGCGGAACCGGACGCGTATTTGCCGGACGACGTCCCGCGTACGAAAAAAGGATCCAAAGTCTGGCGTTTTGAAGATCTTCCGATTTATCCCAAGAACTGGAAGCTCTTGCCCAAGAACGATAAAGGCGTTAAGAAGCAGCTTGCAACGATCGGGAAATTGCTCAAGAAGGCCTCTCTCGTCGTACACGCCGGGGACCCTGACCGCGAGGGGCAGCTCCTCGTCGATGAAGTTCTGGAACACTTCCGCTACACCGGCCGCGTGCAACGCTTCTGGGTTTCCGCACAGGACAGTGCGTCGATACGCAAAGGACTCACCAACCTTCGAGACAACGAGACGTTCGACGGCATGAGATTGGCTGCGCTAGGGCGTTCAAGGGCCGACTGGCTGCTCGGCATGAATCTGTCGCGTGCCTACACGCTGGCGCGGCAGGCGCAAGGCAAGAAGGAGCTCATCGCCGTCGGTCGCGTGCAGACGTCGACGCTCGCCCTGGTCGCGAAACGTGATGTAGCGATTCGTGACTTCAAGCCGGTGCCTTATTTCGTCATCAAGGCCCGCCTTGGCGGCGGTAAACCCTTTACCGCCGTCTGGGAACCTGAGGAGTCGCAAGCGGGAATCGACGAACAAAAGCGCTTGGTCGATCGCTGCATCGCGGCCGCGTTGCAGCAGCGACTGAAGGCCGTCGGCCAAGCCACCGTCGTCAGGTGCTCGCGCACGCCCAAGAAGATTGCGCAACCGAAGGCTTTCTCACTTGCCGACATTCAACTGGGCGCCTCGAACCAATTTGGCTTTTCCGCGGAGAAGACGCTCAATCTGTGCCAATCCCTTTACGAAACGCACAAGGCGACGAGCTACCCACGCACGGATTGCTCGTTCCTTCCCGAGTCTCAATACGCCGACGCCAAGAACGTGCTCGCCGCAATCGCCAAAACCATGCCGCCCCTGGCGGGCCTCGTCGCGAAATGTGACTGCTCGATCCAGTCGCCGACGTGGAACGACAAAAAGATCACGGCGCACCACGGCATCATCCCGACGCAGCAAGCTGCAGACGGCTCCAAGTTCAGCGACGACGAACGAAAAATCTATCGCTTGATCGCCGAGCGCTACTTGTCGAACTTCCTTCCCGCACACGAGTACCTAGCGTGCAGCATCGAATTGCGCATTGCAACGGAACGCTTCTCAGCCAAAGGGCGTCTTGTCACAAAGCCCGGCTGGAAAGTTGTCACGAGCGCAGCCGACGAAGACAAAGCGGATGATGAAGGTCAGGCCCTGCCGGAACTGAAGTCTGGCCTGCAGTTGCCCGTATCCGGAATCGATTGCGAAGAGGAACGCACGAAACCGCCCGCTGCCTTCACCGAAGGCACGCTGATTCGTGCCATGGAAAACATCCACCAAGCGGTGAACGACCCGCAGAGCAAGAAGTTCCTCAAGGAGGGAGACGGCATCGGCACGCCCGCCACGCGGGCTGCCATCATTGCCGAACTCAAGCGGAAGAAGTACCTCGAAGTCAAGGGCAAAAAGATCGTTGCAACTGAGCTTGGCCTTCACCTGCTTCAGGTGGTTCCCGACGTCATGAAAAACCCGGTTCTCACAGCGCTCTTCGAACGAATTCTCCGCGAAGTAGAAGCAGGAAATGTTCCGCTTGACGTCTTCATTGAGAAGCAAAAGCAGTTGGTCATCAACGAACTGAGAAGGCTTCGGAAATGATCAAGGACTCAGCTCTCGATCGGCTCTTCCCGGAGTCTATGCGGTATCACAAGGGACATGTCGCAGACCCCGACCATAAAGGTGGGGCTGGCGCCCGCTCTCGACTCGTACGGTTGACTCCCAGGCAGAAACTTGCGGGCATCGTCAGAAGGGCACCGGAAGTCATGCTGAAGATCGGACGCGCCAATATTCGTTGCCTCCAACACATGAAGGCCGCAGCCGACTACATCAGTCGAAACGGCAAACTCGAAATCGAAGACCAGGACGGCTTCACCCACGGCTCCAAGGAACAAGTGCAAGCTGTCGTCCGTCAATGGGGACTTCAATCGCAAATCCCCCAAGAGGAGTCCTCAAACGATCGTCGTGCCCACGGCCGCCGGATCATCCTCTCCATGCCGGCCGGTACGCCGCCAGAGGGTTTCAAAGCAGCATGCCGCAAATGGGCTCAAGACACGTTGAGCGGATACGACTACCTGATGGCGTTTCACACGCCGGAAAATGATCGCAGGACGACACAGCCGCACTGCCATATCTTGCTTCGAACCATCGGCCATGACGGACGGCGTTTTCACATTGACAACACTCGCCGTGAGGAGATGCGCGAACATTTCGCCGTATGTTTGCGCAAACAAGGCATCGAGGCCAACGCTACGCAGCGTTGGCAGCGTGGCGTGACACGTCGTTCACTGGGCCAACCGGAGTTTCACAACGCGCGGAAGGTGCAAACCAACAAGGAACGCGCCCGCAAGCACGCCATTGCACGAAAAAAGAAGACCCTGTTGCTCAAGACCATGCAAAACCGGCTGATGGACGTCGAACGCTCCGTTCGGAGTAGGAAGCCTATCCCCGATCCGCCGGGTATCGTCAAGGCGAAAGCAAAACGTCAGGAGTTGACCGATCTCCTGAACGACGTAATCAACGAGCTGAACGCCGGTTCGAGTCAGGACAAGATGCTCGCCCGAGCTGCGAAGGAGCATCTTCAGAAACTACCGCCCGTCAAATCTGCTGCACAAGAGACCGTCAGTTCATTGACTGACAAAGCAAGGCATGCAATGCAAGCTGAGGTTAAGCGAACCCCCATAAAGAACCGCTGAAGGCACCGGCGTGCCACATTTGCGCCTATAATCATAGGCAGATAGGCGCATATCATCCCTTCGGGTTATAGGAATACTCATGACACAGTCTGCCACTCGCATTGCGAATGTAAAGTGGAACATTTCGGTTCCACCTGATTTTGATGAAGCTACTCGCATTTACCTTGCGTCTCAAGGAGGTAAAAAGGGTTCTCTTTCTTCTTTGGTCCAAAAGGCGGTTTCCCGTTACATCTTGTCTTCGCTTACAGGAGAGGCTAAGGAAAAGGTGCGTGCATCTGGGCTATCCCAGAATGAGCTCGACAAGATTATTGCGGATGGAATTGCCTGGGCTAAGGACCAATCGAGATGAAAGTCGTTCTTGATACAAATGTTCTGATTTCAGCGCTCATTTCGCCGCACAATCCCCCTGACCTCATCCTTCAATCATGGCTCGCCGGAGACTTTGAGCTTCTCACCTCAGAGGATCAGCTCGAAGAAATTCGGCGAGTCTCGCGTTATGCCCATTTGCAGCCCTTTCTGCAACCACACCGAGTTGGAGTGCTCGTCAATCGTATGCGTAGTTTGGCAACGATTGTTCGCCCTGAATCGCTGATTTCTGAAGAAGCGCTCGACCCTGATGACAATTTCTTGATCGCGATTTGTGAGGCTGGTTCTGCAAACAATCTTGTCACTGGGGACCAACGCGCCGGCTTACTCGAACGTAGACATATAGGCGCTACAGAGATACTCACTGCTGCGCAATTCGCGGAGCGTTACTTGGGATGGCGTGTTCAGCGATCGTAGGTTGCTCAGGCATACGAGTTTGTGTCGCGGTGGCCCTGTGGCTGACTGTAATGCTTTGACATTCTGAAACCTTCTGTTGAGACATGGCTTATAGCTGTGTTCGTTTTGGGATTCAAAATTCCGCAATGATGACCTTAGTTCAATTCTTTAAGAGGATGAGGATACTAATGAGAACTCAGATGTAAGCCGACAACACCGACAATGCACACGCTGATAAAGAAAATTTGACCCTTGTTGAGGCTTTCATTGAACAGGAAAGCCCCAGCTATCAGAACGCCAGCAGCTCCGAGTGTTGTCCAGACGGCATACGTGAGTCCTGACGGGAGAGTCTTCATCACCCGTGCGAGAAGGTACATGTTGGCGCACGTGAGCGCGATGGGTACAAGAGCAAAGATTCGGTCAAGGGAATAATAGGACAATGCCTTGAGACTGCAGCCCCAGGCAATTTCAGTCACGACGGCGATCATTAACAGAGCCCAAGTTGAAAGCATTATGTGCCTTCCTTATTCCGGGCTCATGAAGAAACAATCCTTCTGTCAGCATGGAAACCCTCAGATGCAGGCAGAAGCAGGACGAGGTCACGTCAGGCGCGCCCATTGTAGCGCCTTCCGGCCAAAAAGGCTTTTTCTATTTCGACCGTGTTAAGCCAACGCGATTTTTAGAAAAACTACAGCGGGATTCTTGGAAAGGCAACCTCCGCCCCCTCCAAGACGTTTCCTCATCTTGCGCGACAACGGCTCTAGAAATTCTGTTGCAGGTCTTTAAGTTTTCGCGTTGTATACGGTTGGTTACAACTCGATTCATTGAATTTCTACAATGCAATTTCGGGTTTGTAAGAAATAAGGTTGGAAATCAGCTCTGACGTGAGGGTCAGATCGACTGAACCTTACAGGAGAGGAAAAGGAAGATTGGTTGGAACGCTCTTCACCAGCAGAACGTTCCAACCTGATTTTTACCCAATCATTGATTTAGGATGTATCTGGACTATAGGTGCAAAAACCCCATGGATGCGGGATGCCCTTCAGGCAACACCAGCAGCCGCCGGTTTCCCGGCGGCTTAATTTTTCTTGAGGCGAGGTAGGGCCAATCAGTCAGCCGACTGCCGCTTTTTCCATTCCCAGGGCAGCCACGGCGTCCGGTCGAAGTCCTCGAGGAGCTTCTCCATGGGCCACTTCTGAATCTTCTTGTTCGGGTCCTTGCCCTCGCGGTAGGCCTGCGTCCAGCCCTTCGCGTACGCGTGCTTGTAGGCAGCAGCGCTATAGTCGTTCAGCCACTCTTCCAGGTCAATGCCGTTGAGCCTGGCCGTTTCCGCCGCCGAGAGGCATGTCGCCACAGCATTCATGCCGTCGAGCGTCTGCATGAAATTCTGGTTCTTCCTCAGCATTGCCACGGGGCGAATGCTTCGTTCCACGGTGTTCGTTTCCAGCGGGATGCGGCCGTCCTCGAGGAACTGCCTCAGGCTCTCCCGTCGGTTCATCCAGTAGACGACGGCTCCGGCTGCGGCCGTGTCGATCGTCTTCACGTACTTGCCGTTCTTCTCCTTCGCCAGCGTTTCGGCAAGCCCTTTGTAGAGCTCGTCCATGGCGTCGAAGACCGGAGCGGAGTACTCCCTGCGGTGCTTCAGAATGCGGGCGCCGTGCTCTTCGTCGCTCTCGTTTTCCAGGCGCTCCGCAACTTCCTTCTCATACTGGAAAAGGAGCTGGCAGCCGCTCAGGATGGAAAGCATGCGGGCTTCCGTCGTGCCGGCAAGCGCCTGCGCACGAATCCGCTCCGCACGCTCCTGCGGCGTGAGTTTGTTGAGCTCCGAGAGAAACAGCTTGCTCGTTACGGTTCCGTAAGCTTCGCGTCGAGCATGCACGAGGCAGCTCTGCCTGCGCACGCCGCTGGGCACCGTATCCGACAGGGCGTCGTAGCCCGCATAGCCGTCGGCCACAAGCGCATCCATCGTGAGCTGGAGGCTTTCAAGGAGCTCGCCGATGTCCTCCGCCTTTCTCGATCCGAGAGCGGAAAACCAAACAAAAGGCGTCGAGCTGTTCGTCTTCGTGCCCACGGAAAGAACGTAGGTCTGAGAGCTCGTCTTCTCCTTCTCCGCGTAAGCGCCGCGGGCTTCGCCCTCGAGAATGTCGTAGCGCGTTTCGTCTGCAAGGAATACGCGGTCGCCGCACTTCTGCACGATATGCTTCATCAGCGGCTCGATGTAGATGTTCGCCCAGTCGCAGAGGTTCTCAAAGAGCGTGTTGGAGCCGAGCTTCAGGCGGCTGAACATCATCACTTCGACCCGGTTGATCGGCAGGCCGTTGTTGAGCAGCTTCGCCGCTTCGGCGAGGCAGGTCATGGGGATGGTGCGCTCCGGCTTCACGGGGAACTGCATGTCCTTCGGGAAAAGCGGATGCACGGTTCGGCATTTCTCGCAGTAGCAGAGCGGGATTTTGTATTCTGCATTCACGAAGCGATCCCGCAGAGATTGGAGAACCGCCGCAAGACGCGCTACCTGCACGCCGAGTTCCTTGAGCTTGAAATGACATGTCGGGCAGACGCCTGCATCAGCCGTTTCCGGGATGCGGAGCACCTCGTTTTTCGACTTCTGCCACCCGCGCAGATTCCTCTTCTTCCCGTCGGCAGACTTTTCGTCCTCGGGCTTCTTAGGCGTGCGGGCGTTTGAAATCGTCGCCATCAGGGCAACAGGATCCTTCTTCCCTTCGGCATTGTCCGAAGACGCTTCTTTCCCGGCGAGCGCCTTGTTCTGCTCCTTTTGGATTTCAGCAAGAGCCGCCTGAGCCCTTTCCGCCTGCCGGAGGCCGTCTTCGAGGGCTTTGATGTCATTCTGAATGTTCCTCTTGTGCTTCAGAAGCTTGGCAAGCTCAGGGTTGAGCTTTTCTCCGCCCTTGCCGAAAGCAAGCTCCTTGAACTTTTCAGCATTGCGCGCCTCGGCGACAAGCTGGCGCACGCATTTGAGGAGATCCTCAAAAAGCTGTTTGTTCGCCTCGGGATCCGCACCGATATTGCGCTCCACATCCAGGCGCATGCCGTGAATCAAGGGAGCAACTTCGGAGAGGAAGACTGCCGCGGCGGCGTATTTCTTTTCGGAAAGATCCAGCCGGACCTCGACTTCAGCAGCATGCTGCAGAGCGACTGCAGCCTCCGCCTTAGCCGCATCAGCCTGCTTTCGGGATTCCAGAAGCAGGGCGATCAGCTTTTCGCGGGGAAGACGTGAGAAATCGACGGACATGGAGCGCTCGAAAACAGTGTTGCGATGGCGTAATTTTACCCGTTTTCAGCTCGCTAAAAATCCTCGTCTTAACTACTGCCAGTAGCTCAGAACGATCACTACAAGCGCTCTGGAAGGACCTCCTTGAAGGAGGGCTTTTTAGTCTCCCGACGTCTTCCGAAGGCCCCTGTGAGGGCACCGGAGGGTCCTGCGCTCATATTTGAATGCGTCTCATTTCGATCTCTTTTTCGGAGTTTGCACCAATTGCTCATCTATTTGATTTTAATCAATTTTTAAGCATTCCTCGCCGTTCTGCCTGCAGATCTTCGCCATCCAGGTACGCCGCCAGTTCGTCCGGCGTAATGGGGGCCGCCGCAGGTCCGGACGCTCTCATCAGAAATCGCGCAAACCGTCCGTCGTTGAGACGACGCACGACCATGCATGCCCCCCTCTCGTCCCAGAAGACGATCTTGCAGACCTTGCGGCTGCGGGAAACGAAGACGACGTAGTCCTCTCCCTTTGTGATCGGGATGCCCAGAAGCGACTCCGCCAAAGTGGTGAGCGTCGGAATTCCGCTTCGTCCGTCAACGGGAGAAGCAACGAGCGTCGTCCTGCGCGCCTTGAAGTCGATGATCATGATGAGCCTCCGGCTGCCTGCATCATGCCGATGGCAAGAAGCTCGGGCGATTCGGAGGTGAATTCCAGGAGCGTGCCGTTCGGCAGCTTCAGACGCACCTCCCGTGCGGAACGGTTCGAGCAGCGCTGCGGACGCACGATCGGAACCGGCTTTTTCGGGATCGTCGAAATGCGGGAAGGTTTGGAGGCGTGAACGGGAACGGCTGGGAGCTCGACCACGGCAACAGTGCCGGCGTTCTGAATGCGGCTGACGGCTTCAGCCTCGATGAGGCGCTCAATCTGCTGGAACTTTTTATAGAGCGTCCAGATGCACGGCGGCTGTTCCGGGAAGAAGGTGGAGATGTGCGTTTGATGGAAGGCCCGGCGGGTAAGGCCGGATTTCTGCCAGGCGTCATACGCCCTGCGCCAGATGGAATCGATCATGAGATCCTCCTGATTGGGAATGACCTCAAGTGTCCCGGAAAGCCTAAAAACCCGCTCTACCTATAGTCCAGATACTTTTCAACGCAGCTTCGGACGGTCGACAAACCGGAGGGGAATGGGTAAGTTTGTGGAGCATCTCAAACGCAAGGCTGAAAGCGCCGGCTGCGAGGTGATCGAACTCAATGCCTATAAGCTGAAGATGTCGCAGTACGATCCGCAAACGGATGCGTATCGTAAGAAGCCGTTGAAGGAAAGGTGGCACCGCTGGGGAAACACCGGCACGCTCGTGCAGCGAGACGCCATGAGTGCATTTCTGGCGTGCCATGCAACTGAAAAAGGACACGACCGAGCCCTTCTCCTTGAGAAGTGGACGACTGCGGAAGCACTGTTGAGCGGCAGCGGTCTGTGTCGTCATGAACCTTGTAGCGACCCTGAAGTATCGAAAGACGCTTCGGGGCTCACGAAGCCGAATTGCGGGAGCAAGGCGGAACGGGAAAGAGGTCTGCCGCACACACTTTGTACGGACGGTGACGTTCAGGCGGCTTTGCCCCCCTGAAAGAGCTGTCTGACGGTCAAGGTGAATCCTCTGTCTTAGACAGGGGAGCTTCAAATGTGCGCGCTCGGGAGGAGATCCATGGGAAGGGGCGGCCTGGACGGGACCGTCCATTCGGGCGCAGCATTCTGTATCATGAAGGCTCCGATCCCCCGGAACGGAACATTCAGGACCAACACACAAACGGAGACAACTCGTGGTTACGCTTCAGGAACTCCAGGCACGTCATTCGCCCGAAAAGCAGGCCCGCATCCGCGCCTTTGCGGAGGAGCTGCTCAAGACCTTCGAAGCCAATCATGCAACATACGTGAACGCCCGCAAGGCGCTTGAGGCCGCCGAGAAGGAGCGCCGCCGCCAGAAGGCGCTTGCACGCAAGCGCGCCAGAGCCGAGGCCGCCAAGCTCAGGGCCGCCAAGGCCAAAGCTGCGGAGAAGGCCGCGAAGGCCGAGGAAAAAACGAGGGAAAAGGCGAAGGCAAAGGCCGCTGAGGCGTCGAAGGAAAAGACGCAAGCCTGAACGCCAGCCCGAGAGGTCGGGCGGCGAAGGCAGACAAAAAGCAAACAGCCCCTGTGGGATTCCGCAGGGGCTGTTTGCTTTTAGAAGGTCGGAAAGTCGAACGGAGCGGTGATTTCGAGCGGGCGGCCCGTCATCGGGTGCGTGATCCTGAGTGATGCGGCGTGCAGGCAGAGCCTGTGCTCGCGGGTTTCCTCAAGGAGGCCGCGGGTGCCGTAGAAGGGGTCGCCGTCGATGGGAAGGCCGAGTCCTTCGGGGTGTGCGCAGTGCACACGCAGCTGATGGGTTCTGCCCGTGCGCGGGTGCAGGGCCACGAGGCTCTTGAGGCCTTCGGGGGTGTCCTCGACGCCGATCACCTCGTAGTCGGTGAGGGCCTCGCGGCCGCCTTCGGAGACGGGCAGCACGCACTGCTTCGGGCGCTCGAACCAGTGAAGCGCGATCGGGAGTGCGATCGAGCCCTGCTGGCGCTCCTCGCCCTCGAGCAGGCCCTCGAGGCGCGCGATGTAGGTCTTCTGTGCGGTGCGGTCGGCGAAGGCGAGGTTGAGGGGCCTCAGGGCCTCCTTCGTCTTGGCGAAGGCGAGCACGCCCGAGGTGCCCATGTCGAGGCGGTGCACGACGAAGAGTTCGCCGCGGGTGCGCTCGAGGATCTCCCTTGCGCTCGTCGTCTCGCTGCCGCCGGGCACCGAGGCGAGCCTCGCGGGCTTGTCGACCACGACCATGAAGTCGTCCTCGTAGAGGACTTCCGGCTCGGCCGTCCCGGCGGGATCCTGCTGGGGACGCGGGGGCTCGTGGGGAATGCCCTCGAGGAGCTTCGAGAGCAGGAACCTTGCGCCCGACTTCGGGGCGCAGAAGGTGCCGTCGTGGCGGATGTCCCAGCCCGGAGACGGGCCCCGCCACCAGCTCGTGAGCGCGATGAGCCGGCTCGAATCCCTGCGGGCGGGGTCGGCATTGCGGCGCATCAGAAGGCGCACGCACGGATCGTCGAGTCCGTCGGTGAGAAAGCCGCGCCAGACGGCGCGCCTTGCGCGCTGCTCGCGTCCGCCGTGGTCGTCGTCGCGGTCGGGAAACGGCGCGAAGACCTCGGCGAGCACCTCCCTGAAGGTCGTCCCGCGGCCCTTGCCGTCGACGAGGAGCGCCTCGCGCACGTCCTCGTCCTCGACGCGGGGCTGCACGAGCGCGGCGGTCGCGTCCTGCCAGCGGGTCATGAGCCCGGCCCGCACGGGCTCGAGCAGGGCTTCGGCCCGCACGATGCCGTCATGTTCGACGAGCATCAGGCCCACGCGTCCCGTGAATCCCGCGGGGACGAAGCCCGCAGCCTCGAAGCGCCTGCGGGCCTCGAGGACGCAGGCGTCGGGGGCCGTGGTCCAGGGATCGGGAAGCGGGGCGGGGCGTCCGAGGACGAAGGGAAATTCTATGACGAAGGGCACTGAGGAAAGCGGCATGGGCGGACGGCGTCTGGAGGACGTAAAGTCGGACGGAAATGCAGGCATTTTAGACCAGCGGCATCTGATCGGGACTTTCCCGAAGCCCGTGCGGAAGAAACGGGCGGCGGGCATAGAATTTGGCGGCAAAGCCGCGCGCCCGCCGGAAAGGATTCGTGCGAGCGTGCGGACTATCCCTTTCTATTCAAACATGAGGATGGACATCATGACCGAACTGCCTCCGCTTCTTCCCGAGTACCTCGAGCCCGTCAGGGCGCTCTTTGAAAAGCCGCGCGTCAAGCAGGCGATGAAGCTCCTCGACGATGGCGCCGAGGCCGCGATGGTCATGCAGTGCGAGCTCTGCGAGATTCCTGCGCCGACTTTTCATGAAGAGGTCCGCGCCGCCGAGATCGTGCGCCGCATGAAGGCGCTCGGCCTCAAGGACGTGCACGTTGACGAGATCGGCAACGTGATCGGCCGTCGTCCCGGCAGGGGCGACGGTCCGGTGCTCGCCATCGGCGCGCACATGGACACGGTGTTCCCCGAAGGCACGCCGATCAAGGTCCGCCGCGAAGGCGACCGCTATTGGGCGCCCGGCATCGCCGACAACTGCTGCGGCCTGCGCTGCCTTCTTGAGACGATCCGCGCCTTCGAGGAGACGGGCGTCGAGACCGAAGGCGACATCTGGTTCGTCGGCACCGTGGGTGAGGAGGGCAACGGCGACATCCGCGGCTCCAAGCACCTTTTCAACGGCACGAACCACATCGACGGCTTCCTCGCCGTGGACAACGCCGACATGGGTCGTCTGCTTTACGCCGCCATCGGCAGCCATCGCTACCGCTTCACGATCACGGGTCCGGGCGGCCACTCCTGGACGAACTTCTCGGAATGCCCGAGCGCGGTCCACGCCATGTGCCTTGCGGGCGCGAAGGTCGCGCACGTGAAGGTGCCCGAAGGCCCGAGGACTACGTTCACGATCGGCACGATCAAGGGCGGCACGAGCGTCAACACGATCGCCGCCTCCTGCCAGGTCGACGTCGACATGCGCTCGCTCGACGACGGCAATCTTGCCGCGCTCGAAGCCATGATCTTCAAGTGCTTCGAGGAAGGCGTGGCCGAGGAGAACGCCATCTGGGGCGTCACGGATCCTGCGAAGCAGGTCAGGCTCGAAGTGACCATGATCGGCGACCGTCCGGGCGGCCAGCGTCCGCACGACTGCCCCGTCCTCCAGACGAGCCGCGCCGTCATGGACTGCCTCGGCCTCGAGCTCAAGCGCTACACCTGCTCCTCGACCGACGCCAACAAGCCCGTGAGCCTCGGCATCCCCGCCACCTGCCTCTCGGGCGGCGGCGCGATGTACCGCACCCACACCGTCGACGAGTACTACGACGCCATCCACATCGAGGAAGGCCCCAAGATGGTCTTCCTCACGGCCTGCGCACTCGCGGGCGCCGAGGGCATGAAGGCGCTTCTCCCGAAGCTCCCTGCCGCCTGAGCCTGAATCCGATGCCGTCTTCCTTATCGAAGACGACTGAAGGGGCCGCCCGTGAACGTCCGCAGGCGGCCCCTTTTCACGAAGTTTCGGGAGAGCGGGCGTCAGCTGCGGCGAAGTCCCTCTCGGAACGAGCGGAAACCCGCTTTCGCCACCTTCCGGGGTTCCCGACAACTTCGTAGCGGTAAGCGCAATCCCGCCCCACGCGCATCTGCAGGACCTGCATGAACCGACGATGCACGATCCTGCTCGACTCTTGAGCACGCAGTTTTGTATTGCGCTAAGTAGAAATACTGAATTTTATAATTAAGGTTTTTTACGTACGATAGTGAAAGTGCCGTATGGTGAGATCTCATCTGGTCATCCATTCCCGATGGGGGCTGAAGGGGTGATATTCGTGACGGCCGTTTGAGTTGTTGCGTGGCACATATCCCGAAATGGGTAGGACGGGTGAGGTTTCGGGCGAATTTAGGGTTTTGTGCGGGCCGCTCAAGGGAGCGCACGGATGTGACAATTGAATTTCGCACGGCGCGAAGGGGAGTGAGAATTGTTTTGTTCTCGTGTGCGGGCTGGGAGAGATTCGCGACGACGCGCTCGGGCGTCCGGTCGTGCGCCGTGCCAATGAAAAGAAAGAAATTTAGCGAGGGCAGCTTTTGCGCATGCTTCGAATTGCGGAAAACGCAATTCACGGTCTCGTCGCGGCGGATTCGCGAGTGAACGGGGGGCAAACGGGCGGGCGGATTCCCTGTATGCTTCTCTTGTCGCTTGTGCTTCCCGCCTACTTGCTTGCGGGGTTGCGCGGCGTCCGTTCGGGAACGGATTTTGTGGGTCCGCCCCGAATTCAGCAAGATCTGCCGGTCGGTCGGTGGATTTGATTTTCAGCCCTGCCCCATGCGGTTGCAGGGCTTTTTTTGTCTCGGCGAGAGGCGTCGTGTTCTGGATTCTTATGCGAGCCTTAAGATTCGCACAAGGTTCGCGGATAGAATCGGATCATCCACGCGCAGTCCGAGGCGTCGTTCGATTCGCCTGCGGCGCATGCGGCAACCACAGCGCACAAGTACAGAACAAAAATGACAGCCATTCACGAAGAGGGCGCGCCTCGAAACTCCCGTGCCTTTCTGATCGTCTTCCTGGCGTTTCTCTCCGCCTTTGGTCCGTTCGTGACCGACTTCTATCTTCCGACGCTTCCTGATCAGACGGTCGACTTCGGCGCGCCCGCCTCGATGGTGCAACTCGGTCTTTCCGCCACGATGTGGGGGCTCTTTTCCTGTGCTGTGCCACAGGCGTTTCGAGGCCTTAAATCGGATTTCTTATCACTATCCCGCACATAGCCAAAGTTACTTACGGTTACTCTTTTTTAGTCATTCCTTCTCGAGCATTAGCCCGCCCAAGCATCCATTCGCGGATGTCGCCGGCTCTCCAACGGGGCCAAACGCCATCGGGAGTTACCTTCTGAGGGGCCTTTCCAATGGCGACCAAGCGGTCCCAGCTCGTAGCGGTGATGCGGAGGTAATCTGCGCATTCTTGGCGCGTCACCAGAGCATCCTCGTGGACCTTCGGGTCCGATATATCAACTCTCGACATTGTTAGTTCCTTCTTCAAGTCTGCGAAGATCAAGCTCCCAGCACCTCTGCTGAGCGGTTACGACTGTGGTTCCTCGACCGAGTGTTACTCGCGCGCCCGAATCAAGCAGGAAACCAAAACCTTTGAGTTCTCGGCGAAGCTTGGCGCAGTCAACGCGGTTGTCATCACACCAGTACTGGATGGCACGGGCTGAGAGGAACAGGCGACCGTGGTATTTGTCACGCTTGACGTCGTTCCCTCGAATGGCCCGACCCACGATGCCCATCGGTGCGACGACGGGGTAGGGCGGCGCACTGGTCTCAGGCTGGTAGGTCGGCGTGGTGATGATCTTCGGGGACATGTCGGAGATCATGCGGGAGAGTGCCTCTTCGCAGTCCATGGAGTTGTGCGTTTCGGCCTCTTCAACCATGCGGTGGGCGGCATCCATGGCGAACACACGCAGAGCCTTCAGGTCGAACTTGATGATGTTGAGCTCAGTCAGAAGCTTTGCCGCCGTCATCGTCACCGCCATGTGGTTGCGGTAGAAGCGGTACTTCGGCTCAGTCATCAGCTCCGGGTCCGAGTTGAACAGTTGGTACGACTCCATCAACATGCGTGACACCAAGGCACGATGCGTGACGAGATACTTGATAAACACCTCGCCTGCGCACCCCATATTCTTCTCGATCTCAGCAACAGCCGCGGAAACCTCCACGGGGTCGAGCTTGGGGATGTCGTACTGGTCGACGCGGATTTCGAAAACGCGCATCGCCTCGGCTTCCGTGTTCCCGCGGCTGGCGAGCTTGGAGAGCAGGCACGAGTTGGCGGTCATGGCGACCTGAGTACGCCACGATTCGCGTTGTGAAAAAGCAACACGCCCTGCGGCACTGCGCAGTCGCATGTTCTCCACACCGTTGGAGAGTGCGTAGCACAGGTCCGACAAGCGGTTCTTTTCCACGTTGGTGATCTCGTCGAACAACACCGGGAGGTTGCCGAAAGTGCCGAGGAGAGCAGCCTGCGCCTTCACAGTTGCGCCCTGCTTACCTGAGATCACCATGTCGGGGAAGGCTCGACCGAAAGCGTAGAGCGCCACCATGGCGGCGGTCGTCTTGCCTTTCCCCGAGTCAGCGCCCGTCAGTGCACACGGGATACCGTTGTAGGTTGGCTCGGCGAGGTCGGTCAGCGGGGCTCCGAAGAGCGAGCAGATCAAGTACTGCATGGGCTCCATGCCCTTGCGGTTGTAGATCCAGTTGAGCTTTTCAGAGTAGGCTTCCACCGTACCCTTGGGGGGCGGAAACGCTGCGTAATTGTCGTAGGCGTAGCCGCTCAAAAGCACCTCAGTCACTTCGCCGGTAGGCTTGTACAGACGATTGCCCATAAGAAAGCTACCGTCGGGTTGCCACCCAAACGACGTGTGCGTGCTCGTGACGGCTTTCTGCTCCGTCAGTTTGTTGACGGCATCTTTGATGTATGCGGCCATTTGTGCAGTTGCGTCCTTTGTGTTGAGAGTCATGATTTCGTAAGCGCCCAGCACCTCAAGGAGCTTGGAACCGCCACCCCCGACGATGTTGCCCGGGATGTTGAACTCGCGGATGATACCCTTGGGGAAGTGTGCGCGCGCCACGAACTCAAACTTGCCTTCTGCGTTGCGAATGCGGTCGATGAGGTAGAACCGCACCTTGCAAAAGGGATGAGCTTCCAGAACTCCATCTTTGTTCGGGACGTAGCGCACCATACAGGTGCCGTCCCACTCGTAGCCCTTGGGGAGTTCCGGAACTTCCACGGTTACGGGTTCTGATGTCTTGACCTCCAACACCCCTTCAACTTCTTCAGTTTGGGGTTCAGGCTCGATGCGCCCGAGGACGATAGAATTGAGAAAAACAATTACCGGTCTTTTCAACGCTGCTTCGGACGGTCGACAAACCGGAGGGGAATGGGTGAGTTTGTAGAGCATCTCAAACGCAAGGCTGAAAGTGCCGGCTGCGAGGTGATCGAACTCAATGCCTATAAGCTGAAGATGTCGCAGTACGATCCGCAAACGGATGCGTATCGTAAGAAGCCGTTGAAGGAAAGGTGGCACCGCTGGGGAAACACCGGCACGCTCGTGCAGCGAGACGCCATGAGTGCATTTCTGGCGTGCCATGCAACTGAAAAAGGACACGACCGAGCCCTTCTCCTTGAGAAGTGGACGACTGCGGAAGCACTGTTGAGCGGCAGCGGTCTGTGTCGTCATGAACCTTGTAGCGACCCTGAAGTATCGAAAGACGCTTCGGGGCTCACGAAGCCGAATTGCGGGAGCAAGGCGGAACGGGAAAGAGGTCTGCCGCGCACACTTTGTACGGACGGTGACGTTCAGGCGGCTTTGCCCCCTGAAAGAGCTGTCTGACGGTCAAAGTGAATACTCTGTCTTCAGACAGGGGAGCTTCAACGGATCACACGACACTGGGAAGGCAGCTATGACTGTGGATTCTTCCTGCGGCACGGCCGCGGAAAAGGAAAGGGGCGAGGAAAGGTCGCCCGATCGCTGGATGGTGGTTCTTCTGAACGACGACTACACGCCCTTTGACTGGGTGATCGACGTACTCATCCGAATTTTCGAGCGCACGCCGGTCGACGCCATGACGGTCACGCGAAGCGTGCATCAGCAGGGCAGGGGCATCGCAGGCGTCTATCCGCGCGTCAAGGCCCTTCGCCTTGTCGCCAAATGCATGAGCGAGGCCCGCAGAGACGGCTATCCCTTCACCTGCATTGCCGTGCCCGCCGAGGGCGGCGGCCTTTCCCTCTGACTGTCCGGAGCTGCTTATGACGGAATATCGTTTTCAGGACGCCGTGGAGGAGATCGTCAGATCCACGCTCTTCTGCGCGCAGGAAGCCAGCGACGACTGGGTTCCGCTTCTTTTCCTTGCCTTCCTGTGCAGGCATCAGGCGACGCTGGACGCGCTCTCGCAGGCCGGGTTTGATGTCGAGCGCTTTGAGCAGGCCAATCAGGCGTGGCTCTCCAAGGCTGAAGACGTCTGTCGCAAGGTGGAGTCGTGCGAGGCCATGACGCTTGCGGACCTGCCGGAATTCGATGCAATCGAGGATGCCGGCGTCGTTTCGTGGCTTGCCAATGCAGGCATCCACGTGATGAGCGCGGGGCGCCGCGATCGCGTCGTCGACGTCTATGACATTCTCATCGCCATCAAGACGGTGATGTCGGCAGGGTCCGTCATTTCCCAGGCTTGGGATCAGGCGGGGGTTACGCTTGCCGAGCTTCGCAGGCGTGATGCCGTGCTTCACGGTCCTCAGGGCTTCTATACGCTGACGCCGCCTGCGACCACAGGCTTCATGGCGGATTTTCTCGATGACTTCTTGTTTGGAGGTCCCGACGAGGAGGCCAGGAATGAAGAGGTGGAAGAGGGGGAAGAAGGAGAGGGCGCAGCGACGGCCGGGACGGAGTCTTGGGGCGAGGTCGTTGCCGACGGACGCGGCGGGAAGGTCGTGCGCATCAATCTCCATGACGGTGACGAGGTTCCGGAGGCTTTTAAGAAGATGATCTTCCGTCTAGCCGACCGGGTTGCCGGGAGCGATTCTGGAGACGAGCCTGAGAATCAGGCTGAGGCGGTGGAGACGGACAAGCCCCGGGCGAAGGGCCTGAGCCGAGAGGAAAAGTACCTGCAGGGGTGCACGCGCGATTTGAGCGCGGCAGCGGCAGGAGGGGAGCTTGATCCTCTCATCGGACGCGACGCCGAGGTGCTGCGCATCTGCGAAATCCTCTGTTGCAGGCGCAAGAACAAGCCGCTGATCCTCGGTGAGACGGGCGCGGGCAAGACGGCGCTGGTCGAAGGGCTTGCGCTTCGCATCCATGAGGGCCGCGTGCCTGCGGCACTCAGGGGGCTCCGCATCTTTGCGCTCAACGCCTCCTCCATGTCGAGCCGCTACAAGGGCGCATTCGCCGAAAAGCTTTCGGAAATCGTCTCCGTCATCAAGAAGGTGCCGGGAGCCGTGCTCTTCATCGACAACCTGCATATGCTGATCAACGGCACCGACGGCAACTCGCAGGAGGAGTACAACGCGCTCGGTCATCTGGCGGGCGACGATTCGCTGCGCCTCATCACGACGTCCACTTTCCGCGCCTGGCGCCAGACCTTCAGCAAGGACGATCTGCTCACGCGTCGTCTGCAGACGGTGGAGCTCGCGCCTGTCTCCAGAGATGAGGCTCTGCGCATCGTGACGGGCGTGCTTCCGAAGTTCGAGCAGTACCACGGCGTGCATTACGCGCCCGAGGTTGCAGAAAGGGCCGTGGCGCTGGCCGATCGCTGGATTACGGACAGGCCCTTCCCCGACAAGGCGCTCGATCTGGTGGATGAGCTTGGCGGCGCAGCCCGCATGAACAGGGAGGCGGGGAATGAGACGCCCATCGAGGTCGGCGTGCAGAAGCTCCCCGAGCTCGTCGCGCGCATGGCCCGCATTCCGGCCGAGCAGATTTCCGAGAGCGAGCACGGTGAGCTCGCCGCGCTCGACAAGGTCATTCGAAGTGCTGTGTTCGGTCAGGACGAGGCGATCGACAGAATCGTTTCGGCGATCCGCGTCTCCCGTTCGGGGCTCGGCAATCCCGAGCGTCCCGTGGGCTCCTTCCTCTTCACGGGGCCGACGGGCGTCGGCAAGACCGAGGTGGCCCGCAGGCTTGCGGGAGCGCTCGGCGTACAGCTTCTTCGTTTCGACATGTCCGAGTACGCGGAATCGCATACGATCAGCCGTCTCATCGGCTCGCCTCCAGGCTATGTCGGACACGGCGAGGGCGGGCTTCTCACCGAGCAGGTGACGAAGCATCCCTACAGCGTCGTGCTGCTCGATGAAATGGAAAAGGCGCACCCGTCGCTCTTCAACCTGATGCTGCAGGTCATGGACCACGGCAAGCTCACCGACGCCTCCGGCCGCGAGGCGGATTTCCGAAACGTGGTGCTCATCATGACCAGCAATGTGGGCGCCCGAGAGATGGAGCGCAACACCATCGGGTTCGGCGGAAGCAGGACGGGAGATGACGGCGCGGCCATCAGGATGGCCTTCACGCCCGAGTTCCGCAATCGACTCGACGCCGTGGTGCGCTTCGCGCCGCTTTCGGTGGATTCCATTGCGTCCGTCGTGGACAAGTTCCTTGCCGAGCTTTCCGATCAGCTCAGAGCCAGAGGTGTCGAGCCCGTCTATTCGGAGGACTTCCGCGCCTGGCTGGCCAGAAACGGTTACGACCCGCACATGGGGGCGCGTCCGATGCGCCGCCTGATTGCCGACAAGGTCCGCCGTCCGCTGGCCGAAGAGCTGCTGTTCGGCCGCCTGGCGGGTGGTGGAAAGGTCGTCTTCGACATCCGAACCGATGCGGGCGGTGAGGAAGTGGTGTTTGAAATCCCTGCTGCCGACTACAATGACCAGAAGCCGTCCCGTTTGTCGGAGGACGGTCCTGAAGGAGAAGCCTGATGACTGAAATCAACGAGCTCTGCCGCGACATTCAGATGAAGCTTCCGGACGAGATCTGGATGCTGGATTCGCTCGAGCGCTACCGCCGCGGCGCCGTCCATACCGATGACTTTGCCAGAATGGACGGTCGCACCTATCTTTTCGGCGTGGTTGAGGTTCCGCTCGCCTACGAAGACGATGCGAGCTTCACATGGGGCTGCTGGATTGAGGTCGACCGTTCTCTGCACGACGCATATCTCGAGGCTTTCCAGAGTCCTGCCGCTGACCGCCTGACGGGCGATGGGAGGCTTGCCAACGACATCCCGGGGTATGAGGATGCTGCAGGCGCCCGCGTTGAAGTGATGTTCTCGTCCGAACGCCGCCCTGTCTTAGTCGTGGACGCGGGCAACTCTCTCGGGCGGGACCAGAGGAGCGGTCTTTCGCTTGAGGATCATCAGGCGCTCGACGACATCCTTTTCGGCGACGATGAGGATGAGGACGACGAACAGGACTGGAACGAGCGCGACTGACGTTTGTTTGAGATCACTGAAATGAAAGAGGCTTCCGTGTGGAAGCCTGTTTCATTTGGAGAGAGGTCAGCCCCTGCCCGTGGATCCGAAGCCGCCTTCGCCGCGTTCGCTTTCGTCGAACTCATCGACCACGCGGAAGTCCGCCTGCATGACGGGCACGATCATGAGCTGAGCGAGGCGTTCGAAGGGTTCGAGCGTGAAGGGTGCCTGACCGCGGTTCCAGGTCGAGATCATCAGCTCGCCCTGATAGTCGCTGTCGATGAGACCAACGAGATTGCCGAGCACGATGCCTTTTTTGTGACCGAGCCCCGAGCGTGGGAGGATCAGGGCGGCATAGCCGGGATCTCCGATGTGGATGGCGAGGCCTGTGCGCACCAGCACGGTTTCACCGGGATTGATGACGAGAGGCTCGTCAAGAAGGGCACGGAGGTCGAGGCCTGCGCTGCCGGGCGTGGCGTAGGCGGGCATGCGTTCGCGCATGCGTTCGTCGAGGATTTTGACGTCAATCTGCATGGTTCTGAATGAGTGAGGTTTGAGAATTGAGCATGGAGGCGATGCGGCTGACGATTTTCAGTGCAACCTCCCGCTTGGAGGCAGGCCCGAAGGCTTCGGCGCTCTCTGGCGTTACAAGGAGCACGCAGTTGTCGGGGCTGCCGATGGCTGTGCGTGCAAGGTTGCCCACGATCAGGTCCGCGTGTTTTGAGATGCACTTGCCTCTGGCATAGGCCTCGAGGTTTTCAGCCTCGGCGGCAAAGCCGACCTTGAGCTTTACGTCGCTGCGCGTCCCGACAGTTCTGAGAATGTCGGGGTTTTCTTCAAAGCGAAGCTCAGGGGGGCGGCCGTCCGTTTTCTTCATTTTTCCGCTGACGGCGGTGGCGATGCGCCAGTCGGCCACGGCGGCGACGCCGATGAAGACGTCCGCGCCGTTTGCCTTGAGGGCTTCTTCGACGGAGGCGAGCATTTCCGCGGCCGTCGTGACGTCAACACGCTTGACGCCGAAGGGCGTCGGAAGGTGAACGGGACCCGAGACAAGCGTCACGTCGGCGCCCGCATCACGGGAGGCGCGGGCGATTTCGTATCCCTGAAGTCCGGAACTTTTGTTGGTGATGCCCCGAACGTCGTCGATGGGCTCGAAGGTGGGCCCCGCCGTGATGACGACGCGTCTTCCGCTGAGGCTTTTGGGTGCAAGCAGTCCGGGGAGCAGGTCAAGGACTTCCGAAGGCTCAACCATGCGTCCTGCACCGACGTCGCCGCAGGCCTGAAAGCCGCAGGCGGGGCCCGCAAACAGGGCGCCGTCCCTTCGGAGCTGCTCGACGTTGCGCAGATTCGCGGGATTCTCCCACATGAAGCGGTTCATGGCGGGCACGAACAGGACGGGCTGGCGTCTGGCGGCGATCATGGTGGAGACGAGGTCATCTGCGATGCCGTGAGCGGCCTTGGCGATGATGTTCGCCGTAGCGGGCATCACGATGAGGAGGTCGTTCGAGCGGTTGAGCTCGATGTGCGGCATGGAGCCCTGAGGACCCGGCGCCCATTCCGTGAGGGCGACGGGATGGCCCGTCAGCGCCTCGAAAGTGATGGGGCCGACGAAGGCGGCGGCATGCTCCGTCATGGCGACGTGTACGTCGATGCCGGCCTTTTTCAGACCGCGCACGAGTTCGCAGCACTTGTAGGCGGCAATCCCGCCCGTTACGGCCAGCGTGACGCTTCGCAGTGTCGTCATGAGAATCTCCATAAGAAAAGGCGCGGCCTTCACGGATGGTGAAGGCCGCGGCCGTTCATTTTAGCGGAAGCGACAGGGAGCAATCAGTCATTGCTTGCGACGCAGGAAGCTGAAGATGCCGGGACGATCCTTCGTTTCGCCTGCTGCCTTCTCTTCCGTCGGCACGGCGGTTTCGGCTCCCGATCCTTCGGAGAGGGAAACGGATTCGACTGCTTCGGCGGAGGGAGCGGAAGAGGCTTGAAGCTCAATGGAGGCATCGGAGGGTGCTGCGGGCGCAACGCCTGTAGTCTCGGACTGGGGTACGGAGACGGAAGCCTGTTCGGGAGCGGCGGTTTCATCCCTGTCCTTGTCTTCGGTGTTCTCGGTTCGTTCCTCCTCACGGGCCGTCGCCTCGGCGAGCTTCGTGTTGATGATGGTGCCGATGGGAGCGTTTTCGGCGAAGGCGGTGTTCACGTCGACGGAGATCTTTTCGGCGGCGCTTTCATAGCTGCTCACGAAGCGAACGCCGTCGATGCCGGGCACGTCGGTCCAGATGCCGGGATCGGGAGCCACGATCGTGATGGGCGTGTCACCCTTGACAGCTCGGGCGGCTTCGGCGATGCGCAGCGAAGTGGTCGAGTTGTCGAGGATCATCAGCATGCCGGCGTTCTTGAGATGCGCAGCGACCATGGCCTGCGGATCGGCGGGGTTGCCGACGATGACCGTGACGTCGAGCTTGTCGAGTTCGGTGGCGAGGTCATGATCCTGAACGATGGCGACGACGGCCGCGCCTGCCTTGTGAAGCTCGGTGGCGAGCGGCGGCAGCAGGCGGCTCTTGCCCGTGATGACGATCTGGTTGTGAAGCTTTTCGGCGGGCGTTTCGTTGGAGACGCGTTCGAAGGGTGCTTCACGCAGCGCGGCGGCGCGCGCCCAGGCCCAACGGGAGGTCAACTCCCTGCCGATGGCGGGGATGAAGCTGAAGACGACGGGGTTGAGTGCGATCGACAGAATGGCGGCGCCCACGATCAGATTGACCGTGTAGTCGGTCGCCAGGCCGAGGCCCTTGGCCTGACCGACGAGAATGAACGAAAATTCGCCGATCTGTGCGAGTGAGGCGGCGACCGTGATGGCCGTGTGCAGCGGGTAGCGCAGCACGTAGACGAGGCCGAAGGCGGCGAGACCCTTGCCGAGCATGATGATGAGCAGCACGGTGAGGACGGAGAGCGGGGCCTCGATGATGATGTGCCAGTCAAAGAGCATGCCCACGCCGACGAAGAAGAGCACGGAGAAGGCGTCCTGGAGCGGGAGCGATTCGGTGGCCGCCCTGTGGGCGAATTTCGACTCGCGCATCACCATGCCTGCGAAGAAGGCGCCGAGGGCGAAGCTCACGTTGAAGATGGCGGAGGCGCCGTAGGCGATGCCAACGGCTGCGGCAAGCACGAAGAGCGTGAAGAGCTCGCGGGAGCCCGTGCGGGCAACCTGAGCCATGATCCACGGGAGGACGCGGCGGCCGACGAGCATCATCACGGCGATGAAGGCGATGACGTTGCCGATCGTGATGGCGATCTGGATCGCAATGTCCTTGCCCGTAATGCCTGGCGCGGCGTCGGAGCCGAGAAGGCCGGCGAGCGGCGGCAGAAGCACGAGGATGAGCACGGTGGCGACGTCCTCGACGACGAGCCAGCCGACGGCGATCTGGCCGTCCATGCTCTGCAGGATTCCTCTCACTTCAAGCGCCTTGAGAAGCACGACCGTCGAGGCGCACGAGAGGCACATGCCGAGCACGAGCGCATCCCCCCAGTGCCAGTCCCAGACGAAGTGCGCGACGAGGCCGCCGAGCAGGGTGGCGATGAACATCTGCAGCACGGCCCCGGGCACGGCGATGCCCTTGACGTTCATCAGGTCTCGAACGGAGAAGTGGAGGCCGACGCCGAACATCAGCAGCATGACGCCGATTTCGGAGAGCTGCTGGGCAAGGGCCGCGTCGGCGAAGACGCCCGGCGTGTACTTGCCCGCGGCAATGCCTGCCAGAAGGTAGCCGACGAGCGGAGGCGCCTTGAAGAGGCGCTCGGCGAGAAAGCCGAAGACGAGCGCCAGACTGAAGGCGATGACGAGTGTTGAAATGAGGGGAAGGGAGTGTTCCATAGGAGGCGTTGACGCGTGTACGGGTGGCGGGGCAGGAACGGGATATTCGAGCCGTGTGATTGTACTTTGGGCGCCGTTTCCATGGGGGTGAAAAAGGTGAAAAAAACTTGTGCGGGATGCGTTTTCGGGAGGGGAAAGGTAAAAGGAAAGGGACTGGAATCCGTTTGGTTTCCAGTCCCTCATTGAGGAGTGGTGATGCCCGAAATGACTTATCTGCGTCCGCTTCTCAGTTCGTCGACGATCAGGAAGAAGGCGCCGCCGCAGATGGCGACGTCCGCGACGTTGAAGGCGGGCCAGTGCCAGCCCTGCCAGTAGAAGTCGAGAAAGTCGACGACGTAGCCGTAGACGGTGCGGTCGATCATGTTCCCGAGCGCACCTGCCGCGATGAGCGTGAGCGAGAGGCTCAGCAGCTTGCGGTGGCTGTTGCGCACGAGAAGCACGATCATCGCGACGATGACGGCGGCGGCGAGGGCCGCGAACGCCCAGCGCTGCCAGCCGCCCGCATCGGCCAGGAACGAAAAGGCCGCGCCCGTGTTGTGCGCCAGGACCAGATTGAATCCCGTGCACACGGGCAGGACCTCGCCGAGCGAGAAGTTCTGCTCGAACCAGATCTTCGTCGCCTGATCAATGCCGAGGACGAAGAGTCCGAGGCAGAGCCAGGCGGCGAACTTCGCGGGGGTCGGGCGGGCGGAGGCGTCCGTCATGAGGGCTTCCTCAGGCCGCCGCATCAGGCGAAGAGGCGCTTTTCACCGGCGCCGAAGAGGTTGGATGCGCAGCGCGGGCAGAGCGTCGGATGCTCGGCATCGCTGCCGATGCCGGCGACGTAGTGCCAGCAGCGCTCGCACTTGCCTTCCTTCGAAGCGGAGACGGCGAAGTGCGTCTCCTCGTCGGCGGACTTCACGAGTTCGACGGCGGAGACGATCATCACGAAGCGGAGCTCGTCGCCGAGGGACGCCAGAGCGTCGTAGACGGCGGGAGCGGCCTCGATGCGGACGACGGCCTGAAGCGAGGAGCCGATCTGGCCTTCGCCGCGGAGCTCTTCGATCTTCTTCTGAAGGTCGGCGCGTACCGTGCGGACGGCGTCCCACTTGGCGAGGAGGGCCTCGGCGCCGGCCACTTCGGGCAGCGGTTCGAAGCGTTCCGTGAAGATCGTTTCGCTTTCGTTGGGCGAGAAGACCTTGAAGGCCTCCTCGGCCGTGAAGGAGAGGACCGGAGCCATCAGGCGCAGGAGCGTCTTCGTGATGTACCAGAGGGCCGTCTGAGCGGAGCGGCGGGCCTCGGAGCCGGGAGCCGTCGTGTAGAGACGGTCCTTGAGCACGTCGAGGTAGAAGCTGCCGAGGTCGGCGGACGCGAACGTCTGGAGCATCGAGACGACGTTGTGGAAGCGGAATTCTCCGTACTCGGCGAGGACTTCCTTCTGGAACCTTTCTGTATAGGCGAGGGCCCAGCGGTCGAGCTCGAGCAGGTTCTCGACAGGCACGAGATCCTTCGAAGCATCGAAGTCGGACGTGTTGGCGAGCAGGAAGCGCAGCGTGTTGCGCACGCGGCGGTAGCTTTCGACGACGCGCTTGAGAATCGTCTGGCCGAGGCGGAGCTCGCCCGAGTAGTCGGTGGAGGCGACCCAGAGACGGAGGATTTCAGCGCCGAACTTCTCGCTGACTTCCTGCGGACGAACGACGTTGCCCTTGGACTTGGACATCTTCTCGCCCTTTTCGTCCACGACGAAGCCGTGGGTGAGAAGCATCTTGTACGGCGCGCGGCCGTCGATCATCGTGCCCGTGAGGAGCGAGGAGTGGAACCAGCCGCGGTGCTGGTCGGAGCCCTCCAGGTAGAGGTCGGCCGGCCAGGCGAGTTCGTCGGCATGGCTGCCGCGCATCACGGTGTAGTGCGTGACGCCGGAGTCGAACCACACGTCGAGAATGTCGGTGGAGCGGACGTAGTCGGCGGCCTCGTCGGCAGTGAGGAAGTCCTCGGGTTTGGCGGTGGCCCAGGATTCGATGCCCTTTTCCTCGACCATCTTCGCGACCTCTTCCATGATCTCAAGGGTGCGCGGGTGCAGCTCGCCCGTTTCCTTGTGCATGAAGAAGGGGAGCGGAACGCCCCAGTTGCGCTGACGGGAGATGCACCAGTCGGGACGGTTCTCGATCATCGCGTAGAGGCGGTTGATGCCCCAGGTCGGGAAGAACTTCGTGGCCTTGACGCATTCGAGGGCGGCATCGCGAAGGGATCTTTCGCTCGCCTCTGTGTCGAGCACGCCGCGCGTGTCGGCGTTCGGAGCGTCCATGCGGACGAACCACTGGTTCGTGGCGCGGTAGACGAGCGGGGTCTTGTGGCGCCAGCAGTGCATGTAGCTGTGCACGATCGAGCCGTGGGAGAGCAGGTTGCCTGCAACGGCGATCGTCTCGCAGATCTTGTCGGCCGCAGCCCAGATGTTGAGGCCGCCGAAGAGCGGAAGCGACTCGGAGTAGGTGCCGTCGCCCATCACGGGGGTGAGGACCTGGTCGTTCGTCATGCCGTGCTTCTTGCAGGAGATGAAGTCGTCCACGCCGTAGGCGGGAGCGGAGTGCACGATGCCCGTACCGGCCGTCGCGTCGACGTAGTCGGCGAGATAGACGGGCGAGAAGCGGCGGAAGCCCTCGTGGACGTGCCAGAGAGGATGACGGAAGCGCACAAGCTCGAACTTGTCGCCCATGGCGGTAGCGATCTTCTCGCCCTTCATGCCGTAGCGCTCAAGCGCGGCTTCGGCGAGGCCCGTGCCGAGGATGAGAAGGCGGTCGCCCACGTCGTAGAGCCCGTATTCGAGCTCGGGGTTCATGTTCAGGGCCTGGTTGGCGGGAATCGTCCAGGGCGTCGTCGTCCAGATGACGTTGAAGCAGGGCTTTTCAAGGCTGCGGCCGAAGATTTCCTCGACGCGTGCGCGGTCCTCGTCGGCGAGCTCGAAGGCGACGTCGATCGTGTGGCTCTTCTTGTCCTTGTACTCGACTTCGGCTTCGGCCAGGGCGGACTGGCAGTCGAAGCACCAGTTCACGGGCTTGAGGCCGCGGTAGACATAGCCCTTTTTCACGACGGCGGCAAGGGCGCGGATTTCCTCGGCCTCGTTCTTGAACTTCATCGTGCGGTAGGGGTTGTCCCAGTCGCCGAGAACGCCGAGGCGCTTGAAGTCGGCGAGCTGGAGCTTGCTCTGCTCGAGGGCGTAGGCACGGGCAAGGCTCTGCATCTTGTCGACGGGGAGGTTCTTGCCGTGCATCTTCTCGATCTGCACTTCGATCGGCATGCCGTGGCAGTCCCAGCCCGGGACGTACGGGGCCTGGAAGCCCTCAAGGGTCTTTTCCTTGAGGATCATGTCCTTGAGGATCTTGTTGACGGCGTGACCGACGTGGATGTTGCCGTTGGCGTAGGGAGGACCGTCATGAAGGATGAACTTCTTGGCGTCGCGGCGGGCGTCGATGATGCGTTCGTAGATGTGCTTTTCATCCCACTCCCTGATCCATTCCGGTTCGCGCTTGGGCAGGTTGCCGCGCATCGGGAACGGCGTGTCGGGAAGGTTGAGCGGGTATTTCTTGGTGTCGGCGGCCGATCCGGCTTCTTTTGCCATGGTCAGTACTCCTGGCCCCCTCGGGCTCTTCAGGTAAAGGTTAAGGATTCATGCCTTGAAGGGGGACGTCCGCCTGAGGACGGACGCACCCGAGAATCCGACGGGCATGATCGGCGTCGGACTCGATGGCGGCCTTGAGCTCGTCAAGACCGGAAAACTTCTTCTCTCCCCTCAGGCGCTCGACGAACTCGACCTTGACGATGCGGCCGTAGGCGCTGCCGCTCCAGTCAAAGACGTGCGTCTCGAGAAGCCAGCGCCCGTCGGTTGCGACCGTGGGCTTGACGCCGATCGAGGCGACGCCGTTCTGAACGGCCTGTCCGAGTCCGTGGATGCGGACGGCGAAGACGCCCGTGACGGCGGGACGGGAGTGGCTGCCCGGCGGAATCGGCGCCATGTTGAGCGTGGGGAAGCCCAGCGTGCGGCCGAGCGCGGCGCCGTGGATGACGCGGCCCGTCATGCTGTAGGGACGACCGAGCATCAGGGCGGCCTCGTAGAGGTCGCCTACGGCGAGGGCCTCGCGGATGCGCGAGGAGCTCACGCGGGCCTCCTTGTGATAGAAGGTCGGGGAGACGTAGAGCTCGTAGGGCAGTGTGCGGGAGAGCTCTTCAAGAAGCTCGACGCTGCCCGCGCGGTCGCCGCCGAAGCGGAAATCCTTGCCGACGCTCATCCAGCAGGCGTCGAGTCCCTTGAGAAGGACGTCGCGCACGAACGTCTCGGCCGGCATGCAGGCCAGACGCGAGTTGAATGGCAGTATGTAGATGCGCTCGATGCCGGTTCCAAGGATGGCGTTCACCTTGTCGTAGAGCGTGGAGATGCGCGCGACTTCGCCGCCGCGGCCGAAGAAGTCCTTCGGATGGGGCTCGAAGGTGACGACGGAGGGAACGAGTCCGCGCGCTTGCGCGGCTTCCTTCACGTATTCGAGAAGCGCCTGATGACCGAGGTGGACGCCGTCGAAGTTGCCGATGGCGACCGCCGACGGACGGCGCTGGAGCGGAGAAGGCAGACCGCGGAAAACGTGCATGACTTGAACGGCCTTTTGCTGGATTGGGGAAAGTTCCGATTATACGGAAAATTTCTTCTGCCCCGCCCGAAGCGTGCACGGTCTTTGGTTTAGAATGACGCCACTATGCAGAACATCGTAATTCTTATCTCCGGCCGCGGCAGCAACTTCGAGGCGATCCTTCGAACGAGCCGCGAGGAAAACTGGGAGTCCGCCTGCAATGCACGCATTGCGGCGGTGATCTCCAACCGCCCTCAGGCGGCTGGTCTTGACATCGCGCGCGCTGCGGGCATCGAGGCCGTGGCCATGGACCACAAGGCCTACGACTCCCGCGAGGCATTCGAGGCCGAACTCGCCGACATCATTAGCCGCTATGATCCGGCCGTGATCGTTCTGGCGGGCTTCATGCGCGTTCTGACGGAGGGCTTTGTCTCCAGGTTCGAGGGGAAGATCCTCAACATTCATCCCGCCTTGTTGCCGCTTTTCCCCGGCCTCAATACGCACCAGCGCGCCATCGATGCGGGTTGCCGCGTGCACGGCTCGACCGTTCACTTCGTGACGGCCGTGCTTGACGGCGGTTCGATCATCGGCCAGGCCGTCGTGCCCGTTCTGCCGTCCGACGATGCCGATGCGCTTGCGCACCGCGGCCTCGTCTACGAGCACCAGCTGTATCCGAAGTGCGTCCGCGCCATTCTCGAAGGCCGCGTCCGCTGTGAGGACGGCCGCACCGTCTGCAACGACGAGACCGCCCGCTCGCTCACGATCTTCGGCTGCTGACCGTTTTTTGACAACACCGCGCCGGCGGACGGTCCGTTCGCCGGCCTCATGGAGGAAGCGCAGGCCCCGCAGGGGTTCGGGTCGCTTCCTTTTTGCTTTAACTACCGCTGAATACATATGGCTGAAACCAAGTTCCCGAAGCGTCGCGCGTTTGCGATGCAGAAGCCCCGCAAGACCGAGCGCACTGAGTCGCCCCGCCGCACGGAGCGCCAGCGCGCCGCCGACAAGCGCCGCCGCGAGGAGGCCCGCGCCATGGGCGGCTACGCGAAGGGCCCGAAGACGCCCGAAAAGCGCATGACTGCGCTCCAGCCGGGCCAAGTCCGCATCACGGGCCTGATCGTCGACGAGCTCACCCGAGCGCTCGGCGTCATCCTGAAGCTTGACGGTCCCGCCGACGTGCTGATGAAGCTCTTCTTCCGCAGCAACCCGCGTCTGGGCATGCGCGACCGCGGCATTATCGCCGAGGGCATCTACTATGCGCTTCGCCATCTCGGCACGCTCTCCTGGGCTATGCATCCCGTGCCTCCCGCCCGTGCGCCCCGCCTTGTCGCTCTCGCGACGCTTGCACGGCAGCACGGCATCGAGTCCCTCCCGCCCGCTTCCATCGGCCGCGAGGAAGGCCCCCTCAAGAACGTGCTCGCCGCAGACTTCTCGAAGGCGCCCCCCCACATTCAGGCCGAACTGCCCGAGTGGATCTACAGCCTCCTCGAAGCCCAGTACGACGACACGAAGGAGCTCTATGCCTCGATGCTCGAGGGCGCTCCGCTCGATCTGCGCGTCAATCTCCTGAAGGCCAGCCGTGAGGAGGTTCTTCAGGAGCTCGCCGCCAACGGCGTCGAGGCCTATCCGACGCCCTTCAGCCCCGACGGCGTTCGTCTGCCGACGAAGCCCGGCCTCACCCAGTGGCCGATCTACAAGGAAGGCAAGGTGGACGTTCAGGACGAGGGTTCCCAGCTCATCGCCCGCCTGCTCACCCCGCGCCGCCGTGAAATGATCTGCGACTTTTGCGCAGGTGCGGGCGGCAAGACGCTCGCCATCGGCGCCCTGATGCGCTCGACGGGCAGCCTCTATGCCTTTGACGTCAACGAAAAGCGCCTTGCGGGCCTTACGCCCCGCATGCGCAGAGCGGGTCTCTCCAACGTGCATCCGATCGCGATCCGCAGCGAGCGAGACGAACGCATCCGCCGCCTGCAGGGCAAGTTCGACCGAGTGCTCATCGACGCGCCGTGCACGGGCACCGGCACCTTCCGTCGAAACCCCGACCTGAAGTGGCGTCTCGCTCCGTCCGAACTTGATCGCATCAACAAGATCCAGAAGGATGTGCTCGAGCACGCCTCGCGTCTCGTGAAGAAGGGCGGCCGCATGGTCTACGCCACCTGCTCGATGCTCAGACGCGAAAACCAGGAGGTCGTCGAGGCCTTCCTCGAAGCGCATCCCGAATGGCATCTCGTGCCCGCGGCCGACGTATTCGCGCAGCAGGGCATTCAGTTCGACGCCTCCCAGTGGGAGCGCTTCGGCAGCTACTTCCAGATGCTCCCGCATGTCAACAGCACCGACGGCTTCTTCGCCGCCGTACTCCAGCGTGACTGACGCGAACTGACGGACCGCCCGTAACGGTTTGCACGCCGCCTCTCCTTTCGGAAGGCGGCGTTTGTTTTGCGCGCCGCTACCCTAAAAATGACGCTGCCCCAGACTTCTCCTGAAGTCGGGGGCAGCGGTCGGAGACTTTTCCTGTCCCCGGACAAGCAAAAAGCCCGGCCGATATGAATTGCCGAGCTTTTTCGCCGAATCGAATGCTCAGATTACTTGAGCTTCGTTTCCTTGTAGATCACATGCTTGCGAGCCACCGGGTCGAACTTGGAGATTTCCATCTTGCCGGAAGAGGTCTTCTTGTTCTTCGTGGTGGTGTAAAAATGACCGGTACCGGCCGTGGATTCAAGCTTGATCTTTTCGCGAGCGCCTTTCGCCATGGTGAAACTCCCTTAATTAGATTTCGCCGCGGGCGCGGAGGTCCGCCAGAACCGCATCAATACCAATCTTATCAACCGTACGAAGGCCAGCCGTCGTCAAACGCAGACGAACCCAACGGTTTTCGCTTTCAACCCAGAAACGGCGGTACTGCAGATTGGGCATAAAACGACGCTTGGTCTTGTTGTTCGCGTGCGAGACGTGATGGCCGACCATCGGCGCCTTACCGGTGACTTGACACACTCGTGCCATCTCTAACTCCAGTGAAATGAAAATAAAACATCTCGCAGGCCGGTCCCTCTCGGGCAGCCACGCGAGCGCATAAAAGAGAAATTATACGCCTCCTCATGTTCGCATGCCACCTGTCTCTGCAGTGCATGACACCGCATGGCAGGCTGACGCCCCACTGTGTCAGTACAGGGAGTCGGCAGTGCGCAGATTTGAGCGTGGAGCGCATTCTACCCGTTTTTTTTGATGCGTGTGCGGATTTTCCCAAAAAACTTTAGACTTAATGGAAAATTTTTCGTCCGCACGCGTGCCTGCGACCTCTTAGGAGGGACTGCGGCAGGCATATGCGCTCCGTCAGGCAGCGTCTGCGGCCTCCGACAAGCAAAGTCAGTCACGAGGAAATGACAGTCATGAAGGTTCTCCTTGCCCAGCCGCGCGGTTTCTGCGCGGGCGTCACGCGCGCCATCGCGATCGTTGAGCGTGCGCTTGCCATCTACGGCGCGCCCATCTATGTCAGGCACGAGATCGTGCACAACCGCACGGTCGTCAACAGTCTGCGTGAGCGCGGCGCGGTCTTCGTCGACAATCTTGCCGAGGTGCCCGAGGGTGCGACGGTCGTCTTCTCGGCCCACGGCGTGCCGAGGGCGGTGTCTGAAGAGGCGGAGCGCCGGGGCTTCCGCGTTTTCGACGCCACCTGTCCGCTTGTCACCAAGGTGCATCGCGAGGTTGCCCGCATGCGCGCCGAAGGACGCACCGTGCTGATGATCGGTCACGCCGGTCACCCCGAGGTCGAGGGCACGATGGGCCAGGTCGACGGCGGCATCGAGCTTGTCGAGAACACCGCCGACGTGGCAGCGCTGCCCTACACGAACGATGACTCGCTTGCCTATGTCACCCAGACGACGATCAGCGCCGATGACAGTCAGGCCGTGATCGACGCGCTCAGGCATCGCTTCCCCTTCATTCAGGAACCCAAGCGCCAGGACATCTGCTATGCCACGACGAATCGCCAGGAGGCCGTCAAGCTTCTCGCCCGCTCGGGCGTCGACATCGTGCTCGTGATCGGCTCCGCCACAAGCTCCAACTCCAATCGTCTGCGCGAAGTGGCCGAACGCGAGGGGGCCCGCGCCTATCTGATCGACACGGCCGAGCACATCGATCCCAAGTGGTTCGAGGGCGTTGCATGCGTGGGCATCACGGCGGGCGCCTCCGCCCCTGAATCCCTCGTCCAGGGCGTGCTTCGTTATCTTGAGGCCAACCTCAACGCCGAGCATGCCGTGGCGCTCGAAGGCGTCGAGGAGAACGTCGTCTTTCCGCTTCCCAAGGGACTTCGCGAGGAGGATGCCGACTGAGCCCCGCAAGGTAAAGTCGCATTCCGTTCTTGCGCTCGGGCATGGGCGGGAGACGGCGCACGCGCCGCATCCGCCCGCTTCGGGCACAATCCTTCTTTCCGCTTCCTCTATATAAGAAAGGCACGCAAGTAGAAAATGAGTTCGAAAGTGAAGCACCAGAGCCTGACGCCCGCCACCCAGTGGCTCAGGCAGCACGACATTCCCTTTGAGGAAAAGTCCTACGAATACGTCGAGCACGGCGGTACGGCGCTGGCCGCCTCGTCCTGCGGGATTGATCATCATCACGTGATCAAGACGCTTATCATGGAGGACGAGCACGCCAGACCGCTGGTCATCCTGATGCACGGCGACTGCGAGGTCTCCACGAAGAACCTCGCCCGACAGATCGGCGCCAAGCATGTTGCGCCCTGCAAGCCCGAGCAGGCCCAGCGCAATTCAGGCTACATGGTGGGCGGCACGAGTCCCTTCGGCACCCGAAAGAAGATGCCGGTCTACGTCCAGAAGACCATTCTCGAGCTTGACCATATCTTCATCAACGGCGGGCGACGGGGCTATCAGGTCGGCATCGATCCCAAGGTGCTCGTCGACGTGCTCGGCGGCATCCCCGTCGACTGCGCGAACGAGGAGTAGTCCTTCATCGGGACCTGCAGCAAAGACTCGACCAACAAAAAAAGGATCCGTATCTGAAAGATCGGATCCTTTTTCAGTTCTGAGGGCCGTGGGGCGGAGGTCAGAGGTTTGAGAGCTGCCAGCGGGGGCTGACGCCGAAGCTGCGCTTCGCCTTGAGCGCCTCGAGTTCCTCTGCCGTCATGCCTTCGAGGCGTGCGAGGCCTGCGGCGGCGATCATGGCGCCGTTGTCGGTGCAGAGCCGCATGGGCGGATAGAAGATCGTGCCGCGACGGCGGCGGACTTCGGCGGTGAGGCGCTGTCTGAGCTGGCGGTTGGCGGACACGCCGCCGGCGACGACGACGTTGCGAAGCCCCGTCTGCTTCATGGCGCGCACGAGCTTGGCGGCGAGCACGTCGACAAGAGCGTCCACGAAGCCGCGGGCGAGATTGCGGCGGAAGACTTCGTCTCCTGCGTCGGGAGCACTCTGGACGGCGGTGAGCACGGAGGTCTTGAGACCAGAGAAGCTCATGTCGAGATTTGGGGCGTGGATCATCGGACGGGCAAGCTCTATGGCGCCGGGCTCGCCCTCTTCGGCAAGGGCGGACACGGCGGGGCCGCCCGGGTAGGGCAGGCCGAGCAGCTGGGCGGTCTTGTCGAAGGCCTCGCCCGCAGCGTCGTCGAGAGTCTGGCCGAGAAGCTCGTAGCTGCCGAACTTCTCCACCTTCATGATCTGGGTATGGCCGCCCGAGACGAGAAGGGCAAGAAACGGGAATTCGGGAGCGGGATCCGAAAGACGGGCTGCAAGCAGGTGCCCCTCGAGGTGGTGCACGCCGAGCACGGGCACATCGAGCGCCCAGCCGATGGCGTGCGCAACGCCCGCGCCTGCGAGCAGGGCGCCGGCAAGTCCGGGGCCCTCCGTCACGGCGACGGCGTCGATGTCTCCGCGGGTCTTGCCCGCCTTCACGAGCACTTCGTCGACGAGTGCGACGGCGCGCCGGATGTGGTCGCGGCTCGCAAGTTCGGGCACGACGCCGCCGTAGGCGCGGTGCATGTCGATCTGGGAGTAGAGGGCGTCTGCGAGGAGGCCGTCCTTGTCGGAAATCAGGGCGGCTCCCGTCTCGTCGCAGGAGGATTCAATACCGAGAACTAGCATAGTGCCGAAAATTCTAGAGCCTTTTTGCGGTGGACGTGCAAAAAAATGGTGCTTCGGTTTGAATTTTCCCAGTGTTTTATGTCAAAATCTCGGACTCGACATTCGGACGGCTCCGCTCAGGGGCCGTCTTTGTTCGATTGCGTCCTCCGTCTCTTGTCCCGGAACCAGAGATGCCGGAGGCTTTCCATTTGATTTCCGGGTCATCACACTGTTTACTGAGGTTAGGTTCTAATGCCTACTATCCGCGTTAAAGAAAACGAACCGTTTGAAGTTGCCCTCCGCCGCTTCAAGCGCACCATCGAAAAGTCTGGTCTCCTTACCGAACTCCGCGCCCGCGAGTTCTACGAAAAGCCCACCGCCGAACGTAAGCGTAAGAAGGCTGCTGCCGTCAAGCGTCACTACAAGCGCCTGCGCAGCATGATGCTCCCCAAGAAGCTCTACTAATTCGAGTTTCTGCCCGGGCGTTGGAGGCCGGAGGCCGCCGATCCCCGTGCTGTCGGTTGGGCGGCAGCACAAAGCTCCACAGACAAACAATTTTTCCTCACGAAGGATGGTGATGATTAAGGACAGAATCCGCGAAGATATGAAGGCTGCCATGCGTGCGCATGACGCGGCGGGTCTGAGCACGATTCGCTTGCTCCTTGCCGCGATCAAGCAGCGTGAGGTCGACGAACAGATCGAGGCCGACGATGCCCTGATCCTCTCGGTGATCGCCAAGATGGTCAAGCAGCGTCAGGATTCCGTGCAGCAGTATCTGGCGGGTGACCGTCAGGATCTCGCTGACAAGGAATCGGCCGAAATCAAGGTGCTCGAAGCGTATCTCCCGAAGGGACTTTCCGACGAGGAGATCGCCGCCGTCATTGATGCCGCCGTTGCCGAAGTTGGTGCGACCGGCATGGCTGCGATGGGTAAAGTGATGGCGATCGTCAAGCCGAAGGTGACGGGCCGTGCCGACATGGGCAAGGTCAGCGCTCTCGTCAAGGCGAAGCTCACCGCTTAAGTCGAAGTCCGCTGCATGGCGGGTGCGGCTGCTCTGAGCCGCACGTTCATAACGCAGGAATGCCGCTCAAGAGTTTCTCTTGGGCGGCCTTCTTTTTTTTATTGGACGCCCTCAGGAGGCGCCCGAGAGCCGGCCCGCTCAAGGCTCTATAATCAAAATCCTACCCGCCGCTCCTTCCGGGCGGAAGATCCACGCCTTTTCCCCTAGCAAGACCATCCATGATTCCCGAGGGCTTTATCACAGGACTGCTTGAACGCGCCGACATCGTCGACGTGATCAACCGCTACGTCCCTCTGAAGAAGGCGGGGCGCAACTGGATGTGCTGCTGTCCCTTCCACAAAGAGAAGACGCCGTCCTTCTCGGTGAGCCAGACGAAGCAGTTTTTCAAGTGCTTCGGCTGCGGTGAGGCGGGTAACGCCATCGGCTTCATCATGAAGTACGAGGGGCTTGAATTCCCTGATGCGGTGAGAAAGCTTGCGGGCTACTACTCGATGGAGGTTCCCGAGGACCGCTCGCCCGCAAAGATCAAAGCCCGCGAGAAGGCGCGCACGCTCACGGACTACATGGGAGAGGCCGCGGCCTTTTACACGGAGCAGCTCAGGCGGAACGCTGAGGCCTCCGATTACCTCAAGAACCGCTGCATTTCGGCCGCCACGGCCGCGAAGTTCGGTCTCGGCTATTCGCCCGACGACTGGCATCCCCTTCAGACCCTTTTCGGAGAGAAGTATTCCGACAGGGCGCTTGAGGAGTGCGGTCTTGTCAACGTCAGGAACGACAGGCGCTACGATGCGTTCAGAGGGCGCATCATGTTCCCGATCCGCAACGCCAAGGGCCTTGTGATCGGTTTCGGCGCCCGCACGATGAACGGCGATGAGCAGCCCAAGTACCTCAACAGTCCCGAAACGCCGATCTACCACAAGGGCAGCGAACTCTACGGTTATTTTGAGGGCAGGGAGGCGATCTACGGTAAGGGTCGCGCCATCGTCTGCGAGGGCTACATGGACGTGATCCAGCTTTCGCAGGCCGGGTTCGAGGAGGCCGTCGCCGCACTCGGCACGTCGATCACGCCTGAGCATGTCAGGAAGCTCTTCAAGCTCACCGACAGCGTCTACTTCTCGTTCGACGGCGACGCCGCCGGCCGCAAGGCCGCGCGTCGTGCGCTTGAGGCGGCCCTGCCTGTCATCACGGACGTGCAGAAGGCGGGTTTCATCATTCTGCCGCCCGAGCACGATCCCGACAGCCTCATCAAGGCGGAGGGCGCGGAGGGGTTCGAGCGCCAGATTGAAAAGGCCTACGGACTCACGGACTTCATGAAGAAGCTCCTTCTCGAAGGGAAGGAGCTCATGTACGCCGAGGAGCGTGCGAAGCTCGTGGCCGAGGCCAAGCCTTGGGTGCTCTCGATGCAGCATGCTCCCATTCTGCGGCTTGCATTCATCCGCGAGCTCGCAGGCATCGCCCGCCTGCAGGCGGATGACATCGAGCGCCAGTACGGGCTCGCCGGCGCCGCTCCCTCCAGGCCGTCCTTCGATGGCGGCCGGCAGCAGGGCCGTGGCGGCTTTGTCCGCAGACGGGACGACCGCTTTTCACACTGGCCCGCGAAGCCCGCACCCGAGCCTCGAGTTCGCGTCAAGGACGTTAGGGAGCGCATGCTCCAGTGCCTCCTTTCCTATCCTCATCTCGTGAGCGAATTCAGCCACTCGATCGAGGAGGAGTTCCTGTCGAGCACGCATCCCGCCGCCGAACGCATCATCGAGGTCTGGCGCGCAGCGGCGGCCGAGGACGAGGAAGGAGGCTGCGTCAATCCTGCTTCCCTTCTCATGAGGCTCGGAGAGAGCGCCAGCCTTTCCTATTATGAGGAGCTCCTCACCGAGGAGCTCTCGACGGGCACGCCCGAGGAGGGCGCCCGTCTTGAGGTAAGGAAGGCCTTCATCGAGCTCGAGCTCGAGCGCACGAAGGCCCGCATCGAAATGCTCGCCCATGATGCGGCGAGGGACATGGACGCGATGCGCAGGCTCAACGACAGAAGGGCTGAGCTTCAGCGCCTTGCGGACGAGGCCCGTCTTGCGGAGCGCGAGTACCGCCTGCGCATTGAGAATCAGGCAAGGTTCGAGAGCCAGCGTGCGGCTGAAAAGCCTTCGGGCGGCGAGTTCGCCCCTCTTTCGTCCAATCCGATCGTCGCGCAGCTGCAGCGCTTCCTCAGGGGCGACACGGGAACTTCTTCTGTCTCGGGCGCGCAGGCCGCGCCTCAGGGAGCCTCCCGTGTTTCAACGAGTGCCGTGAGGGAGGCTCTGGCAGCAAGCGCCGCAGGGCGTACCGCGGGAGATTTCACCGCCTTCGCGGAGAGCTTGCCGCCTGAGCTTTCGGATGAGAAGGTTGATTTTGTACCCGATGGTATGAAAGAATATGACGTCTCGGGCATGCCGCCCGACGTGCCGTTCGACGATGAAGCTCCCTACCGCTATGACGACGCCGGAGATCCCGACGCGGATCTCAACGTGGGTCTGTGACGGCGGGGGAGGCCACGCACCGGCGCGACTAGCTTTTCCCTAAGGAGCTCATTTTGAAGAAGACTTTATGGGCGGCCCTGCTGGCTGCCGGCACGATGGTTTCTGCGGCGGTCGACGCCGAGCCCCTTCGCATCGGTGTGCTTCCAGCCGCCGACGCCATTGTGATCCACGCCGCGGCCGACGAGAAGCTGTTCAAGGCCAGAGGGCTTGACGTTGAGGTGATTCCCTTCAAGTCTGCTCTCGAACTTGGTGCCGCCATGCGTGCGGGCCGCCTTGACGGGCATTTCGGCGATCTGATGAACGTCTTCACTCAGAATGAGCGCGGCGTTCCCCAGGCCGTGATTCTCACGACGACCCATACGAGCCGGGCACAGCGTGCCTTCGGTCTCGTCGTCGCGCCTGCCGCCGCCGAGAAGATCCGCTCGCTCAAGGATCTCGACGGCACTGAGACGGCCATGAGCTCCGCCACGATCATCGACTACCTGCTCGACCGCATGAAGGCTGAGGAAAAGCTTTCCGACGGCGCGCTCAGGAACCTTGAGGTCAAGCAGATCCCGATCCGCCTTCAGATGCTTCAGACCGGCAAGGCCGCGACGGCCATGCTGCCCGAGCCGCTCGTCTCCGTCGTCGAAGCGAAGGGTGGACGCGTGATCTGGGATGACCGCGGTCTCAACGAGGCGCTTGCCGTCGTTGCGCTCAAGAAGGACAGGCTTGACGACAAGACCGTCGCCGCTTTCCGGGGTGCCGTGGCGGACGCCGCCAGACTCATCGAGTCGGAGCCCGACCGCTTCCGCGCCGTCATGGTGAAGAAGGGCCTGCTGCCTGCGCCCGTTGCGCAGAACTACACGATGGTCCGCTTCTCCATGTTCGGCACGAATGACGGTCTGCCTCCCCTGCCGAGCGCCGAAGACGTGCGCCGCGTGGGAGAATGGATGGTCGGAAAGAACATGATCAAGGCGGTGCCCGCTTACGACAGCGTGGTGATCCGTCCGTAATTCGAAGGTGCGCATGCAGAATCAAAGGGAAGAGGCGCTTGAGCCGCCGGGACTGGCCTGCAACGGGCTTACGCTTGGCTACGACGGCAGGCCCGTCATTGAGGGGCTGGATCTGTCGTTGCCGCCGGGGGCCTCGCTTGCCATCGTCGGCGAGTCCGGTTGCGGGAAGTCGACGCTTCTCACCGCTCTCGCGGGGCTGAGGCCTGCGATTTCGGGGACGGTCAGGTGGACCTCTCCTCAGGGCGGAGTCCGTTCGATTCAGGACATGCGCACAAGCTTCGTCTGGCAGCATCTCGGTCTTTTTCCGTGGAAGCGCGTGAGGGAGAACCTCGCGCTTCCACTGGAGCTTTCCGCCGGACGCTGCGCCGATTTGGCCGGGCGTGTCTCGGCCATGCTTTCCGAACTCAGACTCTCTGGGCTCGAGTCGCGCTTTCCCTCCGAGCTTTCGGGAGGACAGCGGCAGCGTCTTGCGCTCGGCCGCGCGCTCATTGTGCAGCCTCAGGTTCTCTTCATGGACGAGCCCTTCTCGGCTCTTGACGCGCTTTTGCGCGCGCGCATGCAGGATTTCCTGACGGCGCTCCGCCGCAGGCATCCATGCAGCGTGATTCTGGTGACACACGACATCAGCGAGGCCGTTGCGCTCGGTTCGCATGTCCTGATGCTTGCGCCCCACGGCCGCAGAGCGCCCGAATGCTTTGAAAATCCCGCCTACTCGCAGGAGCTCGGCTGCGGCGACAGGGCCTCGCCTGCCTTTTACGACACCGTGCGCCGCATTCACGCGGGGCTGGCGGCCGCTTCCGGAGAGGACGAATGATCGTGATGCGCTACATCCTCGGCTTTCTCTTTCTGGGCGGATGCTGGCACGCGGGCGCGGTTGCGCTCGGACCCGACCTTCTGCCCGATCCCGTGGCCACGATCAGGCTCTTCGCCGAGTCTCTAGGCACGCCTGAATTCTGGGGGCACATCCTCGTGAGCCTCTGGCGCCTGACGCTCGGCCTTGTTGCGGCCGTCGCGGTTGCCTTTCCTCTGGGACTTCTGCTCGGACACTGCCGTGCGGCGGATCTGGCGGGCAGTCCGCTCCTCTTCATTACTTATCCGTTGCCCAAGATCGTATTGCTTCCCGTGTTCTTCACGTTGGTGGGGCTCGGAGACGCCTCGCGCGTTCTCCTCATTGCGCTTACGACGGGCTATCAGGTGCTCGTCATCATCCGTGCCGGGGCGCTCAGCATCGATCCCTCCTGGGTCAAGGCCTTCCGCTCGATGGGCGGCACGACGGCCGAGGCCGTCCGACATCTCTATGTTCCCGCAGCGCTCCCCGCGCTCTTCACCTCCCTCAAGGTGGCGAGCGGCACGGCGGTCGCGGTGCTCTTTCTGGCCGAAAGCTTCGCAACCACCTCGGGGCTCGGCTACCTCATCATGGACGCCTGGGGCATGGGGGACGTGCTCTCCATGTTCAACGCCATTCTGGGCATGATCCTTCTTGGTCTCGTGATCTACGGCGTCATCGGACTGCTCGAGAGGGTGTGCTGTCCCTGGCTCTTTGCGGGCAGGAGGTAGGGCTCCGACAGAGGGTGCCTATTCGGACAAACCATCATAAACGGCGGAATTTTCCGCCGTTTTTTGATTAAAAGCATGCTTTCTGACGGAAAAACACGACTTCGAAGGCAGGGATTGCCATTACGCCGCCTCCACTTTCGGGAGGCGGTGTGGCAAAATGATTAAGTCATTGTCCTTTGCTTTGTCAAGCGGAAAGACGTACTTTTTTGAAACCTTTGAAAAAAGCATATCGGCTCCCGGCTTGGCGAATGACATCACGTGGAGACGACACGCGGATTTTGCCGTGAGTTTTTCGACCGGAAGAATTCAGGGCAAAAGATGCGTCGGAGGGCGCCCGACGGGCGCCATGCTCCGCATGCAGCGGCGAAGGGAGGCCTCCGGGTCTCCGTGTTTGATCCGCGTGCCGCTCGGCCTAGTCAGTCGTGCGCAGCGCAGGGAGTCGGCGTGAGAGAGATGCGCGCCGTCTCAGCAGAAGAGGGCAGGTATGGCTGTATCCAAAAAGACGACGGTGAATGAGGCGGCTCAGGATGAAACGGAGCAGGCGCCTCAGACGGTGGCTCCCAAAAGGAGGCGTGCGCCAGCAAAGCGCGCCGAGAAGGAGGTCGCGACCTTGGAAACCGCCGGTCTGAAGCTCTCCGTGGAGGCCTCTGAAGAGGCGGTGGCCCCCAAGACCAAGCCCGTGCGTCGCCGCACCCGCAAGACCGCCGAGGCCGCTGAAGCCGCTGAAGCCGCCCCTGCCGTCGAGGAAGCGGCTCCCGCCGCTGAAGAGGAGGCCGCCAAGCCCCGCCGCACCCGCCGCAAGAAGGCGGGGACCGAGGAAAAGGAGGCGGATGCTGCAAAGGCCGCGCCGAAGCGCAGGAAGACCGCTTCAAAGAAGTCGAAGGCCAAGGGACGCTCGGATGAGGACGATCTGGCCGAATACGACGACGATGGAACGGGCGACTTCGACGCTGTGCTTGACGACGACGTCGACTACGAGGAGGACATTCCCGATCTGCCTGATGATCTTTCCGAAGAGGACGAGGCCGATGAAGCCGGCGAGGCGGAGACGGACGCCCAGATCGGCCGCCGCAAGCGCAAGGCGCGCAGCGCCCGCGACAAGAAGGCGCTTCTCAACGGTTACGGCTCCGACGAGGAGGACTCCACCGAGGACCGCCGTTCCAAGCTCTTCACGCTCATCCGCATGGGGCGCGAGCGCGGCTACGTCACCTACGGCGAAATCAACGACAACCTGCCCAACAGCCTGATCGATGACGATGCGATCGAGACCGTCGTGGCGATTCTTTCGAATCTGCATATTCAGGTCTTTGAATCCGCTCCCGACGAGGATACGCTCGCCATGATGGGCAACGAGAGCGTTGCCAGCGAGGAGGATGCGGATGCGGAGGCCGAAGCCGCGCTCTCGACCGTCGACAGCGAATTCGGCCGCACGACCGACCCCGTGCGCATCTACATGCGCGAGATGGGCTCGGTGGAGCTTCTTTCCCGTGAAGGCGAAATCGAAATCTCCAAGCGCATCGAGGACGGCCTGAAGCACATGGTGCTCGCCATCTCCCGCTGCCCGGTCACCGTGGCGGCGATCGTCGGCTATGCGCATGAAATCCGCGAGGGCACGCTGCCCATTGACGACATCGTCGACGGCCTCGTTGCTGCGGATGATACGGGCAACGTGCTCGGCCACAACGACGATGAGACCGACATGGGCGCCTCCGCCATGACGGTGGACCAGCTCGAGGACATGAAGCAGCGCAGCCTCGCGATCTTTGCCGTCGTGGAGGAGCATTTCAATACGCTCAAGACCGTTGTCCGCGAGGAGGGTTACGGCAGCGACAGGCTCGACCCGCTCAAGGATTCGATCCAGCGCGAGCTGATGGCCGTGCGCTTCACCGCCAAGACCGCTGACAAGCTCTGCGAGCTTCTTCGCACGACGATCGACGAGGTGCGCACCCGCCAGAAGACGATCTACAACGAGCTCGTGCGACGCGTCGGGCTTGACCGCACGTGGTTCCTTGCAACATTTGCCGATCATGCGACCGATCTTGACTGGATGAGCGCCATTGTACGTGACAATCCCGAAAAGGCCGCCTATCTCGAGCACCTCAGGCCCACGGTTGAGGAGGAGCAGCGCAAGCTTGCCGAACTGGTCTCAAATGCCTGCATGACCGTGCCCGAGCTCTTTGATACCTACAAGCAGATGGCGACGGGCGAGGCCAAGGCACGCAACGCCAAGCGTGAGATGACCGAGGCCAATCTCAGGCTCGTCATCTCGATCGCGAAGAAGTACACGAACCGCGGCCTGCAGTTCCTCGATCTCATTCAGGAGGGCAATGTCGGCCTCATGAAAGCCGTCGACAAGTTCGAGTACCGCCGCGGCTACAAGTTCTCGACCTATGCCACCTGGTGGATCCGTCAGGCCATCACGCGTTCGATCGCGGACCAGGCCCGTACGATCCGCATTCCCGTGCACATGATCGAGACGATCAACCGCATGAATCGCATCACGCGCCAGATCCTGCAGGAAACGGGCGTCGAGCCCGATTCCCGCGAGCTTGCGAAGCTGATGGAGCTGCCCGAGGACAAAATTCTCAAGATCATGAAGATCGCCAAGGAGCCCATCTCGATGGAGACACCGATCGGCGACGATGACGATTCCCATCTCGGCGACTTCCTTGAGGACACGCAGACGGTGGCGCCCGCCGAGGCCATTCAGAACACGAGCCTCTCCGAAACCGTCCGTCAGGTTCTCGACAGCCTTTCCCCGAGGGAGGCCAAGGTTCTGCGCATGCGCTTCGGCATCGAGATGCAGTCCGACCACACGCTTGAGGAGGTCGGCAAGCAGTTCGACGTCACGCGCGAACGCATCCGCCAGATCGAGACGAAGGCGCTCAGAAAGCTTCGTCATCCGTCTAGAGCCGATAAGCTGAGAAGCTTCGTCGAGGGCGACGGAAAGGATTGATGCCTTGCATGACGGGGAGCGGCTAAGGCCGTTCCCCGTTTTCAAATACGGCGCTCGTGCCGCTCGGAGGCCCTGACGGGAGGGCGACGGGCGGCGTTTCGCCGTTTGTTGCTTTTTCTGCTTGAAAAGAGTATGGCGCAGTGTTAAGCTATCCGCCTTTTTCGCCCATGACGGTGTCTGCCGACACTGTCGCGGAAGGCGTCGTGCGGTCTGGACCGCCGGAGGCGCAGGATCGCGTTGCTCCGGAAGAGAACGGGAGATCAGGCAGCGACGGCACGAAGCGCGCTGACGTAGGACGAAAAATAATCGATGCAGCGCCGGGCTGCGAGGATGACCGGCTGCTTTTCCCTGGATGCATGGTTCCCAGGCCGATAGTCGGCAGGCCCCGAGAAGACAGAATGATTCGGGCGGACGAGAGGAGGATGCGGGAGAAGGGCGGCGCCGAGGCGGTCCGGAGAAATTAGGAAGAAGCGGGGCAATTGCAACAATAAGAGCCCCGCCAACGAGAGATTGGAACAGATGAAGACGAACGAAGACGCTTTTGAGAATGATGACGACATCGACGAAATGGAGGAGGACTCTTCCATCGACGATGAAGCCGCAGAACTCGACAAGTGGGAGGACGAAGGTTCCGAGGAACAGGGTTCGGCTTCTGGCAGCCGCCGTTCGGTGACGGCGGGCAATGGCTACGGCGCTCTGGTGCGTCTCGGCCGCTCCCGCGGCTGGGTGACGGTTGAGGAAATCAACGACCACCTGCCTGAAAGCGCCGTGCGTACGGCCGAAAACGTGCAGGAGATCACGGAGGCGCTCGGCCGCCTTTCGATCAAGGTGTTCGAGACGCGTCCCGACGAAGACGACCTTCTCATCACCGGCAACGGCGTCGACGAGGCCGAGGACATCGACGAGGATGACGCCGCCGCCATGCTGACGCCCGAGGAGTCCGCAGGCCTCTCCAAGGATCCGCTCCGCGCCTATCTGCGCGGCGTGGGCTCGCACAAGCTTCTCACCCGTGCGGGTGAAATCGAGGTTGCCAAGTCGATCGAAATGTTCACGGGCAGGCTTGTCTCGACGCTCGTGCAGTATCCGATGGCCGTGGCCGAGCTTTGCAAGATGGCCGAAACCCTCAAGGATACGTCCGTCTCCGTCGACACGCTCGTCGACGGCTTTACGGACAACCTCGAGGAAGTGGACGCCGTCTCCTCTGACGGCGACGACATCGCCACCGACATCGGCGCCGCCGCCATGACGGCCGACCAGCTCGAGGAGATGCGCGCTCGCGTGCTCGATATCTTCGAGAATTGCGGCAGGCATCTTGAGACCGTTCGCGCCAACTTCGGCCCGAAGGGCGACGCCGAGGCCTACAAGGCCGCCTGCGCCGCCATCGCCGAGCTCCTCGCGCCCGTGCGCTTCTCCGTGAAGGTTGTCACGCAGCTCTCCGAGGACATCTCCAAGCACATGGACGAGGTGACGACGTCCCTCAAGAACGTCCGCAGGGTTCTTGCCGACCAGTGCCGCATGCCGCAGCGCGCCACGCTTGACGTGATCAACGGTGATCCGACCGCCGACGGGCTTTTTGAGGCCATCGCCGAGAGCGAGACGCCGTGGGCGCCTGCCGTTGCGCGCAACCTTGGCGTTCTGCACGAGGAGCAGCGTCATCTGCGCGGTTTCGAGGAGCGCGCGATGATGACGATCGCCAGCCAGCGCGAACTTGCCCGTCTGCTCAAGCTTGCGCAGACGAATCTCATGCAGGCCAAGGCCCGCATGATCGAGGCGAACCTGCGTCTGGTGATCTCGATCGCCAAGGGCTATGTCAACCGCGGTCTCGCGATGACCGACCTGATTCAGGAGGGCAACCTTGGTCTGATGAAGGCTGTGGACAAGTTCGAGTATCGCCGAGGCTACAAGTTCTCGACCTATGCGACCTGGTGGGTCCGTCAGTCCGTCACGCGTGCCGTGGCCGACTTCGGCAACACCATCCGCATTCCGGTCCACATGACGGAGTCCTACAACAAGATCCGCCGTCACAAGCAGCACTTCCTGCAGGAGCACGGCCGGCAACCGACCGAGCAGGAGCTTGCCGATCTTGCCGAGCTTCCTCTCGCCAAGGTGCAGCTTCTCACGCAGGCTATGCGCGGCGTCGAGTCCATCGACGCACCAATCGGTGATGACGAGGATGCGACGAAGCTCGACTTCGTGCGCGGCGATGAACATGACGATCCGAGCCGTGCCTTCCAGGACCGTTCGATGATCGAATGCATCAAGAAGTCGCTTGACGATCTCGCTCCCCGTGAGGCTCAGGTGCTTCGCCTGCGCTACGGCATCGGGACGAACAAGGACCACACGCTTGAGGAAGTCGGCCATGCGCTCGGTCTTACGCGCGAGCGCGTCCGCCAGATCGAGTCGGCGGCCATCCGCAAGCTTCGCAGTCCCGAGTTCCAGGAACGTCTGCGCGACTACCTGACTGAGAACTGATCCCCTTGACTCCGCCTCGTGCGGAGTCGCCTGAAAAGGCTCCTTCGGGAGCCTTTTCGCGTTTTCGGGAGGACGCGCTGCCCTGATGCGGGTGGCCGAAAACTGCGCTACGTGCGGAATCCCGCTAAAATAACGGTTTTCAGGCGTTCAGCAAGTGCCCTTGCGACGCCGCCCACACTCAAGAGCCATTCCAAGAGAACGCCAGCAGCATGTCATCGTTCGCACAATTCAATCTCGACTCCCGCATCATGTCCGCCATCGAACGCATCGGCTACAAGGAGCCGACGCCGATTCAGCTTCAGGCCATTCCCGTGGTGATGAAGGGGGGAGACGTGATGGGCGCAGCCCAGACGGGCACGGGCAAGACGGCGAGCTTCGGTCTCCCGCTCATCGCCCGCATTCTTCCGCATGCGAACACCTCGATGTCGCCCGCCCGTCATCCCGTGCGCGCGCTCATCCTGACGCCTACGCGCGAGCTGGCCGATCAGGTCTCTGCCAACATGACGCAGTATGCGGCGGACACGCCGTTGCGCGTCGGTGTGGTCTACGGCGGCGTCGACATTCGTCCGCAGTCCGACATGCTCCGCCGCGGCGTCGAAATTCTGACGGCGACGCCGGGCCGTCTGCTTGACCATATCGAGCAGCGCGCGACGAATCTCTCTCAGGTCGAGGTCGTCGTGCTCGACGAGGCTGACCGCATGCTCGACATGGGCTTCCTGCCTGACATCAGCCGCATCCTCAAGCTTCTGCCGGCCAACCGTCAGAGTCTGATGTTTTCGGCTACGTTCTCGCCCGACATCGCCAGGCTCGCGAAGAACTTCCTCAAGCCCGATCCGTTCATGATCGAAGTCGCCCGTCAGAATCAGACGGCCGACACGGTTACTCAGGAGGTCTTTCAGGTCGCGGATCGCGAGAAGACGGACGTGCTGATCGACATCCTCAAGACGCGAGGTCCCGAAAACAAGCCGCTCGAGCAGGTCATCGTCTTCGTCAACGCGAAGATCACCTGCCGTCGCCTTGCCCGCACGCTTGAGCGCGTCGGGATCAATGCAGACGCCATTCACGGCGACAAGACGCAGGAGGAGCGTCAGGCGGCGCTCGACGGCTTCAAGTCGGGCGCCATCCATGTTCTCGTTGCGACCGACGTCGCGGCACGAGGTCTGGACATCAAGGAGTTGCCCTGCGTCATCAACTATGATGTTCCGTTCAGCGCCGAGGACTACGTGCACCGCATCGGCCGTACCGGTCGAGCCGGTTCCCACGGCCTTGCCATCATGCTCGCGACGCGCGAAGACGGCCGTCTTGTCGACGCCATCGAGAAGCTCACGAAGCAGACCTTCGAACAGAAGCCTCTGCGCCCGCTCTCGCGTCAGGCTCGTTCGGAAATGCGCCGCGCCTCAGGAGAGCGTCCCGAACGACGTGGCGAGCGAGAGATCGAGCGCGTCGATACGCCCGAGGATGAACGTCTCGCCAAGGAGCGTGCCCGTGCATATGTGCCGCCCTCCCACCGCAACCGAGATCCGATCTTCGACACGCCCTATCGTGAGCGCAGCGGCGCTTCGGGCAAGCCCGAAGAGCTTCGAGTCTTCGAGCGCGAGACCGTTCGAAAGCCCCGACAGGCGGCGGTTCTGCTTTGCGGCTTTCCCCGTCGACGCGATTGATCGAAATGATCAGCTCGTCTAGGCACTTTGTCCATCACCTATCCATGGTAGGCGTGTTGCGACGAAGTGCCTCGGACGTGTATATTAATTCGACAGCATGAAGAGATGAGGACTTTCCTAAAAGCCCTCACGCCAACCTGCCCGCCTCCGGGCAAGGTGGTGGCCTCCGCGGGAGGCCATGTGGCCGGTAGCTCATCGCGCACCGACAAACATACGGAGAATGGCAATGCCTCTCGACATGCGTGTACGCTGCGGGAGGCTTTTTCGCATCAGGACCGGAGCTTCATCGAGGATGAGGCCCCTGACCGAAAAAGCTCCGCGGCATGCACATCCATCAACATTTATCTGCATGAAGGAGAAGCATATGTCGCATCGTCTTACCATCAAGGGGCAGGTCACGATCCCCAAGGAAATTCGTGACTTTCTCGGACTCGAGGAAGGCTGCTCCTGCGTGGAGTTCGTCGTTGAAGCCGACGGCAGCGTCAGCGTGCGCAAGGCGGGCGAAAAGCCTCGTTCCAGTCGTTCCTCCCGCACTTCCTCCGTTCAAACCGTGCGCAAACCTGTGCACGGTGTTCGCACGCGCGCCCATGGCGGCGTTCTCGCCCTGCTTGCGGGCGGTCTCTGATGGTATAACTCCCGTTGACGTCTCTGTTTCCGCTGCCTGAGAAGTGTTTCAGGCGGCGGTTTGGTTTGCGTTGGGAGAGGGAAGATCAGGCAGATGAGCGGGAGAAAAGAATGTCGGGGAGAAAAGCGGCGGGAGGAGAGGGCTTGCCGGATAAAACAAAACCTCCGTCAGTTCAAGATACTGCGGAGGTTGAGTTGGCGTCCCCAGCGGGGTTCGAACCCGCGTTAGCAACGTGAGAGGCTGCGGTCCTGGACCACTAGACGATAGGGACGTTGTTTCGCAGGGAATGAACTATACGCCGTTTTTCCAGAAGTTGCAGATCGGAATTTGCGTTAAGTCAATGTTTTGCGTAATAAGGATGAAAATAAAGCTCAGTCCGCATGCTTGCGGACTGAGCTTCAACTGATCAGCCTTTTGCCTCTGTCGGCAATCAGAGCGCGCGGGCGATGCGGGCGAGAACTTCTTCCTTGCCGATGAGGCAGAGCGTCTTGTCGATCTGCGGCGTGCGATCGGCGGCGCAGACACAGACGCGGAGCGGGTTGGCGAGCACCTTCATCGCAATACCCTGCTCCTCCATCACGGCCTGAATGCAGCCGTAGACGGCCTCAGGCGTAACGTCGGAGATGGCCTCGAGCTTTTCACCGAAGAGCTTGAGGGCTTCGCGACCGCCGTCGGCGAGGACCTTGGCGGCTTCCTCTTCGTTGACCTTGGGTTCAACGTAGAAGAAGAGGGCGGCGTCGGCCAGCTTTTCGAGAGTGGCGGAGCGGGACTTCAGCAGTTCGCAGACGGCCGCGAGATCGGGACCGCCTTCAACCTTGCCGCCGCGGGCCTCGATGCGGGCCTTCGTGAGATCGGCCAGACGATTCGCGTCGGCTTCCTTCATGTACTGCTGGTTGAGCCAGTCGAACTTCTTCCAGTCGATGCGGGCGGCGGCACGGGAGCAGTCGGAGAGCTCGAACACTTCGGCGAGCTCCTCGCGGGTGAACTTCTCCATGTTGCCGTGGCCCCAGCCCAGGCGGGCGAGATAGTTGAAGACGGCTTCGGGGAGGTAGCCCTGACGTTCGTATTCGAGCACGGAGACGGTGCCGTGGCGCTTCGAGAGCTTCTGACCGTCCTGACCGTTGATGAGCGGCAGGTGGGCGAAGACGGGCACTTCAGCGCCGAGCGCGCGGTAGATGTTGATCTGGCGCGGGGTGTTGTTGATGTGGTCAGCGCCGCGGATCACGTGGCTCACTTCCATGTCCCAGTCGTCGACGACGACGGCGAAGTTGTACGTGGGAATGCCGTTGCGCATGATGATCAGGTCGTCAAGTTCGCTGTTGGAGACTGTGATCGTGCCGTAGACGGCGTCGTTCCAGGTGACGGCGCCTTCATCGGGATTACGGAAGCGGATGACCGGCTTCACACCTTCGGGGATGGGCTTGCCCTGACAGTTCTCAGGACGCCAGCGACCGTCATAGCGGGGCTTGAGGCCCTTGGCCTTCTGTTCTTCGCGCATGGCGTCGAGCTCTTCGGGCGTGGCGTAGCAGTAGTAAGCGCGGCCGTCGGCAAGCATCTGGTCGACGACTTCGCGGTAGCGCTCGAGGCGGTCCATCTGATAGACGGGACCCTCGTCGTAGTCGAGGTTGAGCCACTTCATGCCGTCGAGAATGACCTGAACGGCCTCCTTCGTGGAGCGGACCTGATCGGTGTCCTCGATGCGAAGCAGGAACTTGCCGCCGAAGTGGCGGGCGACGGCCCAGCAGTAGATGGCCGTGCGGGCGGTGCCGAGATGCATCATGCCCGTGGGGCTCGGTGCAATGCGGGTGCGAATCGTCTTCATCACTAAAACTCGTTGTTTGAAAAGGGTCCCGCCTGAGCGCTGCGGCTTCGGGCGCGGAGGAGCGGACGCGCGCGGGGTTGGACGCGCGGCTTGAAAGCTGAACAAAGTCAATATTTTACCCCGTTTGCTGATACTGACGTTAAGCGGAAGTCAAATCAGGAAGTGCGGGGAAAGAAAGGGGCCCGACGCGTGTGAGCGTCAGGCCCCGCCTGATGGATCAGGGATGCGGTCAGGCAGTCCAGGTGAGCCAGGTCCAGGCCGAGAAGACGACGAGAACGATGGCTTCCGCAAGGATGACGGGCACCAGCGTCTTGAAGAAGTCCGACTTGAAGTAGTCGATCGTGATCGTGAGGCAGACGTGGGTGGGCGTGATCATCTGGCCTGCGACACCGAAGACCATGGCGACGCCGGCCAGATCAAGAGAGCCGGGCATGAGGCCCGCCACGATCGGCATCACGATGGCAACGTGGCCCTGGCTCATGCCGGTGAGGATGCCGATGACGAAGCTCGTGAGTGCGATGATGACGGGCACGGGAAGCGCCGAGCCTTCGAAGCAGGTGATGATCTGGTGCAGGATGCCCGTGGCCTCAAGAAGCTGGATGAAGAAGAGGATGCAGCCGACGTTGAGGAGAAGACGCCAGTCGGCGGCGCCGACGAACACGTCCTTGACGCTCACGCCGCGCTTCATCATCAGAAGTACGGGGATGAGCAGCACGACCACGGCGCCCATGGCGAGGGCGGCGGAGAGATTGAAGGCCATCATGAGAACGACGCTCAGAAGCACGGGCGCGATGGCGAGCACGACGTTGATGAGGTCTGTCCTGCGCTGCTCGGACGACAGTTCGGCCTTGCGGCGCTTTTCCTCAAACTTGAGCGGGCGGACCATGACGAACCAGCCTGTGGCGAAGGCGACGACGGACATCCAGAAAAGATGGATGACGAGATCGGCGACGCTCACGTGAGCGATGGCGCAGCCGAGGATCATGCCGGGAATGATGGGGCTGGCGAACTCGCAGATGTGGCGGAACCAGAAATTGATGGCGGCCTTGCTTTCGGGCTTGATGTCCATACCTTCGCAGGCCGTCTCGACGATCGGAGCGGAAAAGCGTGCGCCGCCGACAGAGGGCAGAAGACCAAGGAAGGCGGGCATGCTGGAGATGACGACTTTCGTCGAGGAGAAGAAGCGGTTGAGCGCGTCGACCATGCCCTTGAGCGTGCCGGATCTGCGGAGCTGGATTTCAAGGCACATCACGAAGTAGAGCGCAAAGAGGAGGTCGTAGGTGCGGTTCATCGTTAGCATGTCGTGACCGGCTTCGGTGAGGGCGCGCAGAGTGGGGTCTTCAAAGAGCCAGAGAAGGGCGCCGCCGGCCAGAATGGCCGGTCCGATCGGACACTTGAAGCGAAGCAGGACGACGATGAGGATGATTGCCGCCGCAATGAGGAGGAAAACGTTCATTGTTGTTGCCTTGGTGATGGGCGGTCCCTCCTGAATTCGGGGACCGCGAATGTGCATCCCGAAATTTTCCGCCTATTCTCCGAATTTGGCAAAAAATACTTTCCGAACTCGCCATGGCCGGAGCGTGACGTGCTCGGAGCGCAACAGATTGAGGAGGTTTCGTGCAGAAAGGCGTCGTTCTTGGGGAAAAATGATCGCCCTGTGAACTGAAAAAAAGTTCGCGCCTAAGTAGAATGCACCCTTTGGCCTGCAACGGCACGGTGCCATGCGGGTCCTGCAATGATTCAACGGCTCTTTCGGACAATGACAGAATCCTTTAACTGGCTCGGGCGGTGCGCCCGGGCAGCGGCTTTCGGCATCGCCGCACTCCTTCTGCTGACGATTGCGAGAATCGTCTTCTTCTTCGCCTATAAAAACGACGATCTCGGCTTTCTGAGCGACTTTGCACCTGCAATGGTGATGGGGCTTCGCGTTGATGCCAAGTGGCTGGCAATCCTGCTACTGCCCGCCTGGATCTGCGTTCTCCTTTCCTACTGGAAGGCCTTCTTCTGGAAGCTGGCGCGCATTCTTGCCTTCGTGGGCATGTTTGTGACGGCGCTTCTGACGGTCATCAACTTCGGCTTTTACGGCTTCTACGCAACGCCCATCAGCCCTATCATCTTCGGCTTCCTTCAGGACGACACGAAGGCGATCGTCATCACGATCATGAAGGACTGGCCCGTGTTCACCTACCTGCTTTGTCTGGCGGGTTTCACGGCTCTGCCCTTTGCGTGCACCATGCTTCTCGGTCGCAGCCGTGAGCGCAGGGTCGGCAGGGCCGCCTACGGCGTCCTTTCGATTCTTTCGATTGTCGTGATGGCGCTTGTCATTCGCGGTAGCTTGGGCACCTTCCCGCTTCGAATCCAGAGCTATTCCGTTACGAAGAACGCCTTCATCAACGCCACTGTTCCCAACGGCATGGCTGCCTTCCATGAGGCCCGAAAGGGCATGCAGGTGCTTGAACTCAAGGGCGGCGCCATTGCCGCCCTCCAGCAGATGGGCTTTGGCAAGGCATCAGATGCTGAGGCTCTCATTGCCGAGGTTCGCCCTGTACTGCCTCAGAGCAAGCCGCTCAAGTCGCAGCCTCATGTTGTTCTGGCCGTCATGGAGTCCATGGGGCGTGACGTGTTCGAGTCGCACAAGCCCGGTGTCAACGACACGCTGGGTGCTCTGGCAGGCGAACTCGATTCGGCGCTTGTCTTCAAGCAGTCGCTGTGTGTGGGACAGGCAACCTTCCCGACGCTCGAGGGCCTGCTTTTCGACTCTCCCCTGAATCCGATCACGCAGAGCCGCTACGGCCGGCACGTCTTCGATTTCTCCCGCATGCTTGAGTACAAGAAGGCGGGCTACAGGACGATCTTCTTGACGGCGGGTCCCGAGGCCTGGCGCCAGATCGAAACCAATTTTCCGCAACAGGGCTTCGACGAGATTGTCGGTGCGGGCAAGCTGTCGTCCCGCTATCCCGGCGTCGAGAACGGCACGTGGGGTGTCGGTGACGCCTGGATGTTCAAGCGTGCGGAGGAGATTCTGAAGGAGGCGGACCAGAAGGGGGAGAAGCTCTTTATCGTGATGCTCTCCACCGCCAATCATCCGCCGCACAGGGTGCCCGACGGCGTCAAGGTCAATCCCGTTTCCTACAAGGAGTTGCCGCCCTTCATCACGGACAACAGGTACGACATCCTGACGGGTTCTCTTGAAACCTATCAGTACGCGGCCAATGCTCTGGGCGGATTCGTGCATGACATGAGACGCGGCGCGCTCAAGCGCGAGCTTCTGATCGTGGCGACCGGCGACCACAATCTTCGCATGTCGTACGCAGGCGGCTACGCCCATCATTTGCATGGCGTTCCGATTCTGATCTGGGCGCCAGAGAGCCTTGAGGCTGACGCCGGGAAGGTCGACGTCACGCGTTGGGCGGGGCATCGCGACATCTTCCCGACGATTGCAGGCGTCGTGTTGGGCAGGACGCCCGAAATTCACGAAGGCCGCAACCTGTTTGCCAACGAATCGATGGACCTCATCGTTTCCTATACGGGCATCGCAGCGGGCAGCTGGGGTGCCGCCGAGATCAGGGACAACGGAAGCGTGACCTGCTATCGCTGGGAGAATGACCGCATGGTGCCTGAGGATGCCTGCACGGGGCTTTCCAAAAAGATGGCCGATGCGGCCAGAGCCCAGAGGGCGCTCGCCGACTACAAGGTCAGGAAGGGGCTTCTCAACGAGAAGTAAACACCCGGATTGAAATGACAGCGGGCCCGCAGCCGAGAAGACTGCGGGCCCGCTGTCCATTGAAACTTGTCAGCCCTTTCCCGTAAGCCCCAGTGCTTCAAGATAAGGCTTCATGTGGGCGGGAAGGTCGGAGGGATCGCGTTCTCGAAGATGTCCCATGGAGAATTCGCAGCCGCACCAGAGCTGGTTGTAGAAGTTTTCCTCTCTGAGGATCTCGCCCCTGCGCTCCTGCAGACCGCCCTTGCGCCAGTTCTGATCCCAGTAGGTGGTGCCGGGGTGCAGGGCAGCCGCTTCGAGCGCGGCCTCTCGAATCTGATCAAGGCGCTTCCAGCGGCTTCCTGCGAGGGTTGTCGTAAAGCGCCTGATGCCGAGCTTTGCGGCCATGGCGGCGGTGGCCCTCATGCGCACGCCGAAACACAGCCTGCAGCGTTCGCCGCGTTCTGGATCGCATTCGTGTCCCTTGACGGCGTTGCGCCAGCCTGCGTGGTCCCAGTCGCCGTCCGTGAACGGAACGGCAAGCTTTTCACAGTAGCGGATGCACTCGTTCTTGCGAACGAGATACTCCTCTTCAGGAAATATGTTGGGATTGAAGTAGTAGACGTGAGGCGCATAGTCGTTCTGCAGAAGCCATTCGAGAATGGCGGAGGAACAGGGCGCGCAGCAGCTGTGCAGCAGAATGGGTTCTTTCACGGGCTCGGATCCCTTGCTGAGGATTGAAGTCCGCTCATTATAGGTTCAGGAAAAGAACCCGTGGAGGTGCCAGCGGACCTCCGTCTTGTCGGAATCCTCCGTTCGGTAAAGCCAGACGCGGCGGCCGCTCGAACTTTCGGCCACAAAGTAGTCGCGGATCTCCGAGTCGTCGGCATGGCGCACGGGACCATCAACCAGACGCAGGGACTCTTGACGCCATGCAAGTCCATCGTCCGAAGCGTGGAGCGGTAGCGGATCAGAGAGAAGCATCGTGGGCCTCACGTCTGCTTTGCCGGCAGGAGCGCTCATGGGCTTGCGCGCAAAGGCGTCCGCAACGGGAGCAAGACGGCTCGAGGTGGAGGGAAGGCCTTCATCGAGGTTGCTGAGACGGAAGACGCGTCCCGGACCAAGGCGTGCCTGAAGTCGGGCGGCAAGCCCCGTCGGGACGGAAGCGTTCGGCGTGTCCCTGATGAGATCAGAGATTTCGGGCTCAAGCGAGAGCGTCATGCGTCGCAGGCTTCCCGGAATGGGCGTGCGGATCAGTCGGTCGGTCAGGACGTCGGTGAAGGCGCGTGCGCTGCCGTTATTGACGCTGACGACGATCCTGCGGGTTTCGTCCAGCCCCTCGAGCGTGAGAGTGAGTTCGCCGCCTGAGCAGTCGGCGTTGCCCGCAATCCCTGCGCAGAGACTTTTGACCATTGAGGGAAGTTCCTGCAGACGGATGCCGACGGGGACGCTGACGACGGCTTTGAGGGATGTTTTGGCGCAGGTGGCGATGTTCATGAGCTGGACTCCTTGATGGACGAGCATGAGGGCTGCGTTCAGCAGGCGGGAGAGAGACGGGCCGAGGCGAGAGCCTGTTGCACTTTGCGGCGGCATGCGCGCGGGGCGGGAACGAGGGGCCTTTCCTCCAGACTGACGTCTGCTTCCCGCGTGCGGTCGAAGAATGCGCCGCGTCGCGTAGCTCGAACGTGTACGGTGCCGGACCTGCCCGGCCGCAGCATCAGACGGAGTTCGGCAGGGGACGGCGTGCAGGCCATGCTCGAGGGGCGGATGAGGAAGATCGTCGTGCCCGTCGAGTGCGCGGCCATGTCGAGCCTTGCGAGGGCCGCACCGTCCTTCCCGTGAACGAGCGGATTGAGCCAGACGACGACGGCCGAGGTTTCTCCGCTGGCGGCGGCCTGTTCCGCGCACCAGAAGGCCTCTTCAGGCGTAGAGGGAATGGAAAAGAGCTGTCGGTCAAGATCGAGGCCGGCGTCGGCAAGGGCGGGCGCGTAGGGAGCCGCCTCCGAGTCGCAGGGCAGCACCCAGGTGACGTGCTTCAGGGATGCCAGAGCGGGAAGCAGCATGCGGACCTCTCCGATGCCGGCGTGCGGAATGAAAAGCTCGGTCAGGGCGTTCACGGGAAAGCCGCCCTCCGTCAGTTCGTCGAGCGCGGGAATGCGGCTTGCAAGGCTGGCAGGGCGTTCGGAACGAGCCTCTCTCAGGGCTGCGGTGAAAAAGTCGGAAAGGACTGCGGCGGTCGACATGCTGGTACTCCTGAATTTGCTTGAACGTAACACTTGAACGATGCTGTCGTCGTAAGGTCAGTGTACTTTGAGTCTGTCTGTTGCGTATCGACTCGTGATCCTCTGGCGTGATCCACTTGTATTTCATTCTTGCTATCTTGTTGAAGAGTAAGTAAAAGATTTGTTTTGGTGGTTGATTGCGTGTCTTTGCAGGATCATGAAAGGATGCAGTGTGTCGCAAGTTGTGCGCCTTCGCAAATCCGCTCCGGGCTTCAGTTTGCGTAAAAGACAGCGTGAGCTGCGTTTGCGTCAGAACGGCGGGGACGGCTGTTCGGAGGGGGCTTCGAGAGGATCAAATCCGAAAAATGATGCATTTGAAAATTTGACGGAGGTCAAGAAATCGTCAATCTTCGTGCGATGCCGATGCGCCGCCACCCTTGCTAGACTGTCGTTGCGCACGAAGGACGCCTTTCCTTCGAACAGCTTTCAGGAGAATGCATCGTGAGCGAACTCAAGCCGGGACTGCCCGAACGACTGGAACGGGTGCGGGGGGAACTTGCGGCCGCGGAGCGTGCGGCGGGCAGGCCTGCGGGCTCCGTCAGGCTCATTGCCGTCGGGAAGACCTTTCCCGTCGAGGCCTGCGAGGAGGCCTATGCCTGCGGTCAGAGGGCGTTCGGGGAAAACTACGTTCAGGAAGGGGTGGAGAAGATCGTGCACTTTCGTGCGGTGCATCCGGAGGATCCCGGCGAGTGGCACTTCATCGGGCCGCTTCAGGCCAACAAAACCCGCCTCGTCGCCGAGCACTTCGACTGGGTTCAGTCCGTCGACCGCCTTCGCATTGCGTCGCGGCTTTCCGCTCAAAGACCCGCTGGCATGCCGCCCCTCAACATTCTGATCGAGGTCAACATCGACGGAGAGGAGACGAAGTCGGGGGTTGCGCCTTCCGAAGTCGAGGCCTTCGCGGACGAGATCGCCGGCTATCCGGGCCTGAGGCTAAGGGGGCTGATGGCGATTCCCGCGCCGGCGGCGGACAGCGAATCTCGTCGAAGGCCCCTTGCGGCCATGCGCGCACTCTTCGAGCGGCTCCGTGTGAAGCACCCCGGCATGGACACGCTTTCCATGGGCATGAGCGCCGACATGGACGAGGCGGTGTCGGAGGGCGCGACCATGGTGAGGGTCGGCAGGGCCGTCTTCGGACCGCGCGACTATTCGGCGAAGTGCGCCGTTTGAGGCAGTTGGATGCAGAAAACGCCTTTCGTAGGGAAAATCCCATCATGATGCCGCGAAGGCCTGCCAGAGCGCACTTTGGAGGCGGCTTCAGCATCTGGTGGTAGGCGCATCCACCGATCGGCGTATGGACAGGGGAGGGGGCATCCCCTATGATCCAAAATCGGGCGAAGGCTTTTCGTCCAAGGAGTTTGCCTTTCCTCCTTCATGGAAGTGCCCTCGGAGACCGGTGACGGATGCTGCTGACGGCGCCTGGCAAAGGCCCCCTCTGCTCAAAGGAGAACAGCATGAGCAAAAAGTTTGTCGCTGCCGGCGTGATGGCGGCTTCCCTTATGGCCGCGGGCGCGGCCTCCGCCGCTCCCACTGAAATCACGATGTGGCATGCGATGGCCAATACGCTCGGCGACTGGGTTGCCGACGTGACCAAGGACTTCAACGCCAAGACCCCGCAGTGTCATCTCACGTCCACGTACAAGGGCACCTACGACCAGACGATGACGTCGGGCATCGCAGCCCACCGCGCAGGACGCTCCCCTAACATTCTTCAGGTGTTTGAAGTCGGCACGGCAACCATGATGTTCAGCAAGGGTGCCATTGTTCCTGTCGGCGAGCTTCTCGACAAGGCAGGCTACGAATTCAATCCCAAGGACTACATCCCCGCCGTCTACGGCTACTATTCCACGGCCGACGGCAGGATGCTCAGCTATCCGTTCAACTCCTCCACCACCGTCCTCTACCTCAATCTCACCAAGTTCAAGAACGCAGGCCTGCCGACCGAGCCGGACAAGCTCCCGCGCACCTGGCCTGAGATCGAAAAGGCCGCCAAGGCCCTCAAGGCCGCAGGCGAAACCTGCCCGATGACCACTTCCTGGATGGGCTGGACCCAGCTCGAGAGCTTCTCCACCTGGCACAACGTCGAGTACGCCACGCTCAACAACGGCTTCGGCGGCACGGGCGCGCGCCTCATGGTCAACTCTCCTCTCCATCAGCGCCATCTTGAAAATCTGGCCCGCATGGCCAAGGAAGGCACCTTCGTCTACAAGGGCCGCGGCAATCTTGCCGACGCCACCTTCTACTCGGGCGAATGCGCGATCAACATGGGCTCCTCGGGCTCGCTCGGCAACATCCGCCGCAACGCGAAGTTCGAGTACATGACGATGCCGATGCCCTACTACGAGGGCGTGCCTGATGCTCCGCAGAACACCGCTATCGGCGGCGCCTCGCTCTGGGCCATGGCAGGCAAGTCCGACGAGCAGAACCGCTGCGTTGCCGAGTTCTTCCACTACCTCTCCGACCCGCAGGTTCAGGCGAACAACCACATGCGCACGGGCTATCTCCCGGTGACGCAGAAGGCCTTTGAAATCGCCAAGGCTAGCGGCTACTACGAAAAGAATCCGGGCGCAGACGTCGCCGTCAAGCAGATGCTCAAGACGACCGACAAGAGCCGCGGCATTCGTCTCGGCTACCTGCCCAACATCCGCACGATCGTTGACGAGGAATTCGAAAAGATCTGGTCCGGCAAGGCGACCGCCAAGGAGGCCCTTGATGCCGTCGTCCGCCGCGGCAACGAGCAGCTCGTCCGCTTTGAACGCGTGACGAAGTAAGCACGAGCCCTTTCCGACGACAGCTCGCGGACGCCCTCGAACCCCTGAAGGCGTCCGTCCTGCTGCGATACCGCATCCCGAAGACGTCAGGGCACACGGCCCTGCCGTCTTGCGGGATGCTTGCGGTTAGGTTTTTAATATCCTCAGAGTCAACAACGTGGAAAAACGAGTCGTATTCCAAAACCGCTGGCTGCCCTACCTGCTGGTGGCGCCGCAGCTCGCCATTACGCTCATCTTCTTCTTCCTGCCCGCCGGCCAGGCCATCTACCAGTCGGTGCTGATGCAGGATCCCTTCGGGCTCAGCACGGAATTCGTGGGTCTTCAGAACTTTGAAACGCTTCTGTCCGACCCGAACTATGTCTCGAGCTTCAAGATCACGATGGTCTTCTCGGCGCTCGTGGCCTTCCTCGGCCTTGCGATCAGCCTTCTGCTTGCCGTCTGTGCGGACCGCGTGCTGCGCGGCGCCTCGGCCTACAAGACCTTCCTCATCGTGCCGTACGCCGTCGCCCCCGCCGTGGCGGGCGTCCTCTGGATGTTCATCTTCAATCCGACGCTCGGCGTTCTCTCCTACGTGATGCGCATGTTCGGCATCGACTGGAACTATCTGGTCGACGCGGACCAGGCCCTGACGCTTCTCGTCATCGCGGCGGTCTGGAAGCAGGTGAGCTACAACTTCATCTTCTTCCTCGCAGGTCTGCAGGCCATTCCGAAGTCGCTGCTCGAGGCGGCGGCCATGGACGGCGCGGGTCCCTTCCGCCGCTTCTGGACGGTGGTCTTCCCGCTGCTGTCGCCCACGACCTTCTTCCTGCTCGTGATGAACATCGTCTACGCGTTCTTCGACACGTTCGCCATCGTCGATGCGACGACCATGGGCGGTCCGGGGCAGGATACGAACATTCTCGTCTACAAGGTGTTCGTCGACGGCTTCCGCAACATGGACTTCGGCGGCTCCGCCGCACAGTCCGTCATCCTGATGGTGATGGTGATCATCCTCACGGTGATCCAGTTCCGCTTCATCGAGCGGCGCGTCAACTACTGACGGGAGACGACAGATGGTTGAAAATCGTCCCTGGCTCAATTTCTTCACGCACCTGATTCTGATTCTGGGCGTGATCGTGGTGGTCTTCCCCGTCTACGTGGCGTTCGTCGCGTCGACACAGACCGCCGTCGAAGTGGAACAGGCGCCCATGAGCCTTCTTCCCGGCGCCCACTTCATCGAAAACTACATGCAGATCCTCACTGAGGGCGGTGGCACCGCTTCGCGCGCCCCCGTGGGCCGCATGCTCTTCGTCTCGCTCATGATGGCCATGGGCATCTCGATCGGCAAGATCCTGATCTCGCTCGTCTCGGCCTTCGCGATCGTTTACTTCAGGTTCCCCGGCCGCAAGCTCTGCTTCTGGCTCATCTTCATCACGCTGATGCTGCCCGTCGAGGTCCGCATCTCGCCTACCTATGAAGTGATGGCGGATCTGCACCTTCTTGACAGCTGGGGCGGCCTGATTCTTCCCGTGATCGCGTCAGCGACGGCGACCTTCCTCTTCAGGCAGTTCTTCCTCACCGTTCCCGACGAGCTCACCGAAGCCGCCCGCATGGACGGCGCCGGGCCGATGCGCTTCTTCTTCACGATTCTGATGCCGCTTTCCCTCACCAACATCGCGGCAATGTTCGTGATTCAGTTCATCTACGGCTGGAACCAGTACCTGTGGCCGCTGCTTGTGACCACGTCCGAGGACATGTACCCGATCGTGATCGGCATCAAGCGCATGATCGGCGGCGGCGACTCCGCCAACGAATGGAACCTCATCATGGCGACGGCCATGCTTGCAATGATCCCGCCCGCCATCGTGGTGACCGTCATGCAGCGCTGGTTCGTCAAGGGCCTCGTCGACACGGAAAAGTAAGAGACAGACAACATGGCTAACATTCAATTCAAAAACATCCGAAAGAGCTACGGCGACGTGGCAGTCGTGCACGGCATCTCGCTCGACATCAGGGACGGCGAGTTCATCGTGATCGTGGGCCCGTCGGGCTGCGGCAAGTCGACCCTGCTGCGCATGGTGGCGGGCCTCGAGCAGATCACCTCGGGCGAACTCATCATCGGCGAGCGCGTCGTCAACAATCTCGAACCCAAGGACCGCGACTGCGCCATGGTGTTCCAGAACTATGCGCTCTACCCGCACATGACGGTCTTCGACAACATGGCTTACGGCCTCAAGATCCGCGGGGTTCCCAAGGACGAGATCGAGCGTCGCGTCAACGAGGCCGCGAAGATGCTCGAACTCGGAGGCCTGCTTGCGCGCCGTCCTCGCCAGCTCTCCGGCGGCCAGCGCCAACGCGTCGCCATGGGCCGCGCGATCGTGCGCGAGCCCTCCGTCTTTCTCTTCGACGAACCGCTCTCGAACCTCGACGCAAAGCTGCGCGTGCAGACGCGCCTGCAGATCCAGAAGCTGCACCGCCGTCTCAAGACGACGAGTCTTTACGTCACTCACGATCAGGTCGAGGCCATGACGCTCGCCCACCGCATGATCGTGATGAACGCAGGCCGCGCCGAGCAGGTTGGCACGCCTCAGGAGGTCTATGACGATCCCGAGACGATGTTCGTCGCGAACTTTATCGGCTCTCCTCCGATGAACCTTGTTCACGGCCGCGTCTCCGCAGACGGCAGTCACTTCGAGCACGATTCGGGTGTCCTGTCGCTGCCCGAACCCTGCACGGCACTTGCCGGCAGGGCGGTGGTGCTCGGCGTGCGGCCCGAACACGTGACGCTCCGTCCCGAGGGCGGACTCGCCGCCTTCGAGGTGGAGACGGTCGAGGCCCTCGGCGCCGATCATCTGATCCACGGCGTCCTGCTGGGGCAGAACGTGGTCTTCCGCGTCGACAACCACATGTACATCCCGGAAGTGGGCATCAGGGCGGGACTCGAGTTCTCGGCGGAACACGTGTACTGGTTCGATCCTGAAACGACGAAGCGCATCCGTCTCTGACCCTGTACATGAGCAGGGACTGATCAGGCTACAATCGGAACGTCGCTCTCCTGTTGGGGGCGGCGTTTCGTTTTTTGAATTCCCACGAAGGAGCCGCGTCCGATGCAGGACTTTCTTTTTGAATGGCTGTCGGGCGCAGGGGCCGAGGCTGCGGTTTTCGCGAGTGCCTTCATTTCCTCGACGCTGATGCCTGGCGGATCCGAGGCGCTCCTGGCAGGGGCGCTGTCGCAAACGCCTGACGACACGCCCCGCCTCTGTCGTCTCGTGCTCCTTGCAACGGCAGGCAATACGCTCGGCGCGATGACCACGTGGCTCATCGGTCGACTGATTCCCGAAAGGGAGAAGACGGACAGGGCGCTTGTGTGGCTCAGGCGATGGGGAGCGCCCGCGCTGCTTCTGTCGTGGCTGCCCGTCGTGGGAGACGCCCTGCCGCTTGCGGCGGGCTGGCTCAGGATGCCTGCTGCAAGCTGTGCAGTCTGGGTGGCCGTGGGAAAGCTTCTGCGCTACGTCGTCGTGGCGGCGGGCACGCTCTCGCTTGTCTGAGTCGGTCTGCCTGAAACAATGGAAAGGAAGAAATCGTCGTGAACATGCTTACAGGCCTTGTGCTCGTTTATCTGATCGTTCTGATGTGGTTCGGCTTCTGCGGGGAGCGACATTCGAGCTCGGGGCGCGCCTTTCTTACGAGCGGCGGCCGAGCAGGCGCGCTTCTCTGCGCGCTCTCTCTCGTGAGCACCATCATTGGCGGGTCCGCAACGCTCGGCATGGGAAGCCTCGCGCAGAAGATTGGTTCGGGCGCCTTCTGGTGGCTCGGCGTAGGTGCGGTCGGCCTTCTTCTTCACGGATGGATCGCTCCGAAGATTCGTGCGCTTCCCGCCGTTACGCTTCCCGAGGTGGTCGGCGTCGTGGCGGGCAGGAATGCTGAGCGCTGGGCGGGCGTCATCATTGCGGTCTCCTGGATCGCCGTCACGGCCGCGCAGTTCGTCGCGCTTCACACGCTCCTGCTGACGCTCTCGAGCCCGCTCGCCGCCGAGGTGCTCTATGTGATGATCGCGGGCGTTGTGATCGTGCATACCATCACGGGCGGACAGAGTGCAGTGATCCGCACCGACGCCTTTCAGGCCGTTCTGCTTCTGGGCGGATTCACGGCCGCCGCCTTCTGGTTGCTCGGCGATCGTCCCGACGCCGTAATGGCGCTTGATCCCGTCCCCTTGGGCGACAGGTTCGGGCCGTGGGATCTGGGCAGGATGATGCTTCTCGTGGGCATCACCTATGTCGTAGGTCCCGACATGTTCTCACGCACCTTCACGGCCAGAGACGGACAGTCCGCTCGTTTCGCCGCCTGGATCGCCTCGCCCTGCCTCGTGTGGTTCGGCGTCGTCGTGACGGGGCTCGCGCTTCTCAATCTGCAGGATCCCCAGCCCGTGGCGGGCTGGCTCTCGAGTGCTTCGGAGATGCCCGCCTGGCTCAAGGGAGCGCTCGCGCTCGGCCTCATCAGCGCGCTCTGCGGGTCGGCCGACACGGTGCTTCTTTCGGCCTCCGGCATTGTCGAGCGAAGCCTTCTGGCGGGAGACCGTACGAACGCCGTGCGCTTCTTCGTGGGCGTCTTCGGATTTGCCGCCGCTGCGGCCGTCTATGTCTCGAAGGACATCATCTGGCTGCTGCTCACAGCCTACTCTTTCTTCGTGCCGGGAGTGGCCCTGCCGCTTCTCATTGCGCTCATCGGGCGGGTGAGGCGCCTCAACGCACAGCTCTGGACGGCGGGCGCCGTCTTCGGCGGCATCGGCGGCCTGGTGGGCAACGTCACGGGGGACGAGGTGTGGACTTTTGCAGGCATGGGCGTCTCGGCTGCCTTTGCCGTCGCCTCCCGTTTCAAGGCGCCTGCGGGCGGTTCGGACGCCTTCGGCTCGCTCCGCTGAGCGCGGGCTGAGGGCATTGCGGAACCTGTGTTTCCGTGGGCAAAACGGCCTTTTCCTTAAGCGAAACGGGCGTTGAGTCCCGTTATAATTTCCCGCAAGTTGATTTTTCATGGACGGCGCGCGCTTCAGGTTGAAGGCGCGCCCTCTCAATAGGACTGGAGTTTTTTGATGAAGATCCTGGTCGCTGTCAAGCGCGTGGTGGACGCCAAGATCAAGGTGCGCCCGCTTCCCGATCATTCCGGTGTGGATGTCAAGCTCGCCAAAATGGCGATGAACCCCTTTGATGAAATCGCAATCGAAAAGGCCGTCACGCTTCGCGAGGCTGGCGTCGCCGACGAAGTCGTTGCCGTGACCGTCGGTCCCCTCAAGGCCGTCGACACCCTGCGCGTCGCCATGGCGATCGGCGCGGACCGCGCCGTTCACGTCCGCACCGACGAGTCCCTCGAGCCCCTCGCTGTCGCGAAGGTGCTTCGCGCCGTCGTCGAGCGTGAAAAGCCCGATCTGGTGCTTCTGGGCAAGCAGGCGATCGATGACGACGCCAACCAGACGGGGCAGATGCTCTCCGCCCTTTGCGACATGCCGCTGGCAACCTTTGCCAACGAGATCGTCCTTGAGGGCGGCCGCTTGGTCGTTACCCGCGAGACCGACGGCGGGACGCAGACCGTCTCGCTTGCAACGCCTGCCGTCGTGACGGCGGACCTGCGTCTTGCCGAGCCGCGCTACGTGACGCTGCCCGCCATGGGCAAGGCCCGCAAGAAGCCTGTCGAGGACATTGAGCTTGCCGGCCTCGGCATTGACACGGCTCCGCGCATCCGCATCCTCGGCGTCGAGGAGCCGCCCGCCCGCAAGGCAGGCGTCATGGTCTCCGGCGTCGACGAGCTCGTCGACCGCCTCAAGAACGAAGCGCACGTCATCTGAGAAAAGAGGGAGTAAAGCAAAATGACAGCTCTTTTGATTGCCGAACATGACAACGTGACGCTCAAGTCCGCAACGGCTCAGGCGCTCACGGCTGCGCTCAGGATGACGGACGTCGTCGACGTCCTCGTGGCGGGCAGCAACGGCCAGTCCGTTGCCGAGCAGGCCGCGAAGCTCTCGGGCGTGCGCACCGTCTACTACGCCGACCATCCCCAGCTCGCCCAGGAGTCGCCCGAAGTGCTCGCACGCCTCGTGCTTGACGAAGCCGAAGGCTATTCGCACGTGCTCTTCGTCGCCTCCGCCGTCGGCAAGTCCGCCATGCCCCGCGTAGCCGCGAAGCTCGACGTCTCCCCCGTTTCCGACGTTCTCGACGTCAAGGGCCCCAAAACCTTCGTGCGCGGCATCTATGCGGGTTCGCTTCTCGCGACCGTCGAGGTGACCGATCCCGTCGTCGTGGCCACGATCCGCACGACGGCCTTCGAGGCCGCCGCTCAGGAGGGATCCGCTGTCGTCGAGGAGGTCATCGCTCCGGAAGGCTATGACGCCTCCCGCTTCGTGCGCTTCTCCGAAGCCAAGTCCGACCGTCCCGAACTCGTCTCCGCCCGCATCGTCGTCGGCGGCGGGCGCGGTCTTCTCGACGAGGCCGGCTTCAAGACCCTTGAGGCCTTCGCCGACTCCATCGGCGCGGCCGTCGGCGCCACCCGCACCGCCGTCGACATGGGGCTCTGCCCCAATGACTGGCAGGTGGGCCAGACGGGCAAGATGATCGCCCCAGAGCTCTATATTGCCGTGGGCATCTCCGGTGCCATTCAGCATACCGCTGGCATCAAGGATGCCAAGACGGTCGTGGCGATCAACAAGGACGCCGAGGCTCCGATCTTCGAGGTGGCCGATTACGGTCTCGTCGCCGACGGCGTCGAGGCGCTTGAGGCTTTGCGCGCCAGACTCGGCACCAAGTAAGAAGAGGGAGTTTCCCCGCTTGCATGCCCGCCCGCCTTGCGCGGGCTGCTTCTTTTTAGAAAAGGCTGAAAAAATCGCGTTGACGGACTTGCGTCCTGTATTCCCGTGAGATAAAATTCAGACCTTTCGCAACGGGCGGATTGACCGCGCGCTGCATGAAGAATTCTTCCGAACGCTCCTCGTGACGGGGGCTTCGGCTTTCAATTGAACCAATAAGTTAAAGAGGTAAACTCATGGTTATCGTTCGTCTCGCCCGCGGTGGCTCCAAGAAGCGTCCGTTCTACAGCATCAACGTCTGCGACAGCCGCTGCCGCCGCGACGGCCGCTTCATCGAACGCATCGGCTACTACAACCCGATGGCTGCCGGTCAGGCCGTCCGTCTCAACGTCAACCAGGAACGTCTGGCCTACTGGCAGAGCCAGGGCGCCCAGCTCTCCGAAACGGTTGCCCGTCTCGTGAAGGAAGCCAAGGCTGCCGCCTAATTTCCTGACGGAAAGCACTAGTCATTGCGCCGGACTTTAAACGGCGCGGAAACCCCGCAAAACCTCAAGTGCGGGCTCGCTCGCAAGCGGTCGTGCCTCTCGTGTCCAGCACATCGTGATCCGTTCGCAGCACCTGGAGCCCGGTATCTACGCCTGAGAGTCTGCGGGGTTTTGTTTTGTTCGCAAAAAACGATTGATTTTCGGAGACTGTTGTTATGGACGATCTCGTCGAGCTCGGACGCACCGCCGGCGCCTACGGCTTCCGCGGCTGGGTGCGCATTGTGCCGCTGGAATCCGGCGAAGTGCTTCAGAAGGCCAGGACCTGGGTCCTCACGGACCTCAAGGGTGTGCGCACGACGCTCAGCATCGAGGCCTTCCGTCGTCACGGAGACGGCTTCATCGCCAAGTGGGCGGGCTGTGAAACGAAGGAGGCGGCCGACGCCGCCCGAGGCCGCGTGTCGGTCTCCCGCGCAGACTTTCCTGATGCGGGCAAGGACGCCGTGTGGGCCGTCGATCTGGTCGGCTGCAAGGTCGTCAACAAGGAGGGCACGGCCCTCGGCACGGTCGAGAGCATCGGCTCCAACGGCGCGCAGGATCTGCTCGTCATCGCCTACGACAATGCTGACGGCAAGAAGGCCGTGTTCATGCTTCCGCTCGTGAAGGACGTCTATCTGATCGCCATTGATACCGACGTCCGCACGATCACCGTCGACTGGCAGCCCGACTGGCGCTGAGGAGGCGGATCATGCGCTTTGACGTCGTTACGCTCTTTCCGGAAATATTCGACTCGATCACGAAGTGCGGCATCACCGCCCGTGCGATGAAGCGAGGCCTGTGGTCCTGCCACACCTGGAATCCCCGCGCCATGACCGAGGACGTGCACCGCACGGTCGACGACCGCCCCTTCGGCGGCGGTCCCGGCATGGTGATGATGGCCGATCCGCTCGCGAAGACGGTCGACATGATCCGTGCATCCGGCAACCGCGGCCGCGTCATCTCCTTTGCACCCAACGGCACGAAGCTCACCGATGAGCGCGTTCGCCGCATGGTGGCCGAGGATGAGAGTGTCGTGCTCGTGTGCGGACGCTATGAGGGCATTGACGAGCGCTTCCTGTCGACCTATGTCGACGAGGTGGTGAGCCTTGGGGACTTCGTTCTCTCGGGCGGCGAGATCCCTGCATGCGCCCTGATGGACGCCGTAGTGCGACAGCTCCCCGGCGCCATCAAGGATCTCTCCACGTCGGACGAGAGCTTTGCGACTGGGCTTCTTGACGCGCCCCACTATACGCGTCCCGAAGTCTGGCGCGGCATGGAGGTGCCCTCCGTGCTCCTTTCCGGGCACCACGCAAACATCAGCAGGTGGACGCGCGAAGAAAGTTTGCGATTCACCTTGCAAACTCGCCCGGACTTGATTAAAATCGCGGATTCTTCTGGCAAGTTGAGCGATGCGGACCGCAAGTGGTTGCGCGCCAACGGCTGGAAGTAAGATTTTGGATTAATTTTGCCATCCTCTCGGCGGTGGGCTCAGCTCCCTCAAAAACAGCCGCATGACGATGGTTTTGGAGAAAAAAATGAATCTGATTCAGATTCTCGAACAGGAAGAAATGGCCCGCGTCACCGCTGGCAAGACGATCCCCTCTTTCCGCGCCGGTGACACGGTTGTCGTGAACGTCAACGTCGTTGAAGGTTCCCGCAAGCGCGTTCAGGCCTTCGAAGGCGTCGTGATCGCCCGCCGCAACCGCGGTCTCAACTCTTCCTTCATCGTCCGCAAGATCTCTTCCGGCGAAGGCGTTGAACGTACGTTCCAGCTCTACGCCCCGACGATCGCTTCCATCGAAGTGAAGCGCTACGGCGATGTCTGCCGTTCCAAGCTCTACTACCTGCGTGACCGCTCCGGCAAGGCCGCTCGTATTAAGGAACTGCTGGTTCGCAAGAACTAATCTGAAGGCTCCGGCTGACAGACATGAAGAATCCCCGCGATTTCGGTTGCGGGGATTTTTTTCGCGCTCGAAAAACAGAGCCCCCATGCTGTGCACGGGGGCTCTGTTGCGAGGAGAACGGAGGGACTTATTCGTCCGCCTCTTCGCACGGCTTTCTGCGGTTGCTGCCCGCAACCATGTCAAAGCGGAAGAAGCGGCATTCAAGCGGTCCGTTGAAGAGAACTGTCTTGCGCGACTCCTTGAGGCGCATCTGCTGCGGGAGCGTGCGGTCGGAGGTGAGCATCCAGGCGGTCCAGCCTGCGAAGTTGGCCTTCAGATTGTCGGCGACGTGCTTCATCATCGACTGGATGGAGGCGGACTTCGGGTTGGACTGTTCACCGTAGGGCGGGTTTGCGATGAGAAGTCCGGGCGCCATGCCTTCTTCGGGACAGGCTTCGCGGGCGTCGCCCTGACGGAAGGTAAGGCGTCCGTCGTCGAGCATGTCGCCGAGGCCCGCGCGGCGGGCGTTTTCCTCGGCCTTCTCGACGACGAGGGACGAGATGTCGCTGCCTGCAATGCGGATCCTGACGTGCCGATTGACGGCGGCGCGCGCATCTTCCTTCATTTCGGCCCAGAGGTCGACGTCAAAGCCCTCGAGCTTTTCGAAGGCGAAGCGGCGGTTGAGGCCAGGCGCCATGCCTGCAGCCATCTGCGCAGCTTCGATTCCGATCGTGCCCGAGCCGCAGAACGGATCGATGAGTGTTTGGGAGGGATCCCAGCCCGAGAGCATCAGAAGACCTGCCGCAAGGTTTTCCTTCAGGGGAGCCTCGCCGTGGGTGAGACGCCAGCCGCGCTTGAAGAGCGCTTCGCCCGCAAGATCCAGATAGAAGGTGCAGGTGTCGTAGGTGAGGAAGGCGGCGATGCGCACGTCGGGGTTGTATCGCTCGACGTCGGGACGACGTCCCGCGAGGTCGCGGAAGCGGTCGCAGATGCCGTCCTTGATGCGGAGCACGGCGAAGTCGATCGATTCGAGCGGGCAGCGCTGGCCGTTGGCCGAGACCTTGATCGTCAGGTCGGGACCGAACCACTTCTCCCAAGGGGTGTCTGCAGCCATTTCATAAATGTCGCGGGTGTCCCAGTAGGAGGCCTCGGCGACCTTCATGAGCACGCGGCTGGCGAGGCGGGAGTTGAGGCATACGGCCATCGCCGTGGCGGCGGAGCCGGAAAAGGAGACGCCGCCACGCGCAGCGCGGATGCGTTCGGCGCCGCAGGCGGAGATTTCGCCAGCAAGCAGTTCTTCAAGCCCGAAGGGGCAGACGGCGTAAAAGGAAAGGTTGGCCATGGATTGTCAGTCGGTGTGTGTTCAGAAAGGGGCGGTCAGCGGCGGCCTTCGCCGTGGCCGAGCACGACGTACTTGAGCGAGGTGAGGCCTTCAAGACCGACCGGACCGCGCACGTGAAGCTTGTCGGTAGAGATGCCGATTTCAGCGCCGAGGCCGTATTCGAAGCCGTCGGCAAAGCGAGTCGAGGCGTTGACCATCACGGAGCTCGAGTCCACCTCGCGCAGGAAGCGGCGGGCGTTGTCGAAGTTCTTCGTGATGATGGCGTCGGTGTGGTGCGAGGAATGGAGGTTGATGAAGTCAATCGCCTCGTCGAGACTTTCGACAATGCGGATCGAAATGATCGGGGCATTGTACTCGGTATCCCAGTCCTGCGGGGTGGCGTCGACGGCGCTCATGCCGCTCTGTTCGACGATGCGGCGGGAGAGCTCGTCACAGCGCATCTCGACATCGTGGTCGTGGAAGACGCGGGCCATGGGAGGCAGAAAGTCGAAGGCGACGGCGCGGTGCACGAGCAGCGTTTCAGTGGCGTTACAGGGCGAGTAGCGCTGGGTCTTGGCGTTTTCAGTCACGCGAACGGCTATGTCGAGGTCGGCTTCGGCGTCGACGTAGGTGTGGCAGATGCCCTCAAGATGCTTGATCATCGGAACGGTCGCTTCGGCCGTGAGACGGGCGACGAGGCTCTTGCCGCCGCGCGGAATAAGCACGTCGACGTAGTCGCGGGCACGGATGAGCTCGCCCACCAGGGCGCGGTCGGAGGATTCGATGAGTTGGACGGCGCGTGCGGGGAGGCCTTTTTCGGCAAGGGCCCGGCCGACAAGCTCCCAGAGGACCGTGTTGCTGCGAAGCGCCTCATGGCCGCCGCGCAGGATGATGGCGTTGCCCGACTTGACGGCAAGGGCGGCGGCGTCGATCGTCACATTGGGACGGGACTCGTAGATCATGGCGAGCACGCCGAGGGGCACGCGCATGCGGCCCACCTGAATGCCGCTAGGCCGGAAGGCAAGATCGGTGACAGTACCCACGGGATCCTCGAGTGCGGCGATCTGGCGGCATCCTTCGGCCATGGCGCGAAGACCTACGGCGCTGATCGTCAGACGATCGAGAAAGACCTCGTCCAGACCTTCGGCGCGGGCGGCCTCGAGGTCGGCCTCATTGGCGGCGCGGATGTCCGCCTCCTGTTCGAGCAGAAGCTCGGCGATGCGTTCAAGCACCGCATTCTTGGCGGCCGTGGAGGCGCGAGCCATGGAGCGCGAGGCTTCGCGGGCCTGACGGCCGATGCGGCTGATGTAATCGCTGGGAGTGATGGTGATTTCGGGCATGATGCGCGGTTCCTGAAAAAGGGCCGGAGAACGCCGCCCTCAAAGGACGGGGCGGCATGCATTTTCCGGGCATGTCTTTCCATTTTAGCCCGAACGACGGCATCTCTTTGATCTTTGCAGGACCTGCGGATGCGCGAAGGCCTCCTCCCGTGGAGCCGGCTTCAGGAGGCGAGAAAGAGGACGACGCTCTTGAGCTCGATCCAGGGATCGGAGTCCCGCTTGGGAACGGGAAGCCCCTTGACGAGCCTGTCGATGTCGGCGCAGACGGAGAGGGCGCCGCAGAGCTTCTTCACGGTGAGGCGGCGGGCGGCCTTCTGAAGGGACGGCGTTGCGAAGACTCCGGTCACTCTGGACTGGCCGTTGTCGTAGCCCGTGCGCAGCTTGATGAGGGAACGGATTTCGGCAGTGAGCATGGCCAGCAGGAAGGGCAGGGCTTCGGCCTGCGCCTCAAGCCCGTCGATGATGCGCACGATGCGGTCGGCCTGACCGAGGCGCATGCTCTCAAAGAGCGTGTCGAAATCGAATCGGGCGTTGCTCGAGACGGCCTGACGGAGCTGTTCGGAGGTGATCTCGCCCTTAGGATGGAGAAGAGAGAGCTTTTCGATCTCTTGTGCGGCAGCAAAGAGGTTGCCCTCCATCATATCGGCGAAGTAGTCGAGCGTCTCGGGGGACATGACGAGCTCGTGGCGGGCGAGTCTTGCCTTGAGCCAGGAGGGGAGTTGTGCGCGTTCCACGGGCGAGCAGTCTACGACGGTGGCCTTGCTCTGAAGCGCCCCCCACCACGCCTCCTTCGTGACCGTCCAGTCGGGGGCGGGCATCGTGATGAGCGTGACGACGCCGTCGATCGGGTTGTCAAGATACTTCACGATGGCGGGCGCGCCGTTCTTGCCCGGATTCCCCGTGGAGAGACGCACGTCGACGATCTTGCGGTCGTCGAACATGCCGATGTCGGCGGCGGCCATCGGCAGGCGCGACCAGTCCGCTGAGGCGTTCATGTCGAGCACCTGACGGTCTGTGTAGCCCTGTCGGCGCGCTTCGGCACGGATGGCGTCGCCTGCTTCGACGGCGAGGAAGGCGTCCGAGCCCGTCAGAAGCCAGAAGGGATCCAGACGTCCGTCCTTCGCGGATCGCGCGAGGTAGCCCTGGAGCTGGTCGGCCTTCACGGATCAGCCTCCCGCCTGCTTCGGGGGCTTGATCGCCTCGATGCGGCGCATGAGCTGGTTGACGAGGTCGGCCTCCATGTCGCGGTAGAGGAATGCCTCCTCCTTTTCACGCGAGAGGAAGTCCGATTCGGAGTAGGTGAGGTCTCGGCTGGCGGTGAGCGTCACGGCTTCCATGTAGTCGATGCCGCTGGGGTTCGACACTCGGAAGGAGAGCGAGAGCGTGATCTCGTATTCACGGGCGCGGCCCGTGTCGTTGATCGAGAGGACGTCGCGCGAACGGGAGTCGGAGAGGAGTTCAAGGATCGCTTCGGCCTCGGAGGGCGTGTTCACGATCGTGACGTCGGATCCTGCCAGAAGCTCCTGTCTGAGACGCACCGCAAGGTACGAGTTTTCCGGCATCTGGAGGTACAGGGTCCTGAACGGCGTCGAATAGGAGCCGCGCAGCCGGAAGCCGCAGCCTGTGAGCGGGAGTGCGCCGATGAGGGCGGCGCCGAGAAGATGACGACGGGAAGTCACGGAGATGATCCTCGGGATGGCAGGATGATGTTGGAGGCCCCTTGGAAGGGCTTCGGAATCATCAATTATAACGGCCGACCGCAGGAGTCGAGAAGGAGTCAAGAAGACGGGGGAGTGCGAAAGAACGAGGGCCTGCGTCCGGTCGGACACAGGCCCCCTTAGGATGGTCAGCTTGAAGGTGCGGCGCCTTACTTGGCGACCACGACGTTCACGAGCTTGTTCTTCACGATGATGATCTTGCGGACCGTCATGCCTTCAGTGAAGCGCTGCACGTCTGGATTGGCGAGTGCGGCGGCCTCGATTTCGGCCTGAGCGGCCTCGGCGGGTACGAGGATCTCGCCGCGGAGCTTGCCGTTGACCTGGACGACGAGCTTGAGCTCGTCGGCCTTGATTGCGTCTTCGCTGACTTCGGGCCACGGTGCGTCGATCAGGTCGCCGATGCGTTCGACGAAGCCGAGCTCCTGCCAGAGCGCCGTCGTGATGTGCGGGGCGATCGGGTAGAGCGTGCGCAGCAGGATCGAGGCACATTCGCAGAGAGCCGCCAGATCGGCGGGCGTCTCGCCCTTGAAGCCTTCGATCGTGTTGAACATCTTCATGCAGGCGGAGACGACCGTGTTGTACTGCATGCGGCTGAAGTCGTACTCGGCCTGGCGAAGCGTCGTGTGGACTTCGCGGCGCAGGGTCTTGGCGTCGTGCGGAAGCATCTGGCCTTCAAGGGCACCTGCACTTGCGATGAGGTTCTTCTTCGCGAATGCCCAGTTCCAGATGCGGCGCAGGAAGCGGTAGGTGCCTTCGGCGCCGGAGTTGGACCAGGCGGCGGACTGATCGGGAGGACCAGCGAACATCACGAAGCTGCGGGCCGTGTCGGCGCCGAATTTCTTGATGATGTCGCGCGGCTCGACCACGTTGTTCTTCGACTTGGACATCTTTTCGATGCCGCCGAGGGTGACGGGCTGACCGTCGGCCTTGCAGACGGCACCGACGGGGCGGCCCTTCTCGTCGTACTGGACCTCAACCTCGTCCGGGTAGAACCAGACCTTGCGGCCGTCGTCGCCGTTGCGGTAGTAGCAGTCGGCCATCAGCATGCCCTGGGTGAAGAGGTTCTTGAACGGCTCGTCGTACTTGACGAGGCCGAGATCGCGCATCACCTTCGTCCAGAAGCGGGCGTAGAGCAGATGGAGCACGGCGTGCTCGATGCCGCCGATGTACTGGTCCATCGGCATCCAATAGTCGGCGCGCTTGTCGACCATGGCCGTGGAGCAGTCGGGCGAGCAGTAGCGCTGGAAGTACCAGGAGCTGTCGACGAATGTGTCCATCGTGTCGGTTTCGCGCTGGGCGTCGCCGCCGCACTTCGGGCACTTGACGTTGAGGAAGGATTCGCACTTGGTGAGCGGGTTGCCGGAGCCGTCGGGAATCAGGTCTTCAGGCAGCACGACAGGGAGATCCTGCTCGGGGACGGGCACGGGGCCGCAGCACGGGCAGTTGATCATCGGGATCGGGGTGCCCCAGTAGCGCTGGCGGGAGATGCCCCAGTCGCGCAGACGGAATTGGACCTGTTTGTCGCCGAGGCCGCGGGCCTTGAGGTCGGTGGCGATGGCGTCGAAGGCTTCGTGGATACCGAGGCCGTCGAACTTGCCGGAGTTGACGAGACGGCCGTCAAGCGTCTTGTCGCCGTACCAGTCCTGCCATGCTTCGGTGGAGTAGGTCTCGCCCTCGACGGCGATGACCTGACGGATCGGAAGACCGAACTTTTTGGCGAAGGCGAAGTCGCGCTCGTCGTGGGCGGGCACGCCCATCACGGCGCCCTCACCGTAGCTCATGAGAACGTAGTTGGCGATCCAGACCTCGACGTTGTCGCCCGTGATCGGGTGGCGGACGTAGAAGCCGGTGGGCACGCCCTTCTTTTCCATGGAGGCCATGTCGGCTTCGCTCACGCTGCCCTTCGAGCATTCCTCGATAAAGGCCTGAAGGTCGGGGCGGTTGCGGGAGACGTAGGCGGCGAGCGGATGCTCGGCGGCGATCGCAACGAAGCTCACGCCCATGAGCGTGTCGGGGCGGGTCGTGTAGACACGCAGAAGCTTCGGGGTGCCCTCGAGTTCGTACGGGAAGGAGAGGTTCACGCCTTCGGAGCGACCGATCCAGTGCTCCTGCATGCGGCGGACCTGCTCGGGCCAGCCCTGAAGCTGGTCGAGGTCGTCAAGGAGTTCCTGAGCATACTGCGTGATGCCGAGGTAGTAGCCGGGGATCTCGCGCTTTTCGACGACGGCACCAGAGCGCCAGCCGCGGCCTTCAATCACCTGCTCGTTGGCAAGCACGGTCTTGTCGACGGGGTCCCAGTTGACGATCTGGGTCTTGCGGTAGGCGATGCCCTTCTCGAGCATCTTGAGGAACATCCACTGGCTCCAGCGGTAGTATTCGGGCTTGCAAGTGGCGACTTCGCGCGACCAGTCGAAGGCGAGGCCGAGCGGCTCCATCTGGCTCTTCATGTCCGCGATGTTCGAGTACGTCCAGGCGGCGGGAGCAACCTTCTTGGCGATGGCGGCGTTTTCAGCCGGCAGGCCGAAGGCGTCCCATCCCATCGGGGTCATCACGTTGTAGCCTTTCATGCGGTAGAAGCGGTACATCACGTCGTTGAGCGTGTAGTTACGGACGTGTCCCATGTGAAGCTTGCCGCTCGGGTAAGGGAGCATGGAGCAGACGTAGAACTTGGGTTTGGGCTGTCCGTTGTTGTCGACCGCGTTCTCGACGGCACGGTAGACGTCCTTGGCCTTCCACATGGCCTGGACTTCGGATTCCACTGCCTGAGCAGAGTAAGTCTCGCGCATAACGCCTTCCAAAGAAGAGGGTTCAAAAAAAGAATAATTGCCTAGTATACCTGTTGCGGAGCGCCTTCGGCATTGCAGGGACTGCCTAGCGGACGGCATCCAGGTCGTGATTTCGGGCGTTTGGGAGGGGAGCGGGGGCGTGAGCCTGTCGTCGAAATGTGCTACCTTTTAGCCCGTCCGGCCCTTCCTGCCGGCTTCCGAATTCTTCGCCGGAGGTTTTCCCGCATGTCGTCCGATCTTCTTCAGTCCCTCAATCCCCGCCAGCTGCAGGCCGTCACGGCCCCCGAAAAGAGCGCACTCATTCTGGCGGGCGCGGGTTCGGGCAAGACGCGCGTGCTGACGACGCGCATCGCCTGGCTCTTGAGCGAGCACAAGGCCCAGACGGGAGACATTCTGGCTGTGACCTTCACGAACAAGGCCGCCAAGGAGATGCTCGTCCGACTGGAGGCTATCCTGCCCTACGATCTGCGCCGCATGTGGGTCGGAACCTTCCACGGCCTGTGCAACCGCATTCTGCGCACCCACGCCCAAGACGCGGGGCTCCCGAAGACCTTCCAGATTCTTGACTCGAGCGATCAGCTCTCCATGGTCAAGCGCGTCATGAAGGCGCTCAACATCGATACCGAGAGCTACGATCCCCGTCAGGTGGCGAACGTCATCAACTGGTACAAGGAAAACGGCATGCGTGCGTCGCACGCCGCAGGCCAGCAGGGCGGCGACGAGACCGCCGTCAAGGTCTATCAGGCCTACGAGCAGCAGTGCCAGCGCGAAGGCGTCGTGGACTTTGCCGAGCTTCTTCTGCGCTGCTACGAGCTTCTCGACCGCAATGAAATCGTCCGCTCGCATTATCAGAACCGCTTCCGTCACATTCTCGTCGACGAGTTCCAGGACACGAACGTCCTGCAGTACCGTTGGCTTCAGATGCTGGCGGGGTTCGGACGAGGCCCCGGCGGCGCACCGATGAACGCCGTCTTCGCCGTGGGTGACGACGACCAGTCGATCTACGCCTTCCGAGGTGCGAACGTGGGGAACATGAGCGACTTCCTCCGCGACTTCGGCGTTGAGGAGCCCATCAGGCTTGAGGAGAACTATCGCTCGACGGGGACGATTCTTGACGCGGCCAACGCGCTCATTGCACACAATTCGAACCGTCTCGGCAAGAATCTCTGGACGTCGGGCAGCCGCGGCGACCGCATCTGCGTGGCAGAGCTTGACGACGACCGCGCTGAAGCAGAGTGGATCGCCCGCGAAATCGAGGCGGACCGCTCCCGAGGCCGCGCCTGGCGCGACCATGCGATCCTCTATCGTGCGAACGCGCAGTCGCGTGCGCTCGAAAGCGCCTTTGCTGCCCGAGGGATTCCCTACCGCATCTACGGCGGACAGCGCTTCTTCGAGCGTGCCGAAGTCAAGCACGTGCTCGCCTATCTGCGCCTGATGGACAACCCGGGCGACGACACGAGCTTTCAGCGCGTCGTCAACTTCCCGCTTCGCGGGATCGGTGCGCGCACGATCGAGACGCTGGCGGAGGAAGCCGCCGCACGCGGACTCACGCTCTTCGGCACACTCTTTGCGCCCGACTACAAGGTGCCCCCGAAGCTCGCGGCCTTCCGCGAGCTCATCATGAACATGCGCGAGGAAGCGGATTCCCTCAGCCTTCAGGACGCCATCAAGCTCGTCATCGTGCGCTCGGGTCTTGAGGCCCACTACAACGCCGAGAAGGACGGCGAGGACCGCATTGCGAACATGCGTGAAATGATGTCGGCTGCGGCGGGCTACATCGCCAACGAGGGTCTGCCCGACAGCATGCCTGCCTTCAGGCCCGCCGATGAAGGCGGTCAGACGCCGCTTCAGGGCTTTCTGACTCAGGCGACGCTCGAGGCGGGTGACAAGAACGAGCAGGGTGATGTGGACGCCGTTCAGCTCATGACGGTGCACGCCGCCAAGGGTCTGGAGTTCCCGCAGGTCTTCATCGCCGGTGTCGAAGAAGGACTCTTCCCGCACTTCTCCGCCCTCAAGGACGAGCGGGGTCCAGGCGTCTCCGAAGAACGCCGCCTGATGTACGTGGCCATCACGCGCGCCAAGCAGCGTCTGGTCATCACGTATTGCAAGAGCCGCATGCAGTACGGCGAATACCGCAGGAACGAACCCTCAAGCTTCCTTGACGAGATTCCTGAGCAGCTGGTCGACAACAAGGACCTGACGGCCGAAGCACAGGGCTACAGGAGTTCGTACGGCGGGCAGAGTCGTGCAAGTGGTTACGGTTGGGAGCGTCCGTCCTTCGGCGGATCGCGCGGTGGCGAGCGAAGCTACGGCCGCTCGTCCTCTTCTTCCCGCAGCTGGAGTTCGTCTTCGTCGTCCCGCGGTGGCTCGTCCTCCTACGGTTCCTCGCGCTCGTCCGCTTCTCAGGACAAGGACGACTGGCGCAGGGGACTCTCGGGCGCAGGCGGCACTTACCGCTCGGGTGAGGATCCCGTCGTGAAGAAGGCGGCCGCGCGCGCAGCAGGCTCTACATTCGGCTACGAGGCGGGCGACAAGGTAGAGCACAAGAAGTTCGGTCGCGGCGTGATTGAGTCGATCACGGGCTCGGGCAATGATGCCCGCGTCTACATCCGCTTCAACGACGTTGGCCGCAAGGAGCTCCTCCTTGCGCTTGCAGCGAAGAACATGCAGAAGAAGTGATGCACGGGACTGGCTTTTTGCAAGGACTTCACTGCAATCGGTCAGGATCTGCTAGAATTCACTACCCTGACGTAAGACAGGACGGTGGTGGCCATAGTTCAACTGGATAGAACTGTCCCCTCCTAAGGGACGGATCTGGGTTCGAGTCCCGGTGGCCGCACCAGGCACATCTTGACGTCAAAACGAAGTGGCTCGTTCAATGTGAACGGGCCATTGTCGTTTCTGGAGAGTCCCTGTATTTGTTCAACAGCTGCCTTGGCTGCGGCCGTGCCGCCGCTGTGATGAAAAAAAGCCCTGAACCTTTCGGATCAGGGCTTTTCAAGACTTGAGTCATGCGCTTCAGCAATCATGTGAAGCGCAGGCGGAGACTTCGATTAGTAGAGGTCGAAGTACTTCTGGACTTCCTTCCAGTCGGAGGTCTTCGTCAGGGCGAGCTGCAGGAGGACGCGGGCCTTCTGCGGATTCAGTTCGCCGGAGGAGACCCAGTGCTGGGCCTTGTCGTCCACTTCAGCGTCCTTCGTGGTGGCGCCCGTCGGAACGCGGGAGGAGCGAACAACGACGGCACCGTTCTTCGTGGCCTGTTCAAGAACCGGCCAGATGGACTTGTGGATGTTGCCGTTGCCGACGCCGGCGTTTACGATGCCCTTGTAGCCGGCCTTGACGAGCGCTTCAGCCTGGAGGCCTTCCACGCCGGCGTGGTTGTAGACGATGCCGACCTTCGGGAGTTCCTTCAGACCCGTGACGTCGAACGGCGTGGCGGTCGTGTGAGCACGAACCGGGAGCGTGGAGTACGTCACCTTGTTGTTGAAGATCGTGCCGACCTTGCCGAAGTTGGCGGCCTGGAACGTTTCGGGCTGAACCGTGTTGGTCTTGATGACTTCACGAGCGCCGACGACGATGTTGTCCATGGCGACCACGACGCCCTGCTTGGCGGTTTCAGGCGTGGCAGCGGTCAGAACGGCGTTGTAGAGGTTGCGCGGGCCGTCAGCACCGAGGCCCGTGGACGGCAGCATGGCGCCGACCATGGCGACGGGCTTGTCGCACTTGAGCGTGAGGTTCAGGAAGTAGGCGGTTTCTTCCATCGTGTCCGTGCCGTGCGTGATGACGAAGCCGTCATACTTCTTGCAGTCGGCGTTGATCGTCTGGGCGAGCTTGAGCCAGACTTCGTCGGACATGTCCTGAGAGCCGATCTGGGCGACCTGCTTCGGGGTCACGTTGGCGATGTTGGCAAGTTCCGGAACGGCGGCAACGAGATGGTTGACGCTCACCTTGCCGGCCTGATAGGCAGTGCCCGTAGCGGAGGCGCCGGCACCGGCGATTGTGCCGCCGGTAGCGAGAACGGCGATGTTCGGAAGGGCGAGGGCGGCGCCGGAGGCGGCGACGAGGCCGAGGCCGATCAGGGTCTGCTTCATGGACATGGTTGTTTGCTCCTCTAGTTTGGAGCGCGTCAGTTGAATGGCGCTCCTGTTGTTTGAGTGTCCGCCGCTTGAAAAGTGGCGGACTGGCCGTCAGGCGTACCCTGCAGTTCGTTTTCATGGTCCTGAAACCGCAGTACCTTCAGGTAACTCGTTCAGTCTATACGGATTGATTGAGGTCAAGCAATCAACAGTGCATTGCGTTTGATCTTGGACTAGAAAGATTGAAAAATAGGAAAACCCCTATGGAAAAAAGTAAGAGTGTCACTCTGGACTGTTTGTAACGGAATATTGGTTTTGCCTCTTGTGTAGGCGAAAGGACGGAGATGTCGTCGATAAGCGGCAGTGTGAAAGGAACGTGGAGGGAAGAAAGCCATGTCGGCAGCCTTTGGAGGTTGCCGACATGGCTTGTGAGTCGAAATCGACTTTAGAGGTTTGGATCGCTGTCGATGCGAATATCTCCGTACATGGTGCGAAGCTCCGAGACAGGGCGGTCGTATGTAAAAGAGGAAATGTCGTTTTTGGGGTTGTAAAACGGCCATTCCTTGAGACCGAAGACGCCGCAGAGCGAGTCGAACATCATGTCGTTCGTAAACGGTTTCACTGCGTTTTCCTTGAGCGCGGCGACGGTCTGAGGGTGCTTTTTCACGAAATCGTCCGACATGGCAAACCACAGGGGAATTCTGGCCATGTCCCAAGTGAAATGAGCCGGCCTGTGTCCGAGCTTTGGATTCTCTCCGTGGTCGGCCATATAAATCATGACCTGAAAGTCGGGACGTGCCTTGAAAGCCTCATAAAGTTGGGAAAGCACCCAGTCGTTGTACCTGAGGGAATTGTCGTAGGCATTCGTCCTGTCCTGCTCGTCCCAGAACTTGTATTCCGGGGGGTAACGATTGGGGTAGTCGGTATGACTGCCAACGAGATGGATGAAGATCACAGTAGGCTTCCCGTCTTGGGTGGGAAGATGCTTGAGGAGTTCTCCGTCATAAGTTTCCCCAAGCCAGACGTGATGATCCGCGTTGCTTGAAATGATCGATATGGGTGTGGACCAAGGCGAGATTTTGCTCTGATTGCTCAGCCAATACGTTTCATAGCCGGAGGCCCTGACGACCTCGACGATGGAAGGACTGTCGTCATAGCTGATGTCGTTGTATTGGTTTTTGGCCGTGAGTGCATAGGTGAGCGCTGACACGGTTGCGACATACGACGTATACGCCTTGTCGAACAGAATGAAGTTTCTGTCGGAACGCATGTCCTTCAGCCAGGGAGTCGTTTCGTGTTCCTGAGGGCCGTATGCCGTCATGCGGTCACGGGTATGCGACTCGCCGATCACGAATACGAATAGACCGCTTCGACCTTTCTGACCGGCTTTGGCCAGTTCTTCAAGAATCGCCTTGCGCTGTTCATATCCTTCTTCGAAGCGACCTGTTTCCCTGATGTGGATGTAGGCGTTATAAAACGCGTAAAGCGATACGTTGTTGGCACTTTTGAAACTAGAGATGGCCGCCAGACAGCAAGTTGTCAAAACGGCAATCCTGAAGGCGGTCGTCTGGGGCAGGGAGCGGGAGTGCATTCCTTTTTTGAAGGCTGCTACGGACAGGGCAAGGAGTGTAAGGCACGCAAGCGCAACAACGCCCATCATGAACGGTCCCATAAAGGTCAGGTATTCCCAAGCTTCATTCGGATGGGTCTGAGCAAGCGCGAGCACGATGTCCGGAGTCAGAAGTGCGTCAAAGCCGATCAGGTAGACCAGAAAGCTCGCGATTGGCAGGAAGGCGAGAATCCAGCAGCAGGTCATGAGGGCGGCAGCGGAAAATCTGACGGCACGATGTCGGATCAGGCCCGTCAACCCAGTTCCCGCAATGAGGAGGACGGCTTGAGTCATGGCCCAGACATTGTTCTCAGCAATGTCAAGGGTTGAGAGAGGCTTTGTTTCGAGAAAGGCAGTTGTAATCGGAGGGATGCTGAGGATAAGCCAAAGAACAAAGCCAAGGGCCAGATCGCGGTGGTTATTTCTATAGAGGCAAAGAAAGGCGGCGAGAGGGACGGCTCCTAGAGCCGTGTGAGAAGCCTTGCCGAGCAGACCATGGAGAGAACCCGTCAGTGCTGCATTTGAGGCGACGAGCAGAAAAACGGCGGCGATAAAGTACATCAGGCACTGTCCCAGAACAGGCAGCAGTTGCCTGATGCGGGCAAGCAACGGATAGGCTTCGAGCTTGAGAAAATTCATTTTGTGTTGGTAATGCGATTTTCTGACGAGGAGGTGGAATGTCAGCAGGAAGGCTTTCGGAGAATGGGCCATTATGCAAAGTCCGTCGGAGAAATGCAATCCTGCGTGCCGACTTGCATGCTGCAGGTGTTTTTTGTTGCTAAGGCGGACAAATGCGGTCATATGTCGACCATTTGTCTGTTGTTCTCAGACCGTCTAGGTACAACTCCTCAAGCTGTTTGAGGACTCTTCAAAAAGTCTCACATAGTGGCGTTCGGAGGCGGCAGGCGGGGCTGAGAGAGCGGATAATCATCGCCACAGGCCCCAGGTTGCTGGGTAAACAACAACACGAACTCACAAGAAACTCAAAACATGTCTGAAACGATCCTTCAAAGCGTTCCCGTCGGCCAGAAAGTCGGCATTGCCTTTTCCGGCGGCCTCGATACGAGCGCTGCTCTTCGCTGGATGAAGAACAAGGGCGCTCTGCCTTACGCCTACACGGCCAACCTCGGCCAGCCCGACGAAACCGACTATGAAGCCATTCCGCGTCGCGCCATGGAGTACGGCGCCGAAAACGCCCGCCTGATCGACTGCCGCGAACAGCTCGTGAACGAAGGCATCGCCGCCATTCAGTCCGGCGCCTTCCACATCTCGACGGCCGGCCAGCTCTACTTCAACACCACCCCGCTCGGTCGCGCCGTGACGGGCACGATGCTCGTCGCCGCCATGCGTGAGGACGGCGTCAACATCTGGGGTGACGGATCCACGTACAAGGGCAACGACATCGAGCGCTTCTACCGCTACGGTCTTCTTGCCAATCCGAACCTCAAGATCTACAAGCCCTGGCTCGACGTGCAGTTCATCACCGAGCTCGGCGGCCGCGCCGAAATGTCCGCCTTCCTTCAGAAGGAGGGCTTCAACTACCGCATGAGCGCCGAGAAGGCCTACTCGACCGACTCGAACATGCTCGGCGCCACGCATGAGGCCAAGGACCTGGAAAGCCTCGACTCCAACATGAAGATCGTTGAGCCGATCATGGGCGTCGCCTTCTGGCGCGACGACGTTGAAGTCAAGCCTGAAACGGTCACGGTTGAATTCAAGGAGGGCGTTCCCGTCGCCATCAATGGGCAGAAGTTCTCGAATCCCGTCGCTCTCATGGAAGAGGCCAACCGCATCGGCGGCCGTCACGGTCTCGGCATGTCCGACCAGATCGAGAACCGCATCATCGAGGCCAAGTCCCGCGGCATCTATGAAGCTCCGGGCATGGCGCTTCTCTTCCTTGCCTACGAACGCCTCGTCACCGGCATTCACAATGAGGATACGATCGCCGAATACCGCATCAACGGCATCAAGCTCGGCCGCTACCTCTATCAGGGCCGCTGGTTCGACAGTCAGGCGCTGATGATCCGCGAAAGCGCCATGCGCTGGGTCGCCCGTGCCGTCACCGGCGAAGTGACGATCGAGCTGCGCCGCGGCAATGACTATACGATCGTCTCCACCAAGAGCCCGAACCTGACGTACGAACCGTCCCGCCTCACGATGGAGAAGGGCGACTCGATGTTCACCGCCGTCGACCGCATCGGTCAGCTCACGATGCGCAACCTCGACATCACGGACACGCGCGCCAAGCTCGGCATCTACGCCAGCGCGGGGCTTCTCGCAGGCAGCGGCTCGGTGGCGATGCTCACCGGCAAGTAAGTCCTGTCGCCGCCCGAGGGCATGCCTGACGGAGGCGGAGGCTTTATAATCCGTCTCAAATCAGAACAAAGGCCCGGACAGCCCTGAGGATGTCCGGGCCTTGCGCTTGTCTGCGCGCAGCAGAGGTCAACAACGGCACCATTCATCATGTCCGAACAGAAGCATTTCGACGACGTTTTTCAAAAGCCCGAGCCCAACTCCGAGTTCTCGAGTCACGGCCGAGGAGACAGCCACTGGCTTCATGCGGCCGAAAAGACGAAGACGAGCGTGCTGGGCTTCGCGGTTGCGCTCACGCTCAGCTTCTCCGTCATCGAGCTTGTGGGCGGCCTCTGGGGCAATTCTCTTGCTCTGATCGGCGACGCCGGGCACATGGTGACCGACTCGGCGAGCCTGCTTTTCGCGTTAGTTGCCAACAAGATCGCCCAGAAGGGGGCGGACGACGACCACTCCTTTGGTCACGGCCGCGTCGAGGTGCTTGCCGCCTTCATTAACGGTCTCGTGATGCTCTGCGTCGTGGGATGGATCTTCTTCGAGGCCGTCTCGCGCATCATGACGCCCGAACCCGTCTCCGGCCTTTCCGTCATGGCGATCGCGGCTGTGGGTCTGGTGATCAACATTCTCGTTGCCTGGTCCCTCTCCCGAGACCGCAAGAATATGAACACGCGCGCGGCGCTTCTGCACGTGATGGGCGACCTGCTCGGCTCCGTGGCGGCCATCGTTGCGGGCGCCGTCATCTACTTCGGCGGTCCGACGATTGCCGACCCGATTCTCTCGCTCGTCGTCTGCTGCCTGCTTCTGCATGCAACCTGGGAGATCCTCCGCGACTCGACGCGCGTTCTTCTTGACAGCGTGCCTGAAGGCGTCAACTATTTCAGCGTCGGTCGCACGATCGAGGCTATCCCAGGCGTCAACCGCGTGCACGACCTGCACGTCTGGACGATGAGCCCCGGTCACGGCGCCATCCAGTGCCACGTGCACATCGAAAGCCCCGAGTGCTGGCCCAAGATCCTCGACGTGTTGCGCAGGCAGCTTCATGAGGAGTTCCAGATCGACCACGTCACCGTGCAGCCCGAGTGGGACTTTCGCGGCAGCGACGAAGAGTGCGAGGTCTGCCGCTATGCGGAGTTCGAGGCCGCCTGCCGCGCGGACTTCGACGATCCGAGGGCCGCGCCTGCGGCGCCCGTGCTCGATGCGGAGAAGCTTCTCTGAGCCCGAGGGCTTCCTCCGTACGCGTAGGCCGGGCGGGGAAGCCCTTCGGGAGTCCCGGCAAAAAGTCGTGTCGGCGTCGGGAGAATTCTCGTACAATGAATAATCGGCCTGATTCGGAGGCGGCGCGGAAGCGGAGACGTTTTTCGGGCGGTATGCCGAACTTCAGGTATAATCTCGGCTTTAATTTTTTCCTGTACCTCCTTGCGTGGGGCTCTTCTTCATGACCAAGTACGTATTTGTGACCGGCGGCGTTGTCTCTTCTCTCGGCAAGGGCATCGCCGCCGCTTCGTTAGCGGCTATTCTGGAATCTCGTGGTCTGAAGGTGACCATGATCAAGCTCGATCCGTATATCAACGTCGACCCGGGCACGATGTCGCCTTTCCAGCACGGTGAAGTTTTTGTGACGGAAGACGGGGCGGAAACCGACCTCGACCTCGGTCACTACGAACGCTTCATCTCCACGAAGATGCACAAGCCCAACAACTTCACGTCGGGTCAGATCTACGAGAGCGTGCTTCGCAAGGAACGTCGCGGCGAATACCTCGGCAAGACCGTTCAGGTGATCCCGCACATCACGAACGAAATTCAGGAGTTCATCCAGCGCGGCGCCGCCAGCACCTTTGACGGCAAGCCCGACGTGGCCGTCGTTGAAATCGGCGGTACGGTCGGCGACATTGAGTCCCTGCCGTTCGTCGAGGCCGTCCGCCAGATGTCCTTCCGCGTGGGCCGCAACAACACCTGCTTCATCCACCTGACGCTCTGCCCGTGGATTCCGTCCGCCGGCGAGCTCAAGACGAAGCCGACCCAGCACTCCGTTCAGAAGCTCCGCGAAGAGGGCGTCTATCCCGACATGCTCCTCTGTCGCGCCGAGCACATGATCCCGGAAGGCGAGCGCGCCAAGATCTCGCTCTTCTCCAACGTGCCGATGGACTGCGTGATCAGCGTCGCCGACGCCTCCACGATCTACGAAGTGCCGCTCATGCTCCACGCCCAGCATCTTGACGACCTCGTCTGCAAGAAGCTCGGCCTTGAGACGAAGCCCGCCGATCTCTCCGCCTGGGAGGACATCGTCCGTCGCATCAAGAACCCGCAGCGCGAGGTCACGGTCGCCATGGTCGGCAAGTACGTCGACTACGCCGACAGCTATAAGTCCCTCAACGAAGCGCTGATCCATGCCGGCATCCGCACGGAGACCCGCGTCAAGATCCGCTACGTCGACGCCGGCCAGATCGAAGAGGAAGGCGCCGAGAAGATCCTTCAGGACGTCGATGCGATCCTCGTCCCGGGAGGTTTCGGCAAGCGTGGCACGGAAGGCATGATCAAGGCCATCGAGTTCGCCCGTGAAAACAAGATCCCGTTCCTCGGCATCTGCCTCGGCATGCAGATGGCCGTCATCGAGTTCGCCCGTCACGTGTGCGGTCTCGGCGGAGCCAACTCCACCGAGCTCGATCCCGACACGGCCCATCCCGTCGTCGCCCTCATCACCGAGTGGAAGGACCGCACGGGCAGCGTCCAGAAGCGCGACGAGTCGTCCGACCTCGGCGGCACGATGCGCCTCGGCCGTCAGGAAGTTCCCGTCGAAAAGGGTACGCTCGCCCACAAGATCTACGGCGACGTCGTGGCTGAACGCCATCGTCACCGCTATGAGGTGAACAACGCCTATGTGGCCCAGTTCGAGGAAAAGGGTATGGTCATTTCCGCCAAGACTCCGACGGAGCACCTCCCCGAAATGATGGAGCTCCCGGGCCATCCCTTCTTCTTCGCCGTCCAGTTCCATCCGGAATTCACGTCGAGCCCCCGCTTCGGCCATCCGCTCTTCAAGGCCTACATTGAGGCCGCGATCGCGCACGCCGATGAAAAGAAGGCTCAGGCCTAAGCCGGACTGATCCGACCTAGACGCAAGGCAGCTCAACGGGCACTGCAGTTCGTGGGGCTGCCTTTTTCATTTCGGGCGCCGTCTTGTCTGGACGACTTTTCCGGGGCGCGCCCTCCTGCAAGAGGACAACAAACATGAAGCTCTGCGGCTTTGACATCGGGCTCGACCGCCCGTTCTTCTTGATCGCCGGCCCCTGCGTGCTCGAGGGCGAGCAGATGGCCGTCGACATCGCCTCCGCCATGAAGGAGATCACGGACGAGCTCGGCATTCCGTATCTCTTCAAGGCGAGCTATGACAAGGCGAACCGCACGTCCGCCCATTCCTTCCGCGGTCCCGGCATGGACGAGGGCCTTCGCATTCTCGCCGCCGTTCGCGAGAAGGTCGGCGTGCCCGTTCTCACAGACGTGCATACCGAAGCAGAGGTCCCCGTCGTCGCCTCCGTCGTCGACATGCTCCAGACGCCCGCCTTCCTCTGCCGTCAGACGGATTTCATCCGCGCCTGCGCAGTTTCTGGCAAGCCCGTCAACATCAAGAAGGGCCAGTTCCTTGCACCGGGCGACATGCTCAACGTCGTCGAGAAGGCCCGTGAGGCCGCCTCGGCTGCAGGCCTTGACCCCGACGTCTTCACGGTCTGCGAGCGCGGCGCCTCGTTCGGTTACGGCAACCTCGTGTCCGACATGCGAAGCCTTGCGATCATGCGCCAGACGATGGCTCCCGTGGTCTTCGACGCCACACATTCCGTGCAGCTTCCCGGCGGCAACGGCACGTGCTCCGGCGGTCAGCGCCAGTTCGTTCCCGTGCTCGCGCGAGCTGCGGTCGCAGCGGGCGTCTCCGGCCTCTTCATGGAAGCCCATCCGACGCCCGCCTCCGCCAAGAGCGACGGTCCCAACCTCGTTCCGCTCGGCCGCATGCGTGAGCTCCTCGAGAGCCTTGTGGAGATCGACCGCCTCGTGAAGGCCCGCCCCTTCCTTGAAGATACGATCAACGGGTAAAATATTCTGATGTGCCCGCGATCCGCACGCAACGTCGTCGAACCGCGGGAATCTTCTTTCCTTGACATCCCTTTTTCATCCAAACGAAAGGACAAAAGATGAGCGCAATTATTGATGTGATCGGCCGTGAAGTTCTCGACAGCCGCGGCAATCCGACCGTTGAAGCCGAAGTCTGGCTCGAAAGCGGCGCCATGGGCCGCGCCGCCGTGCCGTCCGGCGCCTCCACGGGCGTGCGCGAGGCTCTCGAGCTTCGCGACAAGGATCCGAAGCGCTACTGCGGCAAGGGCGTGCTGACCGCCGTCGCCAACGTCTCCGGCGAAATCGCCGACGCCCTCATGGGCCTTGAGGCCTCCGACCAGGCCTACATCGACCGCACGATGATTGCGCTCGACGGCACCGAAAACAAGGGCCGCCTCGGCGCCAATGCCATCCTCGCCGTCTCCATGGCCGTGGCCCGCGCCGCCGCCGAAGAGGCCGGCATGCCGCTCTACCGCTACTTCGGCGGCATGGGTGCCCTCCAGATGCCCGTCCCGATGATGAACGTCATCAACGGCGGTGCTCACGCCAACAACAACCTCGACCTGCAGGAGTTCATGATCATTCCGGTGGGCGCTCCGTCCTTCCGTGAAGCCCTTCGCTACGGTGCCGAGACGTTCCATGCCCTCAAGAAGATCATCAACTCCCGCGGCATGTCCACGGCCGTCGGTGACGAGGGCGGCTTCGCCCCCAAGTGCGAAAGCCATGAAGAAGCCATCGAGCTCATCCTCGAAGCCATCAAGGCTGCCGGCTTTGAAGCTGGTAAGGACATCATGATCGGTCTCGACTGCGCCTCGAGCGAATTCTTCGAAGACGGCAAGTACGTCATGAAGAAGTCCTCTGGCAAGGCCCTCACGGCCGAGGAATGGATCGCTGTTCTCGAGGACTGGGTCAACAAGTACCCGATCATCTCGATCGAAGACGGCATGGCTGAAGGCGACTGGGAAGGCTGGGCCAAGCTCACGGCCGCTCTCGGCAAGCGCGTCCAGCTCGTGGGTGACGACCTCTTCGTGACGAATCCCGCCATCCTCAAGGAAGGCATTGAAAAGGGGGTTGCGAACTCCATCCTCATCAAGGTCAACCAGATCGGTACGCTTACCGAAACGTTTGAAGCCATTGAGATGGCCAAGCGCGCGGGCTACACCGCCGTCGTCTCCCACCGCTCGGGCGAGACGGAAGATAGCACGATCGCCGACATCGCCGTTGGTCTCAACGCCGGTCAGATCAAGACCGGTTCCATGAGCCGCTCCGACCGCATGGCCAAGTACAACCAGCTTCTTCGCATCGAGGAACACCTCGCCGAAGTGGCTCAGTATCCCGGCCGCGACGCCTTCTACTGCCTTCGCAAGTAAGACGGACGCCTTGAAGCGATGACGCGCATCTTCATGCTCGTGCTGGCGGCAGGCATCTGCGTCGTGGGGTTCCAGCTCTTCGGGCCCGGCGGCGCATGGTTTCGTGCCGCCGAGCTTGAGGAGGCGCTCGCGCTTCAGAATGAGGCCAACCGCGTTCAGCAGGACCGCAACGAGGCTCTGGGCGCAGAGCTTTATTCGCTTGAGCACCGCAGGGACGCCATTGAGGAGCGCGCCCGCAGGGAGCTCTACATGGTGAAGGCCGACGAGGTGCTTTTCCGCCTTGAGACGCCGGGAGAATATGAGCAGAGGGCCCGCGAGCTCGCGAGCATGCCTGACTACCGCTCTCCCAACATCAAGCCGGGCTCCGCGCCGACGTTCTCCGCGAAGCGCGCCGACCTCTACCATGCGCCCAAGAACCTTCGCGCGCCTCCGTCCCGCACGAAGCGCCAGTAAGGTAAGAAAAAAACGCACGATCCGCCGCAATCGGACCGTGCGTTTTTTCTTTGCTCGTGAAGTAGGGAGGAAAGTGAAGCTTTCCTCCCTGGAAGACCTGATCAGTTGAGCGTTCTGGGCTGGGCGGGAGCGCCCGCGAAAAGAGAGGCAACATCAGCGCTGTCGAAGGAGCGTACCTGACCGCAGAAGTGGCAGGTGATGTCGATCGAGCCGCGTTCGGCGATGATGGCTTCGGCCTCCTCCCGGCCCAGAGAAAGGATCATGCTCCGCACGCCTTCGTCGGAGCAGCGGCATTTGAATTCGGGCCTGGCTTCGAGCGTGACGTTCGGGGATTCCTCCCAGAAGAGACGGCGGTTGATCTCTTCGGGATCGAGCGTGAGAAGCTCTTCGCTCTTGACGGTGTCGGCGAAGATCTTGAGACGCTGCCAGCCTTCCTCGTCGAAGTCCTCGGGAAGGGCCTTGCCGCCGAGAAGCGGCATTTTCTGCAGCATCAGACCGCCGACGCCGGATTCGTCGCTTGCGAGCTTGATCTTCGTTTCGACCTGTTCGCTCGTCGCGAAGTAGTTCGTCATGGCTTCGGCGAAGGTTTCACCTGCAAGACTCACCACGCCCTGATAGGGCTGGGTGTCGGGATCGCGCCCCGTCTGGTCGAGAATGAGCGCGCAGCGACCGCGGCCGCCTGCGTTGACGAGTTCGGTCATGCCTGCGTCGGCGCTGATCTCGCCAGCGTCCTCTCGCATCGTCACGGAGACGCGGAAGAGGAGGCCGGGACGGACTTCCGCCACGAGTAGCTTGATGGGACCGTCGCCCGCAATCTGCAGAAGCACCGTGCCGTCAAACTCGAGGGCGGCTGCCGCAAGAAGTGCGGAGGCCGTCACTTCGCCCGCCAAGCGGCGAACGGCGAGGGGCAGATGCTGATGCTCGACCGAGCGGCTGAATTCGTCGTGAAGCACGACGGTCTCGCCGCGGACGGCGGCACGCTGGAAAAGCAGTTTCTGAAGGGCGTCCATATGAATTCCTGTGTGTTCGCGCGCAGTGCGGGCGGCGCAGGCGGGATCATGCGCCCGCCGCGGCCGGAGCGGGCCCGCGCGCAATTGAAGCAATACGCTTTATATGGGGGCAAGGGGACGCCTTTTCAAGTGAGCCGAATACCATGTCCGCCTCAAGCGGTCCTGAACGCGCGGCCGTATAATCAAAAAATTACTACGTACTTCCCGCGCAAGGCTCTTCTGATGATCATCGACCTGCACATGCACTCCAATGTTTCCGACGGGAAGCTTTCGCCCGCCGACCTCGTGCGTCTCGTGCATGCAAACGGCGTGGAGCTCATGGCGCTGACGGACCACGATACGATGGACGGCGTCAGGCAGGCATCGGCCGCCGCCGAGGAGCTCGGCGTCGGGTTCATTCCCGGCGTGGAGATCTCGACGGGATGGGGAGGACGCGTCGTGCACATCGTGGGGCTCGGAGTCGATCCTGATGCGCCAGGCATCGACGCATTCTTCAGCAGCATCTGCACCAAGCGCGACCGGCGCGGCCGCCTTATCGGCGAACGATTCGAGCAGCTCTACGGCATACGCGGCGCCTACGAGGGCGCGCTTTCGCTTGCCGACAACAAGGACAACCTTTCCCGCACTCACTTCGCACGCTGGCTCATGCAGGAGGGCGTCGTGAAGGAGTATCAGGAGGCCTTCGACCGCTTTCTCAAGACGGGGAGGCCTTGTTGCGTCGACATCGACTGGCCGGGACTCACCGAAGTGGTCGACGTCATCCACAATTCGGGCGGCGTCGCGGTCATTGCACATCCCGGACGCTACAGCTTCAGCGAGTCCTGGATGCTCGACGAGTTTCTCAAGGCCTTCAGGGACGCGGGCGGCGAGGCGATTGAGGTCTGCTCAGGATCCCAGTCCCGCGATGCGGACGTCTTCTTTGCGGACGTCGCGCGCCGCATGGACTTTCTCGCGAGTTCGGGCTCCGACTGGCATGCGCCCGGCACCGTGCGTCCCATGCCCGGCACGCAGCTGCAGATTCCCGAGGATCTCACGCCCGTCTGGCGCATCATTCCGCGTCGCCGTTGACACGTTTTCAAACAGTCTGTCGACATTTACGCGGATCGGTCGGCGTGCACGGCGCGGGTTTGTGGCAGACTTTCACGATTGAACCCCTTCCGTAAATCCATCCGGGCGCAGTCTTTCCACTGCACCCCGAAGCCTTTGCTCCCTCCATGATTGAAAACGCCATTCAGATCATCTGCGTCTACGCCATTCCGCTCATCTTCGCCATCACGCTCCATGAGGCCGCGCACGGCTGGGCGGCGAAGAAGCTTGGCGACGACACCGCCTGGATTCTCGGCCGCGTGACGGCCAATCCCGTTCCCCACATCGATCCCGTCGGCACCGTGCTCGTGCCCGGGGCGCTTGTCCTGATGTCCGCTCTCACGGGCGGCGCGGGCTTCGTCTTCGGCTGGGCCAAGCCCGTGCCGATCAATCCGCGTTACTTCAGGCACTTCAACCGCGACATGATGCTCACGGCGCTTGCGGGGCCCGCCTCCAACCTTTTGCAGGCGATCGCCTGGGCCGTGGTGCTCAAGCTCGTCGTGATGCTCGGGATCTCCGAGCGGTTCGTGATCAGCGTGTGCGCGGCCGGCATCTCGGTCAACCTGATGCTGATGGCCTTCAACCTCATTCCGATTCCGCCGCTCGACGGCGGCCGCATCCTGAGGGGACTTCTGCCCTCGAGCGGCAGGAGCCTTCTGGACAGGATCGAGCCCTACGGCATGGTGATCCTCGTCGTGCTGATGGCGGGCGGAGGCCTCGGGTTCTTCGCCCGTCCCTTCCTCGAGGCGGGACGCTGGCTCGTCGAGCTCGTGCTGTGACGGGAGGTGCCATGGCGCGCAACGACTATTCCGAATGCTTCACGAGGCCTTCGCCCTGGGTGCTTCGCTGGAAGCACCTGCTGCCCCGTCAGGGCGAGGTGTTGGACGTGGCCTGCGGGCCCGGAAGGCATACGGCGCTTCTGGCTCTTGAGGGCCGCAGGGTTCTAGCCTGCGACATCGACCTGACGGGCGTCGAGGCCCTTGCGGAGCTCCCGAACGTGACGCTCGAGTGCAGGGATCTCGAGGGAGAGCGCTGGCCATGGGAGGCGGAGCGGTTTGCGGGGATCGTCGTGACGAACTACCTGCACAGGCCGCACTTTCCGCATTACTGGGATAGCCTGATGCCGGGCGGCGTCCTCATCATGGAGACCTTCACGGAAGCCAATATGATGATCTGGAAGCATCCGCGCAATCCCGACCACTATCTGACGGAGGGGGAGCTCATTCGCCTGGCTCCTGCCGATGCGCGAGTCGTCGCATACGAGGAGGGACTCACTCCCGCTGATACGTGCGTCGCGAGAATCGTCCTCATGAAGCACGCGCCTGCGGAGTGCTACGCCGCTCCGCTTGAGGCGGGACTCGGTCTCTGATGGCGGACCTCCGTAATTACCGCAATCGGCCGCTTTCAAAAGCGCCTTGAGGCGGTCAAGTTTGCTAAACTCTTCAGGATATTGTCGGTCGCCCTGCGGCCGGAGGTCTTCGCACGGCGGAGACGTTTTTTCGCGGAGCTATTCCGGACGGGGCCTTCCCGGCCTGTGTTCGACGCACGGTTCCGCATTGGTTTCTCTAGCAAAGGATTACCCCGATGAATAAGCGTACGCTGCGTGCCGCCGCTCTCTGTCCTGCTCTGCTGGTCCTTGGCGGCTGCTCGGCTCTCGGCATCAACTTTACGGACGACAAGGTTCAGTACGAAGCCTCCAATACGCGTGCCAATCTCGAAGTGCCGCCTGATCTTGCGCCTGTCGCCAATGAAAACCGCTTCGAGGTGCCGTCCCGTCCGGGCGTCGTCAGTGCCAACACCGAGATGGCAAGGGCTCAGGTCGCAGGCGAAGCCACTCAGGAGCGCGGCTCCATCGTGCAGCGCACGGTCGTTGCCAAGCTCATGCGCGACGGTAACGAACGCTGGCTTCGCGTCAACGCCGACGCCGAGCCGCTCTGGACCGTCGTCACCGACTTCTGGCCGAGCGTCGGCCTCACGATTCGTCGTCAGGACGCCAAGACCGGCTACCTTGAGACCGAATGGGCCGAAAACAAGGCAAAGCTTCCGCAGGACATCATCCGCGGCACGATCGGCAAGGTGCTCGACTTCGCCTACTCCACGGGCGAACGCGATCAGTACCGCTGCCGCATCGAGCGCAATGACGACGGCACGAGTGACATCTTCCTGACGCATCGTTCGATGGTTGAGGTCGTCACCGGCTCTCAGAGCGACTCCACGGTCTGGCAGCCCGGTCCCTCCGACCCGACGATGGAGGCCGAAATGCTTCAGCGTCTGGCCATCCGCATCGACGAGGAGTTCAATCCCGATGCTCTGCCGATCAAGAAGGCCGATGCGGCCGTTGTTGAGGACATCACCAAGCGCGAGTCCCGCAGCGATGTCGTGAAGGCTGCCGACGGCACGCTTGAGGCAGTCGTCCTCAAGGAGCCGTTTGACCGCGCCTGGCGCACCACGGGTCTCCTCATCGACCGCATGGGCTTTGAGCTTGTCGACCGCGACCGTGCCGCCGGCAACTTCATCGTCCGCTACCTTGACCCCGCCTATGAAGCCAAGGTCAAGTCCGAACGCGGTTTCTTCAAGCGTGTCTTCGGTTCCGACGAGGCCATTGAGGCGCCCGAATACCGCATCCATCTGGGCGATGAAGGCTCCGTGACACGCATTCAGGTGCTCGGTGCCGATGGTGGCGCCGATACGACCGGTTCCGCCGGAAGCATCCTGACGCTTCTCGCCGAGCAGCTCCGCTGACCGCCGAAAGGCGCATCCGGCCTGCGGCTTGCCGCAGGTGCGTTCAAAGCCTCGGATCCGGACTCTCTCGTAGAGGTCCTCCGGGGCTTTTCAAGTTTTGGACCGCTTGCCTTCAGGGATTGATGAACGATGAGTGTGGCCGTCAATGAGATCCTCTCTCTGTCCTTCAAGGGACGTGCGAGCCGCGGTGCCTACTGGCGCACGCTTGCGGCGCTGGCCGTGCTTGCGGCGGCAGGCGGATTGGCGCTCGATTCGCTTTCGGGCCTTGCGGGCGGAGGCGCCGCGCAGAAGGGACTCGATCTTCTCATATGGGGGTGGCTCCTCTTTCTGGCCGCCTTTCTGGTGTCGGCCGTCGTGCGCCGGCTGCACGACATCAGCTATGGGGCTGTTGCGGCGGTATTTCTGATCGTGCCCGGCCTTCAGATCATCGTGCTCGTCATCCTCGGTCTGATGCCGGGCAAGAAGGGGCTCAACCGCTTCGGTCCGGATCCGCTTGCCGTGATGACGGTGAGGGATGCCGCGCCCGTGCGTCGAACCGAACGGAGCGACACCGTCAGGTGTCCTGCGCGCGAAGTGCGCGAGACGCTTGAGGGCGAGGTCGTGGAGCCGGGGCCCGATCTGGAGGGCACGATCATTCGCGAACGCATGAGTGCCGAGGCCGAAGACTGGGCCTCCGATCTCATCGCAGGAGCGAAGGCGCGCATCGAAGCTTCGCCTGAAAGCCGTGAGGGTGAGGTTGCCGCCGTCAGGGCGGGGCTTGTTGCCGCGCGCAACGAGGGGCGTCTCACCCAGTCTGCGTTCGTGCGATGGGTGCAGATCCTCGAGGGGCTCTGAGGCGGGGCATCATGCGCTGGAGCAGGCTCGCCATGGGATTCTGCCCGCAGTTCCGAAGCGGGAGGAGGCTTTACGCCCAGGAGACGACGGGCGCGCTTCTGGCGGGGCTTTTTCTCTGGCTCATGATCAATCCGATAGCCGACGCCGAGTTCATCAGCGACGAGATGCTGACTTGGATCGGCCGCTTCGTCTATCCTCTCCTCATCAATCTCATTCTTATCTTCATGACCGTGTCCGCGGCGCGCAGGCTGCACGATGCCGGTCATTCGGGGGCCTGGGCACTGTTCGTGATGTGTCCGGGCGCAAATATTTTTCTGATGCTGTACCTGCTGCTGCGCCCCGGCGTCTCACGGCCAACGGGTTGGAGACGTCTGGAAGAGGCGGCTGCCGAGTGCGGCTGGGAGTGAAAACATGGCGCTTGCCGTCAAGAAAGACATGCTCGTAACCCTGTCCGTTCGCATGGCGGACATGTCCGGAAAGATTCTTGAGGAATCGGGCCCCGAGGGGCTCACCTATCTGCACGGGCACGGCGACATCTTCCCGAAGCTCGAGGCTGCGCTTGAGGGCCGCTTTCCCGGCGAAGGCTTCTTCATCAAGCTTGAGCCCGAGGATGCCTTCGGGGAATACGATCCCGATTCGCTCGTCATGGTGCCGGTTGAACGTCTGGGCAACCCCGAGACCGTGGTCCGTGGTCTTGTCTTCGAGGGCGTGCCCGGCGAGGCCAATGACGGCCGACGCTGGCACGTGACCGACATTGCCGATGGCATGGCGGTGCTCGAAACCAATCATCCGCTCGCAGGCATGGCGCTTCAGTTCGAGGTGAAGGTGATGGAAGTCGCCGAACCTTCCGACGAGGATGCCGTGGGCGACGACAATGTCGTCGTGCCGGGCTTCCTGTCTATCGCAGACCGCATCGTGAGCGAGGATGAAGAGGACGAAAGCGACGAGACGATGGACCGCATGCTTGAGGAGCATGCGCACCCGGACGACTCGGCCATGGCCCGCATGGCTTCGGCGGCGCCGCGCATCATCCGCTGATTGTCACCACGATTTCCTTTCAAAAGGCGGTTGCTCTTCTTGAGAGCGCCGCCTTTTGTCGCATCTGCGCCTTCTTCGGAGGCATTACGGGACGGCGTGCCTCGACTTCCAGAGGGGGAGCGCCGCATCCCAGAAGGCATGAATCGAGTCTGCACCAAGTCTGTCGAATCCGAGGTGCATCCATGCACGCTCGAGTTCGCCGAGCGGATCGTCTTCATCAAGGGGCGTTGCCCCCTGCTGCTTAGAGAGCTTCTGCCCCTCGGGGTTGAGCACCAGGGGCAGATGCATGTAGCAGGGAGCTTGGGCACCGAGCGCCTCGATGAGCTGGATCTGACGAGGCGTGTTGTCGAGCAGGTCGGCGCCGCGCACCACGTCGGTGACGCCCTGATGAATGTCGTCGACGATGGCGGCGAGCTGATAGGCCCAGAGGCCGTCCGCACGCTTGAGTACGAAGTCGCCGACTTCGTGTTCAACGTCCTGTGTGAAGTCGCCGCAAAGGCGGTCGGTGAAGGTGGTGGTTCCTGAAGTCGTCAGAAAACGCATGGCGCGCACGGGGCGACCGTGCGTTCCCAAGCGGCATGTGCCGGGATAGACGCCGGCGGGAAGACCAAGCTCGGCGGCCCGAAGGGCAACTTCCTTGCGGGAGCAGGCGCAGCCGTATACGCGCCCTTGGGCGATCAGGCGATCGAGGGCCGCCTGATATGCTTCGTGTCTGTCGTGTTGCCAGAGAACGGGCTCGTCCGATGCAAGGCCGAGCCTTGCGAGGGTGCGGATGATGTGTTCGCCTGCGCCCGGAATGTCCCTGGGCGGGTCGATGTCCTCGATGCGAACGAGCCAGACGCCGTCGTGGGCGCGCGCATCGAGAAAGCTCGCCATGGCAGCGACAAGACTGCCTGCATGAAGGGCGCCTGTGGGAGAGGGGGCAAAACGGCCTCGGTAGGACGACATGGTGCGGGAGACAGAGGTGAAGATGAAGATGATTGTAGAAGAAAAAGGGCGCCGCACGCCTTGAAGCGTTCGGCGCCCTTGTGGGCTCTGACCGGGGTCAGTCATCAGGGCTCATCAGGCCTCGCGGGTGTGAACCTGCACGAGCGGCTCTTCGTTGAGAGCAGCAGGAGCCTGATAGGGACGACCGGGATAGCGCACGGCCTCGTAGACGACGGGGCGGCAGAGCTCGGGACGGGTATGAACCTGTTCGAGCGGGCCCTCGGTCTCGCCTTCAGCCTTGACGGGCATCGGGCGGCCGCTGTAGCGGACGACGTCGTAGCCCTTGAAGGTCACGAGCTCGGGCTTGGTGTGCACCTGCTCGAGGCCAGCGCGGGCGAGGTTGGCTTCGAGGCCCTCGGCCACGTCGCCCATGAGCGGCGCGTGCACGACGGCTTCGGTCCCGACAGCGGGAGCGGCTTCGACGACGGGGGCGGCTTCAACAGCGGATTCTGCAGCGGCTTCGACAGCCTCGGCCTTGAGTTCGACAGCTTCAGCCTGAACCTGAACCTTTCCCGCCTCTTCCTCCTTGGTCTCAAGGGCCTTGGCGGTGACGGCGATCTTCCCGAGCGGATCGGGCTCGGCGACGATGCCGGCGACGGCTTCGGCGATCGGCTTCAGGTGGGTCTTCACTGTTTCGTCCGGCTTGACCTTGCTGCGACGGGAGCGGCGCGGACGGCGGTCGGACTTCTCGAAGCTTTCCGTAATGAGCTGGGCCACGTCGGCCATGTGCTCGGGGCTCTTCAGCAGGTCGGCTTCCGTCTTGGGGGCTTCAGCCTCGGCAGATCGGGTTTCGATCTGCACGAGCGGCTCTTCGGCGGCTTCAACGGCCTGATGAACGGGCTTGCGGCCGCGCGGCTGGGCCTCGACGTAGTCGGAGGGCTCGGCCTTGGCCGTCGTCTCGACCTGAACGAGTTCAGAGGCGCCGACGTCCATGCCTGCGAAGAGATCCTCTGCGGGCTTGAGGTCTTCGGCGGGCCGGGACTCGACCTGAGCTTCAGGCTTGGCCTGCGCCTGTTCCTCGGCCTTCACTTCGTCAGGAGCCTCGACGGCAGCTTCGGGAGCGGCATCGGCGGTCGTTTCGGCGGCGCCTTCGGCAGTCTCGCCTGCGGCCTTGCCGCTGCGACGGCGGCGGCGCGGACGACGGCGGCGGGTTTCGCCCTGAGCTTCGTCGACGGCTTCCTCGCCTTCGGGACGAACGGCTTCAGCTTCGTCGGCCTTCGGTTCCTTGGTCACCGCTTCGGCGGGCATCTCGACAACGGGGGCGGCCTTGACTTCGGTCTTGACCTCTTCCTTCACCTCGGGAGCGACTTCAGCCTGAGCGGCGGGGGCGACCTCTTGGGCTTCGGAGACAATGGTCTGAAGGGCTTCGGGCTGTGCGGCCTGAGCTTCGGCTTCGGCAGGACGACGGCGGCGGGAGCGGCGGCGCTGGGTGCGTTCGCCCTCGGCCTTTTCGACGGATTCGTCACGGGCGTCCTGAGCCTGCGGGGCGGCCTCGGCGACCGGACGGCGGGCGGGACGCTCGCGGCGCTTCTTCTCTTCGATGCGCTCTTCGGGCTTTTCAGTCTTGTCGGCTTTTTCCTCGGTGCGTTCCGTGCGGCGGGTGCGGGAGGAGGCGTCACGACGGGAGTCGCGGCGGCCACCGCGACGACGGCGGTCTTCGCGGCCGGCGTCCTTGGACTTTTCCTTGCCTTCGGTCTTGTTTTCCTCGACCTTCTTTTCCTCTTCCTTCTTTTCATCCTTGCTGCCGAAGAGGAAGCTCATGATGCGAGAGAAGAGGCCCTTTTCCTGCGTGACGGGCTGGAGCTGGGCGGACTTGCCGGCCTCGGCCTTGGCTTCCTCGGCCTTTTGCGGATGCACGGGAGCGGGATCGCGCGGGAGTACGTTCTTGATGACGGGAACCTGCTTCGGACGCTGGGGCTTGTCCTCCTGGCTCTTCAGGGCGTACGGATCGTCGGCCACCTGGGCGACGTCCTCGGCGCGGTTGAAACTCGGCGTCGTGTCTTCGAGGCGCTCGTCGTCCTGACGCAGGCGCTCGATGTGGTAGTGCGGCGTCTCGAGCTTGGTGTTCGGGATGAGCACGATGGGCACGCGGTGGCGTGCCTCAAGCTTCGTGATGTCGTTGCGCTTCTCGTTGAGGAGGAAGGTGGCGACGTCGACGGGAACCTGCGCGTGCACGGCGCCCGTGCCTTCCTTCATGGCCTCTTCCTGAAGGATGCGCAGGACCTGCAGGGCGCAGCTTTCCGTGTCGCGGATCACGCCGACGCCGTTGCAGCGCGGGCAGGTGACGTGGCTGCCTTCGGAAAGGGCAGGACGCAGGCGCTGGCGGGAGAGCTCCATCAGGCCGAAGCGGCTGATCTTGGCCATCTGGACGCGGGCGCGGTCGTACTTGAGGGCGTCCTTGAGACGCTGCTCGACGGCGCGTTGGTTCTTCGTGTCGGCCATGTCGATAAAGTCGATCACGATGAGGCCGCCAAGGTCGCGCAGGCGCATCTGGCGGGCCACTTCGTCGGCAGCCTCGCAGTTGGTGCGGAAGGCCGTCTCCTCGATGTCGGCGCCGCGCGTGGCGCGTGCGGAGTTGACGTCGACGGCGACGAGGGCTTCCGTATGGTCGATCACGATCGCGCCGCCGGAGGGCAGCGGGACCGTGCGGGAGTAGGCTGTTTCGATCTGGTGTTCGATCTGGAAGCGCGTGAAGAGCGGAATGTCCTCACGGTAGCGCTTGACGCGGCCGACCATGTCGGGCATGACGTGCGACATGAACTGGCGGGCCTGTTCATAGATCTCGTCCGTGTCGACGAGCACTTCGCCGATGTCGGGCTGAAAGTAGTCGCGGATGGCGCGCACGACGAGGTTGGATTCCTCAACGATCAGGAAGGGCGGAGGATTGGCGCGGCGAAGCGGGCGGCCTTCGACGACGCTCGTCTTGACGAGCTGCGTGGTGCGGCGGCCGTTTTCCTCGCGCACGAGCTCATACTGCGGCGCAGCGGCTTCGGAGATGGCCTCCCAGAGCTTGAGGAGGTAGTTGAGGTCCCACTGGAGCTCTTCGGTCGTACGGCCGATGCCGGCCGTGCGGGCGATGGTGGACATGCCGCCAGGCAGGTCGAGCTTTTCCATGGCCTCGCGCAGTTCCTGACGTTCCTCGCCTTCAATGCGGCGGGAGACGCCGCCACCGCGCGGATTGTTCGGCATGAGGACGAGATAGCGGCCGGCAAGGCTGATGAAGGTCGTGAGGGCGGCGCCCTTGTTGCCGCGCTCTTCCTTTTCGACCTGAACGATCAGTTCCTGACCTTCCGTGATGGCTTCGCGGATGGAGGCCGAACGGACGTCGACGCCTTCCTTGAAGTAGGCGCGGGAGATTTCCTTGAAGGGAAGGAAGCCGTGGCGCTCTTCGCCGTAGTTGACGAAGCAGGCTTCGAGGCTGGGCTCGATGCGGGTCACGACGCCCTTGTAGATGTTGGACTTGCGGGCTTCGCGGCCCACGGTCTCGATGTCGATGTCGATGAGCTTCTGTCCATCGACGATGCCGACGCGGGTTTCTTCCGCGTGCGTGGCATTGAAAAGCATGCGCTTCATGGCATTGCACTCCGGCCGCCACTGACGCGGGCGGACTTTGGCGTGCCTTGAAGTGAAATGGCGCCTGTCCCTGCATTCGCTGCGGGCAACGGCAAGCGCGCCTCAGCCGCATCGAAGGACGCAGGCCCGTCATGCCGGACCTCGTTGAGGTCGGCACGGGTGGCGTCTTCCGCGCGTTTCGGCGCCGACGGCACGCGTGCTCCCATGGTGCGTGTGACGCACCTTTTGGAGCCCTGCGGCCGGCCATCCTGGTTGCTGTCGGGTGCGTCAACGGCGCTGTGTCTGCCCCGATCGGGGCAACTGGGGAGAGTCTTCACGAGCGGACGCGGGAGCGTTCGAACGGGCTCAATCCCTCACAGCATTCCGAGCCTTCTCCATCGTGCGGAGCACGAGGAAAAGCCCGCCGGTGCATACGCTGATAAGCGCGGCCGGAGCATTTTTCAGACCCGTCGGAGGCTTCGGGCGCAGATGACTCTACGCGGCGCGCTCAACACCCGAAGGGAAGACGGGGGAGCTGCGCCAGTGCGTGCTGCGCGGCGGGAAAGAGGGACCTCCCTCGAATTTCCCGGTCCGGGGTCCGCTCAGGCCGGGCTGACAGCCCGGAGCGGCAGACAAGTGAATTTCAGCTTCAAAGGCAACGGCATCGGGAATTGTCGCCCTGATGCCGCCTGCATCCCTCTCTCGGCAGGAGCCGTCGCAGGCGCGGGCTGCTCGGCCGGCGGACCGGTCGCGATGCTTCTCCGCTCGTCTCGCTTCGGTTCCGGACACGACCGCCGCAAAGGGGGCGGACAAGCGCTCAAGCTGGCCTCACGGCTTTGCCGGGGCTGCGAGCCTAATGTCGGGGAGCCGTTTCGAGAACGGTGCGGCGCATCGCGGAGGTCCTGTCGGACGGCGCGGACGCCTTGGCGAGGGCTCGGTACGCCGGGTACCGGGACGCCTGTTGAACAAAATGGGTTTTAGCCCGACGCTTCGCCAGTGGGGCGGCGGACACAAAAATCGATGAAAACGTGAGAGAATGCGCGTCATGACGCGGCTTCGGGCCGCATCAATGCCTGACGGGGCGCTTTCAAGCCTCGTCACGTCTGAAACCTGACCGCCTGAAGCCGTCGAGCGGACGGTGGTTCAAACGATCATAGCCGACAAGTATAAACGATGAGTGGAGAAAACAAAGCGGAAATTTCCATCCTGCCTTCGTCCGGGATCACGTCTTTGCGTACTGACGGCGTCAACTGGATTGCGGTCGGCCCGGATGCGGACGGCCAGCGTGTCGACAACTATCTTGCACGCGTTGCCAAGGGCGTGCCCAAAAGCCACATCTACCGTATCATCAGGGCTGGTGAGGTGCGCGTCAACAAGGCGCGCGTCAAGGCGGAGACGAAGCTCGTCGAGGGTGACCTGCTGCGCGTGCCTCCGATCAGGATTTCTCAGAAGCCCGCAGGCAGGCCTGCGGCCGTGCCCCTTGCTGAAGGGACGGTTCCCGTCCTGTACGAGGACAGACATCTTCTCATCGTCAACAAGCCTTCGGGCATTGCCGCCCACGGCGGCTCGGGCATTTCGCACGGTCTCATCGAGCGCCTGCGCGCCTCGCGTCCCGACGAACCCTTTCTTGAGCTTGCCCACAGGCTCGACCGCGAGACCTCCGGCGCCATCATCGTCTGTCGAAGCCGCAAGGCACTCGTGCGCCTTCACGACATGATGAAGGAGAGCGGCGGCATTGAGAAGCACTACCGCCTGCTCGTCAAGGGCGACTGGGTCAACGACCGCCAGCACGTGAAGCTTCCGCTCGTGCGCTATCTGTTGCCCTCGGGCGAGCGTCGCGTGCGCGTCGATCAGGTCGAGGGAGTTCCCGCCCACACGATCTTCACGCTTCTGAAGCGCTACGGCTCCGTCAGCTATCTTGATGCGGAGCTCAAGACGGGGCGCACGCACCAGATTCGCGTCCATGCGCTCTCCCAGGGCTTCCCGCTCGTGGGTGACGACAAGTACGGGGACTTCGACTTCAACAGGGAGGTGTCGCGAGGCCTGCTCGGTGCGCCTCTCAAGCGCATGTTTCTGCACGCCGCCCGCCTGCGCTTCACGCATCCCGTGACGGGCGAGCAGCTCGACATTCAGGCGCCGATGCCTGAGGACTGTGCTGCGCTTCTAAAGGTTCTTGATGAGAAGGGAGGCCGCTGACATGACGGGCTTTGCACCCAAGTACGATCTTTTTGTCTTTGACTGGGACGGCACCGTCATGGACACGACGGCTCTCATCGCGAAGGGCATCCAGCATGCCGCGCGCGAAATGGGCTATCCCGTGCCGTCCTTTCAGGACGCCTGTGGCGTGATCGGCCTCGACTGGCGAAGCGCCATCCTCAAGGTCGTGCCTGACTGTCCCGAGTCCGAGCACATGAGGTTCGGTGAAATCTACCGCGCGTGGTACATCCCGCACGAGGCGGACGTGATCCTCTTCCCCGGCATGCGCGAGTTGATCGTTGGACTTCATGCAAGAGGCCTCAGGACGGCGGTTGCAACGGGCAAGAGTCGTGAAGGCCTTCGGCGCGTATTCGAGCGTACGGGATTGGAAGGCTTCTTCATGACGACGCAGACGGCGTCCGAATGTCTTCCCAAGCCCAATGCCGAGATGCTCGAGAAGATCGGCATTGAGCTTGATGTTCCTGCCGAACGAACGGTCATGATCGGCGATACGACCCACGACGTGATCATGGCGCACCGCTACGGCTGCGATGCTGCGGCCATGACTTACGGCGCATCGACGCTTCAGGACCTCATCGCCTCGAAGCCTGCCGTGCTTTGCCCTGACGTCAGGGCGCTTGCCGAATACTTGGGAGTGTCCGAGTTGGTGAAGGACGTTGACTTTACACGCTGAGTGTTTTCTCACCTGACTTGAAGAAGCCCTGCGGGGGTGATCCTGCAGGGCTTCGCTTTCTTTTGAGCTTGTTGTGGAACTGTACAGCTATTCTGCGTCAATTTTCGTGACTCCAGGTCCTGACAGCGTGCTTCTGCCGCTTCCGGGACGCTTCGTCACGACGATCTGCGCATCAATGCGTTCACGAATGCTCTTGACATGGGAGATGATGCCGATGAGCTTGCCGCTCGACTTCTGGAGCGTCTCGAGGGCGTAAAGCGCTTTGTTGAGCGTGTCCTCGTCGAGAGTGCCGAAGCCTTCGTCGAGGAACAGTGTGTCGACCCTCAGATTTCGGCCGCCCATGCGTGAGAGCCCGAGGGCAAGCGCCAGACTCACCATGAAGCTTTCGCCACCGGAGAGGTTCTGGGAGGTGCGCACCTGACTTCCCATCTCGTGGTCGATGACGTCGAGAGAAAGTCCCGACGGCCCGCCCGTCCTGAGCTGGTAGCGGGGCGACATGGTCTTCATGGCCTCGTTGGCGAGCTTGAGGAGGATGCGGAACGTGATCTTCTGGGCGGCCGCCCTGAACTTCTTGCCGTCATGGCTGCCGAGCAGCATGTTGAGCTGCTCCCACTGACCGGCAAGTTCACGAAGCCGTTCGATTTCCCTGCGTGCGTCGTCGGCTTCAAGTCTACGACGGTCATCCTCGGCCATCGACTTTTTCGCTGCGCTCAGTTCATCCCTGCCTGCAAGGAGCTTGGTGGCGGCATTCGCCGCCTTGGGCGCAAGCGCTTCGGCCGTCTCTGTTGTCAGAGACTTGGCGGATTCTTCCTTCACCTGTCTATCAAGCTGCGCGACCTCGCCGGAAAGACGCACGCGCTCTTCGACGAGCTTTTGCATTTGCGTTCTGCAAGCTCTGATCGTCTCAGCCGGCAGAGCGGCGCCTCTGGCTTCGTCGATCGTTTCAAAATCTGCATCCTCAAGTGCCTTGGCAAGAGCTGTGCGCTTCTCTGTGATCTGGGCGTCCAGATCCGCCGAGGTTTTTCTGAGCGTTTCGGCACGGGCAGTGCCTTCCCTTTCGTTTGCCTGCGCCTTTGAGAGAGCGTCTTGCGCGACGTGCAGGCGGGCGCGGGCCTCGTTGAGGGCCCGATCGTGAGCGGTGAGCTCTGCTTCGGGATTGCGTTCTCCGAAGGCTTCCGCTCTCAGAGCGACAGCGTCGGTGCATGCCTTCTTCGCTGCGCCGCACGCTGCCTCCGCGGTGTTCTTCGCTTGTGTTGCCCTGGCGGCATCGGACTGACAAACGGCAAGCGTACGGTCGGCGCGGGTGAGTGCGTCGGCAGCCTGGCTTGCCTGAGCTTCGAGCTTCCTTCGGTTTGCAACGCGGGCTTCGAGCGCGGTGCAGAGCGCGGGGAGATCGAGTTCGGCGTCGCTGTCAGGAAGCTGTGAGCGAAGTTCCTGAGCATGCGTCTTTTCAGCCTCCAAAGCCTTGGAGGCGGCGTCACGGTTCTCGCGGGTATGCCTGAGCTCTCCCTCAAGTTTTTCGAGAAGAGCCTGCGCCTTCCGGAACCTTTCTGCGGATAGGCTTTTGTTTTCCAGCGCCTCGCGCTCCTTGAGCTCTGCGGCACGGCAGGCGCGCTCGCCTTCTGCAAGATCGCTCGTCCACTTGTCCAGTGCGTTTCGTTCTTCACTGAGAGACTTGAGGTGCGTGTTGTCAGGTGTCGACAGCACGGTGCAAAGTCCCGGATGGCGCTTCTCGATGGCATCAAGGCGCTCTTCGAGACGGTGCAGAAGCCCCTGCATTTCGGGAGCACCCGAGGCCTCCCACCAGATGGGGTCGGCCGATGCGGCCATGCGTGCCGTGCTAGCCTCAATCGTGGCCTTCTGCTGAAGGAGCGTCTCGACGTGGCGTGCGAGTGCCATCTCTTCGGTCAGAGTCTTCATGCGAAGCAGTGTGGCTTCGTAGGAGCTCTTTGCCTGCATGGCGGCAAGGGTCTTGCGAGCCTGTTCCAGAGTGGTCTGACACGCGGCATGGGCTTCGACGGCGGCCTTCACCTCTGCTTCGAATGACGCCGTCTTGACGCGGCCGAGCTCAAGACGTCCCACGAGGGTGTCGGCATTCTGCTCCTCCTGCCGCAGGCGGGTGGAGAGCGCTTCAATCGCAGCGGCAGACTGCTTCAGAAGCGCAAGCGGAGTCTCGAGCTGTGCATCGGCAGAAGTGGTGGTCATGCGTTCCTGCAGGCGGGCGGACTCATCGGCGGCCTTCTTTTGTCGGGCGGCTGCTGTTTCGAGGTCCGCGCATGCGGTCTTCTCAGCCTCGAAGGCTGCTTCGGCAGTCTTTTGTGCGGTTGACGCCTGATGAGAGAGTCGTCTGATGCCTTCGTCAGCCTCGAGCATGCGGCGGTATTCGGGCATGAAGCCGTCTCTGGTGGCTGCGGCTCCTCGCTCCGCCGTCGCGGCGGTCTTCAGGGTAGCTTCCAGATCAGGGAGGGCAGTGCGTACCGCTTCAAGCTGAGATTCCGCTTCGGCCAGTTCGGACTTGTTGCGTGTGAACAGAACCTCGGTCTTGAGAAGCTCTTCATGGCGCTCGACAGGCTTTGCGGCCTGCTCGGCGCGTTCGGCCTTCCTGAGCTCGGGCTCGAAGGCAGCCTCGGCCGCCTTTGCGGCGGCTTCGACCCTGACGCGGTCTGCAAGGTCGCAGGTCAGTCTGTCGAGTCCCCTGCGCCAGCGCAGTGCTTCGTCCAGCTCTTTCGAGGCTTTTTCCATGGCGGGCACCTTGAGCGAGAGCTCGGTCACCGTTTGTTCCAGCGCCCGACGATCCTCGTCGGAGAGAATCTGCATGCCCTCGAGTCTGGCGACGGCCATGTCAAGACTGTCGCGGGCGCTTCGGTTTTTCTCGAAGATCTTCATGCTGACGGCCGAATAAAGATCCGTCCCCGTGATCTTTTCGAGGAGATTTGCACGCTCGTCGTCGGCAGCCTTGAGGAAGTTGGAGAAGGCGCCCTGCGCAAGCAGCACCGAGCGGGTGAAGATCGGGAAGGACATGCGCGTGATGCGCTGGATCTCGCTTTCCCACAGGCGCTTCTGACTGGCGATGACGCGTCCCGTCCTGTCTTCGGGGCTTGCGAAGGCCACAAGCTCGACTTCGTCTTCGGAAAGCCTGCCCGTACGCTTCGTGCGCCGGCTCCATCGCGACAGGTACTCGCGGCCGTCCGCCTCGAATCGAACGGCGGCGCTGGCCGCGCCTTCCCCCTTCGTCATGACGGGGCAGGCGTCGGGTCCCTCGAACTTGACGTGTGTGTCCGTCATGCGGGGCGTCGTGGCATAAAGCGCGAGCGAGACGGCGTCGAGAATCGTCGACTTGCCGCTGCCCGTCGGGCCGATGATGGCAAAAAGCGGACTGCGCCTGAAGTCGGCGTTCGTGAAGTCGATCTCCCAGGTGCCCGCAAGTGAGTTGATGTTCGTGAACCGGAGTTGCAGGAGCCTCATGCCGGAACCTCCTCGGCGGTGTTCTTCTCTTGGTTGGGTGTGTCGGCGCTTTCGATGGCGGGGCGCGTCTCGATGCGCACCTCCTCGACCGCTTCGTCGAGAAGCGGCATGAGCTTGCGATAGGCGTCGTCTGCGCCTTCGCGCGTTTCAAAGCGCTCCTCAAGAAAGGACTTGAAGACGGATTCGGGCGTCAGGTCGTCGAGGGACGGCGCATTGAGCTCGTCCTCTTCGTATTTGCGTGCGGCCTGCTGGTTGCGTACGGCGGTGACGATGACGCCGTGCGCCTCGCCCCAGGCGGTGAGTTCGCCCGCAAGGTCGGGCACGCATTCGTCCGACGTGAGCGTCGCTTCGACGAAGGGCTTTTCATGTGTTGCGCCGGCCTCGGCAATGTCTGCGCGAAGCTCCTCGAACGTGCCGCTGACACGAACGAATTCACGGGGCTGCCTGACGGGAAGTTCCTCGAAGGTCATGCCGCCCGTTTCATCGAAGGTGAGCTCGACGATGTGATGGCGGTACGGGATGTGCGAGTAGGAAAGCGAGACGGGAGAGCCGCTGTAGCGCATGGGAATCTGTGCCTTGACCGTCTGGCTGTTGTGAATGTGTCCGAGGGCGACGTAGTCCCAGTCCGTGCCGAAGGCGTCGGCCGTGACGTTGCGAAGAGAGCCCACGTAGGCACTCTCGTTCGGTGTCGTCGGGTCGTCGTCGGGTCGCAGGCGCGATCCCGTCACGAACAGGTGCCCCATGGCGATTCGGGGTACTCGTGCGCCGTCGAGCGCCTCGTCCAGAAAGCCGTTAACGGTATCGTAGTGCTTCCTGACGCCCGACTCGAATCTGGCGGCCCTCGTGGCGTCCGTGTCGTCGATTGAGCCGCCTCTTACGTCGCCCTCGCGCAGGAAGGGAACGGCCGCGACGGCAAGGAGGGGCTCGCCCGCATCGTCTCGGAGAACGAACGCCTGACTTTCGGGCGACTCGCCCGCGACAAAGCAGTTCATCGTTTCGAGAAGTGCCCTGGGAGCTTCGAGAAAGCGCTGTGAGTCGTGGTTGCCCGCCGTGATGACGGTGGCCATGACCGACGTGCCCGAGAGGGCGCGGATCATGTCGTAATAGAGGCGCTGGGCACTGTTTGCGGGCATGGACGTGTCGAAGATGTCGCCCGCTAGAAGAATGACATCGGGCTTGCGCTTCTCGACGAGTTCGAGAAAGTCGCGGATGAAGACCCGGAAGTCGTCCGTGCGGTCGATCGTTCCGAGTCCCTTGCCGATGTGCCAGTCGGCCGAGTGAAAGATGCGAAGCTTTGGCAAAGGAAGGGCCTCCGTGGGTTCTGTGGAACCATTATGACGGAAGCCGCGTCAGGTTGCGTCGTCTGGCGACGGAGTGGCCCTCAGCCGCCCGTTCCTGCCGCAGGCTTCGTCTTCGCGCGCAGCTTTGCCCAGTCTGCGGCTTCGGTGCCCGCGATGCGGCCGTAGACGATGGCTGCGGTAAGACCTGCACCCTCAAGGCGTCTGGCGCCGAGGACGCCGCCCGTCACTTCGCCCGCAGCATAGAGCCCGGCAATGGGGCCCTTGTCGCTCAGGACGCGGGCGCGCGGGTCGATCTTGAGGCCGCCGAGTGTCGTGTGAATGCCGGGGCGCACGCTCACGGCGTAGAGCGGGGAGCTGTCGAGGCGGCTCAGGAGCTGGGGACGGCCGAAGTCCGTGTCCTCCTGACGGTCGACCATGCTACGGTAGCGCACGAGGGTTTCGTGGAACTTTTCGGGAGGCACGCGGATGCCTCGGGCGAGTTCAAGGTCGGACGTGCCGCGAATGAAGTAGCCCGAGCGGGCGTAGCTCTTGAGAACTGGCATGTCGTCGATCATCGCCTGATCGAAGATGAGCCAGGCGCGGCCGCTGTTCTTGTCGCGGATCTGCTCCGCCAGTTTTTCGGAAAGCTCGTCGGCGAAGCGTTCGCCCTTGTCGTTGACGAGGATCGCGCCGTTGACGCGCACCTGATGAGGCAGGATGAGACCGGAAAAAGGAAGCGTGGTCGGATGAACCGTCACGGCGTGCATGTCGACTGTTCGGGCCCCCATGTTCTCGGCAAGAAGGATGCCGTCGCCCGTGGCGGCGGGGGAGTTGGTGGACTGCAGGCCCTGCGTGTGGCGTGCGAAACGGGAGACCATCGCCTCGTTTGCGCTGAAGCCGCCCGTTGCGATGACCACGGCGGGCGCATCAATCCTGTACTCCCTGCCCTTCGTGTTGAGGACGACGACGCCGTTGACGCGGCCCTCGGCGTCGGTTGTGATTCTCTTGACGGCGGTGCGGGTGCGGATGGGCACACCGTGGGATTCGATCCCGTGCAGAAGGGCGTTGATGATTTCGGGCCCGATGAGGCCGCGCTTGGGCTGGATGCCGCGCTTGGAAACCGTGCCGTCCTCATTGAGGTTGCAGGCCGTCTGAAGGCTGTCGTCGCGGGTGATGCAGAGGGGCTCGAGTTCGGCGCCGTAGCTGCGAAGCCATTCAACGGCTTCGCCCGAGCCGGAGACGATGCGTGTGAGAAGGGCCTGATCGGTCGTGCGGCCGCCCTTGCGGATCATGTCGCTCTCGAGCAGCTCGAGCTCGCGGGGTTCGCCCTTCGGGACGCCGAGCATGAAGCCCGTGGCAAGAACGGTGTTGCCTCCAATGAAGGGCATCTTCTCGACGACGATTACCTTCGCGCCCGCTTCGGCTGCGGAGAGCGCCGACGTGAGACCTGAGCCGCCCGCACCGATCACGACCACGTCGCAGTGCGCGTCGGCGGCAAGGGCCGATGTGGCTGCCGCTGCAAGGCCGATGCCGGCGGCAATGCCCGCCGCGCCGCGAAGGCAGCGCGAAAGAAGTTTGCCGAGGGTCTGATGACCGTGTCCGCTGTTGAGCATGGTGTGGTTTCGAGCTGAAGACAGTCTTTGAAGGTTGGGCGTCGTTCGCCCTTTGCAGGTCTCGGGTAAACCCGTAGGCAAAAGAATAGCAAAAAAAAGAGAAGGGCGCAGTGGCGTTTTCCGCAAACGCTTCGGGCAGGCGGACTTGAAAACCTGAGAATACCGTGAATGCGGTATGCCGGCCATGTGATCTTTGGACAACTCGCTATTTTCATTGTGAATAGCGGGGCTCTCCTGCAGAAATGAGTTTCCCGTTGAAGACCCTTCGTCAGAAGTACCTCTCAGGTGGTAGATGTATTAAAGCTAAGGGAGGGGGCTTTTGGTTGAAAACTACTGCGAGAGTAGGGTTGTCATGAATTCGACATGAGGGCAGACTCTCTGTGTCGACGGAGTCCCCCTCTGTCATGACGAAAATCACCGCCGCGATGCGCCGCCCCTGATTCGGTGCATCGCTCATGCGACGGCAAGAACAACAACTTTCCAAGAAGGATCCCCCATGGAAGTATCTCGCAGAAGTTTTCTCAAGCGTGGTTTGCTTCTCGGCGGCGGTGCTGCGTCCGGTCTTGCCGGCGCGGCTGCCCATGCGGCCGGCGGCTCCAAGAAGCCCTACAAGCTCACCAGCGTGAATGAAACGACGAACATCTGCTGCTACTGCTCAGGCGGCTGCGGCACGATCTGCTCGACGCGAAACGGCGAACTCATCAATCTTGAAGGCGACCCGGATCATCCGGTCAACCTTGGTGGCCTGTGCCCGAAGGGCGCCGCCATGTGGGGCCTTCGCAACATCGTGACGAAGGATCGCCGCGCCCAGCTTCATCCGGACCGCGTGCTCTATCCGATGGTTCGCCGTCCGGGCAGCAAGACCTGGGAGCGTCTTTCCTGGGATCAGGCCGCTCTTGAAATTGCCAGGCACGTCAAGAAGACTCGCGACGCCACCTTCGTCGAGAAGGAAGGCGACGTGACGGTCAATCGCTGCGACGGCATCGCCAGCCTAGGCGCCGCCCAGCTTAACAACGAGGAAGGCTGGCTCGTGCAGAAGTTCGCGCGCAGCCTCGGCGTCCTCGCCATCGACAACCAGACCCGCGTCTGTCACTCTTCGACCGTTTCCGGTCTTGCGCCGTCGTTCGGCCGCGGCTCCATGACGAGCCACTGGTGCGACTTCGCCAACTCCGACGTCATCATGTCGATCGGTTCGAACAACGTCGAAAACCATCCGCTCTCCTCCCGCTGGGTCGAGCGCGCCCAAGACAAGGGTGCCACGTGGATCGTGGTCGATCCGCGCTACTCCCGTTCGGCCGCCCGCGCCGACATCTACGCCCGCATCCGTCCGGGCTCCGACCTTGCCTTCTACGGCGGCCTGATCAACTACATCCTGCAGAACGACCTTTTCCAGAAGGAATACGTTCTGCACTACACGAACGCCGCCTGCCTGCTGCGTCCCGACTTCAAGTTCGACGTCGATCACGGCCTCTTTTCCGGCTGGGATCCGGAAACGAAGCGCTACGACAATGAAACCTGGGGCTACGACGTCGATCACAAGGCCGTCTGGGACACTTCCGAAGGCTCCGCCTTCGCCTGGGTCAACCGTCCGGGCACGCCGAAGTTCAAGACGCCTGACCTCAAGGTCCTCAAGCGCGACATGACCCTTCAGGATCCGAACTGCGTCCTCAACGTCATGAAGCGTCACTATGCCCGCTACACGCCCGAGCTCGTCACGCGCGTCACCGGCATGGATCCCGACGTCATGAAGAAGGTCTGGGAGGTCTTCGCCTCCACCGGCCGTCCCGACAAGGCGGGCTCCATCCTCTACGCCCTCGGTCAGACGCAGCACACCTACGGCTCCCAGAACTGCCGCGCCATGTGCGTCATCCAGCTTCTGCTCGGCAACATCGGCATCGCGGGCGGCGGCATCAACGCCCTTCGCGGCGAACCGAACGTTCAGGGTTCGACCGACGTCGGCGCAAGCTCGCATCAGGCTCCCGCCTATCTCTCCTGGCCGACCGGCAAGGCTCACCCGAAGCTCGCCGACTATCTTTCGAAGGAAACGTACGCCGCGGGCTACTATGCCAACAAGCCGAAGTTCTGGATCTCCCAGCTTCGCGAATGGTTCGGCGCCAACGCCACGGTCGAGAACGACTACTGCTACGACCTGCTGCCGAAGATCAGCCCGAAGCTCGACTACGGCGACTACTCCACGATCATGTCGTTCAACGACATGCGCGACAACAAGATCAAGGGCTACTTCTGCTGGGGCATGAATCCGATGCATTCCACCCCGAACGGCAAGCACGCCCGCCACTCGATGGCCAACCTCGACTGGCTTGTCGTCGCCGACTGGTTCCAGACGGAGACCTCGACCTTCTGGGAAGCTCCGGACATGAAGCCCGAGGACGTCAAGACCGAGGTCTACTTCCTTCCCGCCGCGCTCATCTATGAAAAAATCGGCTCCATCAACAACTCCGGTCGGTGGATCCAGTGGCGTGAAAAGGCCATCGAGCCGCCGGGAGAATGCCGTTCCGACTTCGAGATGATGATGCTTCTCTGGAAGAACATCGTCGAGCTCTACAAGAAGGAAGGCGGCGCCTGCCCGGATCAGATCCTGAAGACGAACTTCGACTACACGATCGACGGCAAGCCCGATCTGCGCGCCCTCTGCTGGGCCCTCAACGGCTACACGGTCGGCGACGGCAAGCTCCTCAAGGGCTACGGCCAGCTTCAGGCTGACGGCACGACCGCTTGCGGCATGTGGATCTTCTCGGGCTACTACAACAACGAGTCCCAGAAGCTAGACCCGATGAAGCAGCCGATGACAAACCGCTCGAAGGAAGACCCGACCGGTCTCGGTCTCTTCCCCGGCTGGTCCTTCGCCTGGCCCGCCAACCGCCGCATCCTCTACAACCGCTGTTCCGCCGACCCGAAGGGCAAGCCCTGGGATCCGAAGCGCGTGCTCGTCGAATGGGACGGCAAGAAGTGGCTCCAGAACGACGTGGGCGACTTCGTCACGGCCAAGGCCCCCGACGACAACGCCTTCTTCATGACCTGGGAGCAGAACGCCCGTCTCTTCGCCTACTCGATGGCCGACGGTCCGCTGCCCGAGCACTTCGAACCGCATGAGGCTCCGGTGAAGAACCTCCTCAACGGTGCAGGCGGCAACCCGTGCGCTCGCTTCACGGAGGACCCGTCGGTCCGCCGCGGCAGCATCAAGGACTACCCGTACGTGGTCACGACCTACTCCGTCGTCGAGCACTGGCAGTCCGGCACGCAGACCCGCAACATCCCGTGGCTCAACGAACTCATCCCGAGCAACTTCATCGAGCTTTCCGAAGAGCTTGCGAAGGAAAAGGGCATTCGTCCGGGCGACAAGGTCCGAGTCTGGAACAACCGAGGCTCCGTCGTGGTCGACGCCATGATCACCATCCGCATGAAGCCGATGATGATCGACGGCAAGCTCACGCACGTGGTCGGCATGCCGCACCACTTCTCCTGGGCGACGAAGCTCGCCACCGGCGACAACGTGAACGACCTCACTCCCAACGTCGGTGACCCGAACTCGTACATTCCGGAATACAAGGCGTTCCTTGTCAACCTTGAGAAGGCAGCCTGACGGCGTGCCAATGGAGATGAATGATGGCAAACACTAAAGAAGTCGCCATGCTGTTCGACTCTTCGCACTGCACCGGCTGCAAGGGCTGCCAGGTTGCGTGCAAGCAGTGGAACATGCTTCCCTCGAAGCTCGGCCTCAACGAGAACAAGTTCTCGGGCACGTATCAGAACCCGCCTGACCTCAACGGCGACACGCGTCTCGTGATGACGTTCGACGAGAAGGAGTCCGGCAACAAGTACCAGCCGATCAACTTCGCAATCGGCCGCCGCTCGTGCTACCACTGCACGGACGCCGCCTGCGTTGCGATCTGCTCGTCCGGCGCCCTCTACAAGAAGGAGAACGGCGTCGTCGCGTACGACACGGACAAGTGCAACGGCTGCACGTACTGCCAGTCCGCCTGCCCGTTCGACGTGCCCCGCTTCCGTCCGATGGACGGCTGCGTGGACAAGTGCACGCTCTGCATCGACCGTCTCGAAGAGGGCGGCATCCCGGCCTGCGTCAAGACCTGCCAGCCTGAGGCGCTCAAGTTCGGCCCGCGCGACGAAATGATCGCGCTCGGTCAGAAGCGAGTCGAGTTCCTCAAGAAGAAGGGCTTTGACAAGGCCGAGCTCTACGGCGTCAACGAGATGGGCGGTCTGCACGTGCTGCAGGTCTGCCAGTTCGGTCACGAAGCCTATGGCCTCCCGACCGATCCCAAGCCCAACAAGATGATCGGCATGATGAACGCCATGCGCACGGTGACCGGTGTCGGCACCGCTGCGGTGCTCGCCGGCCTCGCCGTTTCCTTCGTCGCCGCCACCGGCTACCGCCGCGAAAAGGTGACCGTCGAGGAAGCCAAGAAGCACTGGACGCCTGAACAGCGCGCCACCGCCGATCGTGAAGTCAAGGAGCTTCTTGAAAAAGAAGCCTCCGGCAAGTAATAGGAGACTCAGAATGACCAGATACATTCAGCGTCACTCTCTGCTCACCCGCGTGACTCACGGCGTTGCCGCCGTCGCCTGCATCCTGCTCGCGGTCACCGGCGTGTTCGTGTTCGTTCCGAGCCTCGGCGGCGGCATTATGGGCGGTGAGTTCACCCAGACCATGCGCATGCTCCATCGCGTCCTCGCGGTTCCGTTCATCCTCGTTCCGCTCTTCGCCGTGCTGAAGTCGCCCGCCGGCTTCGTGCACCTCTTCAAGGAGGACATCTTCGGCAAGTGGGACAAGGACGACGTGACCTGGGCCATGAAATTCCCGTTCTATCTGTTTGCGCCGGGCAAGGTTCACATGCCCCCGCAGCACCACGTGAAGTCCGCCCAGCGTCTCGCCGACGGCGCCCTGCTGTTCTTCTGCATCATGCTCGCGCTCTCGGGCATCGTGCTCTGGCTCAACACGGGTTTCCCGACCGGCTCCGGCCTCAAGGTCGACTTCGCCCCTGAAACGCTGCTTCTTGCACACCTCGTGCATGACGTGTTCTTCTTCCTCACCGTCTTTGTCGGCATCGCCCACATCTATCTCGGCGCCGGCATCTTCCAGCCGTATCGCGGCACCGCCCGCATCATGTTCGGCGACGGCAAGGTGAGCGAGTCCGACGCGGTCTACCACTGGGGCTACTGGGCGAATGAGGAAATCGCCCTTGGCAAGAACGTGACCGTTGAAAAGGACGGCAAGGAAAAGTAAGGGGAAGCTTTTCCGAACTCTCCGAAAGAGCCGCCGGTGCTTCTGCGACGCCGACGACCCCCGGACGGGCCCCGCAGGGGGCTCGTCCGGAAAGAGGCCTCTAGAGACTTGGAGACCTCTTTCCGGACGCCCGAAGAGGCGCCGAATCCACAATCAGAAAACGCGCATTCCGGGCTTACGGCACGGAGTGCCTTGAAAAAAAGGAAAGTCACATGCTCAACCGCAAGTCGATCGAAAGGGCCCTTGCCCGTGCCGCCGGTCACCAGGACGAAAGCGTCGTCGCGCGTCTCGCGCTCTTTGCGCCCGCGCTGCTCAAGGCGGCGGATCTGCGCGCACAGCTTGCCGCTGAAGCTCCCGAGTGGACTGACGAAGAGATCGAGGCCGCCCGTCTGGGCAAGGAGACGCTTCTCTCGCTCCGTCCCGTCAGGATTGACTCGGAGCGCTTCCTGCAGACGGTCGACGCCATCGCGGCGGCCCTTCTCGACAACGACGAGATCGAGGGCGACATGCTCGAAGCCTGCCGAGCCATCGACTGGAGGCGCTTTGCGTCGGCTGAGCTCCTTGAGAGCGCAGGTCGCGATCCGATGGGGTATCTCCATGCCGTCGAGGTGCACGCGGGCGAGGACGACCTTCTTGACATCTTCCTTCTTCCCGTGCTCGGCCTCGCGCTTCGCGTCTTCCTTGACGAGGCGGCCGACGAAGGCAGCCGCCGCATCGCCAGAACGGGCACCGACACGACGCATCACAACCGTCCGCTTCACTGCCCCGTCTGCGGCTCCGACGCCGCCGTCGCGAGCGTGACCGACACGCCGCTCAACGGACACGTCAAGCAGCTCTGGTGCACGTGCTGCGGCGCACACTGGGTCTTCGAGCGCATCCGCTGCGCCGTCTGCGGCGATCAGGCCGTGTCGGACCTCTCCTACATCCATGACGAGACCGACGAAACGCGCCGCCTGCACGTCTGCGCCGGCTGTCATGCCGCCTTCCCGACGATCTTCGCGGGAGAGGAGCTCAACTTCTGCGCCGACGTCGAGCAGATCGTCATGACGGGGCTTGAGCTCTTCTATCAGAACGCCGTTGAGGGCAAGGAAGCCTGAGGATCAATATTTCCGCAACGAGACGCCGCTGGCACGAAACGCACGGGAGACGAACATGGGATGCGCTTATTTGAACAAGGCCGAACACGCGCTTTCGACCGCCATTGAGGCGGGGACCTGCATGCCCGTCTCCATGGGCGGCGTCGAGCGTCTGGGGGCCCGCGAGGTCGAGGTCTTTCGCATGAATGCAGACGAGCCTGCGCTCGACTGGGTGGCAGAGGAGGTTCCCGTTGCGCTTGTCTACAACGGCATCTCGCACGCCGTCATGATGGCCTCTCCCTCGATGCTCGAAGAATTCGCGCTCGGCTTCTCGCTTGCCGAGGGCATTATTCCCGACGCCTCGCATCTCTATGCCTGCGAGGTGCGCGAGGCCTGCCGCGGCGGCATCGAGGTGGACCTCACGATTTCGTCCGAATGCTTCTGGAAGCTCAAGGACCGCCGCCGCTCGATGACGGGCCGCACGGGCTGCGGCATCTGCGGCGTCGAAAGTCTTGGAGAGGCCGTGCGCGAAAAGCGGGTCGTGCCGCACGAGCAGACCTTCCCGATGGCGGCCTATGCCGACGCCCTCGGCTATCTGGAGCGTGTCGAGCGCCTCGGCGGCATCACGGGCTGCACCCACGCCGCCGTCTGGGTTCGTCCCGACGGAAGCTTTGCGGGCGGCGCCGAAGACGTCGGCAGGCATGTCGCGCTTGACAAGCTGCTCGGTCTTCGTGCCCGCAGGGGCTGGCGTGACGGCGCGCTTGTCATCAGCTCCAGAGCCTCCTACGAAATGGTTCAGAAGGCGGCCATGTGCGGCGTCGAGATCATCTTCGCCGTCTCCGCACCGACGGCGCTCGCCGTCGAACTTGCACGAGAGTGCGGGATCACGCTTGCGGCCTTCTGCCGTCGCAGCCGCGCCAACGTCTACTCCCATCCCGAGCGCCTCATTGGGCTCTGAGAGAAAAAGGGCGAAGACGGAACAAGTTGTCTTGGAATGCCTTCCGGTTTTTCCTTTTTCTCCGGAAGGCCTTTTGACAGGCGGAGGACTGGTCTCACGGTCTTCCGCCTCTTTTTCGTCTGTTGTCGTCAGAAGGCGGCGTTACCCTGCGGGGCAGACGCCTTTGGATTACGGTGAGTCGAACTAGGCAGTTGTGCTTAGATGGATCGGTTCGCTACTGCTGCAGGCCGGGAAAGCATGCCTGATTTTTGTTGACGCAAAATGAGGATGTGCGGATATACCTGAGCGAGTTACTCGGGTATACACTTCGAAAAGACTGTTGCGGATCCGCAGCACTGCAGTTTTTCAAAAACAAGAAGGAAACTCCCAGATGACTCAATCCCCCGACGAAGCCAGGCCCCGCGTCAAGGGTTCCCAGACCGCCATGGCGGCCGCCTATCTCGTTGCGATCGTGCTCGGCGTCTGCAGCGGCCTCTGGGGCGGCGAGACTATCCATGCATTCGCGGACTTCGTGAGCTCGATCTTCATTCGCCTCTTCAAGTTCATCAGCATTCCGATCATCGCCGTGTCGATCATCGCGACGCTCGCCTCGATCTCCCGTTCGAGCGAGTCTGGTCGCATCTTCCGCCACACGATCTTCTACACGCTCTTCACGACGATTCTGGCGGCCACGCTCGCCGCCGTCCTCTACGTCGCCATGTCTCCCGCCAACGTCGCTATGACGGCGGGCGCCATCGCGCCGCAGGTGGCGGAGCACTCCTATCTCGAGTACATCCAGTCCGTGATTCCGGACAACTTCCTGGCGCCGTTCCTCTCCGCGAACGTGCTCTCTGTCCTGCTCGTCTCCGCCGCCATCGGCATCGCAATCTCCCGCCTGCCGCGCGACAGCCGCTCGCAGGAGGTGCTGCTTGCCTTCTTCACGGGCGCTCAGGAGGTCCTCTTCATTCTCGTGAAGTGGCTCATCCGCGTGCTTCCGATCGGCATCTTCGGCTTCATCTCTGCACTTGTCGTCGAGATGAACAAGGGCGTTGAGATCGGCGGTCTCGGCACCTACTTCGGCGTCATTCTCGCCGCCAACTTCGTCCAGATGCTCGTCGTGCTTCCGCTTCTCATGCTTGCCCGCGGCGTCAATCCGATCCGCGTCGCCAAGGGCATGGCGCCTGCGCTTGTCGTCGCCTTCTTCTCGAAGTCCTCCGCCGGCACGCTGCCCGTCACGATGTCCTGCGCGGAAAACAACGTGGGCGTCGCTCGCCCCGTCTCCCGCTTCGTGCTGCCGATCTGCACGACGATCAACATGAACGGCTGCGCCGCCTTCATCCTCGTTACGGTCGTCTACCTGATGCAGAATGCGGGTGCCGAGGTGACGCTGCCGATGCTCGCCGCCTGGATCCTGATCTCGACCCTCGCGGCCGTGGGCAACGCAGGCGTTCCGATGGGTTGCTTCTTCCTTTCGGCGAGTCTTCTCGCAAGCATGAACGTGCCCATCATGCTCATGGGCGTGATCCTGCCCTTCTACGCCGTCATCGATATGATCGAAACGACGCTCAACGTCTGGTCCGACTCCACGGTTGCAGCCATGGTGAACCATGATCTCGGCAAGGATGAAAAGGATGACGAGGCAGTTCCCGCCGCCGTATAAGACAGGGACTTTCTCCTGACGTCTTCAGGCGGACCGTTCTCCCGACGTGGAGGCGGTCCGCTTTTTCTTGTACTCGCGTTTCCTAAGGCTTTGAGGGGGGCTTTCGATGGGGGGCAGGTGGTTGCTGTGTTGTTTGCTGGCGAGGAGAGGGCGTTTGGCTTTTTGCGCTTCATGGCTGGGAGCCATGAACGGAAACGTGCCCGTGCTGTCGTGCAGGGCCCGTTCGGGAGGGTGCCTTGGTGATGCTGATCAGTGCTCTTCAGTCACGTGGCGGGTGCTTTCGCCGATCAGGTGGGTGCTGTCGTACTCGGCCTGATTGCGGCGGTGCTTGAGGATGACGAGCAGCATGGAGATGCTCACGAAGACGCCGAAGATCATCATCGTGGCGGGAACCGAGAGGTCGGCCTTGATGAGCAGGGAGTAGACGCCGAGCATCACGAGGATGGAGGAGTTCTCATTGAAGTTCTGCACGGCGATGGAGCGTCCCGCGCTCATGAGGACATGGCCGCGGTGCTGCAGGAGCGCGTTCATCGGAACGACGAAGAAGCCCGCGCAGATGCCCACGAGGATCATGATGAGGCCGGCGATCATGACGGCCCAGGAAAGCTCGAAGCCGAAGAGCGAGAGGCCGCCTGCGGGCGCAATGTCGCGCGTGAAGTAGGAGGCGCCCACGACGAGCACGCCCATGCAGATGCCCATGGGCAGAACGTTGAGGGACTTCTTGAGAGGAACCTTGGCGGCGGCGAGGAAGGCGCCGACGGCGATGCCGAGGCTCACGACGGCCTGCATGACGGCACCCTGAGAGAGATCCATGCCGAGCGCGTGGTCGCACCATTTGAGAACGAGGAACTGAAGCACTGCGCCTGCGCCCCAGAAGAGCGTCGTGACGGAGAGGGAGATCTGACCGAGACGGTCGCTCCAGAGAAGACGGCAGCTCTTGACGAAGCCCTTGATGGAGTCGACGGGGTCGAACTTCTGCGGGGGATAGCGCACGCCCGTGTCGGGAATGGCGAGGTTGACGGCCGAGGCGGCGAGGTAGACGAAGGCGATTGCGAAGATGGCGGCCTCGGCAAAGCTCGACAGGCCGAGAGCATCAAGATGGAACAAATCGAGGATGGACTGTGCGATCTCAGGCTTGATGAGAACACCGCCGAGCACAACGCCGAGAATGATGGAACCAACCGTGAGGCCCTCGATCCAGCCGTTGGCGACAACGAGCTTCTGCGGCGGGAGAAGCTCGGTGAGAATGCCGTACTTCGCGGGCGAGTAGGCCGCAGCGCCCACGCCCACGATCGCGTAGGCGAGAAGTGGGTGGCCGCCGAAGAGCATCAGCAGGCAGCCGACCGCCTTGACGAAGTTCGTCAGGAACATGACGCGGCCCTTGGGCATCGAGTCTGCGAAGATGCCCACCCAGGCGGCGAGGCACACGTAGCTCACCACGAAAAAGAGCTTGAGGAGCGGCGTCATCCAGTCAGGAGCGTTGATGCTCGTCAGAAGGGCGATGGCAGCGATGAGCAGTGCGTTGTCGGCCAGAGACGACAGGAACTGCGCGCACATGATGGTATAGAAGCCGCGGTTCATAAAAGCCTGTGAATGAGCTTGAATGGTTGGAGGTCAATCCGTTAAGTCTACCTTGCCTGAGGGCGTACGTAAACATTCGGTGCAAATTCCTTTCGAGAACGGGGAGAGGCGAGAGGTGGGCCGAGTCACTTTCAAATTGTGAAATTCGAACGAATCGCGGCGCAGGCGAGTAACATTAACGGGTTTCTGCACGAGACGCCCCGTGCGGGTTCCCTTGACTTATGAAAGAAGAGTATTCGAGTGCCCCGTCCCATATACGCTGAAATTGATATTCAGGCGCTGAAGCACAATCTTGCCCGCCTTCGTGAGAGTGTCGGCGATCGCACCCTCTGGGCGGTCGTCAAGGCCAATGCCTACGGCCACGGTCTTGAGAATGCCGTCGAGGCCTTCGCCGATGCGGACGGCTTTGCGACCATCGACCTGTGCGACGCCGAACGCGCGCGCCGCGCGGGCTGGCACAAGCGCGTGCTGCTTCTGGAGGGCTTCTTCGATGAAACGGACATCGAGCCGCTTCAGGACCTTGACGTCGAGACGGTCGTCCACTCCATGTGGCAGATCGACATTCTCAAGCGTCTCCAGCTGCGTGAGGTGAAGGTTCACATCAAGGTGAACTCGGGCATGAACCGTCTGGGCTTCCTGCCCGTCGAGGTGGGCACGATCTACGACCTCCTCACGTCCATTCCGGGCGTGAAGGTGATGGGCGTCGTCACGCACTTTGCCAACGCCGAGCCGAGCTATCTCGGCGATGCGCCCGCATCGGTCTCCCGACAGCTCACCCGCATGGGCAGGCTCGCGCATTCCGCCACGGCGGCCTGCATGGCCAACTCCGCTGCCATCCTCTGGCATCCCGAAGTGGGAGGTGACGGCGTGCGTGCGGGCGTTGCGCTTTACGGCGTGAGCCCTGACTCCCACATTTCCTCCGAGGAGCTCGGCCTCATTCCCGCCATGACGCTCTCGGCGAAGATCATCGCCGTTCAGGAGATTGCGCCGGGCGAGGCCGTGGGCTACGGCTCGCGCTGGATCGCCAAGCGTCCCACGCGCGTGGGCATCGTTGCCTGCGGCTACGCGGACGGTTATCCACGTTCGATGCCCGACGGCTCTCCCACGTGGGTCGAGGGCGCCATCGCGCCGCTCGTGGGCGCCGTCTCGATGGACATGCTCGAGATCGACATCACCGACATCCCGTCCGCAGGCCTCGGCAGCCGCGTGGAGCTTTGGGGCAGGCACCTGCCCGTCAACCGAGTGGCGGCCGCTGCAGGCACGATCGGCTATGAGCTCATCTGCGCGCTTGCACGCCGCGTTCCGCTTCAAATCAAGCACTGACAACCGACATACGGCAACCGATGGCACCTCGCACGACCAAGACCAGAACCGAATTCGTCTGCAATGAGTGCGGCGGCACGACTGCCAAGTGGCAGGGACAGTGCCCGCACTGCAAGGCCTGGAACACGCTCCAGGAGTTCAAGGTGTCGCAGGGCGCCGCCGCCCGCTACGGTGCGGGCTCCCCGCGCTCCGCAGGCGGCTTCGTCGACACGACGGGCTCCCTGCAGGACCTCTCCGACGTGGCGATCGAGGAGATCCCCCGCACCGTGACGGGACTCGGCGAATTCGACCGAGTCATGGGAGGCGGGCTTGTGAAGGGATGCGTCGCCCTGATCGGCGGCGACCCCGGCATCGGCAAGTCGACGCTTCTGCTGCAGGTCATGGCCAGACTCGTCGAGCTCGGCCATTCGGCGCTTTACGTTTCGGGCGAGGAAAGCCCCACGCAGATCGCGCTCAGGGCGCAGCGCCTTCAGCTCGAGCCCCGCGGCCTCACCCTCATGAGTGAAATCGAGCTCGAGCATATCGAGAGCGTGATTTCTAGCCGCAAGCCCGAGTACGTCGTGATCGACTCGATCCAGACCATCTTCTCAAGCCAGCTTGACAGCGCGCCGGGTTCCGTTTCCCAGGTGCGCGAGTGCGCCGCAAGACTCACGCGCATGGCCAAGACCGTGGGTACGACCCTCATCTTCGTCGGTCACGTCACCAAGGACGGCTCTCTTGCCGGTCCTCGAATTCTCGAGCACATCGTCGATACGGTGCTCTATTTCGAGGGCGACCAGCACTCGAACTTCCGTCTCGTGCGCGCCTTCAAGAACCGCTTCGGCGCCGTGAACGAGCTCGGCGTCTTCGCCATGACGGATCACGGTCTTCGCGGCGTGACGAACCCGTCGGCCATCTTCCTCTCCGAATACAAGTCCGACATTCCCGGGTCGAGCGTGCTGGTGACGCAGGAGGGCACTCGCCCGCTTCTCGTTGAGATTCAGGCGCTCGTCGACGCCACGCACCTGCCCGCGCCGAGGAGGCTTGCCCTCGGCGTGGACTCGCAGCGCCTTGCCATGCTTCTTGCGGTCCTGCACCGCCACGCGGGCGTGGGCTGCTTTGATCAGGACGTCTTCGTCAACGCCGTGGGCGGCGTGAAGATCTCGGAGCCAGCGGCCGATCTCGCGCTTTTGTGCGCCATCTATTCGAGCATTCGCAACAAGCCCCTGCGCCGCGGTCTCGTTGTCTTCGGCGAAGTGGGCCTCGCCGGAGAAATCAGGCCTGCGCCCAGAGGTCAGGAAAGGCTTCGTGAGGCGGCGAAGCTTGGCTTCGCAAAGGCCGTGATTCCGCGCGCCAATGCGCCGAGAACGCCCGTCGAGGGCCTCGAGGTCATTGCCGTCGACCGTCTTTCCGATGCGCTGGCGGCCGCTGTCGAATAGCCTTTGCCGGGCGCAAAGTTTTCTTACACGCGAATGATTCTCTTTGCTTAAAATGGGTAGACACTTGTCGGCGCCTGAGGGCGAAGCCTGTCGCTTCGCGAGGCGCCGGCCTCACAGGAATTCAAAATGACGACTTTTACCAAGCTCCTGCCGCCCGAAGCGGCCCCTGCCCAGCCCATTCTCGCCCGCGCCAAGCAACTCGTTCTCACGTCCGCCCAGCGCATGGCCTGGGAGGATTCCTTTGAAACGCCCGAAGGCGTGATCGCCGTCTCCGTTGAGGAAAAGCGCCCGCTCTTCGTCAACGACGTTTTCGTTGACGACGCAGGCCAGTTCTGGGTCGTGCGTCCCGCCGTTGAAAAGGTTCTTCACGTGACGGGCGACCTGCGCACGATGCAGGAGGCCGTCGGCGCCCTCATCAACCGCGGCGTCGAAGTGGCCGAAGCTCCCGAGGGCTTCGCCGTTCGGCCGCTCCCGAACATCGCCAAGATGCTCGGCATGATCGGTCTCGAGGTCACCGAGGTCGAAGAGGCCTTCGAACCCGTCCGCATCGAGCGTCATGCAGGCGGCTGCGGTTGTGGCGGCGGTTGCGGCTGCGGCGGTCATCATCACCATCACGGCGAAGAGGAATGCGGCTGTGGCTGCGGCGGGCACCACCACGACGAGGAAGAGTGCGGCTGCGGCTGTGGCGGCCATCACCACCATCATGCCGAAGAGGAATGCGGCTGCGGTTGCGGCGGTCATGACCATCACCACGAGGAAGCGTGTGGTTGCGGCTGTGGCGAACATCATCACCACCATGAAGATGAGTGCGGTTGCGGCGAGCACCACCATCATCATGACGGTAAAGAGCATCATCACCATCATCACGAGGAAGGCGCCTGCGGCTGCGGTTGCGGTCACAAGCACTGACTTGTGAAGGGGTGCGCACGGCCGCGCCCCATTTGCCCTGCGGCGGGCTGAATGAAGAAAAGGGAGACACTCGGAAGCGTCTCCCTTTTCTTTCTTAATCCTTGGTGCGGGGAATCGGACTCGAACCGACACGCCTCAACGGCGTCAGGACCTAAACCTGGTGCGTCTACCAATTTCGCCATCCCCGCACGAACAACGCATTCTACAGGAATTCAGGGCGCGGATGTCCTGACCTTGAGCCTGATGGCGTGTCATTCGGCGGGAGCGCCCGTCCTGCTTGCATCGTAGACCTCGAGACGGGCGCGGTTGTACTCGGCCCAGGTCATGGCGCCCTTGAGAAGCGAGGACTGCAGGGCGGAGATTTTTGGATCGACCATTTCACGGGAATGGCGCGCAAGCTTGATGAGGTGGGCGTCTCCCGAGGAGATCATCAGGCTGCGGGTGTCCTCGTTGAGCTTGTGCAGGCTTGCAAAGACGCGCTCAGCGACGCGTCGCGCCTCCGGGGTGATGCGCGAGCCGTCCTTGAGGTGAGCTTCCGTCATGCCCGAGGGCAGGCAGGGCGTCTTCGCATAGTAAGGACGGTTTGCTGGCGAGGTGCAGATGGCGCGTATGTCCCTTGACACCTGAGCGATCCTCTCGTTGTAGAGTTCGTTGTCGGTGGTCTTTGCAAAGCGTTCTGCGGTCGTGTGACGGCGGGTACTCGTGACTTCCTGTTGCGTCCCCGCATCAGTGTTCGTCCCCCTGGGCGCAGTTGCGCAGCCTGCAAGAAGGGAGAGCATGGCGAAGGAGATGGTCAGAAGGGAAAGACGGGACCGCATGGTTCTGAAGGCAGGAGGAAGATGAGGGCCGGCGCAGGCCGGATTGAACGGGAGAAAAATTCTAGCAAGCTCGAAAGAGCCTCGTCGCAGGAATTGTAAGCAATTGGCCGTGCGGATGCGGAGGAAGGCGTCTCCTGCACAAGAGGAGGACGGCGCCTGAATCGAGGCCGAATTCAGTGCGGGGAGCGGGTTTCCCGCAGGAACCCGTTGAAACAACAGCTGAATTTCTCCGCTATAATTAAAAAATTCAGGTCCGCCGACATCAGAAGCCGGCGGATGCTCTTTTTATAGAAGAGAACGAACGACGGTCCGCCGCATGCGGGTGCGCTTCGCTCTGGAAAGGATTTTTCACGCGGTCCGTTCTGCAAAGGGACGGATCTCTTCCACAAATTCCGTCGCGCGTCAAGCGGGCGGACTTTTATAAAGACTACTGCGATGACTGAACAAGAAACCGTCAAGACCGAAGAGGTCGCCAAGGTCAACCCGCTCGAACGCACGCTCGATCTGGTCGTTTCCTACGCTTCCGCTGAAGAACTCACCGAAAAGGCCCTGAAGAACTACGGCAAGAACGCCAAGCTCCCGGGCTTCCGCAAGGGTCACGTTCCGGCCGCTCAGGTCCGCCGCATGTACGGCATGCAGGCCTATGACGAAGCCATCAACCAGCTCGTCGGCGAAGCCTGGCAGAAGGCCGCCTCCGAAAGCGAGCTCCGCATTGCCGGCTATCCGCGCATCGACGCCGCCAAGAACGAAGAGGACAAGGAGAACATGCACTTCACGGCCAAGTTCGAAGTGTTCCCTGACGTTCAGGTTCCCGACTTCTCCGCCGTCGAACTCAAGCGCTACGTCTGCCCGGTGACGGACGCCGAAGTCGAAAAGACGATTGACGTCATGCGCCGCCAGCGCGCCACGTACAACGTCGTGGAACGCGCCGCCGCCAACGACGACCGCGTCAAGCTCAACTTCAAGGGCAAGAAGGACGGCGTTGAATTCCAGGGCGGTTCCGCCGAAGGCTACGTGTTCGTTCTCGGCCAGGGCCGCATGCTCCCCGAGTTCGAAGCCGCCGTCACGGGCATGGCTGCCGGTGAAAAGAAGACCTTCCCGATGACCTTCCCCGCCGACTACGGCATCAAGGAACTCGAAGGTCAGGCCGTTGAATTCGACGTTGAAGTCGTCGAAGTCGCCGAACCCGCCTACCCGGAAGTTGACGACGAATTCGCCGCCAGCCTCGGCGTCAAGGGTGGTGTTGAAGCCATGCGCGCTGAAATCCGCGCCAACCTCGAACGCGAAGTCAAGGCCCGCCTCGAAACGAAGACCAAGGCCGAAGTGATGGAAGCCGCCGCCAACGCCTGCGACTTCGCCCTTCCGACCGTTCTCGTGAACGACCAGTGCGAAGCCCTCCGCCAGCAGATGGAAAGCGACCTCGCCGGCCGCGGCATCGACGTCAAGAAGATGCCCGCCATGCCCGTCGACGCCTTCAAGCCGCAGGCTGAACGCCGCGTGCGCCTCGGCCTCTTCGTCGAAGCCCTGATCTCTCAGGAAAATATCTCCGGTTCCGACGAACAGGTTCGTGAAATCGCCGCCGATATCGCTTCCAGCTACGAAAAGCCGGAAGAAGTCATCGAGTACATCATGAAGGACCAGAACCGCGTGGGCAACCTCCGCGCCCAGGCCACGGAAAACAACGTGACCGAATGGATCCTCGCCAAGGCCAAGACCGTTGAGGAAACGGTTGAATTCGACAAGCTGATGGCCGGCCAGTTCTAACGAACGGGACAACGTCAGACTTGCGGGCGCGGCCTGCCGCGCCGGCCCTGATCGACTCGAGAGGCATCACGGACAACACGCCGGATGCCTCTTTTTTCTTTTCCGTGGTCCGCAGGCGGGAGCTTTTCCGCTCGCTCCGCTACAATCGGCAGATACCCCTTTTTCCACAAGGCGAATAAAAAAATGCTAGTCCCTTATGTCATTGAAGACACCGGCCGCGGCGAACGCAGCTACGACATCTATTCGCGCCTCCTTCGCGACCGCATCATCTTCCTTACGGGTGAGGTGAACGACCAGTCCGCGAGCCTCGTGATTGCACAGATGCTCTTCCTCGAGAGCGAGAATCCGGACAAGGACATCTACTTCTACATCAACAGCCCCGGCGGTTCCGTTTCCGCCGGCATGGGCATCTACGACACGATGAAGTTCATTCGTCCGAAGGTCTGCACGATCTGTGTGGGCCTTGCCGCCTCGATGGGCGCGCTCCTCCTGAGCTCGGGCGAGAAGGGCCGCCGCTATGCGCTGCCGCACTCCCGCGTCATGATCCATCAGCCGCTCGGCGGCATCCAGGGGCAGGCGACCGAAATCGAGATTACCGCCCGCCAGATCCTGCGCACGAAGCAGGAGCTCAACCAGATTCTTGCCGACAACTGCGGCAAGCCTGTTTCCGAAGTCTCCCTCGACACCGAGCGTGACTACTGGCTCGTGGGCGAGGAGGCCATGAACTACGGCCTCGTCGACCGCATCTTCACGACGCGCGCCGAGCTTGAAAAGGCGCTTTGAGCGGAATCGAGGTGAATGACATGCGAACCTGTTCCTTCTGCGGCCGCAGCGAGAGCGAGTGCAAGGAGCTCTTCTCCGGCATTCGCGGCGAACTGATCTGCGGTGAATGCATCCGCTCGATGAACGACGAGCTCAGGAGCGGCCCCACTCCTGAGAGCGCTCCCGAGGCGAAGCCCGAGGCTGAGAAGCCCCTGCCCAAGCCCAAGGAGCTCTATGACCTGCTCGACCAGTACGTCGTAGGTCAGGAGCGCGCCAAGCGCACGCTATCCGTGGCGGTCTACAACCACTACAAGCGACTGAAGAACCAGGCGGACGCTGCGCGCTCCGTCGAGCTTCAGAAGTCAAACATTCTTCTGATCGGTCCGACGGGCTCCGGCAAGACGCTGCTGGCGCAGACGCTTGCCCGTGCGCTCGACGTGCCGTTCGCCATTGCCGACGCGACGACGCTCACCGAGGCGGGCTACGTGGGCGAGGACGTCGAGAACATCGTCGCCAAGCTCGTGCAGGCCGCCGACGGCGACATCGAGCGCGCCCAGCGAGGCATCATCTACCTTGACGAAATCGACAAGATCGCTCGCAAGAGCGAGAACCCGTCGATCACGCGCGACGTGTCCGGCGAAGGCGTGCAGCAGGCGCTGCTCAAGCTCGTCGAGGGCACCGTGGCAAGCATGCCCGCCCAGGGCGGCCGCAAGAATCCCGGCAAGGCCATGATTCAGGTCGACACCTCGCAGATCCTCTTCATCTGCGGCGGCGCCTTCGACGGCATGCAGAGCATCATCAGCCGCCGCACCGAAAGGGCGGAGATGGGCTTTGGAGGCCGCGTCTTCAGCAAGGACGGCGACAAGAGCCTCACCAAGGTGTACAGCCAGGTCGAGCCCGCCGACCTCGTGAAGTACGGCCTGATCCCCGAGCTCGTCGGCCGTCTGCCCGTGATCGCTGCGCTTCAGGAGCTCGACGAGGAGGCGCTCATCGCCATCCTCACGAAGCCCAAGAACGCCATCGTCCGCCAGTATCAGGCCCTGCTCGGCATGGAGGACGTCGAACTCGAGTTCACGCCCGACGCGCTCAAGGCGGTCGCCGAAAAGGCCATCGCCCGCAAGACGGGCGCCCGAGGCCTGCGCTCCATCGTCGAGGGCGTGCTTCTTGATGCCATGTTCGACATTCCGACGCGTGGAAACATCGCGCGGGCGCGCGTTACGCGTGAGACGGTCGAGAAGAGCGCACCCGTTGAGCTCATCGAGCGCGACTGACGAAACTGATCTGCATACGACTTGAAAACGGGGGCTCTGGCCCCCATATATTCAAGACCGAACCGAACATTCACTAGGACTAGAGATTTGGACAACATGACCGACGGGGAAGTGATTTACCCCGAACAAATTGAAGTGCCTGCTGTCGCAGTGCGGGACATGGTGATCTTCCCCTCGACGCTGGTGCCCGTCTTCATGGCGCGCGAGGCTTCCGTCAACGCCGCTAGGAAGGCCTTTCAATCCGACAATAAGTACGTTTTCGTGGTCACGCAGAAGGAGCCCGACACCGATGCGCCCAAGCAGGACGACTGCTACGAGGTCGGCACGCTCGCAAGCGTGATGCAGTTCTTCGGCCTGGCTGACGGCACCTCGAAGATGCTCGTCGAGGGCCTCGCCCGCTATCGCGTCGACTCGCTCTTCGAGCGTGACGGCTCGCTTGTGGCTCGCTGCACCCGCCTCCATACCGTCTACGCCCCAGAGCGCACGCTTGAGCCGCTGCGCCGCCAGTTGATGAGTGAGTGGAAGAAATACGGCTCCTTCGGCACCGGAAAGAGCGAGCCTGCGGGCCGTTTCGACGCGGAGACTGATCCCGAGCGTCTGCTTGACCTTGTCTGTGGCCAGATGTCCGGCCTTGCTGCCGCCAAGATGGAGATGCTTGCCGAGGTCGACCTTGCGGCGCGCTTCCGTCATGGGATCGACTTCCTGCTGACCCAGATTGATCTTCAGAAGCTCAATGTTCGCATCGACGGCCGCGTCAAGCGCCAGATGGACAAGAACCAGCGCGACTACTATCTCCACGAGCAACTCAAGGCCATCCGCAAGGAGCTCGGCGACACGGATGAGGGCGCTGATGAAGAATACGCCGATCTTGAAGCCCGCATCGCCTCGGCGAAGATGCCCAAGTACGCCGAGGAGACCGTGCGCAACGAGCTTCGCCGCCTGCGCCAGATGCCGGCGATGAGCTCCGAGTCCGTCGTCGTGCGCAGCTACATCGAAACGCTCACGGACTATCCGTGGACGAAGAAGTCCCGCGTTTCGCGCGACCTTGAGGCCGCCGCCCGCATTCTTGACGAGGATCACTCCGGTCTCGAAAAGGTGAAGGAGAGGATTCTCGAGTATCTCGCCGTTCAGAAGCGCGTGGGCAAGGTGAAGTCTCCGATTCTCTGCTTCGTGGGTGCGCCCGGCGTCGGCAAGACCTCGCTCGGCGAGTCCATCGCCCGAGCCACGGGCCGCAAGTATGTGCGCGTGGCTCTGGGCGGCGTGCATGACGAAAGCGAGATTCGCGGCCACCGTCGCACCTACGTGGGCTCGATGCCAGGTCAGATCATCAAGAGCATGATTCGTGCCGGCGTGCGCAACCCGCTCTTCCTGCTTGACGAAATCGACAAGATGGGCACGGATCATCGCGGGGATCCCGCTTCGGCCATGCTCGAGGTGCTTGATCCCGAACAGAACAACGCGTTTGCCGACCACTACATGGAGATTCCGGTGGATCTCTCCGACGTGATGTTTGTGGCGACCTCGAACAGCTACGACATTCCGCCGGCCCTGCTGGACCGCATGGAGGTGATTTCTCTTTCGGGCTATACCGAGGAGGAGAAGATCCACATCTCCGAGCACCACCTGATTCCCAAGCAGCTTCGCGCCACGGGGCTCAAGGCTGAAGAGGTCGACCTCCCCCGAGAGGCCATCGTCGACATCATCCGCTACTGGACCCGCGAGGCGGGCGTGCGCGGACTTGAGCGTCTCATCGGCAAGATCTTCCGCAAGGTTGTGTTCGCCGCCGACAAGAAGGGCGGCAGCATGCCTGAAAAGGTGGTGATCAAGCCCGAAAGCCTCAGCACCTATCTTGGGCCCGCCAAGTACACGATCGGCCTTGCCAGCAAGGAGCCGCGCGTGGGCGTCGTCAACGGCCTGGCCTGGACGTCCGTGGGTGGCGAAATGCTCGTTATCGAAGCTCAGATCTTCCCCGGCAAGGGGGGCGTGCAGCGTACGGGCAGTCTCGGCGACGTGATGAAGGAAAGCGTCGAGACGGCCCGCTCCGTCGTGCGCGCCCGTGCGGCCAACCTCGGCATCGACACGAAGCGCTTCTACGAAACCGACCTTCACGTCCACTATCCTGAGGGTGCGACGCCCAAGGACGGTCCGTCGGCAGGCATCGCCACGACCACGGCCATCATCTCGGCCATGACGGGAATTCCCGTACGCTCCGACGTCGCCATGACGGGCGAGATCACGCTTCACGGCGAAGTGCTCGAAATCGGCGGCCTCAAGGAAAAGCTCCTCGCCGCCGTCCGTGCGGGCTGCACGAAGATCCTGATCCCCGACGTCAACAGGCGCGATCTTGAGGACGTGCCCGAGACCGCCAAGACTCAGATCGAGGTCATCCCCGTGAAAACCATCGATGAGGTGATCGCACAGGCGCTCGTCCGCCTGCCCGAGCCTCTCGCGGTCGAAGCTGAAACGGCTGGAGCTGCAGCAGGGGCCGCGACCGGCGAAGCCGCTGCGTCCGCCGCAGAGGAAAGGTCCTCCAAGGCCAGCAGTGCGGGCAAGACTCCCACGCTTGAGGTCCATGCCTGACCTTGCGGGAAGAGGGCCTTCTGAGAAGGAGGTTCCTCGCATGAAATGATGTTCGGCCCGTCCGCGCAAGCGGTCGGGCCGAACACGTTTGAGGAATGGCCGAAGCGAGCAAGGCATACCGTGTTTGCGGTATGGTTTTGCCTAGGGCATCGTGTACAATCCGAGTTCTGCAGCGCGCAACGAGGCGTCATGCAGGACTTTTACCGTGGGGGTGCTTAGCTCAGTTGGTAGAGCACCGCCTTTACACGGCGATGGTCGGGAGTTCGACCCTCTCAGCACCCACCAGTCAAAAAAGTTGAGGAGTTTTGGAAAAAAAACTTCTTGACAGATTGGAAAAGTTCTGTATAATACGCTTCTCTGCTGATGCAAAAGCTCTGAAAACGGAGTGGTAGTTCAGTTGGTTAGAATACCGGCCTGTCACGCCGGGGGTCGCGGGTTCGAGTCCCGTCCACTCCGCCAACAGATTCTGAAAAGAGGCGAACCTTGCGGTTCGCCTTTTTTTTTGCTCTAAAAAATCATCGGGAACGAGGCCTCTCTGCGTCCGTCGGGCGACAGTTGGCCAAGACAACAAGGAAACGTTCATGCTTCAGGCATTTCGCGATCACAAGCGCTGGCTGATGTTCATCGCCATGGTGCTGATTATTCCGAGCTTCGTCGTGACGGGCATCTACAGCTACAACCGCATGACCCAGGCTGACAACTCCATCGCCAAGGTCGGCGACAGCTCCATTACGCCGGAACTCTTCGACCAGGCTAAGCGCCAGCAGCTCGAGCGCCTTCGCCAGCAGATGGGCGACCAGTTCCGTGCAGGCATGCTCGACACGCCTGAGGCCCGCGAAGCCCTCGTGCGCAATCTGATGGACGAGGCCGCCGTCACCCAGACGGTTGCCAGAGAGCATGTCGGCGTGAGCGAGCAGGAAGCCGTTGCGCTCATCAAGAACGCCGATGCGCTCAAGGAGAACGGTCAGTTTTCTCCCGCGCTCTACGAGCGCTTCCTCCAGAGCCAGGGCAAGAGCGACCAGCAGTTTGTGGCTGAAGTCCGCCGCGACCTCGCCAAGGAGGCTCTTCTCACGGGCGTGACCGCCACCTATCCCGTGCCGTCCGCCGTCGTTGAGCATCTGCACAAGATCATCACCGAAGAGCGTGAAGTCCAGACGCTCATCTTCAACATCGACCAGTACATGGGCGACGTGAAGGTGACGCCCGATGAGGTCAAGGCCTACTACGACGGCCATCAGTCCGAGTTCATGGCCGACGAGCACGTCACGGCCCAGTACGTCGTCCTCTCGCCCGAAAGCTTCAAGGCCTCCATCAAGCCCAATGAAGAGGACGTTCGCAGCTATTACGAACAGAACAAGCAGCGCTACGCCACGGCTGAGGAGCGTCGTGCCAGCCACATCCTGATCAGCTTCGGCGACGACAAGGCCGCTTCCAAGAAGAAGGCCGAAGAAATCCTCGCCAAGGCCAAGGCCGATCCGTCCTCCTTCGCCAAACTGGCCAAGGAAAATTCCGTCGACACGGGCTCCGCCGTTGAGGGCGGCGATCTCTCCTTCTTCGGCCGCGGCATGATGGTCAAGCCCTTTGAGGACGCCGTCTTCTCCGCCAAGAAGGGTGACATCGTCGGCCCCGTCGAGAGCGACTTCGGCTGGCACGTCATCTACGTGACCGACATCCATCCGGCCCGCGTGCGTGACTTCAACGAAGTCCGCGCCGACATCGAGGCCGAATACATCGACCAGATGGCTCTGCGCGAATTCTCCGAAAAGGCAGAAGAGTTCACGAACATCGTCTACGAGCAGGCCGACAGCCTCGAGCCCGCCGCCCAGAAGTTCGGCCTCAAGCTCATGACCGCCGAGGACGTTACGCGTCAGGGTCCTGCCGATCCCGAACTGGCTCCGTTCTTCAACGAACACGTGCTTGAAAACCTCTACGGCTCCGAATGCCTGCAGGAAAAGCGCAATTCCGCTGCCGTCGAAGTGGGCTCCAATCAGCTTGTCGCCGCCCGCGTCGAGAAGCACTTCCCGAAGGCCGTTCGTCCGTTTGACGAGGTCAAGGGTCAGATCGAGGACGGTCTGAAGCTGCGCAAGGCGGGTGAGCTCGCCAAGGCCGCCGGCGAGAAGAAGGTCGCCGAGGTCCGCCAGTCGAAGTCTCTTGACGGCTTCAGCAAGGCCGTCTGGGTCTCCCGCCAGAATCTGCTCGGTCATCCCGCCCAGCTCGTTGACCGCATGGTTGCGCTTCCCGCCGACAAGCTCCCCGCCTACACGGGCATGCAGGTTGACGGCGGCGCCTACTTCGTCGCGTTCGTGAACGCCGCCAAGGTGAAGGCTCCGACCGAAAACGAGCTGAAGTCCCTCTCGCGCGAGTTCGCCACGATCTACGGCGAAGCCGATCGCCGCGGTTATCTCTCCGCCCTCCGCCAGGAGCTCGGCGAAGAGATCCTCCGCCCCGACTTCATCAAGGGCGAGAACAAGGGTGAGGACGCCGAGTAATTCCGGCTTTGCCTGATCCCGCAAAGGGGCGCATGTCCGACGGACGGCGCCCCTTCTCGAGCTGAACGGGATCGAGGCGTTATTTGTTATTCGATGGTTCGCATGGCGACGAGGCGGCTGAAGGCGGTCTTCATGTCCTCTCGCACGAGCTTCTGACGCATGTCGTAAAGCGTGCGGTAGCGGCTCGTGAGCGCGGGAACGGGTGCATACTCGGCGTCGCGCTCGATGTTGTCAGAGAGCACCTTCCTGACGTCGGGCGCGTCGCCCACGGCGTGGGCCGCGACGATGCAGTTCGTGAGGACAGCACCGCCCGCATTGCGAAAGCGCACGACGTCCGCGCCGAGCATGTGGCTCTTGATCCTGTTCCAGAGCTCGTTGCGCGAACCGCCTTCCGTCACGGTGATGCGGTTGAGGTCGACACCAGCCGCGCGATAGCTGTCGGCAAGGCCCATGTAGTCGTAGCCGATGGCTTCAAGCACGGCACGCCACATGACGAACTGGTCGTCGTCCATGGTCATGTTGAGGAAGCATCCGCTCGCTTCCTTCTCTTCGCCCGAACCGCCCGTAAGGTAGGGCAGGAACATCACGCCACGGCAACCTGCGGGCACTTTCTCCGCGCCTTCCGTCATCGGGCCGTAGTAGGCAGCATCGTCCGCCTTCTTGCAGACGTTGTCCTTGAACCAGCGCAGGGCGAGACCGCCCGTGCGGACGAAGCCCCAGTAGAAGTAGGTGTCGGGGAGCGTGCCCGAATTAAAGATGAGCCCTGTGCCCGGTTTGGAGAGCTCGGGGATGATGCCCTTCGTCGAGACGCAGAACATAGCGCAGGTGCCTGCCACGTCGACGCCCTGGCCTGCCTCGAAGATGCCGGAGCCAAGCATGGACTGCATCGTGTCGCCTGCGCCGCCCAGAATGGGAATGCCCGCCCTGAGGCCCGTGCGTTCGGCCATTGCCTCGGAAAGGCCGCCGACTTTGTCCCAGGGCTTCACGATTTCGGGCATGTACTTCCTGTCGATGCCGAGAATTTCGAGCTGTTCGTCGGACCAGCACTTTTTCTGGACGTCGTAGCCCAGGCCCCAGCCGGACATGGCGCCCCAGTCGATGAAGGCGTCCTCGCCCTTGAGGCCCGCGAGATGCATGAGAATGTAGGGGGCGTTGTGCACGAACTTCACGCCGTCGCGATTGAAGGCCTCATTGTTTTTCAGGAACCAGCGGGCGAACATCGCGGGGAACATCGGGGAGGCAACGGGGTTGCCCGTCTCGCGGCCCCAGATCTCGAGTTCTCGGGCGTTGAGGGCCTCGACGTCGGGTGTTGTGCGGCTGTCAAGATAGTTGATGTAGGGCGTCACGGCATCGCCATCGGGGTTGACGCCGACGATGCCGCAGATGATGCCGTCGCCCATGACGGCGCAGACGTCCTTCGGATCCCTGCCCATTTCCCTGAGGGACTGAGCACAGGCGGCCATTGACTTTACGGTGATCTCGAGGAACTCGTCGGCGCTCATCTCGACCCAGCCGGGCTGCGGATAGTGCAGGTGCGTGGGCAGGCTGTGGCTCGTGAGGCAGTTGAACTGCTCGTCATAGACGGCGACCTTGACGCTTTGGGTGCCTGCGTCAAAGCCCATGTAAAGTTTGCTCATTAGGGTGGCCTTTTCTTGTAAGGGTCGATCGGTTAATTTTATGCGAAGCCACCTGCCTGCGACGCCTTTTCATCAGACGGAGGGGAGGGGACGGCCTTTTTGAAAACATGGGTTACAATCCTTGCACAGTTTTGAGGCGGATGCAGAACGGATCCGCCTCTTTGTTGGATGTGTTGAAAATCGGTCGGGTGAATCAGTAATCATGGCGAAGACAAACGGCAGAGCGGAGGACTACGGCGTCTCCTCAATCAAGGTGCTCAAGGGGCTTGAACCCGTCAAGCAGCGCCCGGGGATGTACACGCTTACGGACAATCCTCTCCACATCATTCAGGAAGTAGTTGACAATGCGACGGACGAGGTCCTTGCAGGCTTCGGATCACGCATATCGGTGACGCTTCATGCCGACGGGGGCATCACGGTCGAGGACAACGGCCGAGGCATCCCGACGGGGCTTCATCCTGAGGAGAAGGTGCCTGTTGTCGAGCTTGTCTTCACGAGGCTGCACGCAGGCGGCAAGTTCGCCAAGTCCGACGGCTCGGGTCCGTATTCCTTTGCGGGCGGTCTGCACGGCGTCGGCGTCTCGGTGACGAACGCACTTTCGACTACGCTCGACGTCACCGTCTGGCGCGACGGCGAGGAGTCGACGATCGGCTTTGCCGACGGCGATGTCGTCAGCCCCCTCAAGTCCCGCCGTTCTCCGCGTCCGAAGTCCCAGACGGGCACGCGTGTGACTGCTCATCCTGATCCGAAGTACTTCGACAGCCCCGCGATTCCCGAGGGTGCGCTCATTCGCCTGCTTCGCTCTAAGGCCGTGCTGCTTCCCGGCTGCGAAGTGGTCTACAAGAATGAGAAGACTGGCAGGGAGGAATGCTGGAAGTATGAGGGCGGCCTTCGCGAATACCTCCTCTCCGAGATTGCAGCTGAACCGCTTGTCGCTCCCTTCGAGGCGCATGGTTACGTTGAGGATGCCGGTGACGGCTATGCAGTGGGCGAGGGCGCGGCCTGGGTCGTCATCTGGACGACCGAGGGAGGGCTTGAGCGCGAGAGCTATGTGAACCTCATCCCGACGCCGCAGGGCGGCACGCATGAGGCGGGGCTCAAGGACGGCCTGTATCAGGCCATGCTCGCCTTCATGCAGGCGCACGGCCTGCAGGCGAAGAACGTGAAGATCCTCTCCGAGGACGTCTTCAGCCGGGCCAACTTCGTGCTGTCCACGAAGGCGCTTGATCCTCAGTTCCAAGGGCAGACAAAGGAGAAGCTCACGAGTCGCGAGACGATGAAGCTCGTGAGCGGCTTCGTGCGTCCGCAGTTCGAGTTCTGGCTCAACGACCACATCGAGGAAGGCAAGAAGCTCGCGGAGCTCATCGTCTCTCAGGCACAGGCGCGCCAGCGCCAGTCGACGAAGTACGAGAAGAAGAAGTCCTCGAGCGTTGCGGTGCTCCCCGGCAAGCTCACGGACTGCGAGTCCGACGACATTTCCATGAATGAGCTCTTCATCGTGGAGGGCGACTCTGCAGGCGGCTCCGCCAAGTCGGGTCGCAACAAGGAATTTCAGGCCGTGCTGCCGCTGCGAGGCAAGATCCTCAACACGTGGGAGGTCGACGCCGACAAGATCTTCGGCAGCGACACCGTGCACGACATCGCCGTGGCGATCGGCGTTGATCCGCACCCTGCGGACGGAGCCCCCGACCTCAAGGGACTGCGCTACGGCAAGATCTGCATTTTGTCCGATGCCGACGTGGACGGCAGTCACATTCAGGTGCTGCTTCTCACGCTCTTTTACCGTCACTTCCCGAAGCTTATCGAACTCGGGCATGTGTACGTGGCCATGCCGCCCCTCTATCGCGTCGACGTGCCGAAGAGGGGCCGCAAGCCCGAGCGCAAGTTCTACTGTCTCGATGACCGAGAGCTCTCCCGCACCCTGACGGCCCTCAGGAAGGAGGGATTTGAGGAAGACAAGATCTCGATCTCCCGATTCAAGGGTCTGGGCGAAATGAAGGCTCAGCAGCTCGCTGAGACTACGCTTCATCCCGACACCCGCAGGCTGCTGCCCGTGGGGATGGGCGACGTCGACGAGGCCGTGACGGGTGAGGTGATGAACCTCCTGATGGCGACGAAGAGCGCGGGCAGCCGCAAGCTCTGGATGGAAGAATACGGCGACCGCGTCGAGGCGGACGTCTGAGCTGGAGAGAGACGATATGGCAAGAAAGAAAGGCGGCCTCAATCCCGAGGTCCAGGACGACGGCGGTCTCTTCGGCGACCAGATGCTCGTTTATGAAGACGATTTGAAGAAGGCGGAAGAAACGCCGGCAAGGAAAAAATCCGCTGGCGGCAGGGTGGCAAAGGCATCTGCCGAAGCACCCGTTCAGACGCCTCTGCTTCCCGAGGTTGAGGAGAGCGTCGAGGTGCAGGCTGACGAACCCGTTCAGGAGACGGCGCCTGAGGAGTCCTCCGCTCGCGAGATCGAAGAGGACGTGACGGAGGAGGCTCGCATTGAGGAGGATGCTGCAGAGGCTTCCGAAGATGAGGGCGCGTCGCCTCTTGGTGCACGCGTTGACGAGGTGATGACGGGCGGTGTCGAATCCGACGGTCAGCTCACGCTCGCGCGCTATGCAAGCCGGGCCTATCTTGAATACGCGATGTCGGTCGTCAAGAGCCGTGCGCTTCCCGACGTCTCCGACGGCCAGAAGCCCGTGCAGCGCCGCATTCTGATCGACATGGAGCGCATGGGCGTCAAGGCGGGCACGAAGGCCGTCAAGTCTGCGCGCGTCGTGGGCGACGTGCTCGGCAAGTACCATCCCCACGGCGACCAGTCGGTCTACGATGCGCTCGTGCGCATGGCGCAGAGCTTCTCGCTCCGCTATCCGCTCATCGACGGCGAGGGCAACTTCGGCAGCAGGGACGGCGACTCTCAGGCTGCCATGCGTTACACCGAAGCGCGCCTCATGCCGATCGCAAGTCTGCTTCTTGAAGAGGTGGACACGGGGGCAATCGACTTCACGCCCAACTATGACGGCAACTTCCAGGAGCCCGTGGTTCTGCCCGCGAAGCTGCCCTTCGTGCTGCTCAACGGCTCGTCCGGCATTGCCGTCGGCATGGCGACCGACATTCCCTCGCACAACCTGCGGGAGGTCGCGGCCGCCTGCACGCTGCTGATTGACAAGCCCGAGGCAACGCTTGACGAGGTGCTTGAGGTTCTGCCTGCGCCGGATTTCCCGTGCGGCGGCCAGATCATCAGCCCGAGAAGCACAATTCGCGACATATACCGTACGGGCAGGGGCAAGCTCACCGTGCGTGCGCGCTACCACTTCGAGGATCTTGCCCGCGGCCAGTGGCAGCTCGTGATCGACGAACTCCCGCCCGCCTCGTCCTCGCAGGACGTGCTCAACCAGATTGAAGCCATCACGAACCCGAAGGCCAGAAAGGACAAGAAGACGGTTTCGTCGAAACAGCAGCAGGCCAAGAGCGCCATGCTTGCCATTCTCGACAGGGTTCGAGACGAGTCGACTGAGGAAAAGCCCGTGCGCCTCGTCTTCGAACCCAAGAGCAGCCGCATCGACCGCGAGGAGTTCGTGGCGGCGCTCCTTTCGCAGACATCGATGGAGTCCAACGTCTCCGTCAACCTCGTCATGCTCGGCAATGACGGCAAGCCCAAGCAGAAGAACCTGCTCGAGATCATCCGCGAGTGGATCGCCTTCCGCCTGCTGGCCGTTCGCCGCCGCACTCAGGCAAGGCTCGACAAGGTCAACGACAGGATTCACGTGCTTGAGGGTCGTGCGCTCGTCCTTCTCAACATCGACCGCGTCATCGAGATCATCCGCAACAGCGATGAGCCGAAACCCGCTCTGATTAAGGAGTTCGGTCTCACTGATCGTCAGGCGGACGACATTCTTGAAATCAGGCTCCGCCAGCTTGCTCGTCTGGCCGCCATTGCGATCGAGAAGGAGCTCGCCGAACTCAACAAGGAAAAGAGTTCGCTCGAACGCATTCTCGGCAGTGACGGCGTTCTGCGCCGCACAGTGGCCAGGGAGATCGAGCAGGCAGCGAAGACCTTCGGCGACGACCGCCGCACCCTCATCGAGGAGGCGAGCGTCGTTCAGGCCGAACAGCACGTGGTCGACGAACCCGTTACGGTCGTGCTCTCGCAGAAGGGCTTCCTGAGAACCCGTCAGGGCCACGGGCACGACTGCACGCTGCTCAGCTACAAGGTGGGCGACGGCTTCGAGTGTGCGGTCGAGTGTCGCACGGTCGACGACATCAGCTTTGTCACCGACACGGGCCGTGTCTACACCTGCAAGGTCTCCGCCATTCCCGGCGGTAGGGGCGACGGCTTGCCCGTCACGTCCTTCTTCGATCTTGACAAGGGCATGAAGCGATTCGTCGGTGTCTTTGCCGGCCGTGAGAAGGAGGATGTCGTGCTCGGCACGTCGGACGGCCTCGGGCTCAAGTGCACGATCGGCGACCTCAAGGCCTCGCAGCGCATCGGCCGCACCTTCGTGCGCATGGCCGACGGCGTCACGCTGATGCCGCCCGCCGAGGGCTGTGCCGAGATGCCGCTGATCGCCTGTCTTACCGAGAAGGGCCGTCTCGTGATCTTCGCACACGACGAGATCCGCAGACTCTCCAACGGCGGCATGGGCGTTTCGCTCGTGAAGCTTGAGTCCGGTGAAAGGATGATCGGCATGACGCTCGTCGATGAGCGCGGTCTCACCGCCTCCGGCACGGGACGAGGCGGCAAGCCCAGAGAGGTGCAGATCACCCGCAAGTCCTTTGAGGAGTTCCGCATGCAGCGCGCCCGCAAGGGCCGCCAGATCGGCGTCACCTGGACGGTCGAGTCGATCGCCCCTATCACGCCCGTCAAGCCTGAAAACGAAGGCGAAGGCTCGTCGGGTGCCGGCTCCGCGGGAGGCCTCACGATCCAGCTTGAGGACGAAAATCCGCGCCTCATCTGACGCGCAAACGGAACACAGGAAGGATCCACGTCGTGAAACTCAATCCGCTCCGCTTTTTCAAGAGCCTCTCGGCGAGGCTTCTGCTTCTCACGCTCATCTGGGTGAGCTTCATCGTGACCACGATCTGGTATACGATGATGCTCAACTGGAAGCTTGAGAGTTCGTCGGCTGCGACGAATATCATCGGGGACATCAGGTTCCATGTCTTCCGCACCGCGCTTTATGTGCTTCCGCAGTATGACAACAGGGACTTCGACAACGAAGTCCGTACGGTCAACGCAGGGCTTGATCTTCTCCAGAAGGGTGATCAGTGGCGTCCGCTTCTCGTGCCTGAGACGCAGGCCATCCGTTCGTCGCTTCAGAGCATCGACTCTGAGTGGAAAGAGTCGGTGCTTCCGCACCTTACGGCCGCCCGCGGCGGCGCCCGCGAACCGATGATGGGCGACGTCAACCTTTATGTCGAGAAGCTCGCCGCGCTGACGAACGACATCGACGAATATCGCGCGCACTTCCTGTGGCAGCTCCGCTATCTGCAGGGTCTCCTCATCGTGCTTGCGATCGGCAGTCTCTTCGCGATCATGGCGCTTCTGCTCCGCTGGGTGATCCGTCCCCTCGAGCAGCTCGGCGGCGCCATCGGACGGCTTTCCTCGGGCGACCTGACGGCCCGCACCGAAGTGAGGAGTGAGGACGAAATCGGCGAGATCGCCGCAGGCTTCAACGAGATGGCCGCCAGACTCAAGGATTCTCACGACAATCTCGAGCAGAAGGTAGCCGAGAAGACGGCCAGCGTCGAAGAAAAGAACAGCCATCTCGCGCAGCTCTACGAGATGACCTCCTATTTCACGCAGCGTCGCAGCCTTGACGACCTTGCCGACGGCTTCGTCTCGCGAATCATGCGCCAGACCGAGGCCGATGCGTGTACGCTCCAGCTGCTCTCGGGCCGTGACGACTCGATGCAGCTCCTCACGGCCGAGGGACTTTCCGTCGACCTCGTCAAGGCGGTCAACGATCTGCCTGGCGACGCGGGCATCGTGCCCTCGGTGCTCTCGAAGACCTATCCCGTCTGCTTCCAGCTCACCGAGCTTGAGGACGAGTTTTCCAGACGCTTTGCCGACGCGGGTTTCAAGACGGCCTACAGCTTCCAGATCCGTTCGACGCCGGGCGACCTCGGCATCTTCACGCTCTTCTTCAAGGAAAGCCCGCAGCTCACGACGCAGGTCATCCGCCTGCTCGAGAACTTCGTGACCCACTTCGGCGTCGCCGTGGCGAGCAACCGCCTCATCGAGCGCGACCGCCAGTTCGCCGTGGTGCAGGAACGTCAGCTCCTTGCACAGGGCCTGCACGACTCGATCGCTCAGGCGCTCTCCTTCCTCAACCTGCAGGTGCAGTTCCTGTCGGACGCCATCCGTACTAACGACGTTGCGCTGCGTGACGAATCCCTTTCCGCCATTCGCACGGGCGTTCAGGAGTGCTACGAGGACGTGCGCGAACTCCTTCTCAACTTCCGCGAGCGTTTGCACAAGGAAGGCTTCATCGAGGGCGTACGGACCGTGATTGATCGCTTCGAGGGACAGTCCCGCATGAACGCGCGTCTTCGAGTCTCGGGGCGTGGCCCGCAGCTTACGCCGCGCCAGAAGCTTCAGGTGATCTTCATCATTCAGGAGGCGCTCTCCAACGTCCGCAAGCATTCTCATGCCGAAAACGTCGACATCCGCATCGAGAACGACGCCGACCTCAAGGTGACGATCACCGACGACGGCGTCGGCATCGATGATGCGCTCGTCACCGAGCGAAAGGGCCAGCACGTGGGCCTCTCGATCATGGCCGAGCGCGCATCCCGCATCGGCGCCTTCGTCGACGTCGAGCGCGTCTCGCCCGCAGGCGGCACCCGAGTCGTGCTCATCCTCTCCGAGGAGGCCAGACACGAGCAGCAGTAGCTCCGAACGGCTGCCCGCATGGCGGCAGGCGGGCAGCCCGGGAATCCTGCCGGTTGTCCGTTCCGACACCTTCAAGGTATTCGATGGAAACGATAGCAGGACAGGGGAGCCTAAGGATTTGTACGGATGGATTTCAAGGTTGACGCATGTCAATGGAGTACGCGTTTTTTCGCAAACTCTCTTAAATGGTATTGAGAATTATTCTCAAATGCGGTAAGATACGTTCAACGACAGCGAACGCAGGCCTCTCACCAAAGGACAACGGGGGGCGTCCGAGAGGCAGGCGATGGAGGGACTCCTTGGTTCTCTCCTGACGGGTACATCTCCGCCCGGCGCTGTTGGGGGTCTGAGAGAGCGGCGGATGCGTGCAATGCGCACCCGCCGCTCATTTTTTGTTGTTCACCTGTACGCCTCACAAAACGGGGAGCCTTGCACAGCGGCAGGACTCCCCGTTTTCGATGGTGTGTTGCAAGACAGGTCGGAGGCGGCTTAGTGTGCGGCTTCCTGAACCTCGCGAATGGCGGCTGCAAGCCTCAGCAGGCCGTCAGAAAGCTCCTCCTCGGTGATGGCGAGCGGCGGGAGCAGGCGCACGCGGTCCTTGGCGGTGAGGACGACGAGACCGTTGTCGAGGGCCTTTGCCTTGATGTCGGCAGACTTGCAGCCCTCGACCGAGAAGCCGAGCATGAGACCGAGTCCGGAGACGTCCTTCACGCCGGGGATTTTTTCCAGTTCGGCGGTGAGCCAGGCACCCTTCTGTTTGACGGCCTCAAGGAAGGCGTCGTCGATCTGCTCAAGCACGCTGAGTGCGCCTGCACAGGCGACGGGGTTGCCGCCGAAGGTGGAGCCATGCGTGCCGGGCGTCAGAACCTCGGCTGTCTTCGGGCCCATGAGCGTCGCGCCGATGGGAAGGCCGTTGCCGAGGCCCTTGGCGGTGGAGACGAGGTCGGGTGAAAGGCCGAACTGCTCGTAGGCGAACCAGGTGCCCGTTCGGCCGTTGCCCGTCTGCACTTCGTCGACGCAGAAGAGCACGTTCTTTTCGTGGCAGAGCGCCTCTACGGCCTTCAGGTAGTCCGCGTCGAGCGCGCGCACGCCGCCTTCGCCCTGAACGATCTCGACGAGAACGGCGGAGCAGTCCTCGGCGTCAAGCTGCCTTTCGAGTGCGGCAAGGTCGCCCGCGGGCACGTAGCGGAATCCCGGCGTGAAGGGCCCGAAGAACTTGTGGAACGTGTCCTGCCCCGTGGCGGTGACGGTCGTGAGCGTGCGGCCGTGGAAGCTGTTGACGAGCGTGACGAAGGGATGCTCGCCTTCTCCCTTGGTGTCGGAAGCCCACTTTCGGGCGGTCTTGATCAGGCACTCGTTGGCCTCGGCGCCTGAGTTGGAAAGAAAGACGCGCTCGAAGTGCGTGCGAAGCGCAAGGCGTCCCGCGAGCATGGCGGTCTTCTCGTTGTAGAAGAGGTTCGAGGTGTGCGGAAGAACTGCGGCCTGTTCGGAGACGGCCTTCACCCATTCGGGGTTGGCATAGCCGAGGCTCATGACGCCGATGCCGCTGCCGAAGTCGATGTAGTCGCGGCCCTTGTTGTTCCAGAGACGGGCTCCGCGGCCGCGCTCGAAGACGACGGGCGCGCGCCCGTAGGTGCAGGCGTGGTAAAGGCTGTCGATGGTCTTGATGTCCTTCATGATGAATGTCCTTCAGAGAATTCTGTTCGTGGTGCGGCCGCTCAGGCGGACGCAGCAGTGCGGGGTCCGGTCTTGACGAGGGTACCGATGCCGCCCTTGGTGAGCATTTCGACGAGGATGCTGTGGGGAAGCGTGCCGTTGATCATGGCGACGCGCTCAACCCCTGATTCGATGGCGTGAAGCGCGCAGTCGATTTTCGGGATCATGCCGCCCGAAATGACGCCCTGTTCCTTGAGCGGACCGATGTCCTCCGTCGTGAGGACGGAGATGAGCGAATCGGGATCCTTCACGTCGCGCATGAGTCCATTGATGTCGGTCATCAGCACGAGGCGGCGCGCGCCGAGCGCGCCGGCAATCGCTGCGGCCGCCGTGTCGGCGTTGACGTTGTAGCTTCGGCCCTCGCCGTCACCGGCTACGGACGCGATGACGGGAATGCATCCCTTTTCGAGAAGCGTCTCGACAATCGAGACGTCGACGCCCGTGATGTGCCCCACGAGACCGAGATCCTCCGCTTCGGGTCGTGCGGTGATGAGACCTGCGTCAAGTCCGCACAGTCCCACGGCCTTCGAGCCCTCGGCGCACAGGAGCTTGACGAGGTCCTTGTTCGTCTCGCCTGCGAGCACGCGCTGCACGACCCGCATCGTCTCCTCGTCGGTGACGCGAAGTCCGCGCACGAACTTCGATTCGATCCCAAGGGCGGCGAGCGACTTGTTGATGGAGGGACCGCCGCCGTGAACGAGTACGATGCGGATGCCGATCATCGAGAGGAGCACCAGGTCGTGCATCACCTGCTGCTGCAACTCGGGGTTCTTCATGGCGTTTCCGCCGTACTTCACCACGACGGTGTGGCTGCGGTAGAGCCTGACGTACTTGAGTGAGTCGCTCAGGAGCCTTGCGATGTCGAAGTCGGTGAGTTCGTTCATGGTCTTGACCTCAGCTGCGGTAGTCGCCGTTGATGCGCACGTATTCATAGGAGAGGTCGCACCCCCAGGCAGTTGCATCGGCATCGCCGTCGTGGAGCGTCACGATGATGGAGACCTCCTTTTCAAGGAGCACCTTCTTGGCAAGCTCCTCGGAGAAGTCGAGCGCGCGACCTGCGCTGCAGACGTCGACGATGCCCGCGGAGGAGGCGAACGACACGTCGGCCGCCTCGGGGTTGAACGGTGCCCCGCTGTAGCCGAGCGCGCAGAGCACGCGGCCCCAGTTGGCGTCGGAACCGAACATGGCGGTCTTCACGAGGCTCGAGGAGATGACGCTCCTGGCTAGCACGCGGGCCGTCGCATCATCAGTCGCGCCCGTCACCGTGCAGGTGAGGAGCTTGGTCGCGCCTTCGCCGTCTCTGGCAATGGTGCGGCTCAGGTGAGAAGTGACCGTGTGGAGCGCGGCGGCAAACGCGTCGAAGTCTGCGCCTGCCGCGGTGATTTCGGCGTTGCCCGCAAGGCCGTTGGCCATGACGCTCAGCATGTCGTTCGTCGACGTGTCGCCGTCGACGCTGATCATGTTGAAGGTGTTCTGAACGTCGGTGCTCACGGCCTTCTGAAGCATCTCGGAAGAGATCGCTGCGTCCGTGGTGATGAAGACGAGCATCGTGGCCATGTTCGGGTGAATCATCCCGGAGCCCTTGGCGATGCCGCCGACGGTGACGGTTTTGCCGCCGATGTCGACCGTGACCGCGCAGTGCTTGGCCACGAGGTCGGTCGTCATGATCGCGGCTGCGCAGTCTTCGCCGCCTTCGTAGGAAAGTGCGTCGACAAGAGGCTTCATGCCGGTGGCGATCGGCTCGATCGGGAGCGGCTGGCCAATGACGCCTGTCGAGGCGATGATGACGTCGTCTGCGCTGAGGCCGGACGCTTCGGCGAGCAGCATGCACATCTTGCGGGCGATAGCCTCGCCGTTAGGGGCGCAGGTGTTGGCGTTGCCGGAGTTGCAGAGCATTGCCTGCGCGCGTCCGTCGGCGATGTTGGCCTTGGTGACGGCGATGGGCGCGCCCTTGACGGCGTTGAGCGTGTAGACGGCGGCTGCGGCGGCGGGCACGTCGGCGACGATGAGGGCGAGGTCCTTCTTCGTCTTGTTGCGGCGAAGGCCGCAGTGAATGCCCGAGGCCCGGAAGCCCTTCGGAGTGCAGACGTTGCCATCGGGGAGAAAGGTCACGGCGGTGTTGCTGTCAGTCATGGTGTTCTTCTTGTCGTGGTGCGTTTGGAGTCGAGCGTGTCGACGGAGTGGCTGGAAGAAGCCGGGTTAGGAAAGGCTGAGCCCTCGGGCGGGATTGGAGTCCGTCATGAGGTTCAGGCATTCGAGCGCGGCTCCGGAGGAGCCTTTGCCGAGGTTGTCGTAAAGCGCGGTGAGAAGGACGCGGTGGGGACCGCCCGACACCGCGATCTTCATGCCGTCGTGTCCCGCCATCGCGTCGAGGCGCAGGGCGCCGTCCTCAAGAAGGGACTCGAATTCGACGGGGCGCACGACGGGGGAACCCGCGTAGTGCTTTGCCCAGACGGACTGAACGGTCTCCTTTGTCGTGCCGAGAAGTCCAAGATCGAGTGGAACCGTCACGAGCATGCCGCAGCGGAAACTCCCCACGATGGGCTGGAAGACGGGCGGACGAGCCAGACCTGCGGCGATCGTCATTTCGGGAAGGTGCTTGTGCGTCTGCGAATGGGCGTAGGGAAGCGGCATGGCCAGGCTGTCGAAGGCCGTGCGGCCTGCCGTCTCGTAGGCGGAGATCATCTTCTTGCCGCCGCCCGAATAACCCGTCACCGATGTGGCCGAAAGGAAGGCGTCCGGCGCAATGATGCCTGCGGAAACAAGCGGAGCCACAAGCAGGATGAAGCCTGAGGCGTGGCAGCCCGGCACCGATACTCTGGATGCGCGCGCGATTTCGGCGGCGCGGCCGTTCATGAGTTCCGGCATGCCGTAGACCCACTCGGGAGCGGTCCTGTGAGCGCTCGAGGCGTCAAGCACGCGGGTGCCGGCTTCGTCTGCCAGCTTCACCGCCTCTCGTGCGGCGTCGTCAGGCAGGCAGAGCACCGTCACGTCTGCCGCCTTCATCGCCTCAAGACGGGCGTCGGGGGAGCGGCGCTCGTCTGCGGGAAGCGAAATGAGCTTGAGGTCGGCCCTGTTGGCAATCCGCTCGCGGAGCCTCAGGCCCGTCGTGCCGCTTTCGCCGTCGATGAAGATGGTGGTCATGGGTGTTTTCCTTTGTCTTGCCAGTGGGATTCGGGCGGGCCTCGAGGGGGGGTTCCGGAAGTGCGCTGTGCAATCGTAATGAGTTGAACGGCGGATTTCGCAATGAAGAACGGACTAATCGAGCCTTTGTTGCTTGATGCGAAAACCCCTCCTCCAAAGACCTTAGTTTTGGCCTTTTCGATTGAACAAGAGGTCTTTCAAAGGTGTATCTATTGTCGACAAAATGGCCTTTCGGGTCGCTTTCGGTTCTGTCTCTGCTCGACAAAAACAAAGCCCGCAGGGAGGCCTGCGGGCCGGAGGGCGGATGTGAAGTATGTGAAAGGGCCTGACGGTCGATGCCTGTCAGGCCCTTGGCGGCGGAGCGGGCGCACGTCTTGAGCGTGCGCCGCCTGTGTCGGGGAGAAAGATCGGGAAAATCTCAGAGGAAGGTCTTGAGCGCTTCGGCGACGGACTTGATGCCCGCCACGATCTTCTCGGACGGGACCGTCACGAAGGAGAGTCGGCAGTGGTTGACCTCGGGATTGTCCGTGTAGAAGGCTACGCCGGGCACGAAGCCGACGGGCACGTCGGACGCGAGGACCTTCTTCATCAGGTCGGCGGAGTCGACGTTCTTCGGGAGGTTGAGCCAGATGAACATGCCGCCCGTGGGCTTCGTCCAGCTGACTTCGGGGTGTTTGGGCATGAACTCCTCGAGGCTGTCGAGCATGACCTTGGCCTTTTCGGCGTAGAGGCGTCGGACGGCGGGGAGGTGTTCGCTGAAGAGGTCCTGGTCGAGCACGCGGGCGGTGATGAGCTGGGTGTAGGTGCTCGTGTGCAGGTCCATGGAGGTCTTCATCTGCTTGAGGGCGTTGAGGACGTGCTTGGGACCGCAGATGTAGCCGAGGCGGAAGCCGGGGGCGAGCACCTTGGACATCGTGCCGAGGCGCAGCGTGCGCTCGGGTGCGAAGGCTCGCAGGGAGACAGGCGGACGCTCTGCGTAGTAGAGCTCGCCGTAGGGATTGTCCTCGATGAGCCAGAAGTCGTACTGACGGGCCTTTTCGGCGAGCTTGCGGCGGCGTTCCTCGCTGATCGTGCGGCCGGTCGGGTTCTGGTAGGTGGGCATCACGTAGGCAAACTTGGCGCCCGCGACGCGGTCGTCGATCAGGTCGGGGTTGAGGCCCTCATCGTCGGTCGGCAGGCTGACGAACTTCGGCTTGCAGAGCTCGAATGCATAGAGAGCGCCCATGTAGGTCGGCGTTTCGACGAGGACCTTGTCACCCTCGTCGGTGAAGACGCGGGCGATCATGTCGAGGGCCTGCTGGGAGCCGGAGACGATCATGACTTCGTCGGGCGTCGTGGGCACGCCGTGGTCGGTCTCGATTTTGGCGATGGCTTCGAGAAGTGCGGGCATGCCGCCCACGGCGGAGTACTGCAGAGCCACCTGCGGACACGTCTCCAGAACCCAATCGGCCGCATCCTTGATGGCCTTGACCGGGAAGCCTTCGGCGGAGGGAAGGCCGCCGGCGAAGCTGATCACTTCAGGACGGGCGGCGAGGGCGAGGATCTCGCCGATCACCGAGCTTTCCTTGGGCTTGCCGATCTGGCTGTAGGAGGGCGTCGGGGTTTGGTGGCATGTGCAGCTCTTTGTCATGATGCTTTTCCTGTTTTCAACTGAATGTTCGAATTCGAGGTTTTCTGTTCGGGGGCGGCCGTCCGAGGGCCTGTCGCCTTCATGTGATTTTAGGCAGACAAAAAACGCCCGGACATCGTCCGGGCGTCATCCGAAGGGGTTATTTCGACCTCTCTGCGTCTATGTCATGCCGTCTAGGGAAAAGCCGCTAGGACAAACTGCATAGGCGCTGGAAAACGGGAATCACTCTGACTTCGAGGGGGATCCGAAGTCGGCAAGGCGCTTCTTCTTCTCGGGGGCGTTGCACCACTGCGCGACGGGGCAGCGTTCGCATTCAGGCGAGCGGGCCTTGCAGCAGTATCGGCCGTGAAGAAGAAGCCAGTGGTGAGCCTCGTGCTTGTAGGCGTCGGGAATGATTTTCTCGAGTTTGGTTTCAATTTCGTCGGGTGTCTTGCCCTTGGCGAGTCCCGTGCGGTTTGAGACGCGGAAGATGTGCGTGTCGACGGGGATCGTCGGGTGTCCGAAGGCGACGTTGAGGACAACGTTGGCCGTCTTTCGGCCCACGCCGGGCAGGGCGACGAGCTTGTCGAAGTCCTCGGGCACCTCTCCCGCGTATTCGTCGCGAAGGATTTCGGAGAGTCTCACGACGTTCTTGGCCTTGTTGCGGTAGAGGCCGATCGTCTGAATGAAGGGCGTGAGGCCCTCGACGCCGAGTGCGGCGATCTGCTCGGCCGTGTTCGCAACAGGAAAGAGTCTGGCCGTCGCGATGTTGACGCCCTTGTCGGTCGCCTGTGCGGAGAGCACGACGGCGACGAGAAGCTCGAAGGGCGTCGTCCAGTTGAGTTCGCTCTCGGGATTCGGGTGCGCGGCGGCGAGCGCCGCCATGAATGCGCCGCGGTCTGCAGCCTTGATCATGTCAGTCCTCCTCTGTTGTCGCCGGCGTTTGCACGGCGGGCTCGAGCCATGATGTCCGCGATAAGCGCGGAGGGGCCGCCGGCGGCCTTTTCAGCCGCAGGCTTTCGGAGTGCGTCGAGTCGGGCGAGGTCCTCGGCCTCGAGGCGCTCGCGGCGGGCTGCGGCATTCCGATGGTGCTCTCTCGCCCTGTGCGCATCCTCCAGCGTCCACGTCCTTCCGTTTTCGACCATGTCGATCGCGTCCATGGGACAGGCTGGCAGGCAGAGCGCGCAGCCCGTGCAACGCTCCTCCACGATGCCGTGCAGGTGCTTGGGAGAGCCTGCAATGACGTCGGTCGGACAGACGCGGATGCACCAGGCGCAACCGATGCAGTCACGCGCGCGGATGCGTGCGACGGCGAAGGGCACTTCGCGTCCGTATTCGGGATCGAGCGGCACGACGGGGCGGCCTGTGGCGGCGGCAAGACGGGCGATGCCCTCCGCACCGCCGGGCGCGCATCGGTTGATGGCCGCGCCTTCCTCAAGAATGGCGCGGGCGTAGGCGAGGCACCCGTCGCAGCCGCACTGGCGGCACTGCGTCTGCGGGAGCAGGTCGTCGATTTCCTCAAGCGTAGTCATGGGTCTGGCGGGGGGAATGGTTGCTTACCAAAGGGATTCCACGAGAAGCTGGCCCGGCTTGCCCAGACGCGGCGATACGATGCCGCGGGCCTTCATGAGAGCGCGGGTCTCGCGGATGAAGTCGGGGTTGCCGCACAGGAGCAGACGGGCGGATTCGGGCGTGAAAGCGGCACCGGCCTTCGCTTCAAGGGCACCCGATTCTATGAGCGCGGGAATGCGCCCCGTGAGTTCGCCCGCTTCGCGGGAGGCGGCCATGAGGATCGTGAGCGGCATCCGAGCCTCGCTCTCGGCGTAGGCGGCCAGGCGGTCGACCTCCTCACGGGTGCGAGCACCAATGACGAGGATGTGCTTTTTCCAGGCGCCAAGCGTGCCTTCGTCGCCCGTCATGGCGATGAAGGGCGCAAGGCCGGAGCCCGTCGCGAGCATCCAGACCGTGTCGCCGCCCGGAATGCGGGCGGGGAGAAGGTTCCCCTGGGCTTCGCCGTCGAGCAGGACTTCGTCGCCCGGATTGAGGGCGCACAGGCGGGGTGAGAGTGCGCCGCCTTCGACGGATTTCACGAGAAAGCGCAGGCCTTCGGCTTTGGGCGAGCCTGCGATCGAGTAGGCGCGGAAGACGGGCTCGTCGCCGTCGGTGGCAAGGCCGATGCGGGCGAACTGCCCCGCATCGAAGGTCCAGCCCTCGGGACGGGTGAAGAGGAGTTCGTAAACGGCGGGCGCGACTTCGCGGCGGCTCGTGAGCTTGACGGTCTGCATGGCGGCAGCCTCCGGGTGGAAGATGATGAAAAAAATGGCGGCCCTTCGCAAGAGCCGCCATTGCCAGCGCTTGTCAGCGCTTGAGGAACTTCAGCTTGCCCTTGACGCCGTGGTACTGGTCGGCGTCGTCAGGGTAGGGCTTGCGGCGCGTAATGGAGGGCCATTCGCGGGCGAGCTCGGCGTTGAGCGCGATGAATTCCTGCTGATCCTCAGGGACGTCCTCTTCGGCGAAGATGGCTGCTTCCGGGCATTCGGGGATGCACACGGCGCAGTCGATGCATTCGTCGGGGTCGATCACGAGAAAGTTCGGGCCTTCGCGGAAGCAGTCGACAGGGCAGACGTCGACGCAGTCGGTGCGCTTGCAGCCGATGCAGGCTTCGCAGACAACATGAGGCATTGAAGGAATCTCCTTGGATTTGAGGGTACGAAATGTAAGAAAGAGATTGTAGTCCTTTTGCAACCCGCAGACCATGTCCGAAAGACGGAATTTGGAGGTAGACGGCGCCTCGAGGCCCTGCGATCTGATTTATCCTGTCGTTCGAAATCCCCCTTTCCCGACAATGACGACCATGGCAACACGTCCTCCCGCTTCACAGTCAGTTCCCGCATGCGTTTCCGCAGGAAACGGGGCCGAAGGCCTCACGCTTGTGCGCAACGTCTCGCGCAGGATCGTGCACGTCGACATGGACGCATTCTATGCCTCGGTCGAGCAGCGTGACCGCCCCGAGCTTCGGGGACGCCCGATCGCGGTCGGACACGCTCAGGGGCGCGGCGTCGTTGCGACGGCAAGCTACGAGGCGAGGCGCTTCGGCGTGCACAGCGCCATGCCGAGTTCGAGGGCGCGCGAGCTCTGTCCCGAACTGATCTTCGTCGAGGGACGAATGAGCCACTACAAGGCCGTCTCCTGTCAGATCCACGAGATCTTCAGGCGCTATACCGACGTGATCGAGCCCATCAGCCTTGACGAGGCCTTTCTCGACGTGACCGTCAACAAGCAGGGGCTCGCCCTCGGCGTCGAGGTGGCGGTCGCCATCAAGCGCGCGATCCGCGAGGAGCTCGGCCTTGTGGCGAGCGCCGGCGTCTCCTACAACAAGTTCCTCGCCAAGGTCGCTTCCGACTGGCGAAAGCCCGACGGTCTCTGCACGATCCATCCCGAAAGGGCGATCGACTTCATCGACCGCCTGCCCGTAGAGGCCTTCTGGGGCGTGGGCCCCGCCACGGCCGCCAGACTCCATGCGCTCGGCATCAGAACGGCGCCTGAACTCCGAGCCGTGCCGCTCTCCGATCTGATGCGCCACTTCGGACAGTCTGGCTACGATTTCTACCGCTTCGTGCGCGGGATCGACGACAGGCCCGTGAGGTCGAGCCGCGTTCGCAAGAGCGTCGGGTGCGAGAGGACCTTTGAGCGGGACGTCAGGGATCCCGTGCGCCTGAGGGGGATCATCGGAGAGCTTGCCGCCGAGCTTGCCTTCAGGCTCGGCCGCGCGGACTTTGCAGGAAGCACGCTTTCACTCAAGGTGAGAAGCCACGACTTCACGACGCGCACGCGCTCGGTGGCGGCCGAGGTTCCCTATGATGCGAACGCCATGACGAGGCTGGCGGAGGATGCCTGCAGGCTTCTGGCGGGCATGGAGATTCCGATGGGCGGCGTCAGGCTGCTGGGGCTTGCCGTGGGATCGCCCGCGCAGAGGGACGACGGACAGCCCTCGCTTTTTGAGGGGCTCGAGGCGTGAGGATGTGAAGAAGGCCGCGGTGACGCGGCCTTCCTTGATGATGTCGACAGGGTCGACAATGAGCTCAGGCGGACTCAGTCGAGACGCTCGAAGAGGTTTTTCGGACCGAAGAGGTCGCGGTACATCGGCCAGACGCAGGCCTGAGCGATCGTCGTGACGAGGATCGCGATGATCGGCGTGATGTAGGTCGTGGCGCCGCCGAGCCCGGCGGCAAGGCCCGCACCGACGGTGAGAAATACCGCCGCGCTCGTCATCAGCACGAGGAGGACGGCCGTCGTGAGGCAGGCCGAGAAGTTCCTCAGGATGCCGAAGAAGGAGTAGAAGAAGCTCTTGCCCGCGCCTTGGCCCGCGTCCGCAATGAGAAGCGGCGCGAAGAGCGTCGCCATGAAGAGCGGAGTGTAGAGGACAAGCGCCGCCGCAACGCCTGCGGACGGGAAGTGTGCCGCGACGCTTTCGGGGTCGATCGCCCCCTCGACCATCTTCCACTGCGCGATCTGGTCGGCGGAAAGCAGCTGGAAGACGAGCATAACGAGCTCAAGCACGCCGGCGCTGATGAGGCCCACGGCGATGAGGTGCAGGCGCATGCCCTGCTTCCTGAAGGCGGCGAGAAGCGGTGCGTATCCGGGAAGCCTGTCTGCGAGCGCCTCGCGGGCGGCAAAACCCGTGAGCACGGCTCCGAACGGCATCCAGACGCCTGCGAGGATCGTGCCCACGACGGGCAGGCCCGAGAGCAGGCCGCTTATGAGGACGTAGAAGACGACGATGCCGACGAGCCCGAGCGGCCGGTTCCTGAGGGCGCGGACGCCCTCGCCGAACCAACGCAGGCCGTCGGCGTAATTGAATGCTTGTGCCATAAAGGGATGCGGTTACCAGCCGAGTTCGATGAACTTGGTCGTGCCGAGCGTACTCTTGGAGTTGCCCGCAGGCGAGGAGTCGATCGGACGTTCGGCCCTGTTCTCGATGCGATAGGGGATCTGGGTGGTGCCCGGCGTCACGACGTATTCGGTGACGCGGTTGTTTTCGTCACGGACCTCCTCGATCTTGGTCTGGCGGTCGAACTTGGGCGGCAGATGGCCGTGGGCGCGCTCCTCGCGGGCCTTCTCCATGTCGGCCTTGCTCGGAAGGAGCGGGTTGGCCTCCTCGGCGGACGGCTTGCGGGCTGCGGGTCCGGACTGCGGAGCGGGCTTCTCGATCTTCACGTCGCCCGCGTACGGGGGCGGCGCGTCGTTCGGAGCCGAAGGAGCCGCGCAGGCGGCGGTCGAAACGGCGATGAGACAGAGGGCGGACAGGCAGTTTCTGGTTTTTGTCATGGCTAATCCTTTGCGCCGCTCGTCATGGGCTTCGCGGAAGCGGCGGCGCGGTGAAGGGAGGCAGGGCCGGCGGGCGTCAGGCCCATGAATGGTCGGAATGCGCCTGCGAGACCTCCTGCGGCGCATCGCGGCCCTGTCAGTCCAATTGTGCCACGGCGAGGCGTTCAGAGGCGACAGGCGAAGTGTGTCCGCATGTATGGATGCGTCTCTGGCTTCGCCGTGGCGGACGGCTTTTTCGGCTATTCTTACGGCAGCCGGTTTTTACGGCCCATTCATACATTTGCAGCAACGACTTCCAACATGTCCAAGATTCTTCTCATCGACGGCTCCAACTATCTTTTCCGCGCCTTTCACGGCCTTCCCGACCTTCGCACGAGTTCGGGCGAGCCGACGGGGGCCGTCCGGGGCTTTCTGGGCATGCTCGGCAAGGTCTGGGCGCTTGCCAAGCCCGATCACGCCGTCATCATCTTCGACGCGCAGGGGAAGAACTTCCGCCACGAGATGTTCCCCGAGTACAAGAGCAACCGTCCGCCGATGCCCGACGACCTGCGCGTGCAGATCGAACCGCTTCACGGCATTCTGAAGGACCTCGGCTGGCCCGTCGTTTCGGTGCCCGGCGTCGAGGCTGACGACGTGATCGCGACGATCGCCGAAAAGGCGCGCGCCGCGGGCATGAAGAGCATCATCGCCACGGGCGACAAGGACATGGCCCAGCTCGTCGACGACGACATCGTGCTCATCAACACGATGAACGTGAAGTTCTACGACCGCGAGGGCGTCATTGAAAAGTACGGCGTTCCGCCTGAGCGCATCGTCGACTACCTCTCCCTCATGGGCGACAAGGTCGACAACGTGCCCGGCATCGAGAAGTGCGGTCCGAAGACCGCCGCCAAGTGGATCGCCGAATACGGTGACCTTGAGGGCGTCAAGGCTCATGCGGGTGAAGTGAAGGGCAAGGCGGGCGAATATCTGCGCGCGGGGCTTGCCTTCCTTGACGACGCACGCCGCCTCACCACGATCTGTCGTACGGTCAAGCTTCCCGAGGGATGCGTGCCTGAGGCCCTCGTCGTGAAGCCCGCCGATCCCGATGCTGTCTCCGCCTTCTGCCGTCGCTGGGAGATGTCGCTCTCGACCCTCAAGCGCGCCGCGCCTTCCGGCATCGGCGCCTCCGCCGAGCCTGCGGCGACAGGGACGGCCGAGCCCGACGATCTCGGCGGACTCTTTTCCAGAGAGGCCTTTGCGGCCGAGGCGCTTGCCGCCAAGCCTGCTCCGAAGCCCGCTCCCGCCAAAAAGGCGGCGCCCGCCGCACCCGTGATGCAGGTGAGCTTCTCGCCCGCGCTGGCCGAGCGTCCCGACGAGCTGCCCGTGACCGAAATCGCCGACCGCATGACGCTCGAGCTGTTCGCAGGCAGGCTGCTCGACGAGAGCCGCGCCATGCCCGTCGCGCTTACGATGCTCTGGGACGGCGACGCCCGTCATGCAGAGCCTGCCGCGCTCGGCGTCGCGCTTTCCATCAAGGACGTCTTCGTGATCCGCTTCACGGAGGAGCTCCCCGTCGCGCACGTCATGGACGTGATGCGTCCCTGGCTCGAGGGTTCCGCCGCCAAGGTCGCACATGACGCGAAGACGCTCGCGCATGTCTTCCTCGCTCAGGGCGTGAGGCTCGGCGGCATGCTGCACGACACGATGCTGATGAGCTATGTGCTCGAGGCTCATCTGAAGCACGAGCTGCCGCTTCTTGCCGCCCGCTCGCTTGCGCGTTCGATTCCCACCCGCGAGAGCGTCGTAGGCAAGGGCGCGAAGGCCATTGCGGCAAAGGATGCTGATCCGAAGGCCGTCGTGGAGCTCCTCGGCGAGGAGGCCGCCGCAATCCGTGCGCTTCATGCCGTGCTGATGACGAGGCTCGATCTTGAGGATGGGCTGATGGCGATCTACGAAACGCTTGAGCAGCCCCTCATCGGCGTGCTCGGCCGCATGGAGGAGGCGGGGGTTGCGCTCGACGACTTCAGGCTCTCGCAACAGTCCGAAGCCCTCACCGTTCGCATCGACGGCCTTGTGGCCGACGCCTACAAGGCGGCGGGGCATGAGTTCAATCTGTCGAGTCCCAAGCAGCTCGCGCAGGTGCTCTTCACCGAGCTCGGGCTTCCCTCGAGCAAGAAGACGGGTACCGGCACGCCGTCGACGGACGAGGAGGTGCTGACGGAGCTCGCTCTCGACTATCCGTTGCCGAAGCTCATTCTCGAGCACCGTCGTCTCACGAAGCTCAAGAGCACCTATCTCGACAAGCTCCCGCGCATGGTCGACCCGAAGGACGGCCGCGTGCACACGACCTTCGGTCAGGCCGTCGCCGTGACGGGGCGTCTGGCGAGTTCGGATCCGAACCTGCAGAACATTCCCGTGCGAACCGACGAGGGCCGTGCGGTGAGGGAGGCATTCGTCGCCGAGTCGGGCAACGTGATCATCTCCGCCGACTACTCGCAGATCGAGCTTCGCATCATGGCCCACCTCTCGCAGGACAAGGGGCTTCTGGACGCCTTCGCGCGCGGCGAGGACATTCACCGTGCGACCGCAGCGGAGGTCTTCGGTCGCAAGCCCGAGGAGGTGACGGCCGACGAGCGTCGAATGGCCAAGGTCATCAACTTCGGCCTCATCTACGGCATGAGCGCCTTCGGTCTTGCCCAGAACCTGGGCATCGAGCGCCGCATGGCCGCCCATTACATCGACGAGTATTTCGCGCGCTATCCCGGCGTGCGCGTCTACATGGACGCCAAGCGCGCAGAGGCGCATGAGCGCGGCTACGTCGAGACGGCGTTCGGCCGCCGTCTCTGGATTCCCGAAATCGCGAGCTCGCGCAAGCCCGTTCAGGCGGCCGCCGAGCGCGCGGCCATCAATGCGCCCATGCAGGGCACTGCGGCGGACCTCATCAAGAAGGCCATGATTGCGGTCGACGCCTGGCTGAGAGCCGAAGGTCTTCGCTCCAGGCTCGTCCTCCAGGTGCACGACGAACTGATTCTCGAGGCGCCTGTCGAAGAGGCCGAACTCGTGCGCAGGAAGGTGCCCGAACTGATGGCCGCCGTCGCCTCGCTCTCCGTTCCGCTCGTCGCCGAGGTCGGCATGGGGGACAGCTGGGGGGCCGCGCACTGACGGCTTTCGATCCTCTTCCCCGAGAGTTGATGCAAAAGAAAAGGGAGGCCGTGAAAACGGGCCTCCCTTTTTGGAATGGTGAATCCGGATCTTATTTGCAGACGCCGGGGGCTTCGGGCACGAGCGTCATGACGAGCTTGCGCTCGGCGTCAAGGAGCCTGACCTTGTCGCCTTCGGTCTCGACGTAGACGGTCTTTCCAAGGTTGGAGAGGAAGGCGTCCTCCATCTTCATGAGTTCGGGACCGCACATGCGGCGGGTGGAGCCGAGCTGAGAGAGGTCGAGCTTGTCGCCCTGGAGTGTCCAGCCGCCGACGAGAAGATTGCAGCCTGCGTTGCCGGAGACCTTGCCGTCGGCGCCGAACTTGATGGACGGCGGGACTTCACATTCCTCGGTGGCACCGTCGGCCCACATTAGGGAGCGGCCCGCGAGGTCGGCGTTCTGGGTGCTAGTGACGGCGGTGCAGGCGGTGAGTGCGATGGCGCACGGGACGATCGCGGCGGCGTGGCGCAGCTTCATGGCAGTTTTTCTCCTTTTTTTTGATGCGGTCGGGACTTGACCGCAACAGGCAAAACATACCATATTGGAGATATGAACCGACGTTTGCATCTGTATCAGAGCGTGTCATTCAATTCGCGTGTGATTCACGGGATTTCACGGCATCTCTTGCCCTAGGGCAAGCATCGGCGCATGCTTCACACGCCGCAAAGGCGCAAAATGATGGCCCATGAGAATGTGGCGCAGGCAACCCTCACGGGGCTTCAGGTGAATCCTCCGCGCCGGCGCCCGTTCGTTCATCAATCACGCATCCACGCAGGCGTTCCTCTGGGAGCGTGCCTGCAAAGGAGAAGAAATGTTCAAGTCCTGTCTGGCAGGCCTTGCGCTTGCCCTCGCACTCGGCGGCGCTCAGGCCGAGGTCACGGCGCGCCACGCCTACGTCAGCTTTGACACGGTGGCCGCCGCTCAGAAGAACGCCCGGGCCGACGAGCTCGTCTACTTCAGGGGCCACATCACGGCCGAGCCTGAGGACGGCGTTTACGTCTTCGAAGACGGCACGGGCAACGTGCGCGTCGAGATTCCGAACGAGGCCCGCACGGGCGTCACTCTGAGAAGGGACGTCCGTTACGAGGTTTTCGGCAGGGCCCTGCGCCTGCCCTTTGAGGAGTTGCGCGTTCAGGCCGAGACTCTGACGCCGATTTCGGGCAAGTAGTCCGACGATCCGATTCCGAAAGGAAAACGCCCCTGCAGTCAAGGCTGCAGGGGCGTTTTCCTGGTTTGTCAGAGCGGTTCAGCGAACCTTAGTCCGCTCCCTCGACATAGGGTTCGGAATTGAGGTCGCCCTCCATCTTGGTGACGATGACGGCGGCGGCCACGTCGCCGACCACGTTGATGGACGTGCGGATCATGTCGAGAATACGGTCGACGCCGGCGATGAGCGCAACGGCTTCGAGCGGAATGCCGACCTGCGTGAAGATGATCGTCGTCATGATCAGACCTGCGCCCGGAACGCCGGCGGTGCCGACGGCGGCGAGAACGCCCATCAGAACGATGGTGAGCTGGTCGGCCATCGTGAGCGGAAGACCGTAGACTTCAGCCGCGAAGATCGAGCAGACGCCCATGTAGATGGCCGTACCGTTCATGTTGATCGTATTGCCGAGAGGGATCGAGAAGGAGGAGATCGCCTTCGTGGAGCCGAGCTTGCGGGCGGCGTTTAGGTTGGCCGGAAGGGCGGCGGCGGACGAGCAGGTCGTGAAGGCGACGAGCCACGGTTCGAAGATGCCCTTGAGGAAGGTCATGATCGGTATGCCTGTCGCGATGCGCACGAGCGGCAGCAGGATCATACCGACGAACACGACGGTCGCGAGGAAGGCCGTGAGAATGAGGGCGCCGAGCGGAAGCAGGACGGCGAGGCCGTGACGGCTGACCGTGAACGAGATGAGGCCGAAGACGCCGATCGGGGCGTAAAGCATGACCATGTGGGTGACGCGGATCATCACGTCGCCGACGATTTCGAAGAAGTGAAGCACGGGCTTGCCGCGTTCACCAAGGCCGGAGAGGGCGAAGCCGAAGATCACCGCGAAGAAGATGATCTGAAGCATGGAGCCTTCGGCCATGGCCTGCATGGGGTTGATCGGGACGATGGCGAGCAGCGTCTTGACGAGCGGGGGCGCCACGACTTCCTTGGCCTGAAGGCCTTCGGTGGAGAGGTCAAGGCCCATGCCCGGCTGGATGATGCCTGCAAAGAGCAGGCCGCAGGCCACGGCGATGCCGGTCGTCACGGCATAGACGAGAAGCACCTTGACGGCGACACGACCGAGCTTGGACGTGTCGGAGATACCGGCGGCACCGGCAATGATCGTTGCCAGAACGAGAGGAACGACCACCATTCGGATCAGACGAATGAAGAGGTCGCCGAGCGGCTGAAGCCACGTCTGGGCGAAGGAGGAATCAACGAGCGCGCCGACTACGATACCGAGCGCGAGCCCGATCATCATCTGCCAGGCCAGACTGATTTTTATTTTGGAGGACATAATCTCCACCCCTAGCTGTTGTTACTCTTATATAGCCGCCGCACGGTTGGAAAGAGGGTGCAACGACGCTGACGGAATGTTTGCTCCCGCCTTGACTCGATTCTATTCACCTAGCTCATATATAAGACCTAGGGTAAACGCGTATTCGTCGGTGCGTGCTTCAGTTTGCTTTTGCGGGAGTTTCCGAAGGGGGCGCCCAATGTACGTGGATTGCGGTGTGATGTTGATTTCGATCAAAAGGCAGCCAATGATTATTTACCTATTGGCATGGGCGCTCTTATAGGGAGCGTGCATGATGGTCGGGGCTCGGCGCTCTGTCGTAAAATAGCAACGCCCGAAAACAGGGTTTCAAGGCTGCCCTCCGCCTCTTTGACAGTCAATAGAAAACAACATGGATACTCTTCTACACATCCTTGCCGCAGGCATTTTGACGAGAGTCCTTTCGATTTCCGTTGCCGCGCTGCTTTCCTGCCGATGGCTTGCGGGCCTCTCCGAGCAGCTCCTCGCGGTCGCCTGCGGGCTGCTTGCCGCAGTTGCGCTCACGCACCTCATTCCCGAGGCCTTTGAGATGCCCGGGGTCGAGGCGCATGATCTGGGACTCGTCATGCTCGGCACGGTCCTGCTCTTTCTGTTTCTGGAGCGGATCTTCACGCATCACGGGCACGAGGGATGCGGCGAGGCTCATCCGGGGCGCGCGGCCGCGACGGCCGTGATGACGGGAGCGGGACTGCACAACTTCGTCGACGGCGTGCTGATCGCCAGCACCTTCCTCATGGACGAGCGTGCGGGCTGGCTGGTGGCGCTTGCCGTCTGCTGCCACGAGATTCCCCAGTCGACGGGCTACATGGTGATTCTGAAGAACTGCGGACTCGATGCTCGCCGCGCCGTGCTCTGGTGCGTGGCCGCGGCGTTACCGACTCTGGCGGGCGGCGTCGCGGGGTGGGCCGCCGTGAGCTTCTCGCGTGAGGCGCTGCCCTTTGCGCTTGCCGCCTCCGCCGCCTCCTTTCTCTTCATCACGCTTCATGCCCTGCTGCCCGAGGTCTTCAGGGACTGCAGGACAAGGCGAGACGGCCTCAGGCAGCTCGTTCTCTTCATTGCGGGCGTGCTGCTGAGCACCGTCATCCTCGGCATTGGGCATGACCACGGCCACGAGGGACATGAGCATGAGAAGCCCGGCGTCCAGCTGCAGGCGGATCCTCACGGGCACTGATCCTGAAAGACCTGAATGCAAGAAGGGGCCGTATGGCGGGGTCATGAGTCCTAGCGTGCGGCCCTTTCGTTTTCATCAGGACTTCTTCTTGGCGATGACGGCGGCCCAGACGCCCGAAACCAGAATGACGGCGATGCCTGCGGCGCTCATGAGACCGACGGGTTCGTCGAAGAAGGCGAGTCCGAAGCCTGCGGCGAAGACGATGGCCGAGTACTGGAAGACGGCGGTGAGAAGCGTGTTGGCGCTGCCCCAGGAGCGGGTCATCGCAAGCTGGGCGCCCGTAGCGGTGACCGCCATGCCGAGGAGAGCGGGCGCGTTGTCCCAGGTGACGGGCGTCATGCCGCCCGCAAGCAGCAGGTGTCCGCCGAGTCCCCAGACCGTGCCGAAGAGCGTGAAGTAGAAGACGATTCGCCATTCTGGCTCCTGCATGCGGCTGAGCTGGCGGATCTGGAAGTAGGCGAGGGCCGCGAAGAAGCCGGACGTGAGACCGACGAGCGCGGGGAAGGTCTGGCCGGGAGAAAGTTCGGGCTTGAGCACGAGCGTGACGCCGAAGAAACCCAACACGACGGCTGCGGCGCTTGCGCGGCTGAAAGACTCGCCGTTCTTTACGGCGAGGAAGATGACGATGAGGGCCATGTAGAGCGGGCTCGTGTAGTTGAGCGTCATGGCGGTGCCGAGCGGCAGCTTCGAGATTGCGTAGAACCAGATCGTGAGTGCGAATGTGCCGAGGAAGCTGCGCATGAAATGCGCACGCACGAGCGGCGTCCTCAGCGTGAAGCCCTGCGCCCATACCCAGAGTGCGATGACGGCGGCGCCGAAGGCCGAGCGGTAGAAGACGAGTTCAAGCGCGGAGAAGTCGGAGGCGCCCATGCGTGCGAAGGCGGCCATCAGGGCGAAGAGTAGCGATGCGACGAGCATCCAGAGGCTTTTGATCATGATCGGCGGACGATTGCGGTGTTTGGACGGCTTGCGTGCGGGGGCGCAGGCGGAGTCCGTCAGAGAAACGCTCGGGCTTTAGGTACAATGCAAGGATATGCCCGGACAATGCGGGCGGCGCGCTTTCGGCCTTTTCGGGCCGGACGGCATTTTTGGAAGAATGACTTCGATGACAGATCTTAAACCCGTTGAGGAACTCACCTTTGAAGAGGCGCTTGAAGAGCTCGAGGAGCTCACAAGCAGCATGGCCTCCGGCGAAGCGACGCTCAAGGAAAGCGTGGCGGGGTATGCCCGCGGCACGGCGCTTCTGAAGCGCTGCAGGCGAGAGCTCGAGGAGGCACGCAGGACAATTGAGACGTTGCGCGCCGAATCCGACGACGAGGTGGCGCCGTTCTGATCCCCTGCGGTTGCGGCGCACGACAAAAGAAAGAGAGGTGAACTCAATGACGGAAGCTTCCGAGAACGACTTCAAGGTCTGGATGACCGAGACGGCCAGACATTTCGAGTGGTATGCGGACAGCACGCTGCCCAAGCCGGGCCGCGAGCCCAGACGGCTGATCGGTGCCATGCGCTATGCGGTCCTTGGCGGCGGCAAGCGCGTGCGCGCGCTTCTGGCCTACGCCGCAGGCGCCGTTTCGGGCGCGAGCCCCGAGGCGCTTGACCGCGCGGCGCTTGCGCTTGAGCTCGTGCACGCCTATTCGCTTGTGCACGACGACATGCCCTCGATGGACAACGACACGCTTCGCCGCGGCAAGCCCACGGTGCACGTGCAGTACGGCGAAGCGACCGCGATGCTCGCGGGCGACGCGCTTCAGACGGAAGCCTTCACGGTGCTCGCAGCCGTCGAACCGCCCGCTGCGGCCGCACGCCTGTGCGCCACGCTCGCCCGTGCGGCCGGCGTGCGCGGCATGTGCGGCGGTCAGGCCCTTGACCTCGCGATGGTGGGAGGGCATCCCGGCGAGGCCGAACTCCTGCGCATGCAGGCGATGAAGACCGGCGCCCTCATTCAGGCCGCCGTCCTCTGCGGTGCTCAGGCGGGCGATTGGGACAGGCTCGGCGACGGTGCCAGAGGAGGCCTTGCGGCCTATGCAGACGCGCTCGGCGTGGCCTTTCAGGTGGTCGACGACATTCTCGACTGCACGCAGGACACGGCCACCCTCGGCAAGACCGCCGGCAAGGACGAGAAGGACGACAAGCCCACCTGGGTGTCGCTCCTCGGGCTCGAGGGTGCACGTACGCGCGCCCGAGAGCTGCATGACCGCGCCAATGCCGCGCTTGCGCTCGTCTCGGCCGATCCCGCCGTCCCCGAAGGCGCGGTCGACCGTCTTGCACAGATCGCCGACTACGTGATCGCGCGCTCGCACTAAAATGACCCAACTTCACATATAGGCCGCCCTCAAGTGACTCAGCAAACGCTTCTCGACTCCATCAGCTCGCCTGCGGACCTGCGCAGGCTCGACGTGCACCAGCTCCCGCAGCTCGCTCAGGAGCTCCGCGCGTTCATGGTCGAGTCCGTCTCGAAGACGGGCGGCCATCTTTCGAGCTCGCTTGGCGCGACGGAGCTCGCCATCGCGATTCACACGGCGTTCAACACGCCCGAGGACCGCGTCATCTGGGACGTCGGCCATCAGGCCTACGCCCACAAGATCCTGACGGGGCGCCGCGAGGGCATGGCCACGCTGAGAAAGCACCACGGCCTCTCGGGCTTCCCGAAGCGCACGGAGTCTCCCTACGACGCCTTCGGCACCGCGCACTCCTCCACCTCGATCTCAGCCGCACTCGGCATGGCCATTGCGGCCCGCCTTGAGGACAAGACCGACCGTTGGCACATCGCCGTGATCGGCGACGGCGCGCTGACGGGCGGCATGGCGCTCGAAGCCCTGAACGATGCGGGCGTCTGGAAGGAAGGCGTCAGGCTTCTCGTCATCCTCAACGACAACGACTGCTCGATCTCGCCGCCTGCGGGCGCGCTCTCGAATCATCTCGCGAAGATCGTCTCGACGCGCGCCTACACGTGCGCGCGCGAAATCTCCAAGCGCGTCCTCAAGCCCGTGCCCGGACTCTGGGACATCGCCAAGCGTATGGAGAAGCAGGCGATCAACTTCGTGAGTCCGCCCTCGGGCATCTTCTCGAGCTTCGACCTCAACTACTACGGTCCCGTCGACGGCCACGACGTCGTCGGACTCGTCGAGGTGCTCAAGAACCTGCGCAGGCTCAACTGCCCGTGCGTGCTGCACGTCGCGACCCAGAAGGGCAAGGGCTACGAGCCTGCTGAAATGGATCCGACGGCCTACCACGGCGTGGGCGTCTTTGATCCGCTTCTCGGCCTTCCCGAAAAGAAGCCGGGCAGACCGACCTACACCGAAGTCTTCGGGCGCTGGCTCTGCGACACGGCCGCCGCCGACAAGCGCCTCTACGGCATAACGCCCGCCATGCGCGAGGGCTCGGGACTCGTCGAGTTCGCGCGCCGCTATCCCGAGCGCTATCGCGACGTCGCCATCGCCGAGCAGCATGCGGTCACCTATGCTGCAGGCCTTGCCTGCGAGGGCATCAAGCCCGTCGTGGCGATCTACTCGACTTTCCTGCAGCGTGCGATCGACCAGGTCATTCATGACGTGGCGCTCCAGAACCTGCCCGTCGTCTTCGCAATCGACCGAGGCGGTCTGGTGGGCGCCGACGGCGCGACGCACCACGGCTTCTTCGACATTTCGCTTCTTCGCACGATTCCGAACATGACGGTGATGACGCCCTCCGACGAGAACGAGTGCCGCCTCATGCTCAACACGGCCTACTCGATGAACACGCCCGCCTCCGTCCGCTATCCGCGCGGCCGCGGCCCAGGCGTCGAGGTGACGGCCGGGGGCGGGACGATTCCCGTCGGCCGCTCGCGCACCCTGCGAAAGGGCAGTCGCGTGGCCTTCCTCGGCTTCGGCAGCATGACGAACGTGCTCGCTCCTGTTGCCGAAAAGCTCGACGGCACGCTCATCGACATGCGCTTCGTCAAGCCGATCGACGAGGAGGCCGTGCTTGAGGCCGCGCGTACGCACGATATGATCGTTTGTGCCGAAGAGGGCATGCTCATGGGAGGCGCCTGCAACGCCGTTCTCGAGGTGCTTGCCGACAACGGAGTCGTCAGGCCCGTGATGCGCTTCGGCCTGCCCGACGAGTTCATCGAACAGGGCACGCAGGCCGAGCTTCTTGAGGACGTCGGCCTCACGTCCGAGGCGATCGAGTCGAAGGTCGCCGAGAGGATTGCAAAGCTCGGCATCTGAGCCCTTTCCAAAGCTGAAGAACAAAGAGGACGCCCGAACGGGCGTCCTCTTTGTTCTTGAAGCGCAGGACGTCGTTTCGTTACGCGCGGAAGTTCGTGAAGTTGAGCGGAACTTCCTTCACTTCGGTCTTGAGAAGCGCGATGGCCTCCTGAAGAGCGTCGCGCTTGGCGCCCGAGACGCGCACGATGTCGCCCTGGATGGCGGCCGTGAGCTTGAGGGCCTTGGCGTTCTTGATGATGCCCTGAATGGTCTTGCCGAGTTCCTTCGTGACGCCTTCCTTCACGACGATGGTCTGCTTGAGGCAGTCGCCGCCGATCTTTTCGGGGGCCTTCGTCTCATCAAGGAAGCGCACGTCGATGCCGCGCTTGGCAAGCTTGCCGATGAGCACGTCGCGGACCTGACGGAGCTGGAAGTCGCTTTCGGCGACGAGGTAGAGTTCGAGGTCCTTCTGCTCGACAGAAGCCTTGGTGCCGCGGAAGTCGTAGCGGGTGCCGATTTCCTTCTGGGCCTGATCGACTGCGTTGCGAAGCTCGACGGCGTCGGCCTTGACTTCAACGTCAAAAGAGGGCATTTGAGTCTCCAAAAGTGTGGGCCGCGGAGCGGCCGTTGCGGGATCCGACGTTTCTACCGCATCCCGCCCCGCCTGTCAAGGCGGGATGGGACAAACCACGGGCGCGGGTGCATCTTGCGTGGGCGTGGAGCAGACCCTGCCTATAATCAAGTCAGAACTAACAACAAGGGGCGGCTCGCGACAGCCGTCAAAACGCCATGATTTCAAGCATCCAAGCCCACAGGCCGCTCGACGGCCTCACCACCTTCGGGACGCGTTCCGAAGCGGACCACTATGCCGAGGCAGGCTCTCTCGACGAGCTTGAGGCTCATCTTGCTGAAGCGAACGCCAACGGTCTGCCCGTGCACTTTCTCGGCGCGGGCGCCAATACGATCGCGATGAGCCGCGTGCCGGGCATGACGATCCGCATCACGATCAAGGGCGTGGAGATGTCCGCCGCTCCCAACGGCGACGTGCTCGTCAAGTGCGGCGCGGGCGAGGTCTTCGACGACATCGTGGCACGCACCCTCAAGGCGGGCATCGGCGGCCTTGAGAACCTCTCCGCCATTCCGGGCACGGTGGGCGGAGCCGTCGTGCAGAACATCGGCGCCTACGGCGTCGAGCTCGCTGAGCGCCTTTCCTCCGTCACGGTCTACGACCGCGCCGAAAAGGTCGTGCGCGTCCTCACCGTCGAGGAGTGCGACTTCAGCTACCGCCATAGCATCATGAAGACCGAGGCGGGCCGCAACTTCGTGGTGCTCTCCGTAACGCTGCGTCTTCCCGCCGTCTGGACGCCTGTGCTGGGCTACAAGGACCTCGAGGCCGAGATTGAGGCCCGGGGCCTCACGGCCGAAACCGTGACCGCGCCCGTCATGAGTGAGATCGTGCGGGCCGTGCGCGCCCGCAAGCTGCCCGATCCCGCAGTGATCGGGAACGCAGGCTCCTTCTTCACGAACCCGATCGTCACGAAGGTTCACTGGCACGAGCTCCTTACCAAGCATCCGAGCCTCGTCTACTACAGGCTCGGAGGCGGTCGCATGAAGCTCGCCGCCGCCTGGCTCATCGAGGCCGCAGGCTTCAAGGGCTTGGCCGAAGGTCCTGCTGGCGTCTACGAGCACCATGCGCTCATTATCGTCAACCGAGGCGGCGCCACGGGCGAGGACGTCATGGCGCTCGCTGAAAGGATTCAGAAGCGCGTCTTCGAGCTCTTCGGCGTGAAGCTCGAGATGGAGCCCGTGCGTCTGGGCTGAAGCTTGAACCGAGCCTTTTCGTGATCAATGATCATGCAAAAGGTCCGCCTGCGGACACGTTCAGCAAGCGGCTCTTTTGCTTTCCTGTCTTTGTTCGGAGCCTCCTCGGTACGAAGTGAAATAGCGCACGGTTACAACCCTGACATTTCGTTTCCACCTTTAATTTCGCATGAATACAAAATGTATGATTTGAAGGAGGATTTGCAGGCATGTCTTTCAACAGTCCTGCGGCCGCAGTCGGCTGCTATTCGACAGGCGAGGAGATCGCCAATTCGGTGACGCACGGCGTCGCTGCGCTGCTGAGCATTGCGGGGCTCGTCGTGATGCTCAGCATGATGCCCGTCACGGCGGGCGCCGCCACGATCACGGCCGCCGCAGTGTTCGGCGCGTCGATGATCTTTCTCTACACGGCTTCGACGCTCTACCATGCCATCCCGAACCTCCGCGTCAAGCGCATTCTGCAGGTGCTTGACCATTCGGCGATCTATGTCATGATCGCGGGTTCGTACACTCCGTTCTGTCTCGTCACGCTCAAGGGGACGACGGGCACGATGCTCTGCATTGCGGTCTGGTCGATCGCGCTCGCAGGCATCATCCTGCAGCCCGTACTCATGAAGAGGGCCGAGTGGCTCAACTGCCTGCTTTATCTGCTTCTCGGCTGGTGCGTCGTGTTGGTTTTCGAGCCGCTCATGGCGGCCCTGCCCTCTGCGGGCATCTGGCTTCTGGCAGCAGGCGGCGTCGTTTACTCGCTCGGCGTCATTTTCTATCTCTGGGAGCGGATCCCGTACAACCACGCCATCTGGCATCTCTTCGTGCTGGGCGGTACTGCGCTCCAGTTCTTCTCGGTTCTCTTCTACGTGCTTCCCGCGGGCGCCGCCTGAGTAGCCGCAGGGAGAGGGACGAAAAAAAACGCACCCCGCGAGGAGGTGCGTTTTTTTGTCAGGATCCGACGTTCCGATTAGGCCATGGCCTTGATGGAAGCGGAGAGACGGCTCTTGTGGCGAGCAGCGGCGTTCGTGTGGAGAACGCCCTTGCGAGCCATGGAGTCGATCACGGATTCAGCCTTCTTGAAGGCTTCCTGAGCGGCGGCCTTGTCGCCGGCGACGATGAGCTTGCGCACGGCCTTGATGGCGGTGCGGAACTGGCTGCGCTGAGCCGAGAGGTGCATGTTGCGCACAACCATCTGGCGGGCGCGCTTGCGAGCTTGCTTGGTATTGGCCATTTTTTTAAATTCCTTGCCTGTAAATTAAACAGTTGGCGTCCAGAGCATCCCGATGGGATGCCTGATCCCGGTGTTCCCGTGGTGCGCATCATGCGCTGTCCGGACGCCGCTGCATAACCTCCGCTTGAGGCGGGGAAAGTGCATCGCGGTTGCGCGAGACACCAAAGATTTCGTGAATTTCCAGAGCCTTGCGCAACACTTCCGTCCTTCGTCCGTCTGAGGTTGGGGCATCAGTCGGCCTGTCAGAACGGAGGCTTTGAATTGCGTGACTCCGAAAAGCCCTCAACTATATCAAATTTACAAGCCGAGGGCGCGTTTTCTAGTAGAATTTTTTGCGATTTTCCAATTTCCGACGGGATGACACATGTCGCTCTTGAAGTCTGCTCTTACTGTTTCAGGCCTGACTCTGGTGAGCCGCGTCACGGGCGTGATCCGCGACATGCTCATCGCGCGCTTCTTCGGCGCCTCGGCCGAGACCGACGCGTTCTACGTTGCCTTCAGGCTTCCGAACATGCTGCGCCGCCTCTTTGCGGAGGGAGCCTTCCAGCAGGCCTTCGTTCCGATGCTCGCCGACGCGAAGGAGAGAAGCGAGGGCGAGGCGGGCACCTTCATCGACCACGTCTTCACCGTGCTCGCGCTTTCGGTCTTCGCCGCGAGCATCCTCGGCGTCGTGGCGGCGCCGCTGCTCGTTTGGGCGATCGCGAGCGGTCTTGCGTCGGCCCCCGAGGCCTTCGACCTCGCGAGCGCGCTCACCCGCTTCATGTTCCCCTACATCGCCTTCATGGCGCTCACGGCGCTTGCCGCTTCCGTCCTCAACACCTGGAAGCGCTTTGCGGTGCCGGCGGTGACGCCCGTTCTCCTCAATCTCTCCTTCATCGGCTGCACGGTGCTTCTCGCGCCTCGCATGGCCGAGCCCATCTGGGCGCTTGCCGTGGCGGTGATCCTGGGCGGCGTACTGCAGCTCGGCACCCAGTATCTGGCGCTTTGCAGGCTCGGGATCCGGGTGCGTCCCCGCGGGCTTCGGGACAGTCTGGCCGACGGTGACGTCAGGCGCGTCCTCAAGCTCATGGTGCCCGCGCTTTTCGGCGTGGGCGTCGCACAGCTTTCGATTCTCATCAACACGAACATCGCCTCCCATCTCGGCAAGGGCGCGGTCACCTGGCTCAACTACGCCGACCGCCTGATGGAGTTCCCGACGGCGCTTCTGGGCGTTGCGCTCGGCACCGTGCTCCTCCCTGGTCTCTCGAGCGCCTATGCGAAGGGCGACACGTCGCGCTACAACTCGCTCCTCGACAGGGGACTGAGGCTCGTCGTCCTCGTCGCCGTGCCCGCGGCCGTCGGCCTCTGGCTCACGAGCGAGGCACTCGTCTCCTTCCTCTTCCAAGGCAGAAGCTTCACGCCCGACGACGTGAGCCAGACCGCACTCGCTGTCGTGGGGTATTCGGTCGGCCTCATCGGGCTCATTGCGCTCAAGATCGTTGCTCCCGCCTTCTACGCCCGCAAGGACATCCGTACGCCCGTCAAGACCGCCTTCTGGAGCCTTGTGGTCGTGCAGCTTGTCAACCTGGTCTCCGTGCCGCTCTTCTCGCATGCGGGGCTTGCCCTTTCGGTCGGCGTCGGCAGCGTCTTCAATGCGGGTACGCTTCTGATCATCCTGATGCGCCGCGGCATCTACACGCCGCTTCCCGGGTGGGCGAAGGCGGTGCTTCGCATCGCGCTCGCCACTCTCCTCATGGGTGCGGGTCTCTGGTACGGGCAGACCTTCGTCTCCTGGACCACGATGCCGTGGCTCATGCGCGCGGGCGGCGTGCTCGCCATGGTGGCGGTCGCAGCCGTCGCCTACTTCGCCGTCATGTTCGCTTGCGGCTGGCGCCTCTCCGACCTGCGTCCCGGACGCGGAGACGACTGAGGGTCGAAATCAGGAACATTGAAAAAGGAAAAGGCACGGACAGCAGATCCGCGCCTTTTCCTTTTTGAAGTCTGTCCGTTCGGGAGTCAGGACCTTATTTGACGTCCTCTTCCTCGACCGCTTCTTCATCCTCTTCGTCCTCGCCGAGGGTGTCGATCTCGTCGAAGGTGAGGAAGGGCATGCGGGCGGGCCAGCCGATCAGTTCGTCCTCGCTCATGGCGTCGAGAGCCGCGGGGCCGAGGCGGGCCGTGTTGACGGCGTAGTTGAGCTTCGCGTACACGTGCACGAGGTCGTGGTTGAGCACTTCGAGCGCGTCTTCCTGATCGCCGTTTTCAACCTTCTGGAGCGCGTCCTGAAGCGCTTCGGAGGCATCGTTCAAGGTGGCCTGCAGCCATTCGAGTTCAATGTCCATGTGGTCCTCTTTTTTCTTTTCAACATGCGGCCGCACGGGCGGACGCACCAAAGGGAATTGTAAATCTCCTCAATGGGTCAGGCAAAGCCCCTGATTGTTGAAGAGTTGTCGAAAAAAAGGAGCCGTCCTCCCTGAGGGAGGACCGGCTCCTGAAAACGTGCGGACGCGGGCCTTTCGGCCTGTTTCGGCGTTAGTACTCGAACGTGCCCTTCACGAGGATTTCACCGTCGCGCATCATTTCGCGGCCGCGGGCGAAGACGCCCTTGAGCTCGAAGTCCTCGGTGAAGAGACAGGCGTTGGCGCAGGCGCCCGTCTCGATGACGCCGTGGCCCTTGATGCCGAGGGCGCCGGCGACGTTCGAGGTCGTGAACGTGAGGGCCTGTTCGATCGGCATGTTGTGATCGCGGATGAGACGGATGGTTTCCTTGAGGTTTCCGTCCACGCCGCCCACGCCGAGGCCGACCATTTCGCCCTTGTCGTTGAAGCGGGGCACGGAACCGTGACCGTCGGTCGAGAGCGTGATGTGCGTCGGGTCGACGCCCGCGGCGATCGCCTCGACGACGGCTTGGGCAGGATGGTCGAAGCAGCAGGAGGCGCCCGTCGTGATGTCGATCCAGCCGCCCTTGAGGGCGAACTGGACGGCGGAGTCGAAGACGTGGCGGATGCGGCCGCAGTGGGTCGGGCGGATGTGCTTGACCGGGAAGCCGCGCGAGACGATTTCCTCATACATCGCGAAGGCGCCGGGAATGTTGCCGTTGTGGATGTGGAGGAAGCCGATCTTGCCTGCGAGCATGGCGCCGACGCGGATGTCGGCGAGCATGGAGAGGACCGTCTGGACGTCGGGGAAGCTCGAGCGGTGGTCGCCGAGGGCGATCTTCACGCCGAGGACCTCGGGAATGAAGAAGAGGTCGTTGCCGATGGAATCGGTGAGAAGCGTCGGCGGGCAGCGGTAGTTGGACGTGTACATCCAGGCGGAGACGCCTTCGGCCTGAAGGGCGCGGACCTTGGCGAGAAGGTTTGGGATGGAGCGCGTCGTGTAGTCGGTGCCGGAGACGCCGACGACGTCGGTCGTGCCGCAGGCGACGAGTTCGGAGAGCACGAGCTCGGGCGTGCGCGTGGCGGGACCGCCTTCACCGCCGCCGCCCGTGACGTGGATGTGCTGGTCGAAGAAGCCCGGGGTCATGATCATGCCGCCGGCTTCGACCGTCTGCAGGTCGGGGAGGTTGGGGGCGAGGTCCTTGCCGACGGCGAGGATGCGTTCATTGGCCATGAGCACGTCGACCACGCCGAGGTCCTTGGGCGCGAAGACGCGTGCGTTCTTGATGAGAATAGCCATTTCAGTTTCTCCTTGGGTGAAGGCCGTATTCCGTGGTTAGAGGAAGACGGCGGAGGCGGCGACGTTGACGATCAGCGCGAGAAGCATGACCGGAATCGTGCGCCTGATGATTTCGAAGGGCGTGAGGCCCGCAATGCCGGCGACGGCGATGATCACGCCTGCGATCGGGCACATCGTGCGGGCGATGCCGGCGGAGAGCTGGACGGGCACGACGAGCACGGCGGTGTTGATGCCCACGCTGGCGGCGGCTTCGGGAAGCAACGGCGAGAAGGCGAAGAAGGCGGCGTTGCCAGAGCCCGTCACGATCGTGGCGACGACCATGATGCCGAGCATGATGAAGAGCATCACCCAGACGCCGGCGCTTTCCATGGCAGCTGCGGCCTGAATCATCGTGGTGATGCCACCCATCTTGTTCATGCCGAGCGCGAAGAGTTCGGCGCAGCAGATGAGGGCCACGGTGGAGGTGAAGACCTTGCCCATGCCTTCAAAGACGGCGCTCGTGCGCTTGCAGCATTCCTTGAAGTCGAAGTGCGTGATCAGGTCGACGAAGAAGGCGATCAGGATGGAGACCAGAATGCCGGTCTGCAGGGAAAGCTTGATGCCGTCGTAGACCATCGGCGAGAAGACGATGAGGAGAACGAGCGGGAGCATCGGCAGAAGCGCGTAGTGCACGGGGCCCGCGCCTTCGAAGGCCTTCTCGAGGTCCTTCTGGTCGGCCTTGACGGGAGCGCCGTCGGCGACGCCGCGGGTAGCGTCGCGCTGGTCGAACCAGCGCTGGACAAAGAAGTGGCCGATGGCGACCGTGGCGATCACGCAGACGGCAACGGGAATCTGGCTCTGGACGAAGTAGGTGACGACGTCGGTCGACATCAGGTCGGCGGCACGCATGGCGTTCGAGGACGAGGGACCGAGGTCAAGGCAGCAGGTCGAGCCGATCACGGCGGCGGCCGAGGCGCGGGAGACGCCGAGCGCGACGAGGAGCGGATAGACGCTGGCCATCAGAAGAAGACCGAGGCCCACGGCGGAGTTGATGAAGAGCGCCATGAACTGGCCCACCACGTAGGTGATGGCGAGCAGCACGTACGGGGAGCGGACGGCGGAAAGCGGCTTGACGCAGAGCTTCACGAGCGCCTTGGAGGCGCCGATGCGGTCCATGTAGAAGGAGAAGCCCGCGATGAGCATGATGTTGAGGCCGAGGCCGGGAAGGCGGCCCTTCATCTGGTTCGTGAAGGCCTGGACGAAGTCGAAGCCCACGAAGTTCGTGCTCTTCTTCGCGTCGACGGGATCGACGCCCATGAGCCAGGCGCACACGAGCATGAGCAGGCCTGCGAGAAGAAGGACGATGGGCGGGTAGTAGTTCTTGAGCACGCAGTACGCCACGACGGCGATGACTGCGACGGTAATGAGGATGCCGAGCATTTTTTTCGGTCTACCTTGTCGGTTGGATGTGTTGTTGGAATGATCGTGCCGACGGGAGTCCGGAGGGCGAAAGCCCCGGGAGGACGCAGGCCGGCCGCGTCAGGCCTGCCGTCCTTGGAGAAGTGAGGTGAAATTCATGGCGCCATCCTGACGGCGTCCCGTCCATCCGCTACTGCGAGTGGCGGGCGCGCGCCGTTATGGTAGCAGTTCACATGCCCGTTCAACAGAGGAGGTCATGGAAAACGCCTAGGGCCCGACGGAAGGCAGTCCGTGCGGGCCCTGAGGGAGGTCATGCGCAGAAGGCGGTGATTACCAGCTCGGCTTGATCGTGCCGTTGAAGGTCTTTTCGACGAAGGCCTTGACTTCGGGCGAGCGGTAGTACTTGACGAAGTCCTGAACGCTCTTGTCGTTCCTGCGGTCCTGATGCGCGGCGATGATGATGAGCGCGAACGGCGCCTCGAGGGACTCGAAGTAGAAGCCCTGCTTCTGCGGGGAGAGGCCCGCGCTGATGACGTAGTTCATCGGAATGACGGCGACGAGCGCATCATCGAGGCTGCGGGGCAGCTGGGCGGCCTCGAGCTCCCTGATCTTCAGGTTGCGCTTGTTCTCGACGATGTCGGCGAGAGAGGCCTCGCTGCCCATGCCTTCGGGAAGCTTGATGAGGCCCGCGGCCTGCAGGAGGAGAAGACCGCGTCCGCAGTTCGTCGGATCGTTCGGCACGGAGATGACCGCCCCTTCGGGAATGTCGGCAACGGACTTCACCTTGTTGGAGTAGAAGCCCATCGGCTGCACCACGGCGTTGCCCACGTTGGCGAGCTTCGTGCCCTTCTGCTTGTTGAAGTTGAGAAGGAAGGGCTCGTGCTGGTAGACCGCGGCGTCAAGCGCGCCGTCGTTGAGGGCCGTGTCGGGCGTCACGTAGTCGGTGAACTCGACCACCTCGACCTTGAGGCCGTTCTTCGCCGCGACCTTTGCGGCTTCGGTGACGATGGCGGCGTGCGGACCAGCGGTCACGCCCACGCGGAAGGGCTTTTCAGCCACCGCCTTTTCCTCGTCGCAGCCCGTGAGAAGAACTATGGCGCTGAGCGCCGTGACGGCGGCGAGAGACTTGATGAAGGTGCGCTTTTGCATGATGAACTCCTTGGGGGCGGCCTGTTGGTATGGGAAATCGAATGCGTATGCGGCCGTCCGATGGATTCATTTTGCGGGATGCCGTGCATCCGTGAAAGGTAATACCTCAAGTTTTCTTCACTGAAAACGCCTGATAGGTAATCGTCTCTAGGAGAATGTGCTTAGCCTGCGGGACCGGAGACAAAAACGGCCCGGAGGCCTTGCGGCTTCCGGGCCGTTTCCCGACGGAATCGAGGTCAGAGGGCTTTGCCGAGGAGTTCGGTCTCGCGCTCGTGCGTGAGCACGTTGGCCCAGGCGACCTGACGGCCGTCCTCGTCCTCCTCGATGTAGACGCCCTGCAGCTCGGGTGCAAAGCCCGGGAAGAGGTTGATGCCCTCCTCAAGGGCGAGGAAGTACTGCAGCACGGCGCCGCCCCAGACTTCGCCCGGCACCAGGCAGAGGACGCCCGGCGGGTAGGGAAGCGCGCCTTCGACGCCCACTCGCCCCTCGGCCTCGCTCAGGCGCACGAGCTCGACGTTGTCGCGGATGAACTCGTAGTTGGCCTCCTGAGCGTTGAGCACACGCCTGGGAAAGTACTCCTTGCGGAACATCGCCTTCTGGAGGTCCTTGACGTTGACGGACTTGTAGAAGTCATGCATCTCCTGGCAGAGCTCGCGGATCGTGTAGCCCTTGTAGCGCTCCTTGTGGGCGTTGTAGAGCTCGGGGAGCACTTCGGAGAGCGGCGCGTCATCGTCGACGAAGCTCTCGAAGCGGGCGATCTGCGTGATGAGGTGCGCCATCTTGGCATGGTCCTCGGCGGGCGTCATCAGGAAGAGGATCGAGTTGAGGTCGCTCTTTTCGGGGACGACACCGTTCTCGCGAAGGAAGCTCGCGAGAATGGAGGCGGGAATGCCGAAGTCGGAGTACTCGCCCGTCGTGGCGTTGATGCCCGGCGTGGTGAGCAGGAATTTGCACGGGTCGACGAAGTACTGCTGCGGTGCATAGCCTTCGAAGTGGTGCCACTTGTCCTTGGGATTGAAGGCGAAGAACCGGATGTCGGTCGCGATCTGCTCCGTCGGATAGCTGTCCCAGGCCTTGCCGTCGACCGTGGGCGGAATGAAGGGCTTGATGTAGTGGCAGCAGGCGAGCATTTCCTTGCGCGCATCGATCGCGACGCGCACGCAGTCGGCCCAGAGGCGGCGGCCGGATTCACCCTCGTGCATCTTCGCGTTGACGTCGAGCGCGGCGAAGAGCGGATAGAAGGGCGAGGTGGACGCGTGCATCATGAAGGCGTTGTTGAGGCGCTTGTGGGTGCAGTAGCGCTTCTGGCCCTTGATGTGAAGGTCCTTCTTGTGGATCTGGGAGGTCTGCGAGAAGCCGGCCTGCTGCTTGTGGACGGACTGCGTCACGAAGATGCCGGGATCCTCGGGACCGAGGTCGAGCAGGAGCGGCGAGCAGTCCTTCATCATCGGGATGAACTGTTCGTAGCCGACCCAGGCGGAGTCGAAGAGGATGTAGTCGCACAGGCGGCCGATGCGGTCGACCACCTGACGGGCGTTGTAGATCGTGCCGTCGTAGGTGCCGAGCTGGATGACGGCGAGGCGGAACGGGCGCTTTTCATCGGCGCGCTCGGGCGCAACCTCGCGGATGAGCTCGCGCAGGTACTTCTCGTCGAAGCAGTGGTCGTCGATGCCGCCGATGAAGCCGTAGCTGTTGCGGGCGGTCTCGAGGTAGACGGGCGTCGCGCCCGCCTGAATGAGCGCGCCGTGATGGTTCGACTTGTGGTTGTTGCGGTCGAAGAGCACCAGATCGCCCGGCGTGAGAAGCGCGTTGAGCACGACCTTGTTGGAGGCGGAGGTGCCGTTGAGGACGAAGTACGTCTTGTCGGCGTTGTAGATCTTGGCGGCCGCCATCTGGGCGGCGCGGGGCACGCCTTCGTGAATGAGTAGGTCGCCCATCGCGACGTCGGCGTTGCAGAGGTCGGAGCGGAAGACGTTTTCGCCGAAGAAGTCGGCGAACTGACGGCCTGCCGGATGACGGCGGAAGAAGGCGCCGCCCTGATGGCCCGGACAGTCGAAGTGTACGTTGCCGTTGCGGACGTAGGACTCCATCTTGCCGAAGAAGGGCGGCAGGATCTGGTCCTCGTACTTCTGGGCGGCGGCGTCGATCAGGCGGCCGTAGAGGCCGACGTTGTCGGGCTGGGAGTTGATGACGGAGACGACCTTGCCGAAGAGCTCGGTCGGGAGCTTGGCGCCGTTGTTGAGCAGAATGACGGGAATGCCGAACGCCGTCGCCTCGACGCGTTCGAGCTGGCCCGAGAGCGCCTCGTCGGCCGTCATCACGACGGCCGAGACGCTCGTGAGGTCGGCCTTGTTGAGGTCGACGACGACGCGTTTGGACTTGAAGGCGTGCAGCGTGCCGGGCGTCGCTGCAATGTTGTATCTGCGCATGTGGGACTCCGTACGGGCGGAAAGGGCGTTGTCGGGAGGAAGGACCCCTGGTCGTGACGGCCCCTGAGGGCCGCCGGGGCTTTCCGATTTGCGTGAATCATATCAGCAAAAGAGGGCGCGGGACGCGTGAGGGAGCCGATGCGCATGCCTTTCGCATCGGTCGGTCGGGGCCGAATGAAGAAAGGCCGCCCATTTGCGGGACGGCCTTGCAGAAAAGGTGCGGCTCGGAGGACGTCAGCAGACGGCCTCGATTTCCTCGGAGAGCTCGAGCCAGCGCATTTCGAGCTCCTCGACGACGGGCTTGAGCTCGCCGTGTTCGCGAAGCACGCGGGCCACTTCGTCGGGATCAGTCGAGGTGTAGAAGTCGCCGTCGGCAAGGCGATCGGAGAGCTTCCTGAGCTCCTCGTTCTTCTGCGCGAGTTCCTTTTCGACCTTGGAAAGCTCCTTCTGCAGGGGCTTGCGCAGGGCGGCGATGCGCTGGCGCTCCTGAGCCTCGGCACGGCGGGCCTCCTTGCGGTTCTGGGAGGGCTCGCGCTCGCCGGACTCAAGCCTTTCGGCCTGATTCGCCGCCTTTTCGGCTGCGACCGTGGTGCGGCGGTGTTCAAGCACGAGCTGGGCGTAGTCGTCAAGGTCGCCGTCATAGGGCTGGACGGCCCCGTCGTGCACGAGGATGAGGCGCTCGGTCGTGGCACGCAGAAGATGGCGGTCATGCGAGACGATCAGCACTGCGCCCTCATAGGTGGAGAGCGCCATGGTCAGGGCCTCGCGCGTCTCCATGTCGAGGTGGTTCGTCGGTTCGTCGAGCACCAGAAGGTTGGGCTTGCGCCAGGCGAGGAGTGCGAGCGCAAGGCGGGCCTTCTCGCCGCCCGACATCGGGCCGACGGGGGCAGACGCAAAGTCGCCCGAGAAGCGGTAGATGCCGAGGTAGTCGCGAAGGTCCTGCTCGCGCACGTCGGGCGCCATGCGGCGCATGTGCTCGAGCGGGCTTTCGTCGGGACGCAACTGATCGAGCTGATGCTGAGCGAAATAGCCGATCTCGAGACCCTGGCCGCGACGAAGTTCGCCCGCCATCGGAGCAAGGTCTCCGACGATGCCCTTGACGAGCGTGGACTTGCCTGCGCCGTTGACACCGAGGATGCCGATGCGCTCGCCCGAGCGAATCGAGAGCGTGACGCGGTCGATCACGACGCGCTCGTCATAGCCGAGGCGCAGGTTCTCCGTGTCGACGAGATGCTCGGGCAGGCGCACGGGCTTCGGAAATTCGAAGCGCCACTCGCGCTTGGCGCGCACAGGCTCGACGGCTTTGAGCTTTTCGAGCATCTTGATGCGGGACTGGGCCTGACGGGCCTTCGTCGCCTTGGCGCGGAAGCGCTCGATGAAGCTCGAGAGATGGGACGCCTCGCGCTCGTAGGCCTTGGCGGCCGCATCCTGCAGCCTGAGCTTTTCGATGCGCTGGGACTCGAAGGCGGAGTAGTTGCCTGCGTAGCGGCAGACGGTGTCGTCCTCGACGGACCAGATCGTCGTGACGGCGCGGTCCAGAAACTCGCGGTCATGCGAGATGATGACGACGGTCGCCTCGACGCGGCGCAGCCAGTTCTCGAGCCAGATGAGCGAGTCGATGTCGAGATGGTTCGTCGGCTCGTCAAGGAGAAGCAGGTCGGCGGGGCACATCAGGGCGCGTGCGAGCGCGATGCGGTTTCGCCAGCCGCCCGAGAAGTCGTAGACGGGGCGGTCGACGTCGGTCTGGCTGAAGCCGAGACCCGCAAGGATGGTACGGGCCTGTGCGACGATCGCGCCTTCGTTGAGCTCGGCAAGATTGGCGTGGGCCTGAGCAAGACGCATGTCGTCGCCTGCCTTTTCGGCTTCGGCGAGTGCCGCGCGGGCGGCGATCAGGGGAGCGTGCCCCCCGAGAACGAAGTCGACGGCGGGGACGTTGTCGGCGACGAAGGACTGCGCCACGTGGGCGATCCTGTCGCGGGGCGGCGTCTCGATGTCGCCGTCTTCGGGAGAGAGGTCGCCGAGCATGGCCGCAAAGAGCGTGGACTTGCCGCAGCCGTTGGGGCCGACGAGGCCGATGCGCTCGCCCGGCGCCGCAGTGAGCGTCGCATGACGGTAGAGGACGCGGGTGCCGCGGGAGAGCGCAAGGTTGAGAAGTCGGAGCATGACGCTGGATTACTGTTCGAAGTAGTTGAGGAGCGCTTCCTTCGTGACGAGGAAGACCTGGTCGTCGCCGCCCGAGGTGGCGAGCCAGATGATCTCGAGGCCGGGGAAGGTCGCCTCGACCGCTTCGGCGCCGTCGCCCACTTCGACGATGATCATGCCGCCGTCATTGAGATGTGCGGCAGCTTCGGGAAGCATGCGGCGCACGACGTCCATGCCGTCGTCGCCTGCGCCGAGCGCCATGGCGGGCTCGTGACGGTATTCGGAGGGCAGCGTGTCCATGCTCGCCTGCGTGACGTAGGGCGGGTTGGAGATGATGATGTCGAACGTGCGGCCCTGCAGGTTTTCAAAGAGGTCGCCCTGAACGAGCTCGAGCGTCTCCTCCATGCCGTAGTCGCGGCGGTTGATTTTGGCGACCTCGAGCGCGTCGGGCGAGAGGTCGGAGCCCGTCACTTCGGCGTTCGGGAAGGTGCCCTGGGCGAGAATCGCGAGGCAGCCCGAACCCGTGCAGAGGTCGAGCACGCTGTCCACTTCATACGGATCCTCGACCCAGGGGGCGAGGTCCTCCTCAAGAAGCTCGGCAATGTAGGAGCGCGGAATCAGCGCACGCTCGTCGATGTAGAAGCGGTGCTCGGTGAGCCAGGCCTCGCGCAGCAGGTAGGCGGTCGGAACCTTTTCGTGGACGCGGCGGTCGATGAGGTGCACGAGTCGGGAGAGCTCGTTGTGCGTGAGCGCGGCGTCAAGGAACATGTCGAAGTGGTCGAACGGAAGCTTGAGGCCGCGGCAGATGAGGAAGGAGGCTTCCTCCCAGCTGTCGGGAGAGCCGTGGCCGTAGGAGATTTCGGCGTTTTCCATTTCCGTGATCGCCCAACGGAAGACGTCGCGGATGGTCTTCAGATTGTGAATGGGGTCATCAAGCAGCGGAGCAATTTCGTACATGGCGGTATCCAGTAAAGGGGCGGACGCGGCGAATGCGACGCCCGCGGGAACGCGGAAAACGGAGGGCGCGCAGGCGATGCGCAGGTCCGAAGGATCGGACACGGCGCGTCTGCGGCGATGCCCGATATTATAAGGTCGGCGGGGGCGACCGTCCGTGCAGGGGGATGTCCCGCGGGCGGCCCTCATTTAGAATAGGCAGACACGCCTGTTTGCGCCGCCGGTCTGCGGCGCAACGGGCCTTCCATCAACCGGCCGCACCTTTTCAGGAGACCTTCTTGCGCTTACGTCAGATCAAGCTCGCAGGCTTCAAGAGCTTTGCCGATCCGGCGCTCATCGAGCTCGAGCATCCCGTTGTCGGGATCGTCGGACCCAACGGCTGCGGCAAGTCGAACATCATCGACGCCGTTCGCTGGGTGCTCGGCGAGGCGCGCGTCTCTGAACTGCGTGGCTCGTCCTCGATGCGTGAGCTGATCTTCGCGGGCTCGACCACGCGCCACGCTCTCGGGCGCGCGAGCGTGGAGCTCATCCTCACGAACGACGACGGACGCCTCAAGGGGGCGTGGTCGGAATTCGGCGAAATCAGCGTCAAGCGAGTCGTGACGGCCGAAGGTCAGTCCGCCTACTACATCAATCATCAGCAGGTGCGTCGCCGAGACGTGCAGGAGATCTTCCTCGGCACGGGGCTCGGGCCTCGCAGCTACGCCATCATCTCCCAGGGGATGATCTCGAACTTCATCCGCGCCAAGCCCGAGGAGATGCGCGTCTATCTAGAGGAGGCCGCGGGCGTCTCGCTCTACCGCGAGCGACGCAGGGAGACGGAGTCGCTTCTCAGTCAGACGAGGGGCAACCTCGAGCGCGTGCGCGACATGCAGGCCGTCAAGGAAGAGGAGGCCGCAAGGCTTGAGGGCGAGGCGCAGCTCGCAGGGAAGTGGCGTGCGCTCACGGACGAGCGCAACGCCGCCGAATCCCTCTGGTACTGGATCCAGTATGAGGACGTGAAAAGAACGCTCGACGGGATTGCCGCCGACATTGCGCGCGGCGAGGCCGAGATCGAGGCCAGAAAGGCCGACGCCGCCCGTGAAGCGGCGTCGCTTCCCGCGCTCGAGTCCGCGGCACGCGAGGCTGAGGCGAAGGAGCTTGAGGCCGCTGCAGGACTGAGGCAGGCCGAACGTGCGCTCACCAAAGCCGAAGCCGAGGAAAGACGGCAGCGCGAACGCAGGGCCGGAGCGGAAAGAGCCGCAGCCGAAGCCCGAGAGGCAAAGGCGGCCAAGGAAAGGCGCCTTGCCGAGACTGTTTCCGCCAGAGAGGCCCAGGCATCCGAGACTGACGAGCTTGAGGAGACGATTGCGCTCTCGGGCGAAGAGGAGGCTGCGGCACAGGAGGAGGTTCTCTCCGCCGAGGACGCCCTGAACGACGTCAATGCCCGCGCGGCCGAAGCTCGAAGAGCCGAGTCCGACGCGAAGGCTCAGGCACGTGTTGCACATGCGCGGCTTGAGGCGGCCGAGCGCCGTGCCGAGGATCTCAGACAGCGTCTTCTGAGGCTTGCAGCTTCCGAGGGAACGCTCGAAGCGCCTGACAAGGAGGGGCTCGAGGCGATGAAGCTCGACTTCGAGGAGGCTCAGGCCGCGGCAGAGGAGGCGCGCGCACTTGAAGAGGAGGCGGCTGAGGCGGCAGCAGAGGCGAGACGCAGAAGAGACGCCGCCAACGAGGCTTATTTTGCGGCTCTTGCTCAGGAAAAGGAAACGGCCGCGAAGCTCGACGCCCTTGAGGCCGTCGAGGCGGGGGCTCAGGCAAAGGGGCGGCTTGCCGAATTCGAGGCCGCCGAAGGGCTTGACGGTCTTCCGCGCCTGTCCGAGGCGCTTTCGGCCGACCCCGAATGGGTGACGGCCGTCGAGGCCGTTGTCGGATCGAGGCTGGGAGCACGCTTCTTGAGCCGGCTCGGCATGACTCAGGGCTACGAGAGCCGCCGGCCGCCCGCCGCCATCTCGTTCGTTGAACGAGGTGAGACGCAGGAGGGCCGCCCTGCACTCGAGCTCGACGGCGTCAGGCTGGAACCCATCACCTCGCACGTCAGGTGCTGTTCGTCCGACGCGACGGCGGCTCTCGCGGACGTTGCGGCGAACGTCTACTGCGTGAAGAGCCTTTCGGAGGGGCTGGCTTTGAGAGCCAGGCTTCCCGAAGGCGTCACGCTGGTGACTCCGAAGGGCGACCGGCTCACGAGCCGAAGCCTTGTCGTCTGGACGGCGAGCGATCCGGGACAGTCCGTGCTCTCTCGCCAGCAGGAGATCTCCGCACTCAGGGACTGCCTTCATGAGCTTGAGGACAGGCTGGGCAAGCTTGATGACGACAGGAATGCGGCCGGAGCGGCGGCCGAGGCCGCTGAACGGACCGCACGCACTTCGGCTCAGGGCGCCCGTGCTGCTGAGGCGGGGGTGGCCGACCTGAGGCTCAGGATCAAGGCGGCGGAGGCGGCGGTGGCGGCCCACGAGACCCGTCTTGCCGATCTGCGTCGCAGCAGGGAGGAGCTTGAGGCCGAAGGCGAGGAGGCCAGAGCGCTTGCCGAAGAGGCGGGCGTAGCGGCAGACGAGGCGGAGGCGGCGTCAGAACGCGCCGTGCGCGCTGCCGCAGGATTCACGTCCGAACTTGCGCGAGCCGACATGCGCTTCAAGACGAAGACGGCTGTGCTTGCGGCCGTGAGGCACAAGGCGGAGCTGGCACGCGCGAAGCTGCGGCAGCTTTCGGAGTCGGCCCGTCTGTATGCACAGAGCGAGGCGGCTCTTCGAAGCGACATCGCCCGAGAGGAGGCGCGTCTTGTCGAGGCCTCCAGGCTCCTTGAGGAGAGCGCGAAGGTGCTCGGCGACGCGGCGTCGGCCGCTGCCCTCAAGGTGCTTGAAGAGGCGGAGCGTGCGCATGCCGCACGTCGCGACGCGACGGCCGCGGCCAGACTTGCGCTCACCGAGGCTCAGGGCCGCTGGCAGGCCGCGCAGGCGGACGTCATGCCCATGACGGAGGCGCTCGGCGTCAAGAGAGTCGAGCAGCAGATGAAGGAAAGCCTTCGGACTCAGTTTGAGGAGAGGCTCGATGAGCTCAAGGCCGACAGGACGGATCTTGCGCGTCGCGCGGCGGAGCGTCCGCAGAAGGCTCAGAGCCTTCGCGCCAAGGTGCTGAGGCTCATCAGCGAGATTGCAGGATTGGGTCCCGTCAATCATGCCGCGCTCGAGCACCTCGAGGCGGTGAGAAGGACGCTCGAGGCGACGGCCAGACAGGTGGAGGACCTTGAAAAGGGCATTGAAACTCTGGAGGCCGCCATCAGAAAGATCGATGCGGAGACCAGAGGACGTCTCAGGGAGACGTTCGAGGAGGTGAACGGTCACTTTGCCGAGACGTTCTCCGAGCTCTTCGGAGGCGGCGTCGCCTCGCTCGTCATGTCGGGAGACGATGTGCTCAACGCGGGCGTCGAGGTGAAGGCTCAGCCGCCGGGCAAGAAGAACGCGGGCGTGAAGCTGCTTTCGGGCGGCGAGCAGGCCCTCGCGGCCACGGCGCTCGTCTTTGCGATCTTCAGGCTCAATCCCGCTCCCTTCTGCCTGCTTGACGAAGTGGATGCACCCCTTGACGAGGCCAATCAGGCGAGGCTTGCAGGTCTGTGCCGCCGCATGTCGAGCGAGACGCAGTTCCTCATGATCACGCATCATCGCGTGACGATGGAGTTCGCGGGAGCGCTTGTGGGCGTAACGATGAAGGAGCCCGGCGTGAGCCGCGTCGTGAGCGTCGACATCGAGAACGCGGTCCGCATGGCGAACTGACGCCTGCGGTTCCGCGTCCCGCACGCGCGTCGTGGCGAATCCGTCAAAAGTGCGTACAATCAACAGAAGCTGCGCCCGCGTCGGGCGCCCACAAAGCCGGACATAATTCAAATGAGTCAGACTCAGATCATTCTTATCGTGGCCGCCCTGGTGGTCATTGCCTTCTTCTTCTGGCGCTCGATGCGCGAGGAGCGCCGCATGCGCGCAAGCCGAAAGGCCCGCCTGCAGGCGGGAGGCGACGTTCGCAAGGACGTGCTCGCCGAAGAGAAGCCCGAGCCTCGCGTCGAGCCTCAGCTCGAGGACATGGTGGACGACGACGAGCCGCACGAGGCGGTTCAGTCTGCCTCCAGGGACGACCTTCCGTCTGAAAAGCCGCCCGTCTACGAGCGTTTCGCCGAGGAGCAGAAGGCGCGCCTTGAGCGCGAGGCCGCCCGCGGCGGGCGAAAGGCAGGCCGCATCGCCGGCATCGAAAAGCCGCCCGTCGACCACGGCATCCAGTGGGTGCTCGACGTGACGCCCTATGAAGGCAAGACCTTCCCGCTCGGTTCCATGGACTCCCTTGTCACGCAGATCCGACAGCTTTCGCTGCCGCTGCCCGTGTCGCTTTGGGCGAAGTCCGCTGAGGACGGCCTCTACTATCCGTCCGAATGCCTGCCTGCGGAGGCCGTTCACATCGTCGCGACGATCCTGATCGCCAATCGTGCCGCCGTGCTTGACGACGTTTCCGCCTCGAGCTTCCTGCAGGTGCTCGAGCAGACTGCCGCCCAGAACGACGTTGACGTGCGCACATCCTGCGACATCAAGACGGCGGTCTCGACGGCTGTTCAGATCTCCCGCTTCATCCACTACTACGACAAGCTGATTGAGGTTTCGATCGTCCCCGCTCCGCGTGAGGAGGGCCTGACGCTCGAGGAGGTGACGAAGGTTGCCGAGGGCGCGGGCTTCGTCAGCGCGAGCGGCCGTTGGGAGCTTCGAATCGACGAAGGTTCCAGAGAGCCTCTGATGACGCTCTCGCTGGCGGGTGCCGACTCCTCCCAGCTGCGCCTTTCCTTTGACGTCCCCCTTGCCAACGTGCCGCGCGGCGACCTCAAGCGCTTCTTCCAGCTTGCAAACCACATCGCCTGCCATCTCGGCGGCGTCTGGGTCGACGGCGCGGGCAACCGCATCGAGGCTGCAGGCGGCCTGATCCTTCAGGACGAGATCGAGCATCAGGACGCGCAGATGGCCGCCAGCGGCGTGCGTCCCGGCTCCGAGCGCGCAAGGCTCCTCTTCTCGAGAAGCGCCTGACGCAGGATCCGCGTCAAGCATCATTCACTGCCCGCCGCATTCGGACGCAAGCCGCCCGGCGGCGGGCTTTTCTTCTTCGCTTCTTCGGAATGCAAGATATGACCGAACCGACAAAGACTGAAACCCTCGCGAACGACGACTTCGACGGTGCCGCAAAGGCTGCGGCGATCGAGCCCTCCAGGGCCCCCGCCCGCATGCGTGAGCTCGAGAAGCTCGTAGAGACCTGGGACTACGAGTACTTCGTGCTTGACAATCCGAGCGTTCCCGACGCCGAATACGACCGCACGTTCAATGAGCTCAAGGCTCTTGAGGCCAGATTTCCTGAATGGAAGAGTCCTGCCTCGCCCACGGCCCGCGTGGGCGGTGCTGTTCGAAGCGACCTTGCAAAGGTCGTGCACGCCGTGCCGATGCTTTCCATTCACACCGAGACCGACTTTTCGAGCGAGGGTGCGGCGGCATTCGACCGCCGCGTGCGCAGCGAACTCGGGCTCGCGGATGAGGATCCTGCCGTGGCGTACGACTGCGAGCTCAAGTTTGACGGTCTGGCAACGAATCTTCGTTATGAAAAGGGCGTTCTCGTACAGGCCGCCACTCGCGGCGACGGCAGTGCAGGGGAGGACGTGACCGCGAATGCGCGCACGATCCGCACGATCCCGCTTCGTCTGGAGGGCGACTTCCCCGACGTGCTGGAGGTGCGCGGCGAGGTGATCATGCATCGCGACGACTTCGAGGCGCTCAACCGCCGTCAGGCAGAGGAGGGGCAAAAGACCTTCGTCAATCCGAGAAATGCGGCGGCGGGGTCCCTGCGCCAGCTCGATCCTGCAGTGACCGCACGCAGGACGCTTCATTTTTACGCCTATGCGCTGGGTGAAGTCTCGGGCGGCGAATTCGCGCCCACGCAGACGGAAGTTCTCGACAGACTTGCGTCGCTCGGGTTCCCTGTTGCGGACGTCCGCCGAAGGGTCGAGGGGCCGACAGCGCTCGCGACCTTTCATGATGAGGTGGCAGAGATCAGACACACGCTGCCCTTCGACATCGACGGCGTCGTCTACAAGGTGGACAGTCTTGAGCTTCAGAGGGAGCTCGGCTTCATTGCTCGCGAGCCCCGCTGGGCCTGCGCCCACAAGTACCCGCCCGAAGAGGCTCTGACGGTCTGCGAAGCCATCGACATTCAAGTCGGGCGCACGGGCAAGCTCACGCCTGTCGCGCGCTTGAAGCCCGTTTTCGTCGGCGGCGTGACCGTCTCGAACGCCACTCTTCACAACGAGGACCATATTGCGGGCCTTGATCTGCGCCCCGGCGACACGGTCGTGGTCCGCAGGGCGGGGGACGTGATTCCCGAGGTGGTGCGCGTCGTGCACGAGCGCCGTCCAGAGGGTACCGTGCCGTTTGCAATGCCGTCCGTCTGCCCTGTCTGTGGGTCGGCCACGATCCGCGACGAGGAGGAGAAGGACACGCGATGCACGGGCGGTCTGTACTGTCCGTCGCAGATGAAGCTCTCCCTCGTTCACTTTGCCTCCCGCAGGGCCATGGGCATCGACGGGCTCGGTGAGAAGATCGTCAACATGCTTGTGGACGAAGGGCTGGTGAAGAGTCCGGCCGACATCTTCACGCTCAAGCCTGAGGATCTCATCGCGCCGACAACGGCGACGAAGGATCTTGAGAAGCCCGTCAAGCGCATGGGGCCGAAGGCCGCTTCGAACCTGCTTGAAAGCATCGGGAAGGCGAAGCACACGACGTTCGCCCGCTTCATTTTCGCGCTCGGATGCAGGCATGTGGGTGAGGCGACCGCGTTGTCGCTTGCGCAGCACTTCTGCACGCTTGCCAATCTTGAGGCCGCCGACGTGGAGGCGCTCACAAAGGTTGATGACGTGGGTGAGATCATCGCCGAGAGCATTCATGCCTTCCTGAAGGAGCCGCACAACCGAACCGTGATCGAGGCGCTCGTTGCCTCCGGCGTCGTCTGGCCCGTGGTGGAGCCCAGGCCTGCAGCGGAGGCCTCCGAGGTTGCGGGCAAAACCTTCGTGCTGACGGGGACCTTGCCCACGCTCACGCGCGACGAAGCAAAAGACCGTCTCATCGCGGCGGGCGCCAAGGTGTCGGGTTCCGTCAGCAAAAAGACCGACTTCGTGGTTGCGGGTGCGGAGGCGGGTTCCAAGCTCGAGAAGGCGCGGACACTGGGTGTGAAGGTGATCGACGAGGAAACTCTCCTTGCCATGCTCGAGGGCGGCGTTTCAAGCGAAAAGCTTGTTGTGACGCCTGAGGCTGAGGAAGAGGAGAAGGCGGCGGCCGAGGGTGCGGTCAGTACTCAGGATGCTTCCGACACACCTGCCAATCCTGAAGAGAAACGGGCTGCAGGGACGGAGGTGGGGAAAACGGACGACGAAGGCCCGCAGCAGGGCGCCCTTTTCTGAGCCTGATCCGCAGAGGCATTGACGGAGCGTGGTTGTTCAATTTTTCAACTGCGCTTCGTCATGATGCGGTGGAAGGCCCTGTTACGGAGCGGGAATGTGCGAGGGCTATACACGTATCAGGTTCCCGGCTCTTTTAGAATTGAAGATCGCCTGCTGTCGGCGGTTGCCAGAGAAAGAAATCATTTTGAGGAAAGTGAGATGCTTGCATTGATCGGCGGATCCGGCTTTACCGGCAACGACGTCATTGAGGACTGCGAGGAAATTGAGATTACAACGCCCTGGGGGGCTCCGAGCGCACCGCTTGTCTTCGGACGCCTCGGCGGAAGGTCGATCGTCTTCCTGCGTCGTCACGGCGTGAAGCATGAGTTCGCCCCGCACAGGGTGCCCTACCGTGCAAACATCTGGGCGCTGCAGAAGGCGGGCGTGGAGGGTGTGATCGCCGTCGGGACCGTGGGCGGTGTTGCGCCGGACATGGGGCCCGGCCGCATTGCGGTCCCCGATCAGCTGCTTGACTACACCTGGGGCCGTGAAGTCACTTATTATGATGACTTCGGGACTGCCGGCATGAAGCACGTCGACATGACGTGGCCGTTCGACAGGGCGTTGAGCGACAGACTGGTTGAGGCCGCGGAAAGGCTCGGTGCGGGCGTGAGGACTGCGGGCGTCTATGCGTGCACTCAGGGTCCGAGACTGGAGACGGCGGCCGAGGTGAGGCGCATGTGCAGGGACGGAGCCGACATGATCGGCATGACGCTTTATCCCGAGTGTGCCCTTGCCAGGGAGCTTGATCTTCCTTATGCGGGCATCTGTGTTTCTGTCAACCATGCCGCAGGCATGGGTGACTGTGCCGATGAGATCGACTTCGCGTCGCTTGAGTCGTCGCTTGCGCGTGCCGTCAGGGGCGTCGTCGACATCGTCAGGGAGACCGTGCGTGCTGATGCGCAGAAGGGAGGGGCCGAATGATCCGTCCCGTGTTGAAGATGGGCGAGGAGCTGCTTCTTGAGAAGGCGATGCCTGTGAAGGCGTTCGGTACGCCCGAGCTCCGGAGGCTTGTGGTCGACATGTGGGACACCATGGACGTCGAGGGCGGCATCGGCATTGCCGCACCTCAGGTGGGCGTCTCGCTTCAGGTCATCTGCTTCGGTACGAAGGAGAGCGAGGAGGCTTCGGGCGCACGCAGGGTTCCGAGAACCGTGCTCATCAATCCCGTTGTCGAACCCGTCGGCGAAGAGACGATGAGCGCCTGGGAAGGTTGCCTCTCGGTGCCGGGGCTTCGCGGCAGGGTTGTGAGGCCGGTTGCGGTCCGATACAAGGGGTTTGACCTTGAGGGCAACAGGATCGAGCGAACGGTCGACGGGCTGCACGCCAGAGTCGTCCAGCACGAGGCCGATCATCTGGTCGGCATTCTCTATCCGATGCGCGTAACGGACTGGCGGACCTTCGGGTACTCGGAGGTTCTCTTTCCCGAAAAATCCAAGGCGTGAGCCGGAGGGATACCGTGTTTGCGGTATTTTTACGACAAGTCTTGACAAAGCCTGCGGAAAGGTGTCTAATTTCAATCCTTCGCTGACGACGCCAAGTCATCAGCGAATAAATTTGACAAAGAGTTGA